>Ga0207426_1000026_pt1 | contig 515228 bp, 437 predicted proteins | sample AraplaMF_Cvi_mMS_FD_184265 | JGI IMG/M metagenome (GOLD analysis project Ga0207426, IMG submission 184265) | Arabidopsis root microbial communities from the University of North Carolina, USA - plate scrape MF_Cvi_mMS (SPAdes) (version 2) | ecosystem: Host-associated > Plants > Roots >... | reverse complement strand
TTAAGTGCTTCCTAATTTTGTTCTCAGAAATAACTGAATTAAAGGCGCCATCTTCCTCTCCGGCTGCCGGTTTATTAAAATGAATTGTTATGATACTTTCAATTCCAGGCCGTTTTTGGACAACGGTACCTGAAGGAACACTTATGCTCATCTGGATCTGTATAGCCGTTGCAGGCGTAAATGCCGGGTGCTGGTTATTCGACAGATTGTTAGGTAAACGCATACGTGCATTGGATAATACCGTTGCCGGTGTTTTCTTTGGCGCGATCAGTGTGTTGTATGCACTCATCATCGCTTTTGTAATGATGGCGGAATGGGATGATTATAATGACCTGACTAAAACGATTACCGATGAAACGGATAAGTTGAATAACATTCTTTCTCATAGCAGCAGCCTTCCTGCTGATATGCAGCAGATCATCAATCGGGAAATTGGGGCGTATTGCAAAAAAGTGATTGAAAACGAATGGCAGATGCAGGGTAAAAACGCCATCCTTCATCCAAGCGCCATTCCTGCACTCAGACACTTCCTGCTTACAACAAATTCCTCCAATGCAATGCAGGAAAAAATACTCAATGTGCTTGACCAGGACCTGAGCGCAATCTCTGACCTGAGAAGGCAGCGGTTAAGTCATACGCATTCACAGTTGCCGGAACAGGTATGGACTATCATGTATACCGGCACCATCTTATTAATTGTTTTTAGTTTTTCTTTTACCACGGCTTCTGTAAGACTTAGACGAATTTACCTGTCATTACTCACATGCCTGGTAGCGATGTGCTTTTCAATTATCTACAGCCTTGATCACCCGTTTAATCCTGGTGCCGGACTGGATAGTTCTCCTTATCAAAATGTAGTCAATGAACTGGCACTGTACCATCAGCCAGGCCAGCAATAGCGTTTTTACGCTATTGTCCAGCGCTGTAAGGAGGAATAATTTTGTATTGCAATCATAAAAAAATACATTATGGCACAACTAAAAGTCATCGCAGATAAACTCTGTATGGTCCTGAAATAAGTTGACACGAAATCATTGTCACCATTATGAATAAAGGACAATTCAGGGTCGCAAAACGGACTCAGAAAGATTACAGTTTAGCATTCAAATTGCAGGTAGTAGAAGAAGGGCTTTTGAGCCAGGATGCGGGCAATGCCACCATTTTAGTTTGGTTAAGAAAACATGGCAGATTAGATTGGTCTCCAAAACAGGATATAAGCAAAAAGGCATCTCCTAATAAAAAGATCCGGGAACTGGAAAAGAAAATCGGACGTCTGGAAGCAGAAAAAAAGGTTTTAAATACTGCAATAGACACTGCCGATGAGACACTGCACACACATATCCGAAAAAAGTATTTGCGCCTGTTGTCAGCCGAGACCAACAATCAACAGGCGTCAGACGAAAAGTCTTCAACGTTGGATTTGTAAGCAATACGCTGGCATATAGCCGGCAGTATTTTTATAAACATTCTAAAGAATCGCAACAGAGAAAAACCATGGAAGCCGTCGTGTTATCCATGGTACAGCGGGAGAGAAAAATATTATCCCGCGTTGGGGGGCAGGAAACTTTACCATCAGTTAAAGACAGAACTATCTCAATCCGTTAAAGGTTTTGGCAGAGATAAATTATTCACTTTATTGAGAATAAATGACTTACTGTTTAAACCCGGGCGCAGTTATGTGCAAACCACCAACAGCAAACACTGGTTACGCAAATATCCAAACCTCATTAAAAACGTATGCATCACACGGTCAGAACAGGTCTGGGTAAGTGATATTAATTATATAAAACAGATGAAGGCAACTGCTATCTGAATCTGGTTACAGATGCCTTTAGCCAAAAAATTATGGGTTATCCCATTGCTCAGCATATGGATACAAACAGTATGAAAAAAGCATATGAAATGGCCATCCGGCAAAGGATACATCCAAACAGGCAGCTGATTCATCATTCTGACAGAGGCCTGCAATGCTGCAGCGCTGAATATGTGAAGCTATCCAAGGGCATCAATGCTAAAATAAGTATGACCGAAAAGGTGCCCCCTATGAAAATGCCCTGGCTGAAAGAATGAACAGAACCCTTAAAGAAGAATTTGGATTAGGAAGGCAATTACCATCGAAACAACTGGCATTTCTCCTGGCAGAAAATGCCATCTGATTTACAACAACAGAAGCCTCATTTATCTTTACAAATGAGTACGCCACAACTAGTTCAACAACAAAAAATCCCGGCTACCTAAGCAACCGGGACCTATTTAATAATCTGTCAACTTATTTCAGGACCATACAATTAATAATCTATTGACCGGATTTAACCAGTTTGATTGTTTTATTGGTTGAATTGGAAATAACGCTCAGGTTATAATTGCCCTTGCTGAACCCGCTGGTATTAATTTCCTTTTGGTTATAACCTTTTACAAGTTGTGTAGACATCTGATAAACCACTTTACCATTGGTATCTGTTACACGTAAAGTTGCTTTTTCTTCTTTTGGATGATTAAAGCGAACAGTTGCAATTGTTTGAACAGGATTAGGAGAAACACTGATGCCTCCTACGGGTAAAGTGATCCTTACCGTACGAACTGCACTTTGGGTTGCTTTACCATTTTTATCTACCTGTACCAACTGGTAAAAAATATCACCTTGTGATTTTACTTTAGTAACAGCAGCATCAATATACTGGTAAGCATTCAGACCATTGCCTTTGCTTGCCTGCTGGCCGATTGAAGTAAATTTAACTCCATCCAGGCTGCGGGTGATATCAAAAAACTTACTGTCTTTTTCTTCTGCTGCCCAATCTAAAACGGCTGCATTGTCTTTAAGAGATGCAGTAAAAGAATGCCATGTTACTGGGAGCATGATGCCTGCGATTGAAGCATAAGAATATCCTTCGTAACCGTGACCATCGTTAGAAGCAGTGCTGCCATAAAATGGATTTGGATTGGTTACATCATTTCCTCCAATAGCCATGTAACAATTATATTGACCAGGGTTATCTCCGCTTGTACCACCGTTAGGTATTTGAATCAATCTTACCTGGCTGGGGGTATTTGCAGGGCCATCGGAAAAAGCGATTTCCAAAACAGCATATTCGCTACCCGCTGTGTATGTTTCAGTAGGTTGTGAAGCACCGCCAACACCATCAAAAGTGTAAACGTACATATCTCCGTCTGTAGTGGTTTCTTTAGATTGGTATGGAGCAGGGTAACTAATCTGGCCGGCCGCTCCGTAATAGTTCTTCAAAATAGATGCTGTCGGTTTTGAACTAACGGAAGCCGGAACGGCCACTGTTAATTGCATACTGGAAATCTGACCGGTTTGTGTTGACCCAGGTTTGAAGTAAACTGTAACAGAATTTGCTTGAGTTCCTGCCTTAATAGTAAATTGACAATCCTGGGCTGAGAGTTTAAATGTAGTCAGGCACGTAATTATCAATAAAGCGTAAAAATGTTTCATATAAAATAGTGGTTTCAAATTTTAAACAGTTGTTCTATATCAATTAGGCAAAGACTGGCTTCTTACTTGTCCAAAAACTCCTCCCAATATAGTTGCCAATAAATAATCCCTGTCATTACCAGGACCGGTATACCTTACTGCTCTGTTGAAATTCAGATCACCGGCACTATAGGTATTATTTAATACTGCACCCTGAGAGCTTCCCAAAATTGCGGAAAGTATGTAGTCGCGGTCATTAGCAGGACCAGTATATCTTGATTGAGCATTAAAGTTTGCATTGCCAGCCCACAGTATATTTTTTGCGTTAACAACAGAGTAGGCCGTATTGGTTCCATAAATCTGTGCGTCTGTAGCTACGGTAAAATCAAAGGTATTCGCTGCAGATGGATTTGCAACGCTTAAGGTTTTTGCATATGTGGCCCTGTCGGCTGCTATCCCAAGATGATTACGATGTCTTACGGCTACGGTAAAATTGGTAGCATCAAAGTTTTTAAAGAAAACCGGGCTAACGCCGTCTACATCTACAATATCTCCATCTCTCTGAAGTAACGCACTTCTTGTTGCTAATACAGAGTTTCCGGGAGATGCATTTGTGTTTCTTAGCTCAAGAAATACCCAGTCAACAATATTATCACCAGCGGTTGCATTTGTTTCAAATACGCTGGATGCGGCTGTCTCGGTAACTGTATTATTCACATGAGTAAATACTGTATTATAAGGTGCAGAACGGTATGGATCTGAAAGAGGGATAAGATTGGTAGGTGTTCTCAAAGCATCGCTCATTAAACCTGTACCGCTGTTATATGCTCCCTGTAAAAAAGCTTTCGCTTTTACCAGCACAAACTTATCCATCACATATAAATCAGCATTGTTACCTACCGTATTAAAGGTAGCAGTGTTGGCTGTTCTATCGATAGTATTATTGGTAAGGCTCCAGTCTGTACCATTGTATCTTAACGCATTCAACAAAGTTTCTGAACCGGTAATGCTTCCTGCATCAACATAAGTAGCAGTTGCATTAAGTGTACCACCGGTAACACCGGTAATGCTTGTTTTCCAGTAAGACTTCAGGTAATCTTCTGCGCGGATGGGTTTATTGGGATGTGCACCGTCAACAGCTCTTACACCCAGGGTTGCACTGGATAAAGTAGGGCTGCCCGCAAGGTTATACTGCAATGGTGTGTAGTTGGCACCCGCGCCAACAGGTAAAACATAAGTACCTGCTGCAGTGATTTCCTTTACTAAAAGGCCTGTACCGGTAGTGGCGGCAAACTTACCAGCACCTGCGCCGGTAACAGTAGCTGCACTGGCAAGCGTAAAATTGTTATTTCCTAACTGCAATTTACCATTGGTGAAAGTTAGGGTAGTACTTACTTTAACAGCGCCTGTTAAAGTAACATTATTGGTGTTATCAATTTCCAGGTTGGGAATGATTTTACCGTTGGTATTTATGTTTTGCGCTGCGGTGCCCTTCATTACAATTTTACCAGGGCCCTGTATATCTGCATTGCTGGTAAGGTCTCCCTGTACCGTAACAACACTGCCTGTTTCAAGGAAAAGGGTAGCCCCGCTTTCTACATACAATTGGGCTTTTACTGCATGAGACAGCAGGAAGAATGCAAGGGTGTAAAGGTATTTCTTCATATAACAGTTTTATTTAAGTTTAAAACCAGCGATAAGATAATAAGCTTTTGTTATTGGCACAAATGTTTCGGTTACTTTTTAAAAAATTCACTTATAAGGGTGACGGCTAAAATAAACTATTCTTTTATTAGTTAGTTGTTCCATTTATTAAATGATTGTTTTTTGCTTGTATCTGCGTTACCTGCAAAATTAACAGGGGAGATTACTATCTCAGATATTTTTTAGTAAATGGCAGTTGTGGTTGATTGGGTTTAGGTTTTAAGGCCAGGAAATACTGGCTCGAGGCAAAAATAATAGTTTTGGGTTATAAAAAGCCGGCAGAATAATTTCTGCCGGCCCTGAATTATCTACTACTCAGTTTAATACTGATTCTGTTTTCTCGGTTTCAATCTTGTCCTGTTCCTTAATCTTCTCCCATCCGCCGGCAACATTGTAAAGGTTATGGATATCCTGTCTTTTTAAAAGGCTGGCAGCAATCACGCTCCGGTAGCCCGAACCGCAATGCAGGTAAAGATTATCGGTATCCTTTATGTTGGCCATACTTCCGGGGTCAGTCAGTTCATTCAGCGGAATATTAACCGCTCCTTTTACATGTCCTTCCGCAAATTCAACTTCCCTTCTCACATCTACCACCACAATATTACTGTCATAAGGTAAATCCATGGCCAGTTCATCAGCCTCTACTTCCACAACCATATCATAAGGCTCGCCGGCTTTTGTCCAGGCTTCATAACTACCTGCCAGGTAGCCCTGTAACCTGGTAAACCCAACACGGGCAAGCCTTACAGCGGTTTCTCTCTCCATTCCAGGCGCGGTAATTAATACGATGTCCTGATCAAAAGGCAATAAACTTCCCGCCCATTCTGCAAAGCGCCCTTCCAAACCTATACTTATAGAATGACTTATAAAACCCTGCATAAAAATAGCCGCATTCCTGGTATCCAGGATGATGGTATCGTCATCCGCAATTTTCTCTTTAAATTCCTCTAAAGACAAAGGGGTGAGTGCCTTTTGCAAGATCGCATCCAGTTGCTCGTATCCTTCCTTATTAATGCGGGCGTTGATAGGGAAATATTGAGGAGGAGCATCCAGGCCTTCTGTAACAGCTTTTACAAAGTCTTCTTCCGATTGTGGCTGCAGGGCATAGTTTGTTTGCTTTTCATTACCGATTGTGCTCTGCGTGGAAGGTCCCAGGTTTTTACCGCAACTGCTGCCGGGGCCATGCGCGGGATAAACTATCACTTCATCCTGTAAAGGCAGTATTTTGTTTTGAAGGCTATTGTACAGCATTTTGGCCAGCTCCTGTGTGGTTACACCTGCATCCTGTTGCGCCAGGTCTGGGCGGCCTACATCACCTACAAAGAGAGTGTCGCCGGTAAAAACCGCATGCTCTTTCCCGTCTTCATCCAGCAGGAGGTAACAGCTACTTTCCAGCGTATGACCGGGTGTGTGCAATACTTTTAAACTTATTTTGCCCAGTGTAAAGATTTCGTTGTCTTTGGCCAGGTGAAAGGAAAAACCTGCTTTTGTCTCCGGGCCGTAAACAATTGTGGCGCCGGTGGCTTTGGCCAGGTCTATATGGCCACTCACAAAATCCGCATGAAAATGGGTTTCAAATATATAACGGATGGTTGCTTTTCGTTCTTCGGCTAACTTAAGGTACGCCTCAATATCCCGCATGGGGTCTATAATCGCCGCCTCACCTTCACTTTCTATATAATAAGCTGCTTCGCTTAAACAGCCTGTATATAATTGCTGAATATACATGTTGACTTCTTTTTGCAAAGATACCTTAGAAACACAGAAGAAGACAGGTGGCAGGAAGCGAAAAAACTGTTACGGTTTAATGATGTCTTTATGTCTGAATGTCAGGAAGCCGGGATTTTCTTAAGCTGGCCAGGGTATAAACGGGGATATTACCCCACCAAATCCTCTACAAAATTGCTTACTTCTTTTACGCGGGAATAATTGATCAGGTAGTAGATAAACTTCCCGTCCCGCTGTGTGATTACAATACCCGCCCGCCGGAGAATGGCGAGATGCTGCGAAGCCACGGATTGCTCCAGCCTTAGCTTTACGTAGATTTCTGTTACGGTCATTCTTTTGTGTTCGTCCAAAAGTTTAACCATTTGCTGCCTTAGCTTATGGTTTAATGCCCTTAGTATAAGGGAGGATTTTTTAAGGTGCAGGTAATCAAGTTTTATATTTTCCTGGTTTACCGTATCCGTAATAATCACAGTTTGCGCCGGGGTATTCATGAGGTCAAAAAATTCCAAATGTTAAAAAATGTCATTTTTTCATAAAGATATTACAGATTTTTTTAAAGAATGTAATACCGGCAGCAACCCTATGTTGCGTTGAAGATATTTATTTTTTTTTAAAGTTTGAAAAGAATTCTTTTAAATAAAATGGCTCGCTGTAGGCTAAATCAACAAATTTATTTTTATCAAATAACTGTGTTGATGTATCACAAATGGTTCTGACTGTGTAATTTATGATAGAAAAAATCGCGTTGGGAGATGTACAAACCGGCTGAAATTTTGGGCTTCCGTTGCCGCAAAAAATCACTGTTTTACGTTCCAGGTGACTGCTAAAAGATGTATCAGAGAGAATAAGTGCCTGCGGTGGCTCTACTAATGCCAGCTCTTTATTGTAAAGGGCGGTAAAGACTTCCATTCTGCGGGCATCTATCATAGGGCAGAAGAGGATGTTTTCAGGGATAGGGCCGTTTTCAATCGCTTTTTCCCTGGCAGCGGCCGCCAGCAGTTCAAGGCTGTTAAGAAAGATCAGCGGCTTACCTAGCGCATAGCACAAACCTTTTGCAGTAGCAAGTCCAACCCGTAAACCCGTATAGCTTCCCGGGCCGGAGACCACCGCAACCGCATCAACCTGTGACAACTTAAGATCTGCCGACTTAAACAGTTCCCTTATTGCCGGGTCTATAAAAGAGGCATGGTTCATCGGCTGGTCATTTTGTGCAGCGGCCAGCACCTGCTTACCTGAAGCCAGGAAAACATGCGACACAGCTGATGAAGTATCAATGTTAAGAATTAGCGCCATTTCATTTCCTTATCCGGCGGCAAGATACAAATAGTACATTTGACCATTACATAAGTATTTTACAAACCAGGATTGAGCATGCCGCCAAAAAGAAAACTCATCAATGATCCCGTTTACGGTTTTATCAATATCAGCCACCCGCTCATCTTTGATATCCTGGCACACCCTTACTACCAGCGTTTGCGGCGCATTCACCAGATGGCGCTGGCACAACTGGTTTACCCGGGGGCGGTTCACACACGGCTTCATCACTCGCTGGGCGCTTATCATTTAATGTGCAATGCAGTAAACGAGTTACGTTATAAGGATGTAGAGATCAACGCCGAAGAAGAAGTAGCGGTAAAAGCAGCCATTCTGTTGCATGATATCGGTCACGGGCCATTCTCCCACGCCCTGGAGCATACCTTAATTACAGGCGTTCATCACGAAGAACTGAGCCTGATGATTATGCACGAAATGAACCGGCAACTGGATGGCCGGCTGCAACTTGCGCTGGAAATATTTACCGGCAGGTATCACAAATCATTTCTATACCAGTTGATCAGCGGGCAGCTGGATGTTGACCGGATGGACTACCTGACGCGGGACAGTTTTTTTACCGGTGTAAGTGAAGGCGTGATCGGTTATGACCGCATCTTAAAAATGCTGACGGTACATAATGAGCAACTGATGATTGAGGAAAAGGGTATTTACAGCGTGGAGAAATTCCTGATAGCCCGCCGCCAGATGTACTGGCAGGTGTACCTGCATAAAGCGGTGCTGGCGGCTGAAAAAATGCTCGTTAAAATTGTAACACGTGTTAAGGCAATATATAATGAACAGGATACACAATTACAAACCGGTTCCCCGTTAGATTATTTTATCGGGAACTTTAATGGTGTGATGGATAAAGCTTCGCTGGAATTATTCTGCAGCCTGGATGATAATGATATGATGTTTGCCATAAAACGCTGGAGCAAACACCCGGATATTGTTTTATCTACCTTATGTAACGGTATTCTTAACCGCAGGCTGCTCAAATGCCAGTTGCATGATAACCCGATTGATCAGCAACTGCTGGATGATACCAGGGCAAAAGTTGCCACACGGCTGGGAATAACACTGGAAGACGCCGGATTTCTTGTATTCAGTGGTGAAGCGGTAAATACTATTTATAAGGCAGACGATGAACAGATTTTGGTGGCCTTTAAAAATGGCAGTATTAAAAACATCTCGCAGGTGTATAACCCGCTCATCCATCAAACAATTTCAACGCCTGTTAAAAAATTCTACATTTGCGAATTGAAATAAATGATGAGACAGCCATAAAATATTAGTTCAGGAAGTCATTAAATCAGCAGATTAATGGCCGATTGATTTAATAGCCGGTGGCTTACAGACTTTAACTGACTTAAGACTTTACATATGCAATTCAGTGCAGAACAAATAGCAATGCTTATCAACGGGAAAGTAGAAGGGGATGCATCGGTTACCGTGGGTTCTTTTGGTAAAATTGAAGAAGCGCAACAAGGACAGCTCGCCTTTCTGGCCAATCCCAAATATGAAGAATACCTGTATTCTACCCAGGCATCTGTAATCATCATTAATGAATCGCAGGAGTTGAGAGAACCTGTTGCGGCAGCACTCGTACGCGTTCCGGATGCTTACAGTGCATTTGCTACCTTACTTCACCGTTACCAGGAGCTGATGCGTCAGCAACTGCAGGGCATACAACAGCCCAGTTATATCGCCACTTCCGCCAAAACAGGCGAACAGGTTTTTGTGGCAGCCTTTGCTTATATAAGTGATAATGTAGTAATCGGTAATAACGTTAAGATATATCCCGGTGTGTTTATCGGCACGAATGTAACCGTAGGTGATAATACCATCCTGAATGCCGGAGTAAAAATTTACCATGATTGCGTAATTGGTAAGAATGTAATCATCCATGCAGGCACCGTAATAGGCAGTGATGGTTTTGGCTTTGCGCCCCAACAGGATGGGTCTTATAAAAAAGTACCGCAGATTGGCAATGTGGTGGTGGAAGATTTTGTAGAGATTGGCGCCAACGTGGCGATTGACCGTGCCACTATGGGTTCAACCATCATCAGATCTGGTGCAAAGCTGGATAACCTGATACAGGTTGCACATAATGTAGAAGTGGGTAACAATACCGTGATCGCTGCGCAGGCAGGCGTAAGCGGAAGCACCAAAATTGGCAGCAATGTTATGATAGGCGGACAGGCCGGCATTGTTGGTCACCTGCAGATTGCAGACGGCAGCCGTATCAACGCTCAAAGCGGTGTTACAAAATCTATTAAAGAGCCGAATACCGCTGTTACAGGCACTCCTGCCTATGATTATACAAGTGCATTGCGAAGCCAGGCATTGTCAAGAAAACTGCCAGATCTTGAAAAGAAAATCGCTGAGCTAGAAAAACTGGTGCAGCAACTGATGGCGGAAAAAGTTTAGCACTTCCTGTTTCATCGCTATTGTACATTCCCTTTATTAAGGTCTTCTTTTTTGGGCCTGATGATCAACCGAAGGGTAGGATCATTGGTGATAAAGCTCCATAACCAGTTATAAGCCAGCTTTGCTTTATTGCGATAGCCTGCAATTGGTATCAGGTGAATAAACAGCCATACCAGCCACGCGATAAATCCCTTAAAAAATCCCCTGGGTAAATCAACCACCGCTTTAAACTTGGAGATGATAGCCATGCTGCCTTTATCGTGGTAATGAAAAGGTTTCATCGGCTCACCGTTTACCTGCAGCGCAAGATTTTTTGCCAGGTGCGTACCATGCTGTATGGCTACCTGTGCCAGTTGAGGATGGCCGGAAGGATATCGTTCATCATTGGTTTGAAACGCAATATCGCCAAGGGCAAAAATGTTATCAAAGCCCTGTACTTTATTAAATTCATCCACTATTATTCTACGGCCGCGGGCAATGACCTCAGGAGGCAAACCCGGCGCCTCCCGTGCTACCACCCCTGAAGTCCATATAAGCGTTGTGGTAGTAATGGTTTCACCATTGGCGAGATACACCGTATCATCTATATAATCTTTCACGGCCACACCATTCTTTACATTCACGCCAAGACCTGTTAATACCACATGTGCTTCATCCTGCGATTTTTTACTCATCGGCCCAAGTAATGCTTTACCTGCATCCACCAGGTACAAACCAGCGCCGATATTTGAAAATTCAGGGTAATCTTTAGATACGATATTGCGTCTCATTTCTGCCAGCATACCGGATATTTCTACTCCGGTTGGCCCTCCACCCGCAATAACAACGGTAAGCAGTTTGCGTTGCTCTGCCAGGTCTTTTGAACGCACTGCCTTTTCTGCATTCAACAATATATGATTACGCAGGTTAAGCGCATCATCAATGGTTTTCATTGGCAGCGCCTTCTGCTTTACATTCTCCAGCCCAAAATAATTTGTTTCGGTACCCATGGCCAATACCAGGTAATCATAAGTTAATTCCCCGGTAGAGGTTTGAATTTTATTTTCAGCAGGCACAATGTTCTTTAGTTCCCCCATATAATACCGCAGGTTATTCTTATGCTGAAACATCCTGCGAAAAGGATAACTGATATTGGAAGGCTCAATAAATGCAGTTGACACCTGGTATAATAAAGGCGGAAAAAAATGATAATTATTTTTATCTACCAGTATCACATCCAGTTGCTGGTTACCTGCAAGTTTTTTTGCAAAATTGATTCCGGCAAAGCCGCCACCTACAACAATTACTTTCATAACAATCTGTTTATTCCGTGAAATAAGACTTCATTTCTTCGCTGATCTGTTTGCGCATATCGCTAAGCCGCATGGCATAACGTTGCAGTGATCTCTCTTCCTCTGTTTGAGGTTTCCATTCCGGTACGGTTACTGTTTTACCGGCTTCATCCACCGCCGCAAATACGATGATGCAATGTGTTGTCTTTGTTTCCTTTTTTGTTTTTGGATTGATGGTTCTTATGTCTACCGCAATATGCATACTGCTTCTGCCGGTGTAGATTAATTTCGCCTGCACCTCCACCATATCACCAATAAGAATAGGATTTAAAAACCTGATACCGCCAACATATACGGTAACACAATACTGGCTGCTCCAGTTAACGGCGCAGGTATAGGCGGCCTGGTCTATCCACTTCATCACGGCGCCACCATGCACTTTACCACCAAAATTTACATCAGAAGGTTCACTTAAAAAACGAAAGACAACTGTATTGTTTTCCATGACCGGTTTTAATGTTCAAGTAAAGTACAGTTAGTGAGGGCAGTGCAAAATTAGGTCTTATATATTCCTGCGCAACATTTCAGTTAAATAGAAGCTGTTAATATAAAACACATAGGTGTAATAAGATTTTTATTGATGTACATCAATAAAATTTCCTGTTCCAGATCAATGGAAACGGCGTGCGCAACAGTGCAACTTTGCATAAGTAATCAATCAAACTAAAAAAATAAAAAATATGGAAACGCTACGTAACAAAATTGAACATCTGAATCAACTGGTACTGGAAGGCAAAGCCCTTGAAGCTTTTGAATTATATTATCACGATGAAGTAAGCATGCAGGAAAACCATGACGCGCCTACGTTAGGTAAGGATGCTAACCGGTTAAGGGAACTTGATTTTTTTAACAGCATTACAGAATTCAGGGGCGCAAGTGTGGAAGCCATTGCCACAGGAGAAAACCTGAGCACCGTTGTATGGCATTATGATTATACCCATAAAGACTGGGGCGTAAAGAAATACAAACAGATTGCAGTGCAACACTGGCAGGATGGCAAAATTATCAAAGAACAATTCTTTTATAATTAATCCAACATTCAATCATTCCGATAATTCTATTGTATGAAAAGGAAAATTTTTGAAACAGCAGACACTTATAACTGGACCTTACTCCGCATTATTTTAGGAACCGTGATGCTGGCACACGGCCTTCAAAAAGCGTTTGGATTTTTTGGTGGCTTTGGATGGAATGCAACCATGCAATACTTTACCGGTTTTGTTGGTTTGCCGGCACCACTTGCTGCGCTGGTAATTTTAATTGAGTCACTTGGGGCCGTTCTTTTAATCATTGGCTTTGCCGGAAGAATTAATGCAGCACTCATTGGCATTGTAATGCTGGGCGCTTTCTTTGTTGACCACCTGCACAATGGGTTTTACATGAACTGGTTTGGCAAACAAAAAGGGGAAGGTTTTGAGTTCGACCTGTTGTTCATAGGTATTTCGGTAATACTTGCTTTTAATGGAAGCGGGAAGCTTTCTGTGGACCGGTGGCTGATGGCAGGAAATCATACAACATCAACACATATACAACCGGTATTAAGTGGTAAAGTAGCTTAATGCTTCTGTTACAATAAATGTTCTTTTAGAATAAAAGTTCCGCCCTGCGGGACTTTTTCTTTTATGTTGTTTTTCGATAATTAAGAATAGCCCATCCGTTTAACAACACGGCGAAACCTATTTCGTAGAGCAGTTTTTGTTTTACATCATCAAAGCCGCTTCCTTTAAGTACAATCATACGCATTACTTCTATAAAGTGAGTAACCGGTGTACAATACGCGATGTTTTTTGCCCAGCCCGGCATGCTATCTACCGGTGTAAACAAACCACTCATCAGCATGAAGATCATGATAAAGAAAAAAGCGACAAACATTGCCTGTAACTGCGTGTTACTATACGTAGATATGAGCAGGCCAAACCCAAGTACGGCTACCAGGTAAACGGCAGCAAAAAGGTACAACAAGGCAATACTTCCTGCCGGTATAATACCATATACAAACCGCGCAATCAGCAGGCCGATGGTAAATACGATGATCCCCATTATCCAGAAAGGGATAAGTTTACCAAGGATGAATTGCCATTTCTTAACCGGTGTTACGTTAATCTGTTCTATAGTACCGATTTCTTTTTCACGTACAATATTTAATGCAGCCAGGAAACCGCCTACCATTGTAAGTAACAGCACCATAATGGCAGGAACCATAAAAAATTTATACTCTGCCCTTACATTAAACCAGTTAGCGCAAGTGATATCAATTACAGGGGTTGTATTAAATTTTTGTGGTGATATCCACGACAAACTGATTTGTTCGCTAAAGTCATTAATCACAGTCGTAAGATAGCTACCTCCCAATCCTGCTTTGGTACCATTGATCGCATCTACATTAAGTGCAATTTTCTGGTTACCTTCTTTTACCAGGTTTCGCTCAAAGCCATATGGAATTTCCATAATCACATCTGCCTTTTCTTTTTCTATAAATGGCAGCGCCTGTTTATAAGATGCCGGTGCAGCCGTTATATAGAAATAGCCAGATGATGCAATCTTATTGATCAACTGCCTGGAATAACTGCTGTGATCATTGTCAACCACGGCAAGGTTGATATGCTTTACATCAAAATTTGCAGCCAGCGGCATAATGAGTAACTGTATGGTGGGCATCGCGAAAATCATAACGATAATACTCTTATCGCGAAACGCTTGCCGGAACTCTTTTTGTAATAGAAATTTGAGTGTTCGCATTACTTCATTTTTTCAAAAAATTTTATCTAACCAATCATTAACGATTACTTTTTATGCCAGCCTGATCTTGAATTTTTTCAGGCTCATCACTAAAAGAAAAACAGTCATCGCCAGAAGTATACAGGTCTCTTTCCATACGGAAGAGAAACCCAACCCCTTTAGCATTACTGATTTTACTATGATATAATACCACCTTGCCGGAACAATATGCGATACTACCTGTAAAGGCACCGGCATATTCTCCAATGGAAAAATGAACCCGGTAAATAAGAGTGTAGGTAGCATCATCCCCATCATAGAGAAAAGCATGGCGGTTTGTTGTGAAGTGGTGATATTGGAAATCATTAATCCTAATGACAAGCAAGTGATGATAAACAATGTGCTTTCAGCAAATAGTAATAGCAGGTTACCTCGTACCGGCATATCCAGCAGAAAAACACTTAGCAGCAGTATCAGTATAAAATTCAGGAGGGAAAGTACCAGGTAAGGAAATGCCTTTGCTATTAATACCATCACTGGTTTGAAAGGTGACACCAGCAGAATTTCCATCGTGCCCAATTCTTTTTCCTTTACTACAGAAACAGAAGTAAGCGTGGTACATACAATCATAAAAATAAGTGCGATCACCCCTGGTACAAAGTTCATCGAGCCATTCATTTCAGGGTTATAGAGCATTCTTAGTTCGGGTTGTATCTGCATTATTGCCGGCTGCCCTGTATTTAACTGTTGCTGGTATTTGCCGATGATGGCAGTAAGGTAACTTACTACTGTTTTTGCGGTATTGGGGTCAGAGGCATCTGCAATTATCTGTACCTGTGCCTTATTCGTATGCAGCAGGTCATTATAAAATCCCGGAGGAAATACTACCGCGCATCTTATTTTGCCTGCTTTAAAAGCCGTCTTCATTGCCTCTTCATTCATAACTGCAGGCTGCATGATAAAATAACTGCTTGCCTGTATACGGCTAATAATTTGTTGTGTTGCGTAGTCTTTTGCATGATCTACAACTACCAGGTTAACATTTTTTACTTCGTTGGTTAATGCATATCCAAAAAGAATGATCTGTACCACAGGCAGGCCAAAGAGAATGAGTAGTGTTCGCCTGTCGCGAAACACGTGATAAAATTCTTTCCTGATAAATACAAAAAGCTGTTTCATTGCATCATTGGTTTTTAATCGGCGCTGCGACTGGCCTTGCGGGCAAGTTGGTAAAACACCTCATCCATAGAACCTGCATCAAGTTGTTGTTTAAGATTAGCCGGGGAGTCAAGCGCCTCAATTTTTCCATCAACCATAATCGTGATACGGTTGCAATACTCCGCTTCATCCATATAATGCGTTGTTACAAAAATGGTGATTCCTCTTGCTGCTGCTTCATAAATGAGATCCCAGAACTGTCGCCTTGTAACAGGATCTACACCACCGGTAGGCTCATCAAGAAATACAATTTTGGGTTCATGAATCACTGCTACTGAAAATGATAATTTTTGTTTCCACCCAAGCGGCAGATCACTTACCATTTTATTTTCAAGGTCTTCCATTCCAAGCCGCTGAAGAAGCTCTGAAGATTTATCTTTTAATAACTTATCGCTTAAACCATAAATGCCTCCGAAAAATCGGATATTTTCTTTTACGGTAAGATTCTCATACAAGGAGAATTTCTGGCTCATGTAGCCGATATTCTTCTTTATCTTTTCCTGTTGCTTGTACACATTGAAACCGGCAACCGTTGCCTCTCCCGATGTTGGATAAGACAAGCCACAGAACATACGCATCGCAGTTGTTTTGCCGGCACCATTAGCGCCAAGAAAACCAAAAATTTCACCGGGCGTTACTTCAAAAGAAATCTTGTTCACCGCAACAAAATCTCCAAACTGCTTGGTAAGATTCTTACATGTAATTACAGGTTCTTTACGCTGTATATTTCCTGTTGAAGCGTGATTCATGATTACCGGTTTATATATTAGTTTGATGGTCGCTCCATCCGTTCAATAAAACAATCTTCTATGGTTGGCACCATCTTTTTTACTTCGATTGCACGATGATCTTTACCTGCCAGGTAGTCTTTAAACGCTGTTACCGTATTCTCGTCCTGTTTTTTAAATACAAGGTGCAGGTACTCGCCAAACGCATAAGCATTTTTCATAGCGGGATATGCCCTTGCGTCATTCAATAAACGATGGATATTGTCAGCCTTTGCTGCATATAACTGACCTGGGTATGAACGTATAATATTGGCAGGTGTATCAATAGATAAAATATGACCGGCCTGTATTAAAGCAATCCGCTCACATAGCACCGCTTCATCCATATAAGGGGTCGAAACAAGGATTGTAATACCCTGCTCTTTCAGCCTTCCAAGCATTTCCCAGAACTCTTTTCTTGAAACAACATCTACCCCTGTAGTGGGTTCATCCAGGAATAACACCACGGGCTTATGAATTAAAGCGCAGCACAACGCAAGCTTCTGTTTCATACCGCCGGAAAGCTTTCCTGCACGCCTGTTTTTAAAGGGTTTAATTTGATCATAGATATCACGGATGAGATGATAATTAGCATCAACGGTAGTGCCAAAAAGTGTTGCAAAGAAGTTGAGGTTTTCTTCCACCGTTAAATCCTGGTACAAGGAAAACCTGCCGGGCATATAACCTACTTTCTTCCTGATGGCGATGTAGTCTTTTACCACATCATTGCCATCAACAGCGGCATTGCCTTTATCTGGTAATAACAAAGTGGTAAGTATGCGAAAGAGTGTTGATTTACCCGCGCCGTCAGGACCTATTAAACCAAACAATTCGCCTTTGCCAACTTCCAGCGAAATATTGTTCACGGCCTGCACCTTACCCTGGTCGTAAGTTTTGGTGATTTCATTTAAAACAACCGCGCTCATTTGTTTGATTTTGTATTCCAGAAAACTTCACCATACATACCAATCTTAAGATAGCCATCGTTCTTTACCCTTACTTTAATTGCATATACCAGGTTGGCCCGTTCATCTTTTGTTTGTATGGTCTTGGGTGTAAACTCAGACTTGTCAGAGATCCACGTGATTACACCCGTATAGTTCTTAGTCGCTTTCTCACCGCTATCAATACCTACCTGCACCTGCTGACCAATCTTTATTTGCGGCAATTGAGTACCGGTGATATACGCCTTCAAAAGAAGTGTATCAAGGTTGGCAATTTTATACAGCGCTTTTCCCATGGTAACCGTTTCTCCGCGCAATGCATAGCGGGTAAGTACCGTACCTGTAACCGGGTTAATGATTATTCCCTTTCTTATCTGATCATCAAACTGCGCTACAGTTTTCTCCATGGGATTTCTTTCGCTTAATACGCTACGATTTTTATCGGCCACTTTTGTTTCTTCCACGACTACCTGCTGACGGGTAGCAGCCTCCTGCTTTTGTAACTGGTCTGCCAGCGCGGTTGCATCATCCAGTTGTTTTTGCGTAGCAGCATCTGCCTTCACCAGGTTTTCTATACGTGCCTTTTCTTTAAGCTGTTGCGCAAGCTGTGATTGCTGAACCGCTAGCTGCTTTCTTACTAAATCAAGCTGGGGCGTAGCATCAGTTGTTTTCTGCTGTAATGCTTTGATGGATGCCTGCACTTGTTCTTTTTGAAGTGTAACGCCGGCCACATCTACTTGCCCTACGTTAGCTCCTTCAGTAACTGTAATGCCTTCTTCGATAGTAAAGGCTAACAGTTGACCGTTTTGCTGTGCAGAAACGATTACTTCATCTGCTTCAAAATTTCCGGAAGCATCATATACCGGACCATTTTGTTTGCAGGAAACAAGAATGGTTGCAGTACAAAAAATGGTAAGAATGTATTTCATCATTGTTGATAGAATTAGTTTCCTGATGTGATGTTATAGTTGTATTGAGATTGTAACATTTGTATTTCATGCAATGCGAGACTTAGCCTTGCCTGGTTTTCTGCGTTTACCTGCGAGATATAATCGTGGGAGGTGATAACCCCGTTGGCCAGTTGTGCTGCAGACGCATTCTTTACTGACTCTCGTAACGCAACGATGCGCTCATCTTCATTTGCAAGGCGTTTATATTTTATTGCTTCTGCAGATTGCTGCGTTAAGCTGATGTGGGTATTAAAAAGGAAGGTTTCTTTTTGTATATCCAGTTGCTGTTTATTAATAGCAATCAGTTGCTGATCATTCTTTCTGGTATATAAGCCTGCCAATGCCCAGTTAAAACGAATACCGCCAAGCGCATAAAAGCCAAAACTGTTATTGATGATGTTTAAAGTTGGCCGGCCATAAGCGCCCTGTGCAAAAGCACTTACTTTAGGCAGGTAAGATGTATGCAGTTGCTTTTGCTGCACATCCAGTGTCTTCTTTTGTGCATCATACAAGGCTAGTTCCGGCCTGGTAATTTCAACAGGCATGGTTGATGGCGATGGTTTAACCAGCCTGGCGTTTTTATCGATCTCCTGGTGAATAAAAAGACCAAGCATTTGCAGGTAGGCCGTTCTGGATGCATCAAGTTCGATAGCAGTTTGATCTGCCCTGATCAATTCTGCTTTAAGTTCATCAAGGCTGCTTCTTAGTGCGGTGCCGTTGGCAAGTGAAGCCGCTACCTTATCAATACCGTTCTGTATATCTGACTGCTGCAGTTTATTTTGCTGTTGCTGTTCTTCTATAAGCAGCACACCAAAAAACAATTGATGAATACGTTCTTTTAATGCATACAGGTTTACTTCAAGACTTTGCTGCTGAACAGTTTCATCCGCCTTTTTAAGGGCTTGCTGATTCCTGATGGCGCCTGCATCATAAATCGTCTGGCTTACCTCAGCCTGCACTTTGTATTGATCTTTGCTGATCTGCGGTAAAGTGATGCCAGGTATATTAAACGGAAACCGGAATGTTTCAGATTGATAAGTTGCCTGACCGGAAAACGAAACCTGCGGCAGATAACCTTTTGCTGCATTTTCTACGGAGTAAGCGCTTGTTTTTGTGATAAGATCCTGTTGCTTTATCAGCGGGTAATTTTCTCTTGCAAGACGATAACAGGTTTCAATGGTGAGTTCTGTTGATTGTGCGCTGATAAAACCCGCCGGCAACAGGAAGAATAATATCCAATAGGTCCGCTTCATAAATTAAACGAATTTTTTAATCATTTGATTAACATTAGTTAAAAAATTTTATGCCAACTTCAGCAGTGTTTTAATCCATGCAGGAATAAGTTTCTTTCTTTCCATCATCGCCTTTTCAAACTCCTGGGGTTTTAACACACCCAGCTCGGTAATAAGTGGCGCCGCTATAAAAGGCATGATCGTCATTCCGAAAATGTTCATAATAAAATGCACCGGGTTAACGTCTGCATTACCGCTCTTTTTAAGTTGTGCGGCAAGCTGCATCATAAAGTGCGATTTAATAAGTATGTCTTTATTCAGCCTTGACTTAATCATCTTCGCATTGGATCTTACTTCATTCATAATAAACAAAGGCAGATCCGGGTTTTGTATCATCTGGCGGATATAAAAATCAACAATACCTTCAATCTTATTTTCAAGTGAAGTTTCAGTATTGTTAAGGATGCTTTTAATACCATTTACAAACTCCTGGAAGTTCTCCATCATCACCAGTTCAAATAACTTTTCCTTACTGCGAAAATAATAGTTCAGCAGCGCCAGGTTAATGCCTGCTGCTTCGGCAATATCCCTGGTGCGGGTAGCTGCATATCCTTTCTTTGTAAAAATTCTGCGGGCAGCTTCTTTAATCTTTTCTTCGGTACTTAGGTCCTTTTCCTGTTTACTCATTTTCCTTTTACTGCCGCAAAGATACCAGCTTTCAACTGGCTTAAACAATTTATTTAATCAAATGATTAAATTTAAGATTAAGGTGCAGCAGAAACTAACTGAACCGTTTTCAAAACATCAATTACAACGTTTTCGTAAAAAAATCTGTAGCTCATTATTCCAATTATCCATAAACAATGTACCATTGCCCTGCCTATTAACCATGGCCAGCAATTTTATGGAAGTAAGATTTGAGCACAGCCCCAAAGAGGTGAGCCAGATGAACACCGCAGACCTGAGGGCTTCTTTCCTCGCACCAGGATTGATGCAGGATGATACCATTCAATTATTATATACCCATTATGACCGGGTAATTCTTGGCGGGGCAAAACCTGTACATCAGAAAGTTAAACTGGAAACACATAGCGAGTTAAAGGCAGACTTCTTCCTGGAAAGAAGGGAACTGGGCATCATAAATGTGGGAGGAAAAGGAATTATTTCAGTAGATGGAACAACGTATGATTTAAACAAACTCGATTGCCTCTATGTTGGCAAAGGCAACAAAGAAGTGATTTTTGAAAGTGCAGATCATTCCACTCCGGCACTATTTTATCTTTTGTCTTCGCCGGCCCATCAAACTTACCCAACCAGTTTATTAACAGGGGCAGAGGCAAACCCAACTGAAATGGGTGCAAAGCTTACCGCCAATGAAAGAACCATCTATAAATATATATATGCAGATGGTATAAAAAGTTGTCAACTGGTAATGGGATTAACCATTTTAAAAGAAGGCAGTGTATGGAACACCATGCCGGCGCATACCCATAGCCGCCGTATGGAAGCCTATTTTTATTTTGATGTAGCAGAGAACCAACGCGTGGTGCATTTTATGGGGCAGCCTTCAGAAACAAGACATTTACTTATCGCGAATCATGAAGCAATTGTGTCGCCACCATGGTCTATTCATTCAGGTTGCGGAACCAGCAATTACGCTTTTATATGGGGCATGGCGGGTGAAAATTATACCTATAGCGATATGGATGCGGTAGATATCAGAGACCTTAGATAGTATACACTTGTTTTTAAGTAAATGCGCATGAAGGGTGCATGCTGCATCATCATACGCATTTTTGTTTAATCACTTTTACACTTACCGCAGGAACGCTTAACTTGTACCGTAAACACCGGTATAAATGCATCATCTTTCCCGCAGAAGATTCTTACAAACGGCTGCTACGTTATCTGCCATTCCTTTCATCAATAAAGCGTTTGGAAAATATGATACGCTTCCTTTATTATCCTTTTCCACGCTTGGGTGCCCTGACTGGGACTTTACAAAAATTACTGATTTTGCTGTTCAGCATGGTTTCAGGGGAATTGAACTAAGAGGGCTTCAGCGGCAAATGGATTTAACGCTTTCTCCTGAATTTAACACAGCAGAAAGCCGCAAAAAAACCATGGGCCTGTTAAAGAAAAAAGGATTGAAGCTGGTGAACCTCGGCGCTTCGGCCAACCTGCATACATCTGATGCCGCAGAAAGAAAAAAGCAACTGGATGAGGCCCGTAAATTTATTGATTTAGCACATGAATTGTCCTGCCCGTACATCCGCGTATTTCCCAACAACCTTCCACCGGAAAGAGAAAAAGAAGATACCATTCACCTGATTGCAGAAGGATTATCAGAACTGGGTAATTATGCAAAAGATAAAAGTGTGATGGTATTAATGGAAACACATGGCGATCTTGTTCATGCATCTGATATACTCGAAGTAATGCAACTGGCCGCCAACCCGCATACGGGTTTGGTATGGGATATCTCTAATATGTGGACCATTACAAAAGAACCGCCTTCAGAAGTGTACGAGTTGCTTAAACCATATATAAGACATACCCATTTGAAAGATGCAAAACTGGTAAACGGAAAACTTGATTATGCCTTTCTTGGTAAAGGTGAAGTACCCGTTTTTGAAGCGATCGATCTGCTGGCAAAAGATGGCTATAAAGGATATTACAGTTTTGAATGGGAGAAACTCTGGCACCCGGAAATCGCAGACCCCGAGTTGGCTTTTGCAGATTATGCACAGGTGATGAAGGATCATTTTAAACAGGGTTAACTCCTTGAACAAAGCAGCAAATATTTGCCATTCTCAAGATAATCTTACTTGTAAAAATCAACACCTCTTATGCCCGGCGATAGCCTTCATCTTAATATTAAAGCAAAACAACAAAACACGTATGATGCTATTGTGGTAGGTTCCGGCATAAGCGGTGGCTGGGCAGCTAAAGAGCTTTGCGAGAAAGGCTTAAAGGTATTATTGCTGGAACGTGGGAGACCTATGGAGCATCCGAACTATCCTACCACTACCATGAACCCATGGGATTTTAAACATCATCTTCAGCTAAGCAGTGAGGATAAAAAATCGCATCCCATACAAAGCCGGCATTATTCCTATCGCGAAGACAATAAACATTTTTACATAGATGATCTTCAAAACGCCTATGAAGAAAAGAAACGGTTTGATTGGATAAGAGGAGATACCGTTGGCGGAAGATCACTGCTTTGGGCAAGGGCCTGTTACCGGTGGAGTGATCTTGATTTTGAAGCCAACCTGAAAGATGGTCATGCTGTTGATTGGCCCATACGATATAGAGACCTTGCACCCTGGTATGATTATGTAGAAAGTTTTATTGGTGTAAGCGGTAATACAGATGCTGTTCCGCAACTGCCCGATGGAAAATTTTTGCCTCCCTTTGAAATGAATTGTGCGGAAAAAGATTTTAAACAAAAGATCGAAGCGCATTATAAAGACAGGCAGGTGATCATCGGGCGCACGGCCAACTTAACCCGACCGGTGAAAGGCCGCGGCCAATGCCAGGCAAGAGATCTGTGCCATCGTGGTTGCCCCTTTGGTGCATATTTCAGTACCAATGCAAGTACCTTACCTGCCGCACATGCAACGGGTAACTTAACACTCAGACCTTATTCACTTGTAAACAGGGTATTGTATGATGAACAGACGCAACGGGCAACAGGCGTAGAAATTATTGATACAAACACGCACAAGACACAGGAGTTTTATGCACGTCTTCTTTTTATAAACGCCGCAACCATGGCAACGGCATTCATACTGCTAAACAGTACAAGTCACCGTTTCCCCAACGGACTTGGTAATGACAGCGGACAGGTTGGCCGTAACCTGATGGATCATCATAAAGGGCTTTCTGCAAGCGCAGTAATTCCCGGTTTTGAAGACAGTTATTATTATGGCCGCAGACCTACCAATATTTATATCCCCAGGTTTCAGAATATCACCGGGCATACGCATCCTTTTTTAAGAGGATATCATTACGGCGCTTCTGCTTATCGCACGATAGGTGATGGTAATGTTGAAATTGGTGAACATCTTAAAGAAACAATGTGTGAGCCAGGCGGTTGGCGCATCGGTCTTTACTCCTTTGGTGAGTGTCTTCCTTATAACGATAATATGGTCACTTTGCACCCGACTAAAAAAGATGCGTTTGGCGGACCGCAACTGGTAATGGATTGCAGCTTTCGTGATAATGAAAAAACCATGCATGCACATATGATTTCCAGCGTTCAGGAAATGCTTACCGTGGCTGGATATAAAGATGTAATGATAAGCGGCGAGATGAGTTATCCCGGTAATGCAAATCATGAAATGGGAATTGCACGTATGGGGCGCGATAAGCGGACCAGTGTATTAAATGCGCATAACCAGATGCATGATATACCGAATGTATTTATAACAGATGGCAGTTGCATGACCTCAGGCGCATGTGTAAATCCAAGCCTTACCTACATGGCGCTTACCGCAAGAGCCTGCGATTATGCGGTGACTGAATTGAAGAAAGGTAATATCTGATGCCAGACGTTATCGAACATACCTAATGTTTCTTTTTATATAGATATAATGATATCTGCAGCAACAGAATTATATAGAATGATTTTTAAAGCCCGGGAGGATGTTTTTGCAAAACAAACATTGCAAAAAGGCAAGCCTGTATATATGCCCGCTTACGATGTAGATTGGGAAGCATTCGCGGAGCATAAATCGAAAGGCGGCACGATGCAGAATTTTCCTGGAAAACATTATGCTTCTTTAACAGGTTTGGTTTTGGAAAAGCATTTCAAGGGCAAAGAAACGATTGCCGTTTATCCTTTGCTCGCAGATAATACCAGTTGGTGGATTGTTGCAGATATTTCGAAACCCGTTGAAGATAATAAAGAAGACTCTTTCATTAGTCTGTGCCGGAAATTTATTGATGCCTGTTCACAATATCATTTAGCGGCTTATCCTGAGTACTTCGAAAGTACAGGCCATTATCGTGTCTGGTTCTTCTTTGAGCAACCTTATCCGGCCGTGAAAAGCAGGTTGCTGATAGCGGAGCTGCTTTTCAAAGCAACTGTATTTGAAGAACGTGGTGCTGCCTTGAAAAAACTTTCACCAGGTCAGGACATTTTAAGTGGCAAAGGTTTTGGCAGCCTTGTTACACTTCCTTTACATAGATATTTAAGTGATAAGAAAAAAAGTGGATTTACAGACTCAACCCAGCTACAGGTTTTGCCAGATCAATTTGCCTTTCTCCAAACGATACAGCAAATACCTTTAGCAACACTGGAACAATGTTACGAGTCAATCTTCCCTTAGTAAATTAGCATAGCAATTATGTGCCCAGTAAATGTTCAATTGCTGTATGATAGTTTGCAAACTCAAATGAAGCAACAACTCTTTCCATATTGATTTTAATGGCTTCATTCTGCAGGTTGCCAATGCTGCCCTCATGCGTATGCTGAACATTGGTATCGTAAGTAAATTCTCCTGCTTCAATATCCAACCCTACTTTTTTATAGGCATCACGGAATGGCAAGCCTTCGAGCACCAGCTTGTTTACTTCTTCCACGCTAAAGAGGTATTTGTATTTTTCATCCTGCAGGATGTCTTTTTTCACTTCCATATTGTTCAGCATCAAACCTGCCATTTCTATACAGCTGCGCAATGTATCAAATGCGGGGAAGAGATGTTCTTTCAACAGTTGTAAATCGCGGTGATAGCCGGATGGAAGATTGGTGGTCATCATCATAATCTCATTAGGCAATGCTTTAATTCGGTTGCAATGAGAACGGATGAGTTCGAATACATCGGGGTTTTTTTTGTGCGGCATGATGCTGCTGCCGGTAGTAAGCTCTGTCGGAAAACTGATGAACCCGAAATTCTGGTTGAGGTATAAACAGGCATCCATGCTTAAGCGGGCGAGTGTATCTGCAACATTCGCCAATGCCTGCGCAACGATGCGTTCGGCTTTACCACGGCCCATCTGCGCATATACCACATTATAATTTAAATCTGCAAAACCCAGCAGCTTGGTTGTGAGTGTTCTGTTAATAGGAAAGGAAGAGCCATAACCTGCCGCCGAACCCAAAGGGTTTTTGTTGACTACTTCATAAGCGCCTTTCAATACAGTAGCATCGTCAACCAGGCTTTCTGCATAAGCGCCCAACCACAACCCGAAAGAAGAGGGCATCGCCAATTGCAGGTGCGTATAACCGGGCAATAAATCGTGTTTGAATTGCTCGCTTTTGGAGATGAGCAACTCAAAAAAAGACTGGATACTCATAACCGTTTTCTCTATTTCACTTCTCAGGAACAGCTTTACATCTACCAGTACCTGGTCGTTACGGCTGCGGGCCGAATGGATTTTTTTACCGATGTCGCCGAGCTTTTGCGTAAGCAGAAATTCTACCTGGGAATGAACGTCTTCTATGTCGGGCTGAATGTTGAATGTTGAATGTTGAATGCTTTTATAAATCTCCCTCAGCTCCTTCGTTAATATTTCGGCTTCTTCGTGGGTTAATAATCCTACAGTTGCCAACATCTTCGCATGGGCAATATTGCCCAGTATGTCAAAAGGCGCCAACAGCAAATCAAACTCACGGTCTTTACCTACGGTGAATTGTTCTACTTCTTTAAGCGATGCGGTGTTTTTTTGCCACAATTTCATGATGGTTGCTGGTTGCTGGTGACTGGTTGCTGGTCCGATTCATTCATAACTTATTTGTTTAGGTTAAGAACGATTTATTCAGACAACCGTCTCCTTATAACTTAATTTTATTTATAGTGTTCTTCTACCCATTGAATAAACTTATTAATCTGTTTACTCAATAATTCATATGCTTTACTTAACTCATTGTATAAATTTTCATCCTTCATGGATGCTGTATCATACAAAAAATCAAGATGCACTCTGGTCTCGTCGCATTCCGATTGTGCAAATATGAGATATCTTACAAATTCGTTCTTATACCTTCTTCGTCCATACCCTTCTACAATTGCAGCAGTGACTGCTTTTGATGACCTTCTTACCTGGCTTCCTTCTTCGTATAACTCAAACTTTGGAAGGGAAAGACTTAATTGATGAACTTGTACTGCCAGAGCTTTTGATTGTTTGTATACCTCCAGCTCTCTATAGGATTTCATGTGCGGATTATTTGAGCTAAAGTTACAAAATGCTCACAACCGGCAATACCTGCAACTCGCTACAAACAAATCATCACCCGCCACTCAACAGACCAGCCACCAGCATCCTGAAACCTGTAACTAATAAACGACTTTCTCAATCAACCTCGCATACATCTCCACTCCCTCATACACCTCTTCCACAAAAATAAACTCATCTGCGGTATGACTTCTGGCACTATCGCCAGGGCCCATTTTTAATGCAGGAAATTTCATCAGCGCCTTATCACTGGTAGTGGGGGAACCATAGTATGTTCTGCCCAACGTAACACCTGCTTGTACAATCAGATGGTCTGTGGCAATAGCTGTTGAACGAAGACGTATGCTTCTGGGCTGCACCTCGCACTCAACATTTGCCCGGATGATATCCAGCACTTCTTCAAAACTGTATAATTCATTTACCCTGATGTCTACAGTGAATTTGCATTCATGCGGAACCACATTGTGTTGTGTACCGGCATTGATGATGGTAACGCTCATCTTCATCGGGCCTAGCAGGTCAGATACCTTGTCGTACTGATATGTTCTGAACCATTCAATATCTTTCAGCGCTTTATAAATCGCATTGTCACCTTCCTCACGTGCGGCATGACCAGCTTTGCCATGTGCCGTACAATCCAGTACCAGCAAGCCTTTCTCGGCGACAGCCATATTTAGTAAAGTTGGCTCTCCAACAATACCAAAATCTATATCGGGCAATAGCGGCAACAAAACTTCCACACCATCCTTGCCGGAAATTTCTTCTTCCGCCGTAGCTGCAAGCAGAAGATTGTATTTCAAATTGTCTGCTTCGTGATAATAGAGGAAGGTTGCTATGAGCGACACCAGGCAACCACCCGCATCATTACTACCCAGGCCATATAGTTTGCCTTCTTTTTCGATTGGTGCAAACGGGTCAAGCGTATAACCTTTGTTGGGCTTTACGGTGTCGTGATGGGAGTTAAGAAGAATGGTCGATTTGCTTTTATCAAAATGCTTGTTGGTGGCCCATACATTATTCAGGTAGCGTTGAACATCTACTCCTTTTGACTGAAGAAAGCCCTGTATGATATCCGCTGTTTTATCTTCCTCCTTGCTAAAAGAAGGCGTGGCGATAAGCTGCTTTAATAAATCAACTGCTTCCTTGCCGTATGTATTCAAACTGTCACTCATTGTCTGCTTCATTCATGAACAAAATCATCCTTGCTGTATTGCTGTACCTGATTCACCTTTAACCAATTGCTGCAATTCTTCTGCCTTACCGATAATCACTTTTTTTACGCCCTTGTTAATTGCTGCAAAAGCATTATCCAGCTTGGGAATCATGCCGGCAAATATTACCTGCTTTTCCTTCAACGTTGCATAGGACTCCGGGTTGATAGATGGGATAACCGTACTGTCGTCATTCGCATCAAGCAAAACGCCGCTTTTCTCAAAAGAGTATATCAATTCCACATCATACAAAGCGCTCATCGCTTGCGCAATTTCCTGTGCGATGGTGTCGGCATTGGTGTTTAACAGCAACCCTTCTTTATTATGTGTGATGGGCGCCATTACTACGTTTACTTGTTGGTCGAGCAGGCTTTTAAGCAGCGAAGTGTTCACTGCATCTACGTCACCAACATAACCATAATCGATAGACGCATGTACCCTTTTATGCGATTGTATAACGTTACCATCCGCACCAGATAAACCGATGGCATTGCATCCTAACGACTGTAATTGTGCCACCACATTTTTATTGATGTATCCTGCATATACCATCGTTACAATCTTCAGCGTTTCTGCATCGGTAATCCTGCGGCCATCAATCATCTGCTGTTCTACCCCTAGCTGTGCGGCCAGTTTGGTAGCCAGTTTGCCGCCGCCATGAACCAGTATTTTGGGAGCGTTGACAGATGCAAATGATTTGAGAAAGTCACGCAGTTTTGCATCGTCATCTATAATATTCCCACCTATCTTAATTACATATAAAACGTCCATACTTACAACTTATAACGTACTACTTACTACTCTTCAGGATTTCACTAATTACCGCCTGCGCGGCCCATACCCGGTTTGAAGCTTCCTGCGTAACAATGCTGTTGGGGCTATCCAGGATTTCATCGCTTAGCTCCACATTTCTTCTTACCGGAAGGCAATGCATCACCCTGGCATTTTTGGTAAGCTTCAGCTTTTCTTCAGTAAGCATCCAGGCCGGGTCGTTCTCATATATCTTACCGTAATCTTTAAATGTGCTCCAGTTTTTTACATATACAAAGTCTGCATTTTTCAATGCCTCATCCTGGTTATGTGTAATGGCTGCACCTTTGGTAAACTGTTCATCAAGTTCGTACTCTTCGGGATGAGTGATAACAAAATCAGCTTCACCCCATGCCGTAACCCATTGCGAAAAACTATTGGCCACACATTGCGGGAGTGCTTTTACATGCGGCGCCCAGGTAAGCACAATTTTAGGTTTCCGGTTAGCAGTTGCCGGCTGCTGGTTAAGTATTTCCTTAATAGTGATGATGTCTGTTAAGGATTGCAGCGGATGTAGCGTAGCGCTTTCCAGGCTTATTACCGGAACACCGCAATATTTTATGAATTGTGAGATATACAGTTCACTGTAATCGTCTTCGCGGTTTTTTAAGGAAGGAAATGTGCGGATGCAGAGGATATCAAAATAATTACCCAGCACCGGTGCAGCATCTTTAATGTGTTCGACCGTATTACCGCTCATGATGGCGCCTTCTTCAAACTCAAGCGCCCAACCTTCTTTATCTACATTAAACACGATGGGTTCCATACCCAGGTTACCGGCAGCCACCTGCGTACTCAAACGTGTACGGAGACTGGGATTCAGGAATAATAAACCGATACGCTTGTTGGCGCCAAGAGATTTATCCTTTAAAGGTTCTGCTTTGTATTCCAGTGCTTTTGCAACAAGTGCGTTGATGTCTTTCACATCGTGAACGGAGATAAATTGATTCATCTTTAAAGCTTGATGCGGAAGATATTTTGTTTAATGAACACTTCCGGTTTCTATTTTATAGATTGATAAGGTTAACAAGTTTATCTTTTAATGCTCTGCGAAGCGTCTTCGCTTCGCAGGTTTATTCTATCGCCTCCGGCGATTACCAAGTCGCAGACCTGGTGCTTATTACTGCGAAGTCCGGAGACTTCGCAGAGCCTCCTTCGCTTTTTTCAAAAAAGTTCAGAACAATGAACGGATTGCGATGCAAGAGGCGATGCTGTGAAATACAAAACGCTGGTACCTGCATTATTCAGCAACCACTTCTTTAGCGGTCTGCGGTTTCATTTCCGCAATCGCTTCCTGTAATGTATCCAGGAATTCATCTACCTGCTTCCTGGAAATACCCAATGAAGGCAGTAATCTTATCACATTTGGTTTTGCTTCACCAGTGAAAATGAAATGGTCGTTGAGCAGTTTGCTGCGCAGGCCTTTTAAATCTTCAGGAACATCAAAGCCAATCATCATGCCGCGGCCGCGAACATTCTCAATACCCTTCACCGTTTTTAAACGGTTGAGCAAATAAGTACCACGTTGCTTTGCAATATCAATCAGCTTTTCATCTTCCAATACTTCCAACACTGCAAGCGCCGCCGCACAAGCCAAATGATTGCCGCCAAAGGTTGTACCCAACATACCATGCTTGGGTTGAATATGTGGCGCAATCAATATGCCACCAATGGGAAACCCGTTACCCATGCCCTTTGCCATCGTGTAGATATCGGCATTCACTTCTGCATAATCATGCGAAAAGAATTTACCGCTGCGGCCATAACCGCACTGTACACTGTCGGCGATGTATACCGCATTATGCTGGTCGCACAAACGCCGGATTAACTGCAGAAAACTTTCGCTGGCAATATTGATACCGCCCACACCCTGTATCCCTTCCACGATAACCGCAGCTACATCCTTGCCTTTTGTTTGGAAGTATGTTTTTAATGCAGCTTCATCGTTGAAAGGAAGGAAATCAACATTGTCCGTTTCATTCACCGGTGCAATGATGGAAGGATTATCAGTTGCTGCAACAGCCAGTGATGTTCTTCCATGAAAACCTTTTTTAAAGGCAACGATTTTCTTTTTGCCGGTATGAAAAGAGGCGAGTTTCAACGCATTTTCATTTGCTTCTGCACCGCTGTTTACCAGGAAAAGCTGGTAGTCTTCTTTGCCACTTAACCTGGCCAGTTTAGTTGCCAACTCCTGCTGAATGGGAATATGTACCGAATTGGAGTAGAATGCAATTTTCTCCAACTGCTCTTCAATTCTTTTTACCCAATGCGGATGGGTATGCCCGATGCTGATTACCGCGTGGCCGCCATACATATCAAGGTACTGCGCGCCATTGTCATCCCACACATAAGAGCCCTGTGCCCTGGTGATGGTGATGTTGTTGAGGGGGTAGACGTCGAATAATTTCATGGTATAAGGTTTATGGCTTAAGGCATAAGGCCCTGCTGCCGTAAATGATTTTTATTAATAAGCCTGCTTAAAGTTGTAGGAATTTTATCCTCATCGGACCTGCAGTAATCTACTTGGCATCTCTTAAAAATTTTAAAAAGGAAATAAGCATTGCCCTTACTTCATTAATCATTTTGTTCACTACATCATATATCTCCCTTGTTATATAGTTCAATTCCAAAGCTGCAAAACAGCAATAATCTACTTCATTGGTTGAGCCGAGTGAGTTATCAAGGAAATGCGCAAAATCCTTATCCGTATATCTCCCACAACCTTCAACAATATTTAAAGGAACCGATAAAGCTGCTCTTTGCATTTGCGAGGCCATCTCATACCGTTCTTCTGCCGGCAAATATTTCACTACATCCTTTTTTATAAACATATATAACTCATGCGCCTTTTTCCAAACATCCAGTTTTTTATAGTCTCTCACGGTACGGACTTATTTAGTTTAGGTACGAAATCAATGTGTCGGTTTGTCTTTTCTTCCCTCCGCCTCAGACCTTCCACCCTTCACCTCAAAAGTAATTCGCTTTCAACCTCAACCCCGCCGTTTCTTCCAGCCCAAACAGCAGGTTCATGTTCTGTACAGCCTGGCCTGATGCACCTTTTAAGAGGTTGTCTATAATGGAATGGACTACCAGCTTGGTGCCTACTTTTTCCAATTGAATAATACACTTGTTGGTGTTCACCACCTGCTTTAAAAAAATAGGCTCATCACTCACGACGGTAAACGGATGTGCTTCATAAAAATCTTTGAAGAGCTGTGCCAGTTGCTCGATAGATTTTTCGCAGTGCACCGTAGAACTGATAAAAATACCCCGCGTAAAATCGCCACGCCAGGGAACAAAGCTCAGGTCGATATCGTTGTTGGGTTGCAGTTGTATTAACGACTGCCCTATCTCGCCCAAATGCTGATGGGTAAGTGTTTTGTACGCTTGTATGTTATTGGCGCGCCAGCTAAAATGCGATGTGCTGCTAAGGCTTTGTCCCGCGCCGGTGGAACCAGTGATGCCGGTGGTATAAATCTCATCCAGCAAACCAGCCTGTGCCAAGGGCAACAATCCCAATTGGATGGCAGTAGCAAAACAACCGGGATTGGCAATGTTTTGTGCCGATTGAATGGCAGCCTTGTTCAACTCTGGAAGACCATAGATAAAATTCCTCGGAACGGGTTGCTGATTGCCGGTTGCAGAACCGGTAAAGTTTGCATTTTGATGCAGGCGAAAATCATTTGATAAGTCAATCACTTTTACGCTTGCTGCAACTTCATTTGCTTCCAGAAATTTCTTTGCTTCACCATGCCCTGTGCAGAGAAATAACACGTCTATATTATTGCTTAGCTCATCCGTAAAACGAATAGCCGTTTCGCCAATCAGGTCGCTGTGCACTTTGTGCAACAGGTTACCAGCATTGCTTTTGCTATGCACAAAAACAATTTCGGCATTGGGATGATGAATCAATAACCTGATTAATTCACCGCCCGTATAACCGGCCCCGCCTACAATTCCTACTTTAATATATTTACTCATATTGCTGACATCTTTATCACCTTATAAAATCAAACTGTACTAAATACAGTTGTACCTGTCGTTATTGGTAGAGGGTTGGGAGCTTAATATGAATTCAAGGTCTTCTGCTGTATTATTGATAATGCGGTGTTTTTTCCCGGCTTCAATGTAAAAGCCCTGACCTGCATATACCGTGATAGATTCATTTTCCACTTCAAAGGTGGCAATTCCTGCAAGAATAAAAAAGAATTGCTGCGACATTTGATGATAATGTAACCCTTCTGCTGTTTGGGCCGGCATACGTTCCTGCTTTACAGAAAGGCCTGCGGTATCTACCAAAACCCAGCCATCACAGTTGTTGCCCCAGGTATAATGATGGAGGGCGTTTTCTTTGCTAAATGTTGACACGTTTCAATGGTTAAAATTTCCAATCAATAAAAAACCGCCTTGTGGGCGGCTGCAGTATTTTTAGCTGGTGGGGAGTTTTAAACCCTTAAGAATTTTTTGGCCTGTTCAAGTTCTTCCGGAAATAAATTTTCTCCTGATACTCCGGGAATAAAATCAATTTCAATAACCTTCACTTTTTTCATCAATGATTTTAATGATTTCCTTCTGCCTCTTTTTGTTGAAACTGCTTTCATACTTTAAAGTTATTATTTTCTTTTAACCAAAAAGCCCAAACAGGAACCCTTGCTTTTGAAGGTATAAATCTTATCATTATCCCTTCTCAGGGACAGTTCATATTTTGGGTACTGCATACCGCAAAATTATCAAAGAACTAATTAATTGTAACTGGCCTTTAAAATCGCCGGAGGCGATAAAATAACCATGTGAAGCGAGGACGCTTCACACAGCAACTTCTGCCTTCCCTGCCTTAAGCCCTATGCCTTCCGCCTTCAACCCTTCTCCGCATCCTCTTTCACCAAATGAAACATCGCCGTTTGGTTGCCGAATATTTTACTAAAGCCACGCACATCTTCACCAGACCAGCCGTTGTTCATTTCACCGTATTTGCCAAATTTGCTGTTCATCAAATCGTACCTGCTTTCAATGCCGATTACCTGGAATCTGTAAGGCTGCAACAGCACATAAACATCGCCGGTTACATTTTCCTGTGAGCTTTGTAAGAATGCTTCAATATCGCGCATTACGGGGTCGAGTATCTGTCCTTCATGCATCCAGTTACCATAGAAGTTGGCAATATTATCTTTCCAGCTTAACTGCCATTTGGTGAGCACATGTTTCTCCAGGGCATGATGCGCTTTCAAAATTACCATCGGCGCCGCGGCTTCAAAACCTACACGGCCTTTGATACCGATGATGGTATCTCCGACATGTATATCGCGACCCACACCATAAGTGCCGGCAACGGATTGCAGATATTGTATCGCTTCAGATGGATGACCAAACGTTTTATCATCTACAGCAGTCAACTCACCTTTTTCAAAATGCAGTTTCACTTCCTTGGCTTCTTTGGCTGTTACCTGTGTTGGCCATGCTTCTTCGGGCAGAATACCTTTGGAGGATAATGTTTCTTTACCGCCAACACTGGTACCCCACAAACCTTTATTGATGGAGTATGCCGCTTTCTCAAAATTCATCTCCACGCCTTTCTTCTTCAGGTATTCAATCTCGGCTTCGCGGCTTAGTTTTAAATCGCGGATGGGTGTAATGATTTCAACACCGGGAATCATGATGTTGAACACCATATCAAAACGCACCTGGTCGTTACCTGCGCCGGTACTTCCATGTGCAACTGCGGAAGCTCCCAAAGCCTTCACATGCTCTGCAATATGCAATGCCTGCACCAGCCTTTCCGCACTTACGCTTAAAGGATAAGTATTGTTTTTTAATGTATTTCCAAAAACCAGGTACTTGATAATACGGTCGTAGTAGCCTTTAACCGCATCTACTGTGGTGTGTGTTTTTACACCCAGGTTATATGCATGTTCTTCAATCTTCTTTAATTCATCTTCACTAAAACCACCGGTATTTACAATCACGCTGTGCACTTCATAACCCTGGTCTTCGCCGAGGTACTTTACACAAAACGTGGTATCCAATCCGCCGGAAAAACCAAGAACAACTTTTTTGCCCGCCTTGTTGTCGCCTAAATTTTTTGAATCACTCATGGTAAAATCTATATATAAGAATTAGAAAGAATAGAATAATATCTTTTGGGAATAGTTGTTTACTACAGGTTAAAGAAATATTGCAACAAAGATTTTGGCCGTGGCCCGCTGCCTACTATTTTCTTATGATGGCTGTTTTTGTCCTTGTCTTTAAAAAAGAGTTGTTTAAAGCGGAGTAATCTTTCATACACTTTGCTCTTTTTCTCAAAATTTTCTTTGGTTTCCTGTGGTGTGTAATGATCCTTAGGATCATAAAGCATTGCTGTACACATACAGTTCTTGCGGCCTTTACTTGATAAGATATCAAAGTTTACACAGCTCTTACAGCCTGCCCAAAAAGCTTCGTCCTGTGTAAGTTCGCTGTATGTTACCGGCTCGTACCCTAACTCGCTATTAATTTTCATTACTGCAAGCCCTGTGGTAAGACCAAATATTTTTGCGTTGGGATAGATTTCACGTGAAAGTTCAAAAATTCTTTTCTTGATGCCTTTTGCCACGCCACTCTTTCTAAACTCAGGTGAAACAATCAGCCCGCTGTTGGCTACATATTCGCCATGGCTCCAGGTTTCAATATAACAAAAGCCTACCCACTGGCCAGTTGTGGTAAGGGCAATTACTGCCTTTCCTTCCAGCATTTTCTGGGCGATATATTCGGGAGAACGTTTGGCAATACCCGTGCCACGGGCTTTTGCCGATGATTCCATTTCATCTGTAATTCTTATGGCATAGTGCGTATCAGTTAATTCTGCTACCCGTATGATGATGTTGTTCTGTTCCACTTTGTTTGTTTGAATTGCTAACCGAAGAAATAATGAACTACACCTGCGCCTTGCTGTGAAGTACGCCAGGTAAATGATGCATCATGTTTGTGCGGAGGTATCAGATACGAGGTCGTCGGATCGGACGGAATATAAAAGGATTTGGGCTACACAAAGAAACAACACCCATTCTGTATGAATGAGAGGAGTTAACCTGAATATGTGTTGTGTTCTGTTTCAACTTCAGTTAAAGATGAAATTGTTATCTAAAATTGTTTAAGGCTGTAAAAATAATCATGTTTATAATATGTGAGTATGTTTTTTTATGAAAATATGGTTAACAAAAAAGGAAGTTGTACTAATGGTTGTTTGTATCAAATGTATGGTCTAATCGTTTTTAGCATGCAGCAATTTAACTGCTCCGGCTTATGAAAGTAATTTGGTCTTACTACTTTGCGATCAATGCAACATCAAATGAGGAGTAAGATCCGGTACCTGATAGCATCGCTTCTGCAAGATGCGATGAGTTAGTTAAGCAGGTCTATCCGCCTTTTCGTTTTTTAATAAAAGCGTTAACAGCATCGGGCTAAGTTCATAATAAGGGATTCTCATGATCAAGTGATCCATGAGTAAAAAACTGATAAATGCTGCTGCCAGTAAGCGATCATATTTTTTTGTAAAGAAACCAATGATGAATATAAGTTCAATCAAAAATCCTGCAAGATATAGCACGTAAGAAACTCCCTCATGATTGATAAGCCACATGTACATTCGGGATTGCCAGTAACCCGGAGAATTGGTAAGTTGCTGCCCATGCTGGTACAATAACACACCACTCATTTGTTGAATATTGAGAACGCTGCCCTTTATAAGTTTCCAGATAGCTGCAGAAGAAAACAGGTAAAGAAATACATAGCGCAAACCATCAAATAAGAGAGAAAACAGCGATACAGATTGAACGATAAATAATAAAGGAAAAAGAAGCCAGGGCAGATATCCTTCTATAGAGGTTGATGCATACAGTGTATAACACTGAATATAGCACCAGTTAATCACAAGCATACAAAAAGCAGGAGCTGAAGACCAATTTTCTTTATACTTCAAAACCAACACAAAAACAAGTGGCGTACTGTAGAAAAGAATATCAGCCATAACACAACCGGCCTGGTTATTCAGCAACCATTGATGAAGACCGGTTTGCATAAAAAGCCATGTGAACATATCCTGCCTTACATATATAAAAGAAGGTTGAAGCTGGAAAAGTAATAACCCGTTTAATAGTTTATAACACATCAACCCATAAAAAATAAGACAATACCAGGATGCTACTTTTGCCTTGAAGCTGTAATTAATCATTTCACAGATTTACTTAGGTTGGGTTTATTATATTGGTACACCTGCTGTTTTATAATTACCGGGCCAATGGCAAAACCAAGTTTTTTTGACAAGTAAATATGGTACCAACGATCAAATTCATGTTGAGTAATAGAATTGATGTACCTGGAAGAATCAGTTAAATGCAACATCCGGCTGATGTCCTGCCTCCATAGCAGGCTATTCCAGTCTTTTTGTGCGGCAAACATGGTAACAGGTAAAGTTATATTATCCCATTGCTGAGGGCTAAAGTCTTTTGTTTGCAATAAATTTCCGTTTACATAAATTTCAGTTACGTTGTACTCTTCCTGCGGTTCTGATTTTGCTGAATACATTCCATAGTGAAAGAAAGGCGAAAAGACTACCCCTTTTTTGTAATTGATAAACAACTGGGCCGCTATAAAAAAAATAGCAACTATAAACCAACCCTTATGCTGCATATATAGTTTCCTCAGATACATCTATCTTAATCAGTTACCTGCTTATCAAAAATAATAACGACTGTAATTTAATATGTAAAACCGAAGAATCTGAATTGGAAAAGCAACATGATCTTGTCGCTATATCCCTCAAACATTAATCATCTATATGAAATTATAAGAAACGCCATTGCCCGATTAACTGCTGAAGCTTTTGCCGGTATTGTTCTGCCACTGGTATTTCTGCGTCAGCAATAAACACACTTGACCTCGTAACAGACTTAATCTTATGCAACGCTACGATATAAGATCTGTGTACGCGAACAAAGTGCGAAGAGGGAAGTCTGTCCTCCAGGTTTTTTAAAGAGTTGGCAACAAGTAACGGCTGTGCCTGTGCAGAACGGAAGAGTTTTACATTATCCTTAAAACCTTCCAGGAAAACAATATCATCCAGCGGTATACGTAGCCAGCGGTAATCAAAACGTAAAAAGATAGACTCGCCGTCAAGCGTGGGTTTTACCTGGTTGTTGCGCAATTGCATTTCTACCTTATTGGAGGCACGCAAAAAATCCTGGTAATCAAAAGGCTTCAGCAGGTAATCAACGGCATCCACACGATAACCTTCCAATGCAAATTCGTTGTAAGCGCTTGTGAAAATAATCTTTGTTTGCTTGTTTCTTTCGCTCCTGATAATACGTGCCAGTTCCATACCTCCAAGACCAGGCATGTTGATGTCAAGGAATACCAGATCTGGCTCTTCATTTTCCAGCAGGTTCAGTATTTCCAGCGGATCTTTATATGCACCCAGCAGTGTAAGAAAAGGAGTCTTGTCAATAAAATTCTCTATCAGTTGCAGCGCCAAAGGCTCATCGTCAACTACGGCACATTTCACCTTCATCAGGAATCAGTTTTATGGTCAATAATGCAATAAAATATTCTGCGTTCTGCCGTATGCAAAAGCTGTACCTGTCGGGATAAAGCAAGCCCAATCTTCGTCTCAGATTATTCAAACCAATTCCCCTGCGTTCCTGGCTTATCTTATTGGGGAATACCCTGTTCTTTATTTCCAGTTCAACAGTTGTCCCATGTTGTCGCAATATCACGCTGATATCTGTGCTGCCGGAAGGCCCCAGGCCATGTTTAAATGCATTTTCAACAAGCGGATGCAATAACATCGGTGCAATAGGAAGATCAGAGATATTATCCGGAAGGTCTACTAAAAGACACCTGGAATGTTCCATCCGCAGCCTCATCAGATCAATATAATCCAGGATAAAATCGATTTCTTTCAGCAGACCTATGGTAGCACCTGACGCACCGCCATCCATTACATAACGCATCATACGGCTGAGTTTGTATAATGCTTCGCGGGAATGTTCCGCACTATTGTGGCTAAGGGAATAAATGTTATGCAGGCAGTTAAAAAAGAAGTGCGGGTTAAGCTGAGACCGCAAGGCGGAAAGCTCTGCTGATACCTGTTGCTCAACCAGCAATGCACGTTCCTTCTGGCCTTTTTGCCATTCCTGGTATACAGAAAGACTAATGGACAACCCTGCTACCAGAAGAGTCATTGTCAGAAGAAATGCATCTATGTATTGATAAGGTTTGCGGCCATTATTGTAAGAAGCAAAATGTTCATTAAACCTGGTGAGCTGATCAAATGTATAAAAGGTCACGAGTACAATTATACAGGATATTGAAAGCCATGCAACAAAAGCAAGTGGCCGGTGCGAAAGCAAAGTTTTTTTTACAAAATAGCGCAGACCGGTATAAAAAAATAGCGACTCCATCATTAGAATGAGGAATTGCCTTAGCCAGAAAAGATCAGGTAGCGGAATCTTCCAGGTCTGTGGTATATAGAAGAGCAAATATGCAGGCAGCGCCCAGCCAAACGCAATAAGTATACCGGAATAAGATAAACCACCGGGTTTGCCTGTTTCCAGCCGTTTTAGTATACTTTGGGGATTAACAGAATTTACCATTGTCCCGAAGATCGCATGTACACATCAACTGTTAATGAGTGATTCGACCAATCTGAAAAATCAGTCTTTCAATCCGTACAAAACTGCGTAAGAATATGCGCAGATGTAAGCCAATTCATAAAATGTAAATAAGCAGAGGGTAGTATTTTATGTCTACCCTCACGCCTGGTCATCCTTTTATTGCCTGATTTCCCCTTTGAATACGTGAGGCGTTAAACCGGTAATGCTAAATCGTCCGCCGGTAGCCCGCGAATAAGAGGATCCTGATTTGGTAATAGGCCCCCAGAACACTGCATAGCCCTCCTGGTCAGCAGTAAAACTTTCTGCCTGGCTATCAGAAATTGAAGGACCAGTGAATCCTAAGGAATAGCTGACTGCACGGCTCCCGGAAGTATAAGAAACAGCCAGGTAATATTCACCATCTGTATCGCTGTTATTGAGGAACACTGACTCAAATCCTTTTTCATTTTCACTTGCACTTACCACATCAAAATCTGTAATCTGGTTATCGGATACCTGAACATTGTTGGTAATATATAAGTCGAGGTTCACCAATGCGCCGCTATCCCAGGCAAGATCTGCCTGAAAGCCTTCAGAAGCCCGGCTGGTATCGTTATCTGTGATGGTGATGGAAGCGCTGGTTGCATCAAAAGTTATGTTTGATGTGGAAGAAAAAGCGATATCAATCGTTTTCCCCTGTGGCTCCAGGATAGCATCATCAAATATGGTGAAAGTTAAAGCAGCACTGGTTTCACCCGCAGGGATGGTGATTGATTCGCTGGCAGAAGTTTCGTAATCGCCATTCAGCACGGCCGTTCCGCTCAGCACAAGATTAATGGTTACCGCTTCCGTAGCAGCCTGGCTTAATGATACGGTTACAGAGGCGGTGCCGGCATCCTCACTTATTGTTTGAGCAGTTGAGCTTATCGTTACCGATGGTGCTGTTGCGGTGGTGCCGGTGCTTTCCTTACTGCATGCGTTAAATAAAAACACCAACCCAACTGCAAAAGAAACCGGGCGAAAAACTGATCTCCAGATACATAGACTCATATACAAATTGTTTAAGGCAAATCACGTTTGTTTTCTTACTCAAACCGGCAGTATGCGAGCAGATGGTTGTATGGTGCGGCCATTAAAGGTTTCCGGGGCATGAATGCTTTTACAATGTTAACAGAGCTATTAAAAAGCAGCAAATGTTATTCGCTAAATTAATGGAGAAGGTTCAGGCAACTGTCCATCATTTTCCGGCGGCCATAAAAGTCATTTCATCTCGTGAATGCTATTGGTAATCTCATAACACAACAAAGAGCCATGTCGTGTAAATAGTTTTGAAAAAACACGACAACAACAATTATCGGAGAAACCCTACTCAGCAAATAATGAACCTTGCATACTTTAAGGATGTGCAGATTTGGGATTTTCTTTGCGCCCATGTTCTTTTTCCCAGTCAGCATGCTGCGGATGTTCTTTGCTTTCGAAGTATTTATCTTCCTTACTGTCGCGGATGGATGGCTGATCATTTTTTCTTCTGAAGCTGCTATACTTTTTAAGGTCTTCCCGATTATTGCTCCACGGATCCCTGCGATCATTAATCACCACTTTATGCATTTTGGAAAGGTCTGTATTGCGATAACGGGATGGAAGCGTTTTACTGCTAAGCCATTTGCTTCCGCTAAGGTAGTGATAGGCTTGTTGTTCAACATCGTAATAGATATTCAAATCCGGCAGGTAATAATAGCGGGCTTCATCATAGCCTGTAGGTCCCCATCCAGGCTGGCTTTCGATGTTTATGGTAACAGATACCTGTGCGTTGAGCATCGCAGTGCTGCATAACAGCATCGCGGCAATAATCATTTTTTTCATACACTTTTTTAAGCAAATCAATTAAGTGCAGGAGTAACAAAATATTTATTGAGACTAGCCGGCCAAAGGCCGCGACAGGTTACCTATAATTACCGGCGGATGACATTCGCATAAAACATTTATCAATTCACTTTGACTGCAGTAACCCCCGGTTGATTTATGAAGGATCAAGAGATAAAAAAGGCTCCTGTGAACACAAGAGCCGGTTAAAATCCTTTTCAAAAAAAACCTTGACTCAATATTAAATACGGACGTAAAATAAGTAACGCAAGAACCCGTCATCGCGAAATAAGACGAACTCAGCTAATCAGTCTGCTAACACTGTTTTACAGCCATGAATAATCAGGATTTTTATTACTTCCCAAAAACATCATTTGGTCGCAACTTTTCTGCACGTTGACGCAATATTCCGTGAACAACAACTTGTTAGGCTAGTTTGCAGGCCTATCTAATCATGCACCATTTGTGTTTAATTAGAATACATATCGCAAGTAAAAGCAGGTAGTCTTACCTGCTTTTTTGTTTTTGTACACTTCATGCACCTGCTCTTCCATTTTTCGGGATAGATGGTCGCGCTTTTTCCTGCGAACATCGCATTGAAAACCGGTTACCGGCTTCTTCGGTTAAATTTGGTCAAGAGAGATGGAAATTGTGAATCGATCACAAAACCAGTTTTGTCTATGACAGAATTTTACTTGTACAACAAAACATTTGATGCAACGCTTAACGGAACAGTATCCTATCTCTATCATGTTACGAAGCCAAGGTTCTTTGGATACATCCTGCATGTAGACAGCAGCAGTAATTGCTTTTCACTAAATGAAAGAGGCCTGAACACAGGATTTATTTACCAGCTTCCCGGTGCCGGCGAAGAACTCTTTTATATTGTTGTTTCAGAAGATATTGATCATGCCGGAAACCAGCTTGCAGGACCGCTATCCAAAGCAGCGAAATATTTTATCCAGCGTCTGAATGCTATACGTAAAAGGGCTGGAAGATTGGTGTTGCTGCAAGATTATCATGCGAACGTAAAGGGAGTTAAAATTGCCCATGCATTACCCGGCAATTATTATATACTGAACATCTTTGATGCCATCAGAACCTTTAAAGAACGCAACGATCTTTTCGGTTTTCTTCGCTGGAACCATTTGCAGGAAAAGCTGTTTGAAGGAAAGTTAAACGTGGTTACCCAATGCTGCGAAGAACTGAAAATACCGGCCTCTGAACAGCGGTTTGGCCATTGGAAAAAGTTGTTCTTCTTTACTAAAAAGAATATGCTTCACAAACTATCCTGAAGCAACTAAAGTATACGTCTTTCCACAATGGCCTTAACCTGTGATGGTATACTCAGTACATATCGAAAAAAACTTAGTGGCTATTCTGCAGCCAGGTATTAGTCATTTTTATCAGCGCTATTTTGTTATCTGTATTATACTATCGTAAGATATTTGTCAGGAAGCTTATTGCCTTATATGAGAATAAGAAGCGATCCTGGTTTATTGCCCGCAAAAGGCAGTCATCGGCAAAGTAATGATGTTGATAGCTTAGGATTCACAATACGTATATTTTAACGCGATCACATTTGATGATGCTGATAATTTGCCGGCAAAATAAAACTATGCTTAGGCGTATTTCTTCAATTTGCGCAATTACCTCGCTGCTTTTTACTTATTCATGTAGCAAGACTTCTGCTGATAGTGATGAGACCAGCGGTAACTGGATCTATCGCTCGGAATTTAAAGGATCAACAAGATCTAATGTGGCCTCCTTTGTTGTTGGTGACTCAGCGTATGTAGGTACCGGGTATGATGGTATTGACAGGATGCAGGATTTCTGGGTATTTAGTCCTGATGGAAACGGCGCCTGGAGCCAACGGGCAATTTTTCCTGGTGCGGCCAGGGAAAGGGCTACCGGTTTTTCGGTGAATGGATATGGTTATTTAATGGCCGGTTTTGATGGCATTAATAAACTTAAAGATGTTTGGCGGTTCAGCCCTGCCAGCAATAGCTGGGAGCAAAAAAATGATTTTGGCGGTACAGCAAGATACAACGCGGTATCCTTTGTTTTGGGAGACACAGCGTATGTAGCTACCGGTTACGCAAACAATGAATATGGCTCTGGAAGCAGCAATAGTGGTGACTGCTGGGCTTATGTAGCCTCACAGGATAAGTGGATTGAAAAAGCTTTTGATGGTTCAAAAAGAACCCAGGCTGTTGCCTTTACGCATAATGGCCTCGGGTATATCTGCACCGGAAACAACAACGGTACACAGCTTAAAGACTTCTGGTCTTATAATCCGGCAACAGGCTCCTGGACACAGCTTCGCAAAATTGCCAACGAAACAGATGACTCCTTTGATGATGATTACAGTGATATTGTGCGAAGCGATGCTGTTGCCTTTGTGATGGGCGATTATGCTTACCTGGCTACAGGCGCCAATGGAGCGAATACACTTAAAACCTGGAAGTATGATTTTGCAGCAGATCAGTGGACAAGAAAAAGCCCGTTCGAGGGAAACTCCAGGGTTGGCGCAACAGCCTTCGTGGTAAAAAACCGTGGCTTTTTAACGATGGGTGCTGCAACCTCCGGAAGCAGTACTGCGTTTGATGACATCTGGGAGTTTAATCCAGACCAGGAACTTGACGATACAGACAACAATTAACCTGTTATAACTTATGCCTGCCTGGCACTGTCCGAATGAGCGTTTTTTGCATTAAACAACTTGCGGGAATTCTTTCCCGGAAAACGGCAGAACAGGTGGGCGCCAATTAGCTCCTGCACATTTAATGTGCAGGAGTTTTGCTTACCTGCACAACAAAGCCGTAGCCCCTTTTTACTCACTGCTGTGGTATTCTTACATACGATGTCTTTTAAAATACATGGTTTTGTAACCGCTGATATTCCTTTTGTTCATACAAACATCCATGGCCGGGTTATTGATGCGCTGCAATAATAATCTTACTTTATATGGGTACACTTAAGCGTTTGTTGATTATTGATGATGATGCCGCCATATTAGACGGGTTAACAACAATTTTTACAGCAAAAGGGTATGAAGTAACAACACGCCCGTCGCCGATGGAAATAGAGCATCTGCTTGCTCAGGTTCAACCTGATTTATTATTGATGGATATTATAATGCCTCCCTTTAACGGGTGTGAGGTTTGCAAAAAGCTAAAGAAGGAAGGCTGCACCATACCCATTGTTCTTTTTTCTGCAAGTTCATACGATCATCGTTTATTGAAGGAGTGTAATGCTGATGAGTTTATTCCCAAACCGTTTTCTGTCGAGAAAATATTAGAGCGGATAGAGCAACTCATCAACAGATAGTAATTATGCAACTTAGGAGCGTTGTTATTGTAGCAATTGACAATGATGGCTAAGAACCTGCCTTTGTTTACAAACTATTTCCTGTAATAAGTTTTCAGGTTAGCCGCACTGTTTTACCTGTTTACCGCAAACACCGTGCATATAGCGTATGGTTTGCGGCAACTTTGTAATAAATTCACGGAGTAAGTTGTATGAAGATTAAACGTTCAGGCCGTAATCTGGTGTGGTTTATTCATCTGCTGGTATGGATAGCCATCTTTGTGATGCCCTTTCTTTTTACACATTCGCATGATGATGGCCCTAACCGTCGTGAAGATTTCCGGATGCTGGATACACTCACCACTTTTTTATGGATGGGGCTGTTTTATCTGAATGCTCTTTTGCTCATGCCGCAATTACTAAACAGGAAAAAATACCTGCTGTATGCATTTGTTATAGTTTTAGTGTTCACATTGTTTATGGCATTACACGCAGGGTTATACCTGTTAATCTTCGTCAACAGACATTTCCCGGTTATACCTTCAGTGTTACACAATCTTGCACCGTTTTTCTTTACCACTATTATCAGCGCTGCCTACAAAATCATTGATGATAAGTTTACGTCAGATGCGGCCGAAGCGGCCCTGCAGAAAGAAAATCTTAAAACAGAAGTATCGTTCCTGAGATCACAAATCAGCCCGCATTTCCTGTTTAATGTTCTCAATAATATTGTGGCGATGGTGAGGCTTAAAAGCGATGAGTTGGAACCCACGGTAATCAGGTTGTCTGCCTTGCTGCAGTACATGTTGTATGAAAGCAGCGACGAAAAAGTTCTACTGAAAAGTGAAGTGGAAAGCCTGCGTGACTTTATTGATCTGCAAAGGTTGCGGTTTAATACCAACTTAAAGTTGGAGAATGATATCTCGGTGAAAGAAGAATGGCATTCCATTGAACCCATGCTGCTTATTCCATTTGTGGAGAATGCTTTTAAACATGGTAACACTTACATGGAACCTCCTGAAATTCTGATAAGACTCCGTGTAGAAAACAATATTCTTGACTTTGCAGTGCGTAACAGGTATGTTGTTTTTGACAAAGCAAAGGATAAAATCTCCGGCATAGGACTGGTTAATGTAAAACGCAGATTAGCGTTGTTATACCCGGGAAGACATACGCTGGAAATACTGGAAGAAAATGGATACTACAACGTGCATTTAAAACTGATGTTGAAATGAATATGAAAGTGATCGCGGTGGACGATGAACCATTGGCGTTAAAGCTGCTGGAAGATAATATAAGTAAAGTCTCTTTCCTGGAGCCTGTTGCTTTTTGCAGCAATGCCTTTGAAGCTATTAAGGCTTTACAACAGCACAAGGTTGATCTTATATTCCTGGATGTGCAAATGCCCGGATTGTCGGGACTTGAATTTATTGCAACACTTGACAATAAGCCGATCGTGATTTTAATTACTGCTTATAAGCAGTATGCACTGGAAAGCTATAACCTTGCCGTTGCGGATTATCTTGTTAAACCTGTGGCGCTGGAACGTTTTATACTAGCCTGTAACCGGGCCCATGAGCTTTATGAGTTGCGTCAGTTAAAAACATCACAGGTTGCAACACCATCCCCGGAATATTTTTTTGTAAACGCTGATTACAGCCAGGTAAAAATTGTGTTTTCGGATATTACCTGGATGGAAGGTTTGCGGGACTATGTAAAAATTCATTTGAAAAGTTCGAATAAACCGGTCATCACCCGCTCTACCCTCAAGGCGATAGACGACCAGTTACCTGCAGGAAAATTTATCCGGTTTCACAAATCATATATCGTTGCGATAGAAAGTATCAAAGCAGTGAGAAAGAATTCCATCTTTATCGGTAATGATGAGTTGCCCATCGGAGAAACCTACCGGGAAGAAGTAGAAGCGCTTATTAATAAAAATTCATGATCAATGACCCGAAGTAGCCGCATCAAATAACCGGCAATAATTACCTCCGCCAATTTTACCTATTTCCGCTTCGGTGAATCCTGTTTTCAGCATGGCATCTACTACTGCATAATAAAAGCCGGTGGTCTGGTCGGCCCAGGTTTCATTGGTTTTGTCTCCTCCGCGTTTGCCGTTAGCTGGTCCCGGGCCACCAGGTCCTTTTGGTGGATCACCTTTCGGACCTTCACCTTTGGGGCCTCCAAAATCTGCCGGAGAACGATAAGAACCCGTCAGCTTGGTATCGGTTCCTATACAAACATGATCAACACCGGTTATCTCTGCCATTGCACGTATATTCTCCGCATATTCTATTGGAGTGTCCGCCAAATGCGTCCATACGCCAATTGCACCGCCTGCATCAGCAACAATCTTCGCCTGTTCTTTGCTGATCAGTCTTGGCTTCATCATACCGGCCATCCGTTCATTTTTACCAAGTCTTGTATCCAGGCCTGTATGTGAAATCAAAACAGGTTTGTTGGTTATTTTTAACGCAGCATTGATGGTTTCATTGCTCGCATGTGCCAGGTCAATAAGCAGACCCAGGCGATTGCATTCTTTGATAACTTCCTTGCCAAAATCTGTCAGGCCACCAAATTGTGCAGGATTGGTATATACATCCCCAAGCGGAATGGCTGCATCACTATCATGCAATAAACCAAGATGTCGCAAGCCCCGCTTATACGCGATTTCCACACGTTCTGCTTTTCCTTCCAGGAAGTGGCATCCTTCTACAGACTGGATAACAATAGGCTGATGTTGTTGATGTGCAGTTTTTATATCAGGGAGGTGAAGCGCACGAGTGATCTTGTTTTTTGTAAGCACATTGTCCATTCCAGCAAGACCATTCAGGAAACGCCGGTAAGCTTCTCCCGGTTGTATGTTTCTTTTGTAATCTGTCGCAAAAGTCATCACTATTGCAGACAACCCGGACTTCTTTAACTCACCTGATACGTCGAGATCAGGACCTGGCATTTCTGCAGCATCCAGCGGTACGTCGATATGATTATGGGTATCAATTCCAATGGTTGCCGCTGCAATCTTTGCCACACGTGGGTCAACCTCATCCACCTTCCATGATAACAATGGATTAATGGCCATCAAAGCTCCGGCACTACTTATTCCTTTAATAAATTTTCTTCTTGACCACGCCTGGGCAGAAACATTCATACGCTGTGAATTTTTGTAAAGCTATTGCTGCTAATCTATGACAAAGCCGGCTTGCGACAAACCTCGAAAAGATAGCTGCAAACCTTTATAATGAGTAGCAGGAATATTTGGCGATAAACGCTGTCACAAACCATCAGCAGCATCAGGATCAGCGTGGGTAGTTGTATAGTTAATACTGCAGGGAATGTTATTATATGTAAGAAGTAACAGTAACGACTTTCCTTTTTATAAGAGATTGCCTGTTACACAGTTTTAAAGTACCTGGCCTTTATCATCTATTACCGTACTTGTTTCTATGGTTTTTGCTTGATCGTGCTCTTTGTGCGGCATAAATCTTTTCTGAAACAAAAGCAACACAATTACCCCAACTGAGATAGAGGCATCCGCCAGGTTAAATACCGGTTGGAAAAACTCGAAAGGTTCACCGCCCCAGAAGGGAAACCAGGAAGGGAACGTAGTGTTGATGATCGGAAAATAAAACATATCAACCACTTTGCCATGCAGGAAGCTGGCATAACCGCCACCGGATGGAAAGAGTTGTGCTGTATTCTGTACAAAAGGCATGCTTTCATTAAAGATCAAACCATAAAACATGCTGTCTATCAGGTTACCAAATGCGCCTGCATAAATAAGAGACGCACAAACAATAAACCCTTTGGTATATCCTTTTTTTATAAATCCACGGATAATAAACGTGCCGGCAATTACCGCTACCAGCCTGAATAAGGTTAACAAGACTTTACCCAGCCCGCCGCCAAATTTCCATCCCCAGGCCATCCCTTCATTTTCTACAAAATGCAGCCTGAACCAGTTACCGATTACTTTATGTTCTTCGCCAATAAAATAATGCGTTTTGATAAATATTTTAATTACCTGGTCCGCTATAAGTATTGCTGCAATTAAGAAAAATACATGCTTCCCCTTCACTTGTTAAAAAATTTTGGCCAAAGATAAGGGAAATGCGTAGTGGCAGCAGTGCAATTATGTTGAGGAAAACGATGTACTTATACGCATTTCTGCGGCTTTAACGTATTATATAGTTATTGAATGTAACTTTAAGTAAACCGTTCTTCTATGAATACAAAAATTCGTGCGCCAGTAAATTTTGCGTTTGTGAAAGTCATCTGTTTTCTACGTGAAAATCACCCTTGACAATTTCCTGAATTATTTAAATCTTGTACCCAATCTCAACACTAATCTCTCTTAAATTATGTCTACGCATTTGATCAACGTGCTGTATGTGGATGACGAGCCTGTATACCTTACCGCTTTCAGGGCCTCGTTCAGGCGTAAATACAATGTATTCACCGCAGCATCCGCCCTTGAAGCAATTGATATTCTTAACCAGCAATCCATACATGTAATCATTAGCGATAACCGCATGCCGGGAATTAAAGGCGTCGAATTCTTTGCCCATATTCTTAACAGTCACGATTATCAACATAAGGTTCGCATACTGCTTACGGCTTACAAGGATATTGATGAAGCGATAGACGCGATCAACTCAGCCAATGTATATAAATTCATTCTCAAACCCTGGGATGAAGAAGAAATGGAAAAGATTATACAGGAAGCTTATGATAAATACCTGGAAGAAAAGTCTCAGCAAACTTCGGTAGAAATGGCGGAGTTTTTTGTGCGTCAGCGATTGCTATCGTGAGAGGTGAGATGAGAAACGTGAAAAGACATTGCGATGCAACTCTTTTCACGTTTCTACCTGGTCTTGCTTAATAGAACAATTGAGAAAGAACATTCGCAGGGCTATTGGTAGCCGGCTTCAATCCCAAAAACTTATTCATCTGGTTTTTCAGCAGGATACCGGCAAGCTTTGTTTTTAACGTGCTGAAAAGGCTGCCCTGTTTTTCTGAATACGCTGCCTTGTCAGTATTTGCAAGTGAAAGAATTTTTGATTTCCCGGTAAGATAAGAGCTTACTACATCTGTAACCTTGGGCGTTTGTACCTGTGAAAGACTTAATGCAGGAACCAGTTTTCCCATAATACCCTGGGTAAGTTTGTTTACATCAAACCCCGCAGCGCCTGCAGCGGATTTGGCTTTGGAAGCAAGGCCTCCCAACTGGGCCTGGGTGGCCGTTAAGCAAAAAAATACGGTAATAGCTAAGAACATCTTTTTCATAAGACAAAATTTATTGCAAGATAAAGTTTCCACGCTGTGCCACCATCAATAGCTGTTTTCATAACAAAAACATTTTCTTCTGGCAGGTAGTGATAATCTTTAGTTTACATCTAAACCTTGTAATAGTTTTTATATCTTAACAACAGAATTTCAAAGCTGTTGAAATGCCCGGAATTCTAACGATTTGTTATAGTAACCGCTTTGTATTTTGTGAACGCTACATCTTAATTTCGATTGTTTATGATAAAGCCATATAGATTATTTGATGCTGTACAGTTTCAGTTGGAGAAATTTCCAAAGAAAGACATGCTGGTTTCAAAAGTCAACGGAGAATGGAAACCTTACAGCACAGCGGAAACGCTGGAGATTGTAAACAAATTCAGCGCAGGATTATTGCAACTTGGCGTTAGCGGTAATGATTATACGGCAGAAGGTTCAGATAAGATTGCCATCATCAGCAACAACCGGTCGGAATGGCTTTTTACTGATCTTGCAGTGCAGCAAACAGGCGCCATCCTTGTTCCGGTATATCCCACCACCAATCCCGCGGAACTGAAGTTCATTTTAAATGATGCGGCGGTGAAATACATTTTTGTAAGTAATGATGAGTTGCTGCAAAAAGTGCGGAGTATCAGCAACGAGGTACCAACGCTTCGGAATATTTATTCTTTTGATGAACTGCCCGATGCAGATCACTGGACCAAAATTCCTGCGCTGGCGGATGATGCCTCCATCAACCGGCTTGAAGCAATAAAAAACGAAATTGACTGGGAGCACCTGGCAACGATCATTTATACTTCGGGTACCACGGGCACGCCAAAGGGTGTAATGCTTTCACACCGGAATATCTGTTGCAATGTGTTTTATTCAAAGGAAAGTTTTCCGTTTGAGGATGCGCCCACATCTAAGGTATTAAGCTTTTTGCCGCTCAATCATATTTTTGAAAAGATGGTTACTTACGTATACCTCTTTAGCGGCATTGGTATTTACTATGCGGAAAGTCTTGATAAGATTGGCGATAACCTGAAGGAGGTATGTCCTGATGGATTTACCACTGTGCCACGCCTGCTGGAAAAAGTGTTTGAAAAGATCATGAGCAAGGGAAATGAATTAACAGGCATTAAACGAAAGCTCTTTTTTTGGGCTGTGGCATTGGGTGAAAAATATGATAACAACATTAGCGGCGGTGCATGGTACAATATGCAACTGAAGCTGGCCAATAAACTCGTGTTTAGTAAATGGCGTGAAGCGCTGGGCAACCGTATCAGTTTTATAGTAACAGGCGGCGCTGCCTGCCAGGAAAAATTGCTGCGCATTTTTAATGCAGCGCAAATCCCGGTGTATGAAGGTTACGGCCCTACGGAGAATAGCCCGGTGATAAGCGTAAACAGGAAAAGTACCGGCAACACAAAATATGGTACAACAGGACCAGTAATTGAAGGATTAGATGTGAAGCTGGCGGAAGACGGGGAAATCTGTGTAAAAGGAACGACGGTGATGAAAGGTTATTATAAGCGCCCGGATCTTACTGCGGAAACCGTTATAGACGGATGGTTGCATACGGGAGATATTGGCGTGTGGATAGATCAGAAATTTTTGAAAATAACCGATCGTAAAAAAGAACTGTTTAAAACCAGCGGCGGCAAGTATGTTGCACCGCAGCCCATCGAAAATAAACTAAAGGAAAGCCCTTATGTAGAGCAGGTGATTGTAGTGGGGGCGGAACGGAAATTTGTAGGCGCACTGGTCATTCCTTCATTTGCCATGCTAAAGCAGTGGATGACGGAAAACAACATTCCGTTTACAACACCTGAACAGGCCATCGTACAACCTAATGTACTTGCCATGTATCGCGACCTGGTGGAGAATTTCAATAAGTATTTTAACCATGTAGAGCAGATCAAAAAATTTGAACTCCTGCCAAGAGAATGGAGTATTGAAACAGGTGAGATGACGCCAAAGATGAGCCTGAAACGCAAGATTGTGATGGAAAAATACAAGGATGCAATTGAGCGTATTTATCATGAATAAAAACGCATTCAGCAAAGTACCATCCTCAAAAATCAACTTGTTTTAAAAATTGAAAAGTGACGGAAACGTATTGTTTTAAATAATACGCATCCGTCACTTTATATATATTGAAAGATGATAGCAGTAATCAGCGGCTATTTAAAAAACGGGTTCCAGTTTCAGCGCTTCTTTTTCTTCAGTTTTTTCAGGAACTTTTTTCTTTACAGTTACAAAGCTCAGCGCAAAAGCTACACCAAACAGCACAATACTCACCCATATCACTTCACGAACACCATACAGGGTAATGATAAGGCCACCCAGTAAAGTACCCAGGGTTACACCGGCATTACCAAACGAAACCATCAGGCTGGCAGCCAGTTCCGGTGCTTCGGGTGCTTCTGAAGTTGAACGTGTCTGTCCAATCAGGAACCCGCCGGTATGTATAAATCCCCAGATAGAAATAATGATTGCCATCGGAACAAACAACCCTCCGAAAGTATATGCCAGCAGGTGTACGAGTATTAGCGACAGCAAAAACAATCTTGTGGTAAGTAATACATTTTTACTCAATGCTATCCCGGTAAGCCAGTTACCCACAATACCTGTACCTCCAAAAAGCAATAGCATCAGGCTTATTTCACCGCCGCTCATATGACTGATCTTTCCGAGATATTCGGCCAGGTAACCATAAGTGGAAAACATACCTGCGATCATGATAAAAGTAGCGATAAGATTTACCCAAAGCTGGCCTTTACGCAGGATACTTAGCTGGCTTTCAGAGGAGGCCTGTTCTTTTACCGGCATGGAAGGAACGAACAAAGCCAGTGCTGCAAAGGCTACCAGGTTTATAACACCCGATAATACAAACGAAGCCTGCCAGTTAAAAAGATCTGCCACATACGTTGTAATAGGAACGCCCAGAACAGTGGCAATACTCAAGCCCGCCAATACCACCGATACGGCCTTTGGTGCATCTTTAGGTTCTACCTGTTTAGAAGCGGCTACAGTAGCAACAGCCCAGAATACAGGGTGTAGAAAAGCGGGTAAAATACGGGCAATCATCAATACAGTAAAATTAGGAGCGAGTGCTGATAAGATATTAGACAAAACAAAGATGGCCAGCACAAGACACATCATCAGTTTACGATTGATTTTCGCCGTAAGCAATGTGGTAAATGGCCCAGTTAATGCGATGGTTAAGGCAAAGCCACTCAACAACCAACCCGCGGTATCAATGGATATATTGAACTCCCTTGCGATGGTTGGTAAAATACCAATCACCCCAAATTCTGTGGTAATGATGCCAAAGGCCCCCAGGGCCATGATGTAAATTGACTTTTTCATAAATAGAAATATCTAAATGTTTCAATAAATTGGATAAACAGTTACCCGTGTTGCGATAAAAAATAAAAATCAGCTTTTGAGATCTTTCAGGCAGGCAATGTAATCGTCGAGCACTTCCTGGTTTAAAGTGTATTTTAAATTTCTGCCTTCCTTAATTGGCAAGAGAAGGTCAGCATCTACCAGTTGTTTTAAATGGTGCGAAATAGAAGGTTGTGCAAGATCAAGCATATCATGTACCTCGGCACAATACAGGCAGTCTTTCTTTTTCTTAAACTGCTGCAATATGGCAATCCTGCTGGCATCACTCAACGCCCTGGAAACTTTTTCAAACCGCTTGTTATCCATTTTTCACCTCCGATTTCAGGACAAATGTAAATAGATATATTGAAATGTATCAATGTTTTTTTGAGTTGGGGATTTTTTAACATCCATATAAAAGACTCGCCGGATTTTATACCCGGCGATAGTCATTTTTAACCCGTCTTATAACTTAGCTTCCTTCACCATTGACAATTCACCATTCACCTTTACGTTCTCTCTCCTAAAAAATAAAATCAGTCGTCAGGAAGTTTGAATCATGTTCTTTCACAATGGTATTGATCAGTTCTTTGTTTGCATCATTCAACTTGGCTGCCACCAGCGAGCGGATAGAAAAAGAACGCAGGGCATCGTGCACAGAAAGTGTTCCTTCGGCACTATCCTTACGACCGGTGAACGGAAAAGCATCCGGCCCACGCTGGCATAAACTATTCAGGTTAACCCTGCTTACCAGGTTCACAAACGGGTCTATCAAACTCGCAGTTTCAGCAGCATTGGTGCTAAAAATACTTACCTGCATACCATGTGGTGAGTTAATCTGGTATTCCACCGGCTCATCCAGCGATTCAAAAGGAACCACCGGGATCACAGGCCCAAACTGTTCTTCACGGTAAAGCTTCATCTGTTCGTTTACAGGATATATTACCGCAGGATATACAAAAGAAGCCACGGTAGTTCCCCCGTTTTCATTTACCACTTTTGCACCATTAGCCGCCGCATCATCAATACATTCTTTAAGATAATCGGGTTTATTGGGTTCAGCAACAGGCGTAAGTCCAACCCCTTTTACCCAAGGCATCCCGGGAACCATTCTGGCGATCGCTTCGCTGATCTGTTTTAAAAATTCATCTGCGATGGATTTATGCAAAAAAATGATTTTGATAGCGGTGCAACGCTGCCCGTTGAAAGATAAGGCGCCGAGTATGCACTCGCTAACCGCAAGTTTTATATCTGCATGTTGTGTAACGATGGCTGCATTTTTTGCATCAAGACTTAATACGGCACGTAACCTGTTAATTTTGGGATGACGCTTTTTAAGATCGTTTGCTACTTTACTGGAACCGATAAAAGCCAGCACATTGATTTTGCCACTTTCCATGAGCGCCGGTGTAACATTTGCCCCGCGGCCATACACTGTATTTACCACGCCTTTTGGAAATGCCTCCTTGAATGCATTAAGCAGCGGGTAATGCAATAAAGTACCATGCTTAGGAGGCTTGAACAACAGGGTATTGCCCATGATAAGTGCCGGTATAAGCGTGGTAAACGTTTCATTCAACGGGTAGTTGAACGGGCCCATACAAAGCACTACACCAATAGGTGATCTTCTTATCTGCGCAACCACGCCTTCCTCAATTTCAAAGCGGGAAGACTGGCGGTCTATATCTTTTAAAGAATCGATGGTTGCGTTAATATAATCCACCGTACGGTCAAACTCTTTGATGGAATCATTGTATGATTTTCCAATCTCCCACATCAGCAGCTTCACTACCAGCTCACGCTGCTGTATCATGTGGTATACAAACTTATGCATGCAGTTGATGCGCCCTTCCACACTCATGGTGGGCCATTCACCGCGACCGTTATCGTAGGCCGCTACTGCAGCACCCAGGGCTTCCATTGCTTCTTTCTCTGTACCAATCGGGTAAGTGCCGATGAATTTTCTTTTAAGTCCGTCTTCTGTGGGAATGCAAACAGGAGAATAGACTTCTGTTACCGGGCCATCCCAGGTTTTCATTTCGCCGTTGCAAAGATACTCCCGCTGGTGAAGCTCTTCAATGCGAAAGGCTTCCGGTATGTCTTCTTCTTTTACAAAAAGTTGTTTAATGTGATCTGCAAACTGATCATTCGTGGTGTTGCTCATAGTAAACCGGTTATTTAATAAACTGATTGCCGTTCAGTATAAATATACCTATGAACGGCGGACAAATCGTCCCTGCTCCAAAAATCTTTGATGAATGAATTGTTATCAAACAACAGCGCATAAAACAAGTGCTTATTGACGGATTGCTAAAATCAAACCTCTGCCATCTGTATATAATTAAGGTAGTTAATGAAGCAGGGAATATTTGCGGGTTTGATTTTCGTAATCCATGATCTATACCTATATAATATATAAGCGTCATCAGCGGCAATAGCAAAGGATTCACCGATGTTTCTGCCTGTTTTCTACAACTACCAATTATTGAATGTTTGAATTTCGCAAGTATTGGTTTGAATGATGTAATCATTCGCCTGTTAACCCGTAGTAATTTTGACTTATTAAAATGAAACACAGATGAACAGTAACAAAACATGGTTGGTAACGGGAGCGTCTAAGGGATTAGGCCTCGTGATGGTAAAACAACTGCTAAGCGCAGGTTATAATGTGGCCGCAACTTCAAGAAATATAGATGCATTAAAAGAAGCTGTTGGCGAAGAAGAAGCCTTTCTTCCATTAGCGGTAAATCTTACGTCTGAAGAAAGTGTTGCCAAAGCGGTTAAAGCAACCGTTGCACAATTTGGTCAGCTTGATGTAGTGGTAAACAATGCGGGCTATGGCCAGATTGGCAGCCTGGAAGAACTTAGTGATGAAGAAGCCAGAGCAAACTTTGATGTAAATGTATTTGGCGTGTTAAACGTAATTCGTGCAGCAATGCCTTACCTGCGCAAACAGCGCTCCGGGCATATCTTCAACATCTCTTCCATAGGCGGTGTTAATGGTGGATTTCCGGGCTTTGGTATTTATTGCGCCACCAAGTTTGCAGTTCAGGGACTCACTGAATCACTGGCTGCAGAAATCAAAGCTTTTGGTGTTCATGCTACCGCGGTATCTCCCGGCTATTTCAGAACAAATTTTCTTACCGCTGAATCGCTGGGTGTTCCTAAAAATGAGATTGCCGAGTATAAGGCAGTAAGGGATGTACAGCAGGCGCATCAACAAGACATTAATGGCAACCAGGCAGGTGATCCTGAAAAAGCGGTAGCGGTAATTATTGAAGCTGCCGAAAGTAAACAGCCACCGTTACACCTGTTTCTTGGACAGGATGCTTACGACCTGGCATATAGTAAACTAGAAGAAGTTAAACATGATTTGGAGACCTGGAAAACAGCTACCACTTCAACAGCTTACGAGGCAGTGCTGCAATAGTTACTGCCGGGCTGATGCGTTGAGGTGCACAACAGGCTCCTTCTTATAAAAACAAACGCATTAAACATGAAAACACAGGAATCTTATCTTGGTATGTGGGTTACCCGTGATGGTTATATAAAACAGGAACTTTTACCCAATGGCCGTTATGATGAAGCCAGGGGTAATAAGGCCAGTGCATACACCGGTAACTACATCATTAAAGGAAACCGGATTGCCTATAAAGACGATACTGGTTTTAACGCCACAGGCGACATTATTAATGGCATCCTTTATCATGGCGGTTATGTGTTCTATAAAAAAGAGAAACTGTTGACCGTAAGCCTTAACGAACAAATTGCAATGCAATAAATGAAGCATTGCAAATGCAGAGCGGCTATAGAAATCAACATTGAATTGTTATAATTTTATGCCATGGCAAAAGTGGAAACCTTAGAGGAGTTTTATAAATATAAATTCAATTGGCTGCCCGATAACCTTAAGCAGGATATCGGGCACTTCAATGTGTTCAGGCTGGAAGATTGTATGGGGCCAAATGCTGCACCGGTAAAATACAGCCGACGTGAGTTTTATAAGATCAGCCTTATACGTGGGAAAAGCATTTATCATTATTCTGATAAAAGCATTGAAGCCAATGGTTCTACGCTTATCTTTTTTAACCCACATGTTCCCTATACCATTGAATCATTGTCTGAAGCAAGAAGCGGGTACTTCTGCATTTTTAAGGAGCCGTTTTTTACAGAGAAAATGAAAGGTAATATTCATGACCTGCCCATGTTTGCGCCTTCCGGCAGACCTGCCTATTTTTTGGATAAACAGCAGGATAAAAACGTAAGCGATATTTTTAAAAAGATGCTGGAAGAGATCGGCTCTGATTATCGTTATAAATATGACCTGTTGCGCAATTATGTAACAGAGATGATTCATTACGCATTAAAGATGCAACCGTCGGAAACGCTTTACCAGCACCCGAATGCCAAATCAAGAATCACTTCTGTTTTTACAGAGTTGCTGGAACGGCAATTCCCGATTGAATCACCCAATCAAAGATTCACTTTAAGAAGCGCTACTGATTTTGCTTCACAACTGGCGGTGCACGTAAATCATCTTAACCGTGCCATTAAAGAAACAACCGGCAAAACCACTTCGGAACATATTTTTGAACGTCTTGCAAGCGAGGCAAAAGCCCTGCTTAAACATACTACCTGGAATATTTCAGAAATCAGCTATTGTCTTGGTTTTGAAGAGCCGGCACATTTCAACAACTTTTTTAAAAAGCAAACAAGCCTAACACCTTCCGCATACAGAACGGTTTGATTTTCGCAAGTATTGGTTTGATGATGATAACCGGCTGGAATACGCTGTTGCTAATTTTGCACTTTAAATTATTTAATCATGAAGAGTAGAAGTACGTGGCTGATCACCGGCGCATCGAAAGGGCTGGGATTAAGCCTTACCCGGCAATTACTGGATGCCGGCTACCAGGTAGCGGCAACCTCAAGAAATAAGAACGCATTGATTGATGCCGTGGGCGCCGGCTATAAAAATTTTCTTCCTTTACAGGTAGACCTTGCAAACGAAAAAGAAGTGAAACATGCCATTGACGAAATGGTCAATAATTTTGGAAGGATAGACGTACTCATCAATAACGCCGGCTATGGCATTGGCGGCAGTATAGAAGAACTTTCTGATAAGGAAACCAGGGATAGTTTTGATATCAATGTTTTTGGCACAATTAACACCATCCGTTATGTATTGCCGCATATGAGGGCGCAACAGGATGGGCATATCATCAACATTTCTTCTATCGCAGGCATTACGGGAAATACCGGTTGGGCCGTATATGCTTCCACAAAGTTCGCATTGGTCGGCCTGTCTGAAGTACTTGCACAGGATGTAGCATCGTTTGGCATTAAGGTAACAGTAGTGGCTCCCGGCGCTTTTAGAACAAGTTTTCTTTCACAGGATTCACTTTCGCTTACTGCCAACCCCATAGAAGCTTACGAAGAAGTAAGGGCATCTCACAAGAAATATCTGTCTATGGACGGAGCTCAGGCAGGCGATCCGGAGAAAGCAGCGTCAGCTATGATAAAAACTGCGTTATCTGCAAATCCTCCATTGCATTTATTATTGGGAAGTGATGCCTATGAAAGAGCCGGCAAGAAACTGGAAGTACTGAAAGATGCATTTGCCGCAAGTGAAGAAATTGCCAGGTCTACGGATTACTAACTATCGATCCTATATATAAGAAAGGCGGTCTCATTGTAATTGAGACCGCCTTTCTATTTTGATGAATTTGAGCTATGCCTGTTGCTCATCAGAATTATTTACGGGTTCCGGAACCAGTTCTTCTCCTGGTTTTTTCCTGCATCCGGTAATTAGACCAACCCTGAGTATCCTGAAATGTTCCATAAAGTGGTATTCGGTTTTCTAACGGAAGCCGGGCCATTTACAGTTATTAATTTCAGGAGGATTGTTGCGAATTATACTAAGCCGGAATAATTAAAAGTATAAGTTCCCGAACAAAAGAAATGCTGTAACGCAAGTTTTGGTGCAAATAAAAAAGCACTTGAAGTTAGAATCTTACAAGTGCTTAATTTAAGGCTCCTGAAGCTGGACTTGAACCAGCGACCCTCTGATTAACAGTCAGATGCTCTAACCAACTGAGCTATTCAGGAGTTTCAATTATTTCTAATTGGGCTGCAAAAATAGGAGATTTTGAATATCTGCCAAGTCCTTACGCAACTTTTTTTAAAAGGTTTTTTTAACCGGCCTGGCCATCAATTACCGGCTTGTTATCCTTCCAGCGCCAAAGGTGCAGGCTGGCATAGGTGCGATAAGGGCTCCATTTGGCAGAGATCTTCAAGATTTTTTCCCTTAATTTCTTTTTATCGCTAGTATCCAGCTTGTAAATATTGATCACTGCGTTTTGCAACCCCCAGTCGTCTATCGCGAAAATATCTTCACGGCCCAGGCAAAACATCAGCAGCATTTCCACCGTCCATTTACCAACTCCCTTGATCTGTGTAAGCAATTCAATCACTTCTTCATTGCTCATCACATCCAGTTGTTTATCTGTGATCTTTTGCTCAATGCAAAAACGGGCCACATTATGTACATAACTTACTTTGGCATTGGAAAGGCCGATGGCGCGGAGTTGTTCAGCAGGTGTATCCAGCACCTGTTGCGCCTTAGGTATTTTGCCGCCATAAATGGCCAGGAAACGTTCTCTTAGTACATCGGCAACACGGGTGCTTAGCTGTTGACTCATAATACTGGTCATTAGCAGAAAAGCGATATGTTTCTGTTTTTTTGGCGCTGTAATAGGAGCATAAATAACTGAAGCAAGCTTTTTATCTTTCTTAAGATGGGCCAGGTATTCCATACAGGAAAGATAACATCAAAATCTTCAATCACAGCCAGGTGCAGGCGCTGTTATTTCAACGATGCTATGATCTTTTACCGGTAATAAAAAACCCGTGAAGTTGTTATTCACGGGTCTTAGATATTTTACTCAACCGAATTCGTTATGCTACAGGTATAGTAATTGAAGTTGCTTCTGCTACCAGTTGTTTTTCATCTTTAAAAGCTTCCCTTGGCTTCAGCCCCAGCAACTCAAACATCAGGTTGTCTTCTTCAAAAGAAGGATTGGGTGTTGTCAACAGTTTATCACCTGCAAAGATGGAATTGGCGCCCGCCATAAAGCAAAGTGCTTGTTCTGCCACGCTCATTTCCGTACGGCCGGCACTTAACCTTACCATGGTGGCTGGCATCAGGATGCGTGCCGTGGCAATCATACGAACCATATCCCATATATCTACCTTGCTATTATTTTCCAGTGGCGTACCTTTTACCCTTACCAGCGCATTCACGGGAACACTTTCAGGATGCTGGGGCATGGTGGCAAGTGTGTGGAGCATCTTAATACGGTCTGCATGTTTTTCACCCAGCCCGATAATGCCACCGCAACATACGGTAACGCCCGCCTTACGCACATTGTCCAGCGTTTGCAAACGGTCTTCATAAATCCTGGTGCTGATGATTTCACCATAATATTCAGACGATGTATCCAGGTTATGATTATAGGCGTACAAACCCGCATCGGCCAAACGTTGCGCCTGGTATTCATTCACCATGCCCAGCGTACAGCACACTTCCATACCCATTTCATTCACGCCTTTTACCATATCCAATACACGGTCAAAATCCCTGTTGTCACGCACTTCACGCCAGGCAGCGCCCATACAAAAACGGGTACTTCCCGCATCTTTGGCTTTTTGCGCATAAGAAAGTACGTCTTCCTTCTTCATCAATGCCTGAACATTTACGCCGGTATTATAACGTGCAGCCTGCGGACAGTAAGCACAGTCTTCGCTGCAACCTCCAGTTTTTATACTCAATAGTGTGCAAACCTGCACTTCTGCCGTATCGTTAAAATCACGGTGTACACTGGCTGCTTTATAAATTAATTCAAGTAGTGGTGTGTGATAGATGTCATTGATCTCTTCAATCGTCCAGTTATTGCGGATGCCTCTTTCCATGAGTCTTAATTTAGAAGCAACAAATATAAGCAGGGAATACATGCGGGGAACCATTTTAGTCTTCCCGTGCCAAAACACGAAAATTCCCGGTATAAACCAGCAATTTCATCTATAGTGCATCGATAAAACTTTCCAGTTTCTCTTTGGTCGTAATTTGCGGATCAAACCCTTCAATACTTCCTGCATTAACCGTAATGGTTTTGCTGCCCAAATAAAGGTCATTGCCTATTTGAGAGATGCTTAGTAAAATAATGGAGGCGCCTACCGGAACATTATCTGCATAAAAGTATTTGTTGGTTGCATCGGCTGATAACCGCATTACGCTCCACTGGTCTTTAAATACGGCAAATACGGCGGTGTTTTTATTGGTGAAATTAATGGGTAAGGTATCTACCAGCCTGGTGCGTGGCGCAGATGTATCTGCAAACCGGTCACAATTGATCCACCCGAATTTGGATGATAATAAAGTGTACCCGGTAAGTACGCCGGTAGAATCTTCACGGGTCCAGGTTCCTACCAGCGGAACGGTATCCTGTACAGGTTGCCAGGTAAAGCCTTCCATACTATTTACACTGGTATCACCGTAAAAAAATTTCATTTGTTTATCGGGAGATGTTGCCGCATAGGATATACTGAACCTGGTATTTGTAGCAAGCTGATAATTGGTACTTCCGCCGGATACCTTTAGATAAAAAGCGCCGCCGCTTACCAGTAGCTGGTTTCCGCTAACCGTAGGCTTTGCATAACGCACCATATCTCCCTTACTTTTAAGATAGAGATATTCCACTTTTACCTTACCTGTTACAGATTGGTCAAGACAGTTGTCAGGCAATTTTATTTCTCCGTGATCATCAAAATGCAGTATACCGCCGGTGCTTACATCCAGAGAATCCGTTAAATAAGGCAGGGCCAGCGATTGCATCAATTGATTGACTGCTGCATTTGCATCAATACTGCCGGTTGTCCAGGTGGTATCATTCTGAGGGTTGTTGGGATCTGGTATAAACTCATTGGATGCCTCTTTGTTGCAGGCGACAAACAACAGCATCATCAACAACCCCGGTACCAGTCTTTTCATGTTTATGTATTTATTGGTAGATATGCAACGTCCTTTTTGTGTTGCCTGTTATTAAAAATTGTAACGCAACCCAAGTGATAAACCTGCAGCATGAAACTTCTGCATAAATGGTTGTGCCGTCTGCGTCATATTATTCAGGCGCAACCTGAAATAGGGCTCTCCAAACAAACTCCATTTTTCACTCAACGTTCTTGACAGGCCAATGCTGAAATAAAGGCTCATACCCAGTTTGTTTTTATAGATACCTGCATCATTAATATTCACGGCTTTAAACAAGCTATCTACCACATAACCTTTATAAGAAGATTGCAGGTTAAAGATCACACCCGCACTTACTGATGCTTTAAATGCAGACGACCCATTGGTTTGATAACCCAGCAACAACGGAACATCCAGGCTGCTATACCTGTTATATTCTTCTATCAAACGGTAACCTACCTGCCGCATCATGCTGCTGCTGGTAAGATAGGTAGTGCCAACACCTGTGTAGATGCTACGGGCCACAGCAACCGGTACAGTGCGGTATTCCGGCAGGCTTTTATAGTTAAACCTTTCATTCACCTGTGTATACTGTAAGCCGGTTTTTATAAAGAAATGATTGTTGAGCAAATGCATATAGCGTAATCCCGCAGTAAAAGAAATCACCCTGCTTTCTGCGCCATTCTTTCGGGCAAGATAATCTTCGTGACCAGCCATAGCCGCGCTTTGCTTGATGGTATAATCCGGTGAAACAAATACTTCAAAGTAGTTTTCCCTAGGCAATGGCTCTTTATGCTTTTTGACGGCTTTAGTTACTTGTGATGGCTGGTTGGCTGTATCTGCCAACGGCTTGGTCTTGCTGCTATCAAGGAGGGCGGTTATACTACTATCTTTACCGCTTGCAACATCAGTCGGAATGTTGGTAACTGTATCCTTGCCGCTATCATTTGTTGTTCCGGGTGCTGTATTGGTATTATTTTGTTGTAATGCCAGCTCACCGGTTTCTTCCCGGTGCTGCTCTTTTGCATTTGCTTTTACTGTTGCATTTAATTCGACTGCTGCACTTTTTCCTGGCCGTTTATCTCCTTTTATACTTTTACCCGGACGATTGTTTCCTGTTGAACGACCCTTATTTTTTTGCGGTTCAATTTTAGCTGTCGAAGGCTTTTCTTCGGCTGAAGCAATTCTGTCCTCCGGTGTGGATGCCTTACCTGCTTCACTTATATGTTGATGCATACTATCATAAGTAATGGTAGAATCATGGGCGTTTTTTTGCTGTAAGCCTGTTAACTGGTTCCCTGAATCCGTTGCGGCCTTTTTAGCAACGGTATTCGCTGAATGCTGCTGGTGTGGCGTAAAAAGAAAATAACTTCCGGCCAGCATGCCGGTAAGCAGGGCGGCAAAGCTCCACCAAATTATCAACCTTCTTCGCCGGCCTTTGCGGCGCATGATTTTCTCCCACATATCCTCCGGCACGGCAGACGCATGGTGCTGCAGCTTTTTCCGGAAGAAATCATCAAACTGGTGTTCTGTCATATTAAACAGCAATTTTTTGTAACGATAAAATTTGTTCCTGCAACATTCTCCTGGCTTTTACCAACTGGCTGCGACTGGTTCCAGGCTGTATATTCAGCAATTGTGCAATCTCTTCATGACTATACCCTTCAATTACCGCAAGGTTAAAAACCACGCGGTAACCATCCGGCAGCTCATTAATCATTTTCATCAGCTCCGCTTCCGTAAGATTTACCAGCGCATGCGGCTGTACCTGCGATGCATCCGCCCCGGCATCCGTTAATTCCCTGAATTTGATCTTTCTTTTCTGGATGGTTTTTAGTGCAGTAGTAACAACAATCCTCCTGATCCAACCTTCAAACGAACCTTCTCCTTTATACTGGGCGATGTAGGTAAAAACCCTTACAAAGGCTTCCTGTAAAATATCTTCGGCTTCGGGGTGGTCTAACGCATAGCGCAGGCAAACAGTCATCATCCGGCCGGCATATGTGTCAAAAAGCATACGCTGGCAGGTTGCATCTTTCTTAATACAGCCTTTAATGAGTTCCTGTTCGGTCAATCCACTCTATTTTATTGCAAGACAATACGGAGATACCATAAAAAAGCAGTGCGCTGCTTCTGTAACAAAATTGGGCAGAAAAATGCAGAAAACAGAAAGGTAAAGGTGGCCGGCGTACGGTACTTCGTGGCATCCAGGTTGCGTCGCACTACGTTTATCGTTCGGGTCTTTGGTCGGCAGGCGGTTTCCGCAATGGCATTATTCTTCCACATAAATCCGTTTCACCCGCTGACTGATGCCGGTGAGTATTTCATAGGCAATGGTTCCGCACCAGGAAGCCACTTTTTCAATAGGAAGGTGGTTACCAAAGACCTCCACTTCATCGCCCACTTTTATATCGCTCAAACCGGTAACGTCAATCATGGTCATGTCCATACAAACGGAGCCGATCACCGGGTATAACCCATCTTTTATAAAAACCCAGCCATTGCCATTACCCAATCGCCGGCTAAAGCCATCCGCATATCCGATACGTATGGTGGCAATCAGCGAGTCGCGGGTTACTTTACCCCGGCGGTTATAACCAATGGTATCGCCTGTTTTCACCTGTCTCAATTGCGCAATCGTGGTTTTTAAGGTTGCCACCGTTTGCAGGTGTAACTGGTGTTCCGGGGCACTGTCTACGCCATACAAACCTATTCCCAGCCTAACCATATCCAGTTGTGCTTCATGATGTCTGAAAATGGCGGCAGTATTGGCAATATGCCTGATAAAACGATAGCCAACGGTGGTTTCAATAAGATTTGCACAGCGGGTATACACCGCAAGTTGCTGATGCGTAAACGCATCTTCCCGCGCATCTTCACTGGCAGCAAGATGGCTGAGCACGCTTTTTACCGTAATAAAAGACCGGTTTGCGTTAAGTATATCCTGCAGGGCATCCATATCTTTTTCTTCAAAACCAAGACGGTGCATGCCGCTGTCAATCTTAATATGAACCGGGTATAATTGTAATCCCTGCTGCTTGATAAAGGCCAGGAAACTTTGCAGTATCTCAAAAGAAAACAGTTCAGGTTCAAGATTATATTCCACCACTGCTTCAAAAGCAGCTTCATCAACATTCAATATCATTACGGGCAGCCGTATGCCGGCTTTGCGAAGATCAATACCCTCATCAGCATAGGCAACAGCAAGGTAATCTACCTTATGAAACTGTAATACGTTGGCCACCTCGCCGCTGCCACTGCCATAACCATAGGCTTTTACCATAGCCATCAGTTTTGTGCCGGCATGCAACTGTTGCCTGTATTGTTTCAGATTATGGGCGATGGCGGTAAGATTAATCTCCATCGCCGTCTGGTGAACCTTACGGTCAAAGAGCGGAAGCAGTTTTTCAAACTCAAATAAACGGGCGCCTTTTAACAGGATAGCTTCCTGCTTAAAATGATTGGTATTAAACCGGCGGATAAAATCATCAATACTTTCAAACTCTTCTATGCGCAATCCCTGGTTTGTAAAAAGTGCAAGTTTGCCTTTCCATTGCTGGCCGATGGTAATTACCCGTTGTATATGTTTTGTTTTTAACAGATCCACCACCTGGCGGTATTGTTCATCTGTATGCCCGGCAGGCAGGTCTGATATAATAACGGTATGTTGCGTGTACTGACTTTGCTGTAACAAAAAATCCAGCGCTATGTGAAATGCGTTCAGGTCAAAACTATAACTGTCGTTAATAACTGCGCAATTGTTGATGGCCGGTAATAACTGCAGCCGCATTTCTACCGGCTGCAAATGCAGCATCCGTGCTATGATTGTATCTGCTGGTACGCCCAGCAAAAGGCAGGTAGCAAAACAGGTGACCGCATTGGCGATGGAGGCATCATCTGTAAACGGAATCCTTACATCAATGGTTGATCCGCTGGCCGCTAATTTCTCCTGCGCCACCTTTAAATGTATTACAGTATTTCCCGCCTGCTTATGAATAGATAATACCTGCAATGCAGCATCTTTCGTGTGGCCCCATCCCAATAAGGTTGAAGTATCAGCTACTGCCTCCAACACCTTTTGTAATAAAGGATCATCCGTTGTATAAATTACTTCCTTTGATGTGCTGAACAACAGCGCTTTTTCACCGGCCTTTTCCTCCATACTGTTAAAACCTTCGCTATGCGCATCACCAATATTGGTAAAAACACCAATGGTAGGCTGTATTACTTTTTGCAGGTGTTCCATTTCACCGGGCAGGGAAATACCTGCTTCAAAAATACCCAGGTTGTAATGCGCATTCATGTTCCACACACTTAGCGGCACGCCAATTTGGGAATTATAACTGCGCGGACTTCTGACAATGGCATAATCGGGAGACAACAACTGGTAAAGCCATTCCTTTACAATAGTCTTGCCATTGCTCCCGGTAATACCAATCACCGGGTAATTGAATTGTGAGCGATGATAGGCGGCCAGTTGCTGCAAAGCGCGCAACGTATCTTTTACCACTACAAAATTCGCTTTATGATAACTGCCGGTATCAAAACCTTCCTGCACACAAAAATTTCGAACGCCCTGCTCATACAGGTCGGGTATATACACATGACCATCGCGAAGGCTTGAGCTTAATGCAAAAAAAAGTGAGCGGGCAGGGAAGATGACTTTACGGCTGTCTGTTACCAAATGTTCAATCAATCCTGTGGAATGATAGCTGGCAGTTACAGCCTGCACTATTGCAGCAATATGATCTATGGAGTAAGCCAAAGCTTTTGTTTTTCATCAGTAAACAGAATCTTCTGAATTACTATTCGCTGCTTTTTTCTTGTTGATAAAAATGGAATAGAACACAGACCCGGAGATGCAAAGCAGTATAACACCCAGCGAAATGAACACCTGTATGTTTTTATCAAACCATTGGTTAAACCAGTGTTCACCGAGCATTTTAAGACCAATAAATATTAATACGATGGCGATGCCCTGCTGCAGGTACTCAAATCTGTCTACCGCACCACGTAATAAAAAGAACAGTGAACGGAGACCCAGTACCGCAAAAATATTGGATGTATATATTACCAGCTTGTCTCTTGAAATGCCCATCACGGCCGGTATAGAATCCAGTGCAAATACAAGGTCAATAGAAGCGAGCAGGATAATTACCACGAACAAGGTGGTATAAAAGGGTTTGCCATTTCTTCTCACTACATACTTACCATTGCCATCATCAGGCACCAGCGGCAGAAAGCGTTTCAGGAATTTATACACTTTTGATTGCTGCGGGTTAAATTCATCATCATCGCCGGCAGTAAACATTTTATAACCTGTGTACAATAAGAAGGCGCCAAAAATATAGAGTATCCATTCAAACTTGTCTACCAGTGCAACACCCACCGTAATAAAACCCACGCGAAAAACGATGGCCATCAGTACACCAATAAGCAGCGCTCTCGGGTAGAATTTTTCCTTTACAGAGAACGATGTGAAAATGAGAATAAAGACAAAGATATTGTCGATGCTCAAGCTCCATTCCATCAGGTAGGCGCTCAGGTATTCCAGTGCGGTGCTTTGCCCCTGTTCAAACCATAGAAATATAAAAAAAGCAATGGCCAGTGTTACCCAGAAAAAGGTTTGCTGTAAAGCGGCTTTGATGGTAACTTTTTTGTTTTTCTTGCTGATGAGTCCAAGATCAAAGGCAAGCGCCGCCGCTAAAACAATACCGAAAACAAGATATCCAAGCTGGTCTGCTGTCATGGCTCAAAGATAGTGGTTGCATGCTGAAGTATACCGTAACACAATGCAACTTTTGCATTGCAATAAGTATCTTATCTAATGTGGATAAAACGATAGAATGGCGGGCGCCGGTTATTCTCAGTTACGCTTATAATCCATGATGTTTAGCTGCTGTTCACAGAAACGGTATTCATTAATATCATTACTGCTTACGATCACCATTTTGTCGCGTGCATATTCATTGATGAGCTTATGATATAATTCATAACCGGTTACATCCAGGTTGGTACAGGGTTCATCTAACAGCAGCACAGGAACATCAGCAAATATCGCCTGGGCGAGTTTAACGCGCTGTTTCATACCGCTGCTGTAAAAACGGATTTGTTTATCCGCTGCTTTTTCAAGATTGATAATTTGTATTATATCGGATATGCTGATTGTATTTACAAAAGGTTTAAAGGTTTGATGAAACCGGAGAAATTCCGTTACCGTCATCTCTTCAATAACCTCAAGATAAGGAGCTACTATAGCCACCTGTTTATGTACCTGCTCGTGATCGATATTTTTCCAGTTGCCGCCGGATTGATGTTTCCATTGTATATGGCCGGCACTAATACCCATACTGCCGCTTAGCACCTGGAGGATGGTGCTCTTACCACTGCCATTAGGCCCGGTAATAGCATAAGATGATCCCTGGTTAAACTGATAAGAAAAATCCCGGAAGATCCAGTCCCGGTTAAATCTTTTGCCCGCGGTTTCCAATGCGATCTGCATCATTTGGCAAAGTAATAATAAACAGGATTGCAGTACAATATTAATTAGACGGGATAATGCAGTTGATGGCTATTCGTCTTCCATCACCCCTTTTACATAACGTTTGATTACGCCCCGGCCGCTTTCCCTGATAAAAGTGAGAATCTCATCCCGCTCATCACTGGCGGTCATCTCTTCTTCTATATATTCCAGCGCCTGGGTAATATTCATGCCCTTATTGTAAATGGTGCGGTAAATATCCAGGATATGATTGATCTTATCGATAGAAAAACCCCTGCGTTTTAAACCTACGCTGTTTACGCCGCCATAACTTAAAGGGTTACGCACTGCTTTGATATAAGGAGGTACATCTTTACCTACAAGGCTTCCGCCGCCGATATAGGCGTGCTGGCCAATATGCACAAACTGGTGAACGGCACATACGCCTGCAATCCAGGCCCAGTCGTCAACAGTTACATGCCCGGCAAGTTGTGAGTTGTTACTCATTACGCAATTATCACCCACCTGGCAATCATGTGCAATATGGCAATAAGCCATAATCAGGCAGTTATCGCCTACACGTGTTTTCCAGCGGTCTGTGGTTCCGCGATTTACTGTTACAAATTCACGTATGGTGGTATTGTCTCCTATTTCTACAAAAGTTCGCTCGCCATTGAACTTCAAATCCTGCGGAATTGCCGAGATTACCGCACCAGGAAAAATGCGGCAGTTTTTACCGATGCGTGCCCCTTCCATAATAGTCACATTGCTTCCTATCCATGTTCCTTCCCCAATCTCCACATCCTGGTGAATCACCGTAAAGGGATCAATTTTCACATTGGTGGCAAGTTTCGCATTCGGGTGTATGTATGTATGCGGGTGAATCATTGCAATTATCTATTGCTTTTCGTTTGGTCTTTTGGAATAAAAAATATGCCTGATTCTTTCGTCAGGCATCGCAAAAATAAACTTATTCAGTTAATGCACCCTATTTTTAACTTCTCCTCACAAAATGCCGGCATCATTCGGGTAATAACCGCATCAACCTTCTTTTGAGAAATGCTCCGGCATAAATATATTCCGTACTTTTAAAATGGCGCTGTTAATAAACTTATAATCTCTTGTTTTAATAACACCCTTCCTATGCACAGACACCATTTGCTTGGCTGCTTTTTATTGCTGCTATTGTTATCCTGCGGCACCTATAACCCGGTACAACGTAATTATACTTTTGAAGACAAACAGGTGTTTGACCTGATTGACCGTCTTAAAAAAAATGCGGCAGATAAAGAAGCCGCCACCCAGCTTCCGCTTGCGTACCAACAGGCGGCAGATAAGAGAAAAACGATTACGGAGGCGAAATATTATAATCTTTCCGGCGGCGACCGTTACATGGAGCTCTCCAAAGAATTTATGGTGATGCAACAGATGTACGAGGCAATTGTATCAACCCCCGCAGCGTATACTGCTGTTCCTAAGCCATGGAACCCGGCAAGCGCCATACAAAATGCACACAGCAAGGCTGCCGATGCTTACTATATCCAGGGGATGCAGTATATGGATTATAACAACCGGCCATATGCACAAAAAGCGTACGACTATTTTGCGAAAGCCAATGATGCCGTACCTGGTTATAAAGATGTACAGCAACTGATGGCGGAAGCAAGAGATCGTGCAATTTTAAAAGTGGTGGTAAACCCGGTAAACTATTATCGCAACAGTTTTAGTTACTGGGGATTTCAGAACGACTGGGCGCAGCAACAACTGGTGAACGATTTAAACTTCCGTTCGTTCAGGGATGTAAAATTCTTTACAGATCTGCAGGCCAACGCGGGCCGCATTCAACCCGATAAAATTGTTGACGTGAATTTTACCAACATTTATATAGGACAGGTATTTCAAAAAACATTTACACTTAACCGCAGTAAGCAGATACAAACGGGCAGCACTAAAAGCCTGCCGGCGAGACCAGTTTACACAACAGTACGCGCCACGGTGTTTGTTACAAGACGTTACCTGCAAAGTAACACCAGCCTGCAATGCCGCATCTATGATGTGCAAAGCAACGGTAATATTTTCTTTGACAATTTTCCCAACAACTACAACTGGCAGGTAGAAACTGCCACTTATCGCGGAGACAGCCGGGCACTTAACCCGGAAGACTGGCGCATGATCAACAACAATAATTATAACCCGCCTGGCCGCTACCAGGTGGCAGACAGGTTATTGAGAGATGCTTACAACATGCTTATCAACCGCATTAACAGCAGCGTGAATTTTTAGCATGGAAAGATTGTTTTTCGTTGTTATTACAAACCGTATTTTCAATCAATGAAATTCTTTTTTAGAAGTCTTTACCTCCAGGTAATTACAGCCATTATAACTGGTATACTGCTCGGTCATTTTTTTCCTGATTTTGCTGCGGGATTAAAGCCATTGGGTGATGCTTTTATCAAGCTCGTAAAAATGATGATAGGCCCGGTGATCTTTTGCACCATTGTTACCGGTATGGGTGAAATGCGGGATATGAAAAAGATGGGTCGTGTCGGGTTGAAGGCGATTTTATATTTTGAGGTACTTACCACCCTAGCCCTTATTATAGGCCTGGTGGTAGTAAATATTGTAAAGCCGGGCGAAGGCATGCACATTAATCCTGCAACGCTTGACAGCACAGCCATGCAACAATATTCCAAACCGGAACAACATACCACGGTTGCAGAATTCCTGCTGAATATTATACCCGATACTATTGTAAGCGCTTTTACCAAAGGAGATCTTTTGCAGGTGCTGCTTGTGTCTGTATTGTTTGGGTTTGCTATTTCCAAAATTGGCCCTAAAGCACAACCGGTTGTAAATGGCATCAAGTCTTTTACCGAAGTGCTGTTTACTGTTATAAAATTTATTATGAAGGCGGCGCCCATCGGCGCGCTTGGTGCCATGAGTTTTACCATTGGCAAGTTTGGCATTCATTCCTTAAAATCTTTAGGCGAGCTGATGTTATGTTTTTATGCCACCTGCCTGCTTTTTGTGCTGCTTGTATTGGGAAGTGTTTTGCGTGCATGCGGATTCAGCATCTGGCGTTTGCTTGGTTTTATAAAAGAGGAATTACTAATTGTATTGGGAACTTCTTCTTCAGAAAGCGCGTTACCCGGCATTATGCAAAAGCTAAAAAAGATGGGTTGCAGCGAACCTGTGGTTGGGCTGGTAGTTCCTGCCGGATACTCCTTTAACCTGGACGGCACCTCCATTTATTTAACTATGGCTGCAGTGTTTATTGCACAGGCCATCGATATGCCCATGGATATCTCTCACCAAATTACCTTACTACTTGTATTGCTATTAACCTCAAAAGGAGCCGCAGGTGTAACCGGCAGTGGTTTTATAACACTTGCCGTTACTTTGCCCGTTGTTGGCCATATTCCTGCGGCAGCGGTGGCATTGATTCTTGGCATTGACCGCTTTATGAGTGAGGCCAGGGCGCTTACCAATATCATTGGTAATTCGGTTGCAACTATTGTTATTGCCCGCTGGGAAAATGAGCTGGACCACGCCACAGCTAAAGAAGCGATTGGATAGACTATATACTTGTATTGCGAGCTGACTACATTTTATCACCCATCAACGTTTGAATTTACTAACAGGTTTTTTTGATCACTCAAACCACATCATATTAACATTCATTAACCATTCTCTAAAGCTGGTTAACCATGTTTGCTGATGGCCCCTTCTATTTTTGAACAAAGGGCCGTTATGCAAAAAATTCTACTGCTGCTATTCTTTGTGAACCTTGTAATTACCTGCTGTAGCCAGTCAGTAGCACTTAAGGGACGCATCATAGATAGCGCATCAGGTAAGGGTCTTGCCTATGCCACTGTCTCGCTGGTAAAAGCAGCAGACTCTACACTTGTTACTTTTTCGCGGGCTGATTCTGCCGGTCATTTCCTGTTTAATAAAATTGATCATGGCAATTATCTTTTAGCAGCTTCTTATGTTGGGTATGCATCCACGTGGGTGCCGGTAGTCATTATATCAGCAACCATCCAGGATGCCGGAATTATCCATATGCATAATATTTCCTCATTAAAAGAAGTGACTGTTAGCGAGAAAAGATCACCTGTTACCATCAACAATGACACCCTGGAGTTTAATACTGAAAATTTTAAAACGCAGCCCAATGCCGTGGTGGAAGACATGCTTAAAAAGATGCCCGGCGTAACGGTGGAAAATGATGGCAGTATTAAAGTGAATGGTCAAACTGTTCGCCGTGTAATGGTAAATAGCAAAGCCTTTTTTACCGGTGATCCGCGGATGGCTACTAAAAATCTTTCTGCAGATGCAGTAGATAAGGTACAGGTGTACGATAAGAAAAGTGATCAGTCAGAGTTCACCGGCATTGATGATGGCAACAGGGAACAAACGATCAATCTTAAACTTAAAAAAGACAAGGCCCATGCAGTATTTGGTAAGCTTGCGGCTGCAACAGGTAATCATGATAAATATGATGCACAGGCCAATATAAACAGGTTTAACGGGCAGGAGCAGCTTTCCTTTCTTGGCATGGGCAACAATACCAACCGCCAGGGTTTTACACTGGAAGATGCGCTAAATTTTTCAGGTGAGTTAGCCCGCGGTATGCGCAACGGTGGCGGCATTTCAATACGGGTTGGTGACAATGAAAATATTAGTTTGCCGGTGACCGGCCTCGGGCAAAACCAGCAGGGCATTGCAGATACCTGGGCCGGTGGTGCTAACTACAGCAATACCTGGAACAAACCGGGCTCAGATGCCAACATGAGTTATACTGCCAGTGATATTAGACTTTCTACTGATAAACAAACCTATACACAGAACCTACTGCCACAACAACCTTTTACCCAGGCAGATAACAGCAACAGCACAAAAGAAGTAAGCCAGCACCGTATAAACATGATGCTCGATCAGAAGATTGATAGCTTTACCTCTTTGAAGATAACGCCGTCAGTTACGTTTCAGCGTAACCAGGCTACCAGTAACACCTCTACGCAAACCCGTAACAGTACGCAGCAGTTACTGAACGATGGTTATGCCTATTTGTTTTCCCGGTCCGGTGCATTTGATTTTTCCGCTAATATGTTACTGCGGAGGAAGTTTGTTAAAAAAGGACGCACGCTGTCGCTACAGGTGAACAGTCAGTATAACAACAGCAATGATGAAGCTAATCAGCAGGCTCGTTATACTTTTTACTCATCCTTTCAAAATCCTTTGGATTCAGTCATTAACCAACGCAATAGCCGCAATGCATCAACGCAAAGTACCGGGGGCAACCTGGTGTATACAGAACCATTGGGAAAACGCTCGCTGTTAGAGCTTAGTACCTATTATAATATCAGCACGGGGGAGACAGATAAAAAAACCTTTGATTTTAATGAAGCCAACAGCAAATACGATATGCCGGACAGCTTGCTGAGTAACCATTTCAAAAGCAGTTACCGGTATGGCGGAACGGGTATCCGGTATAGAGCTAATCGCGGAAAAGCCAGCTTTTCTGCAGGGCTTCAATACCAGCGGGCAAGCCTGGAAGCGATAAACTATAATTATAATAACATCATCAAACAATCTTTCAATGATCTGCTACCTAACCTTAGCTATCAATACCAGTTCAGCAAGATGAAGACGCTCCGTTTTGATTACTCAACAGCCGTTACCCAGCCTTCGGTTACACAGTTACAACCCGTGGCAGATATCAGCAACCCGCTTAACGTTACTATCGGTAATCCAGATCTCCGCAGGCAATACAATCATAACCTCTTGCTCAATTATTTCAGCGCCAGTATGGCTACCCGAAAAAACCTTTTCCTGTTGCTGAACCTCAATGTAACGGAAAGTGCCGTTGCTTCTGCAACTACTATAGGCAATGATGGTACACGTACCACCATGCCGGTAAATACCAATGGTGTATACAATATAACGGGTAATATCAATTATGGGTTCCCGCTCAAAAAACTGCAATCAAGACTAGAGCTTGAATCAAACATCAGCTATAATCATAATATCTCTTTCATAAACAACGATAGGAATATTACTAAAAGCCTGGTACTGGGGCCACGCATCAATTACAACTTTGATATAGATACAATCATCAGCCTGCAACTTGCGGCACGCATTACCTACAACAGTGTACAATACAGTCTTCAACCCGGCTTTAATAATACCTACCTGCAGCATACTTATTCGGTAGATATCACCCGCTATTTACCTGCGGGGTTAATTATCAACAGCCAGTTTAATTATATATTCAATGCCGGTAGGGCCGATGGCTTTAATACAAATATCCCGTTATGGAATGTGTCGTTGGCGAAGAGCTTTCTGCGGAACCGTAGAGCGGAAATCAAATTAACCATACTGGACCTGCTTAACAAAAACCTGGGCATTACCCGTAGCGTTCAGCAGAGCTATATTGTTGATCAACGCTACAATGTACTTACCCGTTATTTTCTTGTCGGACTTACCTATAGTTTAAACAAGTCTGGCCTGCGATCTGGGCCACGTGCCGTATTAAGGAGAATTGGCGGGGAGTAATAATTGGCCGGGCGTTAGTACTGTTATGAAGCTTTGCTTGCGTCGCACACTTGTACGCCTATACTTAAGGAAGCAGTATGAACGTAGCAACTAAAATCAATCACTTTTAAAACAATAATTATGGCAAAATTCACTATTCACCTGCCTGAACATGGCCATGCTCATGTAGTTACAGGCGTCATCACACACAGGCCATTCCTGTCTTTTTTCCGTAAAAGAAATCAACGGGAAAGAGAACAAAGAAAGGGATATGTTGTAAGCTTATATGCGGCTTCAGGTATTGCTGTTAAATATTACCTGCAAAAAGATTATTCGGGAGAATGGCGCTACCAGGATCGTGGAAAATTCAGGCGGCCTGCAGATGAGGAGATGGCTGCCGCAATTAAATCAGCAATAGATGGCACAGAGAAAAACGTGTAAGAAACAGCCCCGATATTATTGTTATCGGGGCTGTTCAATTTAATTAATTATCTGTAACAGACACTAAAGACTTATGTTATTAACGGCTATCTTCTTCAGATGGATAGTTGAAATCGTATAAGTCCCGGTAAGCATTGTCTGCACAATACTTACCATACATTAACAATAGATATATAGCAAGTAGCAGCAGAATATACTTTGACCGTTCTGTCATGAGAAAATTATACAGCGATTAGGCATAGACGAAAGTAATAACCGGGTTACTGATTTCATAAGCAAGTATTAAAACCGATGTGTGCATCTCTATAATATGATATGTACCTTTCTTCTCCTTTTTACATTCTCCTGATCATCCTTCTGCCATCCGCACCGGCAGGCCCCATTACTTCATCCATCTTTTGCTGAAACTGCCTGCGGGTAACATGTGTGCCTTCTTTTGGCGCTGCCAGCTCTTTCCGGTTAAATGTATCTTTTATCTCGCTGGCAGTAAAGACCACTTCACCATTATTTACATCAACCAAAAGGATGGCGCCGGGTAAGCCGTCAAACAATTCGGGCCCGGCAGGTACAGTTATATCAGTCGCATACCATGCGGTTACCTCGCTGCCTCTCGCAGTGGTCATCAATGCTTTCCTGCACGGGTGCCCCTGCACCTGTTTGCTTTCCCCGGTAAGCTTCCAGTTACTGTTTCGTATGGTATCATCAATAATGTACGGTTTGTCTGCAAGTTCTGTTTGCTCTTCCAGTTGCTGCGTGGTAAAATTTTTATAGATAATGTTGTTTTCGCCCCGGTCCATGCGTATCATTACACGTGGTCCGGCGCCTGGTGCTTCAAATGGGTCCGGCGCTTCTTCCTCTTCCTGCACTGCCTTATAAACAGAGATGCTGTCACCAAATAACAATACATGTTTGCTGGTTCTGAACTGTGGCACCATCGCCTTCATTTGCTCGTCTTCCAGCCTGCGGTGAACGTCTATTTTGCGTTCATATACAATGGTGCCCTGCTGTGCCTGCAGGGTAATTACGGGCAGGCAAACAATGCTGAATAAGATTACTTTTTTCATCTGGTTAATTTTGTTCAAAACTAAAAACGGTGGCTGTTAACCATTCTTGCTCTTAGGTTAATTAAGGTTAATGCGCGATCCTGCATTGCCGGTGTTGCCTACATTTGTATCATGCGAAACAGGCCGGGACTATCCAGGATATTGATGATGGGAACCATCTTGCTGGTGACCGTTTTTCAGTGCTATTGGATCAACCGTTTGTATAAAGAAGAAAAGGAAAATCTGCGGAAAGAAACCGATGTATTATTCCGGGATGCTGTATATAAACTTCAATTACAGCGATTGAAAAAAGATTCTGTACTTGCGGTTAATGATATGCCTGATAACCTTTTTGCTTTTGATGTAATGAAAGGAGTGGCTGAACAGCGCAAGGGTTCCTTACTTCCGGCACACACACCAGGGGATTCGGGCAAAAAGCGCTTCGTCATCAGCATGCGTATGCGCAATGATGCGTCTGAAACAGGCCTACTGTTTGATTCACCCGGTATTGCTGCATTACCGGTACCCACCGCCGGTTCTGCAACTGCCGTACAGGTAATAAGTAACGGCAATGTACTTAGTGATTCACTGCCGTTAAACAAGATTGATTCATCTTACAAAGCAGAGCTCCATCGCAATAATATCTTTCTGCCTTACACGATCAGCTTTATCACCGGAAACACTTCACAATCCAAACCTCCCGCACCTATACCTGATAAACTTCAAACCAATTTTACTTTTGTAGGGTTGTCCAGGTTTTATGCATACCAGGCTTCTTTTGATAATCCATCTGCCTATATTTTTGGTAAGCTCAGGTTACCGATACTCGTGTCTGTATTGCTTGTAATTTTCACAACTGTCTCTTTTATTTTCCTGTACCGTAACCTGCTGGCGCAGCAAAGACTTTCCGCAATGAAAAACGAGTTTATCAGTAATGTTACACATGAGCTTAAAACGCCTATTGCTACTGTGAATGTAGCTGTGGAAGCGCTGCGTAATTTCAATGCGCTGGAAGACCCGGTAAAAACCAAAGAATACCTGGATATATCAGCATCGGAATTGCAGCGATTGTCTTTACTGGTGGACAAAGTGCTAAAGCTTTCTATGTTCGAGAGCAAAGTACTGGCGTTGGAAAAGACTTCTTTTGATCTCAGATCGCTTACAGAAGAAGTGATGGCGATGATGCGCCTGCAGTTTGAAAAACAGGACGCCCTGGTTTCGATGACTACAACCGGTGAACATTTTACCATACTTGCAGATCGTACACATATGGCGAGTGTATTGTATAACCTCCTGGATAATGCGTTGAAGTACGCCAAAGATCAGCCACGCATTGAAATATCGCTGCATTCAAAAAATATGCATGTGGAAGTAAGCGTGAAAGACAATGGCATAGGAATACCAGCGGAATATAAAACACGGGTGTTTGAGAAATTTTTCAGGGTGCCTGCGGATAACGTACATAACACAAAAGGTTACGGTCTCGGGCTGAGTTATGTGCGTCATATTTTGCAAAGACATATGGGTTTTATACAAGTGGAAAGTGAGCCTGGCAAGGGAAGTGTTTTTACCGCGTATGTTCCGTACAGGGAAGCGGATACAATTTATTTTGATGATAAACGCATTGCCAGGAAAAGGGAAATTTCTCTCTTAAGAAAAAGACCATGAGCATAAAAATTCTGTATGTTGAAGATGAGGTATTTCTTGCCAAGGTTGTAAAAGAATCTTTGGAAAGCCGCGGCTTTGAAGTGGTGATGGAAACTGATGGAAATAATGTACTTGCATTGTTTCAAAAGACAAAACCGGATGTCTGCATACTTGACGTTATGTTGCCCAATAAAAATGGTTTTGAACTGGCAGAAGCGATAAGAAAAACAGACAGCAGCATTCCCCTGATTTTTCTTACCGCAAAAACACAAACGGAAGATGTAGTGAAAGGTTTTCGCAGTGGCGGTAATGATTTTATCAGGAAGCCGTTTAGCATGGAAGAACTGATCGTAAGGATTGAAAACGCACTAAGGATAAACAATACTACATCCAATATTCATCAGGAAAATAATCTTGGATTGGGGAATTACCAGCTCAATTTAAAAAGGCAAACCCTTATACTGGAAGGTAATGAAAGAAAGCTTTCTTACCGCGAAACAGAATTGCTGAAATACTTATGGTATAACCGCAACAACATCATCGACCGCAGGCATATGCTTAACGAAATATGGGGCAATGATTCATTCTTTAACAGCCGCAACCTGGATGTATATATCACCAGGTTACGCAGTTATTTAAAAGAAGATCCTTCACTGGAAATACTTACTATAAAAGGCGTTGGTTACCGGTTGGTATATTAGCGTCATTGTTACCTTATATCAACATCTTTTTATCCACTAACCAAACGCCATTGAACATTATCCCGGTGTTGTGGTACTCAGCGCACCCAATGCGGCTATAAGTGTTGCATTGCCATCATTAAAAGCGGTATTGTCAGGATCTGTCAGGTCTTCTGTAAAACCCGAAGGCAATGTAATGTCTTTGCGGTCGCCTTCCCATATTCTGGTAATCAGGCCCGCCCCACCGCTATCCAGCAACTCTTTTAATGTATAGAATGTTTCATGCAGATCATTGAGCCTTATCTGCATGGCAGGCGTAAGACCGGTATTGTTTTGCAGGTTAAGATGTTCCTGCATCAGGCTGATACGAAAATTTTTGATACCGGTACTCTTACCATTGCTGATACGCTTATCCATCAATACCACATCTTCACTGCCATCAAACTGCATCCCTCGTCTGCGGAAACTGCTGCTTCCCACCAGTGCCCACATATCATCTACAATCACTACCTGGTGTCTCAGCTCTTTGGGTCGCATCGGGAACCCGTTGGGATGAAACGCCAATACCTGGCTGGCCCTTGCAGGAATATGATTTGAGTCCGGATCTCCCTGTAAATAATCGATGGCTTCTTTGCGGTGCTGATAATCCCACGCTTCAAACATTTCATAACCCTTGCCGTAATGTATGGGCTTTGACAGGCAGAGGATCACCTTCAACCGCGGGTTATTGATCACGGCATTTTTCAGGATCTCTACAAAATCATCCGACGGCCATGTTGGCCCCGGGTAAGAGGTATGACCAAAGAATGTTCCCTGTATATAGATACATTCCCTTGCATTGGTAATCGCATCCTTCAATGCCCAGTAAGTATCTCTGCGGCCATACAAAGAGGTCACAAATTCGCGGTAGAGTTCATTGTAAGCCTGCTGGTTTTGAGGATCATTTCCAACACCGGTAATAAAGTTCTGAAAGCGTGTTTGCAGAGCAGATGGTACCCAGGATGGCAATGTGCCGCCGGGTAATATTGCATTCTGTACCTGTGTAATAAAGGCCGCCAAAGAGTTGGGCACATTACTCATATCATTAAAGGCCAGACCAATTTCCGGTGTTTCGCAATGATTGGCTACCGTTTGCAGTACGGCCGCTGCAAAGCTGTTATTGGGCCCTGCCGCTGGTGCTGTGGGAGGTTGCCAGTTGGCCGCATTAGTACCGGTAAAAAAGCTGCCCATACGTTCAATAACATTGCGTGTACGGCGATAGGTGGCTCGTGCAATATCATAAGCGAGCAGGCCATTAGATGTTTGAATACCGGTAGAACTATACTCTTTTCCGCCGGGATTACCGGGATTGCCCAGCAACGGGAAATTATTCAGTCCGTCTTTTTTAACAATCGTACCGCCGCAGAAAGCCTGCCAGTTACCTCCGGCAAAAGCTGCAGCCATACTATCATAACGGCCCATGGTAGGATAGCGGGAAGAAACCCTTGGTTGATTTTCACCCAATACATTCAGCAGGAAATTGCCAAAGTTGGGAAACCCACCTGCAGGAGTACTGGTGATAATACCTTGTATGCCACCGGTACTGATGCCTCTTTCCGGCACAGCATTCAATGTATTGTTAACAGGCGCCAGCGGTGAAGCCTGTGCCGCAGCAACTGTGCAGTTGATATTGCCAAAGGTTCTTTTAAATAACCCGCGGTTCACCACCACTACATCTACCATAAGCGTGGGATTAACAGGTATCACCACCGGTTGAAACGGGTGCACCAGGTCAAAAGGATCTGTTAATCTGAAGGCGGCTTTATTACTTGCCACCAGCACGCCGGCGCCATCGCCACGGGTTTCTGTTCCGTCATCATGAAATACCCTGGTATAAACCCTTACCGAGTCTCCGGCTACAAACAGCGTGCTGCTTAGTTCAAGATATACATCGGCATTATTAGTGGCTGCATCTGTAATAAAATGCGCTACGGAAGCGGTAATATTAAGGTTGGCCGGAACTGGCTGAAAAGGTGGCGCTCCCCCTCCCGCAGGAAATTGAGGCCATACATTATTGGTATTTGGAGGTAATACAAAATCTGTATCTATTGTGGGCGATACGAGTAAAGATAATGCGGGCGTACCCGTAGTAAGCATTGTGTTAATCGCTCCAAGGCACTGGTTACCATTAAGGCAAAAAGTAACCTGCTCATTATCCCTTACCACAGGCGCAAGGTTATTGGTGGCGGTATTGTATTGAATAGCAGGTTCTGTATTGGGTGCATTGCCAAGCAGGTAACTGTTTAAAGACACTACATATGCCCTTACAAAATCTCTTTGCAATGTTGCCACCTGTGCTGTAATGGTATAGCTTGTACCCAGTGTACCATTGGTGGCAGGGCCGATACGTAAATCCTGTGGACCTCCGCCGTTTATGGTGATGGCAGTGGTTGTATTGGTTATACTGTATAAGCCCTGTGCTGCATTTACTGTTCCCAGGTTGCTGAATGGAAGTGCCCCGGGATTATAAGGCGTTCCATTGGGTGCAAGCAGGTGAATGTTGGTGCCATTGCCATGTGCCGTTGAAAATGTAGCAATTTGCGAAGTTGCATTTCCCGTGGTAGAGTTAAGAGCTTTGCTTTGCATCGCAAGAGAAGCCGTGATAAATGCATTAAAAGCTCCCGCCACAGCAACGGGGTCTATGGGAAAACCATGCTCATCATGTATGGTGAGATCGCCCTGTAACTGCAGGTCTGTACCTGCATAAAATAAGCCGGGTATAGGACCGGATTGAGCGTTTCCATCGCCATCTGTCCATGCACTGTTGACTACATTGGAATAAACAAAATAGCAGGGTACCGGTCTTTCTGCCACTGCATTATTGTTGGCCGCCGTTTTTCCTTCAATGATATCTGCATATAAACGGGTAAGTTTTAAATACACCTGCGGATCAAGTTTTAATATCGCTCCGTTAGCAAGTGAGCCTCCCGTGGGCATAACAATTTTTTCCAATCCTTTATTTACATTCAATACACCGGAAACAGGGGTCACAAAATTTTCGCCCGGTGAGCTAACGGTAAACGCATTATCATACACAAGCGTGCTTCCCACATTTACGCTCCATTGAACGGATAGCTGCGGATTGGCGATGCCTAAAAGCTGGATTATATCATTTATCATGACAAAGAGATCTGTTTATTAATGCTGATTTCAGTTAACGTAAATTTTATTTCTTTCACGCCGATGATCTTCCGCAATTGTTATTAAAGCGGTCTGATGATTCCTCCCTGCACTTTGGCAGAAAGCTCTGTTTTGTTGCCATCTGTATCGGTAACCCTTACGGTAACGGTAGCTCCGTTGAGTGTTTTTACCGTGTTGGTTCCTTTAAAAATGGCATGGTAATTATAAAAGCCGTCCAGCGGTATACCTGCATCCTTATATACAGCAGGGTTGGTGGCCGGTATTGCGGTTCCTATGGCATCCAGTTTGGCAGAAAACAATAAAGCCGTTTTTGCTCTTTTATTAATGCGCATGGGAGCCAGCGTATGAATGTTTCCACCTGGCAACAGCACACTTGTTTGACTGGCTAAAATTTCTAACAGGTATGCTCCTGGCGCAGGCTTGGCTGTTTTTATGCTAAAGGCCATTTCAACCGAAAGCAGCAGCTTCTTTATCTTCAGGTTTTTAATTACCACCTTCGGCCCTGCAGGTTTTTTATAATAGAGATCGAGTGATTTACGTCTTCCCAGCGGATCTGTTACAAATACTTTATACCAGGCTTCGGCTTCCGCAGCAACAAAATATTCAAACTCAAAACAACCCGTACCATCTTTTGCCAACCGGTAAGCAGTGCTTAGTGTAGCTACATCTCCACCCTGCTTTTTTGCAATCAGCGGAACATCCTTTGCAAATACATCTTCATAAATATTTTTTGCTGCGTCTCTTTTTTGTATGGTGAGTTTAAAGCTGCCTAAAGGTGTTTGCTGAATTTCTGCATCCGTAAAGAAACCAATACGTAACAGGCTGGGCGTATTAAGGGTAAGCGAGCCATTCTTTAACTGAAAATCGGCAGGCGGTGATAACAATGCAGTAGCAAGATTACTGCTCTTGCTGCGGCCGGGATACTTTCCTTCCGTATCCTTATCCGTACCAAAAGAAGCTGCGCGATAGAACAGCGGAAACCATGAAGCCGTTACTACCTGCGTTATGTTATAGTACGCCACCTGTGAGGAAAGGTTTACCGGGTTTACGGGATCATCATTTTCATCAAACGCTTCCCATCCCGCAGGTAAACCGGTAAGTCCGCCTTCCGTTACGGGCAAACCCATCAGGTCAAATGAGGCAGCGAGGTACTCTTTTTTTGTACTGAACAAATCAACCCTTTCTGTTTTAACTCCTTTGGGTATTTCCACTTTCAATACCACACGCTGCTGAAGGATGGTGCCCGGGTTGTCGGGATCCCTGTCTTTATGTACCAGTACTTTCAATGCCGGGGCCGCCGGTGTATAACGTTGCGGAACGGCTACATACAGCCAATCGCTAAAGCCACTTTCCACCCGCTGATCAGTGAAGCTTGTCATGGCATAGATATACATCCCTTCCAGGTCACCCGGCAGATCAATATCTGTCTGCGGCGCGGTGAGCATTTTGGTATTAATGCGGATGAATACGTCTTTGGCAATTTTGCGCTGGCTGGCGTTAAGACCCTGCAGATCTATATTCCTGGCCAGGATGTCCTGCCCGGTTTGTACGGGAGGTAAACCCACTTTTCTTCTTACTTCCGCCTCTGATGCGCGGTAAATAGCATATCCCACGGTATTGCCAAGTGGTGTTGGCGGGGCAAAGCTCACCCTGAAACGGGAAACATTGGCCGCATCCGGCAAGGAAGACCAGTTAACATTTGGCTGAATAGGCGGTGCTTTTCTTGGAAGCGGATCATTGATATAGATCACCTTAACGTTGCCATAAGGTGTAAAGACTGAAGGCGGATTTTTCTGGCTGCTTTTCACGTATATTCCAAGCCCAAGCTTGGACAATGTTTCAAAATTAAGCAACAGGTGATCAATCTTTACCTTGTAAGCGATGGTATTGGGTGGCGCACTGTTCACCGTGTCTTGTATGGCACTTACGCTTACAGCAGCATTGCTGCTGGTGGCAGAAACAGCCGTTCCGGTAAAGCTTAATGATATGTTGGTAACCGTTGCAGAAGTATTGTTGAAGGTAAGACCATCTGTTTTTGTAATGAGGTTAGGATCAATCGTTGCCGGCGGTGGCGGAACCGCTACAAAGTGCCCTGCAATTTTAACCTCTTTGGGTGAGCGGTCATCCCAATGCCAGGCAACCACCATTTCCAACGTGCAATTCGGGTAAACATGGGCACTGTTCTCATCAAAACCACTGGTATTAACCGTCACCTTTGCAGAAATAATATCCGCATTTACCAGCGGTGCAGCACCAATATTGCTGATGGTTTTCTGAAAGGCGCTCCATCGCCCGAAAACATCCATCGCCGCTATATAATAATTTTTAACAGCTATCCCAGACTCCGGTCTAGGGCTGCGGTGATGAAAGAAGCGGTGAAAATTATCCGAGTCAGAACCAGGTAGATCTTCTGCGTTTTCATCGGCCCTTGATGCGGGTATATAAGGCCGGTTGTAACCTGGTAAGAAAGGCCGGTCTGTATTCAGGTAATCAAGCTGACCGGTAAGCGTATCACGGATGGCCACCGCATAACCGGTAGGTATACCGGCAGCAGGCTTTTGCCAGTAGAGTTTTACATCATCAGAAAAAGCTGCATCCAGTTGAAGCGGCCTGTTTTCAGCATATACTTCATTACTTATACCGGCCATGGCAGGCAAAGGACCGGCCGAATGCGCCAGTGTTGCCATTTCCACTTTTGTAAACTTATCAAACTTGGGTATGAAGAGGCCATTGCTGTCCTGTACCAGTTTGTATTGCGGTATCAAGAAAGTGGCTGTGAGCAGGTAATCACTATCAATATTATATTCTGCATTGCCTGCTATAAATTTTGGATCCTGCGAACTGCCGGGCATACCAAAATCAGTTGTACCAAAGCCGAGGCCCACGGCATTCCAGGTATCTGTTGATACGCCGAGCAAAGTGGTTCCGCATACCGGGTTCTGAATTTCTGCGTTGTCCGAGGTTACCGTACCGTCATCAGAAAACCCTTTGGTCTTATATTTTTTCAGGTAATTGGCTTGCTTGCCATTATAAAGTGATGGATTTTGATGTACCCTGGCAAGCATCTCTTCAATATCATACAACACACCGGTGGTTACATTATCCAGTGTTTGCTGTGTTTTCAAAAACGAATGCACAAGGTCTGATGGATCCGGTGTTTTCCAATCCGGTAGTACGGTAGCATCAGGTTGTGTATAGACCGGGTTTTGATAGAAAATTCTTGCAATAGCCAGCCGGTTAACTGCGGCCTGATCACCTGACACCGGCGCCGCCGGAAAACCCTGGAGACTGTTCTGGTAAGCAGCAGAAGCAGGTGTGCCATTCTTAAAAGGAAAACCTACCGTTTCTATCAGTTGCCAGCCCGGGTCATTCAAAAAATCCTGCATGGGAATGCCTGTAATGTTTTGTAACGTGGCATTGCCGCTGTTAAACACCAGGCCGTTGATATTGGGAAATTTAAAACGCACATTCACGGCGCTGTTGGCGGCAATGGTTTGACTGAATTGCAGGTTGGGAATCGTTTTCTGATGCTGATCAAGTGGTGATACAGAAACAAAAAGAGGTATGGGCGAAGCATTGACCAGCGTAAAAGAAACCTGCCACAGCGGGCCGTTTAAAAAAGTAGCGTTACTGCCCCAGTTAAATACGAATACCTGCTTTTCTGCAAACGCCGGTTTCTTGCTGCGCTTATATATCCGGAAGGGTGTATAAGGCAGCCCCAGGCCGGGTGAAGCACGCCAGCGCAATGCAATGGGATAAAAACGTTCCGGGATGGCGGCCAGCGTTTTTTCATCTACATACGGTTTTAAGGCGTCTGCAACCTTTGACTTGGATACAATCACCGGGCCTTGTGTGTTAGCTGCACCGGCAACAGACCCCACCATGGATGGCGCCAGTTGAAAATCAAGCAAGGTTGAATCGTATACTCTGTAAGCCATATTGTTAATTTCTTCCTGTTAAATGTTATTGATTGAATACCTGTTTACTCTTCTTCTACCCAGGGTGGCAATGCGGGCAGATCAATGCTTAACAAGTCTGCATTTTTTATATAGGCCGGCTTGTTATAATTGGCCGGATCTACATCAAATACATATCGCTTTAGTTGTAATTTAATCGTATTGCCTGCGGCTGTATTCTTCAGGTAAATGATGCTCCTGGTGCCGGTTAGGTTGTGCACTATTGCCTGCGCAAGCCCGGAACCATTTTCAACGATTTCCATTTCCGGCAGGTCTTTCATGATCCAGTGTTTCATGGGTTTGCCCTCATCATCAACTACCGTTTCTATATAAGGGAACGGCCTTTGCCTCCACAGCGATTCAGGTGCATCTACCAGGATGGCGGATAACACAAAACTGCTTCCGTCAGGCGTCCAGAACAACGTAACTGCAGGATCCTCTACAGGCGCTAATGCATCCAGCCCGGCATCAATAAACTTGCTTTGTATATCATTGTCTGAGCAGGTAGCAGGTAATAATGCCAGCGGATTTTTCAACACACGTGTATTGATATAGCTTCCGGAAATAATCGATGCCAGCTCATCCATGCTCAAATAACGGCTGGTGGTAAAAGACAGTTTGTACAATGGTGATTTGGGTTCACCCGGCGGCGGTGCATCAGGCGTTTTGCTTTCAATCTCCATCATATACGTGGTATTACGCATAAGCGGTATGGGCAGCGTAAATACGGAATGTTCTTTATACTCTCCATACGTGGTAATACATGGCGCTACATTTTTAATAGATTCATCCAGCGCATGGTGAAAGGCCGATTTTACCACACCCTTGATCGTGGTAAGATTAGGATTTACATCGTCAAGCGTCATCTGGTCTTCGTCCTGCTCAGGATGATTGCCATTGGCTTTCCTGATCGTTACTTTTAACTCGTGACCATAAGCTTTATATAACTGGAATACGGAGTCATCATTAAAGATCACCTGTACGGCATCCTGCACAAAATGGATGTTCATATCATTCTGCGGCGTAGTTGCCAATACCCATGGATCGATCCTTATCGGCGCCTTGGCATCCGTTTTAAACACCATCCGCTCCTTGTCTGTATCGCTGGCTGTTACCTGGCCATCCCGCATAATATCGTAGCTATAGTTTACGGTAAGTGTGTACTGTGTATTTTTCTTCAGCAGCGGCCGTTTCTTATCTCCTTCAAATGCATTCATCAAAATTTCCTGTTTAGAATTCTGCGTCATCTGGTCAAAAGATTCGCGTTCTATTTCGGCGGCTTCTGTAAGCTCTGCTGCACATAATAAAGTGGCAGCACGTGATGGATCTTTCTTTTGCGGACGTGTAACTATACTAAAACGGCGCGGCTCTTTTTTAGGTGTATACTGTACCATGTACAACATATATTTCTGCATCTTAAGCAGCGAGCTCAGGAAGATTAATACGAGTTGTACATCCTGGTACCACGGCCCTGAAGGATCTCTCCAGTGTAAGGGAAGATCATTGATGCTGTTGATGACAGTAACGGTAAAATCGGTAGCCTTATATTCTTCTGTTACCTTTCCTTTATCATCCAGCGAACGGAAGAGTATATTCTGGATAGCGGTCATTTTTGCATCAACCGCAAGCAGGATGTTGCCACCTGCAAGTGCTTCACAATCGACCAATATCTGTTCTGTTTCTTCTTTTTCGTAGTAGGCTTTTAGTTCCGCCGTAAGCTGTACGGCATCGTTATTATTTCTGCCGGGTTCCCTTTGCGGGTAAAGATGCTCAACAGGAAACTGCAATACCTTACCTGCGGGAATCCTTTCACCTGTGGTAGGTATACTTATCGTATTTCCTCCGATCACTTTGGCATGTTCAAGGATGGTATTCTTCACCATCAGGCGGTATTGGTCTTCAAACGGAATGGAAAGACCTTTTTGCTCATGCACAAATAGTTTCTTGGAAGGAACACTTGAGCGGATCGTTCCCGGCGGATCCGGCCACATGGTACCATAAAGGTTCCAGCCGGCAGAGTTGTAACCCAATGGTTTCTTATTGAACGTCCACAGAATGGAGGTTGCCGGAGCTGCCGGGTTACAGGTGGTTCCCCATTTGTGTTCAATATTTTTGGTAAGTACTTCGCTTTGCTGAATGGCATGCGGGGTAGGGTCTGGCGTCCAGCATAATAATGCAAGGGTGGTTCCGCTTTCAGGATGGTTCTGGTCATTTTCCCTTGGCCACCAGTTGGCGGGTTTGGGAAGTGTATCATCCATTAAACCATTGTCCAGCTCTATAGATATTATTTTATACCGAACTTTTGATTTACCGTCTGATCCATCCACCCAATAACCTGAAGGTGCATTAATCGGCGCCGGTAATGCGTCTGTAAAAGTAGTAGCCCCGCTGATGTCAGGTGCGGCTACCAGGTCAAGTGCTGGAATGGCATCAATGCTTACTACAGGCACCTGGGTGTTATCGATATTATCATTGTCTTTCGCCATTACAAAGGCTTTGCCCAGGGCGCCATCTATCGGGCGGTCAACACCCTGGCCAAGTATAAGTGCGCTGGAGCGACTTACCAGGGTTAGCGCCTTGACCAATCGTGCCGGTGCTTTTTCAGGCGGCTCAGGGCCAATATCAATGGTAACGCAGCCTTCTATATCAAAGAAGAGGAAGCTTACTTTGCCACAGGCTTCGCCATGTATCTTGGTGATGAATTCAGACTTGTGTGTGGTTTCGTTTTGTTCGGTAAGGGCACGCACTTCCAGGCTGGCCCAGGCAGAAATGGAAATGATCCACAGGTGCAGTTCACCACGTAAGGAAATCATTCCATAAACAGCAAGTGGTGAAAAGCCTATACCGGCTTTAAAATCACCTGCTACTTCCAGGTATAAGCCACTGTCCTTATCCCCAAACACAATAGATGCACCCAAACCCATGGCAATGCTAAAGCCATTTAATATATGTTCACCAGGGTTAGGGAAGTCATCAATGCCTTTGCCGCTGAACATCAGGTAAGCATAGCCTCTTACAATACCCAGGATGCGGGCTTCCGCAGGTAATTTATTGCTACCTATATACACGTGCCAGTTAGCTACATCATCAAAATTAAACTGTGCCTCTACCGGTACACGCAGGCTGAGGATAGATTCAATCTCATACTGTATAATTAAACCGATGGTAAGCCTGCCGATATTGAAATCCAGATCTATTACCGCGAGGATACCTACCGTTTGCTGGTTACCGTTCTTTACATCTTTTGGCTTGGGGAAGAGCAGGTTGGCCTTTACAAAGATGAGAATGCGCGGACCGGGAAGCTCCAGCATAAACATCCCTTTAAGGTTTAGTACAAAGCCACCTTCCATGGTGCCCAGGATAATACCCAGGCCAAAGCTCCAGCGGTCAAGCTCAGGCTCCCACCCGCTGATGTCAATTACATTGCCATGCACCACTTCATCAAACCAGCGCAGTGCCGGCGGCAGTTGGCCATCGGCTTCGGCGGGTTCGCTGCGTTTATAGTGCATACCGAATAAGCCGAGGAACCCATAGATGCCAATTCCTGTGCTGCCCAGCGGTATAGCAGCAGGAAGTTCTACTTCCAGCCCCAGGAAGAAGGCAGTGGCGCTGCGGCCATCTTTACTTACCGGGCCAATACCCAGTGATGCAGCAATGCGCAGTTTAATGGGCACAAGCGTTATATCAACAAAACCTTTAAAACCACCATGAACTTCAGCTGCGCTGCCCTGCACGTTATTAGGGCGACCCACATCCAGATAACCCTGGCCTATTAAAGCGCCGGGTATATCTACAGATACTTTGGTTGGGATAATAAAGATATCAGGTGCGCCTCCGCCATCATTCACTTTTACTGTTACACGTATCTTGTCAACCGTGATAATACCCAGGTTGATGCCCAGGGCAAGATCCATTTCCAGTATAAACGGATTTTCACGTGCCAGCCTTGCGGTAAGGATTTTTAACAGGTTGCCGATATCCTGCCCCAACACCAATACCTGTAAAGCACCGGGATCTCCCAGGCTTAACTCATAACCTTTGCTGGTATCAAAGATGGGAATGTATTTTACCTGGCCGCCTTCAAAATTGAATTTAAAACCAATGGCCTTATAGCGTACAAACGGCGCCTGCAATGCATTGCCGTTGGCATCATTTTCCCTGGTTTTTATCTGAAGGATACCTAAATCAAGATTGATCTTAAACTGCACACCATAATCGAAAATAATACCCACTTCATCCAGCGATTGTGCATTCCACAACCATATATCCGGTGAGGTTTCGGTAAAACTGAGTGTACCGCCAAACAGTGTGATGCGATCCATCTTGATTGCTACCAAACCCAGTGTTGTAGCAAGCGCCAGTTCAGTACCGGCCAGCACTATTGCCGCAGTGCGAGCATTATCTGTTTGCGCAGATTGTATTGCTTCTATTCCTGATTGTAATAACGGCGCAAACAGCAAAAGGCTGGCGGTAGTATCTGCCAGCGGATATGGCTGAAAGCGGGTGACAGACAGCAATCCTTCGCGCAGGTTATCTTTGTCAAAGCCCAGTTCCAGCGTTTGGGTTAGCTTTCTCGTAGCTTCATTGTAAAGCATGGAGAATTTAAAATCTACCAGGCCATGATGTTCTGCAGGTGAACTATCCGGCGCATTTGGGTCTGTAGCGCCATTGGTGGAAGTGATGCTTTGTGAAATGGCGGAAGGCGTACTTCCATTGTTTCCGGCGGTATTACGCACATGTTCTGTTCTTACTTCGGCCTCTTTACCAAAATCGAGCTGGCCGCTTAATTCGGCCAGTACAAGTTTATTGCGCTGAAAACGCACTTTGATGGCCATGCGCCTGAAAAATTCCGGCCGTTGCGGAGCGTCTGCTGCAGGTGTAACATCACGGGTGGTTACCTGTTGCACAATATCTAACGGACGGCGTACATCGGCTGACGCATTTTCCGAAGCTCCTGCTACAGGTGCGTAATAGGCCACCGCTACATGATAATCGGGGTCTTGCGGGCGGGAGGCACTGTCATGCTTTGCCACCTGGTCACCCTTGGCATGTTCGCCGGTATTGGTATAATCACCCACGGTTGCTGTGTGGAGGTAATTGAGTGAAGCATTAGCACCGGGCTCCAGTTGCAGAAACATTGCTTTTAACACCCGTGCCCTCCTGTGTGAAAGGGTATCGTTATAAGTAAGATGGGCAGAATCATTATGGCTTTCATACGAAGCGTAACCGTATATTTCAATCATCCTGCCGCGACGGTTATTTAAAAAGGTTTGCAGCCTGTTGCTTAATGCGGTATCCTGCAGGTAAAAAGTGGCTACTTCATTAATATATTCATCTGAATTTACATCCCTGTGATTGGGGTTGGGAACATTGCTTGTAGATCCGCCTGGATTATCATACCCATAATATACGTATTCAAAATTCTCTCCATGACTATTAATGATCGACTTGATAGATGCTTCCGCTACAAAATTGTTACTCTCTACAGGCACCTGGTCTGGTTGCCATTCGGCAGTAATATGTACGGGCGTATTGTTTCGCTGGCAGGGGATGCGATAAGTACCGTCTGAGTTACGGCTGATCTCTGTACTGCCTACTTTTATAATGGCGCCGGCCGGTTGTGTTGTAATAAACACTGCATCATTATCCGGCTGTGCTGAAGCCAGTGCAATGGTATTGCCGTGGCCGCTGGCGGTGATGTTTTCAATCACCGGGTCTTGCACTACAGAGAAACTTGTACTGGATGCACCCGGTGCGAGCAAAGTTGCCTGCAGACGTTCTTCATGAGTGTTATGCCTGCCATCTTCTACTTTAATATAGATGGTTAACTGTCCTGCGGCACTTTCCCCAAGTGCCCATTCGTTTGCGTTGGGGTGACCGGAAACGGCTGTAGCGGGAATTACTGTACCATTATCCCGTGCATCTGCCAGTGTTGTAAAGCCGGTTTTCTTTTTAACGGTGATATTGTAAACAGGTCTTCCACCTCTTATTCTTACATGTATTTTGCCGTTGGCTGCTACAGAAACACGGGTATTGCGCGTGACGCTGGTAACACCTGCATTGGTAGCGGTTTGATCAGCGCCCTGCGCAGTTACATTCCTGGCTTCGCTGCCCTGGAAGCAAATGGTCTGAACTTCCAGTTTGGCGTTGGCGGCGCCATTTACCAGTTCAATACCAAACTCACCGCTAAGGCCCTGGTCAAAATCAATCAGCATATCTTTTGCCCAGGTATCAAATGCATAACCACGCATGCCTGAAGGAGCGATAAATAAACGTACCTCAGGAATCCATAAGCCGGTAAAATCATCTCCTACGCCAAAATTATTTTCCAGTATTTCGGCGGGGGTGAAGTTGGTGCTCAGGTCAAGGATGATCTTTTCCAGTCCAAAACCCACCGTGCCGCTGCTGTGCAGGCAAAGGCCCGGTGTCATACTGATCATTTCTCTTGCCGCTGTATCGCCTCCTTCATCGAGGCTGTTGATACCCCAGCCAACAAACTGAACCTGGGTATTATTATAATTGTCGTTGTTCTGCGAAACCTGCAGGGCAATTTTGGGCAGGGAGATCTTTACTTCATCAAAACCGGGATCTCTTTCCAGCCAGCCATCACTGTTTAGTCTTGCAGGAATAAACGTATCATTTGGCAAATGCAGTGTTACTGTATTAAATAACAGTTCAATCCGGAAGTCAATATTTGGAAAGTCGGAAGGAGCGGCATTATTCATATTGCCACCAAACTTTGCCAGTACGGCGGTGAGACTGTTATAGTCCGTTTGCGATCCCCCGGTTAGCCCGGCTCCGGCAGCAGTAAAGGCTGCACGCATAGATGGCGAATCCTTCCTTGGAATGGTAACCCTGAACTGGAAACCCAGGTCCTGCAACTGTAACAGTGAGCCTGTAGAAGATTGAAAAGAAGGTGTTGCACTGGCCTGGCCGCCACCATCAAAACGGCAATTACCGGTATATACCACGGCCGTGTTATCGTAAGCTGTATGTAATTCTTCTACAGAAACAAAGGCCAGAAAGTCATGCACCTGTTGAGGCATATTGGCCAGTATACCATTGGGAATATTGGGCACCTGTTGCAACATGGTGCCATTAAGATTTGGTACCGTTAGCCCCAGCGTAAACTGGCTCTGAATAAGGTCTAAAAAACCAAACTTCATAGATTTATGATTAGAAGCTGAAAATCTGTTTCCTGCTTTCTATAGAATAGGATTTTTATATTGCCTCATCATCAACTGCGGATTGAATTTATTGAGCACATTCTGCAATATTTACAGGCATGCTGCAACCGTTTAATCCAGTTGAACCTGCTCACTTTATATAGTTATTCCATTTGGTGTTACTTGCGCATTGCCTGGCTACAGGCCTGCTTAGTTGTTTCAGCGAAAGAATTTCTGAAACCAGTCTTCATGTCCGGCAGCATCGTAGAATGAAAGTTGCACTTTTATTTTACAAATGCAAGCCGGGCCGGACATTTTTTTGTGAATATTGCCTGAAGTGTAGTTGCTTTTAGTTGAGGTGTGTGGAAGTAATGGTGAGGGTGCAGCGTATTATTTTTAATAAGGATGGATGACAGCATAAAATAGATGTTGCATACCGGTTACAGATGCCGGATGCATGGCACAAACTGCCGTGTTTTACGGTAATCCAGAGCAGGCTTTACCGGGTGCATGATTTTCTAATAAAAAATAGAGACAGATAAGCAGTAGCGGAAAATTTCTTTTCTTAATTATTTGCAGAAATGTTTGGATCAACAGATGGCGCCATCCGCTTCAAATGTATTTTCTTCTCCATAAATTCTTCAATGGCCTGTTGTACATGCAGCAGGTCTTTCGATTTAATATAACTGCCCAGCACATGATTGCCTGCATCAGGAATGGCTTGCTTTATCTTTTCATTTTTTGGGGTGCCCAGTTCATCAAACATCTTTAACATAGCGGGTACACTTACCACGCTGTCCTGGTGAACATCATCTTTATAATAATACAACATGAGTAAAGGCTGTTTTACCTTTTCAAAGGTTGCTTTTGTCATGGTTGTTTCCAGGTATTCCTGCAACTGTACGGCGGCTTCCAGCGGGTAACGGGCATACCAGTATTGTTTGTAAATGGGCCTGATATCGCTGGAAACCACCTCGTGGCTGCCGGTTACCGCCCGTGCAATCTGCAAACCCCAGGGGTTATTAAGTAGCCAGGCCTTGTCATTGTTAATCGCAACATTCGGGCTAAGCAACACCATTGCATCAATATCCTTTGGAAAGGTTGCTGCAAGCTGCAAGGCATTGGTGCCACCGGTAGAGGTGCCCATCAGTATCACTTTATCACCCAGTTGTTTACCTATGGCCAGCGCTTCCCTTGCACTTTGCCAGTAAGCTTCAGGGGTTATGTTGATCATCGGGCTAACCGTATCTATACCATGGTAAGCAAGTCTTGAAAGATAAAGATTACAGCCAAACTCTTTTGCAATGTTGATATGAACAGGCCGCCCTTCTTCCTGCGAAGCAGAAAAACCATGCAGGTAAACAATCGCGTAAGGTGTTTTATTTTTCAATGAATCATTATACCAAACAATACGTGCCTCGTTATTGGGTTTTAAATGATGGGCTGCCTCACCCGCATTAATATACTCTTCCAGTGCAACCGGCTGCGCAGGAACAGCGGGCATAGCAGCGCTATATACAGGCGTGGCGGGATGAGGGCCGAGAAAATAGATCACTATCAGTAAGACAACAATAACCAGCAATATTTTCCATCCTTTTTTTCTAAACATGGTACAAACAGGATTTTTTACTTTTACCGGGCAATACGCTAATCTACAAATCTTACACATCACCGGGTATTATAAAAACATGAATCCTGAAACTGGTAAATATTTAATCATCGCCGGAGGGTTGCTTTTACTGGCTGGCATTGTTGTGTATTTTTTTCATGATAAACTGCACTGGCTGGGCAGGCTGCCGGGAGATATACGCATTGAAAAAGAGAACTTCAGATTTTACTTCCCGGTTACCACGATGATGCTGCTAAGTATTGTCTTAACTATTCTGATAAGAATCTTCAGAAAGTTGTAAAACGTAAAGCAATTAGTATTTACATTCGGTGATATTTAACCAATCTTTTCATGAGCGTTTCTAACCAGCGTTTTCTTGCCCTTGATGTATTCAGGGGTATGACAATCTGCCTGATGATCATTGTTAACACCCCGGGCAACGGAGATACAAGTTTTGCACCTTTAAACCATGCGGCCTGGCACGGCTTTACACCTACAGACCTGGTGTTTCCATCGTTTATGTTTGCGGTGGGTAATGCCATGAGTTTTGTAATGCGTAAGTGGGAGTTCATGAGCACATCAAGAGTGGTTGGCAAGATTTTAAAACGTACGCTCCTGATCTTTTTATTGGGTTACCTGATGTACTGGTTCCCTTTCTTTGAATACAACGAGCAGCATTCACTGGTATTAAAACCCATTACTGAAACAAGGGTTTTTGGCGTGTTACAAAGAATCGGACTGGCTTATGGTATCGCAAGCCTGATGTTGTATTTTTTAAAACCCCGCACTACATTGATCATCACCATTATTATACTGCTGTTATATAAACCGGTATTAATGATGTTTGGCGATCTTACGCTTACCGGTAATGCCGTACTAAAACTGGATACCTGGTTATTGGGTGAAAAGCACTTATATCACGGCGAAGGGCTGGCATTTGACCCCGAAGGATTGCTGAGTACATTTCCTTCCATAGGTAATATCGTTGGTGGATTTCTTGCGGGCAGGTACATCCAGGAAAAGGGAAAAACGTATGAAGGGCTTACCAAACTCCTGCTGGTTGGGTTATTACTTTTTGTAATCGCTTTCTGGTGGAACTATGGCTTTCCCATCAACAAAAAATTATGGACAAGCACCTTTGTATTACATACTGTTGGTCTCGACTGCATGATACTCGCTGCAATTATTTATGTAGTAGATTTTGTTGGCTATACCAAGGGAACACATTTCTTTGAAGTATTCGGCAAGAACCCTTTGTTTATATACCTGCTGAGTGAGGTAGGGGTAATAATTCTATGGATGATACCCGTAGGCGGTACGCCTTTGTTTCAATGGTTGTACGAAAACATTTATGTACATGCCGGTCCTTATACCGGGTCGCTGTTGTTCGCAGTCTCCTGGATGCTTTTCTGCTGGCTGGTAGGATATATCATGGATAAAAGAAAGATCTACATCCGCGTATAACTTCTCTTTAAATTCTTAACAGTTTCTCAACGCGGCTTTCATTTCCTGTCAACGAAATACTGAATGATGCTATTAATCATTCTGCTGTATATTGCTAAGCATAAGCTGCAGTATGAACAAGATTATTACCATCACACTCAATCCTGCAATTGATAAAACCGTTACGGTAAAAGGATTGATCCCTGAAAAAAAATTACGATGTGCACCGGCGATTTACGAACCTGGCGGCGGCGGGGTAAATGTATCCAGGGTGTTGCAGCGGTTAGGCAGTGAATCAACAGCCGTGTTTCTTGCAGGCGGACACACCGGAAGTTTTTATACAGAGCTGGTCGCCCGGCAGGAGATTGCTTATAAAGCCATTCCCATTGCAGGCAATACCCGCGAGAATTTTACGGCGCTGGACGAATCCACCAACCTTCAATACCGTTTTGTAATGGAAAGCCCGCAGGTAGAGATACATGAGTGGCAACAATGCCTGGATATACTGCGTAATGAGGATTGTGGTTTTGTTGTAGTAAGCGGAAGTGTGCCAAAGAATATGGATACTGCTTTCTTTGATGAACTGGCAGCCATTACCAAAAAGAAGGAGATTAAACTAATTGCCGATGCATCCGGCGAGCCATTGCAGCATCTTTTAAAACGCGGCGTTTATCTTGCCAAACCCAACCTGGGAGAATTAAGTGTGCTTTGCGGAAAGGAAGAATTGTTGCCGCATGAAGTAATAGACGCTGCACGCACGGTATTGAAAGATAATAAATGCGGCATGCTGGCTGTATCTATGGGCGCTGCGGGTGCAATGTTGATCACAGCTAACGAAGTATACCAGGCGCCGGCGCCGGCTGTTAAAAGAAGAAGTACGGTTGGCGCTGGAGACAGCATGGTGGCCGGTATGGTTTGGGCGTTAAGCAACGGGCTTCCTTTGCAACAGGTGATCCGTTATGGTGTTGCTGCAGGCACCGCCGCTACCATGAACCACGGCACCGAGCTTTGCCGCAGGCAGGATGTAGAAAGAATTTACCAGGAATTAAACAAAATGGCCTAGACGGTGAACCAGCATCTTACGTATCTGTTATGTTTTAGAAAACAGTTAACATCATTCGTCTTAATATTATTGCATGAAAGCGCTGTTAGTTACACTCCTGCTCGTACCCCTGATGTCTTTTCGTGATGCAGACCTGAAGCCTGTAGATGCGGAAGAGGCGGTTAGTTTTTCCATCAAAAATTTTGGGATTGCTACGAAAGGTTCCATTAAAGGATTAAAAGGTACCATCCGTTGGGATGCTGCAAATCCCGCAGCAGCGGCATTTAATATCACCCTTGATGTAAATACTATTAATACAGGCATTACTTCCAGGGATAATCACCTGAAAAAACCAGAGTATTTTGATGTGGCGAAATATCCTGTTATCAGTTTTGCAAGTACTTCCATCAGCAAAGCTGCAGAAGGGTTCAACGTTACCGGTAACCTTACCATAAAAGGAGTTACCAAACAGGTGAGTTTTCCTTTTACGGCTGTGGCATCAAACAATGGTTTTTTATTTGAGGGAGAATTTACAATTAACCGGAAAGATTATAATGTAGGAGGTAGCAGCATGGTGCTGGGTAATGATGTGAAAGTAACGCTTAAAGTACCCTCTGCACCTTAGCCGTATATATAAGTGGGAAGCTTTATAAATTAACGGTCTGACTTACCAGCAATCAGTATCATTCTTGGTGACTTCCGGATATTATAATGGTTTAGCTGGTAATCCCCGAACACCTCTTTCATTTGCATGCCCTGGTAAGCCAGCATATCAGTAAAATCTCCCAGTGAAAATTTGGCTACTCTTTCTGTAAACAGATGCTTCATTAACCGGCCATTTTCCTCAACCTGGATCTGTTTAAAGAAATGCGTATCATTTTGCCAGCGTGAAATATGAAAGGCAACCTGGTCTATCTTTCTGATTTCACTTTTTACCAGGTGATCTTCTGCATAATGTGTATTCAGGTAATCAATTACAAACAAACCCTTGCTGTTAAGGCTTTGTGCAATGGCACGAATGGCATTGTCATGTTCCCTCGCAGTTCTGAAATAGCCAAAACTGGTAAAAAAATTAAAGGCAAAATCAAAATAGTTGATCAGGAATGGCAACCGCATATCATGCTGAAAAAAATGCAGCCGTTCAGCCTCAAACTGCCTGGCATCTTCAATCTTGCGGGTAGAAAGATCAATACCTGTTACATCAAAACCGGCTTCATACAACGCTTTGCTATGGCGGCCTCTTCCACAGGAAACGTCCAGCATACGGCTGCCGGGTTTCGCTTTAAGATAGGTCACCAGCCGTTGTATAAATTGCCATGCATCATCGGTTTCATTATGCTGATATAATAAATCATAGTAAGGCGAGTTAAACCAGTCTTTGTACCATTCTTTATCCGGCATACCATTATTATTAAGTTCACAAATTTATAATGCTTCAATAAGGAAACCAGTGCAACCAGACAGCATAATAATATATTATTTCAGCCATTGCAACACTGCCTTATCTGCTTATTGCCACATATCCCGGCCGGCTAACAGGCAAAAACTAAGCCGTGTTATCATTCATTATTATAATATAACTCCGCGTTTTGAAGCAACCGTTTGCAAACACCTGTTCTTCGCGGTTTACAATTTTTCGATTATGTTTGCCTGTAGCAAATTTTTTTACGTGTATGGCGCTTATTAAAAGCATATCCGGTATTCGTGGTACAATTGGTGGAAAACCTGGCGAAACATTAAGTCCGTTAGATGTGGTAAAGTTTACTGCAGCATACGGCACCTGGCTTCTTGAACAACAACCCTCCAACAACAAAATTGTAATAGGCCGCGATGGCAGGATTAGCGGGGAACTGGTGCAAAGACTGGTAGTAAGTACATTGAATGCATTAGGCCTGAATGTGATTGACCTTGGGCTTAGCACCACACCAACCGTAGAAATGGCGGTGGTGTTTGAAAAGGCGGCAGGCGGCATTATCTTAACTGCCAGCCACAATCCCAAAGAATGGAACGCATTAAAACTGTTGAACAGCGCAGGAGAATTTATCAGCGGGGCAGATGGCGCCAAAATACTGGACATTGCCGCTTCTGACAATTACTCCTTTGTGGGCGTAGATAAACTGGGTACCTATGCACAGGATACTACATCGCTGGATAAACACATTGAGGCAGTTATCAACTATCCGCTGGTAGATGTGGCGGCCATTAAAAAAAGCAAGTTTAAAATTGTACTGGATGCCATTAACAGCACCGGCGCCATTGCCGTTCCTGCGCTGTTAAAAGCGTTGGGTGTAAAAGATATCGTGGTACTGAATGAAGAAGTGAATGGCAGGTTTGCCCATAACCCGGAACCATTGCCGCAGCATCTTCGTGAATTATGTAATGAAGTTAACAGGCAGCAGGCCAGCCTGGGTATTGCTGTTGATCCTGATGTAGACAGGCTTTGCTTTGTATGTGAAGACGGCTCTTTGTTTGGTGAGGAATATACGCTTGTTGCCGTGGCTGATTATGTGCTTCAGCATAAAAAAGGAAATACGGTAAGCAATATGTCGTCTACCCGTGCTTTAAAAGATATTACGCTTAAACATGGCGGTGAATATTTTCCAAGTGCGGTGGGTGAAGTAAATGTGGTAAATAAAATGAAGGAAAAAGATGCAGTGATTGGCGGCGAAGGCAATGGCGGCATCATTGTTCCGGATCTTCATTATGGTCGTGATGCCTTGATTGGCATTGCCCTGTTCCTTACGCATCTTGCGCATAGTAAGAAAAGTGCCAAACAGCTTCGTGGCATGTATCCTGATTATTTTATGAGCAAGAACAAGATTGAGTTGAATAAAGGGGTAGATATCGGCCAGATCTTTGGAGAAATTCAACGCAAGTACAAGAACAACCCGGTGAATACTGATGATGGTTTAAAGATAGAGTTTGAAAACGACTGGGTGCATCTTCGTACCAGCAATACAGAGCCCATCATCCGCATTTATGCAGAAAGCAATTTTGAAACAACAGCCGATAATATTGCCAAGCGTATTATGCAGGATATCCGCGAAAGCATGCAGTAATTTTAAATTGTTAATATAGCAGAGGTGAAGGCCGCGAGGTTCTTCACCTTTTGTTTTTTTAAGTACAGCCATCCCCTACCGATATTACTACACCAATTTAGTTAAGTAAGAAGTTTTATTTTTGCACCCGCTTACAAAGCTTTACTCATCTTCGTTGTGTCACTCACTTGTACCTAAGTGCATAGCGCAACTTTTAAATCGTCCTTGGAAAGGAGCAGTGGTTTATGAACAGAATTTATTTGGACAATGCGGCAACAACAGCGCTGGAACCAGCCGTGCTGGAAGCAATGATGCCTTATCTTACCACACATTTTGGTAATCCTTCATCCATCTATAGTTATGGCAGGGAAAGCAGACTGGCTGTAGAAACGGCCAGGAAAGCTGTGGCTAAAATACTCAATGCACATCCCGCAGAAATCTTCTTTACCAGTGGCGGTACAGAAAGCAGCAACACGGCTATTACTGCTGCGGTAAGAACATTGGGCTGCAAACATATCATCAGTTCAAAAATAGAACATCACGCTACGCTTCATACGGTAGAATACCTGCAAAAAACAGGGGAAGCCTCGTTAAGTTATGTAAACCTGCTGGCAGACGGTCATGTGAACCTGGAGCACCTGGAACTATTACTTGCAAACAGCAAGGAGAAAAGCCTGGTTACCTTAATGCATGCCAACAACGAAATTGGCAACATGCTGAATATTCATGCCGTAGGTAACCTTTGCAAACAATATGGCGCCATCTTTCACAGCGATACAGTGCAAACGGTTGGTCATTTCCCTTTTGATCTGCGCAATACGCCGGTACATTTTATCACCGGTGCAGGTCATAAATTTCATGGCCCCAAAGGCGTAGGCATCTTATATATCAATGAACAGGTGAAAATAGAACCCTTTGTACATGGCGGTTCACAGGAACGTAATATGCGTGCCGGTACCGAAAACCTGTACGGTATTGTAGGCTTCGCCAAAGCACTGCAACTGGCCACAGAAAATCACGACACGCAAAGCAATTATATTTACAAACTTAAGCTATATATGCATGAGCAATTGTTGCAGCATATTCCCGGCGTATCTTTTAACGGAGACCCGTTAGGCAGTAGCTTATATACTGTACTGAGTGTAAACTTTCCAAAAACAGATAAAAGTGAAATGTTGCTGTATAGCCTTGATATAAACCACATCTGTGTATCAGGCGGCAGCGCCTGTACCAGCGGTGCAGATGCAGGCAGCCATGTAATAAGCGCCATTAGCAATAATGCGGATCTTGTAACGGTACGCTTTTCTTTCAGTAAACAAAATACAAACGAAGAAATTGATGCGGTAATACTTAAACTGAAGGAATTGATTTAGTGGGATATCACTGTAAACAACAACTCCCGCCCTACAGCAGGAGTCGCGTTTCCTAACATCTAAATACTAAAAAGCTACCGGTTTTTATACCTGTCTTTAAGGGCAGGTATTTTTTTATCATTCATACAATGCTAAAACCACTATTATGGTCTTGCCTGATATTTTAGTATGCGGGCCGTAAAATACAGTTCTATCAATCCTAATGTTATAGCAAACCTTACTTACATTATAAGAATTGTATTATGCTTATCAACTGCAATCCCTTCAAATAAGATTATCCCCTTATATAATGTGTAAACTAAAAATCATGTCATCAACCAGCAAAGAAGTATGATTGCATAAAAATAAGGTGACCCCGGATGAAAACTATCCTGTACCGTTATGCAAGAGGTGGTGCAACAACGTGCAGCATTTTGTAAATCGAAACTATATAACCAGGTGTAAGTATATAATAAGAGAAGGTAACTGTGCTACTTTTTTTCAAAGCTGTATCGTTGCATGGTAAGGTTACCCGCGATATCAGTAACAGTTATCATTAGTTCATGTTTGCCGGGCGGACAGTGCTCATCAAATTCATAGGTAAAGTCATCATCTTTTTTACCAAACATTATCCACTGGCCATCCAGTGATGCAGTGAATACTTCCACTTCATCCAACTCATCCTTACATCGTAAACGCAGGCTTTTTTCGGCGCCAATCACACTGCCGTTTTTCCAGCCCAGCGGTGTTATTACCGGCGGCAACGTATCAATCAGTAATTGAAAATTCCCAAGACGGTTGAACTTGCCATACATCCAGTCGCCATGCCACTCACCTTTCTGTGCTTCTTTGTGCGTACCTGTAACCTTATAGATCACTACATGGTTGCGCAGCGGATCACCAGGCAGGAGGGTCGTTTTTATCTGGATAGCAAAACTATCATCCACCGGCACATACTGGTTATGCAACTGTATTAACGGGGATGCTTTTGCCTTGCCCGCGCTTGTTTGTTCTGCAAGTACAAATGGTACTACATCATAAAATTCCTGCTCAGGAAAAGTTGCTTTTACATATTCACCTTCCACCTTATTTTCTTTACCAGGGCTTAATGCAATGCTGTTCATGGTAAAAGCATAATCTTTTTTAAGAGCAGCGCTGTATTGCAGTGTTGTTGTTAATATGGATTCATTTCCCACAGCATCACGTACCACAATTTTTACAGCATGTGGCAAAGTATCGGGTAATACAATGGTGCCATCATTATTCTCGTCATCAAATATAGGCAACTGGTTACCGGGCAAAATGCAGAGGTATTGAATGGCAGCCTTCGTTTTTATATAAGTGCTGTAATCAATACAGGCATTTACATAGCGGCTGTCCGGATACGAAAAATCATTCAATGCGAAATCGTTTATCAATTGATTGTCCACGTACAATGAGGCGCCATAGATACCAAACATAAACGGAGAGTTGGAGCTTTTATCTTCAGCATTAATACCTAAACTCACGAGTGGTGAACCTACTTTTACGATCTTTTGCGTTGTGGTATAACTATTTCCTTTTGCTGTAATATTGATCTTGTTAGGACCAAGCTGGTAGGTACTATAACGCCTGTCGTACCAGTATAAAGAACGGATGGTGGGGGCAATTCTATCCGGCACATCAAACCCGAATAACCTTGGGTTCAAACAGTTTTCTGTTTTGGTATCACGCACTTCAAAATGCAGGTGCGGACCGGCAGAGCCACCGGTATTACCACTGTTGGCAATAAATTGTCCCTTGGTTACGGGGAACTGGTCGGGCGTTAACACAATATCCTGCTCCCAGCTTGTACTTGCATATTGTTGTCTTTTCAAAAAATTATTGAGGGCAGGATAAAAATTATTCAGGTGACCATACACCGTAGTATACCCGTTGGGATGTGTAATGTAAATGGCGCGGCCATAACCCCACTTCTCTATTTTGATGCGGCTGATATATCCATCCGCAGCCGCATGCACCGGCAGGTTTTCCCGACCCTGTGTTCTTATATCAAAACCCATGTGAAAATGGTTGGGCCTTACTTCACCAAAGTTGGCGGCAAGCTGCATGGGTATATTTAACGGGTTGCGAAAATAGTTTTGCGGGTATTTTTTTTCTGCCTGTCCGTATGCCAGAGAAAGCAGGCAGGAAAAAATAGTAACGATGAAAAGCTTCGCCATGTTCATGCGTCAAATGTAGCGCAGTTATCGGCAAGTGGCGGCGTTACAAAAAGGATTTTACCATCAGTAACCGGATGCATCAGCATTTAACATTTATCATGCAGCATTACCGATATCGGTACGTCGCATTAATCACATTTCGCCTGTTGTTTCCCCTACCTTTGCGGCAATTAAAAAAGCTACCACATGGATTACCGTATTGAAAAAGACACAATGGGTGAAGTACAGGTGCCTGCCCATGTTTACTGGGGTGCGCAAACGCAACGCAGTATCGAGAACTTTAAAATTGCACAGGACATCAACAGAATGCCCAAACAAATTATACAGGCATTTGCTTACCTTAAAAAAGCTGCTGCCATTACCAACGCTCAGTTAGGTGTTTTGCCAGATGAAAAGAAAGACGCCATTGCTACCGTATGTGATGAAATACTTACAGGTACACTGGACGACCAGTTTCCGCTGGTGGTTTGGCAAACAGGAAGCGGTACGCAAAGCAACATGAACGTAAATGAAGTGGTTGCTTACCGTGCGCATGTGTTGAAAGGTGGCCAGCTTACTGATAAAGAAAAATTCCTGCATCCAAATGATGATGTAAATAAATCACAGTCTTCTAATGATACTTTTCCAACAGCAATGCATATAGCTGCATACAAGACGTTGGTGGAAGTGACTATCCCCGGTATTGAAAAACTGCGTGATACACTTGCGGCCAAAAGCAAGGCGTTTATGAAAGTAGTGAAGATAGGACGTACCCATTTTATGGATGCTACGCCACTTACTCTCGGGCAGGAGTTCAGCGGTTATACTGCGCAGTTGACTCATGGTTTAAAAGCCATCAAAAATTCGTTGGCGCATTTAACAGAACTGGCGCTGGGTGGTACGGCTGTAGGTACTGGTATCAATACTCCCAAAGGTTATAGTGAACTGGTCGCTAAAAACATTGCTGAATTAACGGGGTTGCCTTTTGTAACTGCAGAAAACAAATTTGAAGCATTGGCAGCGCATGATGCAATCGTAGAAGCGCATGGTGCGCTAAAAACAGTGGCGGTAAGCCTGATGAAGATCGCCAATGATATACGCATGCTTTCTTCAGGACCCAGGAGTGGTATTGGTGAAATATTCATTCCCGATAACGAACCTGGTTCTTCTATTATGCCGGGCAAGGTAAACCCTACACAGTGCGAAGCATTGACGATGATTGCCGCACAGGTAATGGGTAATGATGTGGCGATTAATATTGGAGGCGCCACCGGTCATTTTGAACTGAACGTATTTAAGCCGGTGATGATCTACAATTTCCTGCACAGTGCAAGATTGATTGGCGAAGGTTGTGTATCGTTTAATGATAAATGTGCTGCGGGTATTGAGCCGATTGAAGCCAATATTAAGAAGCACGTAGATAACAGCCTGATGCTGGTAACTTCTTTAAACACAAAGATTGGTTATTATAAGGCAGCAGAGATTGCGCAGAAGGCACACAAGGAACACACCACGTTAAAAGAGATGGCCGTTAAACTGGGTTATGTTACGCCGGAAGAATTTGACGAATGGGTAATACCAGGTGAAATGGTGGGAGAGATAAAAGAATAAATATTATAAGCTCATCTTATTTAATCGAAGGCAGTGATTATTATCGCTGCCTTTGTTTTTTATCTTGAGAAGATCGATACCAAATTAAATGAGTACCTTTTAGTCAAAGATTTTATGATTATCCGTATACCACTACGCTTTGAAAGGAGCAATGGCACAAAACCCTATGTGCACGTTTTGACAACAGCATCACTTATTCATGCATCAGTAACGATTATGTAAAAGATTTGGCACAACTTACTCCTTTACGAACACCAAAAATGATTACTGCAAAAGGCTCGGCATGTGTGGAAATCTTTAACGTTGCCGTACTTGATTTTTACCATGAAGATGTAAGACTATCAGATGAATTTTTGGTAGTCCCAGGATTGAGTGAAGCAGTAATTATCGGATCGGCCACTATGCAGAAGTGGAGACTGAAACTGGATTTTGAACATGACCGCGTACTTGTAGATCCACGTGTTGCCAAACTTATCCTTATTAACCTGATTAAAAAAGATTAGGCCGTTGCGGCAGTTTCTTTCCTGGTAACGGCAGTATGCATCCTGTTGAGAAAACGGTGCATGTCCTCCATGCCTTTTACATCATCCACTACCAGTAAGAAATTTTTACCGGCTTGTTTCAACCTTGCTTTATTAGTACCTGTTTGCAAATACTGCAGTATGTTTTTAAAAGTACCTGATTCAAAGTAAGGAGAATCATTCTTATTGATAAAATAACAACGCAGTGTTTCTTCTTTCAGCGCCATTTTTTCAAAACCAAGATCAACGGCCAGCCAGCGGCAACGCACCGTGGTAAACAAATCATCCACCTGTTGTGGCATCGGGCCAAAGCGGTCAATCATTTCTGAATGAAACAACTGAAGCTCTTCTTCTTTCTCACAATTATCAAGGCGGGTATATAAAGACAAACGTTCTGTAATACTTTCTACGTAGCTATCGGGTATTAATACTTCAAGGTCTGTATCAATGGTACAATCACTTACAAAATCATCCTGCTTGCTGATCTCTTCCTTAAACAGGTCTTTGAACGAAGTACGTTTTAATTCCCTGATCGCTTCATCAAGAATCTTCTGGTACATTTCAAAACCAATCTCTGCCATAAAACCGCTTTGTTCCCCGCCCAGCATATTACCTGCGCCACGTATATCCAGGTCGCGCATGGCAATCTGGAAACCACTGCCAAGATCACTAAACTGTTCCAGCGTTTGCAGTCGCTTGCGGCTATCTGTAGGCAAGGTGCTCATAGGGGGGGCAAGCAGGTAACAAAATGCCTTACGGTTGCTGCGGCCAACTCTTCCTCTTAGCTGGTGCAGATCGCTCAGGCCAAAATGATGCGCATTATTAATAATGATGGTATTTACATTGGGTATATCCACACCGCTTTCCACAATATTGGTACAAACCAATACATCATATTTACGATCAATAAAGTCGAGGATTTTTTCTTCCAGCTCATGACCTTCCATCTGGCCATGGGCGTAGGAAATACTCAGGTCCGGACAAAGCGTTTGCAATAGGGCAGACATTTCTTTTACGCCCTGCACCCGATTGAAAATAAAGAATACCTGCCCGCCACGTTCCGTTTCATAATAGATCGCATCACGCACAAAATCCTGGCTAAACGTAGCTATTTCTGTTTGTATTGGCTGACGATTAGGTGGAGGCGTATTGATAATGCTCAAGTCACGTGCACCCATCAAACTAAACTGTAATGTTCTTGGGATAGGCGTTGCAGTAAGCGTTAAACAATCTACATTCGTCTTCAGCGTTTTCAATTTTTCTTTGTGACCCACACCAAATTTCTGTTCCTCATCAATCACCATCAGGCCCAGGTTCTTAAACTTCACTTCCTTGCCCAATAAGCCATGGGTGCCTATAATAATATCAACCTTCCCCTCTTCCAAACGCTGCAATGTTTCCTTCTTCTCTTTGGATGATTTAAAGCGATTGATATAATCTACCGTAACAGGGAAATCCTTCAACCGGTCTTTAAATGTTTTGTAGTGTTGAAAGGCAAGAATGGTAGTAGGCACCAACACTGCGGCCTGCTTACCATCAAGACAGGTTTTAAATGCTGCGCGAATGGCCACCTCTGTTTTGCCAAAGCCCACATCACCACAAACCAGGCGGTCCATGGGTGATTCGCTTTCCATATCTTTTTTAACATCAGCCGTGGCCTTGCTTTGGTCAGGCGTATCCTCATATACAAACGAAGCTTCCAGCTCTGTTTGCATATAGTTATCCGGTGAATGCGGAAAGCCCTGCTGCGCCTTACGCTGTGCATATAATTTAATAAGGTCGAAAGCGATCTCTTTAACCTTGGTCTTGGTTTTCTCTTTCAACCTGTTCCATACATCACTGCCCAGCTTATTTACTTTTGGCGGACTGCCTTCTTTACCTGTGTATTTGGAGATCTTATGAAGCGAGTTGATATTTACATACAGGATATCATTGTCCCTATAAATAATGCGTACCGCTTCCTGCAGCTTGCCGTTAACTTCCAGCTTTTGAAGCCCGCTATATGTGCCTACGCCATGGTCTATATGTGTTACAAAATCACCGGGCTGTAAATCGCGCAGCGTTTTTAAAGTAAGCGCCTTGTTCTTATTATAAGCCTGTTTAACGCGATATTTATGATAACGTTGGAAGATCTGGTGATCTGTATAACAAACCACTTTCAGGTCTTCATCAATAAAGCCTTCATGTATGCTGGTGGCAACAGGAACAAATTGAATCTCCGTATTCAGGTCGGTGAAAATGCTGTTGAGCCTTTCCAGTTGTTTAGCCTGCTCCGCGAAAATAAAAATGCTGTATCCTTTTGCTTCGTGTGCTTTCAGGTCTTTGATCAGCAAGTCGAATTGCCTGTTGAAAGATGGCTGCGGCCTGGTATTGAATTCAATTTCAAAAGCCGAAAGTTGCGGCTTATAGCCAAACTCTACAATATGACGTTGCTTTACTTCCCGCTCAATCGTATTGGCCGGAACAAAGTCAGTTATTTTTACTTCTTTAAGTACTTTGGTATCATCCTCATCATCCTGCACTGTTTGTACGGAACCCGTTTCCTGTAACCGCAAAAAACCCCCGAGATCATCTTCCTGTTCTTCAATCCGCTCTTTAATTACATCCCAGTCTTTCAGCCAGACGATCACATTCTCCGGGAGAAATTCCAGCAGCGATACTTTCTCATCACTATCAAACTGTGTTTCAATATTCGGAATGATGGATACCTGCAAAAGCTTCCGTTCACTTAATTGTGTTTCCGGATCAAAGATCCTGATGCTGTCTACATCATTGCCAAACAGTTCTACACGATAGGGCTTTTCATTGCCAAAAGAATAAATATCAAGAATGCCCCCGCGTAATGCAAACTGGCCGGGCTCATACACAAAATCAGTACGCACAAATCCATACATCACAAACAACTCCAGTAAACTATCCAGGTTTAAGGTGTCGTTGGTTTTTATATGAATGATATTACCGCTTAGCGTTTTAGGCAGCACCACTTTTTCAAACAACGCTTCGGGATAAGTAACGATTATCTTCTTATTGCCGCCTGCAGAAAGCTTGGTAAGCGTTTCTGTGCGCAACATTACATGCGAAGAGTTGAGCAGTTTAAAGTTCTTCCTGTTTTTAAAGGAAGAAGGAAAATAAAACAGGTCGAGTGCATTGGTAAGGTTCTCCAGTGTATTGTGAAAATAGGCTGCTTCTTCTGCATCGTTTAACACCACCAGGTGATTTAATTCCTGTGTGGAAGGATGCGTAAAAACAGATGTTACCACAAACTCTGCACTGCTGCCCTGTAAATTTTTGAGGAAAAGATGTTGGGTATCGGCAAAAGAAAGCCTGTCCGCCAACTGAAAAAGGCGGTTATTTTGTTGATACTTATCAAGCAACACACTTAAATTCATAACTGCGGCGCAAAGATAAGGGAGAATAGGCGTTGTGCGCATTATTTGAAAATGAAGCTTGTGGCCGCGTAACGCTTCCGGTATAATTTTAACAACAACAATACCTGTTGGCAACATCTATGGAGAATATATATACCAATAATACTTACCTGCACAATAACCCTGACTGGCACGAGGCAGATGCCGGTTTTAAAGCGGGCAAAATCCTGCAATTGCTTCAGCGTAACCCAGTGCCTTTACAAACCGTAGCAGAAATAGGTTGCGGCAGCGGGCAGGTATTGGTGGAAATGGCAGCGCATCTGGATAAGCATATACGATTCAAAGGGTTTGATATTTCCCCGCAGGCAATACAGATTGCAGCGGGAAAGGCAACGTCACAACTTACTTTTTTGCAGGAAGATATTACGCTGGAGAATGATCATTTCTTTGACCTGCTACTGGTTATTGATGTGATTGAGCACGTGGAAGATTATTTCCATTTCTTAACCAGGCTTGCAGAAAAAGGGCGTTACACTATTTTTCATATACCGCTGGATATGTGCGTATGGTCATTGTTCAGGGAACAGATGCTGGTGGAAGCAAAAAACAGGATCGGGCATATTCACAACTTTACCCGTGTGTTTATTGAAAGTGTGCTTACTGATAAGGGTTTCCGGATTATTGACCGCATGTACACGCCACCTACTTTTGAACACATGACGCGCAAACAAAAATTTGTAAATGCAATGAGAAAGCTCCTGTTTAAAATAAGCCCGGAATTTTGCACCAAAACCCTGGGCGGTTATTCCGTTTTATTGCTTACCGAAAACAAGGCTTCCCCATTACAAATTACAACTAACGACCCCTTGTGACATATTTAAGATACACCGGCACCACAATCAAAGAACGGCCGGGTATGTTGTTATTGTCATGTCCATTTCATACTCCAAATCCTTTCTACAAAACATAGAACCTAAGGTCTCTTTGTTCCAGTTCTTCCGGTAATTCCTGGTCTCTCAGCATTTGCCTCAGGTCTTTTTCTATTGTGTTGGCAATAGTAGTTACCGGCGTATCAGTAGGTTTATTTTCAAATGGGTCCTGCAGGTGAATCGCCATCTTCTCAATCAGTAAAAAGCAGGAGGCAATTGCCACCACTACCGGCACTTCCATAAAGCCAAAATATTCTATCACGCCAAACGGCAGCAGGCCGATAAAGAACAACAACGAGAAGTGGATATACTGGCTATAGGTTACCGGAAAGACGGTGTTTTTTATACGTTCGCATTTACCCATAGAATCACAGAGACGACTAAGCGTTCTGTCAAGCTCTACCTGCTGGTATTGATTGATCCAGCCCATTTCAAGGGCTTTGTTAAGATCTCTTGCATGCAGCTCCAGTAATGCTGCCGGCACATTGGTATAATGCGATACGAACTCTTGTTCACGGCGGCTGATAAATTTATCAAGTCCTTCCCTCGGGTTAAGCTTTCGCAGGTTTTTACCCAATGCATAGTTCCAGCCGATCTGGCGCTTGATAAAGCGTTCACGCATGTGCTGTATCGCATCTCCTTCATATTCCACTTCTGTAAAACAAAGTACCTGCCGGGCAAGTGTTCTTGAGTCGTTAACGATTGCGCCCCAGATATGCCGGGCTTCCCACCAGCGATCATACGCCTGGTTACTTCTGAAGCCCAGCAGTAAAGAAATCACTGTGCCCAATATGGCAGGTACTGACAGGGGTATGGAAATTCTGGTGAAGTGGAAATTGGTATAAAGCAATACGATGGTAACTGCGTACAGCGTAACAAACAATACTTCATACTTTATCTTTCCAAATACGTATTTGAATGGTATATTTTCCTTGAGCAACATATTCGTTTTTTTAGCTGTTGAAACAGGTAGGTTTGGAGGGTATACTACATTTGTGTAAGGCTAAAGGCGCTGGCAGGTTTTCTTTCCACCAGTGATACCTTGCCTTTCTGCATTTCTGCTGCAGTAAGTATGCGGATACCTGATTTTTTGAAAAATACTTCAGGATGAATGCTGTAACGATGCGGCATTTGAAACTGCATTTCTTCCGTAGAAACAATCAGTTCTATATCGTTGGCATCAGCAAAGTTTTTGAACACACGTGCCGTATTGCCATACATATACTTAAAATAGATGGAGTTGATATTATCTGCATAAAGATGTTTCAGCTTTTTGCACTGGTTGCGGAATTCATCAGAGATAAGACCTGTATAGATTTTCTCGCGTCCCAGGAACATCAGGTCCATCAGGCTATCCGGCAGGTTAAATGAGTGGAATAACACCACGTTGAATTTTTCCTGCTGCAGCGCTTCAGCGGTCCTGTTTACCAGTTGTAATGACTCGATGGTGAAGTCGGTTGGTATGAGTACATTTTTCATGCTGGAAATATTTTGATAGATGATGAATTTGTTTCCACAAAACTCCGGCGCAGGCATTAGAACGGCCTAAGACTTCAATTAGAAGCTAATTAGAATGTTATTAGAAAGTGATTAGAAATAATAATTGTTCATACAACAATTATCAGGTGTAAAGTGCAGGAATTTTATCGCTGTTTATAAATGGGAAGCATTACCAAAACCCTGGTACCATTACCTTCTGCAGATTCAACCTTTATCATGCCATGATGAAGCCTGATGATGTTAAGGCTTAGCGGAAGACCAATACCATACCCCTGAAATTTCTGGGAATTAGAAGCCCTGAAGAAAGGTTCAAATACATGTTCCAGTTCATTACCGGGTATACCAATACCCATGTCTTCTGTAATTATCTGGAGATAATCACCCTGTGCTTTAATAGTAACAGTTACAGGTTGATTGCTGGAATATTTACAACCATTGAGTACGATATTACTCAAGGCAAGTTTTAGTAATTGCTCATTGCCTTCCACTACCAGGTCTTCTGCATTTTCCGGCAATTCATGCAGGTGAAGCTGTACGGTGTTTACAGCTACAATTTCTTCTACACTGCTCTTAACATCCCACATCAGTTCATCAATCCTTATCTCTTTCCATTCCTGCCGCTTGCCATCAAAACCTGTTTGTGCAAGGCTTAAAAGACTATTGGAAATATGACGAAGTTTTTCTGCCTGTGCCAGTATTCCTTTGATTGTTTGCTGCAGTTCCTGCGGACTGCGGTTGTTTGCCAGGGCGAGTTCTGCTTCGCCAATGATACTGGTAATAGGTGTACGAAACTCATGCGAAGCGTTACTTACAAAATTGTTTTGTGTTTCAAAGGAGGTTTGCAACCTGTCAAGCATTTCGTTGAATGTATAAGACAGTTCCCATATTTCATCTTCGCCTTTTTTCTCCGGAAGACGCAGCGATAGGTTCTCTGCATTAATATTCTTCACCCGTTTAATAATATTACGAACAGGTTTAAATGTGTAGCGTGAGAAGAACACCGCCGTGGTATATACAATCAGTATACCTGCAATAAAACCAACCACCAGCACGCCCCGAAGATTGCGGATGGTATTGGAAAGCGATTCATTACCTGCCGCTAGTATTACAATAAAATCGCCCTCGTTATCATTATAAAAAATACCGGTGTAATAATTATTATTGATGGTATAATAATCCTTGCCGTTACTCAGCACTCTTTTGTAAAAGCCCGCTGGCAAAGGAAGACCTGCAGGATGGTAGCCCTGCTTTGCCAAGGTATCTGTACGTATGAAATACTCTTTTTCTCCCGGCAGCATTTCCAGGTGTTCACGTCTTATTTCGCTGTAAGCATCAATGGAAGTCTCATCTTTTTCCAACCTAACCCTGGCTGCTATATAAGCCCTTATCTCCAGCCTTTTATAATAATCAATGGCTGCAAACCTGCTGGTAAAAAAGTAAATAAAGGTACTCAGCAACAAGATGATCGTTGCTGTGATGGTGGTAAAAAGAATAGCGGTTTGCGTTTGAATTTTCAAGCTTACGTCTCCTTCATTACATAACCCATACCCACTACTGTGTGAATGAGTTTTTTATCAAAGTCTTTGTCAATCTTTTTGCGCAGATAGTTTACATATACATCTACCACGTTGGTAGCCATATTAAAATCAACCCCCCAAACCTTCTCCAGTAATTCCACGCGGGAAAGCACCCTGTTCTGGCTACGCATAAAACATTCCAGCAGCCTGAATTCTGTGGCAGTAAGGCTTATTTCATTGCCATCACGCTTCACTGTTTTAGCATCTATATCCATTTCAAGGCCGTTTAAAAAAAGCTTCTCGGAACTCTCATCGCTTTGGACGCCTCTCCGAATCAGGGAACGCATACGAGCTTCCAGCTCTGCAAAACGAAAAGGTTTTACCAGGTAATCATCTGCACCACTGTCAAGACCTGCTACAATATTTTCAGTTGTGCCCAGTGCTGTCAGCATAATAATAGGAACGGCAATTTTGCTTTTACGTAATTGCCGGCAAACTTCCAGCCCGTTCATACCTGGCAACATGATATCCAGTATCATTAAGCGGAACGGATGTTCCTGCGCCATCGCCAGGGCGGTGGGGCCATCCTGCGCAACGCTCACTTCATATCCTTTTTCAGTAAGGCCTTTATGCATCATGGATGCCACTGCGGGTTCATCTTCTGCCACCAGTATCTTCATCATTCATCAAAAGATTTATCAAATAAACAGTTTTGTCTGGCTTATGTTCTGCGAAAGCCGGAAATAACATTGCAAGGTGGTTGATTTAACGTCTGCTTTGCTAAATGTCTTATGGTTATCCGCCAGGCTATCAGTGATGGAAATTACGACAGGATGCGCCAATAAGGGATACGAATTTATTTTATCAGCCCATACAACCATTGTATTTTTAAAATCACATCAAAGGAACATGTTACAGGAATATAAATTAAAGGAAGGAGGATTTAACGAAATCAGGAAACAAATGCTTCGCAGAGCTTTACCCGTTCTGCTCATTATTATTGTGTTTGTAGTGGCTATAAATATGGTAAATGCAAAAGGTGAAATGGATTTCACGGCAATGTTTATTATGATTCCGGTAATCATTGCTGCTATTGGCTGGGGTATTTTTCGCGGCCTTAACAGGCAAAAGAAATTGCTGGAAAGCTATACGTTTATTATTACCCATAACATGGTCATTCGCGAACAGGAAAATACGCCGGATATTTCTTTTTATTTTAATGAGATCAGCGAAATTGCCAAAACCAAAAACGGTGGCTTTACCATTAAGGGGAACAATTCTCCTGATGTTATTATCATACCTGCGCAAATAGACAATTATTCTACGCTGGAAGCAGCATTGCAGCAGCTACAACCCATCATTACCAATGCAAAGGAGCCGGTTCTCCAGAAGTATCGCATAGTGATTTCGCTTCTTACACTTGCGCTGATGTTTGTGGTATATACATCATATAACAAACTGCTGGTGGGTATTTGTGGTGGCATCGTGGTTATACTAATGGCAAGAAACATTTACCTGGCATGGAGTAATAAGAATATTGATGCAAAAACCAAACGAGGGCTTTGGTGGTCTTTACTGGTGCTTGTATCTATCATTGGCATAGTGTATCTTAAGCTGGTAAGGTTGTAGCTGATAAACGCTATCTTTCATTTATACGATAATAACAATGATGATTCTTACTATTCTTCTTGTAATTGTTGCACTTATTGTACTGGTGCTGATTATTGCCCGGTTTACAGGAAAATCCTATGATGTTGTACGACAGGTAACCATCAACAGGCCAAAGGAAGAAGTGTTCACCTATCTGAAACACATAAAAAACCAGGACTATTTTAATAAGTGGACGATGACCGATCCGCAGATGAAGAAAACCTTCACCGGCACAGATGGCACCATCGGTTTTATCTATGCCTGGGATGGAAATAAAAAAGCGGGCAAAGGCGAGCAGGAAATTAAAAACCTGGTGGATGGGGAGAAGATCGATACAGAAGTACGATTTGAAAAACCATTTGAAGCAGTTGCACAAACACCCTTTATACTTACCAGCAATGCCGCAGGGCAAACCACCGTTACCTGGAGTATGCATAGCAGCATGAAATACCCTATGAATGCAATGCTTTTATTTATGAATATGGATAAGCTGCTTGGGAAAGATATGGAATGGAGCCTGGCAAGATTAAAAGAGTTGTTGGAGCAAAAGTAGCAGTCAGAAAGTTGGAAGTGTGGGTAAATCACGTACTTGACACATAACATTCAACACATAACATTCCATATTCAACATTTCAATCCGGCATTTATACATTTCATACAGCATGGTATTGCATTTGAAAAATATCCATGATACCTTACACCCGGTTTTAAACAAATACCCTTTATATAAAAGACAGGCCCCGGTAAAAAATTTTATTACTGTACAAACCCTAAGCCGGTGTAACAAGCTAACCTTGGCAGTAAGTAAAAACATCATCAGTTAAAGCAGGCAATGGAGGAAAGATAAATGCCGGGGCTTTTATTTAAAGGACAGGCATCTTGTAAAGAAACCTTCATCGCTTCCAATAACACCAAATACACCAGTAATGAAAAAAACTCCATTAACACTCATTGCAGTAATACTGTTCACCGCATTGTTTACTTCCTGCGGCACCACCACCGGCGAAGAAAAGAAACCTGCCGGCGACAGTACCACAACACTTGTAGCCCGTGGTGAATACCTTGTTAACAGCATTGGCTGCGACGATTGTCATTCACCCAAACGAATGGGCGCCAAAGGTCCGGAAATTATACCGGAGCTCAGGTTCTCCGGGTACCCGTCAGACAGGCCAATCAATCTCGGAGATACAAATACGATTAAGAAAGGATGGGCCATGTTTGGGCCTGATCTTACGTATGCTGCAGGGCCGTGGGGAATGTCTTTTGCTGCCAACATCACCTCTGATGCATCGGGCATTGGTAACTGGCAGGAAGCAGCATTTATAAAGGCCATCCGCGAAGGAAAATCAAAAGGCCTGGATAATGGCCGACCGATATTACCGCCGATGCCCTGGGCAACTTATCGCAATCTTTCTGATGACGACCTGAAATCTATCTACGCTTATCTTAAAACAACAAAACCGGTAAACAATGTGGTGCCTGCACCTATTGCCTATACCGCATTGAAATAATCAACCTTTAACTTTTAAAAAACGATCATGAGTAACAAGCCAGTTATTTTAGTAACAGGCGCCACCGGCGCACAGGGAGGCAGCGTGGCAAGAGCGCTGCTGGCAGATGATAGGTTTACCGTACGCATATTCACACGCAATGCATCCTCACTCAAAACACAGGAACTAAAAGCTGCCGGTGCAGAAATAGCCGAGGGCGATTTTGAGGATAAAGAAAGTCTTGCTGCTGCAATGAAAGATTGCTATGGCGTATTTGGCGTTACCAATTTCTGGGAGCACTATCATAAAGAGTATGAGCACGGCATAAACCTTGTGAATGCAGTAAAGGATGCGGGAATTAAGCATTTTGTATTGCATACATTACCAGGTTATCACCGCTTAAGTGGTGGCAAGTTTCCCGTTCCTCACTGCGATATAAAAGATGCTTTAAAGACTTATACCAAAGGCCTTTCCATTCCTGCAAGCTTTGTAGAGATTGCCTTTTACTATGAGAATTTTTTCAGCTATTTCCCTTTGCAGAAAGATGGCAACGGCGGTTATTTTTTCGGGTTTCCACAGGGAGAAACAAAGCTGGCAATGGCAAGCGTGGAAGATATGGGCGGTGTAGTTACCTCGGTTTTTAACTACCCGGCTGAATATATCGGAAGAACCGTGGGTGTGGTGGGTGCAGACAGTACCTGTGCTGAATATGCTGCTATAATGAGCAGGCAGCTTGGGCAGCACATTTACTTCAATTATATACCCAGGGATGTTTATGCCGGCCTCGGTTTTCCCGGAGCGGAAGAACTGGCAAACATGTTTGAGGTGCAACGGTTATATATTACCGGCAGGCAGTTGGATATGATAGAAAGTTACGGCCTGAACCCTGCGATGCAAAGTTTTGCGCAATGGGTAAACAGTAACAAAGCGAAGTTTGAAACTTATTTTGAACCGTCACACACAGCAATGTCTGTAGTGTAAAACTGATTTCATTTTAATAAAGAAAGGCATGGGCATCCCCTGTGCCTTTTTTGTTGCCTTTATACAAGCAGTTCGTAGCTGCCTGCATAAATTTTTTCGCTTTGACGGAGGCAAAAACAATGTATGCCAGCATATTACCGTTGCCTGGCTGTTAATAAAAACTTTTCCTACTTATATGGGCATTGTTCCTTAGATTTATATTACCACATTTGCTAATCCTCTATCTCATGCCATTAGTGATGTATTTGTGATGCAGGAATAAAACCTACTCCGTTACCTTGTATGCTTTGTTTTATGTTAACCAGTATAACCGGGTGCAACTATATTTGATACGCCCGTTTTAATTAATCACCTAAAATCAAACGACTATGGGTTTCGTTTCAGAATTTAAAAAATTTGCAATCAAGGGTAATGTGATTGATTTGGCTGTGGGTGTTGTAATTGGTGCTGCCTTTGGAAAAATTGTCTCGGCATTGGTAGATAACATCATTATGCCACTGGTGGGTATCCTTACAGGGGGCCATGATTTTACAAAGATGGCCGTGAAAGTAGGAGATGCTGAATTTAAGTATGGCTTGTTTATTCAATCGGTAGTCGATTTCATCATCGTTGCATTGGTTTTGTTTATTGCCATCAGAGGCATCAATAAATTAAAACACGAAGAACCAGCAGCACCTGCAGGTCCACCGGAACCATCCTCTACAGATAAACTACTGATAGAGATTCGTGACGAACTAAAAAATAAATAAACTTATCCACCGTTTAGGACAGGTTTTCCATATTCGCCATACGCGTGTCATAAATGATAGATGATTGGATACTTTTGTAGAGTCCTGAAGTTATCCGCTTCAGGACTTTGCTAAAAGAGCCGGGGATAAAACCCGGTAACAGAAGATCAACGCTATGGTGAAAGAAGCCGCATACCAGATTAAATTACCACAATTCGAAGGCCCCTTCGATCTGTTACTTTTCTTTATAGAAAGAGACGAGATTGACATTTACAATATTCCCATTACCAATATCATTAAAGACTTTCTTGCATACGTACACTCCCAGGAAAAGCTCAATATTGAATTAAGCAGCGAGTTTATTCTTTTTGTTTCTACCCTTATGCGCATTAAGGCAAAAATGTTGCTGCCACGCAAAGAGATAGATGCACAAGGCAATGAAATTGACCCACGCCAAGAGCTGGTAGATAAGATTCTTGAATACAAGAAATTCAAAGAAGCATCCCTGCAGATGGCGGAAATGGAAGCCGTGCGTTTGTTAATGGTGAAGCGTGGTAACGTACAAAAAGAAATGGCCCAGGTGGGCGAAGAGGCTTCAGAAGGTACCGAGATACAAACGGTAACCCTGTTCAAACTGATGAAGACCTTTGAACGGGTAATGCAGCGCATGCAAAACCGTAACAACAAACCGGTGCACACGGTAGTGCGTTACAACTATACCATGGAAGGCAGCCGTACCTATATGCTGGATATGGTACAGGTAGAAAAGAACGTATCTTTCGAAAAGATTTTTGATGTGTGCGAAGATCGTATTCATGCCATCTTTCTTTTTCTATCAATGCTGGAGCTGGTGCAGTTAAAATATATGGCCATTATGGTTGGCGAAGGGCGTAACAATTTTATTGTGGAATGGAACGAAGACAGACCGGCAGAGGAGGGCCTTCCTTCTTTTGAGCCTGATGAAAATCCACCATCCCCCGATAAACCAGGCATGCCTGAACTCTTCAATTAAGCTTACTAACCGTTTACTATAGGTTTCTTGTTAAAGACTGCTGATCACCGGCAGTCTTTTTTTATGGCTCATATGATCAATCTCCTTTGGCTTAATGTATTAACAGATATATTCTTCTCTGTTAATCAATGCTTCACCTGTTTTAATAAGTGACTGCTGTGCCGCCAAAAATCACCAGGGTAACACTATCCCTTCTAAAAATTAATACTTAACTTAGGTTAACTTAAAACTAATAACTGGTATGAGACTCTTTAAACATCTACTCACAGTAGTATTCATGCTGCTGTGTTTACATCTTTCCGCGCAAAAGATTAATGTAACAGGTAAAATAACAGACGCTTCAACAGGAGCCGGAATTGAAGGAGCTTCCGTACGCGTCTCCTCCACCAAAAAAGGAACCCTTACCAATAAAGACGGTGCTTTTGCAATAGAAGTAAATAATAATGATATACTTGAAATCGGGTATATCGGCTATGCTATGCAGGTTATAAAGGTTGATGGACAAACCGTTATTAATGTTGCATTACAGGCCACGCTTACAGATCTTGCACCGGTGGTAATGGTGGGCAGCCGTGGGCGTGGCCGTATAAAAACCGAGACGCCTGTTCCGGTAGACGTTATTAATATTAACCAGGCAGGACAGCCAACTGCGAAAATGGATTTAACCTCCCAGTTAAATTATGCCGCACCTTCTTTCAACTATAACAAGCAAAGTGGCGCCGATGGTGCAGACCATATAGACCTGGGTACCTTAAGAGGTCTCGGGCCTGATCAAACCCTTGTATTAATCAATGGCAAACGCAGGCACCAAACCGCTTTTGTTGCGTTGTTTGGTACAAGAGGCAGGGGAAACTCCGGTATTGATATGAATGCTTTTCCCGAAGCTTCGGTAGACAGGCTGGAAATATTACGTGACGGAGCCTCTGCTCAATATGGTTCTGATGCCATGGCAGGTGTGATTAACGTGATACTAAAAAGGGATGTAAACCACTGGACCATCAACACAGGTTATTCCGGTTATTATGATACAAAATACAACACCTATAAAGTAAGAAACAACGGGGATTATATTTACAGTCATCCTATTGACGGAGGCACTTTTTCTTTCTCTGCCAACAATGGTTTGAATATTGGCAAGAACGGCGGCTTTATCAATTTTTCTATTGATTATTTAAAGCAGGGAAAAACCTTCCGGCAGGTACTGGACACCAATGTTGCTACCAATCCAAAGGCATTACCGCTGAATAGCGGTCGCAGGGCAATGGGCGACGGGTCTATAGAAACAGTAGGTGGCATGTATAACATGGAAATCCCATTCAGCTCCAGCAAAAAGACCAGCTTCTACTCTTTCGGCGGTTATAATTATAAAGCCGCAGATGCTTATGCTTATTCAAGGAACTGGAGTGCCAGACCAGACCGCTTTCCGGTGAATGAGGATGGTACCCGCATAGATGTTCCCGGCATTATGCATACCTCCAAAACAGATGGCGAGGTATACTACAACCCGCATATACAAACACACATCACCGACATGTCTATGGCGGTTGGTATTAAAGGAGATGCAGGTAACGAGTGGGACTGGGACCTGAGTAATACAATCGGCCGTAATGATTTTCATTATTATGGAGATAAAACATTCAATGCATCACTTGTTGGTAAATCAACCCCTAATCATTTTGACGATGGTGGTTTTAACTTCTTACAGAATACGACCAATCTTGATTTCAGTAAATCTTTTAAAGAAATTGGTGAAGGCTTAAACCTGGGATTGGGTGGAGAATTCAGGTATGAAAGATATAGCATCTATAAAGGAGAAGAGGCTTCTTACACCGGTTACCCCAACCAGTTAGACCAGGCGCCAGGTGCACAGGGCTTCCCTGGCTTCAGTCCTTCAGATGAAGTGAAAGCACATCGCACTAACGTAAGTGGTTACGTAGATATGGAACTGAATATTACAAAAGCCTGGCTGATGGATGCGGCCATTCGTTTTGAAAATTATTCAGACTTTGGTTTTGTAAATACCTCCAAACTTGCTACGCGTTATAAGCTGTCTGATAAGTTTAGCCTGCGTGGCTCTATCAGCACAGGTTTCAGGGCGCCATCACTTCAGCAGATCAACTTCAGCAATACGCTTACTTCATTTAGCGGAGGTGCATTGGTACAGTCACGTATAGCACGCAACAGCGATCCTATTACCAGGGCAGCAGGCATTCCTGATCTCAAACAGGAAACATCCATCAACACCAGTATTGGCTTTAGCTGGAAACCCGCCAGGGAACTTACCATTACAGTTGACGGCTATTCAGTTAAAGTAAAAGACAGGATCGTGTTATCAGGCCTCTTCCTTGCCAGCGATACCACGCTGCCGGTGGCAGTTACCAGCCAGTTGAATTCGCTGGGCGTAGCTACTGCACAGTTTTTTGACAATGCGGTTAACACCAGTAACTATGGTATTGATGTAGTGATTGATTATAACAAAAGATGGGGAACACAAAGTTTCAAAGCATTGCTGGCTGCCAACTTTCAGCACATGAAAGTGGATAATGTGCATGTGCCGGAAAAACTGAACGATAGTTATTTCCACCAGAAGACTTTCTTTAGCGACAGGGAAGAAGCATTCCTGCTCGCATCTGCGCCTAAATCAAAAATTGCGTTGAACCTGGAGTATGGTATCAGTAAATTCTCTATTGGCACGCATCTTACTTACTTTGGAAAAGTGAAGCTCATGGGCTATGGCTGGACGGGTGATTATGCAGGTTCAGGCATCAATCCGCAGGTGCCTTCAGATGCTAACCCTGATGTTAATCTGCCTGAAGTATTTAACTATTCAGGAAAAGTAACTACAGATGTTTATGCCTCTTTCAAATTCAGCAAAAAGATCGCCCTGTTTATTGGTGCGGATAACCTGTTCAATGTACATCCTGACCTGGGTGTGAACCCAAAGGCAAGGTATTCACCTTTTGACAATGAATCCGGTGGTGCATGGGATTCTGTGCAAATGGGCTTTAATGGTTTGAGGTTATTTTCAAAACTCGCTTTAAACTTTTAAACGAGTCATTCAATACATTGGTAAGGCCCGCCACAAGCGGGCTTTACTGTTTGCAAAAGCCAACATGCTTTTGTACATTACCCCTACAATTTTTATTATGATAAAACAACTACTGGCCGTATTGGTATTGTCATTGTTACTCTTTGGCTGCAAAGAAACCCCTAAAGAGCAACCTGCCCGAACACCTGAGCAGTATACAATTGAGCAGTTGATCAATAATCAATCTGTTGCTGCTGCAGGTTTTAATGCAGATGAAACCAAAGTACTGATGGATAATAATACCACCGGTATTTATAACGTATATGAATTAAATATTGCAGATACGGTTGCTACTCCTTTAACGAATTCTACCAAAGAATCTTTTTTTGCACAGGATTATTTACCGGGCACAGACCAGTTTATTTATCAGGCAGACCAGGGCGGTGATGAGAACACACATTTGTACCTGAAGAACCGGAAAGACAGCACGGCAAAAGATCTTACACCCTGGCCTAAAAGCGCCAACAACTTTATTATATGGAGTGTAGATAAGAAGTCATTTTATATTGCCAGTAACAAGCGTGATCCCAAATACTTCGACGTTTATAAAATGGATGTTACCAGCTTTAAGCCTGAAATGCTTTACCAGAATGATTCAGGATATTCCGTATCCGGAATAAGTAAATCTGAACGGTATCTTGCTTTGTCAAAGGAGATCACGACCGATAAAAATGAATTGTATTTATATGATCGTAACGGTAAATCGCTGAAGCGCCTGAGCAATGATAATGAAGCCAGTTGGAATGCAATGGCTTTTGAAAAAAACGACAGCATCTTCTATTATACCAGCAATGATGGGAGTGAATTCAGCTACCTGGTAAAGTATAATATCAACAGCGGTAAAACAGAGCGCTTTTATGAGGATAAGTGGGATGTGGTGAATATGAGCCTTAGCGAAAATGACAAGTACCACAGCATCTTTGTAAACGAAGACGGAAAAAATAAAGTGCTGCTGTTTGATCATGCGAGTAACAAACCCATCGATTTTCCTGAAATACCTGATGCAGATGTAAGCAATATAATTATCTCCCGCAGTGAACAAAACCTTCTGCTTACCGTAGGAAGCAGCACCAGCCCTGCAGACCTGTATTTATATAATATGGACAAGAAGTCACTAAAACAACTTACCTCCTCCCTTAACAAAACCATTAATAAAAATGACCTTGTAAAGGCAGAAGTTGTGCGCTTTAAATCTTTTGATGGAAAGGATATACCTGCCATTTATTATAAACCTTTACAGGCAGATAAAAACAACAAAGTACCTGCACTGATTTGGGTACATGGCGGCCCCGGTGGTCAAAGCAGGGTGGGTTATTCCAACGCCATTCAATACCTGGTAAACCATGGTTATGCAGTACTTGCGGTAAACAATCGTGGCAGCAGCGGCTACGGCAAGACCTTTTATAAAATGGACAACAAAGATCACAGCAATGGTGATTTAAAAGATTGTGTATGGGGCAAGAAATGGCTGGCGCAACAGGACTATATTGACAGCTCCGCTATTGGTATAGAAGGCGGAAGCTATGGTGGTTGTATGGTATTGGCTGCGCTTGCTTTTCAACCGGATGAGTTTAAAGCAGGTGTTGATTTATATGGCGTGGCCAACTGGTTACGCACTTTGCGTAGCATACCTCCGTACTGGGAGTCTTTCAGAAAAGCATTGTATGAAGAAATGGGTGACCCCAATACCGAAGACAGCATCATGCTTAGAAACACTTCCCCCTTATATAATTACCAGAAAATAAAAAAGCCATTGATCGTTTTCCAGGGCGCGAACGATGTGCGTGTTTTAAAAGTAGAAAGCGATGAAATTGTTGATGGTGTTAAGAAAAACGGCGTGCCTGTGGAGTATGTGGTATACCCGGATGAAGGCCATGGTTTTGTAAAGAAAGAAAACCAGGTGACCACTTCTAAAAGAACACTGGAATTTTTAGACAAGTATTTAAAACCGAAAAAGGATTCAATACATTAACCTGATATACCGGCTAAAACAGTCTGTTTTGATTCTTCGCAAACAATTTATGCGGGGAACCTTTAAGATTTTAAAAGGTTCAGGTTTACTTTAGGTGCCTACGTACATTAATCACCAATGCCATGGCTTGTAAATGTTAGCATTGCTGTGAGGTCTGATTTTTGAAGCAACAGCTTGTTTATGTAGTTGAAGTATTTTGGAGTAAAATTAGTACCGTGGCAAAACTGGCGAAATGGCAAATCCTCCAAAACCATTGCCCATAAAGGGGTACAGGCATTTCCCCAAATTGCCATTTCGCCACAACTATATTATAGCGCTCTTTTCTCCTGAATATCCAACGGAATGCTTCGCTGAACTCTCTGAGTAACAAAGTGACTTATTTAACCCTCATGCTTTAACGTACTTACCTGCTAAAGACATTTACACCCACCCTACTCCAAAGTCTATCAGCATGAGATTTTTGCGAAGAAGTGTTTCGTAGCATTGCTCCGATCGTTACACATTCAGGGTACGCTGTTCAGAGAAGGAAACAAGATAAAGTATCAGCAATACACCAACGGCTCAATCCTTTTGTTTTAAAACTATCGGCAATAGAACACACCCTCCTATGACGAGGCTATCGGGGGAATGTGCTTCATATTTTTATTCCGTTCACCTACAGTGGACTTACAAAATGATTTTTTCCCCATTAATTGACTGAACTTGACAACTATTTGAAATGAAATACCGAAAGTTATTCTTTCCTTTTAAAGTATCAATATTTATGGTCCAGGCTGTATCGTTTTTTGAATATAGATATGTTTCATTTTCTCCCACTTTAATTTGAGCATTAGAAAATTTATAATGTACAATTTCCCCACCACTTGATATAAAAGAACGCACATTCTGCTTAATAATTTTACATGCACGACCCGTTATAGGCAGTTGAAAACTGATACCCATACCTAAGTTATTGTTCCTTATATCTAATGTATCTGTGATTCTGTTTTTATTGCAAATTGGGAAGAAAAGCATCTCTTGCACACCATCCGTGGTGCCATACATATACATAAAAAAGCCATCTCCATTAAAGATTTGATTGGGCAAAACATTAGTACATTTTTTTTCACTACATGATGAACCGGGCAAAATTAAAAAGCAAAAAAGAATAAAGAATAATAGCTTAAGCTTAAAGTTTGTTGGCATGTATAATTTTAATATTTGAAAGTACAAGGTATCGCTATGGAAAATAAAAGAAATTACAATTTAAAGCTTCGTTTTAGAGAGGCTATTAATCAGCGAGCTGCCGTTGTTATTTGGTAGTCATTGCCGATGATCCTTTTTTGGAGAATATACAACCTACACTTACAACTTTAACAGACGGCAGATCGTATTATGCTATCTTGAAATTTACGCCATACAATTCCAGGTTTATTTACCATGCCCGCTTCCCGCTCATTTTGTTTAGCGATGAATGAAAAAGCCAGCTATTAGGCCCGGCGGCTTTAATCTTTATTGTCAATTCAATTCTTGCATGCTACAAGAACAGCAAGGAAACAACTACACATCTACTATCAATGTCAGGTGCTTTATCGTAATTGACCCGCAAAGTCCCGTGCCGGAGACTATTGCCTAGAAACACTCCGCAAAATGAAAGTATACGTTGCGGAGAATGAAACCACCTCTTAATGGAGTGGTTATAAACGCAGTGATTGCCTATTATTAATGAGATTTGAACCTAACATTTAAAAGATTTATAGGTGGATTCGTAAGCTCACAAGGAAGTTTGTATAGAGAATCAAAGGCTACTTTTTCAATCTCTTTATTTTGGAATTTTTTTTCGTACTCACTTAGAGATTCTTGGGTTATATTAGTTAATGAAATAGATATTGGACCTGTTTTCGGAATTGTTGGAATGCTGCCGTAGGAATATAATTTCAATGTATCATTTTGAAATTTGTAGTATATCAATTGACTTCCCCTGCCATAACAATAATCCTTTGTCGAATCAAACCCCCAACAAACATCCTTGTTAAAACTAATAAAATATGCTTCCGAAGCCCATGATAAGGAATAGCAATAAACGATAATGTCATTTTTTTGTGCGAGCACATGTTTTTGATATTGCATACCCATATCAAAGTCATCATTACATGCACACAAGAAAACCAATAAAATGAGAGTACCTTTAAGACATTTCATGATGACTATTAATTTTTAACTGATGCCGGATTAAAGTTTTCTCTTTCTCCAAGAGCAAATCCATGAAGTTGCATTCTTCCTGAATATTCTAACTCCCCATAATATGGAGCAGGGCCATAACTAGCCCCCATTATAATTTTAAATGCCTGCCATTTATCCGTACCATTCCATGCTCTAACTTAATATGCACCGGCCAATCGCATATAATCGTTTGCAGTCAATAACACACCATAGATTGTATGAGGTGCTGCGTTATATCCTGCCATATAATTTCCTGCAGAACGTGCTGTGGCATACTTCCCATTTAAGAGTCTCCCTGTTGATATGCCGTTTGGAGCATCGTCCTTTTTCCATATGAAGTCAAAATCGCCTTTATTTCTAGACTAGAAGCAACTTCTTGCAAACCCATCCCTTCTGCAAGCTTTCCATATTTGTCGAGTGTAGGTTGCCAACTTTCTCCAAAATTTATTTTGGCATCTGGGTCGAGTCGACTAAATGAGTATCTGGGTTAATAAATTCATCCCAATATTCTGTTTCACCCATCTTTTTACCCCCAGCAGCCGTATTAGTTTTTGAATGAGTATCCTTTATTTCACTGTATGTATCAGAGGCATCACCATTGTGTTTATAAACTCCTAAATCTCCATCGTTTATGACTCCTACTACATTCTCTGATGAATCTGTGTGAGTTGAAAAACGTCCATCTGGGTCAATAAATCTCAATGGATTATTGTAACAATATGTGTAAGGAGACCATCTTCTGCTAATATCCGTCAAAGGGTCTATAGTTCCCCATCTCCCAATTTGCGCATCATACATTCTTCCCTCATAATCATACCACTCCAAACCACTGCCGTCACTAAATTCTCTTTCCTGCTTCTCTTTTCCATTGTATTCATACTTATTGTCCAGCTTGCATTGTCAACCCAAACGGGTAATAATGTGTTTCCTCCAACAACGGCCCTCTGGTATGTATCAACTGCAAATTATCAAAGAACACGTCAACGTCACTCTCGTTACTGCAATATACGTATAAGTAACCGCCTTTGCTGATGTTTACGGTTCGCTGGTGGCTCTTTACGGCATCTGCGGTAGTATTGATTAAATCAAAACTGCTGCTGCCTGCAACCGGTTTAAGTTGCTCATCAAACAAAATCCAGTTGATATAAGCCTTTGGAACGCCGGTTGTCGGATTGGGAACGCCATTCAGTATAGTTGTTAATGGTCCTGTAGTGGCGGAAGAGCCATTTAATGCAGCAGCCGTTGCACCATGACCACTACCTGTCACTGATGATGTTCCTGCAAACGAAGTTATCAAGGCTGCAAGTGCTGAAGAGATGGTGTTGCTGTTATCGGCACTTACATTATTACTATGGCAGAAGCTTTTGCCTCTTATATCTATTGCATCCCCCGGCATTACTTTTAGGGTAATACCTAAACCTGTTTTGCAGCCGGTAGTACAATTAAGTTTATATACTTGGGGCTAATACCTCGGTGTTAGAGGATGGGTTAAAACCAAAACATTGTTCTTATGATAGGAAATATTTCGAAGAACATTTCGTTTTGTCACTTCAGTAGATGATTGGAGAATAAGACATCAAGCTTTCACTTTGACTGCAAATCTTTTATACTATATGCTTTAGTTTCTGCTACCTCCATATAACTAGTTGCACCTTTTTGCTCTAGTTTTTGAACAACAACACTATCTCCATTACACATATATCGAAAATTTTCGTGCTCATTATCCCATTTTCCAACAAGGATCCTAAAATTTAAAGAATCAGTTAAATAAGCAGCATCAACTCCTGCTGGATTTACATTAAATATCTCCACAAAAAGTTTATTATCGCATATTCTAAGTGTTGTTTTATATGTTTTCAAACAACTCATAAATGGTATACATACCATACATAAAAAGAAATTCTTCATTTTAAGCACCTTTTCAAAGATATCTTTCAATAAACTATCTTTTGGTTATATTAAAAGAATCACCTGGTAAAACCCTTGATTGATTCAACCGATATATCTTAGATCATAACACATCATAGATTTGGACTGAAACTTGTCGTATTATATCTCTTTATAGCCAAAAATTTTCATATCCGGAAAAAAAGAAACAATTTTTTGAGCAATCAAACTTAAATTGATATTTCACGCCATTTTTAAATCCAATAATATACTCAGATTCAGCTTTTGACCATACGTACCTGATTATGCGAACACTTATTTTATTATTATCAACATCCACTGGGAAAACCTTATGAATATCAACAGTTGTGTTGGTTTCTAATATAGTTTTTATATTTTCTGTAGATACTAATCTGATATTAACTCCATTTACTAAGCTACCGGAAAAAGTATTACCTAAATAATCTCCATCATTTACAATTAAGGTATCACCGTTTTTTAATTCTTTATTCTTTTTTAGTAAACCAATATATTTAAATAAACTTTGTTTATAATGATTTTGTGAATGCACTGAGCTTCGAATTAATAACACACCTAATAGAATGATAACAACATTTAGTTTAAACATAATGAAAATTTACAGTTTACTTACGAGGAAGCTTATTAAAGGGGATCGTAGCAATTGAGACGTGTGTTAATACCGAAAACATTACCAATGAGCTGTGGGGTGATGCATGCGTCAATTTCTATTCGCTTAATTCTCTTTTCAAACTGTCAAGATAAAAAAATCTGTATTTCTCTTTATCGTAAGGATTAATTACAACGTCGTGAACATTACCAGCAGTGTCTTTTAGTATTACAGAATAAACTGCCTGTGCCTTAAAAAAACCGTCTCCACTGTCATCAGGACAATTAATCATTCCAATAAAACATGATGGGATGGTATCATTCATAGCTGCTAATTCAAACTTCATTGCTACAGTAACGGCCAGTATACCGCAGTGAATGTGTGTTGTAGGGGCTGCTACTAACCTACATTTTATGCGCTTGTCATGCCGGTCTTGATTACTAGCACTGCTATTATGGTTACAGGCCAAACTAAATATCGCACAAAAAAAGTAGCAGCTTCTTTTTATCATCGCAAGGTTTCCTTAATGTAAAAATTAACTATAGAACTATCAGGTATGTAAGTAACAGGTTGCGGTGGTTTCTTACCTGTTATGAAACCTAAGGCAAGCATCTTTATTTGATATACCGACATGCCCTTATAGTTTATGCGAGTCAAAACACGTGGATCGTAGGGTTTATAAAGTAAAGCACCAACCATACTTGTATCACCTACCTTTTGTATTTCAACTGTGGCGTTTATAATACTATCCTTGTTGTTGCTTTTTATCATGGACCATAATTCAATCTTTCTTTTGTTTGATATCTTATGGCATGACATGATTATAAGACAAAACAAAAAAATGTAATTCTTCATGTACAATATGCTTTCCTAAGTAAATTTAATCACTCTCTGTATCAAACTTTGATTTATCAGAACAGTGTTCATTCAATCAAGATGGATTTTGAGTTTATCACTGCATATAATATTACTTACGTAATGGTGGCGTAAAACGAAATTATAACTGTTATTGTTCAATGGCAGCAGCTAATTTATAACACGCTGTTTTGGTTGAAAGTATCACCCCCGAGCTGTTGGTTGATATATTTCTACAGATTTGTGCTTCGACGCGTTCAATACATGCGTCAGGTTAATGCAATCTACAGCTTTTAACAAAGGTGGCGAAATTGGCGAATTGACAAATTGGCCGAAAGGCTTGCTGGTGTTGAATCACAGCAGTTTCGCCATTTGCCAAATTTGCCAGTCTATGTTTTTTGTATATCCAGGTTCAGGGAGTGAATTAGTCGATCAGTCAAGTACTTCTAAGCATTTAAATGACTGACCGGTTCCTGATTGAATTTACTTCTTGTCTAAGATCAAGCCAATCACCAAGCCGTAAACAACAGCCAGAATAATTAAAGGAATCCATACAGGTCGTTTAACATAATCTTTCACATCTTCAAGCTGGTAGTTCCAAGCAAAGGAACTTAGCACTGTAGCACTAACAAGATTTGGTATGAACAGCAGTACCGTAGTATCATGAACATTTACTGCGTTCAATAACTTTACTGATATCAACTGCCATAACCCGCAGCCAATAAGAACTTTTGGTATCTCTTTTTTCCTGCCTACCTCATTTAAATTTTGACTGTATAATATCCCACCAAAAAAGCTGGTTGATAAAGCAGTGAATATAAAAACTATTTCTCTTCTGTGTAACCTGGGCTTTTGTGCATCGCCTGTAAGCATCTTTTTGTTTTTTAAGGTATTTTATTATTGGTCAAATATATGTGATGGATTTCACGCTGGCTTGCAGAATACTGCATGTTTCAATCATTATACAGATACAGGAGGAAGGTAGTGAAATTTTCTTCGGTCAGTCAGTTATTACCTTAGTATATTGATGACTGACCGGCAGGGCAGAATTATTGGCGTCTGAGTCTTGAAGACATCACCCCTGAGTTGAGGATTATCAATTGTTGCCCTTATGTGCCGGTCAGTCAGTATACGCCTATAATAATGAGTGACTGACCGAGTCCTAAGACAAAACCATAGGAACTTCTTTTAAAAGTATAATTTTAAGTTCTGGAACAAATGAAATGCTGTGGTGCAAATAAAAAAGCAGCTACAATTTAAGTTGTAACTGCTTAATAATCAGTGACCCCGCAGAGATTAATCTGAATGGTATTTTATTTCCTCATTTTTCCCTCAAATGGTTTGTCCACAAGGTATTCGGCAAATTTATTCATTTCAGATAATGAAGTTTTAAAGCATTAAACTATCCTATTTGTTTACCCATTGTTTACCCTCTACTACAATTTAGTTTTACCTAAAATTTTAAAGTTATGGCTTCAAGAATAGCATTAGTTTTTAGAAGAGATAAGAAAAACAGCGAAGGGCTTACGCCAATTTATATACGCATAACCAAGAATCGTAAAGTTTCATATATAGCAACAGGTATTAAGGTACCAGAAAAATATTGGAACGACAAAAACAGCTGTATAAAGTCTGGCTATCCCAATAGCACCCGCGCGAATCATTACTTGCACGACCTTCTGATAAAACATGAAGAAGAGCTTTTAAAAGCTGAAACTGATAACAGCAGAATTTCAATTAGAGCATTAAAAGAGAAAATTACAGGAAGCAACAGCGTATCCTTTTTTGATGTCGCTGATGAGCTATTAAAAAGGTACATGGCCCGAAAATCTATAGGCACACATGACAAGTGCAGGTCAATAGTTAAAAAGCTTAAAATGTACACTGGAAATAAAAATTTGCTTCTGGATGAAATAAATCATTCTTTTCTGGTAAAATATGAACGTTATCTGAGGGAAATCCTTGGCAATAAAACCAATACAGTTCACAAGGACATGAAGTTTATCAGACGCGTTTACAATGAAGCAATAAAGTCAGGCATGATTGACTATTTGAAAAATCCCTTTCTGAACTATCAATTAAAAGTGGAAAAGACTGTGCGTTCCTTTTTAACCGAAGAAGAGTTGAAGTTATTTGAAACAACAAATTGTGATGGTTTAAAAAAACTGGAGTTGCATAGGGATATGTTTGTCTTTGCGCTTTATGGTGGGGGCATAAGAATTTCTGACGTGTTAACGCTTAAAACAAAAGACTTTAACGGCACACACTTGAACTTTGTTATAAGAAAAACTGGCAACCAGCACAGTATAAAGCTTCCTAAAAAGGCCATCGATATTTTACAAGATTATTTTCAGGAAGAAGTACCGGAAGCCTTTATATTTCCAATGCTGTCCTCATTACTTGATGTTAATAATCCAGAAGCCTTAAATAAAGCAATATCTGCTGCAACAGCCTACATTAACAAAAACCTGAAGACGATTGTTAAAAGAGCAGGCATTTCTAAGAATATATCTTTTCATTCATCCCGGCATTCTTTTGCGACGCTGGCATTGCGGAAAGGTATCACCATTGATAAAGTTTCAAAACTATTGAGCCATTCAAAAATCGCAGAAACGCAGGTATATGCAAAACTGATAAATGAAGAGTTGGATGCAGCGATGGATAAGTTTAATTAATTTTTTGGAAAGCAACTAAGTAATACATTTGCATTGCGCCACACTTTTGGCGTTCCATATTTGCGCTACGTGAAATGGATAATCTTATTCATGTCTCAACTGCCTCGTACCACTATCAGGAATAAAGAGGCTTAAATCTGAGATGTTCCATACTTAATTTTATTGGAGATGGTAGAAGTACCGACAGGGGCAGATTTTGCGTCCTTGAAAGAGAAGATGGAGCTTCTTTTACAAGCTGTTATGAAAATAGCACCGCCCGATGATAGTGTTGAAGTTTACACTACAGAGCATTTATGTAAAAAATTTACGGTATCTAAAAAGACCCTACAGAAATGGAGAGATGAAGGAAAAATTGCCTTTACAAAGGTTGGGCGAAAAATTGTTTACAAGAAAGCGGATGTACAGGCTTTTATCAATCAGCACAGGCATGAACCGTGGCAGAAAAGGGAAGCTCAAATGCTTTAGTCTCATGCAATAGCGTTGCTGATTTTGTAAATCGCAGTTCTTTGAAATACCGGGGCAGGTGTAACAGATGTTATCGTGAAAAGATGAGTCTATGGGCATTCAAGGCTATAGGACTTGTGTTTTGATTAAAGAAGGAGTTTAGAAGGCATTGTTTAATCATTAAATCATTTTAAGAAAGGTCAGCGATATAAGTCTGGCGCATTTTTATGCATAGCAATAAAAGGTAGACCTGAAAGAAGGGATGTTGAAGGAGAAGGGCAGATAATAGTTTCAAGTTTTAACTAAACAATATGTCTAATCTATTCGAGCGTTTAAATGCAACGCCGATTATTAAAAATGAGATATATAATCAGTTTCCCCAATTTTTAAAAACCCTCACAGATAATTTTACAGAGGGTCGGGAACGGGACAGTTTTTTGACGGCAGCACTAGGTGTGTTAAGTGGTATGTTTCCGTCCATTAAAGGGCGGTACGCTGCGTATACCTATTATGGTAACCTATATGCTATTATCGCAGCCCCTGCAGGTAATGGCAAAGGGATTATAAAATTTGCCAAACTACTGGGCATGCCATTGCATGAACAGACTGTAGCTGGTGATGAATCCCAAATAGCTGATGGAGATACAAGTGAAGAAGCAGGTGAAGAAAAAATGGAAAATAAAAAGTTTCCTGTTCTGTTCATACCGGCTAATACCAGCTCGGCTATGTTCGTTCACCACCTGAAAGACAGCGATGAAAGAGTCATCGTTTTTGAACCAGAAATTGACACATTGCTAAGTGCTTGGGGCCAAGATTGGGGTAATGTTAGCCACCAGTATAGAGTTGGTTATGATCACGATATGATAAGCTACTCCCGTAAATCAAACGGAGGCTCAGTTATCGAGGTTAATAAGCCCAAACTTTCCGTGATATTATCAGGTACAATTAGCCAAGTTAACGGTTTGTTGATCTCAACCGAAAATGGATTGTTTAGCAGGTTCATATTTTATGCTTTTGCGCAGGACATTTCCTGGAACAGTGTAAAACCATGTGAAGACTGCCCTGATTTAGCCGGATTAATGCTTGAAGCTGGGATAGCACTTAGTGAATTCGCATCTGGAATAGGAAACGTAGAATTCAAGCTTGCTGGTAGGCATTGGGATGCTTTGGATGAAACGTTCGCGACTGAAATTACAGACGTGACAAGCACTCATGGTGATGATGCCGCAAGCGTAGTAAGGCGGGCTGGTGTAGCAATTTTTAGAATTGCCATGATTCTTTCAATAGTTCGTCATATGGGAGAACAAAATGTTCCATCAGAAATTACATGTGAGGATACAGACTTTGCTTCAGCAATGGAACTTGGAAAAGTTTATCTTAAGCATGCACAGGTTATGATGGAGCTCACTCCTAAGGCCGAAGCGGCTGCGAATTGTTCGAGACTAGAACAGTTCTTCAACAAACTTCCGGATACCTTCGGTCGAAAGGATGCAATGAACATTGCAGAAACACTTAACATTCCAACTGATACAGCCGATAAATGGCTTAAGAAGCTTAAAAACGATGGGCGACTTAAGTCAGAGCAACATGGGCAGTATAAGAAAGCTTGATAAGCCAAGAGGCGGGATAGAAATATCCTGCCTTTTTTATTTAGGAAGCGTTGATCAGCTAAAAAACTGCCGCGGAGTATATTGGTTAGTAGATTAGCAAAAACTACATTTGTAATAATAAAAACTAACAGATGAATACATCTTAAAACTAACATTATTATACTTTATAGCACCAGCTATATACTATCCTGTAGTCTGAAAGGTCGAAAATTCAATGCATACAGGGAAGTATAAGTCAAGTGCCACGCTAAGGCGTGGGCTTGCTTTACTTTGTATGCAAGGGATTCGACCCCCTCAGACTACGAGTAATTGTCAAGTTCCACGCTTAATTTTTTTGTATGATAACCAGAACCTTTAATTGTTACTTCAGCAGGCCTGCCAGACTTATTTTAAGCGCAGTATACTTTATGCTACTGTCTGGCTGTAATCAAAATGAACAGCTAAAACTCAAGGAAAAAGAGCTTGAGTTAAAAGAAAAAGAACTGCAATTAAAACAGCAGCAGCTTGAACAGGAAAGTAAACAGAAAATTGTCAATAAAATTCCTGATAACGTTTCTAAACAATCGCCACCAGCAAATAACACATCGACAGGTAGTTCTTTAGGTAAAAAGTATATTCTGGTAACAGTAGTTACAAAAGAACCTGAACTACAGCACATGGATGCCAGAGATTTGCCTCCTGGGCCAGGCCAGAGCGCCTGGACTCATATTAATGAGATTAATTTCGTGTCCTACAAGAAATACGTTTACTACTCAGACATCGTTGAAATACGTAACTATTCAGAAAATAGGGCGTACGAAGCAATGGATGACTATGAAAAGCAAATCCGCAGTACACTTGTCCAGTCCAATATCAGCTACATTACCTCTTTGGCTGGTATTAATAACAGCGACAGGGATAAGCTTTTAAAAGAGAAGTCATCTGTTGCTGACAGAAAGTATTATGTTTTCGACAGTTACAAGTCTGCCAGCTTGCGCAAAATCAAATTAAAAGAAGAATCTACCTACTGATTTTCAAAACGATATATTTTAAACAATGAAGAAGTTATTTCTCACCTTGATAATTTCCCTGTGCCTGTCATCAGTTCTCAGCCAAAAGAAACTTAACACGGATAAGGTCATAGGCATTCCATCTTTTAATGCTAATGGCATTATTGGTGATTATACCCGGATGGATTTACTACAATTCATAAACTATACAGGCTGGCAGTCACATTATGCCAAAGACAAAAGATTTGTGCCATACATGATAATGAAAAGCTCTGATCCTTTTATGAGACAGTTTAACATTGAGGGTCTTGCAGAAGCTAAAAAGCTGTTGTTAGATAATAATGAACTCAACAGTTACTACGAATTTATAAATACCACTTATGGGAATTTAACTATAGAAGACTTCAAAAAATACTGCGTGTTATTAATCATACTGTACAAAATGGACTCTTCATCAAAATAAAGTTTATGAAATGCACAACTCAATTCTGGCTATTAGTCACCCTTTGTTGTTACTGTAAAGCGAATGCTCAAATAAAACAATCGCGAGAAACATAATAAAGGAGTTTGGAAACCATTATAAAAGTGTTTTGTCAAAAGATGGTATTCAAAGTATCAATTATTACTATCAAAAGAAGGACGAATTTGGCAATTATATAGAGGCTGTGAGCTATTCCTTCTACAATGACACATGTTTTATGTTTGTAAAAGCAATCCCAAAAAGATTCTACACGTATTGGCTTGAACGTTTTGAAATACAATACTCGTACGTACAAAAATTTACTTGGGTTGATCCCAAAACTGGTTTTTTCTGGAGGCTTGAATCAACACCCGAAAGAAACAATTTGGGTGTTATATGTTCTGTAGTATATGTAGAATGAGGTTGTAAAACAAGCACACCAAAAAATCTATAAATCCTAACTCATTTGGAAACACAAATAGACAGCAAACTGCCATAATAAGTCTAAACTTGTAAAGTTTATTGCTGAATATTCACCTGTACATAAACACCCCCTACCCATTAATTCGCCAAACTACCCCCCGTCTCTCATAATTTTCTTCAACTCTGGGGTGAAATCTTCACTGTGTATGTACAGCTGGATGCTTCCCGCTATTATAACCCCGGAGGTCATCTTGAGGGTCGGGATACCCGGCATACTCTTCAATAAAAATTCTTATACACACAAAAACATGATTTATGGTTAAGATTATTAATGCTCACCTGCGTCAGGGTGAGAATGGTTCTTTTGTTTCATTTGAATTACAAGGCGAAGTTGAAATGGTACAGTCACATAACACAGGGAGATTCTATGCAACTGCAAGAAGGTGCTTTATAAGCTCAACATTTGATTTGGAAACAGCTAAGGGATTTATTGGTAGCAAGATTGCCGGAACAATAGCCAGGGTTGAAGCTGAGCCTTACGATTATACTGTACCAGAAACTGGTGAAGTGATTAAGCTGGCACACTCCTATACCTATGTACCAGAAGAAAAGCCTGTTGCATCACCCAGAGTTGAGGTGTTAGAGGTTGCTTAACTGGATTAGAAATAAACATATCAAGTTTAAAGGTGGTGGATTCGTCCATCACCTTTTTTCTTTTGTACACTTTTAAAATTAGATACAATGCAATTACAACAGGCAAGCAGGAAAAATGCTAAAATAAAAATGGCTATACAGGGGCCAAGTGGTTCAGGTAAAACATATGGTGCATTGCTGGTAGCTTATGGATTAACAAGCAACTGGCAAAAGATTGCTGTGATTGATACAGAGAATCATTCATCAGAATTATATGCACATTTAGGCCGTTTTCAAGTGCTCCATCTGGATGCACCTTTCACCCCTGAGCGATATGTTGAGGCTATTAAAATATGTCAGAAGGCAGGAATGGAGGTGGTTATTATTGACAGTATATCCCATGAGTGGGAAGGAATAGGCGGCATATTGGAAACACACAGCAATATGACAGGTAATTCCTATACTAACTGGTCAAAGCTTACACCACGGCACAACTCATTTGTACAGCATATCCTGCAAAGTCCACTTCATATAATTGGTACAATTAGATCAAGGCAGCAGTATGTATTATCTGAAAAGAACGGTAAACAGGTTCCTGAAAAGGTGGGGATGAAAGGTGTAACCAGGGAAGGTATGGACTATGAATTTACCCTGGTCTTTGAAGTGGACATGAAAAATAATGCAGTAGCCACAAAAGACAGAACATCACTTTTTATTGGTAAGCCGGAAGTAAAATTAACTCCACTGGTTGGAAACATCATACTTGACTGGTGTGCACAAGGCAGTCCTGCACTTGATATGTCTGGCAGAATCAATGATTGCAAAAGCCTGGATGAACTACTAAGACTGTTCTATGCAACTGAGCCTACAGACGACTACACCATCCAGCTATTTACTACCAAACGCAAAGAGTTTGAAACGGCTGATAAAAAAACATTACTCACTTCTAAAAGCAGTATGAATGGAACTCTTACTACCAAATAACCAGCTTATACGTCACCCCGGAGTTGAAAAAAAGTCATCAGATAAATCTTTTATACAGGCTAACACTATTGAATCTTCGCTGGAAGAAATCAGGCATCAACATATAATCCCTGTTTTTATTAAGGACAATGAACCTGTAATTAGCCACGCAGAGTTTATTGATGCGGTCTGGGATGTAGCAAGTGGTATATATGCACAGGAGCAGCTTTTACAGCCTGCAGTAAGGCTCTCTCATCCAATTAAGGGAAGAATACCTGAAGCGAAAGAAAAGCCTGCAAATGCACTGCTGGAGCATGAAAAGACCATTTATTATGAACGCATGGCCTTTGTAATAGAAATTCCAACTGTTTATGATGAAGTGGATGGTAGTTTACTTTCCCTGTGTATTGGTGGAGTGAAGGCCTATAATCTTGACAATTTGTACAACAAGAAAGGTGCGGATGAACATTTCAAGCTGTTTATAGGCTTTAAAAACACTATATGCACCAACCTGTGCGTATGGTCTGATGGTTATATGGGCGACCTTAAAGTAAAAAGTGTTGGTCAGCTTAGGGCTTGTATACGTACCATGATTGAAAACTATAATTTAAACTTTCACATGTTTGAAATGCGTCAGTTAGTTAATTACAGTCTAACGGAGAAGCAGTTTGCAACAGTAATTGGCAGATGCAGAATGTATAATTATTTACCTCATCACGCTAAGAATGAAATCACTCCGTTGAGCTTGAATGATACACAGGTGGGTACTATTTGCAGAGACTACTACAGGGATGAAAGTTTCTGTAGAGACGAATCAGGGAATATCAACCTGTGGAGACTGTACAACCTGTTCACAGGAGCCAATAAAAGCACCTACATAGACAACTTCCTGGACAGAGGAGTAAATGCTTATCATTTTGTGGAGCACCTGAAATTGGGGCTTAAAAACAATTCAGGAAGCTGGTTTATGCAGTAAAAACACATTTTATGGCACCACATCTTCAGTATTATAATCATCAGGCACTGTTATTAGTTAATGGAAGTGGGCAGCTAAAAGTACTGTACGTGCCTTTTCGCGTGGTTTGTACTACAGCCTTAAGCAGGATTCCAATTCACACGCACGTATTTGTCGAAGAAGTGTTATCTAGCCTTGATGACCAACTCTACTTTGTGGTTTGGGGCGAACCTTACATATACAAGTGCTTTAAGTTGGCCATTAACTTTTAACAGGGTTATGAATGGTATTCTCATGATACAAATAACCTTATATTTTTTATAGCCCAGGGGTGATGCTTTTGGCATGTAAACTAATCGTATGTTCAGCCGGATATATCACCCTTGAGTTGAGATTAAATTCATTATGCGTTAGTCGGTCAGTCATTACTTGTATAGGTACAGAAGTGACTGACCGATATATCCTGCAATGCTTTCATGAGTTGTTAACTACCAACGCTGATGAAACACTCAGCACAGATTTTTCCAATTTGCCAACTTTGCCACAGCTCTTGGGTGACATTTCCGACTTATACAACACAAGCAGTTTTTTGGAATAAGCCCGTAAGTTTTACCCCTGAGCTGTAAGCAATCATTCCGGTCAGTCAGACTGTATGTATAAAAGCAAGTGACTGACCGATATTTTTTGCAAGGAGTGAATCATTTATGCACTAATCAAGTCACTCTGGGGTGATATCTTCTACCACCCATCCTGGCTTGAAAATGTTAGCATTGCCTTGAAGTTTGATTTTTGAAGCAATAGTTTGCTTATGTAGGGGCAGTTTGCACCAAAAAATAGTAGTGTGGCAAAACTGGCGAAATGGCAAATCCTCCAAAACCATTGTCTATAAAGGATTACAGGCATTTCGCCAAATTGCCAATTTCGCCACTTTTATAACTTTTATGCGTTTGTCATATGTAAAATATCTTAGAGTTTATCAATGCTCATGATTTGAAAAACCAACCTGTTTAGGAAATATTTAAATTCGCCATACTGGAAAGTCCATTAGTGTGAGACATTTGTGAAGAAGTGCAGCAATATTCCGTTCGGTAGATAGTCTGAATATTCCTCGCGGTTAATTAGACCTAAAGGTTCCTTAAAAGCTTATCATCAAGTTTACGACATGATAGACACAATCAATTTGGCACATCGAATACATATTTCTTTTTTGCTTCAGATTCTGTTAAACTAATTAAAGTTGGCGGTCCTCCGCCACTCATTTCGCTATTGAGATAAACTAATTCTCACAATCTATTATCTTCAGGATCTTTGTACAGGGTGTCCCATCCGCCAGAGGCCGTTGTGATTTTTATCAATTGGTTGTGGATTAGCCACTCTATACGTGCACAAACTTCGTCATTGTTAACAGAATTATTCAAGTACACCCAATGCCCTTCTAATTTATGCTCAGTGCTCAATAATTTCATTATTTCACGATGTTTATGTTTGCATTTGCAGGTATTGGTTGATTAGGAATTACAAATTCTCTTGCGCCCCCTGCAGTTTTTCCACCATTAACAAAGCCAGGATCAAGTCTATTGTAAGGCGAGGCAATTGCTTCTGGTATTTTAAAATTATTACCTTAAATCCTGCTGAACTTTCGGGTATGGTTAATCTTTGTGCTATTTGGCTTGCAGCCTTTTCTTATTAGAAAAATTGAGAAAAATTATCAAGATGCTTTGAAATATCAGGATAGTGCATTGGCTATAAGCACCAGTCTGGAATATAATCAACAGCTTCTCCTGGCAAAATCGTAACTAAATCAAGCAGATATACTTTTTTTATGGGAAATAAAATGCGAGCAATTGATAGCGTTCAAATTGCTATAGATCTGGAAAAGAATTTTATGTTCAGCGGGTCTGAATTTGAAGATAAATTTCATAGTTAAATTCAGGAAACATAAAAACTTAGAAAGCAATCCAGAAGATCATATCATTTTAGCTAATTTAACCTGTCAACACTTATATTTCCAACATTGTTATAAATTATGGGCTCTTCTTCAAAAGTATTATGGAACCCCTCGTTTATGTTTCCAAGCAAATTCGTGTCGTCTACAAAAATATTATTCCTTAATTCTACCTGAGCTTTAAATGCACAGTCAAAAAAGTTTACAAAACCACAAAAAACATTTCCGATAAATCTTATACTTTTATCATTATGACCTCCCATTTGAAAATCAATGGGATTAATAACCTGATTATTTTTAAATAATAATCCTCGCTTAAACCAACAAGAATGAATCAACAAATCTTGTATTATACAGTTTTCTATAACAATTTCAAAATTAGGATCAAAAGATATGAAATCAAAAGTCTTAATCAATGAGTTCGTTATGCTAAAAAATCTTACTTCTCTTAATTCCGAATAGTGCAAAGAATCAATTATTTGTTTAGTTATTGTCATAATTACCATTTTATCTTTCCCAAATTTGTTAATGTACCGTTTGTGACACGGCTGGAAATTCCTGGATACGCATTCATTGACTGGACTACGCCATCTTTCATAAAAGCTTTGAATTGAACCTGAATACCATTAACCACAGCATTTAATGTATTGTCTCCTTCTTTTAAAACTGCTGCATTATCTTTAATAAGCGAGTATGCTTTAACTGCTGCATCTTCCGCTTTCACACCAATAGCAGACAATCTTTCACTTCGAAAACCGTGTTCAAAAAGCTTCTGTAATACTCCTTCCCTACTTGGTACAAACTTTTTAGCCAGATCTGCAGTCTTTTCTGCGATTTCGACACCCGTTTTCACCACAGCTTTCTCCGTAGTTATTTCTGCAACGGTAGTAGCTTTACTAACGGCGCTTGCAGCGACCTTCGTAACTGTTTTTCCAACAAGTTTTCCTGCAACATTTGCGACACCGTCTGTTACAAAACCAATGGCTGCGGCAGTTCCGATCTTAACTGCACTTACTTTAGTTAGCGCTTGGCCTAATGACTTACCATCATGCAGATTTTCTGCAACTTGTGAACCATACTCAACAACTGCTCCAATAGCTGCGCCAACAAGATTATCTAACCCGAAAATATCTCCCTTGGGATCATTATATAGTATAGGGTCATTACCCATTGATTCATAAGGAGATAAACTTTCCTGTCCTTTTTCAATTTTTGGATCAATCTGGTTCCATCTACCCAATTGCGGATCAAGTTGTCGGAAATAGGTGTCATAAATTTCCAAACCACTTCCATCACTAAACTCTTTATGTTGTAGTTCACTTCCCTTATTAAACCTGAATAAATTCTCTAACTTACCCGCCGACTGCGAACTAATCCCCGCCATTGTCAAACCAAACGGATAATAATGCGTCTCCTCAAGCAACGGCCCTCTGGTATGTATCAACTGCAAATTATCAAAGAACACATCAACGTTACTTTCGTTACTGCAATATACGTATAAGTAACCGCCTTTACCGATGTTTACGGTTCGCTGGTGGCTCTTTACTGCATCTGCGGTGGTATTGATGAGATCAAAACTGCTGCTGCCCGCAACAGGTTTAAACTGTTCATCAAAAAATATCCAGTTGATATAGGCTTTGGGAACACTGACTGTAGATGGATTAGGTACATTTCCAAGTACCGTAGTTAACCCGCTGGTTGTAGCCGTAGAACCATTTAGTGCTGCAGCAGTTGCACCATGCCCGCTGCCTGCTACCGCTGCTGTGCCAGCAAACGAAGTAATAAAGGCAGCAAGTGCAGAAGATACCGTGTAGGTATTGGTCGGGTTAACACCGTTACTGTGCCAGAAGCTTTTACCCCGTATATCCACTACATCTCCCGGCATTACTTTTAAGGTAATACCTAGCCCTGTTTTGCTACCATTAAAACCATTAAGCTTATATACTTGTGTGCTTGTAGCCGTGGTATTGGAAGACGGGTTATTGTTGTAAGGCGGGTTTCCATTGTTGTTAGGGTAATCCTTCCCGGTGGTGCTGTTCCAGGAAGCAATATTGCTCACCCCCACTATATTGGCAGATTGTATATCGTAGTAAGCCTTTTCTATATTTAAGGAAGCGGTGTTGGTTTCCAGGGTGGCTGCGGGTAAGTATCCTGCTGTTTCTCATCCGTCAGCACTATCCTTGTATTGCCCAGGTGGTCTTTTTCAAAATAGTCATAGAACATCGTGTCCGTTAAACCAACTGTTTTAGGGCGTATACGGCCTTCTTCCTGTGCGATGTATTGCAGGGTATCATTCTGATAAGTGAATAAACCCAGATAGTCAGTAATGGTTGTTTTCGCGGGGTTTACCGTATTATCATATACAATCTTCCGTAGCTTGTTACCTACAATGTCATACACATATTTTATAGAGCCTTTCCCTGTAATAATAATGGAATCAGGGTTATTCAGGTGGGTGTACTGGATAAGGCTGATGCTTTTGTTATTGTCTTTGGTAAGGTTGCCATTGTTATCATACGAATAATCTGCAGTGCTATTATTATTCACCTCTTTAAAATCGCCCAGTGTGCTGTTGGCGTCATTGGCCTGGTCTGTTACATAACTTAACCGGTTACTATTGGTAAGGTAACCATAGCTTAGGTTATCTACCGGCTTTGAACTGTTTAGCACCAATCCATTCTGAGCCATCTTGGTGATATTGCCGTTCTGGTCGTAATTAAGCGCAGTGACAGAAAAGTCAACCCCGGCACTGATGTTCCAGGTACCACCTGTATTCTGTGTAAAATTTGCTCCTGTGAGCCTGTTTACGGCATCATAGGAAAAACCATAGGCCCGCTGTTCACCATCACCTTTGCTGCGCCAGCGGGTACCGGAAATATTACCGTTGAGGCTGGATGTACTAAAGCCGAAATCATAACAAAGTTCCATCCCAAACCAGCCATCCGCACTGTTTTCATTTCTTGCATAGTCTTTATTAATGCCTCTCAGCCATCCGCGGATATTGTAATCATACTTGATTACGTCAAGTGGTGTTGCAGTGTAGGTGTTTAAGCTTGATGTATTTCTCACCTTACCCAGGCTTTTCTGCTGCAACTGACCAAGTTCATCATAGGTGTTTTCTGTAATCGTTACCTCCGGGCTGTTAGCTGCTTTCTTATAAACTTTTGTAAGCCTGCCAGCCGCATCATACTCCATTTTGGTAAGCACACGGTATTGCTGTGGACTATTACCCGCTTTACCATGACATACCAGGGTTCTTAACATTTGGCCTGTAAAACTGTATTGTGTTGTTATCGTATCCTTGCCCGCGGAATAATTGGTACTGTGTACCTGTATCACCCTTCCCCTGTCATCATAAAAACTGACAGTATACAAAAAAGCAGTAGCACCAATAATTCTTGTTTTTGTACCCGTTACCAGCCCCTTTGTTTGTGTGCTGGCAGTAATGCCTTGCGGGTAGGGGAAAGTCGTATTACTTGGCGCATAAAAATAACCTGTTCCGGTAATGCTGTTTGCCGTGATCATGCTGGCACTTAACCCACTGCCGCTGCTGCTTACCCAACTATAATCATCATAATAGGTTTCTGTTGAAGGATAATTGCCAGTCGTGGGCAAAGGATAGGCGCTGCTGTTTTGCGCCAGGTCCTGGTGGTATGCCCTGTCTCCCGTGGTGATCCATAAACCTGTTCTTACTGGTCTGTTCAGGTTATCATACTGGGTATACTGCCAGCGGTTTAATGCTTTGTCATTTGCGTTCTGCGTCATAACCAATCTGTCCCGTGCATCGTAGACCAAAGCCATTTCTCCGGCACCAGGTACACGTTTAACGATCATCCTGTTACGGCCATCATATTCATAACTAAAGCACAGTTCTTTCGCAATGCCGGAACTGCTCCAGGTGGTGCCGTTAAAGGTCCAGTTATTGTCCTTCAGCCAGTCCGTAGCTTTGGGTTGTATTACAAAACGAAGGTTACCCTCATCGTCATATACATAATAGGTACAAAGCCAGTCGGTATGCCCATCTGATGGGGTTGCACTTAGAGCAACTTTCTTTAAAATGACTTTCCCTTCTTTGTCTTTATATTCTGCAACGCTGTTACCAGATTCATCAGTGCTTAATGTTTTAGAAAGTAATCCTTCACCATAAGTACCTACTTTAACTGGTACAGTATTAGTAGCACCTACGTACCAAATCACCACTTCATCTGCGCTATTGTTCAACAAGTATTGTGTAGCAACACCTACATTGTTCCCAACCCAGCTATTGCCTTGAGGATATACCTTGTTTACCCGATTCAAAGGAGAGGACTCATAATCTGTTTTTGAATAAAAGAATTTTTCGCCATCGGCATTGGCTGTAGGATTGTAAATACTTTTAAGGAAATTATTTTGTTCATTAAATACATCCTGCCGAAAGCTTCCATCAGTATAGGTGCTTACGTATGGCAAATATTTAAAAGTTTCCCGGCCCAACTCATCATAAATCACAGGCGCTACCAAATCCTTACCAGCAGGACTTACCTGCCAGGCGACAGTTTGTACTGGTCGCCCTAATCCATCCACATACTGAGTGCTTTTTTTAACTTCCTGGTTTGTTCGGGACTGGGAGACAATTGTAGCTTCATCCGATATTGGCCGCTGGGCTTCCCAACTTCTCGCATAATTAAGAACTGAGCCGCTATAGGCTGGTGGCAGGGGAGTAACCGCCTGGGTTGCGGTAACGGGTTGCGTTCTGCTATCAGGAGATTGACCAAAGCTGTACCTGTATGGAACGCATAGCAGAAGCAGGAAAGTGCAGAAGTTGACGAATATATTGAGCGGTTTCATGTGTAGTCGTTAAAACGGGTTATTAATTCATGCCAAACAGAAAGAAATCGTTTATTAGTTACTGATGGATATAGAATAGGGAATTACATTCAAGTAGGTCATAGTGGAGCCCGTCTGCCGTAAGTCACCATTTACAAAGGCGGTGTAGGAATTTCCTGTATCGCCCATTGAAATCGTGATATCGTAGCTTCCTTGGGGTATTGTCGCCGTCATACTTGTTGGGCCAGGCGCTATCGATACAGAGGTCGAACCACTACTGGTACTGCTGCTATTTTTGAGATTGAATGTTATAGTGACATTCCTACTGGAAGAGTTGTAAAGTGAAACACTCATTGTCGGAAGTGTCGTACAACTTCCATTTGCGTCTGCTTCCCACTGTTTTGCATTCACTGCTGCCTGCGCCTGAAGATTCGCATCCTCTTTTGACCTAACGGATTTGTAAGCCCCCTCTGCAAAATTCACATGAGTATATAGATTACCTGTTGAACCGAATGGACAACCAGTCTTGAAAATGTCCTTGCTTACTGCATCACTTCTAAATAACTGGCTTTCTGTTAAACAGCTTCCTTGCGTATTTGCAGTATTCTGGCCGTTTGTATTCAGATCATTTTGAACCTTCGCGTCTGCATCAGCCTGGTCAATAGCCGACGTATAAATACCAGATGTATAATTTACATAGGTACCATATTGCCCTGATGGACACACTTTCTGGTATTCAACGGTCCTGGGGCCGCTGGTATAATTAAAGCATCGTCCATTGATATTTGCATATAACTGGCCATTCCACGTAACATCCAGGTTTGCCTTGTTATTAGCGTCGCTTTGATCTATATTGGAATAGTGAATACCATTTGACACCTGGTATACTTCATCAGACCCTCTGAACCCTTCCGGGCATCCTTGCTTCCTATAAGTGCCTTGTGCATTATTGTTGTTATAATACAGCGGATTTATAAAAGAATACTCATACTTTTTTACCACATTATTATCCTGGTCTCTCACTACTTTAAGCCGGTTGTAGGTATCATATTCAAACGCGGAGGTTCTGTCATTAATATTCGAAGCAGTACTCTGCCCAATCAATGGTTGATAGGTGTAGGCAGTCATTTGGGCGGCAGCGGGATAGAATTTGATTTCATCTACCTGTCCCGCCAGGCTAATGCTGTACGTCCCTCCGCTCACTGTTTTCTTTTCTGTGCTATAGTTCCAGGATGAACCGTTTTTGTACCAATACGAAAGTATATAGGTCCCATTGTCAATATTGCTCAACGTTGTACTAAATCCACCGGTTTTGCTAAACCTCCCTGTTTTTGCGTCACCGGAAGTAGAGTTACCTTCATTGCTGTCTTCAAAACTTGTGTAGAATATATTTTTGCGTGGAGTGTTTTTGGCTTCCGCTATCGGATAAATATTGTTATATCCCCAGATGTAACTAAGTAACTGGTTCCCTGTTGCTGTAATTTGTGTAGGATTGTAACGACTATCAAATGAATTAAAGGCAACATTCGAAACATACCTGCTGTCTGGTTGAAAGGCTGCAGCAGTTCCTGCTGTTGGCAATACCCCTGCAGCACGGTTACTAAATTTGAACTGCGCTACATCCAATGGGTCTGCAAATTCTGTCTTGGAGATATTATTTACTACCGGCCCCTGGTAGATGGTTAACTCTGCGGAAAGTACCGTTGTATTTGCGCCTATCAACTGCGTTGTTACCTTTTCAATCGGGCTGCTGGTGAATCCTGCGATTTGTGGATTGTAGTCTGATGGATAAGCTATATAGGTTGTCGTCAGCCGCTGGTTACTTTTCCGGTTTACGATTTTGGTAGGGTTTACGTGAACGAGGTTGCCGTAAGTATATTGAACAGTATCAATGAGTTTGATTCCCCTGTCATCAGTTGTTGTGGTAATTTCCATTTCCGGCTTCATGATAGCTGAATTGATCGTTCTGTCTGACAATGCATATACTTTCCAGTAATAGTCACTGTTGGTGATAGCCGTCTTTTCATATTCACCGGAGGTTGCCGTTGGAAACTCCAGGTATCGGTACATGGCGCTCTGCGGTATAATGACTTCGTTTAATTTGGTGTAGGTTAATCTTTGAGAACTGATCTCCTTGTAAGAATTGGAAACGGGATCCCATTTCTCTACTGTTTTTTGTGAAAGTTGTGATTTAGACCATTCATTTAGTTGAAAAGAATAAACACCCTGCTCGCCTGTTGAACCATCCGTGATATAACCGGTATAGCCTAATGCCTTTGAAGGAAGACTCAGATAATCATAATCGTATTTATAGGAAGGATAAGTGTAGTTGTAAACAGTGCGACCATTTTTTGTGTTGTTCCTGGAATAATTATATTCTGTTACAGAACCATAATAAACCGGTATGCGGTAAGCAGCTTGTATTTCGGGTACGGGATCCGAGCTGTATTCGCGGTACTGGAAGCTTCCAACAAAATCAACATCAAATGACCTGGATACTTGTTCCTGGATAAGGAATTTTCTTTTTTGATAGTAAAAATCATTGACTTCCGGTTGTCTTGCCAAATAACCGCCGCTGTATTCATAAGTCTTACCAGTCATGTTTCCCAGGCCGTCATGCGAGATAATCTTCGCGATACGCAAACCAGGCCCCTTCACCAGGTCCAGGTTGTTGTTATAGTACCTGTTGGATTGGTAGAAGAATTCTGAGGTCCCACCGGTAGGATAATGAATCATCTTAATCATGCCCACAAGTGAGGCTGCAGAATCAGGCATTTTACAGGATTCACCACTACCAACATTCACTGTTGCATTGTAGGCTGTTGGTGACTTCTGCGAAACATCAGCTGAAGTAAAAGGTATCTGTTTAAAATCATTTACATTAAACGTGTTTGAATATCCCCACCAGTCTTTATGCAGGTTGAAAGACGTCTGGTTACCCCCTGTTACTCCCGGGTAATACTCAAATCCGTATTTTTCTGCAATCGCACCCGTGCTATCCATAAAATTGATATTCTGGATCGTCCGGGAATTGTTGTTTGGCAGGGGAAGATTGGTGCCCGGCAAGGAGGAGAAATAAATCAAATTAGCCGCTTTTATAAAAGCACCTAAAGAGTTCCTGACAACCACGGAGGATAGTAAAAACTGAGACGGGGTGCCAGCATAGGTAAAGCTGATGGTACCATTATCAAACTCAATATCCTTTATATACCCAATATAGTATTCATCGCCTGTAGACACTGTAGCGTCCTTAAATTTCATAGTATAAGCGCCTGTAAACTGTCCACTAGGATTACCTGATGGATAGGCTGCCGCATGATCATTATAAACACCCGCATCTGTTATTTGCTTCGTATCAGCATAGGCCCTGGTACCGATTGCTGTTTGAGGATCTACAATTAATACATCGTACTTAAATCGAATGGAATGTCCTGTAGATGTAGTTATCTTGTTGATAAACCAAGAGGTAAACTCATTTACACCCGACGCTTTATTATACTCGTTAAAACCATAACCTGATGCATCTTTTCCAAAAACATAACTTATTCCTTTATCGTCAATGATAGTAAACTGGTCCTGCGTTCTGGTTACAGTGTAGGGGCAATAATTTAGGAATACCACATTTCCATTATCCTTTATTACAAATTTGGAAGAGAGTCCATTCAGACTAATCGTATAAATATCATACTGATTGTCTTTTTTAGTTGGTGACCCTCCGGAAGGCAAAAATTCTTTTCCTTGCGGATCCATCTGTTCAAGTTCGGTGTAGTGGGCACTCTGCGGAGAAAGATCTCCCGGTGCTTTTTCTATATGAGGTCCTCCATCAATATCTGATCTTCCCCTGATCTCCCGGTTAATCACACCTGTTGCCATCAGTTCCCAGTTCATCCCCAGGCTGGAAAAATTAAAAGTGGTTGACCTACCAGATGCGTGGAAGCTAGCCGTGATGGGAAAGGAATAGTCCTTAAATGCAATCGTATAAATCGGGATATCAATAGCAGGCAATCCTGTGGAGAAATCGACCGGGTAATCTGCAAACTTCTGAAACGCCATCGCGTTGGGAGAAGGCGGAATATAACTTTTTACCGGCTCTTGGGTTTGGCTCTTTGCATTAAAAAATCCCAATAAAGCAGTGCTAAGTAAAACGCAAAGCAGCGTGTTAGTTTTAAACTTCGGCATAAGAATGTTATAAAAAATCAGGGATCAGGAAATAACGGTTACGTCAGTCAAATCGGTTTATGAATCAATGAATTACTATTTTTTATATTAAAGCTGGTATCCCAGCCTGAATTTTAATGCCTGTCCTTGCGGCTTTTGCCTGTCAGCAAGAAAATCATACAGCAACTGCATCTTCCCTTCTTTCTTTTTGCCGATCTTATATTTTTTTGTGATGCCTAGTAAGGCACTCTTTTGCCATAGGTTCAGGTTCTTGATATCCCTGAAGTTTTCAAATTCTTTCAGGTATTGGTATTCCCAGCCTCCGCTGATCCAGAAAGTACCTTTCGCCTGGATATCCAGGTAAGAACGCAGGCTTACTCCCTGGTTAGTGAATGCAATATGATTCCATCCACGGCCAAGCCCCAGTTTATACCCACCGCCAATACCAATGGAAACATGACTGCTGGTTTTGTAGCCAAGCAATAAAGCAATATCCATCGTAGCTGGTAACAGTTGGTTGGAACCCTGCGATTGTAAATTCAGTCCATATTCCAGCCTTTGCAGCAGGGATTTTGTGCGCATGCTGTTGGGCTTGAAGTCTGGCATGCTTATATCCTGACCATTGCCGGATAACTGATTGGCCTGGTCTCTTACCTGGCTTAGCTGTTGCTGTGCCTGGGTGACATACTGTTCAGGAATAGGCATATTGCCAGTGTTTCCTGAAGCGGGGTTACCGACTACACCTCCAAGACGCTGTTGAACAATTGCGGTGACCTGTGCAGCACTTTGCAGGCCAGTCAAGGCCTGTGCTGTTCCAAAGTTTTCAGGCATCGGAAAAAGACGGGCTAAGAGGCTGTTTTTTTGCCAGAAACTTTTGAATGCAGGTAAATCACGAATAGTTGCCAGCAGTTTTTCTTCCAGCTTGCTTTGATCTTTCAGCAGGTCTTTATATTCTGCAAGCCGTTGCTGGTAATAGTAAGCCTCTTCATTCAGGCTTTTTAGTTCTTTGGCTAATCCAGTGTTGGCTAATGCGTCTTTTAACTGCTGCTGACGTTCCTTAATAAGATCTTTAATGTCGTTTGCCTTATCCAACTGCCCCTGCCAACCTTTTAACTGTTCACTTACCTTGTTAATCTGCTGCAATTTGTCAGGCGAAATACCGGGAATGTTCTTGAGAAAATTTATACTAGTACCGAGACTATCAAGCTTTGGAACATACTCCTTTACCTGGTCAGGTAACGTATTATCTACCGGTGATTGTAGATTATCCTGTAATTGCTGGTAAGGGTTATTTGAAAACAGGGTCGCAGCCTTTACACTATCTGTTAAAGCAAGCTTGTTATGCAGTCTTGCCTCAAGCCGCTGCATACGCCTGAGTATTTTTGCAGACTGCTTATCCAGGGACCTTGTCATCCCTTCATATTTCTGACTGACTGCTTTAAGTGATTTTTGACTGACCTCTGGATTTGACTTAACTGTACTGTCAGTTTGCGCGTGAACGCTGCAAACAACAAATATGCAGGTTAGCACGAAAAGTAGCTTAGGTATCACAGTTAGATTAGACAGGGGTATAATTTAAGTTTTGGATTGCTTAACGCTGTGCAAATGTAGAGATGGTAACAATGCGCAGTTAACGTACTATTACTTATTTTGTAAGTGCGTTAATTTAAAGGTTAATCGTGCAGAAATGAACCATAAGTGTGCAAAGAATTTTGGTCGGTTGATTAAAACAAGAGAGAATGCTTCTTAGAATCAGGTGATCATAATGCCGGATGTATCACCCCAGAGCTATTGGATAATGTATTCGTACTGATTGTGCTGAGAGGTGTTTAAAATCTGCATCAGTTCAATAAAATTTGTAATTTTTAAATAAGGCTGGCGAAATGGCGAATTGACAAATTGGCCGAAAGGCTTGCTGGTGTTAGATTACAGCAGTTTCGCCATTTTGCCGAATTTGCCAACTTTGCCACCCTTATATTCTTCGTAAATGCTGAATGAATTTTTCGCATTAGCAATAGCCTCAGGGTATTTTTTTGGTCCGTCAGTCAATCATCTTCTATGGGCTCTACTGACTGACCGGCATAACTAAACTTACAATTCTATAAATATTAGTGGTTATCACATCTAAAAAAATATGATTGCGCTTCTTAAGAAATCGAATTGTAATTTGTTATTTTGTTACATCGCCTTCCAATCCCTTGCGTTTGTGGATTGGAGACAAATCACCTAATCCCTTTGCCATATGCCTTCAATAAATGAGATTAGTCAAAAGCAAATTAGCCAGTTAGATCAAAACGATCTCACTGCTTTGCTAAAATTGCTGCTTAATTTAGAATCCATAACATTTAAACTTCAGGGTAGTGATATCTCCGTTCCACTAAATATTTCGGTCAGCGATGGTGGCGAAGATGGCAGTATAAGTTGGGATTCAGGACCGGAAAAAACAGTGAACCTCCCAAACAGATGGACTTTTTTTCAGAATAAGGCAACACGGCAGCCACCAAAATCATTTACAGAGGAAGTATTGGAAAAAAAGAAAAAGGGCCAGCCAAGAATCTTAAAATCAAGAGTCAAAGAAGTTGTTGATGCAAATGGCTGTTATGTTTTGTTTACAACGCATCCATTAAACAAACAACATATCGCCGAAAGAATTAAAGCATTGCGAGCAGGACTTAGAGAGGCTGGTTCAACCAATGCTGAAACATTCCATTTTGAAATCTACGATGCCAATAAGATAGCAGATTGGGTAAATCAATATAGTACCGCAGTAATACTGGTTCAAAAGATGAATGGAATGGATAGGCCAAACGGCTTCCAGAGCTGGGATGACTGGGCACTAAATGTCGCAATCAACGAATCAAAATATCATGTAGACGATGTGCTGGAAAATTACAAAAAACAAATTGTTGATGCGGCGTGGAAACTTCTCCCGTTAAGAGTCTCTGGTCATTCCGGGCTTGGCAAGACCAGATTACTTTTTGAGGCATTTAGAGAAAGTGTGCTGCGTAAATCAATCCTGTACTATGATCTGGCAGGTGATGCAGATGTCAAAGGAATTAAAGACTTCCTTTTGAACCATCAGAACAGCCAGTCTGGAATTGCTGTTATTGACAACTGCAGTTCAGAAAACCACAATATCCTTGCAAGTCTCAGGACAATAGCCCCCAAACTTTTACTGATTACCATTGGCTTTGATGACGAAAAAGAAGTTCGAAACGGAAAAATAATTCTTGACAGAAAATACCAATATGAAATAGTTAAGCAAATTATTGATGATGAGCTTGTAGGGTATCTTGAAACAGATAAAAAATATCTGAACCGTCTTTGTGAGGGATATCCTGCCATGGCGATAATATTCTGCCGTAATATCAAGAGTACAGGCATAAGTTCGTTCGATTCAATGGTACCCCGGGAATTTGTGAAAAAATTACTTTTTGGCAGTGAAGAAGGTAATATAGACTATAATGTCATTCAAGCCTGCTCAGTATTCTCATCCTTTGGGTTTCCAGATGAGGAGTTCCGATCGATATTAAGTAATCAGGAAAAAGAATTGCTTGACAGTCAGATAAAGTATATCTGCGACAAAGTTCTTGATAATGAAGTTACCGTTAACAAGTTTTATGCGATATGTAACAAGTTTAAAAGCAAAGGGATTATAGAAAGACAGGGATTATATTATGTTGTAAAGCCTCCCGCCTTGGCAATTACGCTGGCAACCGGATGGATGTTGGCGACAAGAAATGAAAAGATTCTGGAAATTTTGACAGATCTGAAGGGGGAAGACTTAGGAAATAGAATTACAGAAAGACTTAAAATGCTTGATCAGATAGACAAAGCACCGGAAATTGCGAGGGAACTATGGGGGCCTGACAATTTTTTCTCATCAGCGGAAGTGCTTAATACAGGCTGGGGTTCACAACTCTTCCGCAATATCGTTGAGCTGAACCCTGAAGCAACATCAGCAGCTATTTTTCAAACTTTTTCTTCCTGGACCACTGAGCAATTATTAACTGTAAGAGAAGGTCGGAGAAATCTGGTCTGGGCGCTGGAGAAGCTTGTTTTCGGAAAAGATACCTTTAGTATTTCTGCCAGGTTGCTGTATCAATTTGGCGCGGCAGAGAATGAAACTTGGGCCAACAACGCTACAAATCAATTTGTCCACTTATTTAATATTTTTCTTGCAGGAACAGAAGTTTCGTTTGTAGAAAGAGTCCCGATTTTAAAATGGGGACTGGATAAAAAGGATAAGAGATTTACAACAATAGCAATAAAAGCAATTGCCACAGGTTTTCGCTTTGATCACTTCACAAGAACGGGAGGGGCAGAAAAACAGGGAAGTCGTGCGTCTCTTAAAGATTATGAACCGAAATCTTACAGTGAAATTTATACATACTGGAAGCATCTCAGTTCGATGCTTTATCCATATCTGTTCCTCAAAAGTGAAGAGGGACAATTGGCAAGGCAGGCGCTTGTTGGGGGCATTAGGTTTTTTGTTAAGCATCATCAGCTTGAATTGATAGAAAATGTATTATCCCAGGTATCTGGTTCACTCGGGTCTATTTGGGACGAAGCAATAACAGAATTAAATAAATCGCTCCAATATGAAAATCCTACAGACGAGGAGCGTGAAAAGATTCAATCTATACAGTCCTCACTCAAACCAACAGACATTAAGAGTTTAATCGAATTAAAAGTATCGAAAGCAATATGGAAATTGGGTGATTTTGATGAGCTTGACGAATATATCGACCATCCAAAAAATGAGGCTGAGAAGTTGGCTGAATTTGTGACTGCCCAAAATATCGAGCCTGAAAATTATCTGCCATTAATCGTGCAAGGCGCACAGATGCAGGCGTTTAATTTCGGGAAAAAATTGGGAGAGTTGATGAATGATAAAAAGCTTTTTCTTTCAAAAGCCTTGCTGGCATTAAAAGCCGTTCCGGATTCAAATCAAAATCCAGACCTTATTGGGGGATTTTTGGAGGGATCACAGGATGAAGAGTTGTTTGCTTATGTAATTGAATTTTTGCAGAATACCCCGGGTTTAAGTGTTCATGCATTTTATATTGTAAGAATATTCAAGGTCACGTCTGCCAACCTCCGTATGCTTATGGCATTGACCGACCGATACTCCTTGCAGGTTGAACTTTTTTTGAATTTTCAGTATGGTCGCATGTTGGAAAATTTAGAAACCGAAGATCTTCTTCTCTTAAGCAATTTTCTTCAAGGGAAGGGAGTAAGAGGAAAATGGGTTGCATTAAGCCTGCTCTTTTCTGTTCAATACCGAAATGAAATTGCATTCCAAAAATTGAAAAGTCATTTAAGAGCCTTGCTGAGTGAATCCAACTTTTTAACGCTTGGTGAAACGCAACATGTTATGGAATCATTTCACTGGCATCAGGTGACAGAGCGTCTCCTTAAAGATACCCATGACGTGGAATTAGCTGAAATGATAAGTCGTCAGATCATTGAATATTGTTCAAATCAGGAAGAGAGATATGTACATGATTCCTCCGTTTCAAAAACGGTGACCATTCTTTTTGAATTGTATTTTGAGAATGTGTGGCCAATATTTGGAAATAGTATAATTGGTAACTATTGGGAATCTTCCCATTTAAGACACCTGCTTTGGCCGATTGGCTTTAACAATCATACAAAGTCGAGTTGGATATTTGACGATGAAGCCAGAAGCCGATTTGCACTGAAGTGGATGAGAAGCCAGCAATGGGATTCACTCAAGCGAATGGCATCGTTTATGCCTGTGGAAGGTGTTAGTCATACCGATTCAAAATGGCATCATTTTTCTAAGGCAGCCATTGATGAGTTCGGCAACGCCCCGGGTTTTCTTGATCAATTAAGCGCTAATATGGGAACGTTTGGAACTGCTGGATCGAGAAGGCCCTATTTCTTAACTCAAAAATTATTGCTGGAAGAACTTTTGAATCATTCAAAACTTGAAGTGCAGGACTGGGCAAGAAAAATGTTGGAATATACTAACAGAGAAATCAAAAGAACCGACTTGGAAGATGAAAGTTTTTACTTGGGAGACTCTTAGAGCTCGGCATCGATTGTGTTAAAGCAATAAGAAGATGTCTGTGAAAATTCCGGAAACATTGATCATGGCTGTGATTTCTAAAGTTTCGGTTTATCGCAAATAAAAGTATGAGCAGCTATGACATTATGGTTTTCCAGAAACATACATAAACGTATAAATTAATTCGGAATTAATTTTACTGTACTTAAAGCCGTTCTGCAACTTACAACCCTACCAGGTGAACTATCAAGGGATTCAAAAATAGAATATTGATTTCTTTAAAACTCAGTTAAGGTCTTTATGGTACGACTACAAAACATTGGGGGTAGAGTGAAAACTACTACATCAGAAAGCAGGTAGCGTACCATTATTTCTTTTATACCATACAGTTGCTGGTAGTCTCGCAAAACGGGAACTACAAATAGAAGCCGGAGTTTAAAGAAAATTAAAATGGATACATCACTACGTCTTTGAATGATTTAACGGCGGCAATAGTGTTATGCCAATCACCAAAACATAAAATCATTCAAATCTGTAGTGTATAAAAAATACAATTATGTAGTAACTTTATAACCATATCAAAATTGGGTGCGAACTTAAAATCACTTTACATAGGAACCCCATGTTATAGACAGCCCTATTGGGTCGTCCATATTACTCTTTAATCTTTTCGTCATTCATAAATCTGTCAAAGTAGCGATGCATACTGTGTCTTAACTCTTTTTGAAACATATACATATCTTCATTCTTTCCAAAGAACTCCATTATCATTGGGTGTCCAACCATTGCAAATGTTCTTTCAAAATTTGAAATCATTTTTTTTCTCTCTGCCACGGATTTTGAATTTTTTAAACCACGATAAGTTTCAAGTCCAATTTCATATAACCATGGGAAGTCGTCTTTAAAGAAACTTAACATCATTAAGAAGCCAACACTTGAATCGCCTGATTTCATGCCAAAATGAATCATGTCTTCTATCATCATTGGATGGAATTTTCTTCGTCTTCTTTTGATGTCCGGCTCAATTCGATTTTCAATTCTTGACGGAAGGTTTTCAAACATTATTTTTATTTCCTCGAAAAGTTTTGTTACTATGATATTGTCATTGGTTTCTTGAACTGCTGGTGTAGCGGGTTCTGAATATTTACTTACAATGTCAGTTGCCTTTTTATGAAATGCTTCTACTAGCTGCTCAACATATTTTCTCTCTGGGTCGAGTCCTGGCACATTGCAAACTAAGTCAATTACAAGTTTTGTGATTGATTCAACAGAGCCATCATTGTTTTGAAACTGTGCAAAAGGACCAGTAAAAGCAATACTATGTTGAATACCCATTGCGATTCCAATAACTTTTTTCCCTAATTTTCCTTTCGCAACTCCTGCTTCGTATAATATCCATGGTCTTTCAACACTTCGTTGAGTCAAAAGGCAAACAACATCAGACGCCTCATCAATTTTGTCCATAATAGCAGGATACCAATCTAAGCCATATTCAATTCCTTGTGTTCCTTTCTTGTCGGATGAACGAAATGATTTAAGTCCACCAGCACTTGCACTTTTTAAAAGGTTACTAAACTCTTCAGCAAGTTCTGCGTCTCTTGTGTCATGACTTATAAATACTAAAGGATTATTCGTTTTTGTTACCACAGATTCTGTAGATGTTTTGTCAACACTTATTGCTGGTTGTGTTTTTTTTCTACTTGTTGCCATAATTATTATTGTTAGTAGTGCGGTATGTCTTAGGGTTGCCTATAACGCGTAAATTTATGTCACAAGATGTGATTTAAAGCATACACGCACCCTTAAGTATCAATCATTTAAGGATATACATTCAGTATTGTCATTACGTCAATCTGTCTTTCTCTCATACACTATAAATACCCTCTTTTAAAATACCCGATGGCAAAAGTGGCAAATTGGCGAATTCTCTACAACCCTTATCAGTATTGCATTACAGGGATTTTGCCATTTCGCCAATTTCGCCAACCCATGATAAAATGATAAATCCTAAGTGGAATAACAGTCAGCCAATACATTTTTGTAGTTGGTGTGACCAACTATTAAAACACTACAGAATGATTTTTCAATCCGGCAGGTCTTACCCATGAGCCAAAGATTCTACATTAACCTTTCCTTGTTTATCTGCTTCGGCCTTGCTAGCAAAGAAAATACACATTTCAATTGCTCTGATTACACTTACTTCATACTTCAACTCTTTGGAAATCTTTTGTTGTATTTTCTTTGCCTTCGGCAGTTCTGCAATGGAAAGCACAGCATCCCTGTATTGTATATAATTTTCAAGTTTACTCACATGGTGGTGGTAAGCTTTGTTTTCGGGAAAGCAGTACCTGTAAACATGTGAATCATAAATTGGAAAACTGTCTGGAAATATAAAATGCAGAAGCTTTGATGCGCCAACTAATGACCCTTCGCAACATTCTTGAGCAGCAAGCACAAGTTTTTCTCCATTGCTTTTCTCCGCAGACGTTTTGTAAACATCAACCAGACGAATAAATTCTGGTATTTTTTCTGTATTAATTGAAAGGACACGTGGCATCCAGCTATAAACAAAGGCGATACCTGTAATTACATCTTCAGGTGTAAGCTGATCTTTGTTTTTAAAGTAATTTATATACCTTTTATAAGTATCCAAATACTTGTCGGCCCTCTTGAAGGTCAGTGCTTTAGTATCCTTAACAAGGTCTTCAATATTCAGCAGCTTCATGCAATGGCATTTAAGGGTGGTAACTCTTCAAACTTTTCCACGAATGCAAGTAACAGCGCCTTTTCAACCTCTCCAGGAGATTCTGACTCAAGCAATTCTACATAGAGGCAATTGTACGAGAGCTGTTTATCAACCTTTACAAGGGCCTTAAACCTTATTCCTGCATTGTTGCTTTTGTCGCTATAATCCGGGGCTATTGATTTTTTTAGATTAATTACTCGGTTCAGAAAGGATGTAGCTCGTCCAATGTATAGTATTCCTTCTTCATCATTGCCAAGCCACCTCTGCACAGCTATCCTCTTACCATCTTTTGCTGCAACAAGCTTATAAACACCTTCGCGTTTAGAATGTTCTTCATCAATCTGGTGCCAGAACTTTTCATCGGAATTAAGGAATAGGCTATCTATCATATGGCTCAGGGTTAAACTGTTGGCCTAAGATAATACTATAATCAAAAAAAACAAATATGTATCGGTCAGTCAGACTAACCAGAGGAATTAAATGACTGACTGGTAACGAAGAGATGAAAAATATGAATGCTTAGCTGGCACTGTTGATTAATTAAAACCGCACCGAGAATATCACAGGTTACAAGATAATACTAAGTCATCCCCCAAGAAGAACTTACCGGTAATCCATTAGTTGTTTAAGTAGGAATGCAGTTGTCTGCTGTGGTTGTAAAATTATGTAGGCATCACCCCTGAGCTGAGGATCATAGATAATTGAGCTTATGTTCCGGTCAGTCAGTATATGTCTATAATAATGAGTGACTGACCGAGTCTTAAGACAAAACCATAAGGATTCTTTTGGAAAGTTTAATTTTAAGTTCCGGAACAAATGAAATGCTGTGGTGCAAATAAAAAAGCAGCTATCAACTTTCGTTCATAGCTGCTCATAAACGATAAAGTGCGATTTGAACTTTACATAACAATATTTACAGTTTCTGGAAATTGTCGTACTTGAAGATGAGCTGGCCATTCTGTAATAAGGCCACCATGTCGGTCAGATAAATTCATTGTTTTGTAAAGATGCGTACCCAATTGTTTTACAAAAGCAGGTATTTGAGCTTCTTTACATTGTTCTAATATATCTTCAATCCATGGTATTTCACATCCTCTATACCTATATCTACCCGAATCATTACCGCTTTCTCCTCCAATTATTATCCAATGCAGGCTATTACGTATTGCTGTGTCATTAAGATGCAGATTAATAGGAGAGAGTAGCGGCTCAGCGGAAATAAATCGTGTTATGATAGGTGCTTCCAGAAGATATTGTATACGCTCATCATATTTCGCCTGATTTTCGGCTGAAATACCTATCCAAACATGCTCCCATCCATCCCCCCAATCTTGAGGAAGGTATTGAATAATGCGTTCTGGCCGTTTAGTTAATATTTGCCATTGGTATCGGGGGTTTTGCCTAATGGTATCCCAGGCGTTATCGCGCCAGGCATCCGCCTGTTCTATAAAAAAATCTGACCATGAACAGGTGAAAATACGCGCCCCAGATTGTAGTTTTTTAAGCGTATTGTTTTTTCATTCACTGATACAACCTCACTTGGCTCCTTACCATACCTTTCGTGGTCTCTATACATGTAACAAAATTTACATCCCTCACTTACCTTTTTACAGCCTGTCCAGAAGTTTATAGTTGCATCGGTCCACTGTATTTTTGAGTCTATGCTCATGATACTTTAATTTAATTTTTTTAATTTTTTACTGTATACAGTTTCTGATGTTAATTAACAATGCAAGGCTATGGTGAATAAAAAAAGTGAATGGGTGTGAGTTATTTTCAAGAAAAAACAGGCGTTTGTTTACCCATTGTTTACCCTGGGAAGTACAAAAGCTTTGCAAACACACTGTTTACAAGGCTTCTAAAGTTTTAATAGTGACCCCGCAGAGACTCGAACTCTGGACCCGCTGATTAAGAGTCAGCTGCTCTACCAACTGAGCTACGGAGTCAGAAAAATAATTTGGGCTGCAAAAATATCATTTTGATTGATATGTTCCGCTTTTCTTCCCTTTTTCAATGCAAATACTTTCGGCATAAGCATTTTATGGCGTTATGCATCGATATGATTTGATTTTTAACAGTTTACATTTTCACATTTCCTACCTTTTTCATTGCCTATCTTGCACCCTCAAATACCAGGCTGCTGGTAAGCGTTAACCATAAAACACGATCATGTTATTAGCAACGGACCTTGATGGGACTTTCCTTGGAGGATCAGAAGAACATCGTACCCAACTTTATCAATTAATAAAAGATACACCTGGCATTACCCTTGTTTTTGTTACCGGCCGCGGGCTGGAATCTGTAATGCCTTTATTGAAAGAAGAATGGATTCCCAATCCTGATTATATTATTTGTGATGTAGGCGCCACCATTGCCGACGGCAATACTTTATTTCCCGTGCCCGAACTGCAGGCGGTAATAAAAGAGAAATGGCCGGGTGCAGATGTGGTACATGAGAAAATGAAAGCGATGCCGCAGTTACAGTATCAGCCGGTACCGCAACAGCGCAGAAGTTCTTATTTCCTGAGTGATCCATCATTGATTGAAGGGGCAAGAAAACTTGCTGCTGAAATTAACTGTGATGTAATTTATTCCGCAGGTAAATTCCTTGATGTACTGCCTAAAGGAGTGCACAAGGGTTCCAGCTTAACCATGCTGGTAGAACACCTGGGCGCTAACCGTAAGGACGTTTTAGTGGCCGGTGATACACTCAATGATCTGTCTATGTTTAAGGCAGGATTTAAAGGTGTGGCTGTGGGTGAATCAGAAGAAAAACTCTTACAGGCAACGGCAACTTTGCCAAACATACTCCAGGCTAAAGCAGCAGGTGCCGGCGGTATTTTAGAAGGCATCAGGCATTTCAAACTGCTGAAAAAAGACGGTGCAAGAGAAGCTGTTGCTTTTTAAATCACTCTTTTATAAACATAGCGCATCCGGTAAAAACTTATCTTTTATTTTTACCGGATGAACCAGCATCCGCATAAGCTTATCATTATAACAGCACCATCAGGTGCAGGTAAAACATCTATTACCCGCTACCTGCTGGAGAAATATCCTTACCTGGCATTTTCTGTTTCTGCTGCCACCAGGCAGGCGCGTGGTGCTGAGAAGAATGGTATTGATTATTACTTTATGTCGGTAGAAGAATTCCAGCAAAAAATAACCGAGAATGCATTTGCGGAATGGGAAATGGTATATGAAGGCAAGTATTACGGCACATTAAAGGCCGAGCTGGAAAGAATATGGAGCGAAGGAAAAACACCAATGCTGGATATAGATGTGAAAGGTGCAATTCATGTGCAGCAACAGTATCCGCAATCTTCTTTATCCATTTTTGTACAGCCGCCTTCTGTAGATGAATTGCGCAAAAGATTGGAAAGCCGTGGCACAGAAACAGAAGAAGGTCTTCAGACAAGACTTAGCAAGGCTGCGTACGAAATCTCTTTTAAACACCACTTCGACCGCATTATTGTAAACGACAACCTGCAAAAAGCCTGTCTGGAAACAGAAAAGGTGATCAACGAATTTCTCGGGCTGCCCACAGGATAATCCCCGAAATAATCTTTCACAATTATAGCGATAGCAGTTAAATTACAGTTCTAAATTTATTGCTATGCCATTTCAAAACCGCACCGTTTTTATTACAGGCGCAAGTCGTGGTATTGGTAAAGCCATTGCGTTAAGGCTGGCTGCAGAAGGAGCCAATGTGGTTGTTGCTGCAAAAAGCGTGGAGGAAGACCCAAGATTAGGCGGCACTATTTTTTCTGTGGAGAAAGAAATTGAAGATGCCGGTGGAAAGGCATTGGCCGTACAGGTGGATATACGCAAGGAAGACCAGATAGAAGCTGCCGTGCAACAGGCCGTGGATGAATTTGGCAGTATTGACATTGTAATTAACAATGCCTCTGCAATACAGCTTGGTAAAACAGAACAAACAGATGCCAAACGTTTCGACCTGATGCATGACATCAATGTGCGTGGCACCTACCTGGTAACAAGACATTGCATCCCTCACTTAAAAAAGGGCACCAACCCGCATATACTTACCTTATCACCGCCGGTTAACCTGGAACAAAAATGGCTTAGCAATCACATTGCCTATACCATGAGCAAGTATAATATGAGCATGATGGCGCAGGCCTGGGCAGGAGAGTTGCGTTTGTATAATATTGCCTCCAATGCATTGTGGCCAAAAACAACTATTGATACTGCTGCCGTTCGTAATCTTTTAGGCGGGGAAGCATTGGCAAAAATGAGCCGCACTACGGCCATTGTAGCAGATGCGGCATATTATATACTTGGCAAAACAAACCTGCAGTATACAGGCAATACTTTTATTGATGAAGATGTTTTACAAGCGGAAGGCATCACAGACCTGGAAAAATATTCAGTAGTACCCGGGGCAAAACTGTACACTGATCTTTTTTTGTAATTTTTTGTTGTCCAGCAGCATCACTTTGGGGAACCTCGTTGCTACGCTCAGTTCGGGGTTCTGTTGGTATGGCATCAAAATAGTCTCCGTATTTATCAGCTTACTTAAAGCCAGGCAGCACCTCTTTTACATATTATTTTTCAACTCCTCCATTAACAAATAAGCATTTGTTAGTGTTGCGCTTGCAAAAGCTGACAAAAAATTAAAACCGCAATTCCCCCTCAGCCCTTACATTTGCGCAATTTTGTACTACCATGCCTAAAGACACTTCTATTCGCTCCGTTTTAATTGTTGGCTCCGGACCAATCATTATTGGCCAGGCCTGTGAATTTGATTATTCCGGCTCCCAGGCTGCACGCAGCCTGCGTGAAGAAGGGATCAAAGTAATCCTGATCAACAGTAATCCTGCAACAATTATGACGGACCCCATGATGGCTGACAAGGTTTACCTGCTGCCACTGACCGTTGAGAGTATTGAACAGATCCTGGATGAAAACCAGATAGATGCGGTACTGCCGACAATGGGTGGCCAGACTGCACTCAATCTTTGTAAAGAAGCCGATGAACTGGGTGTTTGGAAGAAGTATAATGTGCGGATGATCGGTGTTGACGTGGCAGCGATTGACACTGCGGAAGACCGTGAGAAGTTCCGCCAGCTGATGATCAGAATCGGTATTAAGGTAGCGCCCAGCCGTGTGGCCAACAGTTTTCTGGAAGGAAAAGAATTTGCACAGGAAATCGGGTTCCCGCTGGTTATTCGCCCGTCTTTTACCCTGGGTGGAACGGGTGGCGGTTTTGTGCACAAAAAAGAAGAGCTGGATGAAGCGCTGCAACGCGGTTTAAAAGCTTCTCCCATTCACGAAGTACTCGTAGAAAAAGCGGTATTGGGTTGGAAGGAATATGAGCTGGAATTATTGCGTGATAAAAGTGACAATGTTGTAATTATCTGTACCGTGGAAAACCTTGACCCGATGGGCATACACACAGGTGATTCCATTACGGTGGCTCCTGCAATGACGTTAAGCGACAGCTCTTTCCAGGATATGCGTAACAAAGCAATGCTGATGATGCGCAGCCTGGGCAATTTTGCCGGAGGTTGTAACGTTCAGTTTGCTCAAAACCCGGAAACGGAAGAATTGATTGCCGTGGAAATTAACCCGCGTGTAAGCCGTTCTTCGGCACTGGCAAGTAAAGCTACAGGTTACCCGATTGCAAAGATTGCGGCTAAGCTGGCCATTGGTTACAGCCTGGATGAGCTGAAGAACCAGATTACCATGACGACTTCCGCCTATTTTGAACCCGCGCTGGATTATGTAATTGTAAAAGTGCCACGCTGGAACTTTGACAAGTTTAAAGGCGCCAATGATACGTTAGGCCTGCAAATGAAGAGTGTTGGTGAGGTAATGGCCATCGGAAGAAGCTTTACAGAAGCCATTCAGAAAGCCTGCCAGAGCCTGGAAAACGAGGCAGTAGGCCTGGGTTATTATGGCAAAAGCCTGATGAAGAGCGAAGAGATCATCGACTATATAAAAACACCAAAGTGGGACAGGATCTTCCGTATTAAAGACGCGTTGATGGAAGGCGTGACGGTTAAAACAATCGTTCAGGCAACAGGCATTGACCGCTGGTTTATTTACCAGATACAGGAAATCTGTAAAATTGAGAAAGCCCTTGCGGAATATACCATTGATACCTTGCCGACAGACCTGCTAAAAGATGCCAAGAAAAACGGCTTTAGTGATGAGCAGATCGCCAGGATATTAAGCGGCAAATGTTCTGATGAGCAGATCTATGAAAAAAGGAAAGCACTGGGTATTACCCGTGTATATAAAATGGTGGATACCTGCAGCGCAGAATTTGAAGCGAAGACACCATACTTCTACAGTTCTTTTGAAGGATAACAGACCATCAATCAAAGAGTTTCCCAAAGCCTTGCCGCTAATACCGGCAAGGCTTTTATATTTTTGCTGACTGATGACACACAAGACCAGGGGCATAATATTACGTACGGTAAAGTATGGTGAAACCAGCGTGATTACCACGATGTACACCGAGCTATTTGGTCTGCAGAGTTATATCGTGAAAGGTGTAAGACAGTCCTCCAAAAAATCACAGGGTAAGGCTGGTTACTTTCAGCCGGGGGCAATGTTGCAGATGGAGGTTTATCATAATGAGCTTAAACACCTGCAGTTCATTAAAGATTACCAGTGGGATTATTTATATGAAGAAGTTTTCTTTGATGTTACAAAAAACGCGGTGGCTGTTTATATCATCGAATTATTACAACATGCATTAAAACAGCCGGAAGCCAACCCCGAACTTTTTTATCTTATCACAGACTCATTAAAACAACTTGATAAAGGAAATAACCTGCTCACGGCTAACCTTCCTTTGTATTTTATACTGCACCTCGCTACCGAATCAGGATTTCAGTTACAGGGAGAATATAGCCGTTTAAATCCTGTGCTGGATTTGCAGGAGGGACAATATGTTGCCGATATACCTGATCATCCCTATTATATAAATGCAGATCTGGCTCAAGTTGTTTCTAGGCTCAACAGCATCAATTTTTACCAGGATCTTGAAAACATACAGCTTAGCCGGACCACCAGGAGGCGTTTGCTTGAATCCTTGCAACAATACCTTCTTCTTCACATTACAGATTTTGGAGAAGTGCGCAGCCTCGCGGTTTTGCAGGAAGTATTGGGTGAATAAATTTCAGTAATTTTAAAGAAAGAATCGCGATGGAAGCAGTTGAGCAAATACCAAAGACCGCATTGGATATATTCCGACTGCTACCGGAAGGTACTTTGTGTGAAGTTATTGATAACGTACTCTATATGTCTCCCGCACCAAAATATGATCATCAATCTCTGCTGCTAAAGCTGGCACGCAAAATTTCAGATCACTGTGAAACACAAAAAACAGGCGAGCTTATCATTTCTCCTTTTGATGTTTACTTTGATCACCTGCAGTCTGCCGTACAACCGGATCTGCTATATGTAGCCAACGAAAACCGCCACATACTTAAAAAAGATGGTTACATACATGGCGCACCTAACCTGATTATAGAAGTACTTTCCGGGGATAAAAAACGTGATCTTGTGCTAAAGAAAAGCCTGTATGAAAGGGCAGGTGTTAAAGAATATTTTACGGTGCAACCTTCTGATAAAAAAATACAATGCTGGATTTTATTGATTGATCAATACCATCTTGCTTATGAAGAGCAGGGTAAATTCAAATCGGCTTTATTAAACCTGGAGTTTGATTTTTAGCCTGTTAAACAAGTCTTTCTGCTTTTTCAAGATCACTACTGATATTGATAATCCCAGGGGTTTTGCCACGCTCAAAACTTCCCAGTTTGTCCTCCATCTGCAAAGCCTTTGCCCCATTACTTGTTGCCCACTGCAACAAATTATTTAACGGAACTGATGTAAAGTTTTTTCTTAACTGCTGCATCTCACTTAGTATACTTAACTGCCAGTTGCTGGCAAGACTGTCTGTACCAAGAACGATATTGCAATTATTTTCCATCAACAACTCTACCGGTGGCACCTGGTTTTCTATATACAGGTTCGCATTGATGCACAAACAGAAAAAAACCGCCGGGGAATTTGCTGCATGAGCCTTCAGAAAATCAATATCAGCCTGACGGGTAAATGTGTTGTGCACCAGTAACGCGTTCCGGGCATTGCTGAGTTTATCAAAATAGGATGGAAGACTGCCTTTACCTGTCGGAGTAAAAAAGCTGCAATCAAGTTTCATCATTTCATACATACGTATAAAATGGCCCTCACCACTTAAAAACAGTTCATCTTCAAACGATGTTTCCTGGTTATGAATACTGATGGTTTTCTGCCTGAAACCCGGCTGCATCAAATTCCATAAAGGTTCAGATACTGAATATGGAGCATGAGGCACTATCGAGTTGTTATCCTCATGTAAAGAAGCTATACTGGCAAAAGCCTGGTAACGATCAGATGCCTGCGAAAAACGATCTGAAGCCACTGCAGGTAACCAGCCGCTGACCTCAACAAAATTATAATACGCCAGGCGGTGCTGTTTTTTTTGATCAACCGTGTAAGGCGTATTACAAATATCACCCACGGCTACAATACCATTGGCAAGCATTTCAGCTTCTGCGTTGTTGACAGCTTCCAGGATTTCTTCAGTTGCAAAATGTCGCTGCGTAACTACTTTAAAAACAAAATCGATCAACCCGGTTCTTTCCGGTATCAGGCCTTTCATATGGCTTAATTCCAGGTGACAATGGCAGTTGATCAATCCCGGAGATAATATTCCCTGTAATACCCGGACATCATCACCGGCATCCCGCCGGTCAACAATTTCTTCTATCACCCCATCTTCATTACTGATGAGCACGTGATGATGATCTAACAAAGTGGTTCCATCAAAAAGATTATCTGCGCAGAATTTAAGCCAGGCCATGTTACAAAGTTAGGTGGCCAAACAAACTTTTCGCTTTTTATAATACCTTGAGGTTTGATTTATCAGCACTGAATAAACAGTGCGCTCTGCTGGTTGATCACTCATTTTTTCACTGCTAACTTTTATTGTATGAAGTACTTGCTCACGTTCCTTGTTCTTGCTTTTACCTGTACTGCCTGTAACACAAATCCCGCACCCGCCGGGCAGGAGAAGAAAGTAGCAACTCCTTCTGTGAAAGAAGAAGATATCGTTATAAAGGCAGATAGTGTGGATTTAAAAAGTGTGATTGCCTACAGCGATGATACAGCCGTTAAGAAACCAATTGTGATTATTGTTCCCGAGTGGTGGGGATTAACGGATTATGTAAAATCGAGGGCCAAACAACTGGCGGAAGCCGGCTATTTAGCCATCGGCCTTGATATGTATGGCAATGGTAAAGTGGCCAGCGACCCCGCTACCGCACAGGCCTATGCCGGACCGTTTTACAAAAATGCTCCTCTTGCCAAAAGCAGGCTGGCTGCGGCTTTGGCTTTTGCCAAAAACTATGCTTTTGCTGATACAGGCAAAACCGCAGCCATTGGATATTGCTTTGGCGGCTCCATGGTGCTGAACAGCGCGAAGCTTGGTTTACCGGTGAATGGCGTGGTGAGTTTTCATGGCGGACTTGCCGGAGTTGCGCCTGATAAAAACCTGTTGAAAGCGCAGGTGCTCGTTTGCCATGGCGCGGCGGATAAATTTGTATCTGCAGAAGAAGTGGCCACTTTTAAAAAACAGATGGATTCTGTAGGTGCAACGTACAGTTTTAAATCATACCCGGATGCAACACATGCCTTTACCAATCCAGCAGCTACAGAAACCGGGAAAAAGTTCAACATGCCTATTACCTATAATGCAGCCGCAGATACTGCTTCCTGGAATGATATGCAGGTGTTCTTTCATAGTGTTTTTAAGTAAAAAGACATATTTCTTTTAATATCCGGATAAAACATCATTTAAATATCATCAGGAATCTTTTTCTAAATTTCAAAGCCCGGCATATTTTTTTGAACTTGTTTTCCGGTATATTGATTAAAAGAGCGAGGCCAATCAATAAAGATCAGCCTCGCTCTTTAAGTGTAATATCAAACGCTATTCGGGTAAAGGGTTACAATTTGATTTGATGAGTGCTTTGCGGTTATTGATCACACTAATCTTTGCACCCTGCTTTATCTGCATACTTGCTACCTGGGCATCGCTGTTGCTCAATTCGCAAATATTAGGCGTTCCGGCAGGAATGATCACATGTGTTTTTTCAGAAGGCACCTTGCCAGTACTCCAGTTTGCCGGGTTGCTCCAGTCTTTGCTGACAGTTCCTTTCCAGGTGGCTACTTCCTGTTTAACAATCGCTGTTACCGTGTCTTTACAACCACTGGTATTTGTAGCGATCAAACGGTAAGTACCGGTATCTACAGAAGTTGGCGTAGCTGTATTCCAATCGAGTGTATAGCCGTTTGTTGTGAATATATTGGTCAGGTTCACCTGCTCGCCGGAACAGGTAATTAACACAGTGGTATCTGAACCAATTTCCGGGCGATTATGCAGCACCACAGCATTATCGCTATTCAGCCCGGTAACAACCGGGTTACTGCTTACTACACGTACGCGGTAGCCTGTACCATCTGCAATATGTCTAGGCAATTTGCAATTAATGATGGCGCTTACCGTACCGGTAAATGTTCCGATTGTAACGGGTGATGCAAAACTTCCGGAAGCATTGCTTAATTGCGCAGTAAATACATTACCTGTGTTGTATGCACCGGTTGCATGATAGGAAAGACGAACGATATCACCACCACACATGTCTTTATCAGTAATGCTGTTTACCACGATAGCAGGGGCATTGGTTTGCGTAGCCAGCGGGAAGTTGATGATGTTAGTGATACTCCACTTGCCGTTTGCGTTGCGGCTCCGGATGTAAAGTTTATGTGCGCCTGTTGCAAGACCGGTAACATTTACCTGCGTTATATAATCGGCAAGGTTGGTTGTTGCATTAATAGCAACCGGAACGGCGTTGCCAATACCCGGATCTGTATCAATAAAATATTCTACCTGGGTAATATTGGCAAGCGCAGCCACTTTTACAAACATAAACCTGTTGGTAATACTCCACTTGCCCTGGTTGTTCCTGCTGCGTACAAAAAACTGGTGCATCCCCTCTTTAACCGTATCTACCGGAACACTCAGCGATATGTTATCAATATTCTTTGCAGCCGTAAGCGGAATGTTTATGCCATTGCCAAAACCTGGATCTGTATCAATAAAATACTCTGCCTTATCCGTTGTTAATGAAACACTGTCTGCCAGTTTCACCAGTAATGCACGGTTGGTAAGGCTCCATTTACCATTCGCGTCTTTAGTGCGCAGAAAGAAGTTGTGCAGGCCTTCCTGCAAAGCATTTACGGCAACCTGCAGCGCTTGATTCTGTATATCTGTTGAGGGGCTTAGCGTTACAGCGGTGGCTTTATCAAAACCGGGATCGTTATCAAAAAAATATTCCGCCTTGCTAAGGTTTGGCGGCGCTATGGCTATAGCAGTCTTTACAAACATATACCGGTTGGTTACGCTCCAGCGGTTATTTGCATCCCTGGTTCTTATATACAGCTGATTAATGCCTACAGGAAGGCTGGTTATGTTTGCAGAAAAGCCTACATCGCTAATATTCTGTGCAGGGGTTACCGGTATGTTTACTGCATTACCAAAACCCGGATCTGTATTAAAAAAGTACTCGGCCTTATTAACATTCGGTTGAGCAAATAAACCAATACCCACACAGCAGCACAAAATGAAAAGAATAATCTTTTGCATAGTTGTTTTTTAAAGGCATGAATGTTTTCATTCAAACCCCGTGAGTAATTAATTATTGCTCTTGGTGCTGAACGTTACATTCATGGTGCTTCCCGATGCCGTTGCCGGTACACTCAGTTTATAGATAGCAGGAATAGCTGCCTGAAGACCTGGTTTGTAAGGTGATAATCCACCGTAAGCGCCACAATCAACACCATTAACGCCGGCAGCTTTTGCAGGGTTGGCGCCTGCAGTTTGAAGCTTAAAAGAAACATCATCAGAACCTGTCGGGCTAACAAAAACAGAGGTCATATTTACTGCATTCACGTTATTATTACCTGCAGGAAGATTGTTGTTCTTTGCAAGGTTATTTTGAACAGTGCAGTTCACAAAATTGGCATTAAGGTTATTATTGATGATATTATTCTGGAAGATAGAATTACGGATAGTGCAATTAGAGTTACCCGTAGCAGCAAATACATTGTTGACAATAGTTGCCGCAGCATCATCATAACTCATGTTAATTCTGGTAGCAACAATATTATTTGAAACGAGGTTGTTGTTGCTTTCTCTAAAGTCTATATCATTTACAAAGCAATTTAGTATAACGTTGTTGCTGGAAGTAACAAAGGTAATGCCGTAGGTTCCAATATGACATCTTTCAAAGCGCATGTTATTTGCATTTGAAATTGATACACCATAAGAAAAATTGCAGTGAAAGACTGAGCCTGAAGCGCTGGCTGTGCTTGCTGTAAGCGAATTCATTGTTGCATCGATAGCTGAATATTGCTGATTAGGGTTTACAGAAAGAAAGTCACCGATACTGATAATAGTTAAGCGCTTCGTCATTTTTAAATCACCATAATTTGTGGCCGATGGCTCCAAATGAAGGGTATCACCGTTGGCAACTGTTGGTGCATCATGTGCTGCCTGTAATGAAATGAAATCCGCAGAAATATTCGGAATGTTATTCACGCGCCAAACTTTGGCAAAAGAAATAGTAGAAAAAAGCAAGGCAACCAGAAGTGTAGAAAAACTTTTCATAAGCTTTATTTAGTTGTGTTTGTAATCTGTGTTTATGAACATTTGTAACTGTTGGGTATTAACATAAGACCGTTGGAATGCCTGTAGATAAGACGGGTTATACAGGGTTATTCTGACTGTTTTGCATTTAATAATCCACTTTAGGAAAGTGCTACATTTTCAACTGCTATTACAGCCATTTAGAATGAAAAATATAAAACGAAAATTGTACCTGCAAGTAAGCGCTGATAATTTTTTTTGACGACGTTGTACACCATATAAATTTTACCCAACTTACTGTAAAGCGGCAGGGTTTAAAAAGCAGGTTTATTTTTTGCCTTTCGCGGGTTATTTTTTGTGGGGCAAAAAAAATTATCTGTAAAATTATCTTTATCACGGCAGCATCATAGTTGTATAAAACAAAAGCGTTCCGGCAAAAACCGGAACGCTTCTTCATATATTTTACAGATATGCTACTAGGAGAAATTATCCCCGATATTTCTTTTTACTTCTGCCAGGTACTCCTTTATTTCCTGTTCTTTTTCTTTCTTACATATCAATAAAGCATCCTTTGTGTCCACCACAATAAAATCATCCAGGCCTTGTAACACTACCAGCTTATTCTCGGGTGCAGATACCATACATTTTGCCGCGTCAATCACCAGCACTTTTTCTCCGGCAACGGCATTGCCTAAGTGATCTTTTTCAAGATTTTCGTAAGCGCTGTTCCATGTTCCCAAATCACTCCATCCAAAAGAAGCCGGTATAACGTATACATTGCTGGCTTTTTCCATTATCGCATAGTCAATAGATTCACTTTTACATTGCGGGTAAATTCTGTTAATGGCATTTTGTTCTTCGGGAGTGTTGAAAAATTCCTCTTCTGTAGCAAAAAGCTCATACAATTCCGGTTGAAACTGTTCAAAGGCTTTAAGGATACTTTTAACCTGCCATATAAAAATGCCTGCGTTCCATAAAAAATCTCCGCTGGCGATAAATGTTTTGGCGAGTTCAAGATTGGGTTTCTCTGTAAATGTTTTTACTTTATATACGTCTTCCGCAACGGGCAGCGCTTCATGCTGAATATAACCGTACCCGGTATTCGGGTAGGTAGGTTTTATACCCAACGTTACGAACGCTTTGAGGTGTTGCGCAAAATCCAGTGCATGGTTTGAAACATTTTCAAAAGTTTCCGTATCCAATACAAGATGATCACTTGGCGCTACAATTAAACAGGCTTCAGGATCTTTTTGCGCTAGTTTAAAGGAAATATAAGCTACGCAGGGGGCCGTGTTTTTCCTGCTTGGTTCAGCAAGTATATTCTCCCTCCTTATTTGTGGTAATTGTTCTTCAACGATGCCCGCATATTCCCTGGAAGTAACAATGTAGATGTTTTCTTCAGGTATGAAATTCGCAAACCTTTCGTAAGTAGATTGAATAAGCGTTTTTCCTGTATTCAGAATATCAAGAAACTGTTTCGGGTATGCTGCCCTGCTCATTGGCCAGAAACGGCTTCCGATGCCGCCTGCCATAATCGCTACATAGTGATGTTGGTTCATAGAATAATTTACCGCGCAATAATAGTGCTTTTATTTTGTTTTCTCAGGAGCCTAAATAATTCCTTCCTTCACTAACTCATGCAGGTGAAGTATACCAAGATACCTGCCATCTTTTTCAGTTACAATCAATTGACTGATATCATTCGACCGCATTAGCTCCAGCGCTTCAACAGCCAACGCTTCAGGTTGAATAGTTTTGGGATGCAACGTTTGTATGTCTGATGCCTTTACATAATGCAGGTCATCAATACTTTCCAGCATGCGTCGTACATCACCATCTGTAATAATACCAACAACCTGTTCCTGCTCATCTATCACCGCTGTTGCGCCCAACCTGCTTTGTGATATCTGGAGGATAATTTCTTTTAGCAGGGAATCCTTATACACTTTTGGTTTGGTGTTACCTGCATACAAATCTTCCACGCGCAGGTACATTCTTTTCCCCAGGTTACCACCGGGATGATACCTTGCAAAGTCCTTCCCCGTAAACCCGTTAAGCTCCATCAGGCATACAGCCAGCGCATCACCCATTACCATTTGTGCGGTAGTACTGCTGGTAGGCGCCAGGTTGTTGGGGCAAGCTTCCTTACTAACAGTTGTATTCAAAATAATATTGGCCTGCTGACCAAGATAGGAGTTAACCTGCCCAACCATACCAATCAATATATTTCCAAAATTTCTGATCAGCGGAACCAACACTTTTATCTCCGGGCTTTCACCGCTTTTGCTAATGAGCAGCACCACATCCTCACGTTGTATCATTCCCAGGTCTCCATGAATCGCGTCGGCTGCATGCATGAACAAGGCCGGTGTTCCTGTAGAATTCAGGGTAGCAACAATCTTCTGGCCCACGATCGCACTTTTACCAACACCACTTATTACCAGGCGGCCTTTGCATGACTGCACCGCCTCCACAGCCTTTTCAAACTGGAGGTCTACAAATGCCGCCAAACCCGCAATGGCAGCGGCTTCCAGCTCAATGGTATGTTTTGCAACCTGCTTTATTTTCTCCTTCATGGCCCGCAAATTTAAACTTTAACATCCAACCTGAATTTATTAGTCGTATGATTGTTAACTTCGCTATCCTTTTTAAAGTTCAACCAACCAGACCCAATTCTGTAGAAACACCTGGGATGAGAATATTTTTATTGTCATCCGAAAAAGCATTAACTTAAAGAAGTCAGAACGTTACAAAAAGTGTGGGAGGGAACCCCTAATTAAAAATGGCAACAAGTACAAAAAAAGCAACTGCCACGTCAGTTAAACCTACCGCTGTAAAAACGGTAAAAAGCGCAAAAAAAACCAGCAGCGCTAAAACTTCAGTAAATGGTAAACCGCATTCATTTGACATCCACTCCGGTTTATCTGATAATTTTGGTTTCACTCAGTTTAAAGGAAGACAGGAAGAAGCGATACATAGCTTATTGAATGGTCATGATACCTTTGTAATTATGCCAACAGGTGGCGGCAAAAGCCTTTGTTACCAGTTACCGGCGATGATTATGGAAGGATGTGCCATTATAGTGAGCCCGTTAATCGCCCTTATGAAAAACCAGGTAGACCTTGTAAGAGGTTACAGTGAGAAAGATGATGTGGCGCATTTCCTCAACTCCTCGCTTAATAAAGGACAGATTAAAGAAGTAAAAGATGATCTTACCAGAGGTAAAACCAAACTGCTGTATGTAGCTCCGGAAACATTAACCAAACAGGAGAACCTGGAATTCTTCAGCGATCTTACCATTTCTTTTTTCGCAGTTGATGAGGCCCATTGTATTTCTGAATGGGGCCACGACTTTAGACCGGAATACCGCAGGCTCAGGGAAATGATGGATGAGATTAATCCTAACATTCCAGTAGTTGCACTTACCGCAACTGCAACACCCAAGGTTCAAAGTGATATTGTGAAAAACCTTGGCCTGAGAAATCCTAACATTTTTATTTCGTCTTTTAACCGCGGCAATCTTTACTACGAGATACAACCCAAGATCAAAAAAGAGCAAACTGTGAAAAGTATTGTTCGGTTTATTTCGCAGAACAAAGGCAAAAGCGGTATCATTTATACACTTAACCGTAAAACTACCGAAGAGCTTGCAGAGCTGCTGGTAGCCAACAATATAAAAGCGGTAGCTTATCATGCCGGCCTGGATGGCAAGTTGCGTGCAGACAGGCAGGACCAGTTCCTGAATGAAGATGTACAGGTGATTGTGGCAACCATTGCTTTTGGAATGGGTATTGACAAACCGGATATTCGTTTTGTTATTCACTTCAACATTCCAAAATCTATTGAAAATTATTACCAGGAAACAGGGCGTGCAGGGCGTGACGGGCTGGAAGGAAAATGTATTTTATACTACTCTCATAAAGATGTTGCCAAGCTGGAACACCTGATGCGTGACAAGCCGTTGAGTGAACGTGAAATAGGGGCCCAGTTGATCAATGAAACGGTTGCGTTTGCAGAAAGTTCCGTGTGCCGCAGAAAGATCTTGTTGCACTATTTTGGAGAGGAGTGGGATAATAAGAATTGCGGTAACTGTGATAATTGTCTTAATCCAAAAGAAAAAGTAGAAAGCAAGGATGAAGCCATCAAGGTTTTAAAAGCTGTTACTGCGCTGGATGAGAACTTCCCTACAGAATATGTGGTAAACATTCTTATTGGTAAACCTACGCCGCAGATTACCATGTTCCGTCATGAGAAATTAGACGTCTTTGGCATTGGTAAAGACAAGGACGAACATTTCTGGAACAGCCTTATCAGGCAAATGTTATTGGAAAACCTGATCAGGAAAGATATTGAAGACTATGGTTTATTAAAGGTTACGCAAGACGGTGCTAAATTCCTGAAGAAACCAGTGTCTTTCAAAATAGTATTGAATAATTTATTTGAAGAGGCTAATGAGGATGACGAAGAAGGCAGTGAGGCTGGTGGCGGAAGCGGTGTAACTGATGACCGCCTGTTTGAAATGCTGAAAGAAATCCGTCAGAAAGAAGCCAAGAAAAAAGGGTTACCTCCATTTGTTATTTTCCTGGAAACGTCTTTGCAGGATATGGCAACTATGTATCCTACCACAATGCAGGAACTGGAGAAATGCCAGGGTGTTAGTAAAGGCAAGGCAATACGTTATGGTAAGCCGTTTATAGAACTGATTGCTAAATATGCGGAAGAAAACAACATTGAAAAGCCGGATGATTTTGTAATGAAGAGTGTGCTTAATAAAAGCAATCACAAGATATATATCATCCAGAATGTAGATAAAAAGATTCCTTTGGAAACCATTGCAAAGAATAAAGATTTAAGGCTTGATGCATTGCTGGAAGAAATGGAAACGATTGTTGCAAGCGGCACCAAACTGAATCTGGATTATGCAATAGGGGATATGCTGGATGATGATGACCAGGATGAGATTATGGACTATTTTAAAAGTTGCGAAACATCATCACTTCAGGTTGCGCAGGAAGAAATGGCTGATAGCAATTATAACTGGGAACAGTTAAAGATTATGCGTATCAAGTTCCTGTGTGAATACGGTAACTAGATCAAGTTTGAAGAAGGGTTTGTTATATTAATTTTTTATTTTTATAACAAATCCTCTATTCAATCAGATATGAAAAATCCAACAAACGGAAAGGCTCCCCTTTTTGTTTTTCCGGTTCGATTGATTCAAAAATTCAGTGAGTTGTTTGAATCAAAAGAGCGGAAACAATTCAAAAGATGGAAGCGGTTTCTTGCCTGATCTGTTAACAGCTTTAAATTTATTTCAACACCTGCTGCACAGGTGTTTTTTATTTAACGAATATCCCGCTGGTTTAATCATGCTAAACTTAAATGTTTGTATGTTAGCTGCTTAGCTCTTGGTTAGCCATGATAGTGTACTACTATCCTCATCTCACAACATTAAAAAATAGGTACTGTGGAATATATTGCAGGGTGCATCTCATATAAAAATTTATATGGGAGAAATAAACTCAGAAACCCTTACAAAAAAGAAGGGCACTAAAGGAAAGAAATTATCTACCCGCGTAGATCTGACACCCATGGTTGATCTGGGATTCCTGCTTATCACCTTTTTTATTTTTACTACCAGCCTCAGCAGGCCTAAGGTAATGAACCTGATACTTCCGGCAGACGGTGGTGAATCTACTACTCCTCAATCAAAAACCATCAGCCTCATTCTCTCAGGAGACAATAAAATCAAGTGGTATGAGGGAAACCAGCTTACCAGTATACATGAAACCAATTATGCTGCCGGCGGCTTAAGAACCGTTCTTCAGCAAAAGAAAGCTTCAGTGTCTGCGGCCTTTGGCAACGATGCAAAACCCGTGGTTTTAATAAAACCTACCAATGATGCTACTTACGCAAATGTTGTAGATGCATTGGATGAAATGAGTATCAACAATATTAAAACCTATGTATTGATGGATCCTGATAGTACAGAGTTGGCTGCAATAAATGTTGCAAACCGTTGACGATAACTTTCTGCAAATTGTTGGCATACCTTTTGAAACTATATCTATGTAGTTAAGAACGAACATTTTAGCTACACTAAACATTACTTTTATTGGGGGTATATAAATAAGGCCTTGTAATTTCTTACGAGGCCATTTTGTTTTTACACGCTTCCTGAAAGCAATCTTTGCAACCTATGTTTGTAAACGTGCTAAATGCAGGTTGGTAGTAAGAAAATATTTACGTTTGCAGGAATATAAAAATGTTTGCTATGTCTATTCCTGTTGTTGATCTGGAGGATTTTCTTAGTAGCGATATTACCCGCAGAAATGCATTTGTTCAACAATTGGGTAATGCATATGAAGATGTAGGTTTTGTGGCAGTAAAAAATCATGGCATACCGGATGAGCTGATTGCACGATTGTATGAATATGTTCAGCAGTTCTTCTCATTACCACTTGATAAAAAACTTCCTTATGAGATACCCGGGCTTGCCGGCCAGCGTGGTTATACCAGTTTTGGACGCGAACATGCAAAAGGCAGCGAAGCACCGGATCTGAAAGAATTCTTTCAATATGGCCAAACGATAGAAGGAGCAACCACCACCAGTGAGGAGTATCCTGACAACGTGGTGGTTAATGAGATTAAAGAATTCAATCCCACCATATACCAGGCATACCGTTCTTTTGAGAAAAGCGGGAAAGCATTATTACAGGCGATTGCTATTTATCTTGATCTTGATGATCATTATTTTGATGACTATATAAAGGATGGTAATTCCATCCTGCGTTGTATACATTACCCGCCGATCACACAGGAACCCAAAAGCGCCATACGGGCCGAACAGCATGAGGATATTAACCTTATTACGTTGCTGGTAGGCGCTTCAGCAGATGGATTGCAGATTCTTACCAAACAAGGAGAGTGGGTGAATGTAACATCTTTGCCTGAGCAGATTGTAGTGAATGTGGGCGATATGCTGCAGCGGCTTACCAACAATAAATTAAGAAGCACTACGCACCGCGTGGTAAATCCTTCCAGGGATTTATGGCATACCAGCAGGTTCTCCATGCCGTTTTTCCTTCACCCAAAAAGTGAGATGAGCCTTGCCAGTCTTGAAAATTGTATTGATAAACAACATCCGAAAGCATATCCTGACGCTACTGCCGGGGAATATCTTGATGAGCGTTTGAGAGAAATTGGTCTTAAAAAATAACCGGCTGCGTATTTTTCGTCACATACCATTTCTTAAGGCAGTCTTTCTTCATAGCATTACTGCCTTTGGGGGCCCGCAAGGTCACCTGGCCATGATGTTTAAAACATTTGTGCACCAGCGCAAGGATGTAACAGAACAGGAGTTGCTGGATTTTAACGCCTTCTGCCAGATGCTTCCCGGGGCATCTTCCACACAAACACTTACTTTGATCGGGTATAAAAGGGGAGGGTTGGTTTTGGCCATACTCACCTTAATAATATGGATTTTACCGGCGTGTACATTAATGGGTTTATTATCGTTTATTCTTGACTATTACAGCGATAACTCGTTAAATGTTGGCATCTTTAAATATATACAACCGATGGCGGTAGGATTCATCGCTTTTTCCGCTTTCAGGTTATTTAAAATGTCTGTGAAGAATATTGTTACGCGTATCATCATGGTGGTTACCGGTCTGCTTACGTTCTTTCTTTTTAAAACACCATGGATCTTTCCGTCTTTAATACTTGCTGCAGGTATTGTAACCAATTTCAGCAATAAGCGTATTCCTCAAAAAGGAATTCCTCCAAAGAAAATTAAATGGGGAAACATTGTTTTGTTTTTTGGATTATTTCTTCTAGCAGGTTTCATTAGTGAAACAGCCCGGAAGCAGGAATGGAAACATAGAGGAGCCTACAATCTTTTTGAAAACTTTTACCGTTTTGGAAGCCTGGTTTTTGGTGGGGGTGATGTGTTAATGCCTATGATGTATGAGCAATATGTTGTTCGCCCGGAAATTCGCCAGGCCAGCCAAAGAAATACCAACGTATTAAAAATAGACAAGAAAGATTTTCTTACAGGCTCAGGGATGGTGCGTGCTATACCGGGACCGGTGTTTTCTATTGGTTCTTTTGCCGGTGGAATGGCGCTGAAAGATAAGGGACAAAGCATGCAGTTACTAGGCTGTGTGATTGGTTCTGTAGCCATCTTCCTGCCGAGTGCCTTGTTGGTTTTATTCTTTTATCCTGTATGGCATAACCTGAAAAAGTACGCAGTAATCTTCCGATCGTTGGAAGGGATTAATGCTGCGGTGGTAGGTATTATGGCCGGCGCCTGTTTGTTTTTAATGAAAGATATTTCACTGGATATCACCGATGGTTCTACCGTTCACCTTTTGAACATCACTGTAATTGCATCCACCTTTGTTATTCTGTCTTTTACAAAAATTAGGGCTCCGCTTATTCCGTTGGGATGCTTATTACTGGGTTGGCTGGTATAAATTCAGCATCTTTTTTTATTATCGATAGTAATGGTTCCTTTCTATTTCTTCCAGTACTTTATCTGGTACCAGGTATCTGATTGATTTATTTGCCCTGATCGATTTCCTGATTCCCGTAGCCGATATTTCCAGTAAAGGAGCTTCAACAACTTCAGCTTTTACATGAGAAGGCAGCGTAATCGGGTGGCCGGGGCGTGTGTAGATATAAAATTGATAGTCACGCTTCAGGACATCTGCATTTTTCCATTTATCTATGTTTTGATAACTATCAGATCCCATAATTATACAGAAATCGTGTTGTGGATATTTCTCTTTAAGATGCGTAAGCGTGTCAGCAGTATAAGAAGGCTTAGGAAGACGAAACTCGATGTCAGAAACTTTTAGTTGCGGATTTTCTTCGATTGCGATGGAGACAAGATGAAGCCGGTGATATTCATTGAGCAGGGTAGAGGATTGCTTCAGCGGATTTTGAGGTGATACAACAAACCAGACTTGTTGAACATCTGTATGATTAGCCACATGACTGGCAATAATCAAATGCCCGATATGTACAGGATTGAATGATCCAAAGTATAATCCTACTTTCATAGCAACGGTTAAATGATTTCCTCCACAAAGATTTGCTGCGCCTCATTAATACGAAGGCTGAGATTATAACCCGCAACTGAAATACTTATAGGATCTCCTAATGGTGCTACCTGTTCTACCCTTATAATTTCGCCCGGTACACAACCCATCTCCATTAGTTTGATAAATATATCATCCTTTTCAAAAGACTTGATCATTGCCTTTTTACCAACGCGTATATCTGATAACTTCTTCATTACAAACAAATATCTACAAAAGTAGACTGGCACAACCGTTTTTTGTTACGAATTTTGGAGTGAAACAAGAGAATTATGCAGGCAAAAATCAACTTCAATTATGCTGACAGGCAATTGAACTTACGCAACAAACAGGCGATCAAGTTATCGGTAGTAGACTTATTCTCAAAAGAAAACCAACCTCTCGAACACCTGGATTATATCTTTTGCAGCGATGATTTCTTACTGGAGATTAATAAATCCTTCCTTAACCATGATTATTATACTGATATCATCACCTTTGATTTAAGGGAGAAAAAGCATTTACCAATAACCGGGGAGATATACATTAGTATTGATAGGGTAAAAGAAAATGCACAAATACAAAAAACTTCATTCTTCGAGGAAGCCTTAAGGGTTATATATCATGGAGCTTTGCACCTTTGCGGGTATAAGGATAAGAACAAAACCCAGGAAAAAGAAATGAGAGAAAAGGAGCAATATTATATAGACCTGTTTCATTCAAGTTCCACGTAACACTGTTTCTTTCAGGAACATACACTAGCAAAGCGTAAATTAACTAAAATGGGCATCCGAAACACTATAATATCCACCTTTAAGCAACATATTCTCGACAATAAAGTACTCTAAAAATATTAAGAAACATCATCTGAGGTCAGTTAGATAACTTCTGCTTTATTCAATAACATGACTTGAACGTTTTCCTTAAGCCTCCACATTTCATGCTGAACATATTTACATCTACACGTATTTTATAAAGTATGACTCCATTCGAAGGTATACATTTCCATAGCGTGTCATTTAACTTCTACTAAGACTAATCCTTGCAGAAGGTTCCACGAAACACAGTTTCATTTAGAAACATTCTATCTTTGAAACATGCGCAAACGATGGACAGCTAAAACCGAGATCACAGACTCACTTCTTGAATTCAGGGAAAAAAGAAAGTGGCAAATAGCTTTGAGAAGGTATGTCCTGGAACAAAAGGCAGGTTCTTCCTCCTACGCGCCATACTTTGGAATAGATATTAAAGGTTTCAGGCAGTGGATAGAATCTCAGTTTGACGAAACACTTACCTGGGATAACTTCTCCGATTCATGGCAATTTGAGCATATACTTCCGGTAAACTATTTCAGCTTTTCAGATGAAAATGACTTGAAATTGTGCTGGAACTTTATCAATATCCGTGTAGATAAAACAACTGATCAGGACTCACCTGGTCGCCAAATAAAACCTGATCTCATCGGCGCAAGAGCCTATTTCCTGCGCCTTTATGAATTAACGGGGTATGCAATCTGCGACTCACTAGTAAACAAGATCAGTGAAATTGAGGCAAAACAGCTGCAACATATTCAACCAGCCATCACCTTTCTCCTGGAAAACAGTGAAATTCTTCAAGCCCTTCCTTCCTTTGATGTATATGCTTATGCAAAACTTAATGATGGGATATCTTTTAAGGAGGTAATGGCAGAACAGGCACTGTTCAAAAAGTTTGGAAATAGCTGATCTCAGTAACACAAACTCACTGTACTTGCACACAAAAGGTATCTGCAAGATCACTGTAACTCTATCTTTATATATCACATACTGATACAATCTATCAATTCCTTAAACTCTCTATAAGCTTTCCATTGTATTCATGCTTTATCACAACCAAAACTATCTTTGCAAAATGTTTCCAGATTATGATGTAATAGTTGTTGGCGCAGGTCATGCCGGTTCTGAAGCAGCGGCAGCAGCAGCCAACCTTGGAAGTAAGGTCTTGCTGATCACCATGAATATGCAAACCATCGGCCAGATGAGTTGCAACCCTGCCATGGGTGGAATCGCCAAAGGGCAAATCGTTCGCGAGATTGATGCACTTGGCGGATATAGTGGCATTGTATCAGATAAAAGCATGATTCAATTTCGCATGCTGAACAGAAGCAAAGGTCCGGCAATGTGGAGCCCCCGTTCGCAAAACGACCGTATGCTCTTTTCAACCACCTGGCGGGAAATGCTGGAACAAACCCCTAACGTAGATTTTTACCAGGATATGGTTAGTTCCATCATCCTGAAAGGTAATCGTGCCTGTGGTGTTATTACCGGGCTTGGCCATCATATTAACGCAAAGGCCGTGGTTGTAACAAGCGGGACTTTTCTTAATGGTATTATTCATATAGGAGAAAAAAGATTTGGCGGTGGCCGTGTAGCTGAAAAAGCTGCAACCGGCATTACAGAACAACTGGTAGAATTTGGTTTTGAAAGTGACCGTCTTAAAACAGGAACGCCTCCAAGGGTAGATGGCAGAAGCCTTGACTACACAAAAATGGAAGAACAATTTGGTGATGAAGAGATCACCGGGTTTTCTTACCTCGATATACCTAAACTTCAAACGCAGCAACAGCGTAGTTGCTACATCACCTATACTAACCAGAAGGTTCATGATATTCTTAAAACAGGCTTTGACAGAAGCCCGATGTTTACAGGAAGAATTGAAGGAATTGGTCCACGTTATTGCCCGAGCATAGAAGATAAAATCAATCGCTTTGCTGACAGGGACAGGCACCAGATATTCGTAGAGCCCGAAGGATTCAATACTGTTGAAATTTATGTGAATGGTTTCTCAACTTCATTGCCTGAAGAAACACAATACGAGGCACTTCGTACCATCCCGGGTTTTGAAAACTGCAGGATCTTCAGACCGGGTTATGCAATTGAATATGATTATTTTCCGCCTACTCAACTTACCTATTCGCTGGAGACCAAGCTGATCAGTCACTTATTTTTTGCCGGGCAGGTGAATGGAACCACCGGATATGAAGAAGCTGCGTGCCAGGGATTAATGGCGGGTATCAATGCACATCAGAAAGTACGTGAACTTGAACCCGTGATACTAAAACGTAACGAAGCGTATATCGGTGTTTTGATTGATGACCTAATTAGTAAAGGAACCGATGAGCCTTACAGAATGTTTACAAGCCGTGCAGAGTATCGTACTTTACTAAGACAGGACAATGCTGATTTACGTTTAACTGAAATGAGTTATCGCCTTGGTCTTGCATCGCAGGAAAGAATGGATAAAGTAATTGAGAAACGCAATGGTGTAGATGAGCTAAAAAAGAAGTTGCACAATTTTCATTTCGAACCCACAGATATCAATCCATACCTGGAAAGTATTGGATCTTCTCCATTATCAGAAAAACAAAGAGCCTCCAAACTTTTGCTGAGACCCAACATCAGTTTCAATAATCTTTTGAATGCATTGCCTTCTGCAGCCGGAGCATTCCAGGGTTATTCCATGGATACACTGGAACAAACCGAAATACAGGTGAAGTATGAACGTTATATAGAGAAAGAAGAAGAACTGGTACAACGAATGACGCAGATGGAAGGTCTACTGATTCCTGAAAACTTTAATTACGATACGGTGAATGCTTTGAGTAATGAAGCACTCCAAAAATTCAAACGCATCAGGCCAAGAACTCTTGGACAGGCAAGCAGGATAAGTGGCGTTAATCCAAGTGATGTACAAATACTCATGGTATATATGGGCAGGTAGTCAACATCCAGTAAATTCCTGTTAAATAAACAGCCTGATCAAATACATATCACAGACCGTTTGTAATATTATTGCCCAATAATCACCAACTGTATTGAAACAACAAATTCTACTACTTTTCTTACTCTGTTTGTGCCTGTGTTCAAGGGAGCAGTTGTTTGCGCAGAATATGTTACAAGGTACTGTTGTTGACTTTGGCAGCCGTCACCCGGTGGATGCGGTAACGGTTTATAACTCATCAGGGAAAATAAGGATTACTGATAGCCTTGGAAAATTTACGATGCCGGTGAATAACACTGATACGATATGGTTTTCCTTTCTCGGCAAAAACACGCAGAAATACCCGGTAGATACCATTGCCAATTTATCAAATTTTGAAATCGCCTTACGTATTGAGGCTGCCTGGCTTCCATCGGTTAAAGTAAAAAGTACGGACTATAAACTGGATTCATTGTTGAATCGCCGCAATTATGCCAAGATTTTTGATTACCAGAAACCAGGATTAAAGCTTAGCTCCAACCCACCATCTTCCTATGTTCCCGGAAGTGTAACTGTAGGGCTTGACCTGGATGCTTTGATCGATGTATTCCGTTTTAAGAAGAGACGGCAAATGCTAAGCCTGCAAAACAGGTTGCTGCAGGAAGAACAGGATAAATACATCAACCACCGTTTTACCAAGCGACTTGTAAAACAACTTACCGGTGTTGACAGTCTTGCCATTAACAGGTTTATGACGATTTACCGGCCAGAGTATTTCATCCTGCTTCAAATGAACGATATAGAACTCGGCTACTATATACAAAAGTGCTACGAACAGTACACGGGGAAGGGAAGGAAAGATGTTTTCCTCCGTAAGCCTGATGAAGAAAACTAAAAGGCATTTTGCGATAAACGAAAATTTGCGAAGCCAAAAAAATTGCTTGTTCCGGCAATACACGGCTTTTTGCCTATATTTGTTGTTGTTAAAAGTTGTTGTATGATCAAGACAGGAAACCCAGTAATCAGCATCTATACAGAGATGACACCTAATCCGGAAACAATGAAGTTTGTTGCAAATAAACTTTTATATCCGGGAAAAAGCATTGACTTTCCAGATGAAACAACTGCTGGACCTTCACCACTTGCAAAAGAATTATTCAGTTTTCCTTTTATAAAAAGTGTCTTTGTTGCAAGCAATTTTGTAACGCTTACAAAAACACAGGATACAGAAGATTGGCAGGATATTATTCCTACCATTAAACAATTTCTGAAAGATTATCTTGAAGGCGGCGGTGTAGTAATTAATGAAGATGAAGTAGCCAAAGTAAAGCAGGATGCAAGCAATACAGTTGCTGCAGATGATGATGATGTAGTAAAGCGCATTAAGGAGTTATTGGACAACTATGTAAAACCTGCTGTTGAAATGGATGGTGGTGCTATACAATTTAAGAGTTATGATGATGGCGTTGTAAACCTGATGCTGCAAGGTAGTTGCAGTGGATGTCCTTCATCTATGATCACCTTAAAGGCTGGTATTGAAGGAATGATGAAGCGTATGATTCCTGAAGTGAAAGAAGTGGTTGCCGAAGCAGAATAATATTTTGATGAGTGAATAAACGGTGCCTGTGCAAGTTGTACAGGCATTGTTATTTTTAGCAAGTTTCAATCGTTTTGTTTAATGAGGAGAATCGTAATTATTGGGCCGGAATCAACAGGAAAAAGTACGCTTTGTGATCAGCTTGCAAAACATTATCAAACGATATGGTGTCCTGAATTTGCAAGAGACTTTTTAATTCAACATGGTAAAGAATATAACTATGAAGATTTGCTTACCATCGCAAAAGGACAAACCACACTGGAAGATCAACTTGCATCCACTATTCTTATAAAAGATTCTTCAGCACTAAAAAAATCATTGCTATTTATTGATACAGATCTTTATGTAATGAAAGTCTGGTGCGAGTATGTATTTAGTAAATGTCATTATTCCATTCTCGAAGAAATAAGCAATAGAAAATACGATCTGTACCTGCTCTGTAACATAGACCTGCCCTGGGTTCCAGATGATTTACGTGAATATCCTGATGAAGCACCAAGGCTGGAATTATACAACATGTATAAAGATATAATGGTTCAGCAAAAAACACCATGGGTAGAAATCAGCGGCAGTTATGAACAAAGACTTTCAACTGCTATAGAAGCAGTAGATCAATTATTATTTAATGATCAGTTTTAACAGAAGTATCAAAAGGCAATTTCAACTGTTCTTTAAATGCAGTAACATCTCTTCCTTCCAACACATCAAGCCCGTAATGCAACTTCTCATTTTCAGTATGTATATAAGTTCCAAATAACCGGTCCCAGAAAGAAAAAATATTACCATAATTGCAGTCTGTCTCTGGTCTTATATAATGATGATGTATACGATGCATGCCAGGAGTTACAATGACTAATCGAAGAAGTCGATCCACATGACCTGGTAAACGTATATTGGCATGATTGAATTGAGAAAGTATAACCGACAATGATTGATATAACATCACTAACCAGATAGGTGCTCCGCTAATAATAACAGCAATGATGGTAAACACAGCACGAAATACACTTTCACCGGGATGGTGCCTGTTGGCAGTAGTTGTATCTACACAGGTATCTGCGTGATGAACCATATGAAACCGCCACATCCACTTTACCTTATGTTGTATCAGGTGAATAAGATAAGCGCCCACCATATCAAGTACAAGCAAACCAATAATCATAGATAACCACAACGGCGTTTTTATCCAGTACCAAGTACCCCATTGCTGTTGTTTGCAAAACTCACTTGCCAAAACAATCAATATAGCAAAACCAAAATTCACAATGATTGTCGTTAGCGTAAAGAACAGGTTTAGTGAAGCATGCTTCCATTTATTATAACCGAATTTAAAAAGCGGTGCGGCGGTTTCCAGCATCCAGAAGAAAGTAATTCCGCCAGCCATAATCAGTGCCCGATGCAACGATGGGATGTGATTGAAATAATTAATGATTTCCTGCATGGCAAACAATCCTGTCTTAAAGTTATAAAGAATAAAACTGACGAAATTATTTCCCTCATTAAAATAAAAAACCGTTATAGGTAATTCCCATAACGGTTGGTGTTATTAAGCAAGATAAAAATTAACTGTTGAGCATTAAAGGCATAACCAGCATAAGTACATCTTCATTTTCCCCTTGTTCTGTTGGTTTTATAATACCCGCCTTTGTTGGTGTGGAAAGCTCTACTTTTACTTCTTCCGTATCTGCTGAATTCAGCATTTCAATCAGAAACTTAGCGTTGAAAGCAATCTGAAGGTTCTCCCCATCATACTGACAACCCATACGCTCATTACCTTCAAAACTAAAGTCAACATCCTGTGCAGCCAGTTGAAGTTCGCTGCCACTAATGGTTAAAGCAACCTGGTTAGTGCTCTTATTACTAAAGATGCTTACGCGACGTAATGCACTTTGAAAATCGCTTGTGTTTACAATCAACTTATAAGGGTTGTCTGTAGGGATTACCACTTTATAATCCGGGAACCTTGCATCAATTAACCGACAAATCATTTGTGTAGATCCATGAGACACAAAAAGATGATTACTGTTATAGCTGATCGTTAATTCATCTTCATTGTCAGGCAATGCATTTTTCAACAGGTTCAAAGGCTTTTTAGGCACAATAAAACTATCGGTTCTTGGGGCTTTAACATCAGTTCTTTTATATCTTACCAGTCGGTGTGCATCTGTTGCAACAAACTGCAAACCATCTTTGGTAAGTTCGAAAAAAACACCAGTCATGGCCGGGCGAAGGTCATCATTACTTACAGCAAACAATGTCTTGTTTATTGCGGTAACAAGTGCAGAACTGCTCAGGTTAAAATTGTTGGTATCATCTGCAGCAGGTTCTTTAGGAAAATTATCAGGGTTTTCGCCCATTACTTTATATTTACCATTATCGCTGGTAATTTCAATAGCAAAGTTTTTATCAATGCTGAAACTTAATGGCTGATCAGGAATATTCTTTAAAGAGTCAACCAGGATTTTTGCAGGTATACAAACCCTACCCTTTTCTTTACTTTCCACATCCATCTGCACGCGCATTACGGTTTCAAGATCGGTGGCAACGATATTCAGCTTTTTCTCTTCTATATCAAAAAGAAAATCCTCCAATATTGGTAATACAGTATTGCCGCTGATAACACCGCTGATTTGCTGCAAATGTTTTAATAATGCCGATGATGATACGATAAATTTCATAAGAGCGCTAAGCTATTGTTTTTTGTAATGCAACAAACCTACTGTAAATTGTTAATATTCCATACTGATGTTTTGCACCATTGGTTATTAATACAGCAATATGAATCTTTTGAGGCGGAAAATCAGTCGAGCGCGGAAGTAAGTAATTGCCTGAATTTCTCCTTATTTACAGGCTTTAAAACGTAATCTGATACGGTATTATATTCCTTGGATTTTTTGATGTCGTATTCGTCAATAGAAGAACTCACCATATACACGGTTACTGGTTTTGCAAGCCCGTCATTAATATCTTTATATGCTTCTAAAAACTGCCAGCCATTCATGATCGGCATGTTTATATCCAGGAAAATAACATCAGGTATAGAGGAAGAATCTTTAAGATGTGATTGAAGATATGCAATAGCATCCTGCCCGTTGAAAAAAGTGATTACCTTGCCTGCCATACCGGTAGCTTCAAGCGTTTTTTTTGCTGCAAATTGATAAATCTTATCGTCGTCTATGAGGCAGATGTCAAGCTTGCCGGATTGCATGATATCAGATTTGTATTATAAAAATAAGCATTCCACCCAAAATGCCTATTTTTTCATCTTTTATTTTAAAACTTTGCAAACACGTGCAGCAAAAGATTTCCAGGGAAAAGGCACTTCAAAAAATAAGACATTTCTGCGCTTACCAGGAACGCAGCCATAAAGAGGTGAAAGATAAACTATATGGTTTTGGCCTGCGCTATACAGAGGTGGAAGAAACGCTTACTTCTCTTATTGAAGATAATTACCTGAATGAAGAACGGTTTGCCCTACAATTTGCCGGTGGCAGGTTCAGGCTTAAACACTGGGGAAAGATCAAGATTGCCTATGAACTGAAACAAAAACAGGTGAGTGATTATAATATACGCCATGCTCTTGCGGGAATAGATGATCTTGATTATAAAAAAACACTTCAGAAACTGGCTGAGGCAAAATGGAATTCTATCAAAGAAGAACACCCAATAACAAAACAATCCAAAACATACGCTTACCTGCTGCAAAGAGGGTTTGAAAAAAACCTGATCAGCGAAACACTACAAAAACTCACCCGTAAGTAAACCTTCAGAAACTTATCCGGCAACTATTATAACTTTGCACCTTAAATTTTTCCTATGGCACAGTTCCGCAATTTTAGAATGGTAAGCTATGTGGTATATGGCAGAGGCTGTTTTAACCAGTTAGATGAGATACTTGCTCCGCAACGTAAAGATGACGCTCCGATGATATTTCTGGTAGACCATTTTTTTGATGGAAAACCTTTACTAAACCGCATTCCCGTAAGAGGCAAAGACAAGATCATTCTTGTTGATGTTACTTATGAACCTAAAACCACCTATGTAGATAAACTTGCAACTGAGTTAAAAGATGAGTTTGGTACCGTGAGCGGTATTATTGGTATCGGCGGCGGATCAACCATGGACCTTGCCAAAGCTGTTTCTTTAATGATGACCAACCCGGGTTCTTCTGCTGACTACCAGGGCTGGGATCTTGTTAAGCATGCCGGCGTATACAAAGCGGGCATCCCAACACTTAGTGGAACTGGCGCCGAAGTAAGCCGCACAACCGTACTAACAGGACCGGTTAGAAAACTTGGAATGAATTCAGACTTTACTCCTTTTGATCAGATTGTGCTGGATCCTGAATTAACTGCAGGTGCTCCCGTTAATCAACGTTTCTATACAGGTATGGATTGTTATATACATTGTATTGAAAGTTTGCAGGGAACCTATTTAAATGAGTTTAGTAAAAGCTACGGTGAAAAAGCTTTACAATTATGCCAGGAAATATTTCTGAAAAATGAATGGAACGAAGCCAGCGATGATAAGTTAATGATGGCTTCTTATGCAGGTGGTATGAGTATAGCGTACAGTCAGGTAGGTGTTGCGCATGCAGTAAGTTATGGTCTTAGCTATTTATTAGGTACTAAACATGGTATTGGTAATTGTATAGTCATGAACCATTTGCAGGAATACTATCCGGAAGGTGTTGATGAATTTAAAAAAATGGTAGAGATAAATAAAGTGGATATTCCTGAAGGTATATGTAAAGGTTTAACCGATGAACAGTTTGATATTATGATGAATGTATCGCTAGGCATGAAACCACTTTGGGAAAACGCTTTAGGGCAAGGTTGGGAAAACATAATGACCAGGGATAAATTAAGGGCTTTATACGAGAAACTTTAGTTTACATCTTACTTACAATAATGTCAAGCCACCTAACGAGTGGCTTTTTTTATTTTGAAAATTTTAATTCTCGGATTTTAGCTTGGCATGGTACTTGAAAATATACTCGCACGTTGCTTGACTAATCCAGGCGACAGTTGTTTAACCTATTTATTATTTATTAAAAAGCTAAGCTATGAAGAACACTAAACTGGGCTTAGGTGCCCTTTCTTTGGCCATCAATGGATTCTTCGCATTTTCAACATTTCAATCCGGCGGAATTAAAGGTACTGTAACACCTCCTGAAGGAGCGAAAGAGGTATGGGCAGTATCAGGAACTGATACTTTAAAAGCGCCTATCACTAATGGTGCTTTTGAAATATCAAATGCAAAAGCCGGTACTTATAAAGTGTTGGTAGATGCTGCCGATCCTTACAAAGATGCAGTGAAAGATGGTATTCAGGTAGCAGACGGTCAACCTACAGATGTTGGTGAAATTAAACTGGAAAAATAATCCTGTTTTATATCGCCTTTACGTAAAGGATTTGATTTGAATGCACAAGGAGCAGTTGAAGTTTATCAACTGCTCTTTTTTATTTACATTATTTCTCATCAGCAGAAGGACCATATAATCCAGGCACCTTCAAATTTAGTAACCTCATATAAACAATCAACTCACCGCGATGGTGCACCGAATGGTTCATCGCAATACTTCTGATAACAACAGATCTCGGCATCTCGAATAGTTTAACATCTCCATTCTTTAGTAACCATACTTCTTTCAAATGTTCATCATCTGCAGAAGATAAAGCAGTAAGTGCTGCGTTAAACCTTTCTTCAAAAAGATCACGCACTTCCTGAAAGGTTTTTACTGATGTTCGTGGAAAACCACCATTTACCAAATCAAACTCACTTGTATTAATAGTCAAGCTTATCCACAAAGGTAAATGTGCAATATGCGAAGCTAGCCCACCCAGGCTGAAAGATTTTTCATGTGGCTTCCAGTTGAAATGTTCATCTGTTAAACGTTCAAAAACCTTTCTCGTATTTGAAGCTTCATGCTTTAACTCCGGTATAAAAAGTTGTGCAAGTGCCATAATTATATTTTATAAATCTTTTATCTTATTCTGATTTTATAATCGTAGTACGTTTGCCAATTCCATTTTCATTAATTGGTTCTATTGTAAAATAATAAGTGGTGTTTTTACCAAGCGACTTTAAATAATACTCACTTGTATTATATACCATAATGCTATTATACAACTTATCAGGCGCTATACCATAGTAAATATTATAAGCATAAGCATCATTGGAAGGAAACCATTTTATCCAGCAGTTGCGCTTATCAGATTCCTGTCTTAATACCATAAAATTTTTTACTTCCCCTGGTACATTGCCAGTTCCCTTTCCAAACACGCGCAAACCACTAATGGCAAACTTTCCATTCGCCATATGAATATTCTCGAGTTTAATAAATCTTGTTTTTACCGGGTTGCTTAATTCAATATACTCATGTGGCACATCTGTTTTATTCGCATGTTTATCCACAAGTATCTTCCAGTTCTTTCCATCAGTTGATTGCCATAACCTGTACTGGTGATAGATATCTGTACGCTTGCCCAAAATGTCTGCATCCTGGTCAGCATAATTAATCTGTATCGCATTCACGGTTGATACTTCTCCAAGATCTGATTGTATCCACTCCCCTGCTTTTCCAGAAGCCGCACACCAGTATGTTTTAATGCTTTCATCTACAGCATTATTCGCATAAAAACTTCCATAAGTAGAAGATACCGCAACAGGCTTGTTATAGTTAAGTAACATCCAGCCGGTAAACCTGCTTTTCAAATGATCTTCTTCACCGTTTGGTAAATAAGTAGGATAATCTCCAAATGCTGTATTACAATAAAGAATATCATCCTTATCAAACCCTGCCGGCCATATACCAATTCTTCTTTCAAAATTATTTTTCACATTAATCACCATGGTAGATACATGCCACCAATTATTGTATTTATCCTGGTAAGTTGCTCCATGTCCTGATCCACGCGCAAAACCACCCGGCTTATAACTAAAGGGGTTATGCTCCTGGTAAGTAAAAGGCCCTAAAGGATGATCGCTTACATATACTCCATCTGCATACCCACTAAACTCAGTTCCCGGTGCGCCATATTGCAGATAATATTTTCCACTGTGTTTATTCATCCATGCTCCTTCTACAAACGGGCTCATAAAGTTGTTATCATTGTACTCGCCAAAACGTTCCCATCCATGCAGGTCATCATGCAATTTCATCAGATCATGACGTTCACCAATCGTTTGTAAAGTCTTCCGGTCAATCTCTTGTCCATACAAAGGATAGGTGTTACTTGATCCATGATAGAGATACAAACGGTTATCATCATCCAGGAAAAAAGAAGGATCCCATGCGCCGGCTTTAAATGAATCAACCGCTTCCTTCCATTCATCTTTTCTGGGGTTTGTGCTCATCCATATCGGAAAATTCTTTTCATACGTAGAACCAATTACCAGCAACGTATCTCCTAAAACAAAAACCGCCGGCGCACACAGTTCGTCATATACTTTATGCCAGGGCTTTAAAAACTTACGTGGTACAAAATGCCATTGACACATATCACTACTCCACCAATAGCCCCACTGATTAGTAGAGAACAAATAATAATCTCCCTTAAAAAGCGTGATTACCGGGTCTGCAGTAGCGCGGTGCCTTCCGGCTTCAGAAAAATTAGGAATAGGTGTAAACCCGTAATCTATATTGATAGGATTGCAATAAGTTTTTTGCTGCGCATGTACAGTGGATAAACTAAGTACCAGAACGAATGGCAGGTAAAAGGCAAACATTTTCATTGGCGGTTATTTAATCTGAAAGAAAGGATAAATCTACCAAAGAAGCCGAAAAAAACACTACGTTCGCTACTATAATATGTGCGTACTTTGTAAACGATGCTAAAAATTTTTATCTAAAATATTTAGTATTTTAATGTTAAATATCTTAGCTTCGCAGAAACCCATTACGAAAAGAAAAAATTAGATGCCATGTCGAACGCAAATGCAAATACTGAAAAATTAAAGGCGCTTAAATTAACCATTGATAAAATAGATAAGGATTTTGGTAAGGGAAGCGTGATGATGATGAACGAGCGTGCTGAAAAACAACTGGAAGTGATTTCCACCGGGTCGATTGGCCTGGATACAGCGCTTGGTGTAGGTGGATTACCTAAAGGCAGGGTAATTGAAATTTATGGCCCTGAATCTTCAGGTAAAACAACGGTAGCCATACATGTAATTGCCGAAGCCCAAAAGAAAGGTGGCATTTGCGCCATTATAGATGCAGAACATGCTTTTGACAGTGCTTATGCTAAAAAACTGGGTGTAGATGTGGATAACCTTCTAATTTCTCAACCCGATTATGGTGAGCAGGCGCTTGAAATAGCAGACCGCCTGATTCTTTCCGGTGCTTTGGATGTTGTGGTAGTTGACTCTGTTGCAGCGTTAGTGCCCAAGGGAGAATTGGAGGGAGAAATGGGTGACAGTAAAATGGGTTTGCAGGCCAGGTTGATGAGCCAGGCACTTCGTAAATTGACTGCTACCATCAGCAAGACAAACACCGTATGTATTTTTATCAACCAGCTTCGCGATAAGATAGGTGTAATGTTTGGTAATCCGGAAACAACTACCGGCGGTAATGCATTGAAATTTTACTCCTCTGTACGACTGGATATAAGACGCATGACACAGATTAAAGATGGTGATGAAGCGATTGGTAACCGTGTAAAAGTTAAAGTGGTAAAAAACAAAGTAGCGCCACCTTTCCGCGCTGCCGAATTTGACCTGATTTTTGGGGAAGGTATTAGCAAAATAGGTGAAATACTGGATATTGGTGTTGAGCTGGGCGTTGTTTCAAAAAGCGGAAGCTGGTTTAGCTATGAAGGAAATAAACTGGGCCAGGGCCGTGATGCAGTGAAATCTTTGCTTCGCGATAATCCGGAATTATCTGGGGAAATTGAAGGCAAAATCAGGGCAAAGCTGATTGATATCCCTGCTTCTGAAACGATAGGCACCGAAGAAGATTAAACAGTTTGGAAGAATACTGTTTTAGAATATACTTTTCGATGGGTTAGTAAGAAGAAAGGCCGTCCCCCGGTGGGATGGCTTTTTCTTTTGATAAATAACCTTTTCATAATGCAGCGGAACGGAGTATTTTTTGCTCTATCATAATCTCAAACAACCCGTTACTTTATGCCCAACAATGCACTTATCATTTTTGTAAAAAACCCTGTGGCGGGCAAGGTAAAATCACCACTTGCACAAGCCATTGGGGAAAAGGAGGCACTGGCAGTTCACCGGCAGCTACTGTATCATACTTACTATATCACAAGAAATTTTCCTGTGGATAAGTATCTTTATTATGCTGATTTTATTAATGAAACTGATTTGTGGAGCAATGATGAATACTACAAAGAGTTACAAAAAACAGGGACTATAGGAGACAGGATGCTGAATGCTTTTGAAAATATCTTCTTTACAGGTTACCAGAAATGTGTAATTATCGGAAGTGAAAGTATTGAGCTGGAAATGATACATATTCAACAGGCATTTGCAGCGCTTGATCATTATGATTTCGTAATCGGCCCTACCCAAACAGGTGGTTATTACCTGCTTGGGATGAAAGAATTATTTGAACCTGTTTTTACCGGCAAATTGTGGGGTAGCAGCAAACTCTGCCAGGAAACTGTGGAAGAGTTTGAAAAACACCAGATGAGTTATCACTTTTTACCGCTGCTAAGCGATGTAGATGAAGAAAAAGAGTTATACCTGCTTCATCATCGTCAATAACTTCTTTTATTTCAAAAGCTTCTTATTCATTCTTAATCGCCTGTTTTTAACCGCCTAATCCAGCAGCCTTACTTATCTCTAACATTCGCTGAATAGGCTTTAAAGAAGCTATTCTAAGATCTTCAGGCATGGTTATCTCCGGCGTTTCATACTCCATACACAAATAAAGCTTTTCAAGTGTATTCAGCTTCATATGCGGGCAATCATTACACGCACAGCTATTATTGGGTGGCGCAGGTATAAATGTTTTATCCGGTGCATCCTTTTGCATTTGGTGAAGTATACCCGTTTCGGTAGCTACAATAAATTCCTTTGCGCTGTCTTTAACCGAGTAATTTAACAACTGTGTAGTACTGCCTATAAAATCTGCAATTTGTAAAACGGCATCTTCGCATTCCGGATGCGCAATAAATTTAGCCTTTGGATGACGTGCCTTTAATTTGGTGATCTTCTCCAGGCTGAATATTTCATGCACCATACACGCACCGTTCCACAGCACCATGTTCCTGCCTGTTTTTTTATTAAGATAGCCACCAAGGTTTTTATCCGGTGCAAAGATGATCGGCTGTTCAACTGGTACGCTTTCAATTATTTTCTCTGCATTGGAAGAAGTACAGATAATATCACTTAGCGCTTTTATATCTGCAGTACAATTAATATAACTAATAACGATATGGTTTGGATACTTTTCCTTGAAACGTTTGAATAACTCAGCCGGTGCGCTATCGGCCAGTGAACAACCCGCTTTTAAATCAGGCAACAGCACTTTCTTTTTCGGGTTGAGAATCTTCGCGGTTTCCGCCATAAAATGCACGCCTGCAAAAACAATAATATCAGCGTCAGTTTTTGCCGCCTGCTGCGCCAGGCCTAAACTATCTCCGATATAATCGGCCACATCCTGTATATCCGGCTCCTGGTAATAATGCGCCAGCAGCACAGCGTTCTTTTCCTTCTTAAGTCTCTCAATCTCCTGGAACAGGTCCAGCTTAACATCAATATCTATATCAAGAAAACCTTTCCTGTCTACATCGGCCCTGGCCTTCTGCAAGGTTTCTTCAGCCAAATTAACAACGCCCATCGTTTTAAAATTTTGCTTGTTTTTAAAATCATCAAAAAAAATTTTTCCAAAAACTTTCTGATGTGTATATCAACCGTAATATTCTTTAATAATACATTATTTATATAACCCACTACTACTACTACGGCTGTGGATATCGGGATAACTTATTTATCCCCACCGTGCAAAGTTAATGAGGCTGAGGCTATCCACAGTAATTCACATTTAACCCACACCGTGAAACGTTCGTGAAATATGAAAACACTGGTTTTCTTAACATCCGTGTATAAAACTTACAAGGTTTATACCCATTCACCCGTTAACAGGAAATACACTGTTAACTAAGATGGGGGAAAAAGTGATTAAGAAAACTTTCAGCCCGGGTAGTGATTAAAAACCAGTATTTATTCTACTCGTCTCCACAGCCGCCGGTTGAAAAAGGGGTGATTATTCACCGGTTTTAAGGCTTATTAACAGCCTCTTGTGAATTTATGTTCCACGAAAACCGATGGTCAATGCCCTTTGAAACCAGATACAGGCACGAAACCCGCATAGGTCAAAGATTTCAAAGGTTATTCACAATTTGTTCAAATGTTTTATTCCCCTATTTTTGCCATCCTTATATTAAATCTTATAAAGTAATATGTCAGTTATTCAACGAATTCGTGACAAAGGTGCGTGGATCATCTTCGGTATTATCGCCCTTGCCTTGATCGCTTTTATTTTGCAGGACGGTCTTTACCGTAAAGCTAACCTGTTTACCAACACCAGTACAATAGGAAAAGTAAACGGCGTTGCCATTGAAAAAAATGATTTTGACAAAAAGCTGGAACTGATTCAGCAAACCAACCAGCAGGCTGCCAACATGAAACGCGAAGAGCTGGTTGCCGGTGTTTGGAACCTTGTTGTTAACGAAGAAGTAATGAACCAGGAGTACAGCAAACTGGGATTGAAGGTTACTTCAAGAGAATTAAGCGACATATTATTTGGTGCCAACCCTCCGCAGTGGCTAACACAAATATTTACAGATCCTAATACAGGTGTATTTAATATGGACCAGGCCAAGGCACAGTTTGCCCAGTTGAAAAAAAGGCCTAACGATCCCCAGGCAATTGCGGTTGAACAGGCTTACCTGCAACCAACCATTGATCAAACGCTTCGCCAGAAATATCAGTCTATGATAACCGGAGCGATATACGTTCCAAAATGGATGGCTGAGAAAATGAATGCAGACAATAGCGCAATTGCGAATATCTCTTACGTAATGGTACCTTATAATTCTATAAGCGACAGCGCCGTTAAAGTAAGTGATGATGATATTAAGAGTTATATAGATAAGCACAGTAACCAGTTTAAGCAGGATGAAGAAACCCGCACTGTGTCATACGTTGCTTTTGATGCCAACCCAAGTGCACAGGATAGCGCGACTGTTTTCAACCAGCTTAAAGATATGAGAGCTGATTTTGCGGCTACTACAGATGACAGAAGCTTTGTTGCTGCTAAATTGAGTGCTACCACATTTTTTGACGGATATGTTCCAAGGAGTACTTTACAGGTTCCTAATGCAGATTCTATTACGCATCTTGCAAATGGCCAGGTGTTCGGTCCTTATCTTGACAATACCAATTATACCATTGCAAAAATGTTGGGAAGCAGGATGATGCCTGACTCAGCAAAAGTTCGCCACATCCTTATTAAAACGGAGGAAAAAGGACAACCGGTATTGTCAGACAGTCTTGCGAAGAAAAGGATAGACAGTATAGTAAACGCTATTAAGGGCGGAGCAAACTTTGATACCATGGTACAAAAGTTTAGCGATGACCCCGGAAGCAAGGCCACACATGGTGAATACACTTTTACTGCTGCACAGTTCAGCGGTATAAGTAAAGAATTTGCAGAAACTATTTTCTATGGCAATGTTGGCGAAAAGAAAGTTGTGAAAGTGAGCAATGCACAGTATGCCGGTTACCATTATATTGAAGTGCTGGATCAAAAGAAAATAGAACCTGCCTATAAGATTGCCTATATCTCCAGGGCCATTACAGTAAGCCCTGAAACGGATATTAACGCAAATAATGCAGCCAGCCAGTTTGCAGCCACCAGCCGCGAATTGAAAACGTTTCAGCAAAATGCCGCTAAACAAAACAAATCTATCTTGCCTGCCGAAGGAATTAAAGAAAATGACTTTAATGTAGGTATGTTGGGTGAAAGCAAGTCTTTTGTAAGATGGGTATATGAAAATGGTGTTGGAGATGTATCTGAACCAACCAAGATTGGCAGTAAATATATTGTAGCGATAATCACTAATATTAATAAAGCCGGGTTGCAAAATGTAGCTACAGCAAGGCCACAGGTAGAAATGATTGTGAAGAATGAAAAGAAAGCACAGCAGATCATCAATACCAAAATAAAGGGCGCTACGCTTGAAGCAATTGCACAGAGTGCTGCGGTAACCGTGCAGAAAGCTGACAGTATTTCTTTCCAGTCGCCTTTTGTTACAGGTGTAGGAAACGAACCTAAATTGATAGGCGCAGCTTTTGACAAAGCCTTACAGGGTAAAGTAAGCTCACCTATTGCAGGAAGCACAGGTGTTTTTGCACTTAAGGGAGAAAGCATCGGCGCAAAACCAACTCTGGATAACAATCCTCAATTGGCAAAACAAGGATTGGAAAATACCTTGAAGCAACGTATGGCCGGTAGTCCTTACGGTGGCGGCAGCCCGATCTTCCAGTACCTGAGAGAAGCTGCTGCGGTAAAAGATTATCGCTCTGAGCTGAATTACTAATCAACTTTTTTATAGTCACATGAGAAAAGTCCCGCTGTTAACAGCGGGACTTTTTTGTTCCAATTTTCGCTTCGCGGAAAAAATATCTGCTCAAACCCGTCTTAAAAAACGATTGCGTATTGTTAAGTAACTTTGTACCAGTGAGGGCAAGCAGTAGTAAAAAAATCAATAAATATGCAGACAGAGATTGTAAATAAAGTAGCAGAAAGCGGCATTATTACTTTGGACCTGGAAGAGTTTTATCCCAAGGGAACAACAAAGATTTTTGATCTGAAAGATTACCTTTTCATGGGATTAATCTTGAAAGAAAAAGACTTTAGGGCCAGCCTGCAATCTGCGGATTGGGAGCAATATCGCGATGCCTATGTAGCAGTTACCTGTTCTGCTGATGCAATTATACCCATGTGGGCGTATATGCTGGTGGCAAGTTATTTACAGCCTGTTGTGAAAGATATAGTAGTGGGAGATGAAAAAAATTTAGTCAATACCTTATTTGTTAAGAATATTGACCGGATAGATCCATCAGATTATGCAGATAAAAGAGTGGTTGTAAAAGGTTGCGGAGATATACAAATTCCGGAAACGGCGTACCTGGAAATCACAAATAAACTAAGGCCTTTTGTAAAAAGCCTGATGTATGGTGAACCCTGCAGCACGGTACCGATTTATAAGAAGAAGTAGAAGATTTCACTTATTCGTTTTCCTATCCTTTTTGTAAGTAATCTCAATGAAACATTCGTTGGCAAAATTTTGCCAGTAGAAAATATCAAGTATAATCTTCGCCAATAGCAACATTATATTAGAGGACAATTCTTCGCTACTACCTCTAATAGTGAATAGAAGTTTAGTTTGATTCTTAGAAAATTGAAATCCTTGAAGTAACAGAGACTCAACGATGTCTTCGTCAGGATAACGTTTTATGTGTGGAATTTTTATTTTTACTCCACCGCGGGTACGCGAAAAATGAAACTCAGTATTTTCTGTTTTGTTTAGTAGTAGCTTAAATCTATCAATTTCCTTGTTGATTAGTTTTAATACTACTCTATAGAGAACTGTTTCTTTTTGAAAATTGGGGAATTGTTTTTCTCTGTTATTCAAATACTCAAGAGCAATTTTTTCTTTTTCAAGTTGCTGCTTCAAATATTGATTATTAGCTGCCTGGTTATTCTGTAACATCTGTTCATACACATCGATACGATAGAGTGCAGAGGATTTTTCCTGGTATAGGTTGTCGTCAAAATGCCTGAAAATATCTAGTTGATGATTGACTATATACAGGGCGTTTGTGTGAAACTTTGCAAGATCAAATTCTTCTTCTTTAATGCATATATCAATCAGTTGACGAAGAGTGATTGCTTCCTCTTCAAGGTATTTGATTAAATAAAGAAGTTTTGCTTCAGGCGAAGAGGGTAAATTTTCATTCAACATAAAGTATGGATTTGGAGATTAAAACCATCCCCTGTTCCTGAATACACGTACCATCCATACGGGGATTAGCAGCATCAATCCTACAGCAATAAAAAATCCATGTTTATCATGCAGGTAAGGAATGCGATCAAAGTTCATCCCGAAAATGCCGCCAATTACGGTTGCCGGCGCCAGAAGACAGGTAACTATGGCCATCACTTTCATCGCTTCATTCATTTTCATATTGGCCTTGTTCATGTATAAATCCTGCATGTTCATCATCATATCGCGATAACCTTCTACCATATCCGCAGCCTGAACAATATGATCATAAACGTCTTTAAAATATTTGGTGGTTTTTTCTTCCAGCAAATCGCTGTCGCTTCTGATAAACCCATTCACCAGGTCACGAACCGGGGCAACATTTCTTTTTAAAACGATCAGCTCTTTACGTAAGCTGTTAATACGGGCCAGCGAACGTGCATTGGCATGCCGGATAATTTCTTCCTCTAATAACTCTATACGGTCACTTAGCTTCTCCATCACCACAAAATAGTTATCCACGATCATGTCTATCAAACTATAACAAAGGTAATCCGCACCACTTTGCCGCTGTTTGCTGTTGGCCGTTTTAAGACGGCCACGCAGCGTATTGAATACATCACGTTTGGCATCTTCCTGAAATGAAACAACGAAGTTTGTGCCCAGGATAATGCTGATCTGCTCCTGCTCAACAGCCATATTTTTTTCATTGAAGAAAAGCATATTCAGCAGGCAGAACATCACATTCTCCATCTCATCCATTTTGGGCCGCTGGCCCACACTCAAAATATCTTCCATCAACAGGTAATGGATATCATATTTCTTGCAAACGGCTTCCACATCAGCTTTACGGATGCCGTCGATATTTATCCAACTGATATCGTTACTTTCTTTAAAAGGAAAACAATCCTCTATCCTGTCAAATTTATATTCCCTTATTTCTGTGCTGTTAAAACTAAACACCTGTATCCTTACTTCCGCCGCTTCTTCCCGCTGTGGAATGATCGTTGGGTTTACATGAAAAATCTCCTTTGTTCTTTTGGTGTTAAAGACCGGGAAGATAAGCTGCAGGTATTTACTTGGCTTGATAGGCATGTGCAAACTTCTTATAAAACTCGCGACAAGTTAAAGAAATACACTGAAGACAAAAAGCGTGCAAAATCTTGCAGGAAGAAGTGATTGAAGTTTCTTATGCCTGTTTAAGAAACCATTCTGAAGTTGCTTTAATACCCTGGTCGTAGGAGGTAGGCTTTATACCAAAAGCCTGTTCAAATTTGGAAGAATCAAATTCGTAGGCATACTTATTTTGATAAAGCATTTCCACCATTTCGTGCATGAATTTGTTAAACAAACCTATCGTGCGCAACAGCCATACCGGTAAAATCTGAACCTTGTTTTTTGCACCCATATAGTTTGCTGCTTTTGCAATAAGCTCCCTGCCCGTTAGTGCGGGTGCGGCCGTTGGAAGGTGCCAGGTTTGATTAAATGCCGATGGCTTTTTTGCCAGCAGGTAAATAGCTTTTGCTGCATCGGGCGTATAGGTGTAGCTGTGTGGCAGGTCTGCATTCACCAGGCATTGCGCGGCCTGTTGCTTACGCAATTTTTCAAAGACCATGATACCAAGCGCACTTTTATCAAGACAACGCGGACCATAAAAATCAGCCGCACGTGCAATGATCACCGGTATAACACCTGCTTTCATTTCGTTCATCAACATACGATCTGTAGAAGCCCGTACCTCTCCTTTTTTACTACAGGGATTTAGCGCTGTTTCTTCCGTCATTTTGCCTTTTACAAGACCATAAGGATAAACGCTATCAAAGAAAATAAGTTTTGCATTTGCGGCGCGACAGGCATCGATCACATTCTGCATAATCACGGGCCAGTCTCTTCGCCATACCTTGATATTATATTCCAGGCCGGCAAGTAAGTAAACTACGGAAGAGCCTTCTACCGCCTTCATTACCTGCTCACGGTTTACAAGGTCTGCTGCAAAAGTTTCTGCACCACCAACCGGTTTGGGATGACGGCTTACCAGTCTTATTTTTTCTTTGTTTGTAAGAAGAACCGGCACCAGTTCTGTAGCGATTGTTCCGTTAGCGCCAAGGATAGTATGTAGTTCCATTAGTTATCAGTTTAATGAAACAAAACTACCGCGGGTCAATTACAGGAAACGTTGACGTTGGTTAAGAAACCACTTGTTGCTTTGTTAACCTTTTGCGAATGCGGCTGAGAGATTCCGGAGCCACACCAAGATAAGAAGCGATGTAATGTTGTGGCACACGTTCAAAATAAAGAGGGTTGGTTTGCATGGTTTTTAAATAACGTTCCAGAGGAGTTTTAAGCAATAAACTCATCATTCTTTCTTCCAGGCAACCCACCAGGTATTCTGCCATTAAACGGCCAAAACGTTCTGCAGAAGGATAATGCTGATAGAGGAATTGCAGGTCTTCAAAACCCAATGTTAATACTTCACAATCTTCCATGGCTTCAACACTTACCTGCGATAAGCCCCGGCTGGTAAAAGCAGTATAAGCACCAGCCCATTGTTTATCAAAACTAAAGAAGGTTGTCATTTCAACACCATCCAGCGTAATATAATAGCGAACAGAACCAGAGATAATATAAAAAAGTTCCTTGCTGACTTTACCTTCTTTTACTAACAATTCTTTTTTAGAGTAGTGTTTTTCCTGCAATCTTTTTTTCATTGTCTGCCAGGCATCATCCTGTAATTGCAGGTGATGCATAAAAAGATGAAGGCTGGTATATTTATCTTCCATAAAAGTGTCAAGTTAATGTTTTTAAAAAGAAAGAAAAACACAAAGAAGGATCATAAAAAAGAGAGACCTTAGATTGTTAGAAACCCTTCACCATGAAACATTCCGCCCCAAAAAAACTCTTTTATTCTTTCGTTAAAGCAATTTGTTTTTATGCAGGATGGTTGCTGCTGGCTTATCTAACAGAAATCCGGATGCCATCCGGACCTTGTACACCGGGAGGAGGAATATTGCTTGTGCTGTTGCTTTTACCAACCAGTTTATCATTAATGCTGTTTAACTTTTTTAAATGCGTAAAGTTTAAAAGCAATGGTGGCGCTTTAGTTGTACACTTAATAGTATCATCGGTGCTTTTATACCGGTTTTTTAGCTGAGAGAGTCAGATCAGGATAACCAATCTTTAATACTTAAAACGCTTATCCATCCCATTACAAATACCACCAGCCACCCGATCCATTTCATCCATTGCGGATGCTGATAATTTTTCATAAGCCGCTGTTTGGAGGAAGCTATTAAGATTACAGCCAACGCAACCGGCAATATCAGCCCGTTAAGTGCACCAGCCATTATTAACAGATTTACCGGGTTGCTGGTAACACTAAAAATAAGTGCAGAGCCAATGATGAAAAGCGAGATAAAGACCCTTTCATATTTTTCAATCAGCGGATGAAAAGTTTTGATAAAAGAAACCGAAGTATAGGCAGCACCAACAACGGATGTAATGGCAGCGCTCCACATTACCACGCCAAAAAAGCGATACCCGATATCACCCGCGGCTGATTTAAAAACAGCGGCTGCGGGATTACCTTTATCCAGCACAACTCCCCTACTAACAACACCTAATGCAGCAAGAAAAAGAATACAACGCATAATGCCGGTGATAACAATTCCGCTTACCGCGCTTTTGTTTACTTCCTGTATATGAGCCGGGCCTTTTATGCCTGCATCCAGCAAGCGGTGTGCACCGGCAAAGCTGATATAACCACCCACAGTTCCACCTACCAATGTTATAATAGCGGTGGTATTGATCTTTTCAGGAAAAACAGAACGTTTTACAACTTCTGCAACCGGCGGATGCGAACTGATAGCTACATATAGCGTGAGTAAAATCATGAGTAGGCCCAATACCCTGGCAAAGTGGTCCATCATTTTACCGGCTTCTTTCATCCAGAAAATAACAAGCGCTATCACAGCACTTATTATGGCGCCAAGCGTAGTATTCATTCCGGTAAGTACATTCAATCCTAACCCGCAACCACCCAGGTTGCCAATATTAAACGCAAGGCCGCCAAGTGCTACCAGCGCAGCGAGAAAAAAACCAAGACCGGGTAAAGTTTTATTAGCCAGTTCCTGCGCTCTTAATTCACTTGCAGTAAGTATTCGCCAGATATTTAACTGGGCACCGATGTCCAGCAGGATTGAGATCAATATTACAAAACCAAAGCTGGCAAAAAGCTGCTGGGTAAACAACGAGGTTTGTGTTAAAAAACCCGGCCCGATGGCCGATGTAGCCATTAAAAAAGCTGCGCCCAGCAAGGCACTTTTAGTGGTGGATGGTTTGGATGGCAATATTGTTTTGTTTTAAATTTTGAGAGATGAGTTTTGCAAAGCTTAACGCGTGTGCACCATCGCCGTGCAGGCAAACAGTATCGGCTTTTATAGCGACTGTTTGTTGATCTACCGTTGTGACGGTTCCTCTGTTGATCATTTGAAGCACCTGCACCAGGGCCTTCTCATCGTCTTCTATTAGCGCATGTGGCTGGCTTCGTGGGGTAAGGCTTCCATCAGGCTGGTAAGTCCTGTCAGCAAAAACCTCATTGGCTGTAGCTAAATTCAAAGCATTTGCAGCAGTAATAGCAGCACTTCCACTCAATCCGTAAACGATTAAATGTGGATCAGCATCTTTAACAGCGCTGGCAATAATGCCGGCAAGCTGCGCGTTTTTTGCTGCCATATTATATAAGGCACCATGCGGCTTTATATGATGAAGTATCGCTCCAAAATCCGTTGCTATTTTTTGAATAATGAAGAGTTGTTCCGCAATAAGATCATAGTATGCTTCAGCAGAAAGCTGCAGTTCCTCCCTTCCAAAGTTTTGTTTATCTGCAAAACCGGGATGTGCACCAATAGCAACATTATAAGTAAGGCATAGTTCAATCGTGCGTTTTATCAGGTCATGATCACCTGCATGATAGCCGCAGGCAATATTTGCGGAACTGATAAAAGGCATCAGCTTTTCATCGTCGGGCATGCCTTCCCCCAGGTCGCAATTAAGATCTATTGAAATCATAAGCAGATAGCAATTGCTTTAGCTGAAAGGTACAGGTGGCGGCAATATCCTGCAAATATTGTTGTTGCTGCAAGCATAGTAATTCGGCCTTTTCTATACTCACTTCTTCAAAGCGGATTTGGGTTTTCATCTGCCTTTGTGCGAGCACATCAATATCTGTGGCAACTACCTGTGCAATACGCGGGTAACCGCCGGTGGTCTGGTGTGCAGCCATAAGCACAATTAATTGCCCATCAGGTAATAACTGAACCGTGCCTTTGGATACTGCAGCCGATATCATTTGCTCTCCTTTGGCTTTTAAAGGTGATCCCTGCAGGCGATAACCCATACGATCACTTTTTACGGAAATCTCAAAATCAGTTGTAGTCAGTAAACGAGCAGAGGCATCATCCAGCCAGTTGAATTCATGGCCTTTGAAATAACGGATGGAATTTACGGGTTGTGTTTCTAAAGAAACCTGTACAGATGAGAGAATAGATGTACCAGGCATTAGTCCGTTAAAAGATAATAGCGATGAACGACAATGTAAAACATCGTTTTTCTGCAGCGGCTTCCTGAAACCGCCGGCAGCCAGTTTTACGTCTGTGCTGTAGCTGCCTAACCAGCAATCAGCATCCCAGCCGCCCTGTATGGCGAGATAGCAACGGGCGCCGTATTGCAGTCTGTTAAATTCAAGCGTAGAGGAAACAGCAACGATGATGGCTGTATTCAGTGGTATTGGCTCATTATTAATCCTGGCACCAAAGTTTGCACCGCTTAATGCAATAAGGCAGGGTTTATCAAAATAAAAAAAAGAAGCAGGAAAATGTAATTCTATCACGGCCTCGCTTACCTCGTTACCCACAAGCAGGTTAGCTACCGATGCGGAAAAAGTATCCATTACACCACCGGGATTAATACCGAGATGCTGGTAGCCGTGTCGGCCAAAGTCCTGCAAGGTATCAAACATACCTTGTTTGGTAACGGTGATGCTCATAGGGATTGCATTTGGTGAAATTCATCCTGTGTAATTGGTGTAAACTGTACAATATCTCCGGGTTGAAAGTAACAGGGGCTTTCATTGCTTTTGTCAAATAGCCGCTTAGGCGTTCTGCCGATGATGTTCCATCCGCCCGGTGAATCCAACGGGTAAATCCCGGTTTGGTTTCCCGCAATGCCTACGCTGCCTGCGGCTACCTGTAATCTTGGTGTATCAAGCCTGGGCATGGCAATCATCGCATCTACAATTCCCATATAAGCAAAGCCCGGTAAAAAGCCCAGCATATATACACGGTAAGTATTGGAAAAATGTAACCGGATCACTTCTTCCCGGCTGATGCCTCTGGTAAAGGCGATGCGTTCTGTATCAGGGCCAAACTCATCAGCATAACAAACGGGAACGGTTAGATGCCTGATCTTTTCCGCGCTATGCCATTTGCAGCTATTCAGCAACGCCTGTATTTTGGTTTGTGCATAGAGGTATACTGGTGGTAATGTTTCCTGTCTTAAAGCTGCTATGTCATATACAATAGAAACCGCTGTATAGGTTGGAATGATATCTCTTACCCAGCTTAATTCTGCCGACAAAAGATGACTGTAAAAAGCCATCACCCGGCTATGAACAGGTTCGGAGATTTCTTCTCCAAAAATGATGGTTACTGCATTATTGGAGGAGGTATATATATGCGGAAACAGCATGCCACAAATTACACGATTTCTTTACCAAACGGCATCAGGGATAGTTCTACCAGCTTAAGATGTTGTTTGGCAAAGGGAATACCAATAATAGAGATAAACAACAGGAAAGCAAAGAAGATGTGTACCAGTGCGGTGTACCAGCCTCCGCAAATGATCCAGATAAGATTACAAAATACAGACAGGCAGCCGGAACTTCCTTTACCATTCACAATCCTTTTCCCAAAGGGCCATAATACCACTGCCGCAATTTTAAAACATTGTAAACCGAAGGGTATGCCTACAATGGTGAAACATAATATAAGTCCGCCAATCATATAACCCAGCGCACTTAGAAAACCACCGAAAATTAGCCAGATAAGATTGCCAATCAGATTCATGCAGAAAAGATAGGAAGAAAAAAGATCTAAGCCGTTTTAAATCAACCACTAAGTGATCAGCGGTAACTTGATTTATCATCAAAACCAGGTGTATTATCGCTGAAGAACCATTAAATTACACTTAATAGGTTATGCTAACATGTTAACACCTGCAAAAAGATCGCTTACTTTGCCTGTGCAATATTCTGTGTTTAAGACTCTCCGGGGAATAAGAATTTATTCTGCATTGTTATTGCTATTCGTTTGCATCCTTTTTTCCTGCACAAAAAAATTATCCGATCAACCTTCTGCTCATAAAGGAATCATTGATTTAAAAACCATCAATTTTTTAACAACCACAGCAGACCTTGATGGCGAATGGGAGTTTTATTACAACCGGATGGTGTGGCCTTCAGAAATTATCACCCAAAAAAATTATAGTCCTTTTCCCCAGCTCTGGAGCAAAACTTTGGTAAACGGCAAGGCGTTGCCATCCTTTGGATATGCCAGCTATAAACTGGATGTTTTATTACCCGGCGATAAACCGGTGCTTGCCTTCGAAATGCCCGATGTTTACACCTCTTACCGCTTGTATGTAAACGGGCGCATCTTTTCACAAAACGGCATTGCAGACACTTCCCAAAAAGAAACACGTCCGCAATGGCGAAATATGATCGTGCCTATTCCGCCTCACCTGGGCGATACCCTTCACATATTATTGCAGGTAAGTAATTTTGCACATAACAAAGGGGGTGTATATAAAAGCATTGTTATTGGCGACAGGCAAAAGATCTTTTTGGAAAGGGACCGCAGGCTTACAGGTGACTTCCTGCTTTCTGGTTGCCTGTTTATGGGCGGCTTATTCTTCCTCGGTTTATATATGTTTGGCAGGCACGATAAAGCCATCTTCTATTTTGCGTTGTTCTGCATCTCTTATTGCTATAGAATCGTAGGTACCAGCCCCTATTCACTGCATAGTGTATTGCCTGATATTGACTGGTACATCACGCTTCGGCTGGAATACATATCGTTAGGATTAAGCGTTTTCTTTTTTGTCAACTATATCAAGTATCTCTATCCTGATGATATTTATAAACCTGTTTTCCCTGTGATGAGCGGCTTTTCCCTGCTCTTCACCTTTTTTGCGCTTTGCTTTTCGCCGGCATTTTTCACCAGCATCATCAATTATTTTCTCGGCATCATGTTTCTTTATATTGGCTACGCGATCTATATATTCATACGAGCTGCGGCGAATAAGCGAATGGGGGCCAATTATGCATTGTTAAGTACAGGAGTGATCATGCTGGTATTTGTTATCATCAATTTGAATTACCTAAAGATTGTTGAGTTCTCTTATCACGTAGCTGTATTTATCGGCTATATTTTCTTTTTCTTTTTCCAGTCGATGATCCTTTCTTTCCGCTTTGCCAATACGCTAAAACTTGCGAAACAACAGGCAGAGCAAGGATTAAGGGTGAAGTCGGAGTTTTTATCTACCATGTCGCATGAAATAAGAACACCGTTAAATTCAGTGATTGGTACGGCAAACCTGATGCTGCAAAGCAACCCGACAGAAACACAAAAAGAATACCTGGATGTCTTAATTTTTTCAGCCAATAACCTGGTGTCGATCGTAAATGATATACTGGATTATAACAAGATTGAAGCCGGCAAAATTAGTTTTGAAAGCATTGAAATGGATCTTACTTCTATCGCAAAAAATATTGCTGCCGGCGCCAGAACAAGTGCTTCAGACAGGGGGATAGAGTTAAAACTGGAGATCGACAAAAATTTAAAGCATAAAGTTTTTGGTGATCCAACCCGAACCAGCCAGGTAATCTATAACCTGGTGAACAACGCCATTAAGTTTACCAATGAAGGATGGGTTTGTCTGCGGATAAAAGTGATAGAACAAAACGAAGCAACGGCTACTGTTTTGTTTGAAGTAGAAGATACCGGTATTGGTATTGAACCTCAAAAGCAAAAGATCATTTTTGAAAAATTTACCCAGGCAGATTCTTCAACTTCCCGTGGATATGGCGGCACAGGTCTTGGCCTGGCTATTTGCAAGCGGCTGCTTGAATTGCAGGATTCTTCATTAAAGCTGAGAAGCCTTTCCGGTGTAGGGTCTGTTTTTTCTTTTGTTCAGACTTTTTCCCTGGGAGGAGAAATAATCACCGATCAACAAAAAGCGATGGTTGCGAAAACAGTGGTAAGCAGTAATGATTTAAAAGGTGTGCAGGTATTGCTCGTGGAAGATAATCCAATGAATGTATTTATCGCCAAAAAAATGCTCAACCACTGGAAGGCCGATATAGACATTGCAGAGAACGGAAAGCTGGCGGTAGAAAAAGCGGCATGCGGTGCCTATGATATTATACTAATGGATTTACATATGCCGGTAATGGATGGCTATGATGCTTCACGCAACATACGTAAATCAGGTAATAAAATACCTATTGTTGCATTAACCGCAGCCATACCATCTGAAGTAAAGGAAAAGGTGTTTGAAGTAGGGATGAATGATATTCTCATTAAACCTTTCAGCTCTAATGAACTGCTGAATATGGTGTTGCGTGAAGTGGATAAAGCGGTAAATATAAAAGAAGGATGATGAAGTGTTGAAGGTGATGGTGAAGCGTAAAAGCGGAGCGCGTCCTTCCATAATAACTAAGAATCAAATACTCATTTCATTATTACCAGGCTTGCGTTTGAGCAAAGGAACCAGTAACAAAACAATTGTCCCTATCGTAATATATACATCTGCAAAATTGAAGATTGCCGTATTAAAACCAAAAAGGCTGATGTGCATAAAATCGGTTACATGACGGTCAAAAGCTATACGGTCAATAATATTACCCACGCCTCCTGCAAAGATCAGTGCAAAACAAAAAACTTTTACAACATCCAGCCGGGCTGCTTTTTTAATAACATAGATAAACAATGCCGAAAGAACAGCCAATGGTAAAATACTCAGTAACCAGAAACTTGATGTTTTGGATAGCGCATCTCCCAGGTTATACGCAGCCCCGGTGTTTTCTGCATAGATGAGTTTTACTGTTTGATGTAAGTAACTTACCGACGCCTTGTTTTTCAGGTGCTCTTTGGCAAGTTCTTTTGTTACACGATCACAGCCAACCAGCATAAAAGCAGTAACGCAAAACAATACTATCTTAAGGGACTTTTTCATCCTGCTTTAAAGTTACATAAACCCTGCACATTTCACAACTATACCAACTGATGCAATTTGGCGTATTGTAATAGCATGATGGTTTTGCCGTCTTTTATCTCGCCGGTTTCTATCATTTGCATGGCCTTATCAAGGGTAAGTTCCAGCACCTCGATATCTTCCTGCTCATGTTCAATACCGCCGCCATCATTCACCTTCATTTCTTTGGCATATTCCGCAACAAAAAAATACGGGATCTCTGTTACAGACCCGGGCGACATGTAGGCTTCAAAAATCTTGCGTACTTCCGAAATCTTGTAACCGGTTTCTTCTTCCGTTTCACGTTTAATACAATCCTCTGCATTGTCTTTATCCAGCAGTCCGGCACAAGCTTCAATTAACATGCCTGAAGCATTACCGTTGATATAGGAAGGCAGTCGAAATTGTCGGGTAAGAATTACTGTGCCATAGCTCTTATTGTAAAGCAATATTACGGCGCCATTTCCCCTGTCGTAAGCTTCCCGGTTCTGGGTTTGCCAGGAGCCATCTTTCTTTAAATATTCATAGGTCACTTTTTTTAACGTGTACCAGTTGTTGGAAAGGATTTCGGTGTTGAGAATTTTTACTTTGTCCATGTATTGAATAATAGTGATGAGCCTTAAAGATGATAAATATTTTTTGCGTATCTACTTCCCTATTATATAAACGGTAGTTGTTTCAAGATCATTTGCCGGCAGGGAAACACATTTATTGTTCATCTTTTATCTTTGCGCCCATGCAAAATAAACCGATGCTGTATACGGTGCTTTCACCGGCCTTGCTTAACCTGTATAATGTGAAAGATACTGTTGTGGTGATTATTGATGTATTCCGCGCAACCTCAACCATAGCAACTGCTTTATATAATGGCGCTACTAAAATAGTTCCGGTTTCGGGAGTGGATGATTGTATTGCCATGGGCAAAAAACTGAATGCAATTACTGCCGGCGAACGCGATGGTAAAGTGATAGAAGGCTTACAATATGGCAACTCTCCTGCAGAATATTATCGCGAATTTATCCAGGATAAAACCCTGGTGCTTACCACCACGAATGGTACAAAGCTGTTGCATATGGCATTGGATAATGGTGCATCGGAAGTAATCACGGGATCATTTCCCAACCTGTCTGCAGTAGGTGATTATTTAGTGGCAGAAAAGAAAAATGTATTACTCGCCTGCTCTGGCTGGAAGAATCTTTTTAACCTGGAAGACACATTGTTTGCCGGTGCCGTTATTCACAAGATCAGGGAACATTTTACTATTCATTGCGACAGCAGCCTGATGGCGGAAGAAATGTACACGCTTCACAAAGACGACCTTTACCAGTTTATTACCAAAACCACGCACTGGCACAGGCTTGCCAATTACGGCCTGGAAAAAGATTTGCAGTATTGCGTTACCGCGGATGCTGCGAATGTACTGGTACAATATAAAGACGGAGCATTGGTAGTAGGTGCATAAATGTATGTAGACTTTACCTTACAACCGGCGGCTATTGGTTTTAAGGCTTTTTACCCGGAACCTGTCGCTGCACAATGAACCGAACGATGAACGTAATGCGACGCAAGAGGCGATGCCATAAAAACCTTTGCCGGCAACCAGATATATCATATTTTTTAAAAGCAACTGAAATTCCTGGAACTGTTCTTTAACAACCCTTTTAGCCGCTTAACGTTCATTTCATTTCATAAACTGGCCATAATTCCTTTACTTTTGCAGATTGGTCTTTTCTGAACGTTTGATGTTTGTGCGCAGATGATACCTTTTGAAGGCTAACCCGCCACAAACAGTTAAACTACAAATTATAAACTGAATAATGGCTTTACCGCACCTCGTTAAGTATATCTACAACAATGGCACAGATGAAGTGATTAGAAGGGGCAAGAAAATTCATGCTGTCGGCAATGTTGAACTGATTGAATTTGATGACCTTGTTGGCTCTGTTACTTTCCGTGTAAAAGACGACGCCTATTCTACTTATTACAAAGTATACATAAGTAAGTTTAAAGATCCCAAAACGCTTTCAGTGCGTTGCGGTTGCCCTTACAACCTGGGTGAAATATGCCGTCATGAAGCGGCTGCACTTTTTCAACTGCAGGAAATGCTGGACCGTAATATGCTGGGCGATAAAGAACTGCAGTACGATCAAAAGCATACGGTGGTGAAAATGAAACAGCTTGATTTAAAAATGATCAAGCTGCTGGCTGCACCCTCTTCCCTCTCAGATGCGGAAGCTTACCTGCGCAGTAACCGCGCCAATATTATTTCGGCCAAAGATGAAAGGGTACTGGCAGAGCTGGAATATGAAGGAGAGCAGTACAAAATAATGATCCAGAAAAATGAGGAGCGGAATTTTGATACCAGCTGCGCCTGTAACAGCGATACCACCCACCCGCTTTGCGTACATAAGACCATTATATTGCTTCAATTATTGAACAGCTACGGTCCATTTTATTTTGACAGCATCCGTAACTGGGATAAGGAAAAAGATAAACTACTCTCTTTATATGGTTACTCTTTAACGGATGATCTTACCGGTAAATTCGAGTTCACCTATACCGATGGAAAACCTTTTTTACGCGTACTCGATACTTCCATTAAACGTATTGCACCATCTGCCACGCCGTTAAGGCCAAAGCCGCAGGTGCAGCCTGAAGTTGTGGTTGCTGAAGTGGAAGAAACCGGTAAAACACAGTACCGTATTGGCGTAGTGATTAGTTACAATGCACATCAGTATCCCTATATACAGGTGGATGCTGTGCAGGGCGAGGTGAACGAGGAAGGCGGTGCTTTTCTTGGCAAGGTGGAGAAACTGGACCTCGCAAAATTCATCAATACAGAAATACTGGTAGAAGAGGATAAATCACTGGTTCAGCAATTAAGAAAATTGTTGCCGGGCGAAGTGAGCCGTTACCTCAACCGAAATTCTCCCTTTAGCGGTATCTGGGAGAATATTGTGCAGCAGCACGATGATGAATTACCGGAAGAAACCCGCCACCTGATTGTTGAATATCTTCAACCCAAGTACAAGAAGATCTTTAGTGACCTGGCGGAAAGCCCGTTTGTTTTCTTTTTACCGCAACGCAAAACATTTAATACGGCCAACCTGGAGAAAGTAGAGTTGTCAGGTCAATCGCTGGTACCGGATTTTGCGGTGAATTATCTTGATGGTCACTATGAAGTGAAGGCCAACGTTAAATTACCTGATGGTTTATACAGCGTAGCCGATAATGAACTTTCCAGTGCCTTGCTTTACCGTTTTCACGATGTATTGTACCTGTGGGAAAAACCGGAAGATATATCGCTGGTAGAAAAATTTCTTCCTTCCGGTAAGATGATTGTGGACGATGAACAATGGAACAAGCAACTGGTTGATTTTATACTTCCGCTTACCAAGGAGTACAATGTAAATTTTGTAAATGTTCAGAAAGAGGAGATTAAGGATGCGCGTCCGGAGGTAAAGGTTTTATTGAAAGAAAAAGGTGATTACCTGATGCTGCAGCCGGTATTTAATTACAATGGTTACGATATCAGGCCAACAGATAAAGAAAAGATCATTCTGCCTTTAATGAACAAGTTGCTGGTAATACACCGCAACCTGGAACTGGAAAATGAGTTTACCGATAAGATAGCCAACCTTCATTCCAGCTTTATACGCACAGAAGACAACAGTTCGCTTGCGTTAAAAGGTTCCGAAGTATTGAAGAACAACTGGTTTTTCCTGTTTGTAGATGCGGTGAAAGAGTTGAATATTCCCGTATTTGGTTTTGATGCTTTACGCAATTTCCGGTTTAATACGGCCAAGCCAAGTACCAAGATTTATATCAGCAGTCATACCGATTGGTTTGATGCCAAGATTGATATTCACTTTGGCGATATGAAGGTTACCGTGGCCGATGTAAAGAAAGCGCTGGCTAATAAACAGCAGTATGTACAACTGGAAGATGGCACCTTGGGTATCTTACCAGAAGAATGGATAAGAAAATATTCGCTGCTGTTTCGCGTGGGCGAAGGCAAAGCGGGTAACATGAAGCTGAGTAAATATCACTTTAGTGTTATTGAGGAATTATACAGCCAGCGCGATGAAGAGGAGTTGTTCTTTAAGCTGGAAGCGAAGTATGAGAACCTGAAGAACTTTCAATCGATACAGCCCATTGAAGCACCTGCCCACCTGTTGCCGATATTGAGGCCTTACCAGTCCTCGGGTTTTCAATGGCTCAATTATTTAAGTGAAGTACGCTGGGGTGGTATATTGGCCGATGATATGGGTTTGGGTAAAACCATCCAGGCATTGAGTTTTATATATCATTTAAAAGAAGTGCAGGGCTCTCTAAAAGCATTGGTGGTATGCCCTACCACGCTAATGTATAACTGGGAAAATGAGATCAAAAAATTTGCGCCCAACCTGAAGTATTATATCCATCATGGCGGAACGAGAACGGCGGAAATGATCGTTCATCAGAATATTGATGTCATCATCACCACTTATGGAACCCTGCGAAGCGATATCAAACAGTTTGTAGAAGTAGAGTTTGATTACGTGATACTGGATGAAAGCCAGGCAATTAAAAACCCGGCGAGTAAGGTTACCAAGGCCGCGTGTTTACTCAATGCAAAGAATCGTTTATGCCTAAGTGGTACGCCTTTGCAAAATAATACGTTCGACATTTTTGCCCAGATGAATTTCCTTAACCCGGGTATGCTGGGCTCTATGGAATTCTTTAAGCAGGAATTTGCAGTGCCTATTGATAAGTTTGGAGAGAAGGAACAAAAAGATCATTTGCGTAAGCTGCTGTATCCCTTCATCCTGCGCCGCACAAAGGAACAGGTGGCTAAAGACCTTCCAGAAAAGTCAGAAATGATCCTTTTCTGCGAAATGGGCCAGGAACAAAGGGATATTTATGATGCATACCGTAATGATTACCGCGATAAAATTCTGGGTGTGGTAGAACAACAGGGCGTTGGAAGGTCACAGCTTACCATTTTACAAGGCCTGATGAAATTGCGCCAGATCTGTGATAGCCCGGCTATTATGAAAGAGGAAGATAAGTTCCCGAATGTATCTGTAAAACTGGAAGAACTGGGCCGCGAGATCACCGAAAATATCAGCGACCACAAAGCGCTGGTGTTCTCCCAGTTCCTGGGAATGCTTGCCTTGATAAAAGAAAAGCTTACAGAGCTGGGTGTGGACTATGAATATTTTGATGGAAGCACTTCTGCACCGGACCGGGAAAAAGCCATTCAGCGTTTTCAGAATGAAGACAATTGCCGTGTATTCCTGATCTCTTTAAAAGCAGGTGGTGTGGGCTTAAACCTTACCGCAGCAGACTATGTATATATTGTTGATCCCTGGTGGAACCCTGCGGTAGAACAACAGGCCATTGACCGTACGCATCGTATCGGGCAAACAAAAAACATCTTTGCTTATCGTATGATTTGTAAAGACACCGTGGAAGATAAGATTTTGCAATTGCAGGAGAAGAAGCGCCTGTTGGCCGCCGATCTTATTACGGATGATACCGGTTTTGTGAAGAGCCTTACGAAGGATGATATTGAGTATTTGTTCAGTTAGCTTCTTGCCGGAGTTATTTTCATTAAGGATTAAAAACTAATTAAAAAACTATTTTCCGTTAAAATTTTCTTCAAAACACAGTTTTGGGTATAATTCTTGCCAATTGTTCGCCAATTAATAATTAACCCCCAATACTTATGAAGAAAATTTACTTTTCTTTAGTATCAGCACTGTTGCTGATGCTCTCCACCTTTGTTGCCAAATCTCAGGTACAAACACCCCGGAACATCACTATCACCGCAAACACTCATGGATTTTATGAGTATTTACCTCAAGGGTATGGTACAGGTAAGAAGTTTCCATTGATTTTGTTTTTTCACGGAATGGGAGAACTTGGTAATGGTACCACTCAATTATCAACAGTTTTAAGAAACGGCCCACCGAAGCTGATCAGTAACGGAACATTTCCTAAAACATTTACTGTAAATGGTTCTACCTATAGCTTTATAGTGATCTCTCCCCAGTTTGTTGACTGGCCTACCAATACAGATGTTCAGTCTGTACTTGATTATGTAGTTGCACATTATGATGTAGATGTTTCGCGCATCTACCTTACCGGTCTTAGCATGGGTGGCGCACCTACTTATGAATATCCTGGTTTCAGCAGTACTTACGCAAATCGCATTGCTGCGATTGTTCCTATTGCTGCCGCTTCTTATCCTTCGCTGGATCGTATTAAAATTCTTGCTGCGGCCAATATGCCTGTATGGGCCATGCAGAACAGCGGCGATCCAAAGCTTCCCGTATCTTATACACAGGATTATGTAAATAAATTCAATGCATGTGTTCCAAAGCCAACGCCGGCCGCCAAGATGACGATCTTTAATGCAAATGATCATGGTGGATGGGCAACAGGCTATGATCCTAACTATCGTGAAGATGGAAAAAATGTTTACGAATGGATGTTACAATATAGCAGGGGCGGCGCAACAGCACCGGTTAATAAAGCACCAGTGGCAGCTGCCGGAGCTGATAAGTCCATCACGTTACCAACCAGCAGCGTAAGCATCACCGGTTCCGGTTCAGATGCAGATGGCAGCATTGCTTCTTATGCATGGAGTAAAGTTTCAGGCCCCACACAATTTACCTTTAGCAGCACAACTATTGCCAGCCCAACGGTGAGCAATCTTTCAGCCGGCGACTATGTATTCCGTTTAACAGTAAAAGATAATGCCGGAGCAACCGGTTATGATGATGTAACTGTTTCTGTAAAAGCCGCCAACATGGCCCCTACAGCCAATGCCGGAGCAGATAAGTCTATCACGTTACCAACCAGCAGCGTAAGTATTACCGGCTCCGGTTCAGATGCAGATGGCAGCATTGCTTCTTATGCATGGAGTAAAGTTTCAGGCCCCACACAATTTACCTTTAGCAGCACAACTATTGCCAGCCCAACAGTAAGCAATCTTTCAGCCGGCGACTATGTATTCCGTTTAACAGTAAAAGACAATACAGGCGCTACCGGTTATGATGATGTAACTGTTTCTGTAAAAGCTGCAGCAGCGGTTGCTAATAAAGTTCCGGTAGCCAATGCGGGAGCAGATAAGTCCATCACGTTACCAACCAGTAGTGTAAGTATCACCGGCTCCGGTTCAGATGCAGATGGCAGCATTGCTTCTTATGCCTGGAGTAAAGTTTCCGGTCCTGCACAATTTACGTTTAGCAGCACAACCGTTGCCAGCCCAACTATCAGCAGCCTGGTAGCCGGCGATTATGTCTTCCGTTTAACAGTAAAAGACAATGCCGGAGCAACTGGCTATGATGATGTGACTGTTTCTGTAAAGGCAGCCAACGTGGCCCCTACGGCCAATGCCGGAGCAGATAAGACCATCACCTTACCAACCAGCAGCGTAAGCATCACCGGTTCAGGTACAGATACGGATGGCAGCATTGCTTCTTATGTATGGAGTAAAGTTTCCGGTCCTGCGCAATTTACGTTTAGCAGCACTACCGTTGCCAGCACGGCGATCAGCAGCCTGGTAGCCGGCACCTACGTCTTCCGTTTAACAGTAAAAGACAATGCAGGGGCTACCGGTTATGATGATGTGACTGTTTCTGTAAAAGAACCCGCAGCCACCACCACACCATCAGTAGGCAAAACAGTACAGGTAAATATCTTTGGAGGTGTTAGCCCTTACACAAACACCGCCTGGAACAACTGGAACCTTGCAGGTAATGGTATTACTTCAGCAAGCTCCAGCGCCTTTAAATATTCTGATGGTACAAGCTCCAGCGTTGCGGCTACCATTAGCTTTAGCCAGAATATTTCTGACAATGGCACCACTTACCAGGGTGGAATGGCACCTGCGGAAGTACTGCGTTTTACCAGTTATTCCACTGTTACAAGAACGCTTAAATTAAGCGGGTTATCAGCAGGTAAAAAATATGATCTTGAGTTTTATGCCAGCAGGCAAAAAGCAAATAACGCTACCGTATTTACCATCGGCGCCACTTCTGTTACAGTAAATACAGATAATAACTTTACCAGCAAAGCAAGCTTTAGCCAGGTAACGGCTGACGGCTCAGGGAATATTTCAGTAACTATTGCAAGAACAACTGAATACAATTACCTGAATGGATTTACCATTAAAGAGTCTACCTCTTCAAGTGCCAGAACAACGCAAAAACAAAACATCGCCGCCACAGCAGAGCCTGTTAAACCGGAAGGTTTAAGCGTCTACCCGAACCCGGCAAGCGACATTGTTACTGCCCAGTTGAATAATGAAGAAAAAGGAACAGTGAACATCAGGGTTGCAGATGCATCTGGAAGACTTGTAAAATTGATCAACAGTAATAAAGACAGCAAACTTAGCCAGGTTAAAATACCTGTGAAAGAGTTGAAGCCTGGTATTTACTTTATCACGATACAAGTAGGTAACTGGAGGCAAACAAAACAAATAATGAAATTTGAATAGGACTGATTACTAAAGTCACCCACCGCTTTTAAAATTAAAAAGCACCTGCATCAATATTTTCGCAGGTGCTTTTTAATTTTTACCCAGTCTTATCTGCGGGCCGGCATAATTTCCATAAAGCGACATATCTGCATATTTCTATGCCGCAGAAATTCCATCTTTTGCCTACAAGCTTTGCCATTATGCCGATTACCGGTATTCAGGATTAAACTATGAAATAGCTTCAATATCCAAAACCGGGCATGGCTCACTTAATAATAGCTTTATGGTAAAAAACTCTACACTCCTCTTTTTACTGGGCTTGATACTGTTTTCAGTACAACTGTCTGCACAAAATGCCGGCAGTGGAAGTGTAAAAGGAAGCCTGAAAGATTCTGCATCAAAGCAGGTACTGAAAGAAGCAACGATCAGCATTTTAAATAAAGAGGATTCTTCTGTGCTGATGTACCGGTTATCAAAAACCGATGCCAGTTTTTTACTGGAAGATGTTCCTTTTGGCTCCTACCTTTTACTGGTGAGCTTTCAGGGTTATGATAATTTCTATAAGCCATTTACCGTAGCAGCAGATAAACCTGTTTTTGATGCAGGTACCGTCTTTATGCAAACAGCAGCCAATAACCTGGGCAACGTAACTGTACAATCACCGCCTGTCATTATAAAAAAAGATACTGTTGAATTTAATGCGAATATGTTCAAGACCAAACCCAATGCAGTTGTAGAAGACCTGCTAAAAAAACTACCGGGTGTGGAAGTAGATAAGGATGGCAATGTAAAGGCACAGGGTGAAGCGGTTTCAAGAGTACTGGTAGATGGTAAACGTTTCTTTGGGGATGATCCCAAGATGGCAACCAAGAATTTACCACCCGATGTAATAGATAAAATACAGGTATTTGATGATTTGAGTGACCAGAGTAAGTTCACCGGTTTTGATGATGGTAACCGCGTAAAAACGATCAACATCACCACCAAGAAAAATATGCGCAACGGTTATTTTGGAAGAGTGATTGCAGGTGCAGGAAATAAGGGATTGTATGATGAGGCGGCAAATCTTAGCCGGTTTAAAGGAGATCAGCAAATAACTTTTATCGGCCAGGCAAACAATACCAACAAACAAAATTTTACACCGCAGGATTTATTTGGAAGCGGCGGCGGCGGTCGTGGTGGCAATGGAGGCGGAGGAGGTGGTGGCGGTGGCGGCCAACGCGGTGGGGGCGGCGGCGGTGCAGCATCACTACTGCAGAATAATGGTAATTCGGGCATTACCACAACACTTGCAGGAGGCCTTAATTACAGGGATGTTTGGGGGAAAAATACCGATGCTTACGGAAGCTATTTTTATAATAACATGAAAGTAGAAACAGATAAGCTGGTGAATACAGAAAATATCTATACCGGAAATCCTTCCATTTTTAATAACCAGGAGCAAAGCGCAGCTAACAGGAATATTAACCAACGGTTAAATATGAATATAGAGACAAGGTTTGATACGCTCAATTCAATGGTTATAAGACCCAATATTAGCTGGCAGCAAAGTGATAATAACTCGTCTTCCACCACAAGCTCAACAAGAGGAAAAACAATTGCAATAAGTGACTCCAAGGCAAACACCTCTTCACATAACAGTGGTTATAATGGCAGCGTAGATATGTTGCTCCGGCATAAGTTTGCTCAAAAAAAGAGCAGGACTATATCCCTTGAATTAAGCTGGTCTGGTAATGATAAGGATGGTTATGGTACAAACTATTCAATGAATAATTATCATCTTACAGCAGGAGATTCTATAAATAATATTAATCAGAAGTATTTCAGCAAAACCAATAGCAACAATATTAGTTCCACCTTATCGTATACAGAGCCGGTTACAAAAAATTCGATACTTGAGTTTAATTATAATTATTCTTATAACAGGAATACATCAAACAGAACAACTTATAACTACGATTCTACAGAGGAAAAGTATACTGAGATGGATAGTTTACTAACCAACAATTATGAAAATACCTATAGCTCAAACCGGCTTACAGTAAACTACAGGATCCAGGGACAAAAAATGAACCTGAGTTTTGGATCAGGAATACAATTTGGCAGCCTTACAAGTGAGAATAAATCGAAAGACATCTACCTAACTCAGAAGTATACCAACCTATATCCTACAGCAAATTTCACCTACAATTTTTCGCGTACAAGTAACCTGAGGTTCTTTTACTCCGGAAGAACAGCTCAGCCAAATGTACAACAATTGCAACCGGTGATTGATAATAGTGACCCGCTTAACATCAGTATCGGTAATCCCAACCTGAAGCAGTCTTTCACGCAATCTTTCAGGCTTTTATACCGCTCGTTTGACAACGTGAAATTCAGCAATATGTTTGCTACCGTTAATGCAAGCTTTATCAATAACAATATTGTTAATGCCACTACCACCATACTTTCCACCGGTGTTGACTCTATAAAGCCCGTAAACCTTAACGGATATTATAATGTAAGCGGATTTTTTAATTATGGCTTTCAACTCAGTAACCCAAAGTCTAATCTCAATTTTGCGACAAACATCTCGGCTACAAGAACACCCTCTCTTCTCAGCACATTGGATAGTGCAAACGACATACACCTGAAGGAACAAAAAAATATTACCAATAGCTATGCCTTTGGTGAAACCGTTCGGTGGACCACGAATCTGAAAGAGAATTTTGATATGAATTTTTCGCTTACCCCAACCTACAATGTTGCACGATATTCATTACGGCCTGCCCAAAATGCCAACTATTTTACTTTTGCAATAAGCGCTGAGCCAACATGGTACACAAAAAGCGGATGGATACTTTCTTCTGACTTCACCTATACTTATTATGGAAGCGGTTCGGCCGGTTATGCATCTACCAGCGTGCCTTTATGGAATGCAAGTTTTGCCAAACAGGTATTTAAAAATAAACGTGGTGAAATAAAGCTTACCGTGTTTGATTTACTTAATCAGAATGTAAGCATTCAGCGTACACAAACAGACAACTATATTCAGCAAACGCAAACAAAAGTACTTACCCGTTATGCGTTGCTCACTTTCACCTATAATCTAAGGAGCTTTGGTGGTAACAACAGGCAGCAGAGAAGAAACGGCATGCCTGATTTCCGGCAGTTCAGAGGGGGCGATGGACCATCAATGGGTATGCCGCCTGGAGGAGGAGGCACACCTCCGGGTGGCGGGCCGATGTTTTAAACTCAACAAATGAGAGTTGAATAAGCATATGGAATAACATGTTCAACGGACAAGAGGTAAATACAAATTTTGGTATCTGTTTACCGCGGCGAAACAATAGGACAAACAAAAACTTTTTTGTAGTTTGTACGAAACGAACTATCCAAAATCGTCATCCTATGTTTCCCGAAAAAAGAATAAAAGACTGGATCCTGGTATTGGTGATCCTATTCTGTTGCCTGATGATTTTCTTTGTGGTGTTCTACTCTTTTAAAAATATATGGTAACCTTGTCCATATTATATCGCCGGCTTTGGAGTTATCAGGCAATTACTGAAACCATCCTGAATACTTCTTCAGCTAAAATCTTATCACCTTTAATCACCGCTTTTCTTTTAGCTTCCTCACTGCTTATTCCTTTGGTAAAAAGCTTCCAGGCGGTATCCGGGTCTAATACTACTTCTGTAGATACTGCATCAGTAGAAGCCTTCGTCAAAAGCCATTGCTGATTTTTTCTTGCCAGGTACCATACGCCGCCAATGTCACCATCAACATGAAAACATAACAACGTGTTTTCCGCTGCAGCCACATTGCGATAGGTATACGGCAATGCATGCATAAAAGTGTCAATCAAGGGATAATAAAATTCCCTAGTCATAATACCGGGCTTATTAATAGCGTCTCTTATCTGTTGCTGGTGATGCCATTTTTCTGTGTATTCCCTTGCAATATGCATCCAGTTAAGGCTCTCGTTTTCACCGGCCCAGTCTACGGAGAATATTGCTTTGTCATAAGGATTCACTGATGCGAAGTAGTCACTGGTTAACTTACCGGTAGCCTTATGTAATAGCAATAATACGGAAGGGCTCATACGCCTGGCTGCCACTATCCAATCTGCGTTCTGCCTGTTTATAAATGCAACCAGATCCTGGTAAGAAGATATTACCGGTGAAGGGGCTGCAAAGTATTTTTCTTTTTGTTGAGCTAAGGCGCGGATATTACCATCCAGCAAGTGCGCTGCAATGTCTTTTACATTCCACTGCTTTGCAATGGTTGGTGCTTGCCATTCTTCCGGCGTGAGCGATTGCAGCAGCTCCATCAGCTTTTCATCAAGAGAATGAAATAAATGCTGCACCTGCAAAGGTGGCTGTTGTGTTTGCATAACCTGTGATTGTATTACTTTTTTTCGGCAATCTGTTTACGTATACGGCTAAGTGTTTCCGGGCTGATACCAAGATAAGATGCCACCTGGTGTTGCGGCAGCCGTTGCTCAAACTGAGGGTAACGTTCGATAAAATTGAGATAGCGTTGCTCGGCACTTTGCATCATGCTGTTAAGAATCCGCTCCTGTTGTACCACGAAAGAATTTTGAATCAATATGCGAAAGAAGCGCTCAAACTTGGGAACCTTTGCATATAATATTTCAAGATCATTCTTATCAATGCAAAGCAACTCGGAATCCTCCAAAGCATCTACATTAAATTTTGCCGGCCGTCCGGTAATAAAGCTGTGCATGTCGCCAATCCACCAGTCTTCAATGCCAAATTGCACTACGTGTTCAATACCTTTATCATCCAGGTGATAAGATCGCAGACATCCTTTATTGATATAGCATTCCATCCTGCTGATGTTGCCTTCCTGTACCAGGTACTGTCGTCTCCTCAATTTTTTAACCTGAAGAATACCGGTAAAAAAATCAGTTTCTTCCTGTGTGAGTTGTATATGGCGGCTTATATTTTTAAGTATCAGATCAAACACATGATGGGTTTAAAAAGATATTGCAAAAACAAAAGCTGTTAGTTGTATTAACAGCTTTTGTAAAGATGACTAAGTTAAGAAGATGTTTGTGAGATGTGAAGCGTGACTTTTCTTGTCTCACCTTTCACGATATAATACCAGCTTATTTTTTCTTTTCAGGTGCAGCATCTTCTGCTTTCTTACCTACAGTTAAAGCAATGGCTTTATTAAGTTTCTCCCTTACTTCGCCGATGCTGAAAAAACGGTACACTTCAGGAGTTTTTCCTTCTTCTTTTTCCACGGAAGTCATCTGGTGATATGGCCCTACTACAAATGCATCAAGATTGTCGGATATCTTGGTACCTGTATTTGGTAAAAGATAAAAATTTCTTTTGGCGGCGCTTACATTCTGGTTAGCGATCAGTTGTTGTAATGAGTCTACCTGTTGTTTTATATCGTCCTGTGTAAAGCTTGTCTTGCGGTCACCTACGGCGCCATAATTTTGGAAACTGCCCAGCGTGGTATCGCTCTTAAGGTTAAGCACATAGAAACCATTAGTGGGTATTTCAATGCTGGCTTCGCCTGCTTGTGATTTCACCTGTAACGTAAGTTTATCAGCAGTATTAAACTCAACAGTTTGTTCTTCATGGCCGCTGCTGTTATCTACAGTAATGGTTTTAGCTTCCGTATTAACGGTGGCTTTGCCCTTGGAAAAGATAAGTATTTTTTTTACGTTTTTACTACAGGAGGCCAGCAACATGATGCATGCGAGAGAGCTGATAATTTGTTTCATTTGACGATAATTTGATAAAAAATAAATCCCGCCCTTTTAACGGGGCGGGACTGAAGATAAAAATTTCTGCGTATAACCCTGCAGGCTTATTTTTTTGCAGCGGCATATAATTCAGCCACCTTGCTCCAGTTAACTACATTCCAGATCGCTGCAAGATAGTCTGGGCGCTTGTTCTGGTATTTCAGGTAATAAGCGTGTTCCCAAACGTCTACGCCAAGAATAGGCGTGCCTTTCACTTCTGCCACATCCATCAAAGGGTTATCCTGGTTAGGCGTAGAGCTTACTTCAAGCTTGCCATCTTTTACCAGTAACCATGCCCAGCCACTGCCAAAACGTGTAGCGCCTGCTGCACTGAATTTTGTTTTGAATTCATCAAAAGAACCAAAAGCACTGTTGATGGCTTCAGCCAGTTCGCCGGTAGGTGCACCACCTGCGTTAGGGCCTAATATCTGCCAGAAGAAGGAATGGTTCCAATGACCTCCGCCATTATTACGCACGGCAGGAGAAATTTTACCTGCATTAGCCACCAGTTCTTCCAGGCTTTTGTTTTCATGTTCTGTACCTGCAATGGCTTTATTTAAATTGTCAACATACGCCTGGTGATGTTTGCCGTGGTGTATCTGCATGGTCAGCGTGTCTATATGCGGTTCGAGAGCCTCGTGAGCATAAGGCAGCGCCGGTAAAGTGAATGCCATAAGTTTTAGATTTAAATGTTTACATTTTATTTACTAAGGGTTACAAATTTATTGCCATAACGTCAATTATGCCAAGAAGTCTTTATGATTTGTTTCTTAATTCGAAAGAAATTATTTTCCTCTACCAACGTTGGTGTGGTTTTATTTACCGGCATAAGTTATTATGGCATCGTCCCTTGCGTCGCAATCACTTTATCGCCTGTATCTCCGGGCAGCTTTGGGTTGCTGATGAAAATGGTTTTTCCTTTTTAAGCCTGTTGTATTGTTAATTATCGCCGGAGGCGATAGAATATAAATGCGGGGCGTCTTCGCCCCGCATAGCATGCGCAATTTTCAACAGATGGAAACATAGCCTTACTTAATGTATATGTTTGATACATGTTATGTTGCTATAATGCCATGTGTTAAAACGTATTACCGTTTGTTTTTAAAAAATGTCTTCATTAATAAGGCACATTCTTCTGCCAGTATTCCTTTCTCCAGAGTAGTTTTAGGATGAAAGGGCCAGTTCTCTCTGGTAATATGCTGATAGCCGTTTTTTTCATCAGAGGCACCATATACAATCCTGCCGATCTTACTCCAGTATAATGCGCCGCAACACATCAGGCAAGGTTCCACTGTAACATATAAGGTTGCATCCGGCAGGTATTTTGCGCCCAGGTAATTATAAGCAGATGTAAGTGCGAGTATCTCTGCATGCGCAGTGGAATCATTCAGCCGTTCTACCTGGTTATGCCCTCTCGCAATGATCTTATTGTTCACCACTACCACAGCGCCTACCGGTACTTCATCTTCCTCAAATGCATATTGTGCTTCTTTTAAAGCATGCTGCATAAAATATTCATCACTGTAATCAAACATAACCGGCAGGTTTAACTGTTATTCTTTCTTCAAATGTATTGCAAAGCCACCACCTGCAGCCAGTTGTAAAGACGAAACATCTGTCTTGCGAAGGCTTTTGATCTGCTTGTTTAAATGATTGGGTTCTGTTGCATCATCAGCCGCATCTGTAAACATGGTTGCGCTGTAATTTCCTTCAGGTAAAAAACTGTAATCAACATTTACTGTTCTGGCTGCATTGTTGGTAATTGCACCAATATACCACTCATCGCCTTTTCGTCTTGCAATCACTATATATTCACCCACTTTTGCATCCAGTACTTTTGTTTCATCCCAAACAGTAGGAACAGCCTGTATAAATTCAAAACCCGGCTGTCCTTCATAAGCTTCCGGATAATCGCACACCATGCCTATCGCATTTTCCAGCACCACGTACATGGCCAGCATATGGCAGCGTGTGCCAATCATTAAAGGCCTGGTAAACTGTAACCTGAATTTAGATGGTGGCACCGCTCTGAACCCTCCGAGATGATAATCGGTAGAGCCGGCCAGCATGCGTGTAAAGGGCATCATAATATCATGGTCAGGACTTAACCCCGTGTGATTCCATTTATTGGTTTCATAATTCAGCGTGCCTTCCCTTGTAAACTCATTGGGGTAAGTACGGCTCATGCCCGTGGGTTTATACGCACCATGAAACTGGATATGTAAATGATGTGCCGCTGCTTTTTGCAATATCTCCTCCTGTATATTCACCATCTCCTGGTCGTCACGGTCCATAAAATCAACCATCATACCTGTAAGTCCCCATTGCTCAAACACCTGGAATGCTGTATCCAGCTTTGGATACAATGCGCCCCAGTGTACCCATACTCTTATGTCAACACCTTTACTCTTTGCATAATCGCAGATCTGCTTCATATCAAGACCCGGCACCGGTTTAGTTACATCTGGATGCGGTCCGGGTTGAAAGCTTACACCATCATCCGTATACCACTGGTGCAAGCCATACTCCACCACCGAATGATATTGTAAACCTGTACGTGCACAGAAATCTATATAGTATTGATTGGTAACAAAATTATTACCAGGAGCATTAATAGTATCCGGAACAACATTGCCATTCCACCAGGGGAAAGTTGTTTTACCGGGCTTAACCCAGGAGAGGTCTTTGATGCGACAAGGCTCATTAAGGCTGGTGAGAATATTTGATTCAATTAAGGCGCCAACCCTGTCGCTGATCATAAACACACGCCAGGGGCTTTGGTGCGGTAATCTTGCTTTTACCTTCACTGTTGACTGACGCGGAAGTGGTGATAACCTGCTTGTTAATACTCCGTCATGTTTTACCAGATACATGCCTGCATAATCTCTTAATGCAGCTTCTGTAACAGCCATATATGCCTGGCCGGGAAATTCAAAAAGCGCCGGCATATCCATTAGGGTATCTTCTTTCAATTCATTATAAGAAGCCGTAGTATACAACCCCTCGTGAGAGCTGGTGTAAGAAGGTAATTGTAACACCCTGGCTATTGGGTCGCCGGCTATTTGAATGTGCGTGTTCTCGTCAGTTAGAACATAGTTTGCTTTATCTGCATAAGCAGGTAATTCATAGCGAAAAGCAAGACCATCATTAAAGGCACGCACCACTAGGTTGACAGGATGTTTGCTATCATTTTCCACTAAAGGCAACAGCAGTTCTTTGTAAGGATGATGAACTGATTTAGCCTTACCTGTTATAAGTTCATAATCTTCTGATGCCGCCCGGTAAACAGGTTTGCCGGCTTTGGTATTATTGCCGAAAGCACCATCATCAAACTGCAGGCTTATATTAGAATAATCAACCAATGGCTTTTTCTGGTAAGCAATACTGTACATCGGTTTTCCGGAAACGACTTTAAATGAAAACACAATATTTCCATCGGGTGAATTCAGACGGATGTTTTTCTGTGCCGCAGCCGATACAATAATACCAAGGCAACACAACAGGTTGGCAAAATGCAATCTCATACAAATCTTTTAAGTGATGAAGATAATGTTTCCGGTTTGTTGCTCAGCAACTATCCCTGCCAACGTTTATGCAATGGCTCACTTTTGCCTGCAACCATTAATCCGCCTTATCAAAGCCTTTATCAAAATCTTCTTTTTGGCATAATAATTATACCTAATATGCACGCCGGAGAAAAATTACTCACTAAAAGAAAAACTATGTTTAAAAAGATTGCTGTATCCTTATCTCTGATGATTGCTCTTGCTGGCACTGGTATTGCGCAGAAAGGGAAACAGGCTGGTTACCAGTTTACGATTGATCTGAATAATGTAGCCGATGATAAAATACATGTAGAGTTGTTAGCGCCGGCCATTGCGCAAAAAACCATCAGTTATCACCTGCCAAAGATTGTACCCGGCACTTATTCTGAAGATGACTATGGCCGTTATGTAGAACAGTTCAAAGCTTTTGATAAAAAAGGAAAAGAATTAACCGTTGAAAAAGGAGATGTGAATAGCTGGAAGATTTCTGATGCAGATAAGATTTATAAACTCTCTTATTATGTAAACGACAGTTTTGATGACAGCACTACCAAGCAGGTGATTTTTGAACCTGCGGGAAGCAATATTGAAAAAGATACCAACTATGTAATCAATAACCATTGTTTCCTTGGTTATTTTGATGAAATGAAAAACCTGCCATACGAAGTAGAGGTGTTACACCCCGCATCTTTATATGGAAGTACAGCATTAACAGACAGCGACAACAGCAATACAAAAGATAAGTTCACGGTAGAAAATTACAACCGCATTGTAGATAATCCTTTTATGTATAATGTACCGGATACCTCTGTAATTAAAGTGGGTAATACAGATGTATTGATCTCTGTTTACTCGCCTTCTAAAAAAATAAATTCGAAATATCTCGCACAAAAAATTGATACCCTATTACAGGCACAGGGCAAATATCTTGGAGGAAAACTGCCTGTTGATAAGTATGCATTCATTATCTACTTTGCCAGTAAACCCGGGTACTCCGGTGGACAGGGTGCACTTGAACACTCCTATTGTTCCATGTATTATTTTATAGAAAACGCTCCCGAGAAAATTCTTCCCTTTTTCCAGGATGCCTGTGCACATGAGTTCTTCCATATTATTACACCACTTACCATACACGCCAACCAGATACAATACTTTGACTTTGATCACCCTAAAATGAGTGAGCATTTATGGCTGTACGAAGGCTCCACAGAGTATCATGCACAAATGGTACAAGGCAAATATGGTATTGCCACACACGATGATTTACTGGAAACATTTAGCGATAAGATTACCAACTCAAGAAAAAATTATAATGATACGCTTCCGTTTACTACCATGAGCAGCGAGGTATTGGGAAAATACAAAAAGGAGTTTGGCAATGTTTACCAGAAGGGCGCACTTATCAATCTTTGTCTTGATATAAAGTTGCTGCAACTGTCCAACGGCAGGTATGGTATCATGAATTTGATTCATGACTTATCAAACAAATACGGGAAGCAAAAGGGTTTTGAAGACAGCGCCCTCTTTGGAGAAATAGAAAAATTTACTTACCCGCAAATCAGGCAATTTCTTGATACTTATGTTGCAGGCAACCAGCCCCTGCCTTTTAAGGAAGTTTTTGATGTCGTTGGGGTTGACTACCAGGAAAAACAGGAAACAAAAGACAGTACTTTTTCCCTGGGAAATGCCATGTTTGGTTTTAATCCTTCCACCGGAAGGATGGTGATACAAAGCGTTGCATCGGTAAATTCCTTAGGCAAGGCATTGGGTTATGAAAAGGGAGATGAGATCATTTCAGTCAATGGTAAAGAGTTTGCACCCATGCAAATGAGTAATATCATTAAAAGCTTATACAGCGAGGCAAAACCTGGCGATGAACTGGTAGTGAAAGTGGTACGTAAGTCCTCAGATGGTAAAGACAGTACCCTGGAACTAAAATCTGTTATGGCGAAGTTTCCTGTAATTAAACAAAATGTACTCAGCTTCATTGAAAAGCCTACTGATACACAACTGGCACTTAGAAATGCCTGGCTGAAACCGTAACAAAATTGAATTTATGATAAGTGAGGCGCTGGAGTTTTCCGGCGCTTTTTGTTTTAGGAAGAGGGGAAGCGCAAAGGGACGAAGGCACAAAGCGAGATCGCTTTTAAGAATCATGAGGCCTTTGAATGATGATTATTTGTATATACAAATATATTTTGTACCTTTGTTTTCAAATGAAAACCTCACAATCTAAATACTGCGATTGCATTTATTTTTCGGCAAATGCACTGGCAAGGAAAACAGAAAAACTGGCACTGGAAAGCTGGAAGCCGGTAGACCTGTCGCCAAGCCTCGGTTATTTGCTGATGCTGGTAATTGAAGAGCCGGGCGTTCAACCTGGTACGCTATCGCATCATTTGCAACTCACGCCAAGTACCATTACCAGGCTTATTGAGCGGTTGGAGGAAAAGAAGTTGGTGGTACGCACTTATGAAGGCAAACTTACCAATGTATATCCCAGTCCAAAGGGAAAAACAATGCTGCCCGAACTTAAAGCTTGCCAGGATAATTTTCATCAACGTTACACGAAAGCTTTAGGTGCAGATGAAAGTTGCAGGTTAGTCAGGAGTATGAACAAACTTGCAGACAAACTGGAAGGATAATTTTTTTAATTTATCATTTGTATATACAAAAAAAGGAATTATATGGAAACAATTGAAACAACAATTACAGGATTTGCTAAAACAGTTGATCAGACATATATAGATAAAGGCATAGATTATATTACCTATCGCCATTTGATTGACGATTTACTCAAGGAAGAAAAATCCACCGGTACAAACCAGTCAGCAGCTTTAACCGCCTACTCAAAACTAAACGTAGTAAGAATGAACAGGCTGGATAAAACAGTTGACCTGTTACCAGAGCTTAAAGACTTGCTGGCAAAACTTTCTTCAAAGCAAACCTGGCTGGTAATAACTGAAGGCTGGTGTGGTGATGCGGCGCAGATAGTGCCCGTATTGGCTAAAATTTCTGGGCACAGTGAGGCAATTGATCTTAAGCTCATATTCAGGGATGAAAACCTGGAACTGATGGATCAGTTTTTGTACAATGGAAAAAGCAGGAGCATTCCTAAACTGATCGTTCTGGATGAGGAAAATAAAGTGCTGTTTGAATGGGGACCAAGACCTGCCAAGGCACAACAACTTTTTGAGATAATGAAAGAACAGAAGGATAGTTATGATGCTATCAAGGAGAAAATTCATGGTTGGTACGCGAAAGACAAAACTGTTTCTATACAGGAAGAGTTGTTGAATTTATTAAGGAATATAGAGGCGTAGGTATTATGTTTCACTAGTGGCTTTAGTTACAGGATGCTACAGTTTTTGAAACCGGTTGAATTATTCCCGGTAATGTATCAACCATTTCAATTTCTTCACTGATTTGCTATCAAAAGCTACCCGATAAAAAATTTGCCTTTCCATAAGACAAATTACGATCTGTATAGTTAAAAAAGCTATCTAAACGTCAAAGCCATCGACGTACGATGGCTTTGACGTTTAAGAATGTATCGAAAAATAAATACAGGAAATAATCAGCCTGTTGTTCGGTTTTACAGTTTAAGGAATTTCAAATCAATATTATCTTTTGATAAAGTACCCGCTCTTAAAAAATAGGAACCTTTCTTCAAATGACTAACAGGTATGTTTTTAAAGGTTGTGCCTTTGGCAAGATGCATTGTTGATGTGGCCACCTTCTTTCCTTCTGAAGACCATACTTCAAGTGTAACATCTATTTTTTTATCGCTTGTGCATTGTAAGGTTAAATTATCGGATACAGGATTTGGATAAAGCTGCAGTGACCAGGTAGCGTCATTTCTTATTACTCTTACAGGGCTATAGTCAAAACCATTTTGTTGAACAAATTTTAACCTGTAATAATTATATCCGCCAAGTGGTTTATCATCAATAAAATCACTGTTTATTAAACCTGTTTTACCGCCGCCCGGAATGCTGCCAATCGTAACATAATGTATAGCATCTTCACTTCGTTCAATTTCAGTATAACGGTTACCATCTTGCCCGGCAGTCCATTGAAGGAGTGCCTTGTTACCATTCTTTTCAATCGTAAAACTGGTAAGCTTTAGCGCCAGAACTTCGTCCAGGTTGAGCTTGAAAAGCGACCGCCCGATGACATTGTAAAAGCTGCCATTACGATAAACAGGAATTCCGGTATTTATATTAACTATTTTGCCATTATTTAAACGAAGCTGAACTCCATCCGGACCTTTATAAATTACATCGCCGGCAGGTGTAAGAGTTAACAAATCGCTGCCGACATTGTAAAACGTGAGTTGCTTTTCGTTGCCGGAAGAATCTCTCAACCATACCTGGGGGTTACCTAAAGCATCATTTTTTTTATAAGCGATGAAACGGTTATTTACCAGGAATCCGGAATTGTAGCTATTACTTTTAAAACCAGCCAAACGTATATTAACTGCGCCATTGTAGACATAAGTAAAAATGCTGTCTTTGCGGTTTTTATAATAAACGATATTTTTCCCATCTGTTCTGGGAGACAAATTATTTATACCTGTAGCGTCGTTGGTAATTAATGTTGTTTCCCCATTTTTATAACGATAAATATTATATCCAGATTCTGTAGCTGGATCTATCGATGAAAAAACAACAGCTCCTGTAGAATCAACATCACCCATGTCATAAGGGTTAGAAGCGATAATAACGTCAGACTTAGTCATCAAATTTCTTAAATGCAGTTCGTTTGAGTTTCCGGTGTTATACAGAAATGTTGCAAATTGCCCGGCAACCCTAATGCCCCTACCCTTGCCAAGCGGGTAAAGTACACCCTCATTCCAATCATAAACAGACAGGTCTGTTGTGTTACCATTTTCCTCTGATGCGGAATCAAGCCCGGTAAAGATTGCACCGTAGGAAGTAACATGGGGATCATACACTTCTACTTTAACAGGAATGGTTTGATATTTATTATTTGTAATATCTGTTAACTGTGGAAATGCAAAGGTGTGACCCGGGATGTAACTTGAATAAGACACCGACGAATCTCCACGGCCCAGCAATTCATGATAATTAAAATCGTGAATAAAGGTATTATTTACATAGTATTCTGTTAAAAGCGGGTCATCAACCACACCAAGCTCAATAAAACCGGAGTTAAAATTTTCCTGACCTTTTTTATCTTTTGCATGTATGGTAAGAATTCCATATCTGGAATTGAAACGACTAAAATCCAGGTTGAGTTTAAGTGAGTCCTTGATTTTACCGCTATAAACCAGGTTGCCGCCATCTGTCCTGTCTTCAGGATATGTGATGCTAAATGTGCAGGTGTCAATATCTACGCATTTTAACTGTAGTGCAAGCGTGTTTTTTATTACAGTTGCAGTAAGCGGGCTTAAGATAAACGCTTCAGGGCGTTTATCATACATCACTGTTGTAGTATCGCTTTTAGTATTATTTAAATAGTCGGTAGCTTTCACAATTAGCTGGTAATAGTCTCCTTCATGCAAACCTTCCAGTGATATTGTTCCTTTGTAACCTTGTTGATTAGGTTCGGAAACCAAAGACGTTTGATGGTTACCTATGCTTGCAATTACCGAGGTGAGTTCATAGGTTGAGTTAACCGTGGCGATAATCTGCAAACTGTCTGCTGCAAGGGCGTAAGGGTAATCATTATACGGGTTTGGATGCTGGAATGGCTTTCCTGGAGTTGTAATAGTAACATCAATTTGTGCAAATCCTTGAAGGCAGAGCAGGCAAAAAATAGCAACGGGTACAAGTTTAGGCATCATATTATGTTTTACAAAGGTTATAGTTTATAACTTTTCAGAAATCTGATGCTAAATGTAATTCTTTTAACTATTCTCATAGGGTATCTTATGGATTAAATTATCAGCATAAATCACTGCCCGCCAATAGAACAAACTCAATTAGCATGCGCAAAACAGTTAAAAGTAAACGCAGCAAATTGTTTAAGTAAAAGCTCATAACAGCCACTTTCTTTTCTTTAAAAAAACGGTAATTTCTGCTGCTGATATTTCATTTACTTTTGCTCCCTTTAAGAAGCGTGTATGATCAACAGGAAAAAGGAGCCCGCCATTAAAGATGCGGTGGATTTCAATTTACAATTAAGGCCATATGATTATTTTGAACTTGACAATGGTGTGCCCGTGTACGCTGTTAACGGCGGTTCGCAGGAAGTGGCCCTGGTAGAGTGGGTATTTTATGCCGGCAATTCCTATGAAGCAAATAATATAGTGGCGGCAACTGCCAACCACCTGTTAAAGAATGGTACTACCGGTAAAAATGCTTTTGCCATTAATGAACATTTTGAATTTTATGGCGCCTATCTTAACCGCCACTGCTATAACGAAACGTCTACCATCACGCTTCATTCGCTTAGCAAATATTTGCCTGAACTATTGCCTGTAGTGGCAGAGATCATCACCGATTCCGTTTTTCCGGAAGAAGAACTTTCCATCTATAAACAAAACCAGAAACAGCGGCTGGAAGTGAACCTGAAGAAATGTGATTTTGTTGCCAACCGCCTGATTGATGAATATGTTTTTGGTTTTCATCATCCCTATGGCAAGTACACTTCCACCCGCGATTACGACCTTTTAAACCGCGAAGAGATATTACAATTTTACCAGGAATATTATACCAAAGGAAAGTGCATGCTGTTTGTTGCCGGTAACCTTCCTGCAGATATACAGCAGCAATTAAACAAAGCATTTGGCAGCCTTCCTTTAAACAAGCAGAAACTGCCTGATATTGTACATCTTCAACATCCTGCAACAGAAAAAAAATACAACATCATCAACGATGTAAATGGCGTGCAGGGTGCGGTAAGATTGGCTTGTCCGTTTCCTAACCGTCATCATCCTGATTACCCTAAAGCAGGCATTCTGAATAACATCTTTGGTGGCTTCTTTGGCAGCAGGCTAATGAGTAATATCCGTGAAGACAAAGGATATACTTATGGCATACACAGCTATATTCAGAATCATATTGATAATACCGCCTGGATGATCAGCACTGAAGCCGGGCGTGATGTATGCAGCGCTACCATTGCCGAAGTATACAAAGAGATGCAGATACTGCGGGAAGAGCTGGTGGATGAAGAAGAACTGCACCTGGTACGCAATTATATGATCGGTACTATCCTTGGTGATCTTGACGGACCTTTCCAGATTATTGCCCGCTGGAAGAATTATATTCTTAATGGCCTTGATGGGGATTTCTTTTATAAAAGTATACAAACCATTAAAACTACCAGTGCAGAGGAATTAAGAGAGCTTGCCAGGAAATATCTTGTGCCTGAAGAATTTTACGAACTTACCGTAGTATAACAAGGTAATGATTCGCGGATAGTAATTTCTGTTAACTGGTTGCTATGTAGGCGGCAATGGTTAATTGCTTACATTTACCTTCCTTATTTGTTTACAGAAAGCCAATAGTAATGGGAAAATTTATTGGTAAAATACTAGTCACTGCACTGGCTGCACTTATTGCTTCTCATTTATTGCCGGGCGTTGATATAAAAAACGGAACCTCCGCGGTATTGCTCGCATTGGTGCTTGCGCTGCTTAACGGTTTTGTAAAACCTTTGCTGGTAATACTCACCATACCTATTACAATTGTTACGCTTGGCCTTTTCCTGCTTATTATTAATATGCTCATGATTAAATGGGCATCGGTTATTGTATCCGGTTTTTACGTGGCCAACTGGTGGAGCGCTTTCTGGTTCAGCATCCTGCTTTCCTTTGTTACTTTTCTTATTGAATCACTCATTAACCGGCGTGAAAAAGACTGATCTGTGCCGCCTGCATCACCGAATACGCATCACGTTTATTTAACAGTTAGGCACGTATAAAAATCTCCCTTAATTTTTTTGCGTACAGCGCATAGTGTACTTTTAATACTCCTATTGTTTGCTGCCATATTAAAAAAAGGCTGTGTTATTCTTCAGTAATAAGTGGCAGCGGCTGGCTTAAGTACCTGGCCATTGTTACAGTTTATTTGACAGATCATCAGCTTGTGTATAACAAAAATTTCTTTGCATGAAGACTGCCGAGCAACAAAGGTTAAGAGTTAATGCGTCTAAAAAAATTCCCCTTGAACAGTGGGGCCCGTATTTGTCTGAAAGGCAGTGGGGCACGGTACGTGAAGACTATAGCTCCAATGGTGATGCCTGGAATTATTTCCCTTTCAGCCATGCACACGCAAGGGCCTATCGCTGGGGTGAAGATGGCCTGGGCGGTATCTCAGATTTCTTTCAGAACCTCTGCTTCTCTTTATCGCTCTGGAATGGTAAGGATAAGATATTAAAGGAACGCTTATATGGCGTGGGCAACTATGAAGGCAATCATGGTGAAGATGTGAAGGAGTTATATTACTACCTGGATAACCTTCCATCGCATTATTATATGCAGTTCCTGTACAAGTATCCGCAACAGGCCTTTCCTTATGAGGAGCTGGTGGAGAAGAACAGGCACCGCAGTAAACTGGAACCTGAATATGAAATACTGGATACAGGTGTGTTTGATGATAACCGTTATTTTGACGTACTGATCACCTATGCAAAATATAGTAAACGTGATATAGCGATCAAGATAGATATCACAAACCGCAGTAAAAATGCAGCAACGATCACCGTATTGCCAACCCTTTGGTTTTATAACAGGTGGGCTTATGGCGGCTTAACAGAAAAACCGGTGATTAAAAAGATCAATGACTTTACCGTTAAGGCACAGCACGAGCGGTTAGGAGCCTACTACTTTTATTACCAGAAAACATCTGATGCTTTTTTTACAGAGAATGAAACCAATTATGAAAAACTTTTTAACAAGCCTAATGAAACAACCTTTGTAAAAGATGCCATTAATGATGCCATTGTACACAACAAAAATGTAGATGCACTAAAAGAAAAAACAGAAGGAACAAAATTCTCACCCGTTTATAAACAACGCATTGCAGGCGGCGCCACCAAGACCATTTTTTTGCGGTTAAGTGATGTGATGATGGATCAGCCTTTCTCCAAGGGTTTTGACCAGATATTTACTACCCGCAAACAGGAAGCCGACGATTTTTATCGTGAAATACTTCCGCAGAATGTGTCTGAAGACTGGAAGCAGATACAGCGCCAGGCCATTGCCGGCCTGCTCTGGAGCAAACAATACTATCACTTTGATATTGAGCGATGGTTAACAACTTCTGATAACATTTCCTCGCTTACGGATGAGCGTAAACGTGGGCGCAACCACGATTGGCAGCACCTGAAAAACCAGGATATCATTCTTATGCCCGATAAGTGGGAATATCCCTGGTATGCCGCATGGGACCTGGGTTTCCACTGCATCTCCATGGCGCTGGTAGATCCTGTATTTGCCAAACACCAGCTTATACTCATCATGCGTGAATGGTATATGAAACCCGATGGGCAAATCCCCGCTTATGAATGGAATTTTGGTGATGTAAACCCTCCGGTACATGCCTGGGCAGCCTTACAGGTATATAATATTGAAAAGGAAAAAACAGGCACCGGTGATATCAGCTTTTTAAAACGCATCTTCCAGAAACTCATCATCAATTTTACCTGGTGGATTCATCGTAAAGATGCCAATGGTAACAACATTTTTGAAGGCGGGTTTCTCGGGTTGGATAATATCGGGGTATTTAACCGCAGTATGCCGCTCCATGGCCAGATGGAACTGGAACAGGCAGATGGTACAAGCTGGATGGGCATGTATGCGCTTAACCTGATGGATATGGCCATTGAGATCGCAATGCATGATCCTGCTTTTGAAGATGCTGCCACCAAGTTCTTTGAGCACTTTGTATTAATTGCAGAAGGCTTGAACGAACTGGGCATGTGGAATGATGAGGACAAGTTTTATTACGATACACTTGCCATTACCGCCCATGAGCCCATACAACTTAAAATACATTCTATTGTTGGATTAACTTCCCTTTTTGCAGTTTCCATTATAAAAAAAGAGGTCTTTAAAAAGCTGGAAGATTTCAGGAAAAGGTTCTCCTGGTTTGAGGAATATCGTACCAGCAACAACCGGTTCTGGCCCAATGAGGAAAAGGCGGAAGAAGAGGAAATTCTCCTTTCTTTAATTCCCAAGGAAAGATTGATCGCTTTATTGCAACGCATATTGAGTGAAACAGAATTCCTGTCAGAAGGCGGCATCAGGGCACTATCAAAATACCACGAACAAAATCCCTACACGGTTACCATTGATGGCGTGAACTATACCATTCAATACGATCCCGGAGATTCTACCTCTAACTTCTTTGGTGGTAATTCCAACTGGCGCGGCCCCGTGTGGATACCCATCAACTTTCTCATCATTCAATCCATCAAAAAATATGGTGAGTTTTATGATGGTCATTTAAACGTTGAATACCCCACGGGCTCCGGCAATTACTTAAATCTTAAAGAAGTTGCGGCTGAGCTGGCCAAAAGGGTAATCAGTCTTTTTGAACGTGACGAGGAAGGCAAACGCAAATCTCATGGCGCTTACAACTGGTTTTACCAGCAACCCGGCAACGAGCACCTGGTATTATACTATGAATATTTTCATGGTGATACAGGCACGGGGTTGGGCGCAGCACACCAGACCGGCTGGACAGCCCTGGTGGCAGAGCTGATTAATGAACTTGCCAATGGTATGCCCAAAGCAACAAGAGAAGAGTTTATGGTGCAGGACGAAGAAGAATAAAAGCACTGCACCAAATAAAAAACCATCTTAACAAAATACCTTTTCACTATTTACGTATAGGTAGTAGTTTTACCGCTATCAAAAAAACTGCGCGGCCATATGTTTTAAAAGGCATAAGGCAAGCGGGTTCTTAAGCCTTGTTCTATCTATGTGGATGATCTGTAAAAAAGAATGGCAACAGTTTTTCAGCAGCCTCACAGGTTATATCGCCATCGTGATATTTCTCTTGCTCATGGGCCTGTTCCTCTTTGTATTTCCCGAGACCAGCCTGCTGGATTTTGGTTACGCCTCACTCAGCGGTTTCTTTGAGCTGGCGCCTTTAATCCTCTTGTTCCTGGTGCCGGTGGTAACCATGCGCAGCCTTGCCGAAGAATATAAAAGTGGCACTTTTGAAATTTTAAAGACCATGCCTTTAAGTGCTGCGCAAATTGTGTGGGGCAAAATTGCAGGTGCGTTTATCATTGTTACCATTGCAATTGTTCCAACGGTTATCTATGCTTTTTCTATACAAACGCTGAGTGCGGTGGGCGGTATTGATGTAGGCAGTACCCTTGGCAGTTATATCGGGCTTTTATTGCTTGGCGCGGTATTTACCTCAGTGGGTGTTTGCGCAAGCAGCCTCACCAACAATACAGTGGTGGCATTCATTGCAGGCGCCTTTATGTGTTTCCTGCTGTATAACGGTTTTGAAGCCATCAGCAGGTTGCCGGCGTTAAGTAATGGCCTTGATTATTATATAGAAATGCTGGGTATCAAGTTTCATTATCATAGTATCAGTCGCGGTGTGATTGACCTGAGGGACCTGATTTATTTTGGCGGTGTAATTGCAATATTCGCGCTGATTACACAACGCATGCTGGTAAAAAGGTGATGTGTTTATGTACCCGGCAACAAAGCAATGATGCAGCATCGTTGCGTCGCACACTTGTACGGCCGGAGCTATCGGCAACATAAACAGCGTATAAAAAATATCGAACGTTCCATAAGGAGCAGCTCACAAACAGGTGGAAACAAATGAAGAAAATTCTGCAACATAAATTCTGGTGGCTGGCAATGATTGTTTTCTTTGCCATCATTACTTATATCTCTACCTTATTTAATTATCGTGCAGACCTTACGGCGGAAAAGCGTTTCAGCCTCAGTGGCTCTACGAAGTCGCTTTTAAAAGACATTGATTCTACCGTAAACATACAGGTTTTCCTCACCGGTGATCTGCCATCAGATTATAAAAAACTAAACATTGCCACCAACGACCTGTTAAGTGAGTTTAAAGACCTTAGCAGCAACTTCATTCATGTAAGTTTTGAAAAACCGGGTGAGGGCTTGCCAGACAGCAGCCGCATGCAATTGTATGACAGTCTTGCAAAGTTGGGTGTGGTATTTGAGCGCAGTGAAGAGATCTCGTCTGAGTCTAATAAATCTACTCAGCAGATCATCATTCCTTCTGCTTTGGTGTACTATAAAAACAGAAAGCCATATGCGGTGGATTTAAGAAGCAGCCGTAAAGTGTTTAAAAACTTCAACGTGGTAAATGACAATCCGCAGGAAGATAAGGAAGCAACGCTTAATGCCGCCGAAGCCCTGCTGGAATTTAAGTTTGCCAACGCCATTGATAAACTTACCCGCAAAGAAGTTCCAACCGTTGCATATACCATCGGCAATGAAGAACCCGGTCCGCAAAAAGTAAATGACCTCATCGAAAGCCTGCGTAATGACTACCGCCTGGGCATTTTTGATTTAAAACAATCCTATCCTAACCCTGAACAGATTAATGCGCTGGTAATTGTAAAACCCCAGCAGCCGTTTACAGATGAAGACAAGTTAAAGATTGATCAATATGTAATGCATGGCGGCAAGGTGATCTGGTTTGTAGACAAACTATATGCAGAGCTGGATAGCCTGATGCGCAGTCAAAGCGATTTTATTGCGTATGACCGCAACCTCAATTTAGACGATCTTTTGTTTAAGTACGGCGTTCGCATCAACGGTGATCTTCTGCAGGACCTTAACTGTTCCAAGATCCCCATCGTGGTTGGTTATAACCCAGATAAAAGTCCGCGTATACAACGCATGCCCTGGCCATATTATCCTTTCTTATCAGCCTATAATAACAATCCCATTTCTAAAAACCTTGATCGTGTATTGCCCATCTTCCCTTCAAGTATAGATACGGTTAAAGCCCCGGGTATTGAAAAAACCATCCTGCTGGCAAGTGATACCAATAGCCGGGTGTTGAGTTCTCCGGCCATGGTTAGCCTTAACAGCATTCAAACAGACAATGACTTTCGTTCTATGAATAAAAGTCATGTGCCGGTAGCAGTTTTGCTGGAAGGAAAGTTTACCTCATTATACGCCAACCGGCTAACCAGCCAGGTAAAAGACAGTGTTGCAAAGGCACTGGGCAAACCTTTCGCGGCTTCAGCAGAACAGCCAACCAAACAGATCGTGGTATCAGATGGCGATATTGTTACCAACGCTGTAAGCAATACCACCGGGCCATTGCCTATGGGTATGCTGCCTTTGGAAAATGTACGTTTTGCCAACCGGGAGTTCTTTCTTAACAGCGTGGATTACCTGGTAAGCAACAGTAAAATTTTTGAAAGCCGTAATAAAGAGTTTGTGCTCCGGCTGTTGGACAAAGGAAAGGTGAATGACCAGAAAGGGTTCTGGCAACTGATCAATATCGGAGGAAGTATCTTGCTGGTTTTTGTCTTTGGCGCTTTTATACAGTGGAGAAGAAAGAAAGCTTATGCGTGATTTTGTAAGATGAAAAAGTAAACGAGAGAGGTCTGCATCTCACGATTAACCTCTCGCGTCTCAAAACAATATTATAATAATTCCCCGGCAGCCTCATCAATAAACCAATGCAGTTCACCTGCTTCGGGCCTGATCATTTGTGATGGATACAGATCCGGGTTATATGCTCCTTTTAATACTTCATGCAACACTTTTGCCTTGTTGGCGCCAGCCGCTAAAAATGCCACACGCGCAGATAGATTTACCACGGGAGCGGTAAGTGTAATACGGTACATGTCCTGTGAATCAAGCCATAAAGTAATGCACCATTTTTTCTGCTCATGAATCACCTCCGTTTTGCCGGGAAACAGGGAAAGTGTATGGCCGTCATCACCCATGCCAAGTATTACCAGGTCAAAAGTGAATGCAGCATCATGGAAATAATCTACCAGTATTTTTTCATACGCAATGGCAGATTCTTCCTGCGGAATATCTGTACGCATTACATGAATCTGCTCTGCTGGAATATTCACAAAGTTGAGCAGGGTATCGTAAGCCATCTTTGCATTGTTGCGGTCATCTTCAAAAGGAACATAACGTTCGTCCCCCCAGAAGATGTGCAGCTTTGTCCAGTCAACTCTTCCTTTGTAAGCATCACTTGCCAGCAAGTGGTGCAGTTTTTTTGGCGTGCTGCCACCTGAAAGCGCCAGTGTAAAACGATCCTGTTTCTGCAAAGCCTCGTTAATATAATTCACCAGCCATTCTGCAAAGCTGTTGCTTAACTCTTCGGCATTTTTATATTTATGAACCTGCATAAGATTTAGTTGAAGATGATAAAAAAGCAGGGAACACTTTTATCAAAGTCAACCTTTAATAGTAAGTGTTCCCTGTATGTTGTTCTTTATTTATTTACTGGATGAGGGCAGCGTAACCCAGTTACGGCCATCTCTCGCTATTAATGCTTCCGCATCTTCCGGCCCCCAGGTTCCCGGTGCATAGTTCGGAAAATCTACAGGCGGGCGTTGTTCCCATGCTTCAATAATCGGCATTACTACACGCCATGCAGCTTCTACCTGGTCTGCACGCATATATTGGGTAGGGTTACCTTCCATTACATCCAGCAGCAAGGTTTCATAAGCTTCCGGCTCATGGTCTTTGTATTCATCTGCATAATTAAACACCATATCCACAGGCCCTAGCGTCATTGTTTGACCGGGGCGCTTTGCCTGGAACCTAAGACGGATATCCATACCCGGCTGAATGGTGATGGTAAGCCTGTTGGGTCTGGATGTCTCCGCTGTTTCTTTAGGGAAGGCATAATGAGGTGCTTCCTTAAACTGTACGGTTACGATGGTTGTTTTATCATGCAGGTGCTTTCCTGTGCGTACATAAAACGGAACATCCTGCCAGCGCCAGTTATCAATATGAAGTTTAATAGCTGCAAATGTTTCTGTGGGCGATTTTGGATCTACCTTTTCTTCCTGCCTGTAGCCTTTCACTTTTTCACCCTTCATCCATCCTTCGCTATACTGGCCGCGAACCGCATAAGCATGTACTTCCTCCCGGCCTATTTTGCGCATGGCATTTAGTACATCAACTTTTTTATTGCGGATTTCATTGGCGTCAAAACTTACCGGAGGTTCCATGGCAATCATACAAACCAGTTGCAATATATGATTCTGCAACATATCCCGTAATGCGCCGCTTTGCTCATAATAACCACCACGGCCTTCAACGCCTACGGTTTCTGCATTGGTGATCTGTACATGATCTATATAGTTGCGGTTCCAGATCGGTTCAAACAAGGCATTTGCAAAACGCAGTGCGAGTATGTTTTGCACAGTTTCTTTACCAAGATAATGGTCTATACGATAGATCTGGTCTTCTTCAAATAATGACTTCAGCAGCGCATTTAAATCGTGTGCGCTCTGCAGGTCATGGCCGAAAGGCTTCTCTACTACAATGCGTGTACTTGCAGTGTCTTTACACAGCTTAAGTGCACCTAGCTTACGTGCAATATCGGGCACCAGTTGTGGCGCCACCGCCAGGTAATAAATAACGTTGGGGTGTTCACCAAACTGTTGTTCTGCTTCTTTTACTTTATCAGCCAACAGCTTGTAAGCAGCTTCATCACCGGCATCCATCTGCAGGTAAGATACATGTTCAGAAAACTCTTTCCAATGGCCGTTCTGCTCGCCCTTTCTCCTGCTAAACTGCTGTATGCCGTTATATAAATGTTCACGGAATTTATCATTGGAAAACTCCGTTCTTCCAAGCCCTACAATCTCGAATTTTTCGGGCATCCATGCATCCAGGAAAAGATTGTATAGTGCTGGTGTTAATTTCCTTTCATTTAAGTCACCGCTTCCGCCGAAAATAAAAATCAGCGACGCTGCGGGCTTTGATTCATTATGCGTTGACATAGTGTTTTATTTAGTCATCTTTTCAATGCTTCCGATAGTAACAGTTGGGTATAGGAGTGTTTTTATTAAGACACTTTTGATCCCCATTCAGTATGGAAAGAACCTTCTTTATCTATACGCTGATAAGTATGTGCACCAAAGTAATCACGTTGTGCCTGCACCAGGTTGGTTGGCATTTTTTGTGTAGTGAGTGCATCAAAATAAGAGAGTGCGCTTAAGGTTCCGGCGCCTGCAATTTTGCTTTCCACTAATTTGGAGGCGATATAGCGAAGGCTTGGTTCTTTACTGTGGAGCTTTTTAACAATGGCCTGATCCAGCAATATATTTGTTAGCTGCGGATTGTTGTCAAACGAGTCATAGAAATCTTCCAGGGTTACAGAGCGGATGATACAACCGCCTCTCCATACTTTCACCGCTTCTTTCAGGCGAATGTTCATATCAAGCTCTTCAGAAGCTTTCTTAAGCATAGCTAAGCCTTGTGCATAGCTGATAAGTATTGCTGCAAACAAAGCCTCCCCTGCTTTTTGTATAAACTCTTCATCATTGGCAACCCTTCCAAAGTTTGTCTTATATAATTTGGAAGCCTGTAAACGATCTTCTTTAAAGCCAGACAAGGTGCGCATGGCTACTGCTGAATCGATAGAAGGAATAGCTACCGCCAATGTAAGAGCGTCCTGAGATGTCCAGATACCCGTTCCTTTGGAGCCGGCTTTGTCATTGATCATATCTACCAGGTAGTTACCGGTTTCATCATCTTTCTTTTTAAGAATGTCTGCGGTGATTTCTATCAGGTAAGATTTCAATTCGCCTTCATTCCATTCCGCAAATACCTGCTGCAGCTTTTCATTCGATAAATCAGAACCACGGTGTAACAGGTCATAAATTTCACTGATCAGTTGCATCACTGCATACTCAATACCATTATGCACCATTTTCACAAAGTGACCGGCAGCGCCCTTGCCCATATAATCTACGCAGGGCAGGTCGTCTACCTTGGCAGCAATTGCTTCAAAAACAGGTTTTACCGCTTTCCAGGCTTCTTCATCACCACCCGGCATAATGCTTGGGCCGGTACGTGCACCATGTTCACCGCCGGAAATTCCCACACCCATAAAATGAATTTCTTTCTCTTTCAGGTAGGTGATGCGTCTTAATGTATCTGTGTAGTGCGAGTTGCCGCCATCAATCACAATATCACCTTTATCAATAAGTGGAAGAAGGCTTTCAATAACATCATCTACCGGTTTGCCCGCAGGTACCAGCATCATAATTTTGCGGGGAGAAGATAACTGGTTCACCAGTTCTTCCAGCGTGGTAACCCCTTTTACTTTTGTGCCTTCCGTTGCTGAAGATTCAAGAGATGCGCCTTTTGCTTCATCCTTATCAAACCCTATTACACTAAAGCCATGATCGGCCATATTGAGTAACAGATTGCGGCCCATTACACCCAGGCCTATCATACCAAAGTCGTACGTGGAATTGCTCATATGAGGATATTACTAATTAAAAATAGAAACGCAATTTAGTTATATTGGGCCGAATAAATGTTTGCATATGGTTAAGTTTGTTGTTGCAATGCTTGCAGGTGTTGTATTTTTCACTCCGGCCACAGGCCTTTTCTGCAAAGGAAATTAGCAGATCGTTACCGCTAAAACTTACTTGTTTTTTTGTAAATTCGTTGTCCTTATGGATGAGCAATCAATCATGGTAGATGTGCCGCTGCCTAAGTATACGCTTAATGAAGAGCAGGAGCGGAAAGAGATACTTAGACAGTACCGTTCCCTTTTACGCAGTTTAAGAGCCAAATTAAAAAAGGGTGATAAAGAACTGGTGCGCAATGCTTTTGAAATGGCGGCAGAGGCGCATAAAACGATGCGCCGTAAAAGCGGTGAACCTTATATTTTACATCCTTTGGGAGTGGCCAGGATATGTGTGGAAGAAATTGGCCTTGGTATAAGGTCAACCATTTGTGCGCTGCTGCATGATACGGTGGAAGATACCGATATCACCCTGGAAGATGTAGAGCGTGAATTTGGCAGCGAGATTGCCCGTATAGTTGACGGGCTTACCAAGATCTCCAACGTTATAGATACCAATACCAGCGCCCAGGCGGAGAATTTTAAAAAGATACTGCTTACTCTTACAGATGATCCGCGTGTGATATTGATCAAGCTGGCCGATCGCCTGCACAATATGCGTACGCTGGATTATATGAAGCGGGAGAAGCAATTAAAGATTGCCAGCGAAACGGTTTGGGTATACGCTCCACTGGCGCACCGCATGGGTTTATACAATATCAAAACGGAAATGGAAGACCTGGCCATGAAATATCTTGAGCCGGAAGCCTATAAAGATATTGCCCGCAAACTCGCTGAAACAAAAAGGGAGCGTACCCGATACATCAACGAATTCATCAGGCCTCTGAAAGAGAAACTGCAAAAAGCCGGTTTTGATTTTGAGATTTATGGCCGCCCAAAAAGCATTCACAGCATCTGGAATAAAATAAAAAAGAAGGCGGTTGCTTTTGAAGAAGTCTACGATCTTTTTGCGATTCGTGTAATCCTCAACTCCCCGCAGGAAAAAGAAAAAGAAGATTGCTGGAAAGTATATTCCATGATCACGGATGAATACACGCCATCACCCGAACGCATGCGCGACTGGCTGAGCAATCCTAAAAGCAACGGGTACGAAGCCTTACACACTACGGTAATGGGCCCGCAGGGTAAATGGGTAGAGGTGCAGGTACGTACACGCCGTATGAATGAAATTGCGGAGAAAGGGCTTGCAGCACATTACAAGTATAAGGAAGGAAGTAACGATGAAGACCGTTTTGATAAATGGTTTGGCCAGATACGTGAAGTGATGAGTACGCAGGATACCGATACGGTTGACTTTCTGCAGGATTTTAAAACCAGCTTTCTTGCCGAAGAAATTTATGTGTATACGCCCAAAGGGGATGTGAAAATGCTGCCCACGGGATCTACTGCGCTTGACTTTGCATTTAGCATTCACTCTGCGGTGGGTAGCAAGTGTATTGGCGCAAAGGTAAACCACAAGCTGGTGCCCATCAGCTATAAGTTACGCAGCGGAGACCAGGTGGAAATTATTACCAGCAGTAAACAAAAGCCCACAGAAGACTGGCTCAATTTTGTAGTTACAGCCAAGGCCCGCAGCAAGATCAAAGATTCGCTGAAAGAAGATCGCCGTAAAATAGCCGATGAAGGCAAATACTTTGTTCAGCGCAAGCTGGAAGGAATGGGTGCGAACTTTAACCAGCATAATATTGATATTCTTGTTGATTTTTATAAAGTGCCTTCGCAGCTTGATCTTTTCTATAACGTAGCAGTAAAGGAAAATGATCTGAAGGAGCTAAAGGAGTTTCATGTACTGGGCGATAAGCTGGAACCGCCAAAACCGCAGAAGCCTGTAACCGAAGTAAAAACAGAAACAGAAGCTAAGGCACAACCGGGTAAGAAAGACAGTGAACTGATTATTTTTGGGGAGAGCAGCGATAAGATCATGTATTCGCTGGCCAAATGCTGTAACCCTATACCGGGCGATGACGTATTTGGTTTTGTAAGTACCGGCAAGGGCCTGATCATCCATCGTATTAATTGTCCCAATGCCGCGCAAATGATGGCCAACTACGGGCATCGTATTGTAAAAACCAAGTGGGCCAAGAATAAAGAAATTTCCTTCCTTACCGGTCTTAAAATTGTGGGTATGGATGATGTGGGTGTGATTAATAAAATCACCAATGTAATCAGCGGTGAAATGCGGGTAAACATTGCAGCACTTACCATTGAAAGCGGGGAAGGCCTTTTTCATGGAATGATCAAAGTGTTTGTGCATGATAAGGAAGAACTGGAAGACCTGGTAATTCGTTTAAAACAACTTAACGGCATTCATACTGTAGACAGGTTTGATACAGAAGAAATCAGGAAATAATCCGCTATAGCTTTTTCTTAAAAAAAGGGTCCTTCATCTTTATGAAGGACCCTTTGCACTTTCACATGAGAAAAAAGAAAGAACAAGCCTGCACCAAAAACCAGACTATATTTTGATTAGAATGATGTAGTTGAATAAGCGTGCCCCTTCTATTTCTTCAATCCCGGGTAACGCATTTTCAATGAAGTCAGCAATGTTCGTAGCGTATCGGCTATTATATATTCCTTGTACCAGTTACTATCGGAAGGCACTATCGTCCAGGGAACTTTATTGCATTCATTAAAACAGGTTTCGTAGGCTTTCATGTACTTATCCCAAAGCTTCGCTTCTTCAAAATCACGCTCATTATATTTCCATTGCTTGCGTTTATCATCCAGCCTTTCCTGTAAACGTTTGGCCTGCTCTTCAGGAGATACATGCAGGTAAAATTTGAGGATATGCGTATTGTTATGTTCAGTTAACAGTTCTTCAAAATGATTGATCGCCGCTATACGTTTCTTTACTGTTTTATCATCAATCATATGATGCACCCTGGTAACCAATATATCTTCATAATGGCTGCGGTTGAATAACTGTATCATACCCTTTGCCGGAGAGTGCTTATGTATGCGCCATAAAAAATCGTGCGCCAGTTCTTCAGCAGTCGGGACCTTAAAAGATTGAACCATTACGCCTTGCGGGTTAAGCGTACCAAATACGTTCCTGATAGCGCCATCTTTACCACTCGCATCCATGCCTTGTATAATTACAAGTACGCTATGCTTGTTTTCGGCATAGAGCAGGTTTTGCAATTCATTTAATTCTTCCAACAGACTGCGGGTCTTTGCCTTGATGGTTTCTTTGTCTAATTCCTTCGGGGCTTTGGTGCTGACGTTTTTTATTTTGATGGCAGGCATGATCAATCTGTTTAAAAAAGAAAAAAATTGTTACGGCTTCATCATCAAACAATCTACTTTAGTTTTTTTATTATTCAAAAGAATGTATTCCTCTTATATAAAAAAGGCTGTTGAGTTTTAGTTCTGCTTACGTTCCCTTTTCACAAAAGAGATTATCACAGGATTAATACAAACGTGCCCCCAATAATCAGCAATGCGCCAATTGCAGTTTTTATGGTAAGCGTTTCTCCCAGGAAGACTACTGACAAAACGATAGCCAACGCAACACTTAGTTTATCAACGGGGGCTACCTGTGATACCTTTCCTATCTGTAATGCTTTAAAATAAAAGATCCATGAGAGGCCGGTAGCACAACCCGATAAAGTAAGAAAGAGCCAGGTATGTTTGGAGATGTTCTGCACGCCCGGTACAGCACCTTTAAATAAAGCAATCCCCCACGCAAGAATTAAGATAACAGAAGTTCTTATGGCAGTTGCCAGGTCACTGTCGATACCTTTTACACCAATTTTCGCAAAGAGTGCTGTAAGGGCAGCAAACAGCGCAGAGAGGAGAGCATAGATCCACCACATAACAAATCATTTAAAAACTAAAGTAACAAGTTCTCCAGGAAATTGTTACATCGCATAGAGGTCTTTGCAATCATATTGTAGAATAAACAAACGGGAAAAATCAATAATGGGTGAGATAAAACTTTCCGTTTTGGGAGATGTGTTTCATGCTTATGACCTGCTTACTAATTTTATAATTAGTAGCTGCATTTCAGTTTTTTGTTTGAATTTCATAATTTTACTTAATGCAACGTGTAGAGACACTGGAGGATTTTTACAGGCGACTTAACCTGAATGCCCCCTCCCAGGCGGTGATTAATAATGGCAAACAAATGGGCCATTTTAATGTTTATCCAAGACGTGGTATCTGCAAATCGCAGGCACCTTATAACCGTCGTGACTTCTACAAAATATCTCTTACCATAGGCAATGGAATATTGCATTTTCCTGACGGTGATATTGTGATCAATACACCCATATTGTTGCTGGCAAATCCTGATCTGCCCTATACCTGGGAGTCAACATCAGATAATCAATCAGGGTATTTTTGCCTTTTTACGGAAGACTTTTTAGACAAGCCCAATCGTAAAGACAGCATTTATGAATCGCCGCTGTTTCATGCCAGCGCAACACCTTTATATTTTATCAATAAAGAGCAGGAGAAGTGTATCAGCCGTGTATTTGAGCTGATGCTTGGAGAGATAGAATCTGAATATATTTATAAGTATGATCTCATGCGCAACTATGTGTACCTGCTGTTACACGAAGCCATGAAACTGCAAAGCGCCGATACTTATTTTAAACACACTTCCGCCTCTGCACGTATTGCAGCTATGTTTGTGGAGTTGCTGGAAAGACAGTTCCCGATAGATTCACCCGAACATATTTTACAGCTTAAGACAGCCAATGATTACGCAGAACGTTTATCTGTACATGTGAATCATCTTAACCGTGCTGTTAAGGAAGTAACCGGTAAAACAACTACTGATCATATATCAGACAGGATCACCAGGGAAGCAAAGGCTTTACTAAAACATGCTGACTGGAATATTGCTGAAATTGCCTACAGCCTTGGCTTTGAATATCCTGCCTACTTCAATAATTTTTTTAAGAAACATACAAGTCTGACTCCCGGAAATTTCCGTGGAAAAATACAGGAACAGTTATCCGGTAAAGCAATCGTTGATGCATAATGAACGCGATCAGGCATTCAAATTACTTTAAACGATTGTTTGAAATGTCCAATTAATTATTTGAATTTTATAATTGATGGTTTCTAATAGAATTCTAATTTTGGTTCCTCAAAAAACCTTGAGTAAACAGCCTGCCTCTCTCTAACGAAGTTTAGCTACCATACACCAAACCGGTCAATTGTAAAAATGACTTGCAGCAAATGATGCAACAAGTAGTGCATCATCCCGTTGAACAGTTCCCCGGTTTAGATGGAAGAGTAAAAGACATTTTTCGGCTTGTAATTATAAAAGCATGTTCAAAAGAATCATTTTAGTAGTCATCTCCTTTATAGCAATCACCTATGCTGTTACAGTACAGGCACAGGTATTAACACTTAAAGAAGCGGTACAAACAGCACTGGATAATTATGGTACCATTAAGGCAAAGGCCAACTATGCAAAGTCTTCCAAAGAAACGGTAACACAGGCAGTAAAAGAAATGCTGCCCGACCTTAGCGTATCTGCCCAACAGGATTTTGGTACCGTTAACGGTCAAACAGGGCCTTCTTACGGATATCGTGGTTTAAGCGTTTCTTCTGCAGGCCCCGCACTTGCCTCACAAAACTGGAATGCCGCTTTTGGTGCGCTATACCTTGCCAATATTAACTGGGATTTCTACTCTTTTGGCAAACTGCGCGAAAGGGTGAAGACGGCACAAGCCATCCTTACAAGGGATGAAAATGACCTTACCCAGGAAAAATTTCAACATGAAGTAAGGGTGTCTGCTGCCTACCTTAACCTGCTGGCTTCACAGCGCTTAATCCGCTCCTGGAAAAACAACCTGGAAAGAGCTGATGCGCTTAGAAATACCATTGTTACCCGTGCTAAAAACGGTTTGATTGCCGGTGTGGATTCTTCACAAGCCAATGCAGAATTAAGCAGCGCCAAGATTTCTCTTACCAGGGCAATTGATTATGCGCAGGAACTTTCTAACCAGCTTGCACAGCTAATGGGTGTACCTGCCAAAGATTTTGAACTGGATACCACTTTTCTTAATAAAGTGCCAACCACTGCCTATGATACTGCACAGGCAATACAGCACCCCTTGCTTAAGTTTTATCAAAGCCGTATTGATGTAAGCAATGAACAGGCAAAATACTTTCATACGTTTATGTATCCTACGTTTTCTGCCTTTGGAATTATGCAAACAAGGGGCAGCGGCTTCGATTATAGTTACAGCCAAACCAATAACGAGGCTTATAAATCAAATTACTGGGATGGTGTAAAACCTACCCGCTCTAACTACCTGTTGGGCGTAGGAGTAACCTGGAACCTTACACAGCCTTTACGTATTAAACACCAGGTAGCGGCGCAGAAGTTTATATCGAGTGGTTTAAGGAATGAGTTTGAACTGGTAGATCAGCAGTTGAAAGCACAAACAGTACTTGCAGAAAATAAGATGAAAAATGCACTGAGCAATTTTGCAGAGGCTCCCGTACAGGTGAAAGCAGCTTCTGATGCTTACCTGCAAAAAACGGTGTTGTATAAAAATGGCCTGGCCAACATTGTGGATGTTACACAGGCTTTATATATCGTAAACCGTGCGGAGACAGATCGTGATATATCTAATACCAATGTATGGCAGGCTTTATTGTTAAGGGCTGCAGCCAGCGGCGATTTCACGGTGTTTATTAACGAGTTTCAATAAAGAGGGTTGTAACACATAGGCACATATAGATAGAATGGAAAGCTGTGATCCTGTGTTACTATATGTTGATAAAAAACAAACATGCAAACTGAACATACATATACATTAAAACCGGCGCATATCATGCTGATGGCAGTGTGCACGGGTTTGATCGTGGCCAATATTTACTATTGTCAGCCACTGGTGGTATTAATCAGTAAAGAGTTTGGTATTGAAGAAAGCAGGGCAGGTTTTATTACGTTTCTTACGCAGGCTGGCTATGCATTAGGCCTGCTTTTCTTCGTGCCATTAGGTGATATGCTTAACCGCCGTAAACAAATTGTGTTTACAACAGGTCTTGCTGTTATTGCGCTGCTGGCTTCCGCGTTTGCGCCATCGCTCACCGTGCTGGAAGTAGCAAGTGTAATGGTAGGTGCAGCATCTATCATTCCGCAGCTCATACTTCCGCTGGCAGCCAATTTATCTGAGCCTGATAAACGTGGTAAGGTAGTAGGCACCATCATGAGCGGTTTGCTGATCGGCATTTTACTATCAAGAACATTAAGCGGTTTTGTGGGTGCATGGCTTGGATGGCGCTACATGTTTGGTATTGCTGCAATCATAAGTACCGCGTTGTTGTTCATCATGCATTTTACATTCCCTGAAAGCAAACCTCATTTTACAGGCACTTATGGTTCGCTTATGCGGTCGTTGCTAACCTTAATTAAAGAACAGCCGCTGTTGCGTGAAGCAGCATCTATGAATGCGCTTGCCTTTGCAACCTTTGGCATGTTCTGGACTACCATGGTGTTACATTTTTCAGGTGAACCATTTCATTACAGCAGCAATACTATCGGTTTGTTTGGGCTGGCTGCAGCAGCTGGTGCGCTCTTTGCGCCGCTGGTTGGTGGTTCGGCAGACAAGCGCAACCCAAGGATCGCCATCGGTTATGGCATTGTGGCTATTCTTGCCGGTTACATCTTATTCTATATTTTCTCTTTGTCTGTAATTGGAATTATTATAGGTATTGTGCTGATTGATCTTGGTATGCAGTGCATACATGTGAGTAATCAAAGCCGTATTTATGCTTTACTGCCGAATGCCCGCAACAGGTTGAATACGGTATTTATGACCATGAGTTTTATAGGAACATCATTAGGTTCTGCATTGGGTTTATGGGCGTGGGGAACTTATGGCTGGAGTGGTGTATGTATTGCAGGAATAGCACTAATGATCGCAACGATGGGCATTTACGCGCTGACCTATAAAAGGAAAAAAGCACCGGTATTAAGGATTGTATAATGATATTCAACACTCAATATTCAGTTGAAAGAAGTTGGTGAAAGGATGAACGCAAAACAGGAAATGATTTATAAGCAAGGTGGATGTTGAGTGTTGAATATATAATGATAAATGTTGGATGATAAATGATCAATACGGGGGTATTGGCTTTTTACTCAATAGCAATAAGAATGCATGGGTGAGCCCTTCTTCCACTGGAAGAAGCGAAGACAACAGGTTATGATTTATGATCCTAAGCTGATACAATACATAACTATATATACAGCGGCATTAAGCAGATTTAATAAGAAGGAAAAACATTATTTACAATGGGATTAATTAAAGGCGCTTTACGGAAACCAATCTCCATTATGGTATTGGTTGCGGGGTTGTTCTTCTTTGGTATAAAAGCAGTAAACTCTATTAAGATAGATATCTTTCCAAAGCTTGATTTACCGGTAATTTACCTGTCACACCCTTTTGGTGGTTATGCGCCCACCCAAATGGAAGCATTTTTTGGTAAGCAGTATGTAAACCTGATGTTGTATGTAAGCGGTGTAAAAAGCATTGAAACAAAGAATATACAGGGGCTTACTTTAATGAAGCTTAGCTTTTACCCGGGCACCAATATGGCGCAGGCAGCGGCAGAAGTTTCCGCATTCAGTAACCGTGCACAGGCCATCTTTCCGGCGGGCAGTAACCCTCCGTTTATTATGCGCTTTGATGCGTCTACGCTGCCGGTTGGCCAGTTGGTATTAAGCAGTAAAATCCGCAGCAATAACGAGCTGCTTGATCTTGCCAATACTTATGTACGTGCTTCGTTTACTTCTATTCCCGGCCTGGTTGCACCTGCTCCTTTTGGTGGTAACGTTCGTACGGTAGTAATTAAAGTAAACCCTGAATTACTGCGTTCGCACGGCATGACGCCCGACCAGTTGGTGGAAGCCTTGCGTATCAATAACCAGACATCACCATCGGGCAACGTTCGTATCGGCAATTACAACTACATCACACCTACCAATACCATGGTGAAGACCATCAAGGATTTTGAAAAGATTCCTTTATTCAAAGGTGGTGTACAAAATCTTTACCTGGGTGATGTGGCAACGGTGGAAGATGGCGCAGATATTACTACCAGTTATGCATTGGTAAACGGCAAGCGTTCTATTTATATGCCGATCACCAAATCTGCAGATGCCTCTACCTGGGAAGTGGTACAAAACCTGAAAGCAGCTTTGCCAAAATTCCAGGCGCTGTTGCCGGATGATGTAAATCTTTCTTATGAATTTGATCAGTCAGTATATGTAATCAACTCTGTAAAAAGCCTGTTGAGTGAAGGCGCCATTGGTGCAGTGCTTACCGGTTTAATGGTATTGATCTTTTTAGGAGATGCACGTGGTGCATTGATCGTAATCCTTACAATCCCTACGTCTATTATTTCCGGTGTATTGTTTTTACAACTGTTTGGACAAACAATCAACATCATGACGTTAAGCGGCCTCTCGCTTGCCATTGGTATACTGGTGGATGAAAGTACGGTTACCATTGAGAACATTCACCAGCACTTAGACATGGGTAAGCCGAAGGCGCTTGCGGTCTGGGATGCGTGTAAAGAAATCGCGTTTCCCAAATTACTCATCCTGTTTTGTATTCTCGCGGTATTTGCACCTGCATTTACCATGGGTGGCATACCAGGATCATTGTTCCTTCCGCTTGCCCTTGCTATCGCCTTCTCTATGATCACTTCTTATATACTGGCGCAAACATTTGTGCCCATTATGGCCAACTGGATGATGAAAGGCCATAAACATAAGAAGGCTGACGGTAAGGAAATGACTGATGCGGAAGAATATGCTGAAGCACACCTTGAGGGAAGTGGTACCGATACCTGGGATCAAAAGAAAGCATTGGTGGAAAGAGCGGATAGCAATAACAATGGCAAGGTGAGTTTCTTTGAAAAGTTTCGCGCAAGGTTTCTGCGTTTCCTCCAAAGGATTTTACCTGCACGTATGCCTATTGTACTTGGTTACCTGGTAGTGATCTGTGGCGCCGTTGTTTTGCTGCTGAATAATATCGGCCGCGATGTATTGCCTCGTGTAAACGGCAGCCAGTTCCAGTTACGTATTCGTTGTCCTGAGGGTACACGTATTGAACGTACGGAAGATTCGATGCTCAAGACCATCCAGGTAGTAGAACAAATTACCGGTAAGGATAATATTGATATTACTTCAGCCTTCGTAGGTGCACACCCGGGTTTATTTTCTACCAGTCCTATTTATCTTTTTATGGCCGGCCCGCATGAAGCCATCCTTCAGGTAAGTTTGAAAGAACATTATAAGGTGAAGCTGGATGAACTGAAAGATAAAATACGTGAGAAGATGCATGAAGCCATGCCCAGCGTAAAACTGTCTTTCGAGCCGATTGAATTAACTGATAAAATATTAAGCCAGGGCTCACCAACACCTATTGAGATAAGACTGGCCAGCAGAGACAAGAAACAGAATGAGGCCTTTGCCAACAAGGTGATTAATAAGTTAAAGCAGATACCTTATATGCGTGATGTGCAGATTGCACAATCTACCAAGTATCCTGCGATCAGTATAAATATAGACAGGATAAGGGCTTCACAGTTAGGCGTGGATGTAGGTGATATCTCCCGCTCACTGATAGCATCAACCTCTTCTTCCCGGTATACAGAAAAAAGTATCTGGCTTGATGAGAAACCCAACCTTAGCTACAGCGTACAGGTAGAAGTACCGGAAAACCAGATGACATCTATTTCTGATATCAGCGAAATACCTGTTCTGAAAAATTCCCCGAGACCGGTATTGGGCGATGTGGCAACCATACAACGCGATACCACCTATGGTGAAAATGATAACCTTGGTGCGATGCCTTATTTATCTGTAACGGCCAATCTGTATAATATGGATCTTGGCACCGCTTCTACAGATGTTAAGAAAGCACTGGAATCGCTCGGCACACCGCCACGTGGTTTAACAGTAGAGCCTATCGGTTTAAGTGTGGTGCTTACAGATACACTCGATAGCCTTCAATCAGGTTTACTGGTAGCCATCATGGTAATCTTCCTGATGCTCGCCGCCAACTTCCAATCGTTTAAGGTTTCACTGGTAGTATTAAGCACGGTACCCGCGGTATTGTTTGGTGCACTGGTGTTGTTAAAACTTACCGGCTCTACCCTAAACCTGCAGAGTTATATGGGCATCATCATGTCTGTGGGTGTATCTATTGCAAATGCAGTATTGTTAATCACGAATGCAGAACACCTGCGTTTACATAGCGGAAATTCTGTAGAAGCAGCCAGAGAGGCAACAGCGTTACGTTTGCGTCCCATCTTAATGACTACCGTAGCCATGGTGGTAGGTATGATTCCTATGGCATCAGGCTTAGGTGAAGGCGGTGACCAGGCTTCACCACTGGCCCGCGCTGTAATTGGTGGCCTGATTGCTTCTACCTTTGCCGTATTATTTATTTTACCATTGGTGTTTGCGTGGGTGCAGAAGAAAACAACAACAACCTCTGTATCACTTGACCCCGAAGACAAAGAAAGTAAACATTTTATACCAGCAGTATATGAACAAACACATCATTAATACATCATCCGCATGGATCTTGTTTTGCGGAATGGCTGCAACGGGTTTGCTGAGCAGTTGCAGTTCCTCTGAAGGAAAAGAAGAGAAAAAAGAAAAGTCGGAGGCAGTTGCTGCACCGGCTGCAATAGAAGCATTTGCTTTACAAAAGGGCATGCTTTCCACCACCTATAAAACACCAGGTGAGTTAATCGCTTACCAGCAGGTTGACTTATACGCAAAGGAAGCCAGCTTTGTTAAAAAGCTATATGTGGATGTTGGCTCTGAAGTAAAAACCGGCCAGTTACTGGCTACATTGGAGGCGCCGGAACTTGCCTCAAGAATTGCAGGTGCAGAATCAAGGCTTAAATCACAGGAAGCGGTTTATACGGCAAGCAAAGCCAACTACGACAGGTTACTGGAAACCAGCAAAACACCGGGTACCATTTCACCCAATGATCTTGACCAGGCCGCAGCCCGTAAGAATGCTGACCTTGCACAGTTAGATGCAGCAAAAGCAGCGTATAAAGAAGTAACTATTATACAAGGCTATCTTGAAATACGTGCGCCATTCAATGGTATTATCAGTGCAAGAAATGTAAATGCCGGTGCTTATGTAGGCCCTTCTGGTAAGGGATCTGAGTTCCCCATGTTTACGCTACAGGAGCAAAAACATTTAAGGCTGGTGATCTCTGTGCCTGAATTATATACAGGTTATCTCAGCAGTCACAATGAAGTAAACTTTAACGTGAAGTCTTTGCCCAACCAGGTATTTAAAGGAAAGATCAAACGCCTTTCAGGTGCATTGGACGTAAAGCTTCGTGCGGAGCGTGTGGAACTTGATGTGGAAAATGATAAAAAGATACTGTTGCCTGGTATGATAGCAGAAGTTAGCATTCCGCTGCCATCAAGAGACAGTTCTTTTGTAGTGCCTAAAACGGCGGTGGTAAATTCTACTGAAGACATTTTTGTAGTGAGGGTAAATAACAATAAAGCTGAGCGTATCAAGGTTCAAAAAGGCCGTGAGCTGGATGATAAATCAGAGATTTATGGGCCGTTAACACAAGGCGATGCTATATTGAAAGTTGGGAGTGAAGAAATAAAGGAAGGTGCTGAATTGAAGAATGTAAAAGTTACCCAATAACTGTTTCGAATAGATGTTTATATGACTATTGACAGGCTGGATCATTTGGTATTGACAGTTGCTGATATAGATGTTACCTGCGCTTTTTATAGTACGATATTGGGCATGGAAGTCATCACCTTTGGAGCGGATAGAAAGGCATTGAAATTTGGCGTACAAAAGATCAACCTGCATCAGAAAGGAAAAGAATTCGAACCGAAGGCAAAGCATCCTGCGCCGGGTGCTGCTGATCTTTGTTTTATTACTGATACAGCCATTGAAACCGTATACAGCGAATTGGCATCAAACGGTATCGAGATTGTAGAAGGCATTGCAGACAAAGATGGTGCGATGGGGAAAATCAGGTCAATATACTTTCGTGACCCTGATGGCAATTTGCTGGAAGTAAGTAATTACTGATCTGCTGAAGATATAAAATGAATGAGGCCGGAAATGCATTGCGTTTCCGGCCTTGTTGTTTTATAACACCTGCCCAAAATTATCCTTGCCAACTGCTGCTCCTGCAATTTTTCTCAGTTGTTACCGTTAATCATGTGATTAAGAAGCCTTATGAAAAAACTATACTGTTTAGTTTCCTTTATACTGATGACCTTCACCGCATCTTCACAAAACCTGTTGGCAAACAGCGGTTTTGAAGAAAGAAACAGGTGCAGCGAAGCAAATGATATATGCAATCCAGCGTGCTGGTTCAGGATACCTTCCGATGAAATACCAAAACCCCGGGAAGATGCCGCAAGTGGTAATTATGCAGAAAAGCTGGTGATGGAAAATATCCTGGCACCTGTAAATTATCGCAGCTTCATTTTTACACGCCTGCTTTGTCCGCTGCAAAAGGATACGTTATACCAGCTTTCCATTTTTATAAGGTCGCTTAACGGCGGCTTTGATCACTTGGATTTATGGATGCCCGCAAATGAACCCTATGAAACAGCAAAAAATCTGCGTGATATAAAAATTCAGTATAGCATCAAGGCTGGAAATAAAGTCAGTAATCAACCCAATAACTGGAAGCAGTATGTGCTGGAATTTAAAGCCTCCGGCAACGAACAGTTTTTAATGCTGGGCAATTTTAATCTGCAGGCAATGAAAACGAAAGACTATCATCCCGCAACAAAAGAGGTGATCTATGAAATAGATAGTTTGTCATTATTACCTGTTCATTCCTGCAAACCTTGCAGCACTTATGATCTTAATTTAAAGGAATTGTATCATATTTATTCACGCCATTCCAAGCTCTTTTTCAGTAATTGGGGAAAGAAAGATTCAGTTGCCGAAAAAACTGCACCCGCAATTACAATACAACATCATTCTTTTCAGGACACCATTATATTACCCGATGTTTTGTTTGAAACCAATAGCAGCCGTATTCATCCTTCATTCCAGTATAAGCTGGACAGTCTTGCTGAACAACTGGCTGCCAAAGAGTTGATCGCAATCAGGGTGAATGGCCATACGGATAGTACCGGTACCGCGGCATATAATCTCTATCTCTCACAAAAAAGAGCCGAAGCAGTTCAGGAACGTCTTTTACAGAAAGCCCCTTCGCTAATGGATCTTATTCAGGCGCAAGGTTTAGGAGATACCAAACCTCGCTCATCTAATAGTTCACCCGAAGGACGGCTGCTTAACCGAAGGGTGGAAATTGTAGTGTTCTATAAAAATGAAGATTGATTTATTGTTATGCGGCGGGGTGCTATTAATCTACTGCTCTTCCTTTCTGCGTACCACCAGGTACCAGTTATTTTCCAGTGGCAGGTAACCATAATCGTAACAAAAGAAATAAGTGTTTCCTTTCTTGTTGATATAAGTATGGGTGATGTATTTGAACTGGAAACCAAGATGCAATAATTTATCCCGGGTAATTTTCGCCATTTCTTCCGATGCCGGCAGTGAATGTTCAAGAATGCGCCTGTTCTTTAACAAGCTGTGGTTAATCTTTCGCACATAATTACTATTTACTGTTTTTAACTGGTTATTGTAGTTGTTGCGGCAGTAATCGTTACAAAATTTTTTGTCGGTTCTGCCATTCAGTACCTTATTACAGGCAAGACAGTTTTTTGAAGAAGGAGTAAGCATAGGGATATTATTAAGGGTTTTAAATTTTCTGAAGTATCTACTGAAGGTTTCTACTTTAAAGGTAATCAATTCCTTAGCCGTGTACAAACGTTTATAAACATTTACAGTCAACTACAAACGATTAAATACCGACTATGATCATTCAGTCACCGCAATTTTGGGTTGTTCTTTTCGGCGCCGTTGAGAATTGAGATAACAAATTAATCACTGTTGATGCCCCACGGCAAAAACAAAAACAATGAAGTATGTACGCTTTAAAAAACAAAGTTCAACTGATTGGAAATCTTGGTAAAAAACCCGAAATCCGTACGATCGACAGCGGCAAAAAAATGGCCCGCTTCAGCATGGCTACCAGTGAAGCATACCGCACACAGAAAGGCGATAAAGTAACTGAAACGCAATGGCATAGCCTGGTTGCCTGGGGAAAAGTAGCAGAACTTGCTGAAAAGTATCTTGACAAAGGAACAGAGGTGATGGTAGAAGGAAAGCTGATCAATCGCAATTACACAGATAAAGCAGGTGTTAAGCATTACATCACCGAAGTCCAGGTTAATGAGATTCTGTTGATGGGAAACCGCCAGGCTTCATAAGCTATTTTGATGTTCAGGTTTACAGTTGGTTACCTGCAACAATTACTGGTTTGGTACAATGCTGCAGGTGAACTGTAAACATCTTTTTGGGTAAAGCGGAGTTGATCGTTATTTATGTGCTATGCATCTGTATTGATAACCACTTTGCGCTTTATCAATATCGTTTTAATTTGTGTAATAAATGGCAGTGACGATGCATGATCCACACAACAAGCTCTTTTCGCTGGCGGCAGATTTTATTCAGTACAGCAACCGGTCAGTATTTCTTACGGGTAAAGCAGGAACAGGCAAAACTACTTTCCTGAAATATATACGCACGGCTACGCATAAGCAAACTGCTGTAGTGGCGCCAACTGGTGTAGCGGCAATTAATGCCGGAGGCGTTACAATACATTCGTTTTTTCAGTTACCATTCACGCCATTTGCTCCTGAATCAAAAGGCTTTGAGGGGAATAGTAATACCATAAACAAACACTCTCTTATCGGGCGGATAAAACTAAACCGGGATCGCCGGCAGGTGTTACAACAACTTGAGCTTTTAATCATTGATGAAATAAGCATGGTAAGATGCGATGTGCTGGATGCAATTGATGCAGTCCTGCGTCATTTCAGACACAGGTATGATGAGCCTTTTGGCGGTGTACAGGTATTGTTTATTGGGGATATGTTTCAGTTGCCGCCGGTAATTCCGGAACAGGAATGGCAAATACTTTCCAGGGTTTATGCAAGCGCTTACTTTTTTGATAGCAGGGTAATTCAGCAACAGCCACTGGTTCATATAGAACTTGATAAAATTTACCGGCAAAACGAGCAGGGCTTTATTTCTCTTCTGAATAAGGTTAGGAATAATGAAATGGATGAAGAAGGGTATCAGTTGCTCAACAGCCGTTATCAACCCGCCTTCCGGCCAGGAAAGGAGGATGGATATATAACGCTTACCACGCATAATCACAAAGCAGATGCCATCAACACAGAAGAATTACAAAAGCTTTCAGCAAAAACATTTATCTACAAAGCTACTGTTACGGGAGATTTTAATGAAAAAGCGTACCCTGCTGATGAACTTCTTTCTTTGAAAACCGGCGCCCAGGTAATGTTTATTAAAAATGATGTGGAGAAAGTTAGGCGCTTTTTTAACGGGAAGATTGGTACGATCAGTAAAATAGAAGAGGACAGCATTTTTGTGCAGTGCAAAGACGAAGATCAGCCGGTGGAAGTAAAAAGAGAAAAATGGGAGAATATCCGTTACTCATTAAACCAGTCATCGCAACAGGTTGATGAAGAAGTTGCTGGTACGTTTGAGCAATTCCCGTTACGACTTGCATGGGCCATTACGATTCACAAAAGCCAGGGGCTTACATTTGAAAAAGCTGTGATTGATGCTGGTAGCGCTTTTGCTGCCGGACAGGTATATGTAGCGTTAAGCCGGTGCACCACTCTTGAGGGCATTGTGCTGAAAAGTCATGTTACCGGTGCCGGTTTGTTTACTGATCCTCATATCACCCATTTTGCCAGCCAGAAATCTTCAGCTTTATTGCTTGATGAAAGCCTGGAGAAAGCAAAACTGGATTATCAAATATCAGTGGTAACATCTCTTTTCGATTTAACGGGTTTAGGTAAAAGATTAAACCTGGTAATAAAGACAGTAGAAGAACATGCGGCAGCATTTAACCCGGAAACAATGCCATGGTTGCAATTGCTTGAAAAAACGATTGAAAATCTGCAGCAAACAGCAACGAAATTTCAACCTCAACTACAACAATTGTTAGCTGACAATATTATCCCTGAAAATAATGACGCTTTGCAACAACGTATAAAAGCTGCAGGTAATTATTTTGATTTACAGTCTCAGGCGTTAATACAACAATTAACAACATCTCCTGCGGTTACAGATAGTAAGCAATATGCCATGGCATATAATGAAGACCTGAAAGAGCTATTTTCGACTGTTTGTAAAAAGCAATATGCATTCAGTAGTTGTAAGGATGGATTTAGCGTGGATACTTTGCATGCGCACACAAATTCTTTTACTTTACCTCCGTTCCCGGTAAATGCTTATGCAAAGACATTCCACCGTGTTATTGATTCACCGCATCCTGTTTTATATAAAGAATTAAGGTTATTGAGAGACCTGATAAGCGATGAAGAATCTTTGCCGATTTATATCATTGCCGGTTCTCAAAGCCTGGATGAAATGGCCAGGTTTCTTCCTATGAACCCCGATCAACTGATGCTGATCAACGGGTTTGGTAAAGCAAAAGTTCAAAAATTTGGACAGCGGTTTCTCCAGGTGATCATTTCCTATTGCGAAGCAAACGGGTTAACGTCTTCAATTCACGAAAAAACACCTGCAGCCAATACAAGAAAGAAACCGGCAGCAAAAACAATTGATACAAAAGCAGAATCTTACAAATTATACAAAGAAGGGAAAACCATTAGTGAAATTGCGGATGCCCGTAATCTTACGGTTAGTACTGTTGAAGGACATTTTACACATTATATAAAGCAAGGCATCATTGCCCTTGAAGAAATTATTTCCAGGGAAAAATTAATATTGATAGAGCCATTGGTTAGAAATCATGAAGGTGGGTCTATTACGCCTATTAAAGAAAGCCTGGGTGAAAAAGTAAGTTTTGGAGATATCCGTCTTGTATTGGCAGGAATTGAGTTTGAGCGGCAAAAAACTTCCGATTCATAGGAATAGATCAGCCTATCAATTTATATAAATGGTTTGGCCTGACACTCATATTGTTGTAATTTCAGAACCGGAACTTATTTAACGAAGTCCCGACCAACTGTGTGTCACCCAAAGGACAAATGATAGGAAAAGTAAAAGCCTGGCGTTTTAAATTAATTTTTACGTTGATCGCTTGCCTGCCTGTGATCATTAATGCACAGGAAGAGATACTTGCTGCCCCGGCAAAAAAGCTTTCCACTATTTCTTTTTACCAGATTACCGGCGGTATTGTGATTGTTACAGCTACTCTTGACAATTTTAAAGACTCGCTGAATTTTGTATTGGATACCGGTAGTGGGGGTATTTCACTGGATTCAACTACCGCCGAATATTTAAAGCTGAAAAAAGAACTTAGCGACAAAACAGTTCGTGGTATTGCAGGCATGAAAACTGTGGAATTTACCTACGGCCATACGCTGCATTTTAAAAACCTTGATGTAGAAAAACTGGATTTTCATATCAATAATTATGACCTTTTATCCAGTACTTACGGCGTAAAAATTGATGGAATTATTGGTTATAGTTTTTTCCGCAGGTACCTGGTGGCAATCGATTATGAAAAATTTGAAATTAATGTGTTTTCTCCCGGCTCTTATAAGTACCCTAAAGGTGGGTATCTTTTAAGACCCCGTTTTGGCACTATACCTATCCAGAATATATATGTGAAAGATGAGAATGATTTTGATGCGAGATATTATTTTGATACCGGTGCAGGGCTTTGCATGTTGCTTTGTGAGGATATTATTAAAGACAGTGCGCTTTTAAAGCGGAAACGGAAATTTTATACCACGCAGGCAGAGGGACTGGGCGGTAAAAAAAGCATGCAGCTGACTATTATTAAACAGGTAAAAGTTGGTCCGTATAAATTCAGGAATGTTCCAGTGTATGTATTTGATGATGAGTTTAATATCACATCATACCCTATGTTAGGTGGCCTTATTGGCAACGATTTGCTAAGAAGATTTAATACAATTATCAATTACCCGGAAAGAGAAATCTACCTGAAACCCAACGCACATTTTACCGATTCGTTTGATTACTCGTATGTTGGAATGAGTGTTTATATGATCAATGGTCTTATTACCATTGCAGATGTTATTAAAGAATCTCCTGCGGAGAAGGCCGGCCTTAAAGATGGTGATGTAATCTTTGGTATCGATAATAATATCTCCGGCAACATCCAGATTTATAAAAATATGTTACAGAATGCAGGTTCAAAACTTAAAGTAATTGTGATAAGAAATGGAGAGTTTGTAACCTGTATGCTTAAGGTCCGAAGTATTTATTGAGCAAGCCGCCTTTCATAAAAGAAAGGTGGTTGTACAACTATGTCTGCAATCAGGGTAGTACGGTTGCTTCAATTGCTGAAGGATAATTCTTCGTATGATAGATCCTGATTGTTGCTTTTTGAAAATCGCTTTCTTCAGCTTCCGGTATCGTCATAAATTTCTGCGGATTTCTATCCACCAGCGGAAACCACGAACTCTGTACCTGTACCATCACATGATGATCTTTTAAAAAGCTGTGCGCAACATCATTCAACACCAATTTTACCGGCGTTACGTCACCGGGTTTAAAAGGAGAAGGCTGTACAAAACTGTTTCTGAATTTCCCCCTTAACACTTCCGCCCTTACCAGTTGCTGTGTTCCATCAGGCAGCACATCAATCAGTTTTACAATAAAATCGGCATCCGTAGAAGATAATGATGCAAAAAGATTAGCCGTTACCGGCCCTGCTAAAGTAATGTCTTTATCCAGCGCGGTACTGGTATAGGTAAGCACGTCTGCCCTTTGGGAAGCAAATGTTTGGTCTGCAGCCATATACTCATTAAGCCTGTCGTCTGAAGTTTTATTTATATAGGGCACAGGGTTGGCAGGATCTGAAATATATTCATCAAATCCATCCGGCTTGCTGGCTGAATTTAACTCAAGCGTTTTATTCTTATTCAGCGACCATTTTGTTTTTACCGTTTGTTTTGACGGCCACTCTGCAAAGCTTTTCCATTCATTGCTGCCCGTAAAAAAGATGGTAGCTTCTGCTGCATCAAAACTTCCTTTTTTATTCAGGTAGAAATTAAAAAAATCATACTCCATTTGTTGAAAATATACACTGGTATTCGAGCCGAAATGGTAACCTGCAAAATCTTTCCAGTTCCTGCTTTCCCATGCGCCATGCGTCCATGGGCCCATTACCAGGCGGTTGTTATTTTCGGGGGATTGCTGTTCAATCGCCTCATAGGTTTTAAGAGCACCAAACATATCTTCCGCATCAAACCAGCCACCAACAACCAACACTGCCGGCTTTATATTTTTCAGATGTGTACGTATGTTTCTGGCTTGCCAGTAAGCATCCTTTGTATTGTGTTGCAGGTATTCATTCCATATTTTACTGGTATTATGAAAGTATAAGTTGTTGGCGTTTTTTAACGGGCCCATCTTCATGTAAAAATCATATACGTTGCTTATTTTAACCTCGCTGCTTACCGGGGGATAGTTTTGCCAGGGCGTTTCGCGGGGATGGTCAAAAAAATTCATAAAGCTGAAGTTATCCATCAGGTAAAAAGCACCGCGATGGTAAGCGTCATCTCCTTCAAATTCATCTGTTACAGGCGCCTGGGGTGAAACCGCAGCAATGGCAGGATGTGCATCCGGCAAGGCTGCCGATGCATAAAACCCGGGATAGGAAATTCCATAAATACCCACCTTCCCATTATTATGTTGAATATTTTTTAATAACCAATCTACCGTATCATAGGTATCGCTGCTTTCATCCACTTCTTTGTCAGATTTTTTGTGATCGATGGCGGGCGTCATCTCTTCAAATTTTCCTTCACTCATATACCTGCCACGAACATCCTGGTAAACGTAAATGAACTTTTCTTTTTCAAACAGGCTATTCGGTCCCAGCATGGAACGATATTTCTCTTCACCATAAGGCCTGCATGAATAAGGGGTACGCATCATTAAAAATGCATAGTTGCCCGTGGTATCGTTAGGTATATAAATGGCAGTAAACAGCTTTACCCCATCGCGCATGGAGATCATTCTTTCAATCTTCGTATAATTCTCCCTTATAGTTGTATTGTTTTGGGCACAGGCGAAAAACGGTTCAGACAACAGTAGTACAATCAATAAATATTTCACAACGTTCTTTTTAACTGGTTAAATGCTCTGGATAAATTATAAGCCAAGTTCTTTGGCGGGATCCCAAAAAAGCTTTTCAAAATCTACTACGGTATCATTCTCCACTTTTACTTTTTCTTTTGCCAGCAATTCTTCCATTCGCGTGGGCGTAGCAAAATGCATTTTACCACTCAGCATGCCGTTCCTGTTGATGACCCTTTGCGCGGGAACTTTTGGTTTTGCTGCCATCGCTCCATTCATGGCCCAACCCACCATGCGTGCCGATAATTTAGTTCCGAGATAATTGGCGATGGCGCCATAAGTGGTCACACGGCCACGTGGTATTTGCCTGGCCACTTCCCACACATCTTCAAAAAAGGAATGTTCTTTAGATGCATCTTTTACCGGAAGTTTTTCCTGGCTGGCTGCGGATGACTTTTTTGCCCGTTTCATTAGATGAAGATAAAACAAACACGCACAGATTTACCTATAAAGAGGGATAATGCAATTTATACTGGATAGATGGTATTAATCTGTTTTTTCTTTAGCCCGTTTTTCCAGCAATGCAGACCTGCGGGGTTCCGGCACATTTTCATAGTCATAAGGACAATGCAAACAAGCATTACCACAACAGTAGCCACGATCAAGATGATAGGAAGCAGTCATTACCATCAGGCCCTGTTCATTTAAATAATAATCCTTATGTTCAATCAGCGGCTTGTTCACGAAAAAGGTCTTTTAAGAGAATATCTTTCTCCGCAGGTAATGGTTTATCAATATTGAACTTAAGATAATGTACCCGGTTGCTGCCAGCTATATCAAGACTTTCGTAATAAGTTTTAATCCTCAGTTCGTCGCTGATATCTTCGGCGCTATATACATCATCGCGATCTTCCTGTAAATCCAAATGATACAAGTCAATAACAGCTTTTGTAAAGCGGTATAGATCGGGACTGTCTGTTTTCAAATGAACAATGCCGCCGGGTTGCAGAAACTGCTGGTATAACCGTAAAAATTTTGGATGGGTAAGCCGCTTCTTTATTTTAGACAATTTTAACTGCGGATCAGGAAAAGTGATCCATAATTCGCTTACTTCACCGGGGGCAAAGTAGCGGTCAATATTATCAATGGGCGAACGGAGGAAAGCAACATTCTTTAAGTTTTCTTCCAATGCCGTTTTAGCGCCACGCCAGATGCGGTTGCCTTTGATGTCTATCCCTATAAAATTACGGTCCTTGAACTTACGGCCGAGTCCTACTGCATATTCTCCTTTACCACAGGCAAGCTCCAGTATTAACGGATGATTATTTCCAAAAAAACCACTCCATTTTCCCGGCATATCCTGCGGATGTTCCAGCACATTTGAAAAGGTTTTTATCTCAGCAAAACGCTGCAGTTTCTTCTGTCCCATCGGGCAAAGATAACCCGGCTAAGGAAATGCTGCTTTTAATGTTACCATGTAATATATGCTTTGGCATGCGTAATCACCGAGATCCTTTACGGCAACGCGTTTCAATCAAACGTTTGCATTTATAACGGGCGGAGAAACTCAATTTTCAACAAACGTTTGCGTTCAGAATTTCTGATCCTAATAATTATGTTTGCTTTACAAACGAGGCCATTATGAGCGACTACAGCAGGAGAAAATTTATTAAAGACACCGCAGCGGCGGGTGTGGCATTATCTGCATTGAGCACCCCTTTTAACAGTTACGCATCAGAAAAAAAAGATATTGTAAAGTTGGGAATGATCGGCGTGGGTTTGCGCGGGCAATCTCACCTGGAAGAAATGCTGAAGCGAAACGATGTAGAGGTAGTTGCGATGGCTGATCCAGATAAAGGAATGATGGCTGCATCTCAAAGCCTCATTAAAAAATATAATAAGAAGGCTGCTGCAGAATATGCCAACGGCCCTAATGACTATAAAAACCTGCTACAGCGAAACGATATTGATGCAGTGCTGGTAGCTTCTCCCTGGGAGTGGCACCTGGCACATGGTGTAGATGCCATGAAGGCAGGCAAAATTGTGGGTATGGAAGTTTGTGGCGCCATTCAGTTGCAGGACTGCTGGGATTTTGTAGACACTTATGAAAAGACAAAAGTGCCCATCATGATCATGGAGAATGTGTGCTATCGCAGAGATGTGATGGCCGTACTTAACATGGTACAAAAAGGCATGTTTGGTGAAATTCTTCACCTGCAGGGTGGTTATGAGCACGATCTGAGAGGTGTATTGTTCAATGACGGCGTTTCTCCTTACAACAGTGGCGCAGAGTTTGGCGACAAAGGTTTTAGTGAAGCCAAATGGCGCACCAACCATTACCTGAAGCGTAATGCAGAATTATATCCTACCCATGGTCTTGGCCCGGTAGGTACCATGATAGATCTTAATCGCGGTAACAGGCTTACAGCTTTATCGTCTGTATCAACCAAGTCGTTAGGATTGAACCGGTATGTAGCAAATCATCCGAAAGGCGGTGCCAATCACCCAAATGCAAAACTGAAATTTAAGGAAGGAGATATTGTAACTACACAGATACAAACGGCCAACGGTGAAACCATCGTGTTAACGCACGATACTTCTTCTCCAAGGCCATATAACCTTGGCTTCAGGGTGCAGGGAACCGATGGTCTTTGGCAGGATTATCATTCCGGTGGAGCAGATGAAGGGTTTATCTATTTTGAGGGAAAGAGCAAACCGCATACCTGGGAAAATACCAAGGCCTATATGGATGAGTATGATCATCCTTTATGGAAGAAATTCAGTAAGGAAGCTGAAGGCGCAGGGCATGGCGGCATGGACTTCTTTGTAGATAATGCATTTATCGAATGTATAAAGCAGGGCAAAGAATTTCCGCTGGATGTATATGACCTTGCAGCCTGGTATGCAATTACGCCTTTAAGTGAAAAGTCCATTGCAGAAGGAGGCCAGTTACAGCAGATACCTGATTTTACGAGGGGAAAATGGCAAACACGCAAACCCATCTTTGGAAGAGGGGATGTATAACACAAGTTTTTGGTTTTAGAGTAATATACGCAGTTAAGAAATGCGGTTGTGTTCTCACAATCGCATTGTTTTTTTTATGCTCTAAGGCTTGTCTGCTTCAAATAAAAATACCTGCTTAATTATACTTGCAGGTACGGTTCAAATGAAACTAAGGTCTGAATAAGTTGATAATGTTACTGCAAAGCGTACACCTGTTGTTTTAAAACCTCTTCTTTGGAAAGGAGTGATTCCAGCAGGGTTAGCTGGTTTACTGCGCGGTTATAATTATGCAGCTCATACCTGGCGCCATAATATACATCCTCGTTCAGGTAGTCTGTAATAAAACGAAGGGATTGCATATAGATCATAAACTTGCCGGCATATACAAAGGAATCCAGTTCTTCATTAGATAGCTCTCCACCCATCTCAGACAGGTAGCCATTCATGATCGCCGTAAAATATTCTTCTCTTACAAATACTTTATCAAAATCAGTTTCTTCTTCACCGGCTTCCGAAAGGTAAGTCCGCATCATATCACCTACATCACTTATAAAATAACCAGGCATTAAAGTATCCAGGTCTATCACACAAATGCCTTTGTTATCATTATCAAAAAGCACGTTGCTTATCTTGGTATCATGATGTGTAACGCGTTTTTTAAATGCGGGATTAGCCAATAACTCCTCATAATAATCTACAATATTTACATGTGTTTCCAGTGCTGCTATAATCGATTTAGATTTCTCCAGCCTTTCTGCGTAAGCATTGGCTATGGCCATTTTAAACTGGCGGTACCGCAGGCTGAGGTTATGAAAATCCGGAAGGGTAATCTTTAATGTATCTACGGGAAAGCCGGAAAGAATGTGGGTTAATTTTCCGAATTGTTTGGCCGCCTCAAAGGCAAGCTCCGGCGCTTTTACCACATCAAAGGTTTTTGAATTCGCCACAAACTCAAACATCCTGAAATAACCTTCGGCTGTTTGTGTAAGTGTTTCGTGCGATTGGTTGGTTACCGGCACCGTAAACAAATAGCCGGGATTGTTGGCTTTAAGGTAAGCGCCAACGGCATTTATATTTTGATCGATAAGTGCCGGATTACGGAAAACTTCATCATTAATACGCTGTAAAATAAAAGTATGGTCAAGCGTATCAATTACCCAGGTGTGGTTTATAAGGCCACTACCATAAGTGTGAATGTTTTCAATGCTGTCTTTTAAAAGGTATTTTTCTATTATTTGTTGCATCTGGACAAGGACTTCTTGCTGGTTATTCCAAACGTACTATATAAAAATAAATAAAGGAGCAACAAACGTTTGCGCTATTTTATTCATTGTAGATCACGAGTTTAGAATCCACAATAATCTTATAATGCGCGGGGTCATTTACCGGCTCCGTTTCTTTTCCGGCCAATAATTCCAACAGCATTTGTGTAGCTTTTTGCCCTTGTATATTTGGGAACTGCTCAACAGAGGCTGTAGGCTGATACTTCAGATAATGTACCATTGGCAGGTTGGCATAACTCACAAACCAGATATCTTTATTGATCTTGATTTTCTTCTGCTCTGCATAATGCATGGCGTCCATGGCAACATAATCATTAAACGCTACAATAGCTGTTACTTTTCTTTTGTGAGATAGCAGCTTCTGTGTCGCCTCAAAATTGCTTTCTGCCGAAAGATCGGAATGCACGATTAGGGAAGGATCGAATTTCAAACGATTTTTCAGCATGGCCTGTATATAACCATCCTGACGTTCACCGCTTGCAAATAAATTTTCAGGCCCATTGATCATGCCGATAATGCGATGCCCCTTTTTTAAAAGATGGCTTACAGCCTGAACAGTGCCGGAGATCATATTACATGCCACGTAATGAATACCGGATGCATTCGGGATGCGATCAAAAAAAACAACCGGGACACCTGATTTTGACAAAGCATCAAAATGCTCGTAGGTGCTGGTGTTTTTTGAGATAGATACCAGCAGGCCATCAATCCTGTGCTTTTTCATGGCCTCCACAATTTGCTTTTCACGCTCCGCATCATCATGACTTTGCCCAAGCAGTACGGTGTAATTGTTTTTATAAGCCACATCTTCTATACCGCTGATGGCAGAAGAAAAGAATGATTCTGCCAGCTCTGGTAAGATTACACCAATGGTAAATGTTTTGCGCTGCTGAAAAAAGATGGCCGTCTGGTTGGGCTCATAATTGAGTTCTTTTGCCAGCTCCTGCACCATTGTCTTTGTTCGTAACCCAATACTGGAGTGATTGTGAAGCGCCCTGGATACGGTAGAAACAGAGATGTTCAAGCGCTTTGCGATTTCTTTTATTGTTGGTTGTTTGTCTGCCATCTGCAAAAAATGTTAGGTACTGATGGGGAAATTTACGGAATCGTGAATAACCGTGACAGAATTTTCTTTGAATGATGCTCAGAACAGCATGAGAAATGTATTAATAGCGCTATCTGTAATTTTTATTCGCTACCGGAAATATATGCTTTATGATACCGGGCCTGTACCTCATTTAAATTATTTTCCATCCCCAGGTAATTCTTTGTTTCTGCATATCCGGCAAACAGTTTTCCTTGCAACAAAAGCTCCTTGCCATCCCGCATTATAAGAAAGCTTACTTCCGGTTTCTCTGTATTGTTATTGAAATATTTTTCCCATATATCATCCACATTGCTGCTTGTTACCGCAACATTATCGGCTGAAATAAATACATCACTGTTCTTAATACCCAGGGCATTTTTCTTATCTACATCGGTAAAAACAAAATGATCACCCGGTTCATCATACTTCAAACCCATTCTCCCTACAAAATATCCTTCCACCCGCTTTTGTTCAGCATATTCGTAACCAAGTGCCGTAAGGTAGGTTTCATAAGGCACCTGTTCATCCCCGATAATATATCGGTCAATAAAATCTTTAACATCAGGATGTGATGCTGCAATAAATTCCCCAAACAATTGATCATCATCAAAAGGCTTTCCCGGGCCATACTTCTTAGCCAATAATACAATCACTTTTTTCAAGTCTTTTTCACCATTGGTTTTATCGCGTATCAAAGCATCCAAAGCAAATGCTATCAACGCACCTTTATTATATACGCTTCCATACTTGTCTTTATATTCGCTGGTAAGTACTTTGCTGCTCATTTCCGTCATAGAAAAACGTCCGAATTTCTCCGCTTCTTTCATCTTCTTGCGCATGTTCTCCAAAAATTGTTTTTCCGTAAGCAGGCCATTCTGCAGTTGCACCAGGTGAGCGAAATATTCTGTAACGCCTTCATATAACCAGAGATGCTTTGACATTTTGGGTTGCTCAAAATCAAAATCTTCAATTTCCCGGCTATGTAAATTAAGCGGGGTTAAGATATGCAGGAACTCATGGCTGCTTACTTCATTCACCAGCGACTTTAACCTACTCTCAAAACCAATCTCGGGTAAAAAATATAGAGATGAATAGTTGTGTTCCAATGCTCCATAACCACCCGCTGATTTTTTACCCGCTACAGGATGCTCCGGATCTTCAAAAAAATAAAGGAACTGGTAAGATTTCACCGGCAGGCCATGAAAGAATTTTTGCAGGGCATCGGCCATAGGTTTTAAATAGCCGGCCACCTGTGTACTTTTTACTTTGTTGTTTACAGAGATCACTGCAATATTAATCCTGCTGTCGCCCGTAACAAAAGAAGTAGTATCGGGAACACTGTAAAACACAGGATTGTCTGCCAGGTAAACATAATTGGGTGCTTTAAGAATATCGGTTTCTGATGATGACCTTTCTACCTCAAGATGTGTGGCTGCATAAAAAGCGGAAGGTTTGGTAATATTGATTTCAAAGGGTAGCATTTTATAACCTTCGAGATAACCATAAAAAGCAAAGTTGTTCATTACCACATGCTGGCCAGCCTGGATATCTGAACCACCGGGTTGAAAAATAAAGTCCCTGTTTGGTTCATCCCAGGTATCATTTACCAGGTATGTTATTTTGTAAAGACTTGTTGCGTTTGCAATGCTGTATTGATCAGGATTAATTTTGCTCACTTTCAACTTCTTGCCATTGGCATCGTATGCTTTAAAATCATCAATATATTTTCCATAATCTTTTTCACTATAGGAACCGGGAATTACTTTGGGAAAGGAGAACACAACATCCTGTTCTTTAACCAAAGGCGTTAACAACTCAACACTTACTTTATCATTATTGATGTCTTTCAGGTTTGCTGAATAATGATAGGAGGTTTGCGAAAAAGCGGTAAGAATATATATGGAAAATAATACAGGCAACAACAATCTTTTCTTCATGCTGACAAGGGTTTATCTGTAATGCGATGATACAAATAAAAGGTTATTTACAATAAAGCTTACTTATTTTAACGCAACCTTATTTCGCGTTACAGGTTACACCCGCAGGCTACAGCCGCCCAATGACCCGAACCATAAAGTGCTTGCGACGCAACCGGCGATGCCATAAAACTTGCCGCCGGTATCATTCTTAACGATGCCTTACTGCGATTAAAAATTTTACTTGCTATCTTAGCAATATGCCTTTTAAACTACATGCACCTTATACACCGGATGGCGATCAGCCGGAAGCCATACGGCAATTAACAGAGGGATTGAACAACGGCGAAAAGCACCAGACCTTGCTTGGCGTAACCGGTAGTGGTAAAACATTTACCATGGCCAACGTGATACAGAATGTACAAAGACCAACACTTGTACTAACGCATAATAAAACGCTGGTTGCACAATTGTATGGAGAGTTCAAACAATTTTTTCCGGAGAATGCGGTAGGATATTTTGTAAGTTACTACGATTACTATCAGCCGGAAGCTTACATGCCTGTTCGTGACGTTTACATTGAGAAAGACCTGAGTATAAATGAAGAACTTGACAAGTTGCGTTTGCAGGCTACGAGTGAGCTGCTTACCGGCCGCAGGGATATCATTATTGTAGCAAGTGTGAGTTGTATTTATGGTATTGGTAACCCTGATGATTTTGCAAGCGGCATTGTACGCATCAACCGTGGCCAGATGATTTCGAGACAGGGCTTCCTGCATTCACTGGTAAACATTTTATACAACCGCACACAAATTGAATTTAAGCGCGGAACTTTTCGTGTAAAGGGGGATACTGTTGATATTAATCTTCCTTACGCCGACTATGGTTACCGCATCACTTTTTTTGGTGATGAGATTGAAGAAATTGAACGTATAGATGTACTTACCAGCAAACGCATTACAACGGTAGAGAATGCGGCCATCTTTCCTGCCAATTTATATATCGCACCCAAAGACAGGCTGCAACAGATCATTCATGAGATACAGGATGAAATGCGGCTTCAGGTGGAGTATTTCAAGAATACCAATAAACCTATTGAAGCGCAGCGTTTGAAGGAACGTGTGGAGTATGACCTGGAAATGGTTCGTGAACTGGGCTATTGTAACGGTATAGAAAACTATTCCCGTTTCTTTGATGGCAGGCAACCTGGTACAAGACCTTTCTGCCTGCTTGATTATTTTCCAAAAGATTTCCTTTGCATACTTGATGAAAGCCACCAGACCATTCCACAGGTGGCAGGTATGTATGGCGGTGACAGGAGCCGTAAACTGATATTGGTAGAATATGGTTTCAGGTTGCCAAGTGCACTGGATAACCGCCCGCTGAACTTTCATGAATTTGAAGGTATGATCGGTCAAACAATTTATGTAAGCGCCACACCGGGTGAATATGAACTGGAACAAACCGGCGGCGTAGTCGTGGAACAGGTTGTTCGCCCAACGGGTCTGCTCGACCCGCCCATTGAAATAAGACCAAGCATCAACCAGATTGACGACCTGCTGGATGAGATTGATAAACGTGTAAAAAAAGGTGATCGTGTACTGGTGACCACGCTAACCAAACGTATGGCGGAAGAAATGGATAAATACCTGGGCCGCATCAACATTAAATCGAAATATATTCATAGTGATGTGGATACACTCGAACGCGTGGAAATATTAAGACAGTTACGTCTTGGTGATATTGATGTATTGGTTGGCGTAAACCTGCTTCGTGAAGGGCTTGATCTTCCAGAGGTATCGTTGGTAGCAATTCTGGATGCAGATAAAGAAGGCTTTTTGCGCAACGAACGGTCACTTACACAAACGGCAGGTCGCGCAGCACGTAACGTGGATGGACTCGTAATTTTTTATGCTGATAAGATGACGGACAGCATGCAAAGGACTATTGATGAAACCACCCGCCGCCGCGAAAAACAGGTAGCTTATAATATTGAACATAACATCACACCAAGAACCGTAAAGAAAAGTAAAGAGCAGGTATTTGCACAAACCTCTGTATTGGATATTAAAGGCTTTGATACAAAAAGTCCGTATGCAATACAGGGTGATGAAGACATTGTACAAAATACCGCTGCAGAAGAACAAGTGGAATACAAGACCATTCCAAAGATGGAAAAGGCCATTACCAAAGTGAAGAAGGATATGGAAAAAGCGGCCCGTGATCTTGACTTTATAGAAGCGGCCAGGTTGAGAGACGAAATGTTCAGGTTGCAAAAAGAGCTGGAAGCGATGAAATAACTTTCTCGTTTAAATATGCTTACTAAAAGGAAAGGTTCAATGCAAACGCATTGAACCTTTCTTTATTAACACTACAATTCCAAACAATCCTTTCAAATGTTCATCAACGGACGGTACACGAAATTGTAATATGAAAACCCTAGTTCACAACCAGTTCTACCACCGGTATATCATATACAGGTTTCTCTTTAGGCAATGAGATTATCACATCACCATTATCGCCCTCTTTCATCTGTAATTCAGAGTTATCATGCAGGAACTGCGCATATTTCACTTTGCCCTTAAACCCAGGCAGCACCAGGGTTTCTGAAGGATAATCAAACAAATGAACATACAAACGTTTTGCTTCTGCGTTATAAGTAAGCCTTGTGCCATCAGGTGCTTTATAAGCTGAAGGCGCAAAAGTACAGCCATAAATAGATTTACTGTTGGCATGCATCCAGTAACCGAGACTGTCCAATGCACTGTTTGCACGGTAGTCAAACTCACCACGTGCAGTAGGACCAACATTTAATAAAAGGTTTCCGCCATTGGCCACTGAGGTGATCAACAGGTCCAGCAACTGGCGATGCGTTTTCCAGGAATGTTCATCGCGGTAATAGCCCCAGGAGCCTGAAAAAGTCTGGCAGGTTTCCCAGGTTTTGCCACGGAATTTTTCCAGCTCTTTTGGTGATACCTGCTCAGGTGTTTCAAAATCATAACCGTCTTCATACTCATTCAGATCAAGCCTGTTGTCTACAATAATGCCTGGTTGCAGTTTCCTTATCTGTTTCAGTAATTCTGCAGAACCCCAGTCATCATGCCCTTTACCATATTTTCCCGGGAAAGAAAAATCAAGCCATAATATATCAATCTTCCCATACTTGGTAAGCACTTCTGTTACCTGGTCATACAAATATTTACGGTACTTGGCCATATCCCTCCCTTTATTCAACCGCTCATAAGCCGTATCACTATCCTTTAACGGGCGTTGAGGATGCACCTTGTCAATAGTATATTCTGGATGATGCCAGTCGATCAGCGAATAATAGAAACCAACCTTAATACCTTCTGCACGAAATGCCTCTACAAACTCTTTCACCAGGTCGCGTTTTGCAGGCGTATTGGTTACTTTATAATCAGTAAACTTACTGTCAAACATATTAAATCCTTCATGGTGTTTGCTGGTAAGTACCGCATATTTCATACCTGCCGCTTTTGCTTTTTTAGCCCATGCCTTTGCATCAAAAAGATCGGGATTGAATACATCAAAATACTTCTGGTATTCCTCATTGGTAATACGCTCGTTGTGCCTTACCCACTCGTGCCTGGCGGGCAATGCATACAGGCCCCAGTGAATGAACATGCCAAAGCGGTCGTTGGTCCACCAGGCCATTCGTTTTTGTTTTTCAGCGGGTGTTTCGTTACCCAGTTTTTTCTGGGCAAACAGGCTGCAGTGCAGTGTGAAGGCAAGCGTTAAGAACAGGGAGATTTTTTTGATCATGTTCATGTTTTAGTTTGGTTAGTCGTTATTGGTCGCATTCATGTTTTTAAAATCGATAGGATTGATAACAGCAGCCGTTTTGCGATGATGCTTAACATATGGCGGCATTATCAAAGCTGGTTTAGCAGTAAACGCAATTAATGATCTCCGAGCAATTCATCTATGGCAAGTCGTTCTATCTATGCAAGGTTAGTTGTAAATATTTGAAACAGGTCATCCTTTTTTAGCAGTTATTGAAGCATTCTTATCATTTCGGCAGTTGGTATAAAAAGAAAGGCCATTGCAGGAATGCAATAGCCTGTTATATGACCTCCATTAAAATTTTTGATTGCAATTGCCAATATTCCCGGTAGCAATTGACTATAAAATTGCGTTCTATTTTAAAGACTTGTTTATTAATAAGGGAACTTGATTTTCGCAAACGGGAATTAATGAAGAAATATCACAATTAAGGAAGCTCATTAAATTTTCTATAAAGAAGCATTAAGGATATTGAAATTATGCAACATATAGTTTCTTTGATAGTGCGTGTTATCTCAATCATCAGCATCATAAACCCATATAATGAAATATTACCTGAAAGCTTTTAAAAATTACGCAAACGCCACCGGCCGGGCCCGCAGAAGTGAATATTGGTATTTCGTGCTATTCAATACGCTGGCATTAATTCTACTGATGATTTTGTTCAATTTCCTGGATACCGTTTTGGGTTCAGAAAACTATACTGGCAGTTTGATCATTGGCGCATTTTTACTGGCAACTTTAATACCCGGGCTGGCTGTTGCTGTAAGGCGGCTGCATGATATCGGAAAAAGTGGTACCTGGATATTTATTTATTTCGTTCCTCTCATTGGTGGTATCTGGCTATTGGTGTTATTGTTAACCGACAGTGAGCCGGGTGCCAACAAATATGGCCTGAATCCTAAGGACACGAATCACATGGATGATATTGATACCATTGGAAGCCATCTTAATCAAGACAGGATGTAGTAAGTAAATGTTAAACGAAATCTTGCAGATCCGGATTTTCAATTTTCGTTGTATAGATGTTATTTAATTTATAGCCGGTGCATGTTGATAAAAATGTACTGTATATCCCAATGGCTTTCAACTAAGAAAGCAGATTAAAAAAATTGTATCACTCACAGATGTAATCGTTGCAAGAAACGCCTCTCAGCTAATATGGCTGGCTATGTGCATAGAATTAGTAGGTTATAGTCATCCCGCCACCCCAGCCCATATCGCTATCATAATGTGAAGAAAGAGAGATGTATTTGGTAAGGGTATATCGTAAACCGGTCATGTATTCTGTGTCTGTGTTCCACATAAAATTAAGACGCAGTCTTGCGGTTAACGGAATATCTTCCCTGCCTAATTGCATGCGTAGCTTTCCCTTACTATCTACCCTCGCATCTAGCCGAACAAGCATTGGTAAAAGATACTGTACGCCAAAACAAACCACCGCACGCTGGTCTTTGGTGTTTACCTGCCCAAACAGGTTCTTCTCGGGTTCTTCCTGTTTACGATAACGCCAGTCGAACCCCACATAAGGCATCAGCCATTGATTACGGCCAATATACCTGCCGATATGGGTTTCGCTTTCATAGCCATGTTTATCATTCAGGCCCAGTCGCCACTCTGTTTGTAACAGGTAACGTGTATTTGCAAAACGCAGCTCACCATCGCTGCCATTACTTTCCAATCCTACCTGTGCAGAAGTATAAAAGCGACGGTCATCCGCATATACCTTTTTGGTAGCGCTTTTCATATCGGGTATTTGCGGGTTGGGTGGCGTATTTTCATACCGGAAAATACGGCCCATACCGGCCATCATGTGGTATAAAATATGGCAGTGAAAATACCAGTCGCCATATTTTTCTGATGCATGAAATTCAAGGGTATCGGTTTCCATGGGCATAATGTCTAACACCGTTTTCAGCGGCGCATGATCACCCTTTCCATTCAATACCCTGAAAAAGTGACCATGCAAATGCATCGGGTGACGCATCATAGAATTGTTATGCAGTACAATGCGGATATTCTCACCCTGCCTAATCAGTATCTTATCTGTTTCTGAAACAGTTTTATTATCAATCGTCCAAACATAGCGATTCATATTACCGGTTAATTCAAACCGCATTTCCCGCACAGGGCCATCTGGCAATGTTGTTTTTTCTGCTGCCTTCAACATGCTATAATTAAGCGTTTTTACAGGCTGATTGCTGTCTGCAATTTCAGGATACATTACCTGGTTCATATCCATTTTTTGCAGGCTCATATTCATACCCATATCGTGCATGGTACCGTTGGTGTTCATCATGTCGTTCATCATCTTCATGCCTTCAAAATACTTGAGACGCGGCAATGCGGGCGCCGGATGTTTCTCTCCTGTACCCAGCCATGCGGTAGTTGTTTTTGTACGGTCTTCGGCGGTAGCTGTAAATCCATAACTTCCATCACCGGGAATGGTTACCATTACATCATAGGTTTCAGATACACCTACAATCAAACGATCAACTTCCACAGGCATTACATCTTGCCCATCAGTTGCAACCACAGTAATTTTTCCACCGCCGTAATTCAGCCAGAAGTAAGTGGAGGAACTTCCGTTGATCACCCGCAACCTTACTTTATCACCCGCTTTTAAATTGTCAGCCATAAAAGAAGCCTTACCATTGATCGTGAAAAGATCATAGTAAACATCACTCACATCCATCGCCAGCATTCGCTTCCATTCATTCTCGAGTTTGGTACCAAGATGTTTTTCCTTTATTGCCTGAAAATAGTTTTGGGTAGATTTTTTTCGAATGGCATACCAGTCTGTTGCGTAGTGCAAAGATCTTTCTACCTGCTCCGGTTTCTCGTTTGTCCAGTCGCTGAGCAATAATGTTAACTCTTTTGCAGAAGCAGGTTCTTTTTTATGTATGATGAATGCGCCATACATACCGGATTGTTCCTGCAGCATGCTATGCGAATGATACCAGTAAGTGCCGTTTTGAACGATAGGAAACTTATAAAGATGCGTGCCATGTGCTGCCACCGCGGAGGTGGTAAGATAAGGAACGCCATCCTGTTCATTAGGTACAATCAACCCGTGCCAGTGAATGGATGTTTCCATATGCATCAGGTTGTGCACATAAATTTCGGCTGTATCTCCTTCAGTAAAATCAAGTTGCGGTGCCGGAATACATCCGTTGATTGCAATAGCTTTCACCTTTTTGCCGGTATAGTTCACCAGGGTATCGGTAACATATAAATGATAGATCACATGGCCGTTGTGTACCTGCCTGAAAGGCTCACGGCCAGGCACAACATGGGAGTCATTACCCGGAGAATGTTGTGCAAACACATCACCAAAAATCATTATTGCCACCAGCAAAAAGAATATCCGCATACCTGGTTTTATCAGTTATAAAATCATGTCTGCAACAGTTCGTTGCAATAAAAAACAGGGAGCCTTGTTAAAGCCGCCTGCTTCACAACAATATAATACTGTTATAATAATGTACTATGGCTTAATCGTTTCTTTTACGCTGCCGCAGGAAAGCATTGCATCGCCATAATAAGGATTTTTGATTTCCTGTTCGGCGCTTAGCCAGGATGCTTTTTTCATGGGACAGTATTCAACATACACGGGTGCTGCGGGCTTAGCTGCTTTTACCAGGTTGATCATATTATTGGAGAATCCCGCAAATACAATACGTTGCTTTGCGATATCTGTACTTGCTGCAATAGATTTGGCATCTTTACCAAGCTTTGCCTGTAATGCAGCCGGAACAGACTTATCTGCTACTGATTTTTCAAACTCGGACGCGTGTTTTGCGGCTTCCGCACTATTGCCTTCCACCAGGGCATTTTTTATACCATAGTAGTGTTCCAGCAAAGCTGAGGAAGTACTTTCCTGTGCATATACACTGCCATAAGAAAGACAGGCAATCAATAATAAGCTGATGAAGTTTTTCATAACTGCTTTTTTAAATGAATAACAAAGGTAACAAGCTAATACCTCCACATTTTACATAATAAAGGAGGATTGTTATATAATTTTAAGCTATCAACACCTGGTATTTAATCATCGGCAACCGCGAAAATCAATTAATTTTTATCTTATCAAAACAAACTTCAAGCAACACACTTAACGCCTATATTTGCCGCATAAACCAGCTATGCTTTCCCCCACTACCAGATTTTCCAACAGGGTTGACAACTACGTTAAATACAGGCCTTCCTATCCTCCTGAGATCATCGATTACCTTGTAGAAAACACAGGACTGCGAAAAAGGTTTGTAATAGCAGATATTGGATCGGGCACCGGCATTTTTGCAGAAATGTTTTTGCAGGCAGGCTATCGCGTAAAAGCTGTAGAACCTAATGAACCGATGCGTAATGCCGCCGAAAAAAGGTTGTCATCTTACAGTGGTTTTAGCAGTATTAACGGCACGGCAGAACAAACGGGTATTAAAGAAAAAAGTGTTGACCTGGTTACTGCTGCGCAAGCATTCCACTGGTTTAAACCACTGGCTACCAAGAATGAGTTTATGCGAATACTGCGGCCTGGCGGTCACATTTTGCTTGTGTGGAATATCCGCAAAACTTCTTCTCCTTTTTTATCAGGCTATGAATCCATCAAGGCAAAATACCAGGTCGATTATAATCAGCGAACGCATAACAATGAAACTGTACTGGAAACATTTTTCCGGCCATTGAAAATGATCAGGCAGGATTTTCCAAACGAAGAATTACTCGATTTTGAAAGCCTGAAAGGTCAACTGTTATCAGCTTCCTATATACCATTGGAAGGTCAGCCAGGTTATGAACCTATGATGGAAGAATTGTCACAGCTTTTTATAGCAACCCAGGAAAACGGCAAGGTAAAAATTGAATATGATACCAAAACCTATCTGGCGGCAATTCCCAAATAATCTCCTTTAATTTCCTGCGCTAACATTATTCTTTTGTAGATTAGCATCGCTTGCTGAAAATGTGTTGTATGATGAAATTCATCTTTTAAAACACCTGTGATGATTGCTACCAAACCTGTTGTTCAGATCTCCCTTGATTTAACTGATATTGATGAAGCGCTGGAAACCGCAGCTATGGCTTTGCGTGCCGGTGTTGACTGGCTGGAAGCCGGCACACCGCTTATTCTTGCCGAAGGGTTGCATGGCGTTAGAAAACTCCGCGAAACGTTCCCGGGTATCCCGATTGTTGCAGACCTTAAAACCATGGATGGCGGTTACCTGGAAGCAGAGATGATGGCCAAAGCGGGCGCTACGCATGTGGTGGTAATGGCGCGTGCCCATGAAGAAACAATAAAATGTGTGATAAAAGCCGGCCATGACTCTGGTATTAAAGTAATGGGTGATAACCTTGGCTGCCCTGATATGGTTGATGCTGCAAGATGGCTGGAAGATTTGGGTTGCGATTATGTGATACATCATATAGGCTACGATGAGCGGCGCGGTATTGCGGCACGGGGGTTACGCATGCCAAGTCCTTTGGATCAACTGCGGGAAGTAGTAAATGCCGTGAAAGTTCCGGTGCAGGCGGTTGGCGGGTTAAGTCTTGAACAGGCCATTCAATGCCCGGCGTATGGCGCACCGTTGGTTGTATTGGGTGCACCGCTTACTATTGATGCGGATGCATTTAAAACAGCAGATGGCAACCTGGAGGCATCACTTAAATTGATTTGCGAAAAAATTCATGCCTGCGCACCAATAGTTGCAGTGTCTTAAAATAAGCATGTTTATGTACCCGTCATCATTACTACTATAAAGCTTTTGTTGCGTCGCACACTTGTACATTCTTAACGCTGCGCAGCAATGGGTAACAGGCTAAACAACAAAAACACATTCATTCATCAAAACTTAAACAGTATCTATTCTATGAGCAATGCCGCTGTTGTAAATTATGCACCCGCAAAGGGTTCTGTTGAAATTCGTGATATACCGCTACCAGAAATCGGAGATGAAGATGTGTTGCTGGAAGTAATGAATGTGGGTGTTTGCGGAAGCGATCTTCATCAATGGACAGCAGATCATAGCTGGCCGGTGAACTACCCGGTTGTATTGGGTCATGAATTTGGCGGCAATATTGTCGAGCTGGGCAACCGTGTTTCCGGATGGCAGATTGGCGACCGTGTGGTAAGCGAAACAGCAGCCGTAATAGACCCCAATAATCCTATGAGTCGTTCCGGTTTATATAATCTTGATCCTACACGTAAAGGTTTTGGCTATGGCGTTAATGGCGCCATGACGCGTTATGTACGTGTGCCTGCGCGTTGCCTGCATCGTGTACCGGAACAACTGTCTTTTGAAAAAGCCTGTCTTACTGAACCCTGTTGCGTGGCTTATAATGCGGTTGTTGAAAATACCCGTTTAAAACCTGGTGACCGCGTGATTGTACTAGGCCCCGGAACCATTGGTATTTTATGTGCGGCTGTAGCAAGGCTTTGCGGTGCGGAAGTAGCCATCGTTGGTCTTGAGCAGGATGCACACCGGTTGAACATTGCCCGGCAATACGGCTGCGAACCCATCATTGGCAATGCGATGGAATGGGCAAAACAGAGAGATGGCCTCGGTGCGGATTGCATTATAGATGCCGCCGGTGCAAGCATCACTTTAAAAACTGCTATGGAGCTGGTACGGCCCAACGGAAGCATTACCAAGGTTGGCTGGGGACCGCAGCCGTTAGGATTTTCGCTGGACCCGCTCGTTCAGAAAAATATAAAATTACAAGGTAGTTTCAGCCATAACTGGCCGGTATGGGAGCGTGTGATTGCACTGCTCGCAAGTGGTCAATTGGACGTACAGCCCATCATCGGCGGCGTGTGGCCGATTACCAACTGGCAGGAAGCCTTTGAAAAAATGCATAAAGGAGAAGTAGTAAAAAGTGTTTTAAAACCTGTTTAATAATGCGTTTACCAAATAAAGTAATTATAGTTACCGGAAGCACCACAGGTATAGGAAAAGCCATTGCTTTAAGATGCGTTGCAGAAGGAGCTTTCGTTGTTTTGCACGGCCTGGAAAAAGAATGGGGTGAAGATGTTCAAAGGCAGATTGGCAATGATAGATCGGTCTTGCATATTGAAGATATAACTGCACCAGCCGCTGCTGATAATCTTGTAAACATCGCATTGGAAAAATTTGGCAAACTGGATGCAGTGGTAAACAATGCTGCCTGGGTGGTTTCTTCTAATATCAATAGCACCGATGCAGATTTCCTGCGCAGGGTAATTGATGTAAATACCATTGCACCATATCAACTGATTAAAGCTGCATTGCCACACCTGCGTAATACAAGAGGTTGTGTATTAAATATCGGCTCTGTAAATGCTTATAGCGGCGAGCCCAACCTGATGGCTTACAGTATTTCCAAAGGCGCATTGATGACAATGACAAGAAACCTTGGCGATACACTTCATCGTGAAGACGGTGTAAGGGTAAACCAGATCAACCCGGGATGGGTGCTTACCGAAACAGAAACACAGCGCAAACGCGAACATGGCCTTGCAGATGACTGGTACACAAAAGTGCCCAAAGTATATGCACCGGCAGGTCGTATTTTAATGCCTGCTGAAATTGCTGCCGCCGCTGTTTACTGGCTGGCAGAAGAGAGTGGCCCTATCAGTGGCCAGGTGGTAGACCTGGAGCAGCATCCGTTTATTGGCCGTAACCCGCCAAAAGATGAAACGACGATTAAGACGGAGTAAACGATTATTATCCAACTAAAAGAACTTATATAGCTATGCCCCGGTTAGCTGCATTTCCCAAAGCCTTTATGCAGGCACTTTGCAAAGATGGATCGATGAAACTCGCCGAATGGATTGAGCTTGCTGTGAAGCTTGATATCGAGGGGTTAGAATGGTATGCTGGTTTTCTTGAGATGGGCGATCCTCGTAACTGGAACCATTTCCGGCAACAGGTAGAAGCTCATGGAAAGCAGATACCAATGCTTTGCTGTTCTCCTGATTTCACACATCCTGACATTACCTTTCGTGAAAAGCAGGTTCAACAACAAAAGCACTGGATTGATATGGCGCATTCATTGGGTGCTTCTTATTGCCGCGTGCTTTCAGGCCAGCGAAGACCGGAATTATCTATCGACGAAGGCGTAAAGCTTGCGGCTGAATGCATAGAAGCATGTCTTCCTTATGCACAGGAAAGAAACATTACGCTTATCATCGAAAATCATTATAAAGATGATTTTTGGGAGTACCCGGAATTCGCCCAGAAAATGGCCGTTTTTTACCAGCTTGTGGATAGTATACATCATCCCGGCTTTGGCGTTAATTACGACCCGAGCAATACTTATCTGGCAGGAGAAGATCCGCTGGATTTATTAAAGCTTGTTTCCAACCGTGTTGTTACCATGCATGCCAGTGATCGTTATCTTTTATCGGGCACCATTGAAGATTTAAGGAAGGAAGAAGGTGGCGCTACTGGTTATGCAAAAAGATTAAGTCACGGCGAGATTGGCAAAGGCCTTAATGATTACGATGCCATCTTTACCGAACTAAAACGTGTAGGCTTTGATGGCTGGATAAGTATTGAAGATGGTGTGGAAGGCATGGCTCAACTGGAAAGAAGTGTAGCGTTTTTAAGAAAAAAGATAAAGGAGTATTGGCCTTAAGAGCTTTCATTTTTTACAGTATTGTAAATTGATACAGCTTCAGTTTATCACAGGTTTCAAATATGATAATCCGGGTAAAGTATTACTGATGCCGCTTTACCCGGATTTGTTATTCTATTCCACTGTTATCCATTTTCCATTCGTACCGCCACTGATGGTGTGGTCATACATCGCCTCACAATACACACCCGGCCAGTAATACCTGCCGGGATAAGCAGCATTCAGTTGAACATAATAGGTAAGTGTTTCTCCTTGCTTAATATCAAAATAATAATACACCCTGTCATCGCGTATATCCATATAATCACTTGGAGAAGACTGGAAACTACCTTCACTATTATACAGCCGGGTGTTGAGAATTTCCCATCCGCCGGGGAAAATCTGCGAGAGCGCCATCTCATTATACATGCCACGCAATCCCGGGTTTCTTACGGTCACTTTTGCCACGAAATCTGTGCCTTGTTTAACCTGAAGCGGGTTGATGGGGTTACCACTCATATCTATGTAAGAAGCGCTTACCTGCAGCACCTGTGGGTTGTTGTTGACACTGATGCTGTCACCAGTAATAGGCTTGCCTTCATTAATCACCCGTACGTATAAAACATTATTGCCTTTGTTGGTAAGCTGTACATTGGCCTTTCCCGACTGCCATTTGATAGCTGTTTGAGAAACTACGCTGTTACTGTTAACATTCACCTGTTGACCTCCTGCATTTACGGAAGCAACTATTTTTTGTGAACCCTTATTACTGCCACCAAACTTTGCTACGGCAATCAACGCATAAGCTGTTGTTTGCGTGCTGTACCAGCTTTCCCTGCTCAAATCTGCAGCCACAGTTTTCACCAGTGCTTCTGCCTCTGTCTTACGTTTCATAATGGTAAGTGTTTCCAACACCATTGCCTGGTCGCGTAGTTCGCTGCCAAAACTTATGCCCGGGTTTGGCCTTGCAGGAAATGACACCGGCAAACCACTGATGAGTTTTAAGGCAACCTCCGATTGACCGATAAGGTAATAGGCAGCAGCAAGTCTCCACTTAGCTTCCGGTGTGATGAATTTAAATTCTTTCAACCGGTTCATGGCACCCAGTTCAGGTGCTTTGGCCAGGGCCAGCAGATATAAACGATAGGCTTGTGATAAATCTGTTCCATACCAGGGTGCAGATGTTACATTCCATGCAAGCGCTTTGTTTCTTTCATACTGTTTCCATAACTGCATCATAGAAGCAGGCACGTTGTAACCCGTTGCAGAAGCTTCCAGCAGAAAGTGACCGGCATAATTGCTGCCCCATTCGTCACTTCCCCCATAACCAGGCCAGTAGCTGAAACCTCCGTCGGTTTGCTGAAAGTTGAGCAGCTTTTGTATGCCTGCACGAACGTTACGATCAACCATTGCCTTATTATAATCGTCAAGGTCCATCAACTGGTTTAATACAAGTTGAGGAAATACGGCAGAAGTTGTTTGCTCGATACATCCATGCGGATATGTGATGAGATAATTAAGCCTTTTTTGCAGGTTGATGGCCGGTATGCTTGAAATTTCCAATACTGCTTTGGCACTGCCGGCATCACCAATCAGCGCGACATTAGTATTCCACGACTGGCCGGGCTGCAATGTATTTTCTGATACCTGGGTGATTACAGGATTGGGATTGCGTACTTCGATCTCTGTTTCGTAAACAGCTTTATTTTGTCCGCTGCCGGCCACTATTTTAATATTGCCGATGCCTGTTGCTGCTTTTACTTTGGCCAGCAGGTATACCGTTTGTTCGCCTGTGGTATTAAAGTTTGCTGATGCGTTTGTGTTGCCAGCAACCGGCTCAATCAACTGATTGCCCTGCAGTGATAGAGTAACATTTTTTATATTGTTTTCTGTCGCGAAAATAGTCACCGGTATTTTGATCTCTTCTGCAGGGCCGAGCACCCGCGGCAAAGAAGCAAGCATCATTAATGGCTTCTTCACTTTTACAGATTTCTCTGCCATACCATACGCATGATCACCCGCGGCAATTACCATTGCCCTTACACTGCCCATATAAGAAGGAAGGGTAAAGCTGTGTGTTTTACTTCCACCACTTGTTTTAAACGGCCCCATAAACTGAACAACAGGTTTAAAACGATTGGCCCTTCTTGTTTTAGATGCCAGTTCAGCCTCCGCATCACCACCTATGGTTAGAATACGTTCCAACTCACTTCCCCATGCGCCAATCACTTCATCATAAATATCCCAACTCTTAACACCCAATGCTTCTTTGGCATAAAACGCTTCATGCGGGTCAGGTGTTTTAAACCTGGTAAGATCAAGTAATCCTTCATCTACAATGGCAATTACATAAGACATGCTTTTGCCATTGGCTTCAGCTACGGTAATGCTTGTTTTTTCTTCAGGCCGTATAACATCCGCCATCCTGATCACAGGTTTTAGCAGTGTGTTTTTATCTTCCACCATCACGGGTATTACTCCATACATACGAATAGGAAGATCGTTAATGGTTTGTGCATGCGGCTGTATCAAACTTACGTTTACATAAACATTAGGGCTCATCTCTTTCTCTGCCTTAAAAGCAAATTTGGTCTGTCCCTGTTCCGTATTCACCCAATATGTTTTTAAGACCTTACTTCCTGTTTCTATACTGATTAACGCCCTTCCTCCTTTGCTGCCGGGTATAGTAAGTTTTACTTCATCCCCAACGTTATACTTTTCTTTATCTGCAGTAAAAGACAGCATTGCAACGGCGCTTCTATCACTCTCGTCACCGGTTCTGCTACGCCAGCTATCATCATCTGCAAAAAAGGTTTTACCGGTTACATGCCCGCTGCGTGTATCGCGTATAAGCACCAGGTAACGGCCCCAGTTATCATTATTAAGATGAACGTTGTAAGCACCGCGGCCATTGGTTAATGCAACCGTTTCTTTCTTCAACAGTTTGTTGTATTCATTTTGCGTAAAATTGCTCAGGTTGTCACCGCTGTTATCCCACCACCAGCGCCATTGTATTTTATATAGTTCCACTTCTACATTAGTGGTACCGCTTACGGGGTTACCTTCTGTATTTACATCGGCAATATCAAACCGGTGCGTTTTGCCTGTAGCAAGGTATCCCCAGGTTTTATCACCTTCCGGCAAATGCACACCTACATATGAGCTATAAGGGTTAAAAGGCATGCTGATATTATCGATGCTGAAATTGCCGCCCGGCTCAAAGACCTTCACTACCATATTTGCCAGTAACTGACCAGGCGCAGCTTCGCTGATGCTAAAAGATGGATTTACCGAAGCTGTTCCTTCAGCATTCAACGTACCATCAAAAATAGTTTTTGATTGTGCTGTAAACGCTGTGGTCGGGTTATCAAATACATACTCTTTAAACTTAGGGAAGCTGGTTGTTTTTTTGTATAACTGCGCGTCCACCTTTGCTTTCAGGTTTTGTGCAGTGGCCCCAAACAACCATTTTGCACTTAGTGTTCCATTGGCATTTGCATCTTTACCCAATGCTTGCAGGCTACCAAAATCAAGATCGATCTTAAGGCGGTTAGGCATTACAGTTTCTATCTTCAGTTTCTTCTCAAAACTATTGTTCCCAAGCTTAATGCGGCAGGTCCAGTTGCCGGTTGGCGCATCTGGATCGGTGGCTGTTTTAAAGATATTAAACCCATCTTCGGCATTGGTTTGAACCATCCGTTTGTATAACTGTCCGCGTGGCGATACCAGTTCCATTTCAATCGGGTGTTCTGCAGGCAGTTTATGATCGCGGTCTTCAATAATACAACTCAGGTATAAACTATCACCGGGACGCCATACACCGCGTTCGCCAAAGATGAAACCTTTGATACCGTTCTTTACTTCTGCGCCATCAATATCAAAACGGCTTAATGCAAGCGAGTTGCCATCATCCAGTTTTAGATAACCCCTCTCGCTGCCGCGTTTGGCGATTAACAGGTAGGGCTTACGCTTTACATCAATCATCGCGATACCATCTCCATTGCTTGTGGATTTAGCGATTACCTGTTGCTGATAATCCAGCACCTCCAGTTGAACATTATCCAACGGCTCTGTATTGATGATATTGCTTACTGCCACAAACAGGCTGCCGCTGCCGCGTTTAGCCGTAAGACCAATATTGCTGGCAAGGATATTACGATAGGCAAACCTTTCTTTATTATAGTAGGCCCGGCTGCATGGATTATCGCGCTGGTTCCAGTTATAGCCATAGGGATAATAAGTATCGTAGTTGTTCCAGAAAATATCTTCTTCATCAAGGTCTTTGCGGTTGTCTTCGGTGTAGTATTCATCGTCTTCATTCTCATTGTCATCACCGCTTTTTTTATCTTTTACTTCTGTACAGGTGTATAAGGAATACTCCGGTTTAAAGCCGATAAACACACGGTAAATTGCGCCCGGTTCTGTGCGGATATATTTATCAAGGTCTAATGAGAAGCGGTTCTTCTTATGCAGGTTCAGGCTTTTATCATTATCAAGCCGCAACGTTGCCTGCACCAATGGTTTGGCCACACGTCTTAATTCCTGGCTGCCATTAAGATCATTGGTTTGTAAAAACTGCGCTACATTATTCTCATATATTTTTACGATAGAAACATCTACGGCACTCAGGTTTACAGATTCAAAAGGCAACACCAATCTGCCGCCGCTATTGGGGAGAATTTCTCCGCGGCCCTGTATTTTTACTGATGGCAAACGGTTCTCAAAAAAGACATTGGAAGAAAAGGCTTTTGATAATTTATCGCCCCACATATTCTCAATACCCTCATGTACATTAAGGGTATAAGCGCCATCCAACCTGTCTGAAGTATATACCTTTACCTCGCTGCCCAGAATAGTATAGCTGATGCTTTCCTGGTTGCTGATATTAATCAATCCATCCAATGCCTGCCCAACTGTTAGCGGATCACTAAACTGTACCAGCGCATATTGTTCCTGTTCCTGCACAGCCCTAACTCCAAGCACTGTAAAATCGCCAATAGCGGGTACCGGAATTTCTTTTTTATTGCTGATATTAATACCTAACGGAGTGCCACTCCAGGCAAGCACAAGACTGCCACCACTGTTTGCACGGCGTATATTACTAATGATGAAATCATGCGTACGGTTAGCTTCGTTATGCTGCCAGGTAATCTTAATGTCACTGCTGTTAAGAGATGCGCTTAATAATTTTTCAACGGTAGCAGAGGCTTCTACGTCTGCGGTTACCAATTGACCATTCAGCGTCATGCTTTCTTTGTTGTTGGCACGTAACCCAAAATCATTTACCTGGAATGAAGGCTTGATCACCTGCACGTTAAATTTGAAGTCTTTGTATTTATCCGGTACATGCAATACTTTTCCCAGGCGAAAACTCACTTCATACAAAGCGTCAGGCGAAAGGTCTTTTTCCGGTTTGAATTCAATCGTGCGGGCATCAATCCAGTAGGCTTTCCCGTCAATGGAAGGAGAGAACTCAAACAATGTTTCCTTTAATGTTTCATTGATGCTGTGCGTGGTGCCTGCATCTGTAGCAAGCTGAATACGTAAAGTATTCTTTTTGGAGATAACGCCTGAAGTATATGCTTCAATATACTTGCTGAATTCGGGATCAATGTCAAGAAGCTTACTTTTTTGTTTGCAAGCAGTAATTACGAATAAGGGCAAAAGAATAACTACAAGCCGGCGGATGTTCACCGGCAATCGTAAGTGCGTGTCCATATAGAAAGGGAATTTTTGAAGACCTGGTTTGGTTGAATTTCTCATGAAAGTTAAGGTACAAAAGAGATAGATTCAAAGCCAATTATTTGTTAAGTAAAAAGGCAGGAGCAAAAGAAAGGGCAGCACCAATGCCGCCCTTTATAAGATGAAATATCATGAAGCTTTTACCCGAAATCAATCTCTGTATTATCACCAATATTCAGGCTGCGGCTAAGACCTTTTACACTTGCATCACTACCGATTAGTGAATTATCAATTACTACTTCAAACAGGTTGGTATAAGAACCAATGATGCTGTCCCGCACAATGGAAGAATGAATAGTAGTGTTAGCACCAACTGAAACATGCGGACCTATAATCGCATTCTTTAAAATGCAACCGGCGCCAATACTTACCGGTGGTATTACAATGGAATTTTCTGATTGTACGCTTTCGTGAACATGACCGCCAAACTTCTTTAACAGCGTTGCATTACTTTCCAGCAGCGTATCTTTCTTACCGCAATCGTACCAGTTCTTTACCTTAAAAGATTTGAACTTGGCGCCGCGTTTTATCATGCAATCCAATGCATCGGTTAAATTATATTCACCATAACTTTTAATATTCTGCGAGAAAATATGGTGAAGGCATTCAAATAAAAAATGGGTCTCACGTATTTTGTAAAGACCCACCAGTGCCATATTGCTTTTTGGAATTGCCGGCTTCTCCACCACATGTTCCATAAAACCATCCGTGCTTATTTCTGCCACACCAAACGTTCTGGGATCATCCACCTTTTTTACCCCCAGCATACTAAAGGGACTTTCCAAAACTTCTTTTACATCATACTCGCAAATGGTATCGCCCAACACTACAAACACTTCATCTTCCCCTACAATATTTTTTGTTAGTTCAATGGCATGGCCTGTACCCTGGCGTTCATTCTGGTAAACAAAATGACAGGTAAGATCAGGATACGTTTGTTTCACATATTCCTGAATTTTCTCACCTAAATAACCAACAATAAAAATAAATTCTGTAATGCCTGCACCATGCAACTGATCAACAATAAAACTAAGAATAGTTTTACCTGCGATGGGAATTAATGCTTTTGGTTGCGTATAAGTATGTGGCCTTAATTTGGCGCCAGCGCCGGCCACGGGTATTATCGCCTTCATGGAGGTTGCCTTTTTTGTGAATTCTTCTGCTCGTGTCAATCTTACACTTTAAAAGCGGCGTGAAATTAGGAAAATCCTGCTTACCAGCAACTTTTATGGAAATTATAAATGTAAAAGCTACAATTGATGCTGTTGCAAAATGCCGGATTAATTTTTATGAACCCGGCTTCATATCGCTGTCAGGCATTGTTGCGTCGCACACTTGTACCATTTTTTATTACTCAGCAAAAGACCGCTACCGAAACAACATCGTCATTATTTGATTAAATCCAGTTGATAAGTAGTTGTAAATTCATACACTTCCCCTGGTTTGGCAATCAATAAACCAATGCCATTGTTAAAAGCATCAGGAACACTGCTTAGATTTTCTACAGCAATACTCTTTCTGTGTGGGGGTGTATAAACCTGCAGGTAAGGATAGGTGTCACCGGCAAAAATACTTAATTGTATCCCGGTCTTTTGATCTCTTAAAATGCAGGCTGCCTTATGATGACCTTTCAATAAAAAACAATTATCAAGAACAGTATCGTTAAAGGCAATTTTTTTCTCAAACCTGTGATCAGGCAATGTTTTACCGGAAGGCAGTAAGCGATCATCAAATTCAACCATGGTATCAGTATTAAATTCTACTTCAAGGTCATTTACTGTTTCACCAAGTTTAAAATAAGGATGCCAGCCGTCAGATAAAGGCATGGTTGTACTGCCTGTATTCTGCACTTTGGTCGTAAGTGTTAGCTTGTTTTCTTTTTCCAGGGTGTAAGTTACTTCCATTGTATAGCCAAAAGGAAAACCCTGTGTTTTGTTGTTATAATCTGCTTCCAGTGTTACAAAAGCCTTCAAATCGTCTGCGCCGGATTCCTTTACAGAAAATACGGTATCAAATAATAACCCATGTATTGCTTCTTCGCCAAGGTTAAACTTCTCTACTTTAAAATCGGTGCCATCAAAAGAATAACGACCCTTCTCCAGCCGGCAGACAAAAGGGCTTAGCTTTGCACTCTTAAATCCATTGGTAATATTATTTGCCGCATCTTCAGTGCTGCTAAAACCATCTACTACATTTACTTTTTTACCATCTGTTTGCAAGCTGAAACCATTGAGGAGAGCGCCAAAACTGTAAACCTCCGCTTCTGTTAAATTGCCGGTGTCTTTTAATGTAATTACTTTGCTGTTTCCTTCTTCCGTGATGTTAATTTCGAATGCCATGAATGTTGTTTAAGCGGATAAAATAAGGCATTTTTTATTTGCGTGCCTACTCAATCGTTTGATATAATTTATTTTCCATCGTGAACGGCTACTGCAATCTTTGAATCTGCTGTTCCATAATATAACCACCATTTATTTTTAAACTGCGCCAGCCCTTCTATAAAACAAACCTGGTTTACCTGTCCGGCAGTTTCATAAGGTTTATCGGGCTTTATAAAATAAGAATCCAGGCGGTCTAACAATTTTGTAGGATCATTTTTATCCAGCAATACCTGCGATGCCGCGTATGTGCCCTCTACCAGGTTTTTATCACCGATGGCAGGTACATTTCGGCTGTTATATAAGAACACAATTCCATCATCTGTGATCATGGCTGGCGGACCGCTTTCTACAAGATCGCTATCAAATTTGCCTCGTCTTGTTGGCACAACTATTTTCAACTTTGCAATATTGAAATTACTGTATACAGAATCATAAGGTTGTTTCTCACTGGTTTCTACAGGCTCCCAATTAATCAAATCTTCTGATGTGGCAGCCCATATATATTTATCTCCCCAAAGCATCCAGTATTTACCATTGATCTTGGTTGCAGTGATTTTTCCATTATGATAGGTTGATATGATGGCGCCTGATTTTGACCATGCATCTTTATATTTTCCATTCAATGATTTTGCAAATACCGGCCCATATTTTTTCCAGTGTAACAAGTCTTTGGAGGACGCTACTAATAACCGTGCAATACTACCATCATAAGCCGTGTAGGTCATATAATAAGTTCCGGAACTATCTTCAACAACACGCGGGTCTTCGCAGCCGCCTTCCCACTCATATTTTTTAAACGCGTCATTGTCAGGATAAAAAACCGGGGTTTTGAGCTTGGTAAAATGTAACGCATCAGTGCTATAAGCAAGCCCTATGCGTGATGTGCCGGCATACTTACCAATAGTATCTTCAGCACGATAAAGCATAAATACAGTATCATTACGCACTACAATGGCGGGGTTAAACACATCTTTATTTTCCCACTCTACCTGCTTCTTCCATAAGGGACAATAAAAGCTATTGTTACCAGGAACAAGCACCGGGTTTGCTGCATCTTCTTTAATGAATGGCAGCATTGCCCAGCTACTGGCTTTAGTGCTGTCAATGGTATTCTTTTCTGTTGTTTGCGTATTGTTTTTGCAGGATGTGATGGCTGATATAAAAAGCAATAGGTAGCAAAGATATCTTATCATACAGCATAGTTTAAAAGGTTGAAAATAATGCTTTCGGATTGATTAATAAACGCTTCATAAAAACTAACACGCGTTAATGCGTGACTATAATTGGCTATTTTTATTCTACAAACGAAAGCTATGTCATATCAGCTACAACATAAAGTTAGACTCATTACTGCTGCCTCTTTGTTTGATGGCCACGATGCAGCCATAAATATCATGCGACGTATTATGCAATCGAAAGGCGCAGAGGTCATTCATTTAGGGCATAACAGAAGCGTAAAAGAAATTGTGGAAGCAGCCATTGAAGAAGATGTGCAAGGTATAGCAATTACCAGCTACCAGGGCGGACATATGGAATTTTTCAAATACATGAAAGATCTATTAACAGAAAGCGGCTGCACACATGTCAAGATCTTTGGTGGTGGTGGTGGTACTATCTTGCCAAACGAGATTGACGAACTGCAAGCTTATGGGATTACAAAAATTTATAGTCCCGATGACGGCAGAAGGATTGGGCTTGAAGGTATGATTGAAGAAGTGCTTGAACAATGCGATTTCCCGTTGACCTCTGGAACAAATTCTGATGCTGTGCTGCAACTGGATGAAGTAAAAGATATACGTGTGATTGCAAGAAAAATTACACTGGCAGAAAACAACATACCGCAACTTGAAAATGTGGGGGAGCTTCCACAAGTACCTGTACTTGGAATTACCGGTACCGGTGGTGCTGGTAAATCATCGGTCACTGATGAAATAGTGTTGCGCTTTCTTGAAAATTATAAAAGTGAAACGATTGCTGTAATATCAGTTGATCCTTCCAAGAAAAAAACAGGAGGTGCATTGCTGGGCGACAGGATACGTATGAATGCAGTATCTCATCCAAGGGTATATATGCGAAGCCTGGCTACAAGAGCTGAAAATACATCTATGAGCAGTATTGCCAAAGATGCAGTCGACATTTGCCGACACGCTGGTTTCGATTTCATAATACTTGAAAGTGCCGGCGTAGGACAAAATGATATTTCTATTCTTGATTACTGCAATATTAGTTTATATGTTATGACGCCTGAATATGGAGCGGCATCCCAGCTCGAAAAAATAAATATGCTGGATTTTGCTGATATGATTTGTATTAACAAGTTTGACAAGCCAGGCGCATTAGATGCAATGAATGATGTTTGCAAACAGTACAAACGCAGCCATGGACTATGGAATACACAGAATGAAACACTGCCGGTAATAGGAACAATTGCTTCACAGTTTAATGATTCAGGCATCAATAAACTGTTTGATAAAATAATCGGATGTATTGAATCTAATCCATCGCTTCAATTCAACAAAAAGACAAACCGGCAACAAATAAATGAGACGCTAAATAAGGCTTCGATCATTCCTGCAAAGAGAATAAGGTATCTATCTGAGATTGCAGATGAAATACGTAATTACAACACTTGGGTGGAAGAACAATCTGAGATTGCATCAAGTTTGTATCAATTAAACGGAAGTATCCACATATTAAATAAAACGTACCATGAAAATGATCAATAAACAATACCAACAGTGGCTTGCTGAATTAAAAGCGAATATTAACAAGCAAAGGCTAACTACATCACTACGTGTAAATGTAGAATTGATAGCAATATATTGGTATCTCGGCCGTGAGATAGAAGAGAAAATAACCAATCAAGGTTGGGGAGCAAGAGTAATAGACAAACTATCTGCTGATTTACAAAAAGCATTTCCTGACTTCACGGGACTGTCTTCAAGAAACTTATTATATATGAAGCAGTTTGCCTTTGCATATCCCGATTTTCTAATTACGCAGCAACCTGTTGCGCAATTAAAAAAAACGATCAAAAGTCAAATTACGCAGCAAGCTGCTGCGCAATTTAATGCTCTTGGCTATAGTATCTCAAACCCAATGCTGGCAAGCATTCCATGGGGTCATCATATTTTGTTAATTGATAAAATTGAAACAACAGAAGAGCGTTTATGGTATATAGAAAAGACCATTGAAAACAATTGGAGCAGGGCTGTACTGCAATACCAGATAGATTCTAATCTTTATCATCGCCAGCATAAAGTAAAAAAGCATTCTAACTTCCATTTAACGTTACCCAAGCATCAAAGTGATCTCGCAAATCAAATGCTTAAAGATCCCTACCAATTAGGTTTTCTATCTCTCGGAGAAAAAATAACCGAACGTGATCTTGAAAACGAAATAATGAACCATATGCAGGAGTTTTTGATTGAGCTCGGTGCCGGGTTTGCTTTTGTTGGCAGGCAGGTGAAGTTTAAAGTTGGAGTTAAAGAATATAAGATTGATTTACTTTTTTACCATCTCAAACTGAGAAGCTTCATTCTTATTGATCTTAAAATTGATGAATTTGAATTTTCTCATACAGGCAACATGAATGGCTACCTGAATATTGTTAACCAGCAGCTAAAACACCCACAGGATAATCCTTCCATCGGGATAATTCTTTGCGGGTCAAAAGACAATGTTGAAGTTGATTTTGCATTGCAAAGTATTGATCATCCTATTGGTGTAAGTGAATATAGTTTTATGAAGGCGCTGCCAAATCAAATGAAACATGAATTACCATCCGGGAAACAATTACAGGATGAAGTAACCAAATTTCTGAAGAAAAAGAACGCTAAAAGAAATAGCCATGCCACTAAGTAATTTACAGGAAGCATTTGACAATATTTATCAGCAACTTGACCCGGATGTAAAAAGGTTATTAAAAGAATGGAAACAGTTACAGGAAGCATATTCAAAAGATATGCTTGAGTATACTGTAAGAGGTAAAACAATCAGGCAACCACTTACTTTTACGTCTTTAAGCGGAACCTGCATACCCAGAATAGCTCTTCCCAAATACAAGGATTGGGGTGATATTCTAAAGTGGCAATTACAGGAAAATATACCTGGCCAATTCCCTTACACTGCGGGTGTTTTCCCCATAAAGCGGGAGGGTGAAGATCCAACAAGAATGTTTGCCGGGGAAGGCTGCCCGGAACGCACTAATAAACGTTTTCATTACGTATCGCATGGGCAACCGGCTATTCGTTTAAGTACAGCATTTGACTCTGTTACTTTGTATGGTGAAGATCCCGATAAGCAGCCGGATATCTACGGTAAGGTTGGCAATAGTGGTGTGAGTACTGCTACTGTGGATGACATTAAAAAACTATACAGTGGATTTGATTTATCAGCTCCTTCTACTTCTGTTAGTATGACGATCAACGGCCCCGCACCAATATTACTTGCTTTTTTTCTCAACGCTGCTATTGATCAGGCTTGTGAAAACTGGATTACAGAAAACCACCAGTGGGAGAAAGTTAATAGAATATTCGCAGATAAATATGCTGATTTCAAACAACCTGTTTACAATAATCCTTCAGAACCTGAAACATTACCTAGCGGAAATAAAGGGCTTGGTTTAAAACTGCTGGGCTTAAGTGGCGATGAAGCACTGCCGGCTGAAGTTTACGAGCAAATAAAGCAGCAAACTTTATCCCAGGTACGTGGCACTGTTCAGGCAGATATACTAAAGGAAGATCAGGCACAAAACACCTGCATCTTCTCTACAGAGTTTGCACTTAAACTAATGGGTGATGTGCAGGAATATTTTACGAAGAATAACGTTCGAAATTTTTATAGTGTAAGTATCAGCGGCTATCATATTGCAGAAGCTGGTGCAAATCCTGTTACCCAACTGGCTTTTACTTTAGCCAATGGGTTCACTTATGTTGAGTACTACTTAAGCCGCGGAATGCATATTGATGATTTTGCGCCTAACCTGTCATTTTTTTTCAGCAATGGCATGGATGCTGAATATAGTGTGATCGGGCGTGTTGCCAGGCGTATATGGGCTAAAGCAATGAAGTATAAATACAAAGCCAACGAGCGATCGCAAAAACTAAAATATCATATTCAAACCAGTGGCCGCAGCCTGCATGCACAGGAAATTGACTTTAATGATATACGAACCACCTTGCAGGCGTTATATGCCATATACGATAATTGTAACAGCCTTCATACCAATGCCTACGACGAAGCCATCACTACACCTACAGAAGAAAGTGTAAGGCGTGCCATGGCCATTCAGCTAATTATTAACAGGGAACTGGGATCTGCAAAAATAGAAAATTTTATACAAGGTTCATTTATTATAGAAGAGCTGACCAACCTTGTAGAAGAAGCAGTACTAAAAGAATTTGATCGTATAACTGAACGTGGTGGTGTATTGGGGGCGATGGAAAGAATGTACCAACGGAATAAAATACAGGAAGAAAGTCTTCATTATGAATCATTAAAACATAGTGGTGATTTACCGGTAGTAGGAGTAAATACTTTTTTAAGCAGTAAAGGCAGTCCGACAGTCAACCCTTCAGAAATTATAAGAAGCACAACCGAAGAGAGAGACCAGCAAATAAATAACCTGCAGGCATTTCATCAACGGAATAAACACTGTGCCAAAAGACACTTAGAAACTTTGAAGCAGGTAGCTATAAGTAATGGAAATCTTTTTCACCAATTGATGGAAACTGCTAAGTATTGCAGCCTGGGTCAAATAACACATGCCTTATATGAAGTTGGCGGACAATACCGGAGGAACATGTAATCAGGAAGCTTTGTTTATCCGCTTCAGTGCTTCTCGTGTACTTAATGGCGCCAGTTTGTAATCTTGTATGAACTGCTTTACCCATAGAGGATCTGTCTTTGAGTGTTCACGCAAAGCCCAGCCTATTGCTTTTTGTATAAAGAATTCTTTGGAGTTACTGCAGTTGAGGATGTATTGCTCAAGCAATCGGGTATCTGTTTCTTTTTTATAAGCTTTTTGAAAAAGGATGCTGCTGCGTTGCAACCACATATTTGCCGATTTATTCCAGCGTAGCGTAATCGCATTCTTTTGTTTGGGAAATTGTTTAAAGTAAGCGCCTGTCCATTCGCTGGCTATTGCATCCACTGTATCCCACCAACTTTTATGTGTAATACAATATTCCATCAGCTTGACAGATGAGGCAATCCAAAGCTTCTTATAAAAAGCAAACAGGCGAATCGCAAAATACTGGTACTCTCTTTCCTTCATTGTCCACAATGTCTTTACAATATTTTCAATGATCGTGATTTCTGTTAAAGGATGTTGCTTTATATATGCCTTATCTACCCCGGCTCTTACCGGTGCGGGAAGTCCCAGAAACTCGAACTGATGCAGCATATAGGCTTTTGCACCGGCGGCTTTATCAGCATCAGCCTGTTGACTGTATTTGCTAACAATACCATTAATAAACTCTTCCATCGTAGAAAAATTCATTTTAAAAAAAGAGTTACTGCATTGTTGTCCTCAATAATTCAAATATTTTTTTACGGATATTTTCCGTGTCAAACATTTCACCATAATGAGGTGCACCAGGTACTATTATAAGGTCTGTTTTTACCGCATTTACCTTTAGAAAAGAATTGAGCAACACAGACTGTGTATAAGGGACAGACTCATCTTTTTCTCCTTGCACAATTAAAAACGGAGGATCATCTTTATCAACATAAGTCACCGGGCTTGCAGCTTTTGCAAGGTCTGGCCGTTCAATGGGAAATGCCCCCAACAAAAGAACAACCGGGTTCTTGGGGTCTTTATTTTCTGCAACCGGCATAGCGCCTAAAGCAACAAAGTCTGAAGGGCCATAAAAATCCAACACCGACTTTATTTTAAAGGAAGGCTTCTTTCCATCTTTATAAAAAGAAGTGATGTTGTTATTGGCAGAGAGTGCTAACAGGGAAGCAAGATGTCCTCCTGCTGAAAAGCCAATCAAGGCCATACGATGCTTATCTATTTTGTATTGTTCAGCATGCTGGTAAATATACTCGACTGCCTGGTTACAATCCTGTATTTGCGCCGGGAAGACCGCTTCTGTACTGTACCTGTAGTCAATAGATGCAAGTGCATAGCCACTGTCAATAAAAGCCTTTACCGTATGCTTCATATAACTCATGTCAGCATACTTGTCGTTCAGCATCCAGGCTCCGCCATGTATCCAGATTACTAAAGGCAAAGGGTTTTTTGCATTGGAGGGAACATAGATGTCCAGCAAATGCCTGTGCAACGTATCGCCGGCATAGGGCAGGTTTCCATACACTGTTGTATTTGCCGGGAAGAGTTTTTGTACGGGAGAAATTTCCTGCGCATTGCTATGATGCAGGCATATGGAAAATAATACAGTTAGAATAATAAAGTATTTCATATACAGCAACGAGTATTTCTGTTTTTAAAGTGATGATGATTTAAAAATAAGCAAAAGCAGTTTAGGATTTGAAGTAATGATGCTGGCAACAAGAGAAAAGAGCAAAGGAAAAAAGTAACCAAGGGAGAATGCCGGAAGCTTGCAAAATAAACTGTTGCAAAAAAGATTGTTACCAAAAACACTTGTTGTTACATCGGAAACCCACAGTTGCCATCTGCCCTACAGACGAAGTGATTGCGACGCAACCCGGATGCTATGGAAAACATTAGCTGGTATCAAAATCTTTTCCAATATTTTATTTATTTATGTTGAGGCATTGAGACAAACCCTACATTTGTAATACTAACAAACGTTAGCGTATGAATTTTGAAATAAGCGAGTTAACACAACAGGTGGCATTAACTGCCAGGGATTTTGCGCAACAGCACATCAAACCTTATGTAATGCAGTGGGATGAAACCCAGGAATTTCCCGTACACGTTTTTAAGGCAATGGGTGAGTTGGGAATGATGGGCGTACTGGTACCGGAAGATTATGGGGGTGCCGGGTTGTCTTATGATGAATATAAAGTGATCATTGAAGAAATTGCCAAAGTGTGCGGCTCTATCGGGCTTAGCCTTGCTGCGCATAATTCGCTTTGCACAAATCATATACTCAGCTTTGGTAATGAAGTACAGAAGAAAGCCTATTTACCAAAATTGGCCAGTGGTGAGTGGATTGGCGCCTGGGGATTGACCGAAGCGAATACCGGCAGCGATGCCGCTAACATGAAAACAACAGCAGTAAAAGAAGGTGATCATTGGATATTAAACGGCACCAAAAACTGGATCACCCACGGTATAAGCGGTGAGGTTGCCGTTGTAATTGCCAGAACCGGTGAACCACGTGTTAGTGGTAACAGCACTGCTTTTATTGTTGAAAGGGGAACGAAGGGTTTTGCTGGTGGTAAAAAAGAAAATAAGCTGGGCATGCGTGCGAGTGAAACCGCAGAAATGATTTTTGATAATTGTATTGTGCCTGATACACAACGGCTGGGGAATGTGGGCGATGGCTTCAGGCAGGCATTAGCCATATTGGATGGAGGCCGTATTTCTATCGCTTCTCTTGCGCTGGGTATTGCGAAAGGGGCATATGAAGCTGCCTTGCAATATTCCAAAGAGCGGTACCAGTTTGATCAGCCGATCTGTAATTTCCAGGGAATTAGTTTTAAACTGGCCGATATGGCCACTGAAATAGCTGCTGCAGAATTACTGATACAGCAGTCCTGCGACCTGAAGAACAGGAAAGAGAAAGTCACCAAGCTGTCAGCCATGGCAAAATATTACGCGAGTGAAGTAGCAGTAAGGGTTGCTACAGATGCCGTACAGATATTTGGTGGCTATGGCTACACCAAAGACTTTCCCGTAGAGAAGTATTATCGTGATTCCAAACTATGCACCATCGGGGAAGGCACTTCAGAGATCCAAAAAATTGTAATTGCCCGGGAAGTATTACATTAACAAATAGCCTAATTTTAGGCTCGCCTGTGTATGGCGGGCAGGTGGCATTTGTTTAAGCTTTCTCCTCAATCCTTCTTTTTTTAAGAACAGTATTGAACAACCTGATGTTAAATTAGTGCCATTGATGATGATGCGTGGGGATCTATTTTGGAAATCCGTATAATTAATACTGTGTTCCGTGTTATAAAAATGGCAAAGCTTTTACTGGCAACCTTTCTGCTGACGGTTGGTTATTCACAACTTACCGCACAGGTGAACTTTTTTAAAGAAGATGACAATAGTGCCAGTATTATCAGTTCTATTGACTCCCTGAATGAGCTTGCTTTTAAGGTAAAAAAATACGATATCGCCAACGCCCTTAAGTACCTGGAGGCTGCCAAAAGCATGGCCGTAAAAAACAACTACAAAAAAGGATTGGCTGTATCGATACTCTATGAGGGTGGCATCTTTTACCAGAATGGATTTTCCAACAAGGCATTGTCGTTATACTACCAGGCGCACCAGATCAGCGAATCATTGAATGATACGTTTAATGCGGCCAGGGCCAACCAGCAGATTGCGGCAAGCTATATTAATATTGGCAAGCTGGATGATGCTGAAAAACTCTTGCGGCAAACACTGGATACCTATTCGCTCCTGGGCAAAAAAGAGGAAGTCATCAATATTAAGAACAGCCTTGGGGTTATACAACTAACCAATAAAAAGTATGACGAAGCCAGGCGCTATTTTACTGAAGCATGGAATGAAAGCCTCGTACTTTGTTATTCATATGGTGAGAAAAAAGCCTTATACAACCTTGGCCTGATGTATGTTGACCAGGAGCAGTACACCGCAGCCAACAGCTATTTCCGTAGTTCATTACATATCGATTCTCTAAGTGATGATAAGTATAGTATGGCGCTGAATTTTATTCAGCTTGCCAAGATTGCCTACGAAAAGAACGCGATTGCAAGAGCGGTTAAGTTTTCTTTTATGGCAGATACACTGGCAACGGTAATTGGCGCGTACCAGTTGAGAATACAGGCAATGGAACCTTTAATACGGGTATATAAACTAAGGAATGAGTATAGCAAGGCAAATGATATATTGGAGAATATAGTACGGTTTCAGCAGGATCAATCAGAAAAAGAAAAGCAATACGTTGCCAATTTTACCAACATCATCAGGGACCAGCAGGAAAAAAGTTTTCAAACTGAGAAGGCCATTATTATTGCCGGCCGTGCTGCCCGTAATCAAAAAATATTGTTGTTCTTTATCGGCGCCTGTTTGGTGATTGTACTGCTGATGCTTATTCCCACTTTCTTAAATTACCGCCGCGCAAAAAGATTCAGTAAAGAACTGGAGTACAAGAACACAGTGATTGAAAAGAATGCTGAAGCACTTAATGAACTTAATCAGGCCATCTCTTTGCAGAACAAACAACTGGAACAGGAAAACAAATTAAAAGACAAATTGCTTTTTACCATCTCACATGATCTTCGTCATCCGCTGGTAAATACCAAGAGCATCCTGGATCTTATTAACCTTAACCTGGTAAGTCCGGATGAAAGCAACAATCTTTTCAGGCAACTTACCAGTCAATATATACGCAGCATTTCATTACTCGATAACCTGCTTTACTGGATTCGTACACATATGGATGACATTGCCCTGGATTATGCGAGCATCAACATTTTTCACCTGATGCAGTTATTGATCGAGGAGCAAAAACTTTCGTTATCGGGTAAAAAAATTGAGGTTGCCAATAACATAGACAAAACAGTGATGTGGCGCGCTGAACCTGAAATGCTCAAGATCATCTTTCGTAACCTCTTAAGCAACGCCGTAAAGTTTACTGATGAAAACGGGCATATTTATATCACCAGCAAACGCGATGAGCAGCATGATTATCTTGTTGTAAAAGACACTGGCATCGGCATTACAAAAGACGTCATGGAAAAATTACAATCCAAAGAATATTTTTCTATAAAAGGTACGGCTAACGAAGCCGGAAGTGGTCTTGGCCTGCTGCTTACCAAAGAACTGATTGAAAGACATAATGGTGAATTGCTGATTGAAAGCAACCCAGGTATAGGCAGCATCTTCACGATAAAACTTCCAGTGAACAAGCACTAAAGAGATTTGCTTAACATATACCACAGGATAGTTGTCTTTTATGTTCCTGGCTACAGGTTTTGCTCTTCTTGATCCCCGTCGGTAAGGCCTGTAACTTTTCGGTGATCATTGGTTTTTATACAAGACTTATCCCTATCTTGCCTGCTTAACCTCTTTGATTAACAAAACACTCACACATGAAAACGATTGTTTACGCATGCATTGCTTTTGTATGCATGGGCGTTCTTAGCAGTTGTGGTTCCGGCGGTTCAGACAGCGGTGCTACAGCAGATTCAACAGCAACAACAGCAGACAGCAGTGCAAGTTCAGGTTCTACCGCAGGGTTTAAGATCGGTGCCCAGATGTGGACCTTCCGTTTATTTTCTTTTGCTGATGCATTGGCAAAGGTGGACAGTGCCGGCATCAAATCCATTGAAGCGTTTCATGGCCAGAAACTGGGCGGCGGTATGAAGGGTGAGTTTGGCATCAACATGTCTGCAGATGACCGCACAAAACTTAAACAATTATTACAATCCAAAGGTATCAGCATTGTTGCAATGGGTGTAATTTCTCCTAAAGACAAAGCTGAGTGGATTAAAGACTTTGATCTCGCCAAAGAATTCGGGCTTAGCTATATCACCTGTGAACCCAATAAAACACAATGGGATGTTATTGATAGCCTGGCTGGCGCATACGGCATCAAGCTTGCTATTCATGACCATCCCAAACCCAATGCTTACTGGCATCCTGATTCAGTGCTGGCTGCTATTAAAGGGCACAGCAATATTGGTTCCTGCGCAGATGTTGGCCATTGGGCACGCAACGGTCTCGATCCGGTGGATTGCTTAAAGAAACTGGAAGGCCATATATACGGCGTTCACCTGAAAGACATTGTTAAGTTTGATGATACCCAGGCTGCTGATACTATTGTTGGTACCGGTGTGATCAAGTTTACACCCATCTTCCAGGAGTTGAAACGCCAGAACTTTAATGGCATGATGTCTATTGAACATGAATCCAATTGGGAACATAACCTGCCTGATGTAATACAAACCGTGAAATTTTATAACGACCAGGTAGCTGCTTTAAAATAAAATGATCTTTATTTAATGATGGGGCTGATTCTGCAAAACGGAGTCAGCCCCTTTTTTATTAATTTAGCGCAGCATGTCATCACTTACGCTAACACTTATTCAAACAAATCTTCACTGGGAAGACAAAGCGGCAAACCTGGCTATGCTGGAGGAAAAGATCAACAGCATACAAGAGAAGACAGAAGTTGTCCTGCTCCCTGAAATGTTCAGCACAGGTTTTAGTATGGTTCCTGATGCTCTTGCGGAAGAAATGGACGGCCCGACTGTTGCGTGGATGAAAAGGGTTGCCAGCACAAAAAAGATTGTACTTGCCGGAAGCCTGATTATAAAAGAAGGTGATCATTATTATAACAGGCTGGTATGGATGCTTCCCAATCAGCAATTTGGTTATTATAACAAGCGGCACCTTTTTGGTTTTGCCGGAGAAGATCAGCATTATACTGCAGGCGAAAAAAGATTGATTGCATCTGTGAAAGGATGGAAGATCAACTTGCAGGTTTGTTATGATCTCAGGTTCCCGGTATGGGCAAGACAATGCGGAAGCAAAGCTCCTGAATATGACCTGCTGATCTATGTAGCCAACTGGCCTGAAAAACGTAATCATGCCTGGAAGACATTACTGCAGGCAAGGGCTATCGAAAACCAGTGTTACGTGGCGGCCGTAAATCGTGTAGGCAACGATGGTAACAATATTTATCATAGTGGTGATAGCATGGTGGTTGATCCATTGGGTGAAATAATCTATCATAAGGCCCATGAAGAAGATATATTCACCATCACCTTGCAAAAACAACCCTTACTCGATATACGGGAAAAATTACCTTTTTTAAAAGATGCAGACGCATTCAACATCTTACATGAATAATAAAATTGCCTATACAGCTTCCTGCATATTTAATGGAAGCGACCTACTTGAACGACATGCCATTATTGTTAAGGATGGAGTAATAGAAGCTGTATTACCACTGGTTTCACTTGATGAATCCATTCCTGTTACAGACTTTGGCGATAGTTATATTGTACCGGCATTTATTGATCTTCAACTGTATGGCGCACACGGCCGGCTGCTTTCTGCATTTCCCGATGTAACTACAGTGGAGGCTATCGTGGCGCATTGTGCAACCGGCGGTACCAGGTATTGTATGCCTACCGTGGCTACCAATACTTATGAAACCATCTTCAAGTGTATTGATGCAGTAAGGGAATATTACCGGCAGGGTGGAAAAGGTGTATTGGGGCTGCATGTGGAAGGCCCCTGGCTTAATAAAATCAAGCGTGGCGCACATAATGCGGAATGGATTTTTTCACCATCGGTTCAGCAGGTAACAGAATTGCTTGATTACGGGGAAGGTGTTGTTAAATACATTACCCTTGCGCCGGAAGAATGTTCCCCGGAAGTGATCGAGCTCATCAGGTCGCGCAATATATTTATCTCCGCCGGGCATAGCAACGCAACTTATGAACAGGCAACGCAGGCATTCAATAACGGCATTGAATTGGCTACACACTTGTATAATGCTATGAGTGCCTTGCAACATCGTGAGCCGGGAATGGTAGGGGCCATCTTTAATCACCCGGTTGCAAAAGCAAGTATTGTGGCCGATGGTTACCATGTGGATTTTGCTGCATTACGAATTGCAAAAAAGATCATGGGTGAAAGGCTCTTTGTAATTACTGATGCTGTAACAGAAACAAGCGAAGGCTATTACCAGCATGTGCCTGAGGGAGATAAATATACATCCAACGGTATTCTAAGCGGTTCTGCATTAAAGATGAATAAAGCCGTGAAAAACCTGGTAGAGCACGCAGGCATCGCCTTACCTGAAGCATTGCGTATGTGCAGCCTTTATCCTGCACGGGCGGTAAATATCAGCGATGAAACAGGTATGATAAAACAAGGTTACCGTGCCGATCTTACCGTACTTAGCAAAGAGTTTGAACTGGTTGGTATGATTGACTAACACCTGCTTTAATTCTGCTCTGGGATGAGTTACATTAACCACATCCACAAAAATCTCCTGTTTACTTTAAGAAAGTTTTTTTGATAAAAAATTTGGAAGGATGAAATTTTATATTGTACTTTGAAAAACAAAGTGCTTTTTATGAGTGATAATTTACAACCTCTAGATACGCTCCGGGACATAAAGCAAATGATGGAGCGCAGCAGCCGGTTTATCAGCCTGAGTGGCTTAAGCGGCATAGCGGCCGGTTGCTGCGCATTAGTGGGGGCATGGTTTGCAAGAGGGGTTATTGAAAAGCACAGGTATGATGTTGCAAAAAGCAGTTACCGGGAATTGTTGTTGAATGACGACAATATAACCGTAAATGATCTCCTTGGCCCGTCTCTTTTGAGAATCGCTTCTATCACTTTTGTATCTGCACTTGTATTAGCAACTATATTCACATGGCTCAGAAGTCGCAAAAGCAATACCCCTGTTTGGGGAGCTACTGCAAAACGGCTGTTAATTAATGTAAGCATACCTCTTATTGCCGGAGCTTTCTATTTATATACGCTGATGCAGCATCATGCATTCGGGTTGATCGCTCCGGGTTGTCTTATTTTTTATGGTCTTGCTTTGGTAAACGCCAGCAAGTATACCTTATCTGAAATAAGGTATTTAGGATATGGGCAAATTGTACTTGGGTTATTAAATCTCGTTTATATTGGCTTTGGCCTGTATTTTTGGGCACTGGGTTTTGGCGTATTGCACATTTTATACGGTACCATTATGTGGTGGAAGTATGAACGGGTTTAAACAGGCATGCGGGTTGGTTTCACACATTTAAAATTTTCCTTTGAGGTTAGGGTATGAAGAATCCGATAGAACATTTAAACAAAGTATTTGACAGCCGCATTCGCCTGGGTATCATGAGTGCTGTTATGGTTAATGCAGAGGTGAACTTTAATGACCTTAAGGAACTGATACAGGTAACCGACGGCAACCTTGCCAGTCACCTGAAAACACTGGAAGAAAGCGGTTATATCAAGGTGCAAAAAGGATTTATCGGTCGAAAAACAAACACCACCTATTCTGTAACCAAAGCGGGAGAAAAAGCATTCAAAACACATCTTGACGCACTGGAGCAAATGATCAAATCCGTAGGGTAAATTTTTTTATACTTATACTTTGAAATACAAAGTGCTTTTAAAAAATGAAACTTCAAAAAACATATAACAGCCTGGCATTAGCGGTAAGATTATGGTTTCACACGGCTATTGTTTTTAGTATTGGCTTAACTGTTTTCATGTTGTCTTCAATAACTATGTTCCCGGTGTTGATAGTGCTGGCTTTTCCGTGCACGCTTATCTGCAGTTTGCCGGTACTGTTAACACACTGTATAATATTAAGATACCTGGCAGATAAATCCTACCCTATACAACGTTTATTACTATTGAATTTTTTCATCGCTGCAGTTTATTCATTTATCGTTTCTGCGCCGGTACAACTGTTCGGCACTTTCAGGCAAAACGAACTCTTTGTAACCTTGATATCCCGTTCACTTTCTGTTTTTGCCTGCAGTGCCCTTGCAGTTTGTTTCAACCTTAAACCCTTAAAAAATTTCTTCGGTTATCCCGAAGAAGAAGTGCCCGCGCCAATAACAGAGGATTCATCAACTCAAACAAACATCTATATGGAAACAAGTGACCATTCAACACCACACAAAGAAGGAAACAATGTACTGGTTAAGGCAGGCATCACTGCCGCGCTTGTATTACTCATGCTTATTCCTACTGTGTTTATACAGAACCTGGTAGAAGAGCGGGACCAGCGTCACCAGGAAGTAGTAAAAGAAGTAAGCAGTAAATGGGCCGGTGCACAAACCATCTCCGGGCCTTACATTATCGTTCCTTATGAAGACAGCATAAGCCGAAAGATTTCACAGGTAATCCTGCTGCCGGAAGAATTAAAGGTGAACGGACAGGTTAGTCCCGAAGAAAGGCCAAGGTCAATCTACAAAGTGTTGTTATACCGAAGTAGCCTGCACCTGGAGGGCAATTTTTCGATTCGCTTACCCAAAGAGATCAGCATCAATGATTTGAAATTGCAGGAAGCAAGAATTTGTGTGGGCATACGTGATTTTAAAGGCATAGAAGAGAAACTCACCATCAACTTCAATAATGAAAATTATGAACTCACCGCAGGGCTTCCATCCAATGGATTGGATTCTACGGGTCTCTCTGCGCCTGTTGCATTAACCGCTGTACAAATCGGCCAGCCGTTAAAATTCAGCAGTACGCTTAAAATAAAAGGCAGCGAACAATTAAGGTTTATGCCGCTAAGCGCCAACAGCACATTCGATATAAGTTCTACCTGGCCAAGCCCATCCTTTGACGGCTATGGGTTGCCGGCAACAGATACCATCTCAGACAAAGGCTTTAAAGCAACCTGGAAATTCAACCAGGCCAACCTGCCTTTTTCAACAGTTATTCTTAACAACCTGGGTAATGCTAAAGACCTCTCCTTTGGTTTAAAAATGGTACAACCGGCAGATGAATATGCCAAGACTATGCGCAGCGTTAAATACGCGATCCTCATTATCGGGCTAAGCTTTGCGCTGTTCTTTATTACCGAGTTGATGCAAAACAAACCGGTACATCCGTTACAATATATACTGGTAGGTTTTGCGCTGGTGATCTTCTACACGTTGTTATTATCCATCGGAGAGTTTATCCTGTTTGATCAGGCCTATCTCATCGCATCCATTGCCACAGTACTGCTGGTAAGCCTGTATGTACAAAGCCATTTCAAAAGCTGGAAAACCGCTGCAGTATTTACCGGCCTGCTAAGTGCGTTATACGCCTTCATTTTTGTATTGATCAGCCTGGAAGATACCGCGCTTTTAATCGGCAGTATCGGGTTGTTTATTATACTGGCGCTTATCATGTTTGCAAGCAGGAAGATCAATTGGTACAATCCATCCTTTAAAAACATAACACGTAATACTGCATAAAACAAAAAGCACTTGAATGCCGGTTACGTTTCCGGGTATGCTATAAAAACCGGTGGTAAGTGCAGGGTTATACTGCAGGATAACCTTACACTGCCGCTAATGGAAAGTCCTATACATTTTAAAAACCAAAAATTGAGTACGCTATGATTACGTCACAGCAATGGTTCAGCTACTTTAAGAACAACCTTACGGTTTCCAAGATCAACTGGAACCAACCTCCTTCCATTACCCAGGCCGAGGTAAAGACCATTCTAAAGTCTTTACAGGCCTGGCAACTGGGGGAAACTTCCGAAGGCAAGAGCCTGTTGAAAGCTTGCCGGAAATATGTACAAAAGAATGGTGATCTTTTTTATGTGCATGCCATGGAACTGTTCATTAAAGAAGAACAGAAGCACGGTAATAACCTGGGCAGGTATCTTGACCTGATAGGCGCCCCCAGGATAAAGAAAGACTGGGGGGATTCTATGTTTAGAATAGTACGGGGCATCAATGCCAGCATGGAAAGCTGGACGCTTGCGGTACTTACCATAGAAAATGCAGCGCAGTTGTTTTACCAGGCATTGAAAGATGCTACGGGTTGCAACCTGTTAAAGGAAATATGTACTGATATTCTTACAGACGAAGCACCACACATTAAATTTCAACAGGAGCGATTTACAGAGATCTTCAGAAAAAAGAAACCGTTTGCCCGCAATGTTGCTTTTTGCTGTTATAAGTATTTTTATTTTTCTACCTCCCTGGTAATATGGATGGCCCATCGTAAGCTCTTTAAAGCCGGAGGCATCGATTATAAAACATACAGCAACCAGATGCATATAAAATTCTGGAAAACGATTGGGTTGCTTAAGCAGGAAATCACCACTGCGATTATCGCACCTGCGGGCAATCAACTTGCCTGACTTATAAGGTGACGAATATGCCCGTTTTATCCTTTTGCTATGACTACTCTTGCTTATGTTTATGTAAGCAAACACACAATGGAATGAAACAACAGAAAATTTTCTCGGCGTTTAAAAATGCATTTGCAGGCTTGTGGTATTTCTTCCTGCATGAAAGAAATGGAAAGATTCAGCTTTGCGCTGCCGTATTTGTAATTGTGTTAGCTATTTGTTTGGGGGTTACCGTTACAGAATGGCTGGCGCTGCTGCTGTGTATCGGGGCTGTGCTCTCACTTGAGATGGTAAACAGCGCGATTGAAAAACTGTGCGACTTAGTGCAGGAGGATTACCACCCTGTAATAAAAATTGTAAAAGATGTTGCAGCCGGTGCAGTATTGTTTGCTGCGATTATAAGTATAGCGATTGCCTGCTTTGTGTTTTTACCTAAAATGAATTTTTAAAATGAAAAGATTTGTCAATTACTATATACAGAAAAGTGTGCAGCGCAGGCAGCAGGAAAAACAGGCCAGTGCAATTGAGCGAACGCTTATGATATCCGTAGGATTTACCTTGCTACTGCTGTTGGCGAGGATATTCTATACCAAAAGCAGCGCTTACCTCTTTTATCCATGGAACTTATTCCTTGCGATTGTGCCGCTTTTCTTTAGCAGGCGATTATATAGGCGGGATAGGCTCAACTTTAAAAGCATTATGCTCATTTGTTGCTGGCTGCTATTTTTCCCCAATGCGCCTTACCTGGTAACGGATGTTTTTCATTTTGAACAACGTCCGGTTGTTCCTTACTGGTATGATCTTTTGCTGGTGATCTCCGGGGCATGGAACGGGTTAATACTTGGCTTTGTTTCTTTATTGCAGGTAGAGCATTTTCTTGTAAGACATCTCAAACCTGTATGGGCAAAATATTGGCGAATGCTCTTCATTATTATGTGTGCCTATGGTGTATATATCGGCAGGTATCTTAGATATAATAGCTGGGATATTATTACAGACCCGCTTGATCTTGTTAAATCATCCGCCAGGCATTTGCTTTTTCCGCAACATCACCTGCAGGTATGGGCGTTTACCTTTGCTTTTAGTGCGATGCTCTTTATTGTTTACTACACCATCCGGATGCTGCAACAGGTATATCCGCCACAAAATATCCAAAGAAAATAAGATGCTGAATTATTTACAAGAAGCAAAAAGCCTAGTCAAAATTCAGGCTTACCACAAAAGTAGTTCCCCGGTTTAGTTCGCTTTCCACCGTGATGCTTCCTTTGTGATTAAGAATGATATTCTGCGTATGTGTAAGACCAAGCCCCGTACCTTTTTGTTTACCGGTGAAATAGGGTTCAAATAAGCGGGAAAGCGTTTCTTCATTCATGCCTTTACCATTGTCTGATATAGTAACCATACACTGGCTGTGACGACTTTCCGTTCTTATACGAATGACCCCTGTTCCGGACTCCACCGCTTCTATGGCGTTTACGATAATGTTGAGAAAAGCAATTTTAATTTTCTCAATATCTACAGTGATATCACAAATATCTGACGTGTAGTTTTTGATGAGTTTAATGCTGTTGAGATCAAACCTGTCTTTTGCCAGATTAAGCGCATCATCCAGTATTTTATTGATGGAGACTTTTGAATACTCAAGCTGCGCAAACTTGGTAGAGTTTAATAACTCGGTAATTAACTGATTAATGCGGCCGGAATTTCTTTCAATCATACCAAGCAGTACAGAAGTTTCGTCGTTCAGTGGAATCTCATTGCGCAATTGTTCTGATGCAAGGGTAATATTGGTAAGAGGGTTTCTCACTTCATGTGCAATCGTTCGGGCAATACGGCCGGTGGAGGTGAATTTCTCCAGGCTTTTTAACTCTACCAGTTCTTTGTTTAACTTATTAAGTTGTTCAACTCTCGTTTCCAGTTCTGTTCTGTAGTTATCTGCCTTTGTATTGGCCTCTTCCTTTAACTTATTTTCCCGGTTATAAGTTATGATAGAATAGATGGCGATAAAGATGGCAATCATTAAAGATGTAGTGTTGATCACCCGGAGAATAGAAGAATAATCCCCAATCTTTTTGGAAGGTGTTTGCATAATTACCAGTTCCCGCTGCTGCATTCTTTTCACCACGTTCCTGATGGAATCTGTCAGCGCTTTGCCGGCATATGATTTTCTTCTCACACTATCAGGCAACTGATAGTTGTTTGCTTTAAAGGCATTAATAGCAAAGGCAAGTAATGCATAACGCTGGTTGGTTAAATCTTTAAGGCTATCCAGTGTCCGCTGCTGTGTTTCATCACCCCTGGTAATATTTTTCAGGTTGCGCAACATAGAATCTGCATTCGCATGACTTTCATAATACGGCTGCAGAAACATTTCATCATTCATTAAAAGATAACCGCGTGTACCCGTTTCACCATCTTTAATATAGGATACAAAAAACTCAAGGTTGTTCATTACATCCGTTGTATGATTTACCTGGCTGGCCTGGTGAATAAGTTGCCGGGAAGTATAAAAATTGAGCAGGAAGGCAATAAACAAAACGATTACAGCCGTTAAATAACCAATCCTGATACGCTCTGCAACTTTTAGATACATAAGTTTATGAAGTGTGGTTTTTTCAAAGGTTAATGTTTGTTGATGTGTATGATAAGTACGAAAATATACAAAGCTTTTACAAATACTGCAATGTTTACTTACTGAAATTCTTATTCATGCAACCAAAGTGAAATGCTTATGCTTTTTCTACCCACACGCTTGCGGTGCCTGCCTTCACCAGAAACTCTGCCCATCCTTCCTCATCAATCTTTATTTCACCGTCATGCTTCTTTAACAGGTCTATAAATATTTTACCTGAATGCTTTTTACCAATCTCCATTTTTTTATTGCCATCATCACCGTTGGAAAGTACTACTGCGCACCCGGAACCTTTCGCCTCATCTGTTCCCTCTCTCGTCCAGCCAATACAATTGGCGTGGTCAAAATAATCACGCTGCGGGCCATGCGCATATTGCTTTCGGGCCATCATCAATGGTTCAATATTTTCACAGGCAGGTAAAAAGATTTCATATTCATTACCGTCTTTACCTTTATCGTTATATGTTGTACTGTATAAATCTGCATAAAACACACAGGGGTAGCCAGCTTCGCGAAGCAGGATCAATGTATACGCCAATGGTTTAAACCAGGCTTCTACAGGTGCTTCCAGAGCCTGCAGTGGTTGCGTGTCATGTGTATCCACAAGGGTTACGCTTAGTTCGGGTCTGGCAGCAGTAAGCGTATCATCAAAGATTTTACTAAGGTCAAAATCCCTTCCCTGTTTTGATGCATTATGAAACTTGTTTTGAAGCGGTGCATCAAAAACATTGGTTCGTCCTTCTGTTGCTTCTATATATTTCAGTAAGGAAGAAACATTATGCGGCGCCCAGAATTCAGCAACAGAAAACAAATCTGTCTTTACATCTGTGCGCATATAATCAAGCCATTCATTGTAAAATTTCGGGCTGATGTGTTTTACGGCATCCAGTCTTACACCGTCAAAATGAATGGTATCATAATACCATTTTCCCCAGTATTTTAACTGCTCACGTACGGCCTGGTTCCTGAATTCAATATCCGAGAACATTAAATAGTCATAGTTGCCGCGTTCGTCATCCACCATTTCTTCCCATCCTTCTCCATATTCATTTTGTATACTGAAGATGGCGCACTCATCCAGGTCTTTTGCATAATCAGTTCCTGAAAAACATCGGTAATTCCATACAAAATCTGAGTATTTCTTATTTCTGCCGGGAAAGGTGAATTTGGTGAAAGCTTCTATTTCAAAAGGCTCGCTGATGAACTCGTTACGGTTATCCGGGTTCACGCGTCTTACAGTTACTTTTTCTTCCTCATCGGCACCGCCCATATGATTGAGCACAATATCTGCGTAAACAGCCATGCCTTTATCATGAACCGCGTTTACGGCAGCAATGTATTCTTCTTTGTTACCATACTTTGTTTTTACAGAACCTTTTTGATCAAACTCACCCAGGTCAAAAACATCATACACATCATAACCTACCGAATAGCCGCCATTGGTACCTTTATAACCAGGCGGTAGCCAAACCGCAGTAACACCCAGGTTGGAAAGATGTTCCGCATCATCCTTTAACTTATTCCATAAACTCCCGTCTGTGGGGTAATACCAATGAAAATACTGAAAGATCAATCCGTTGCTCATATATTGAAGGCGTGTTTAATAAATTGTTTAGGTAAGTTGTGGTTAACATCTTAGCCATCGATTGTTTCAAAGGGTTTCTTAACAGCCTGTGCCGACTCCTATAAAAACAGGGCTGCCTGATAATTACGGATTGTTACCATTAACATCATTGTAAAAACAACATTCACGCATAAAAGTTGCAACCTGTTTATTTATTTCCGGATTGTTTAAAATAATAAAGCCGGTACTAGCCGGCTCATAATAAAAATCCCGGTGAAGCTGCTCTTATCCTTACTGCTGTTCTTAATCTTTTAACTGTCCTAAAAAATTTCAGCTCAGTTAAAAAATATTTTTGCGCTATAATTCTGATTTCTGTCTTTTGCTAACCGGGTGAGTATTTTCTTGCTCATCCTTTAATTACTTTGTGGAATCTGCGGTATTACTTATCTCACCTTCTGTCTAAAACAAACTTTTCTCTCCTGATAATTCCTTTATGGAAAAACTGTTAAGCAACTTGATTTTAAGATATGCGTAGAGCATTTCGTTCAGGTATTGCTGCAGTAAATTCCTGACCTCGCTCATAATTTCAAAGTCGTTCAGCAACATTCTGAATGCCTGTGTTGTCTTCTTTTCAAAATGCATAGCACATTCAAACGGGTCTGTAAACATCACCGTTTCACTTTCTTCCGTTTGCGCAGAATGCAGGTCGTTCAAGGGAAACACCATTGCCAGCATACTCATTTGTTTCTTTATACCTTGTTCACATGGTGAGGTTTCCGCCACAAAAGTAAGAATGCTCCTTCGCAGATATTTATCACCCATTTGCATTGCAACACCTTCCATACTCGACCTTGCGGCTGCGATCACTGTTCTTAAAGATTCCAGTCTTGTATAAGTATACCTTATCTGCCTCTTTTCACCGCGGGTAATTTCATTGTGTATCATAGCAAGCATTTAACTGATAAGTGCATCAATTTTAATGCCTGTGCTATTAAAAAATTTTGTTATGCTTTTTGTATGATGGCAAGTAATAAGGAAATGACTGCCAGTACAATAAGTACATGAATAAGACCGGTGGCGCTATAGGCGAAAACACCAAGCAACCAGCCAATTACAAGGATTACAGCAATGATATAAAGGATGGATCTCATAAAGGTGTATTTAAAATGATGGAATGCTTATTAAAGGGCGCACAAATCAATAAGATAGGGTACTTCATCATAATAAGATTTCAGGTGGCTCCAGGTAGTATCACCGGAAAACAATACAATCTGCCACAAACCTGCTGATGATTTTATTGCGGTAAACATATGTCTCCTGTTTGCGTGATATATCTCATACACTTCATAATCGCCTGATAAATATTTATGGTATGCAAAAGCATGTTTCTGAGACTCTATGTACAGCCAGTTGAGCGGCTTATACTCATCAAAGTTGTATTTAAAATAGGGCATCAGCCGTTTGCCGGTTTCGTCTGCCAGGCTGGTAAAACCAAGGTCCTGCTCCATCCAGTTACCTGTTTCCACATCGTTGTAGAATACATTCTCATATCCATCTTCAAACTTCACATGAGCCATCAGGTGCACCGGGTGATCCAATATGGAAAAGCTGGCCACACAAACATCTTCATCAACCTTAAGAAAAATGATATTCTCCATAGTCAACATATTTTTTGCTTTCAACCTGTCTCTGCCAATAAAAATTTTGTGCCATTTTTTTAAAGGGTGATCCTTTTATGTTCAGACAGGATGTCCATCAGGATTTTTTCTTCACCGGTAAGACCAGCCTTGTTATCGTCTCTTTCAATCTGATCAAGCCTGCTGATATATTTTTCCAGGCTTTTATTTTCGTACATGGAAATAATGGACGGATGCACATAATACTTTTTGCAAACAGTGCGTGTATTTCCCAATTGAACAGATACATTGTCCAGGGCCTGCACCACTTTTTTCTTTGCTTCGCTGTCTGTTTCAAAAAAACCGAGTTCTTTAAATGCCAGCAGAGCATGTACACTACCGGCCCAGGTACGAAAATCCTTGGCGGTAAAATCACCACCGCTAATATCCCGGATATAGTTATTTACCATTCCGGAGTCAATGGTCTTATGGTTGCGCTGTTCGTCATAATATTGAAAGAGTTCCTTTCCTGGTATGTCCCGGCACTGTTGAATAATTTTTGAAAGTCTTCTACTTGAAAGACGAATGCTGTGTTCTATACCTTTCTTTCCTTTAAACTCAAACTGCATGTTGCTTCCATTAATCTTAACATGCCTGTCTTTTAAGGTAGTGAGGCCATAAGAACCATAAAGCTTTTCATACATATTATTACCTACGCGAATATTGGTTCGCTCCATAAGACTTACTACGGCAGCCAATACTTTTTCCTGCGGCAGACCTGGTAAGGACAAATGCTTTTCAATCTGCAGACGTATAGCGGGTAATGCCTGGCCAAAATCGTGAAGACGAAAGAATTTTGTTTGATTACGCAATTCATTCCACAAAGGATGATAGCGATACTGTTTGCGGTTTTTAACATCAAGCCCGGTTACCTGCAGATGGCCGTTGGGTAAATTACAGATCCATACCTGTTCCCATGCAGGAGGAATTACAAGCGCCTTAATACGGCTGAGCAGTTCTTTACTACGCACTTTGCGATGGTTGAAAATATATTCAACCACCTTTCCTTTTTTAATACGCTGTACTCCCGGCTGAGAATCACTCACATAAATCAGGTTCACTGCTTTTGCTGTTTTTTCTGCGTCATGAAGCAGGCGTTTTACCTGCTGTTTCGGAATACTTACCTGCACTTGATTGTTACTGTCCATTCGCGGATCCCTGCAAGCTTTTATCGGCTGGCTGTTAGCAGTAATGAAATAATTATGCCCGGCATCATACAAATACAAACACTTACCAGGTGAATATAAAACGGTGACTTAGATGTATTTTTTGAGGAAAAAAATCTACAAGGTGTGTTAGAATAGCAGTACGGCAAAGATGATGAAAATAAAAAAGGACAGCATGAAAATGCTATCCCTTGTTATGATTTATTAACCCCCAAGTTAATATGACGTAAAGTTAATTTTAATAAATGTTATAAAAAAGTAATAGTCAGAAATACATTTAAATTTACATGAGCGGTAAACAAAAAGGGCTGCATAAAAATGCGGCCCCGTTCTAATCCAATATCCTATGAAAAACCTGAACAGTAAAATGCAACTGGCAGGCCAAGTCAAAATATATTGATAATCAACATTTTATATTTTTATATTTCCATTTTTGAGAAAATCAGTTCCCAAAAAGAAACCGGAAATAAATGGAAGTAGTTACACTTAAATTTGGATTAAACCTGCTGCCGCATCTGGAAAACGCTACTTAACAGGTACAAATCGTACTGCGTAACCTCCACCGGTAACAAGTTTTGCCTGTAAAACAGCCTTACCTGAAACCGTTTGCTTTAACCTTGAGGTATGTTTTGGATTGGTGGATGCATCTGCAGCATCTGCATAAATTTCTGCTGTATAGCTGCCCTTACCCAGGAAACTGAGCGGGATAGACAAACTGTGTTCATTCCAGTTGGTGATGCTTCCCAAATACCATTCATTCCCTTTTCTGCGTGCAACCGTGATGTATTCTCCGGGAATGCCGTTCACCACTTTTATTTCATCCCAGCTTGCCGGTATCTTTTTAATAAACTCAAAATCCGGCTGCCCTTCATATGCTTCGGGATAATCTGAGACCATTTCAAATTGCGCCTGGTAAACTGCATACAATGCAAGATGATGTGCCCGGGTGCCCATTACCATCGGAGCTTTATCGCGGGCCACAAAAGCTTCCCTGGTAACATTGTTAAATCCACCGGGCGTAAAATCCATCGGGCCGGTAAGCATACGGGTAAAAGCCAGCATTACGCGATTTTCCGGGTTGTCCCTTGTACCACCTTTGGATTGCTCCATACCGAGTATAGCTTCATAGTTCATTACGTTGGGATAAGTTCTCTCCAGTCCAAAAGGTTTCGTGCAGCCATGAAAGTCGATCATCAGGTGATGTGCTGCGGCCGTTTTGGCTGTTTCGTAATAAAAGTCAATTCCCTCCTGGTCGTCACGTTCAATAAAGTCAATTTTTACACCTGCCACACCCCATTGTTCATATAGTGAAAAAGCTTCCTTTGCCTGCTTTGCCACATAACCTCCATATAGCCAAACCCACACTTTCACGTTCTTTGCTGCTGCGTATTTTACAAGTTCCGGTAAGTCTACCTTTCCATTCATTTTAGTGATGTCTTTGCCCGTCCAGCCGGCATCAACCAACATATACTCCAATCCGCTTTTTGCTGCAAAATCAACATAGCGTTTCATATTATCTGTAGTAAAAGCAGACTCCCCGTTTTTATCCAGGCTGCCGCTCCACCAATCCCAGGAGGCTTTTCCGGGTTTTATCCATTGCAGGTCCTGTGTTTCAGGCGCAGGGCTCAGGCTCATTACAGCATTCGATTCCAGCAACCTGCCCGGTTGTTCACCTACCATAATAATACGCCAGGCAGAATGCAAAGCCCCTTTACCAATCACCGCCATACCACTGCTGTCTAATCTTGGTGATAACCTGGATAGCATGGTATGGCCTGACCATCCTCCACCCGGATTAGTGAGATACATAGAGCTATAATGCAACAGGTCTGTTTCTGCAATAGCCAGCCAGCCAACACCGGGAACTTCAGCCATCATGGGAAGACCAATCAATACAGAACTTTTAACACCACCCTGGTTGGAGAATGCCGTTACGGGAAGTTTTAAATATTCGCTTTCATACATGGATTTATAATGAGGCAGTACCTGGGCGTAAGTAGTGGCATCTGCGGCAAAATGAAATTCAGTATTCTCATTAGTAAGCTGGTAACCATCTTTTGTTGTTTCCTGTTCAGGTACAACATAGCGAAACGCTACAGCATCATTATAAGCCCTTGCTTCAATGGTGAGTTTTCTTTTAGGCGTACTGTTTTCTTCAACTTCCAGTTGCAGCGAATTGTATTGATCATGAACAGAAGATGCTTTACCAACAACCAACGTATAGTTCTCTTGTGAAGCTTCAGTTTTTGAATTAACAATATGCACATTGGCCCCAAGGGCATCGAATCCTTGAATGGCAAGACTTAATGCGGAAGGTTTTAGTAGCTGCTTACCATTAAACATCACTTCATATACCAACTGGTCTGCTGCTTCTTTTTTATCCGGCAAACCGGTCTTAAAACTAATTTTCAGTTTTTTGTCAGGAGAACTTATTGCTGATGTCTTTTCCTGGCTTTGTACATGCGTAATAGTTGAAGCAACAAGCATAACGGGCAATGCAATATTGCAGAGCAAACGGGGGAGTGTTTTAATCATACGGGAAGCCTTAAAATGTGTTAGGTGAATAAGAGTAACTAATATAGCGGATAATTTGCCAGGGATAAATTACTTCTGCAAAAGTTTGTGCTAATTCGGTGTAATCTCATCTTTATACGGGCCATTTTTAATGACGATCTCACAGAAATAAAATTTATAGTAGTCCTTTTTGCATTTCCAAACGTCTTGTACGCGATCAACTATCACAACATGAAAATTACCGCTCTCCTTGTATTGTTATTGACCTGCACGCTCTGCGTTAATGCACAGACCAAAAGTAAAACAGTAACTAAACAAAACTATGTTACCAGCCGGGCACCGCTTCGCCAGAATGCGTATATCGAACTGCCGCTTGGCGCCATTAAACCGCAAGGCTGGCTGAAGGAAATGCTAGTAAGGCAAAAGAACGGCGCTACCGGTAACCTGGATAAACTATATCCGCTGGTAATGAATGAACGTAACGGATGGCTGGGCGGTGATGGTGATCAATGGGAGCGTGGCCCTTATTGGATTGATGGTCTTCTGCCACTCGCTTATATACTGGATGATAAAGCACTGATTGAAAAAACAAAACCCTGGGTGGAGTGGGCGATCAACAGCCAGCAACCGGATGGCTATTTCGGCCCTTCAAAAGATTACAGCGGGGAACCGGGTTTACAAAGAGACAACAGCCGCGACTGGTGGCCCAAAATGGTGGTGCTGAAAGTATTGCAACAGTACTATTCCGCCACCGGCGATAAACGGGTTATTCAATTAATGACCAACTATTTTAAGTACCAGTTAAAGGAACTGCCTTCCAAACCACTTGATCACTGGACATTCTGGGCACGCTATCGTGCAGGAGATAACCTTGCAGTGGTATACTGGTTATATAATATTACTGGTGATCAATTCCTGCTTCAACTGGGCGACCTTCTACACAAACAAACGTTCGACTTTACGGATGCTTTTTTGAATACGAATATGCTGGCTACCTCGGGCAGTATTCATTGCGTAAACCTTGCACAGGGCATAAAAGAACCCATCATCTATTACCAGCATCATCCTGAAAAAAAATACCTGGATGCAACAAAAAAAGGCTTTGACGACATTCGTAAGTATGATGGCCTTGCACATGGTTTATATGGTGGCGATGAGGCATTGCATGGCAATAATCCTACACAAGGTTCTGAGCTTTGTTCTGCAGTGGAGATGATGTTTTCTTTAGAGAATATGCTTGGTATTACCGGCAATACAGATTTTGCAGACAGGCTTGAAAAAATTGCCTTTAATGCATTGCCTACACAGGCCTCGGATGATTACCTGAGCCGCCAGTATTTTCAGCAGGCGAACCAAGTGATGATTACACGCCACTTCCGCAATTTTGATGTAAACCATGGCGGCACCGATGTTTGCTATGGTTTGCTTTCCGGCTATCCATGCTGCACCTCCAATATGCACCAGGGCTGGCCAAAGTTCACGCAAAATCTTTGGTACGCCACTCCGGATAAGGGTGTAGCAGCATTGGTATATTCACCCAGTGAAGTAAAGTTGAAAGTGGCCAATGGTGAGGAGGTGTCTTTTAAAGAAGAAACCAGTTATCCTTTTGAGGAGACTGTTAAATTCACGCTTTCTTCCGGCAATAATAAGCCCTTGAATTTTCCTTTTCATCTCCGTATTCCGGGATGGTGTAACAAAGGCGCTGTGAAAGTAAACGGGAAAGCATATGCAGAAGCAGGCAGCGGACAGATCATAAAAATCAGCAGGGCCTGGACAAGTGGTGATGTGGTTGAACTCACTTTACCCATGCATATCTTTAAAAATACCTGGTATGAAAATTCTGTTTCCATTGAACGCGGCCCTGTAACCTATGCACTTAAAATTGGTGAAGAAACCAAAAAGGTCCAGAACGATAAAGACCCGATTGATTATGGTGACAGCTATCTTGAAATAAGACCAACCACCCCGTGGAATTACGGGTTGATTGCTACAAAGGACGACCAACTGGAGCAGGAATACAAGATTGAAAAAAATGCACCATTGTCTGATTATCCCTGGAATCCCGAAAGCGCTCCGCTGATTATAAAAACGAAAGCAAAGCGCATCCCGTCATGGCAATTGTATAATGAAATGGCCGGGCCAATACCGTACAGCAGAATTTATAACATGGAGGCTTCAAAAGATGAGGAAGAGGTTGTACTGATTCCGTACGGATGTTCTAACCTGCGTATTTCCCAATTCCCGGTGATCAATAAATAATAAACATAGCAAGTTTTATGTAAAGGCTGTATTTAACGAAAGTTGATACAGCCTTTTTATTGTACGTTCGGGTCCTGGTCGCCATTATCAATCGGCTTTGTCCATAACCGGTATTCATACCATAGAAATAAGCCAAGGCTTATAATAAACCACAGGTAGAAAAGAATGTTGCCCGGCTTCACTTTCGATTCAATAAAAGCATAGCCATACATAATACCGAAAGTGGTATTGCTGGCCATCCAGAACAGCCCTACAGATAAGGTCATTACAATCCTTCGCAAGTATTCTCTAACGCCGGGTTCCATCAGGTAAAGTTAGGGGATCATGATGGCTTCACCGGGTGTGCAGGATGAGAATCCGTCAACAGTATATGGCTACGCTGTTGTGTGAGATGTGAAACCACAGATGTGAGCACAGAATTCGTTCAGCTAATCTTAATTCCCGTAAGCGAAGTAAATCCTTGTTGTCTTTCTAATCTAAAATAAAAAGCCCCCGCATAAACGGAGGCTTCTTTTATGATAAACACTTCAATTAAATTAACATGCGAAGTGGCTCTTCCAGCAGGCCTTTCAGCGTTTGCAGGAAGGCTGCGCCGGTTGCTCCGTCTACCACGCGGTGATCACAGCTTAAAGTAACCTTCATCACATTGCCGGGAACAATTTGTCCGTTCTTTACCACCGGTTCCTGTGAAATGCCACCTACTGCCAGGATGCATGCATCCGGTGGGTTAATAATAGCAGTAAACTGATCTATACCAAACATACCCAGGTTAGAAATGGTAAAGGTGCTTCCTTCCCAATCTGCCGGCTGCAGTTTTTTATCTTTTGCTTTTTGCGCATACTCTTTCACTTCAGTCGTAATCTGGCTTAAAGGTTTGGTATCTGCAAAACGCACTACAGGTACCAGCAGGCCTTCTTCCACAGCAACCGCCACGCCTATATTTACGTGATGGTTGAAACGGATCTTATCTCCCAGCCAGCTACTGTTTACTTTAGGATGTTGCTTCAGCGCTACTGCCGTTGCTTTTAGCACCAGGTCGTTAAAGCTGATCTTTACCTTGCTTACTTCATTGAGTTTTGCACGGGCTGCTACGCAGGCATCCATATCAATACTCATGGTAAGATAGAAATGCGGAGCAGTAAACAGGCTCTCACTCAGGCGACGCGCAATGGTTTTACGCATTTGTGAAACGGGAACCTCATCAAAGCTTACCTGGCCTGCAGGTGCAGCCGGAGCTGTTGATGCAGCAGTTGCCGGTTTGGCGGCTTCCGGTGCGGGGGCTGGTTTATAATTGTCTACATCATTTTTTACGATCCTGCCATTATCTCCACTGCCTTTTACATATTTCAGATCAACACCTTTTTCTTCGGCAATCTTTTTCGCCAGCGGTGAAGCAATGATCCTGCCTTCATTCACTACCTGTTGAGCCGCGGGTGCAGCAGCAGGTGTTGCAGGTACAGCTTCTGCAGGTTTACTTTCGGTTTTAGGAGCTTCAGCAGCAGGGGCAGGAGCTGAAGCCGCCTGGCCACCGCCTTTTAATGCATTAAGAACCGCATTTATATCAAAACCTTCTTTTCCTATAATACAAAGAAGGTCGTTTACCTGGATCTTTTCACCTTCTTTAGCGCCCTGGTACAACAAGGTTCCTTCTTTATAGCTTTCCAACTCCATGGTTGCCTTGTCGGTTTCAATTTCTGCCAGCACTTCACCTTTCTTCACCGCGTCACCCACTTTTTTGTTCCAGGAAGCAATTACGCCTTCTGTCATGGTATCGCTCAAACGTGGCATCAATACCACTTCTTCCATTTTTGAAACATCAACAGTACTACCTGACGCTGCTGGTGCAGCGGCCGCTTCTGCCGGTTTTGCTTCCGCAGGTTTTGCTTCTTCTTTTGGTGCTTCCTCTTTCTTTTCTTCTTTAGGGGCTTCAGCTGTGGCCGCGCCATTGCCGCCACCATGTTGTGCTACAAGTGCGCTTACATCTTCACCAGCCTTACCAATAATAGCAAGCAGGTCGTTCACCTGTAATTTGCCGCCATTATCAGCGCCCAGATGCAGCAAAGTGCCTTCCTGGTAGCTTTCCAGTTCCATGGTTGCTTTATCTGTTTCAATTTCAGCAAGCAAATCGCCTTTTTTAACAGCATCGCCAACTTTTTTGTGCCATGCGGCAATCACGCCTTCTGTCATGGTGTCGCTTAATCTGGGCATTAAAATCACTTCGGCCATAAATCAATATCTTGTTATGATGATGAATTATTTAAGGTGGCAGGCAACAGAATACGTATGAGGCATTTGTTGCGTCGCACTACGTTCATCGGCACCAATACTATGATGCTGAAAATTGCGCCGTGAAATTACAGTAAAAAAGGTAATTGAGTTAATACCGCCAAAAAACCTTTGGAAAAGAAAACCCGGGGCTGTTTTTACTCCTGCGTGAACGGGCTATAATGGGTAAAAATTATACATTCTCCATTGTAAACAGGCCAAACCAACAACCCGGAGCCTGTGATTTGGCTAATTGCGCGTACCGTTTTGCCAAATGGCAGGCCGGCGAAGCGGAAAATATTCTGAGCTTCTTTTCAACAACAAAGAAAATTCAGCCTGGTCTTCAAACTTTGCAGCCGGAGTTTTCCATCCTCCCTGCATTATTATATTTCCAGTTCAATCTTCCGGTTCTGCAAAAAGCACAGGTCGCTAACCAGGCATTCTTCAATATTTTCACGGTATAAAATTCCTGCTTCAGCACTTAAGATGTCCAGCCGGACGTTTTCACAGCCAGCTCCGGAAACAGTTGCTGGTACTTTTGAATCATCATTTAAAATTCAAAAGATATGCAACAGATAAAAATATCGGCGATATGCGCAGCAATGGTTCTGTTTTTTTCAACAACGACAGTTATCAGCCGGTGTGCTGCATCAAACAAAATGCAATTGCCTGAAGGCAGCGGCTTTGCGGTGCTTGAATTATTTACTTCGGAAGGTTGCTCAAGCTGTCCGCCGGCAGATGAACTCCTGGCCCGCATTCAGGAAGAAGCCGGCGATAAACCTGTTTACCTGCTTTCTTATCATGTGGATTACTGGAACAGGCTTGGATGGAAAGATGGATTTAGTAACTCAACATTCTCAAACCGGCAATATGAATACAGCCAGCGGTTAAATGAACAGGTATATACGCCGCAGCTTATCATCAACGGACAGGCAGCCTGTGTAGGTTCTAATGAGGAAGATGTTCGCAGCGGCATCTCTGCAGCGTTACAAAAACATCCGCCTGTAGTTTTAAATATCACCGGTAAGCAACAGGCTGATCAGCTACAGGTAAATTATGAAGCAGGAGGTATGATCGGGCATAGTGAGCTGGTACTTGCGATTGTACAAAAACATGCGATAAGCCAGGTAAAAAGTGGAGAGAATGAAGGGCGTACATTATCGCACGCACAGATTGTGAATAGCCTTTATAAGCTTAGCCTGGACAAGACCTCTAAGGGAGTAACGCAGGTTCGCATACCGCCTGCATTCAACACGAAAGATTGGGAAGCGATTGCGATGGTACAGGAAAAACAGACAGGAAAGATTACTGCTGTAAGCCGCATTGCGATTGACCCGCTGCTGTAAATAAGGTTACGCAGTAATGGCTACAAAAGACAAAGCATTGAAACCAGGCATAAGGTATGCGATGTGGTTCATACATCTTAACCGGATACTGTAGTAAAACACATTATGGAAGCGTGGAAGTAAAGTAAAATAATATATGATCAAAGCATATACGCGACTGGTTCATAGTTTTTTAGTTCAGAAAAAATTGGGGAGAACTAATTATTTCCGGTTAGTGGCCAGGATACAAACTGATATGAAATCATTTCTATAAAAATCTCAGGTTAAAAGGGTAGATCAATTAGCAGAAGGTGAAGCAACCTGTAAAACAAAATTGCAGAACCCCGCGCAGGATATAATAATCCACAAGCGGGCTCCTCCTGAAATTAAAGAATGCTTAGCGATTTGCTTCAGCTTAAAACCAGCTTTAAAAGAACACAAATAGCGATTAAGGAATGCCGGAATGTTTTTGTATGAAGGCTGGCCGGACCATCTTTGTGTCATCAAAGTAAGGCGGATATCCAATATCGAAAAACCAATAAATAGTCAGCAGCACCGCCAATAACCCCCAAAGAAAAGTTCCAATAGTTCTATGAAGGGCCGGATGCAAATTCGGCTTTTTCGTTCACCTGCAGTATCCTCTTCCCTATTCTGGGAAATCATCAGTTTAGAATCTTTAGAAAAGCAGCAATCTCTCTTTTTTCTTAAACATATGCATCCTATATAACCAAATATGCAGGTGTGATAAATCACACGCCAATAATTGAAAAACACATTTTTATCGTACACAGATTCCCGCAATTTTGTAACTGTTACTCACAAGCAACTGATGTAACAAATTACTATTTCATTGGGGGTTATATGCTGACAATAAACGGGGGTTTTCCAATCCCCGTTTTGTATTTATCTGGGGCGATGATTTGCACAGTTTGAAAAGCCAGCCAAAGCATCTATTTAGTTAGTAATGGTAAATACGCCTTATAGTTTTGAAGTAGGCAGCAGAGCCAAAAGGGAGCCGGGGCCCCCTTTTTACATTATCTACAGGTCTATTTCAATCGCTCCGGTTTCCGGGTTAACAGAGATTTTTTGCGGCATTCCATTAAGCTTAACTGCGAAATTTGCAAAGTTTAGTTCAATGGGTTTATGAATTACCGGCGTTGATTTAGCTTGTTTAGGAACCACTAAGGCCGGGGCAGGATAGTATTCCTGTGGCGCGTTGTGTTCAATTGGTGCGATTACTTCCTGCGACTTTGCCTTTGGTTTACGACCGCGTTTCTTACCTGTAGAAACCGGTTTGGGTGCAGCCGTTGTTTCTGCAGATGCCGCGAGTTTTTTCTTTAAAGCGTAACGCTTGTCATACACCGCCTGCTTTTCCATTTTATACTTTTTCATTACTGCAGCCGTATCAAGAGTTAAAACATCCTGTTCAAACTGCGCTGAATCCTTTGTAGTAGCTTTTGCCATGAGCAAAAAAATTTGTTTTGTGAAATAATAACTACGAAACTTTAAGGGCTCAGGTTTATTAAAGATCAATCTCGATCAATGTTTTGTCTCTGGGTTCACGGAAATCTTTTTTGAACGCCATTCAACTTAACGGAAAAATTATCGAAATTGATTTCAATAGGTTGATAGATTACTGCTATATATTGTAATGGTTGGTTGTTTTCTGGGAATCCGTTACCTGTTTCATTCGTTATGTTTACCATACATCTGTTTTAAAGCTGCCGAAGATAAAGGTTGTAATGTAACGAGTTGAAATTTAGTTTCAGAGATACGTTGATTAGGATATGAAGACGAAACAGATGCCTGAAGATATACTATATTTCTTGTTATTGCAATAGCGATGCATCGAAAAAGTGTTTGTTTATAACATAAACACTTGTGCCGCTATAGTTTTTCATAACTATCAATAAGAGGAAAAAGTAACCTGTCTAAAAACAGAGGGCAGCAACTATAGCCAACTGTTTATGAGAATTCGCTATTTAAAATTTCTAAATCAAAGTTGTGCCCATCTTCTACGAGCACCCGGTAAAAGTTTGTTTTGAAAATTGGTTTAATAATTTTTTGTTTGACTTAATGTTGATGATTTATTGCCTTTTCTAATGTATCCAAAATCTGTGATAGCTCTATATCGAAATGCAAATCCTTTTAAAATGTATCAACTTATTTCGAGATAATTATTCTTTCAATTATTTGTTTTAGCGGCTTATATTAGACCTCAAAAATTTAAACTCATTCAGATACTTATAGCAATATAAAAATCAATGATACGATACATATTTACGTTTTGCCTGGCAATTGCTTCTCTTCAACTGAACGCACAAATAAAGATCGAGGATGCAAAGTGCAATGACAAACACAATCCCGTAGGAATTCCGGAAAACAATATTTATTTTAATTGGGAGTTGTCGTCGTCAGAAAATAATCAATCACAAACAGCTTATCAATTAGTCATAGCATCGACCAAAGAAAAATTAGCCGCGCAAAATTTTGATGTGTATAACAGCGGAAAGTTGAATAGTGATGCCAGCGTGATGGTAAACTCTAAGGGTAGGCAATTACAAAGTGCCACAACTTATTTCTGGAAAGTAAAGGTTTGGGATAAGCATGGCAAACCCTCGCCCTGGAGCACTATCCGGCAATTCACGACAGCACTCAAAGAAACAGAATGGTCCGATGCAAAATGGATTGCTTATGAAAACTTGCCCGATTCGATGGTTCTGGCGCCGGGAGCAGAAGATATAAATAGCACCGGTAACCGATGTATTCAACGGATGGCCGCACCTTATTTCAGAAAAACTTTTTCGGTAGGAAAAAAAGTAAAGCAGGCGCTCGTATTTGTCACCGGTGTTGGTCAATATGAAATGGAAGTAAACGGTAAAAAAGTTGGCAACAGTTTTTTGTCGCCGGGCTGGACTTACTATAACAAAACAATTTTGTATAACACTTACGACATCACGGGTATGTTGCAGCAACAGAGCAATGCTGTTGGCGTAACTGTGGGCAATGGATTTTATTATGTGAATAAGGAAAGGTATGTGAAACTGCTGGTTGCTTTCGGTGCACCAAAAATGATATGCAAGATAATTGTGCGTTATACTGATGGAAGTATTGCGACCATTGTGACCGATGATAGCTGGAAAACAACTGCATCTCCCATTGTATTCAACAGCATATATGGCGGCGAGGATTATGACGCCACAAAGGAGCAAAAAGGCTGGAGCACAGGCAACTTTAATGACAGTGAATGGAGCAAGGCCAAAATTGCCGCTATCCCTTCAAATACAAAGCTGTATCCGGAAACAGACTATCCGATAGCGGTGATGGACACGATCCGGGCAAAAAAAATAGCACCTGTTGGTGATGGTTATCTCTATGATTTTGGACAAAATGCTTCCGGTATCATTTCATTGAGAATAAAAGGACACAGGGGTGATACAATTAAAATGGTTCCTGCGGAGTTGATTGATTCTGCTAATCTCCCCAATCAGAATGCGACGGGCAAACCTTACTATTTTACTTATATCGTAAAAGGAGATGGCGTTGAAACGTGGCAACCCCGGTTTAGTTATTATGGCTTTCGTTATGTATGGGTAAAAGGTGCTGCTCCTTCAAAAGGATCGTCGCACAACCAGGCTCAACTATTACAACTGGATTTTTTACATACCCGAAACAGCACTTCAACAACCGGATCTTTTGAATGCAACAATCAACTGTTTAATAAGATTTATACACTGATTAATTGGGCGGTCAAAAGCAATCTTCAAAGCGTGGTTACAGATTGTCCTCACCGTGAAAAGCTTGGGTGGATGGAACAGACCTATCTTATGGGAAATTCCATTCAGTATAATTTCAATATCCAGTTATTATACCGTCAACTGGTACATGATATGATGGATGCGCAGTTAAATAACGGACTTGTGCCAGATATAGCGCCGGAGTATGTGGTTTTTCAGGGTGGCTTCAGAGATTCGCCGGAATGGGGCAGTGCTTCCGTGATACTGCCATGGCTGTTGTATAAATGGTATGGAGATACTTCCACGATGCAGGATGCCTACACAATGATGAAAAAATATGTTGGTTATCTTGAAAGCAAGTCCGATGGACATATTTTATCACATGGATTGGGCGATTGGTATGATTATGGGCCGAAGTTTCCTGGTGAGGCACAGCTCACCCCTAAAACTTTAACAGCGACAAGTATCTACTATTATGACGTGGTATTGTTTAGTAAAATGGCAACCGTACTCCATCAGTCTGATGACGCAAGTCTTTTTGAAAAGCAGGCCATTGCCATTAAAGAAGCTTTCAACAAAAAGTTTTACAATGATTCATCGAAAGTTTATGCTACGGGAAGTCAAACAGCAATGGCAATGCCGCTGGCTGTTGGTTTGGCTGATATTGATAATACAAAAGCGATCTTTAAAAACCTGACGGATAGTATTTACAAAAACAATAAAGCGCTGACTGCCGGGGATATCGGATTCCATTTTTTGGTAGAAGCGCTGGACAAAGGTGGCGCATCACGGCTTATTTATGATATGAACAACCGGGATGATGTTGCTGGGTACGGTTATCAGTTAAAAAAAGGCGCTACCGCTTTAACGGAAAGCTGGCAGGGCTTGGCTGAAGTGTCTAATAATCATCTCATGCTTGGCCATATAATGGAATGGTTTTACAGTGGCCTGTCCGGGATAGCGCAGGAAGAAAATTCTGTCGCTTTTAAACACCTTAAAATAAGACCGCAGCCCGTAGGTGATATCACATCGGCAAAAGGTATGTACCATAGCCCTTACGGAAGTATCATCACCAGTTGGAAAAAGAACAACAGGTATTTTTCATTGCAGGTGAGTGTTCCTGTGAATACTACTGCCACCGTGTACTTGCCTGCTACGGCAGCATCGGAGCTTTATAAAAATCATGTTCAATTAACAAAGAATAGTTACGTTTTAAAAAATGAAACGGCTGTTGTAAACATTGGCTCCGGTGAGTATATGTTTGAGGTAAAATAAATGGTTGCGGATAATGCTGGTTTAATTCCAAAGGCTCCTAAAGCCGCCTGGATATATTTCGTTTGATGTACGATAAGATTTATATGATGGATAAATACGTAAAAGATTAGATAGTTATGTAGTTTTGCAAAACCCTGAGCTGTATGCTTTTGGTAATTTTTTGAAAGAAGGATCTGGCTGTGATCAATTGCTACTGACGTAAAAAAAGTTCCTTTATTTATACGAACCTTGTTATTGGCAAATGCTCACATTACAGCCGGATAACCCTGATAACCGCGAGAAGAAATGTTTAGAGCTGCATTTGTTGTTTGTTTGGTAATATCTACGTTACAATCCATAGAAGCCCAGTCAGACTGGACGCTGAAGACCAATAAGGAGGGCATTGAAGTATTTGTAAAAGATATGGAAGGTTCCAAACTAAAGGCCATCCGGGTGAAATGTACCTTGCCCGCAACGGCATCCCAACTTGTGGCCGTGGTTTTTGATGTGAATACCGGGGCAGAATGGATGTACAGCACAAAATCCAGCTCACTGTTAAAGCAGGTATCGCCGGCAGAATTATATTACTATGCAGAAGTGAGCGTTCCCTGGCCGGCCAGTAACCGGGATTTCATCGCCCACCTGATTGCCACGCAGGACCCTGTTTCTAAAGTGGTCACGATTGACGGGCCTACCGTTCCGGACTATGTGCCGGTTAAAAAAAGCATTGTGCGCATTCATCATTCACGCGGAAAATGGGTGATCACACCGGCAGCGAATAATACCATCCAGATTGATTATACGCTGGAAGTAGACCCAGGCGGCTCTATTCCTGCCTGGTTGATCAATCTCTTTGCAACAAAAGGCCCTTTCGAAACATTCAAAAACCTTAAAAAGCAAATTAAGAAACCAGCCTATGCAAATATTCACCTTCCCTTTATTATAGAATAATCATTAGGGCAAACACCTCTCCCTGCATATTTTTTTATCCTCCCTGCTCTCTGTAATTTCACGCCCCCATGTCAATCACACATCCACATATTCAACGGCTTCTTGAGTGCATAGAGCTTGAAGAAAAGGAACAGGTAAAACGGTACAGTCTTGATCAGCAGCATACCCTTAAAACATTAAAGGCGGAAGGGCTGGCGCTTCACCCAATTACCGTTACCCGTAAAAACTTTGGTTATGCTGATTACCCGGAGATCAGTTTCAGGCTGGGTTACCCTGCGGAAACAGGTCTGTTTAAAGACAGCGCAGCTATTGAGTGTTTTTATACCGGCGAAGAACCTGTAAAGGGTGTATTATTGAATATTGATGGCAAGGCGGGGGAATTCAGGCTTTTTGCGCCGGATTTTCCTGACTGGATAGAAGACAACGGGGTTGGCATAAAACTGGCGCCTGATCAGCATACCACGCAGATCATGAAAACGGTGCTCAAAGACCTGGAAAACAGGAAAGACATGTTTCGCCTGTTTGAGCAAATGCATGAAAAAAGGACTGATGCACTAAATACGAACATCGACAATAGTGCGGGACAGTTACCAGAATTTCACAACAAGCATCTCAACCATAGCCAGCAATTAGCCGTTGCGGCTGTATTGCAGGATGAGCAAATAATCATTGTACACGGCCCTCCCGGCACTGGCAAAACCACTACGCTTATTGAAGCAATCCTGCAGCTAACGCTGACTGAAGAAAAAGTGCTGGTAACGGCTCCATCGAATGCCGCAGTGGACAATATTGCAAAAGGATTGATACGTAATGGCATCCGTATACTCAGGGTGGGTAATTCCGGCAAAGCCGACAATGAAATCTTTCCTTACACACCCGAAGGACGCCTGAACAACAGCAAACAACAGAAAGAAATAAAAGACCTTAAAATAAAGGCCGAGCAATTTAGAAAGATGGCCCTCAAATACAAAAGAAATTTTGGCCGTGCCGAAAGGGAACAGCGTAACCTCCTTTTGAAAGAAGTGAAAACGATAAGGGCTGAGATAAAAAAAATACAGGCTTACAATGAAGCAGGCCTGTATGAGGAAGCACAGGTAATTCTTGGAACACCTATTGGTTTATATGATGCCAAAATAGCCCGCCAAAACTTTAACACGCTGGTAATGGATGAAGCCGGCCAGTGTATTGAGCCGCTGGCCTGGTGTGTCTTTCCAATGGCCGGTAAATACGTACTGGCGGGCGATCATTTGCAGTTACCGCCAACTGTATTAAGCGATGCTGCGGCACGGCTCGGTTACAATCAGTCTATCCTGGAAATTGCGATTGGCTCATTCAAAAAAGTTCACTTATTGAATACCCAGTACCGTATGCGCCAGGCGATTGCCGGTTTTTCCGGTAACTATTTTTACAATGGGTTATTGCTTTCTGCACCGCATCTTGCTAACCAGGGAAACCATATCAGTTTTATAGATACAGCAGGTTCCGGATATAACGAAATGCAGGGAAATGATGGTATAAGCCTGCAAAATGAGGGGGAATTAAGCACTGTGCAGAAACTTCTTGATACAGAAGCACTCGATCCGGCAACAACTGTATTTATCTCTCCCTATTCAGGGCAGGTGGCGGCGGCAAAAGAACAATTACCGGCGGGTATAAGAATCAGTACCATTGATAGTTTCCAGGGGCAGGAGCAGCAGACGATCATCCTTTCCCTGGTGCGTAGTAACGATGAAGGTGAAATTGGATTTTTAAAAGACTACCGGCGCATGAACGTTGCCATTACGCGTGCCCGTGAGCAACTGTTTGTCATTGGAGACAGTGCAACTATTGGCGCCGATGCTTTCTATCATTCCTTTCTCACCTATGTAGAACAGCATGGTAATTACCGTACCGTCTGGGAGTTTGAATAAGCAGGTTACATTCCCTGCCTGGTATAACTTTGAGGAGTATTGGTAAGATTGCCATTTTCATCTACATATACCATTAACTCCTGCAGAGGTCTTCCGCTCATTGAGTGCGACCTGCGTTCCAGTTTCCTGGATTCCTTGTCCTGTCTTTTCTGAAGCTTCTTTTTTTCTTTCTCTCTTTTACCGAATGTTTCTCTTGATTTTGACATAGTCTCTTATTTAATGAAAAAATCTTTTCTTTTCGGTTATAAACAACCATGTATTGGATGACTCACCGGAAGTCCGGAATTACCTGGAGATCATTGATCTGCAACCAGGCGCTGATATAGTAAAGCCATCACAACTTTGCAGAAGTATTGGAAGAATAATGATCAAATAAGGTCAGGGAAGGTTCTTCGTGCTTACTGTAGTAATAAATATGTTATAACCGGAAGAAAAATTTCGAACCGCAAATATACATATTTTTTTCATACTGTAATAACGGTTCCTACAGTTAACCAGCAATAACCGAACTGTACAAGAACAAAAACCGGTAAATCTGCTATAATTTAACCGAATGCAATTTAGTTGCATAAACAACTTTTATTACATTTGGTTTCTAAATTGTTTGCTATGCAGGAAGCGTACATTGTTGCCGGTTATCGTACCGCAGTGGCGAAAAGCAAAAAAGGAGGTTTTCGGTTTTATCGCCCTGATGATCTTGCCGTAGAAGTAATCAAAGGCCTTGTTGCCACCATTCCTCAATTGGAAATAAGTCGGATAGATGATGTGATTGTGGGCAATGCAGTCCCTGAAGCAGAACAAGGTCTGCAGTTTGGGCGCATTATTGCCGCCAAAGCGTTGGGTATAGAAGTGCCGGGTATTACCATTAACCGTTACTGCGCCAGCGGACTGGAAAGTATTGCTACCGCCACGGCCAAAATAAGAACCGGCATGGCCGAATGTATTATTGCGGGCGGCACAGAAAGTATGAGCCTGGTACCAACGGCTGGTTGGAAAACAGTGCCCCCCTACAGCATTGCCAAAGACGAGCCGGATTATTATTTGAGCATGGGTCTTACCGCGGAAGCTGTCGCAAAGGAGTTTAAGGTGAATCGTGAAGACCAGGACGCATTTGCACTGCATTCGCACCAAAAAGCGATGGAAGCGATGCAGCACGGCCATTTTAAAAGCGGCATTCTTCCAATTAATGTAGAGCAGGTATATGTTGATGAGAAGGGCAAACGAAAGACAAAGACATTTACTGTTGATGCTGATGAGGGCGTTCGTGCAGATACCACGCTGGAGGCATTGGCAAAGCTAAAACCAGCCTTTGCACAGGGAGGAAGCGTTACAGCAGGCAATTCATCTCAAACGAGTGATGGCGCTGCTTTTGTGATTGTAATGAGCGAACGTATGGTGAATGAGCTTCAACTTAAACCGATAGGCAGGCTGGTAAATTGTGCAAGTGCCGGAGTACATCCGCGTATTATGGGTATTGGCCCGGTAGCCGCCGTTCCAAAAGTTTTGAAGCAGGCAGGTATGGGCCTGAATGATATTGATCTTATCGAACTTAATGAAGCATTTGCTTCCCAGTCTTTGGCAGTTATACGTGAGTTATCACTCAATCCCGATATTGTAAATATTAACGGCGGGGCAATTGCACTGGGGCATCCATTGGGCTGCACCGGTTGCAAGCTTACCATTCAGTTGCTTAATGATATGAAACGGCTGAATAAAAAGTATGGCATGGTAACAGCCTGCGTAGGCGGTGGCCAGGGAATTGCGGGTATTATTGAGAATATAGATTGATAATGTGAAAGATAAATAGACTGTTTTAACAATTTTCAACTCATTTAAGAGCAACTTAACAGAACAGTTAGGTTTTATAATATCCCTTTAACACAATGAAAAGAAGAGCCGCGTTTCTTCTGTGTTAGAAAAGTAATACTTAATATATTTCTCATAAGCAGTTAGTTTTGGTTGCGGCCCCTGTTTCCACAGGGGCTTATCTTTTTCTCCTAAGTGAGGTGCAGTTGTTTCAGAAGCGGCTCAAAGTAATGTTAAGTCAAGAACTTCCGAACTTTCGCTGCATGCAGGCAAAAAAATTATTTCAACCGCGGATTTTAACCCTTAAAATAGCTTTCCCTCTGAATAATCATACTGGAAAAATACTTTAAAAACAATCCGCCGATCTTAACATCCCAAAAAAAATTTGCATAAAATAAAAGTTTCCCTTTCTTTGTGTAAACGATTGCATAGTTGCAGTACAGAGTTACCATATCAGACATCGCGAAGGAGCTAAATACCACAGCAGCCACAGTTTCAAGGGCGCTGAACAACCATCCTGCCATCAGCGATGAAACCAAGCAAAAAGTTAGCGAAGCCGCGGCCCGCTTAAATTATAAGCCTAATAAAATCGCCTCCTCTTTACGTTCCGGTAAATCAAATTTCATAGGAGTAATGATACCCAGTGCGGAAATTAATTTCTTCGGGTCCGTAGTTCATGGTATAGAAAGCCAGGCCAACCTGCACGGTTATAATGTGCTTATCTATCAAACCAATGAAACAAGGGATTATGAAGTAAAAGGTATTGAAACATTTATCGGTGCACGGGTAGACGGCATCCTGGCTTCTATTGCCAAGGAAACGCTGGACTATTCCCATTTCCTGGAAATGAAAAACCGGGGTGTTCCTATCGTTTTCTTTGACCGTGCCAATGACGACCTGGGCATTTCCTCCGTTGTTGTTGATGACTACCAGGGCGGTTATCTTGCCACGGAACATCTTATTAAACAAGGCTATAAAAAGATCGCCCATATTTCAGGGCAACAACATATCAAAATATTTAATGACCGCCTCAAAGGATATATGGCGGCGCTGAAAGCCTACCAGGTTCCTGTGGATTTCGAACTGGTTTGTGTGGGCGACGTATCGATAGAAGCAGGCAAAACCGCTATCAGCTACTTTTTTGAGAAAGAAGAGAAGCCCGATGCTGTTTTTGCGGTGGAAGATTTTACCGCGCTTGGCGCCATCAAAGCTTTGAAAGAAAGAAACATCAAAATACCGGAAGAGTTTGGTGTGATTGGTTTTGCCAATGAAATGTTTGGCGAGCATATTTCACCCAGCCTCTCCACCATCGACCAGCAAACGGTAGAAATGGGTAAGGAATCTTTCCTGCTGTTACTGGATATGATCAACAGAAAAGAACCACGGAGTATTAAACCGCAAAAAATTGTACTGAATCCTATGCCGGTATTCAGGAATTCTTCTTTGCGGTAACAATTTTTTTCTGTCATAACGCAATCGTTTACACAACAATAAAAGAATTTTTTTATGAGCCCGGCTTGGGTGGTACTATCAGGCTTTCGTTGCGTCGCACTCTTGTACTTTCTGTAATGAACGCAGCAAGCGCCATTATAAAGAACACAGGTTAAGTCCTGTGCCTGGTACTCATTAAAAACATTGCCTTTATGTTTAGAAAAACAGTCATCCTTTCTGCATCAGCATTGGTAGCCGCAGTTACATTTATCAACTGGCGGGCAGATAATGCAGCAGTAGTTACATCCATGAGCAGGCCAAACACCGGCCTTTCCAATAGTTATTACGTATCCAACAAAGCGCCGCTGCAACCTTTGAATTTTATAAAACTGCCCATCGGCAGTATACAACCCAAAGGCTGGATCAGGAAATACCTGGAACTTCAGCGCGATGGTCTCACTGGTCATTTAGGTGAAATAAGCGCCTGGCTTGAGAAGAAGAACAATGCCTGGTTTAGCGGCGATGGTACCGGTGATCATGGCTGGGAAGAAGTACCCTACTGGTTAAAAGGTTTTGGTGACTTAGGTTATGTACTGCATGATGAAAAAATTATCGCTGAAACAAAATTGTGGCTCGACAAAGCGTTCCAGAGTCAGCGGCCCGACGGTTATTTCGGCCCTTCAGTGATAGAAAAAGATCACCAGGAAAACAAAGGCGCCACCCCGGATCTGTGGCCCAATATGATTATGCTGTGGTGCATGCAAACTTATTATGAGTATAGCAAGGATGCCAGAGTAATTCCCTTTATGACCAAATACTTTAAATGGCAAACCACCGTACCTGATGAAAAGCTGCTGAAGATTTATTGGGAAAACAGTCGCGGCGGAGACAACCTGTACAGCATTTACTGGCTATATAACAGAACCGGAGAACAATGGCTGCTGGATCTTGCAGAAAAAATTCATCGCAATACCGCCAACTGGATGCAGAAAGACAATCTTCCCAACTGGCACAATGTAAATGTGGCGCAATGTTTTCGCGAACCTGCCACTTATTATATGCAATCAAAAGACAGCGCCCATTTAAATGCCACTTACAATGATTTCCGGCTTATCAGGAATATGTATGGGCAGGTACCGGGAGGTATGTTTGGTGCAGATGAAAATGCACGTAAGGGTTATGATGATCCCCGGCAGGCGGTAGAAACCTGTGGCATGGTAGAGCAAATGGCCAGTGATGAAATGCTGGCGGGTATTACCGGCGATCCTTTCTGGGCAGATCATTGTGAAGATGTGGCATTCAACACATATCCTGCGGCGGTGATGCCTGACTTTAAAGGGCTGCGCTATCTCACTGCACCCAATATGGTTTTGAGTGATAGTAAAAATCATGCACCGGGTTTGCAAAATGATGGTCCTTTTTTAATGATGAACCCTTTCAGCAGCCGCTGCTGCCAGCATAATCATGCACAGGGTTGGCCTTACTATGCAGAACACCTGTGGATGGCCACACCTGATAATGGCCTGGTTGCCATGCTTTACAACAGTTGTGATGTTACTGCCAAAGTAGGCAGCGGTTCAACCGTTACTTTAAAAGAAGAAACGCATTATCCATTCGAGGAAAAAATAAAAATCACGGTGGCAGCAGCCAAAGCAGCAAAATTTCCTTTGTACCTGCGCATACCCGCCTGGGCAGCCAATGCAACAGTAACCGTGAATGGCAAACCTCTGGATAATTTAAATACCGCCGGCGCTTATACCCGCATTGAAAGAACATGGAGCAATAAAGACATTGTTGAACTGGTATTACCGATGAAGGTTCAGGTGAAAGAATGGGATAAAAACAAGAACAGCGCCAGCGTAAATTATGGCCCGCTTACTTTCTCCCTGAAGATCAAAGAAGATTACCGGAAAATGGATTCAAAGGCGTCTGCTATCGGCGATTCCAAGTGGCAGGCCAATGCAGATCCATCCAAATGGCCTTCTTATGAAATATGGCCGGCCAGCAATTGGAACTATGCATTGGTACTTAAAGGTCAGTCAGCACAGCAGTTTGAAGTGATAAAGAAAGCCTGGCCTGCAGATGACTTTCCTTTTACGATCGCCTCAGTTCCGCTGGAGCTGAAAGCAAAAGGAAAACAGGTTCCCGGATGGCAGATAGATAAATACGGTTTGTGTGATACATTGCCGCAAAGCCCGGTGAACGTATCAACATCCACAGAAGATATAACGCTGGTACCTATGGGTGCCGCAAGATTAAGGATTAGTGCATTCCCGGTGGCAAAGACAGAATAATAGTACCGGCAGTTGGTTTGTTTCGTCCTGTAGTGGCTTTTGGAAAAACCTTTGGCCAGACATTTATCAGGCAGTTTTAGTTTTATATAAGCAGTATTTACAGGGAACCATTCAATTAATCCCGGTTAACATGTATGTTCCCTTATTTCAGAAAAAAATTTAAACAACAAATATGAAAAAAGGGTTTTTATTGCTCCTCCTGCCAGCGATCCTGCTTGCATCCTGCACCGGAGGAAATAACAACGGTTCATCAGCAACAGGCGATTCAACCGCTACCTCTGCAGACACACAGAAAGTTCGTACCGTATGGACGCCCGAAGAAGCCAACGCCTATTACCAGAAATGGGGTTGGTTAAGGGGAAGTAACTTTACTCCCAGCTATGCCATTAACCAGTTGGAATTCTGGCAGGCAGAAACCTTTGACACCGCCGTAATTAACCGCGAGCTTGGCTATGCCGAATCCATTGGTTTTAACATCATGCGTGTGTTTCTTCATCACGTGGCCTGGGAGCAGGATAAAGAAGGTTTTAAAAACCGTGTGAACACCTACCTGGATATTGCAGACAGACATCACATTTCTACCATGTTTGTATTCTTTGATGATGTGTGGAGCGAAGTATATAAAGCGGGAAAACAACCGGAACCTAAACCTGGTGTACACAATTCAGGATGGATTCGTGACCCGGGTAAATTATATTATGATGATTCCACCCTTGTACTTACCCTGGAAAAATATGTGAAAGATGTACTTACGAAGTTTAAAGACGATAAGCGCATTTTTCTGTGGGACCTGTATAACGAACCCGGCAATTCCGGTTATGGCAGCAAAAGTCTTCCACTGCTGGAAAAAACTTTTGGCTGGGCGAGAGAGATCAATCCAACACAAGCCCTTTCTGCAGGCGTGTGGAACAAAGACCTGAAGGAACTGAATACTTACCAGTTAGCCAATTCAGACATCATTACCTACCACAATTATGACGATGAGAAAGTGCATCAGCAAGTGATCGACTCATTGAAAAAATATAACCGTCCGCTGGTTTGTACAGAGTATATGGCGCGTACGAGGAAAAGTCGTTTTGAGAACATCATGCCTATTTTAAAAGCAAACAATATCGGTGCGATCAACTGGGGCTTTGTAGCCGGAAAAACAAATACTATCTATGCCTGGGATACTCCAATGCCGGATGGTAAGGAACCTAAAGTATGGTTTCATGATATTTTCAGGAAAGATGGCTCTCCGTTCGATCCTAAAGAAATTACCCTGATAAAATCACTTACCGGTAAATAATTATTAGTTTCACAATTATTCATCAAGTACTATTACTGTGTTAACACAAGCAACCGCATCAGAAGCAGCCGTAGAGGTTAAGTACACAATTCCTGCACAACTCGGGCCTTATATTAATGAACAGACGATCGTTTCACGTTCTCCGGGACGTATCAATTTAATCGGCGAACATACTGATTATAATGACGGTTTTGTATTGCCCGCAGCGATAGATAAAGCTGCTTATATAGCGCTTACACCCCGTAGAGATAACGAGATACATCTTCATTCCATTGACCTGAACGATACTTACACGACTACTGTTGAGGAAGTAGCGGTAACAAAAAAATCCTGGCCCAATTATATCCTGGGTGTAGTAGACCAGTTTAAAAAGAAAGGATATATACTGCCAGGGTTTGATGCAGCGCTTACCGCCGATATTCCCATGGGTGCAGGTTTGTCTTCTTCCGCTGCGGTGGAGTGTGCCACGGCGATGGCATTAGATGCATTGCTGGAAACAAAACTGGACAAGCTCACCCTTGTGCAGATGTCACAAAAGGCAGAGCATGAATTTGCCGGTGTAAAATGTGGTATTATGGATCAGTTTGCCAGCATGTTTGGTAAACTAAATCATGTAATAAGACTTGACTGCCGTTCACTGGAATATGCATACGAACCTTTTAATATGGACGGGTTTAAGGTGGTGTTGTTTGATAGTAATGTTAAGCATTCACTTGGTACTTCTGAATATAACGTGCGCAGGCAGCAATGCGAGAAAGGCGTGGAGCTGGTAAAAGAGTTTCACCCGGAAGTTGTTAGCCTGCGCGACGTTACATTGGAAATGCTGGACAAATATGTACAGCCGCATGACGCCATGGTTTATCAACGTTGCAAATATGTGGTGGAAGAAAAAGAGCGCCTGTTAAATGCCTGCGAAGACCTGGAAAATGGTGACATGCAGGCTTTTGGCGAAAAGATGTTCAAAACACATCACGGCCTGAGCAAACTTTATGAAGTAAGCTGCCCTGAACTTGATTTTTTAGTAGAACAGGTACAGGGTAACAGCAATGTATTAGGGGCAAGAATGATGGGTGCAGGTTTTGGCGGCTGTACCATTAACCTGGTAAAAGAAGATGCTGTTGATGCGCTGGTAGAAGAAGTAAGCAAGGCTTATAAAGCGGCCATGGGCTATGATTGCAAGGCATACATCGCAAAGATCGAGAACGGAACAGGGTTACTGTAAGCATAGTATCGGCTTAGCTCCGTAGGAGCGTTATATCATTAGAATGGTCAATAGTGAATAGGCTCAGCTCCGTAGGAGCGTTATGTTATTAGCATTATAAATTGCCGTGTTACAATCAACGCATACCATATAAATTTTTAATTGTATTTTGTACAATTATTAAATTTTCCCTGTAATGAAAAAGGTTCTTCTTTTCACAGCCTGTTTAAGCAGCAGCATTGTTTTACTGCAGGCACAATCATTAAAAGCCAGGATTAAGATTGATGCCGAAAGGGTAACAGGAGACATTGACTCCCTGTTATATGGCAACTTTACCGAACATCTCGGGCGTTGTATTTATGGTGGTATATATGAGCCACAATCCCCGCAAGCCAATGCAGATGGTTTTCGCAAAGATGTAATTGATGCAACCAAAGACATGGGTGTTAGCGTGGTTCGCTGGCCTGGTGGCAATTTTGTTTCCGGGTATCACTGGATGGATGGCATCGGCCCTATGGACCAGCGCCCCAAACGCAAAGACCTGGCCTGGGGAGATATTGAAACCAACCAGGTAGGTACTGATGAATTCATGAAGTTTGCTAAAGCCGCAAAGGTGGAGCCCTATGTTTGCGTGAACATGGGTACCGGCACACTGGATGAAGCCCGCAATTGGGTGGAATATTGCAACGCCCCTGCCGGTTTATATTACTCTGATTTGCGTGCAAAGAATGGTCACCCCGAACCTTATAAAGTAAAATACTGGGGGTTGGGTAACGAGGTAGATGGCGAGTGGCAGATGGGACATTTAAACGCGGAAGATTACAGTAAGAAAGCATTGGAAGCAGCCAAGCTGATGAAATGGAGTGATGACAGTATCAAACTGATTGCATCAGGCTCCAGTAATTATGGTGCAGACTGGCTCAACTGGAACCGTACCGTATTAACAACGCTTCGCGATCATATTGATTATATATCTCTTCATCATTACTCTGGTAATTACGACAAGGATCATTACAAATTCATGGCCCTTACTACAAGGGTTGATAATATCATTTCCATCACTAAAGGATTGATCAACGAAGTAAAAACAAAGTACCGCATGCAAAGGCCCATCTATATTGCCTTTGATGAGTATAATGTTTGGTATCGTGCTTTTGGAGAACAAAAGCTGGAAGAGCATTACAACATGCAGGACGTATTGGTGGTGGCCATGTACCTGAATACTTTTATCCGTCATGCAGATGTGGTAAAGATGGCTAACCTGGCGCAACTGGTAAATGTAATAGCACCTATGATGATTACCAACGGTAAGCTGTGGAAACAAACCACCTATTACCCGCTGCAATTGTTTGCCGGTAATTGTTATGGCAAGTCGTTGGAAACTTTCGTGGAGTGTGATAAGTATGATGCCGGGGATTACAAACAAATTCCTTACCTGGACATCTCCACGGTATATAACGATAAGACCAGCGAGTTAATCATCAGCGTAGTCAATCGTCATAAAGAAAAAGCGATCGAAACTTCTTTGATTAACCAGTTTGGAAAGCTTGCATCAAAAGCAAAAGTATACGAGATCAATTCTGCAGACATGAATGATGAAAACAATGCCGATGTACAAAAGGTAAAAACAGCAGAGAAAGAAATCACTGTGCCCGGCAACAATTTCAGTTATTCTTTTCCTGCGCATTCATTCACGATGATCAGGGTTGGTCTTGAAAAGAAATAGTATAATGAGCCAGGCCAGGTGCATGCATTTGGCTTTGGTTGCGTCGCACACTTGTACGTTTATTACATGATGGAACATGACGCTGCGGTATAAATAACGTTGAATAGTATATGATTGATTTTTCAGAACATCCCCACAAAAGATTGAATGCGCTTACCGGCGAATGGGTATTGGTATCGCCGCATCGCACCAAAAGACCCTGGCAGGGCAAGGTTGAAGCCCCGGCTATATTGCAGCGTCCGGCATATGACAGCACCTGTTATTTATGCCCCGGTAATAAAAGGGCTGACGGATCAGTGAATCCACAGTACACTGCAGTATATTCTTTTACCAATGATTATTCTGCATTGCTGAAAGACACACCGGATGGCGATTATAATATTGATGATCTGCTCGTGGCTAAGAGTCAGTCCGGTATTTGCAAGGTGATCTGCTTTTCTCCGCGACACGATCTTACGCTTCCTGAACTGGCACTTGAAGACATTGAAAAAGTAGTTACTCTCTGGCAACAGGAATATGCAGAACTGGCAGCCAACACTTCCATAAAGTATATCCAGATATTTGAGAACAAAGGAGAGATCATGGGTTGCAGTAACCCGCATCCGCACGGGCAAATATGGAGCCTGAGCGATGTGCCGGTTGAGCCTGCCAAAGAAATCATCCGCCAGGAAGAATATTTCAATGCCAAAGGCAAAAGCCTGCTGGGTGATTACCTGCAGGTTGAACTTAAGAAAGAAGAACGCATTGTTTGCAGCAATGATCATTTTGTGGCGCTGGTTCCGTTTTGGGCAGTATGGCCTTTTGAAACCATGATCATTTCAAGGAGACAGGTGCAAAGTATTCTTGAATTTACCAAAGAAGAAAACCTTGCACTCGCAGATATCTTAAAAAGATTAACCACACGTTACGATAACCTGTTTCAAACTTCCTTTCCTTATTCTGCCGGTATGCACCAGGCGCCGGTGAACAGCGGAGAGTTTAAAGGCTGGCACTGGCACATGCACTTTTATCCGCCTTTACTTCGTTCTGCTACGGTGAAGAAGTTTATGGTAGGTTATGAAATGCTGGCCAATGCGCAAAGGGATGTAACACCCGAATGGGCCGCAGAAAGGTTACGCGCTTTACCTGAAATTCATTTTAAAACAGCAACCACTGAAGTTGCATAAAAAACAATAGCTGTATGAAGATTTTATCTCCGGTTCTTTTCACGGCATCACTGCTTTCTTTATTTGCCTGCAACAACAGTCAGCAGGGCGGCCAGTCAGCCGAAACGACTGATTCAACGGCCACAAAAGAAACATCATTATTGCCTGACGCAAAAGCTTTTCAGCAAACTATTGATGGCAAACAAACCAACCTGTATACTTTAAAGAATAAAGACATACAGGTAGCCATCACCAATTACGGTGCAAGGGTAGTAAGCATACTGGTGCCGGATAAAGATGGCAAGCCAACGGATGTAGTGGTAGGCCAGGACAATGTTCAGGCTTATACAGAAGGCGGCGATACTTATTTTGGTGCTGTAGTGGGTCGTTACGGCAACCGTATTGCCAAAGGAAAATTCAAGCTGGATGGCAAAGAATACACGCTGGTAACCAATAATGGTGCGAATCATTTGCATGGCGGTACAAAGGGTTTCTCCCGCCAGGTATGGGATGCGCAGCAACCCAATGATACTACCCTGGTGCTTACCTATGTATCTAAAGATGGAGAAGAAGGTTACCCCGGTGCGCTTACCGTTAAAGTAACTTACACCGCTACAAGTGACAACGGCCTGAAGATCGACTATGATGCAACTACCGATAAAAAGACTGTACTGAATCTTACCAATCACTCTTACTTCAATCTTAACGGTCAAGGCAGTGGCACCATCAACAACCATACATTGCAGTTAAATGCAGACAACGCAACACCGGTTGATTCCACGCTTATCCCGTTAGGAAAAATTACGCCTGTAGCAAATACACCGCTTGATTTTCGCACCGCTACAACTATCGGCGCAAGGGTAAATGATACCAGTAACATACAGATCAAATACGGTCTTGGCTATGATCATAATTTTGTTTTGAATCCTAATAAATCAGGTGGTCTTAACAAAGCGGCTGAAGTTACCGGAGACCAAAGCGGTATTGTAATGGATGTGTATACGCTGCAACCCGGCATTCAGTTTTACGGCGGCAACTTTATGAATGGAAGCCATACCTTAAAGAATGGTAAGAAAGATGATTACAGAACAGCATTTTGTTTGGAAACACAACATTATCCTGATTCTCCTAACCAGCCATCTTTTCCAACCACAACACTGGAACCTGGCAAAACATATACCACCACCACCTTATACACTTTTTCTGTAAAGAAATAATGATATAAAACCTATAAGGCCATCGTTGGTCTTATAGGTTTTCTTTTGCTATTGTACTGCTGCTTTTATTGCTATTGATGATGCACCGTGATCAAGCATCAACTTATTTACATGAAAAAAATTATCTGCTCCTCACTCTTATTTTTCGTTTCGTTTCTGCTGCATGCACAACAAACTTTTACTAACCCTTTGCTGTCGTCCGGTGCAGACCCCTGGACTATTTACAAGGATGGTTATTATTACTATACCAATTCAACGCAGCACAACATCACGCTGTGGAAAACAAAAAGTATCGCTGGTCTTGCTACCGCAGAGAAAAAAGTAGTATGGACGCCACCTGCCACCGGTCCTTATTCAAAAGAGCTTTGGGCGCCGGAGATTCATTACCTGCAGGGCAAATGGTACATCTATTTTGCGGCAGACAGCGGTAAGAATATAGATCATCGTTTGTGGGTACTTGAGAACAAATCTGCCAATCCGCTGGAAGGTGAATGGGTAATGAAGGGCCAGTTGGAAACACCCGGCGGCAAGTGGGCGATTGATGGGTCCGTCTTTGAAAACAAAGGACAGTTATACCTTATCTGGAGTGGTTGGGAAGGCGACAATAATGGTCAGCAGAATATTTATATCACGAAGATGAAGAACCCATGGTCAACGGAAGGACAACGTGTATTACTGTCTGCCCCCACTTTTGAATGGGAAAAACATGGTGATATCAATGATCCTACCGGTGTGAATCATATTAATGTGAATGAAGGGCCGGAAGTATTGAAACATGGCAACAAACTATTCCTGATTTATAGTGTGAGCGGTTGCTGGACGGATTATTATGCGCTTGGCATGTCTGTAACCACAGATGATAAAGACCTGATGAATCCTGCATCCTGGGTTAAACATGACCAGCCGGTATTTAAACAATCGCATGCTAATAAAGTGTATGCACCGGGGCATAACTGTTTCTTTACCTCACCGGATGGAAAGGAAGACTGGATTCTTTATCATGCCAATAGTAATCCCGGTGAAGGCTGTGGCGAACGCCGCTCACCGAGAGCACAAAAATTTACCTGGAACGCCGATGGTACACCCAATTTTGGCGAGCCGGTGGCCGCAGGCGTTAAGCTTGCCATACCTTCGGAAAAAAAATAATTATGACAGAAAAAGATATACTGGAACAACTTAAGGCAATTGCATCTCTGGCTCAGATTGGGTTATTGTATAGTAAAGATGGGTACGACCGTGACCGCTATACCGAGATACTGGAAAGAAGTAAAACATCTGTAGAGCAGCTTACCGGTGTAGACATCAAAAGACTGGATGATTTTTTTGACATACCAAAAGATTACATCACTCCGCAGGTAGACATCAGGGCGTTTGTAATAAATGAAGCGGATGAAGTGCTGATGGTAAAAGAAAAAGCGGACGGTAAGTGGTCTATACCCGGAGGCTGGGCAGATGTAGGCCATTCACCTGCAGAAATAGCGGTGAAAGAAGTGTTTGAAGAATCAGGCATTGAGGTACGTGCAAAAAGATTGCTTGGCGTGGCAGACAAGCGTAAACATCCGCACCCACCAGCCTTGCATTATGTATACAAGATTTTTGTAGAGTGCGAAATCATCGGTGGCGAATTAACCAAAACGCATGATATACTGGATAATGGTTTCTTCAAATTGAATGAATTGCCTCCATTGTCTGAGGAAAGGATATTGCAGGCTCAGATTGAATTGTTGTTTAGAACAGCCCGCAATAATGAAGCGGCATTTATTGATTAGCGTTGTAAAGTGGGTAACGACTGAATAATGAAATATCTTTTATCAGCCTTTCTCGTAGGTACACTATTCATTGCAGCACATGCTCAGGAAATAAAAAATCCTGTGCTCAATAAAGATTTTGCAGATCCTACCATTATTAATCACCACGGTGTGTATTATGCTTATGCAACACAGGGCATGTATAACAACAAGCTGTTGAATATTCAGGTGGCCTCATCCGGTGATCTTGTTCACTGGACGGTACTGGGTGATGCACTTCCTGAAAAACCATTATGGGCAAACAAAACACAGGATTTCTGGGCGCCTCATGTTTTATATGATGAAGCCATTCATAAATATGTAATGTTCTTTAGCGGGAAAAACAATGATACTACTTACGATAAGTGCATTGGTGTTGCTTTTGCTGATAGTGCCGCCGGGCCGTTTGTGCCTAAAGACACGCCCCTGTTAAAAGGCAGGGGGTTTACAGAAATTGATCCCATGGCAATTATTGACCCGGCAACAAAAAAGAAAGTGCTGTACTGGGGTTCAGGTTTTCAGCCCATCCGCGTACAGGAACTTAATGACGACTGGTGTTCTTTTAAAGAAGGCACAAGCCCGTTAGCGATCTTGTATCCCGGTAAAGAAAAAAAGTATACCCACCTGCTTGAAGGCGCCTGGGTTGATTATCATGAGGGAAACTATTATCTCTATTTTTCCGGGGATAATTGTTGCGGAGAGCGGGCCAGCTATGCGGTTATGGTAGCAAAGGCTGCAAGCGCATTTGGTCCGTTTAAAACATTGGGTGAAGCAAATGGTACCGGCAACAGCGTGATACTGGAAAAAGACAGCGCATGGCTTGCACCGGGGCATAATTCAGTCTTTAAAGACAATAACGGCAACAACTGGATCGCCTATCATGCCATACCTGTTTCAAAAGCAACAGGGAACAAACCGGGCAAGCCCAACTTTAGCATTGGCCGTGTATTCTGCCTCAATCCTATGCAGTATAAGAACGGCTGGCCGGTAATAATAAAAAAATATTGAGCATTGAAAATAGAGTGCAATGAATGATTATCTTTTCACCCCAATAAAAACAACCAATTAGCTATATGAACGTTTTGCACACCAAGGATTATCTCGTATTTCTATTTTACTTTTTGATCGTTGCCTTATACGGATGGTGGGTTTACCAGCGTAAGAAACAGGCGCAAACCAGCAGTAAAGATTACTTTCTGGCAGAAGGTTCGCTAACCTGGTGGGCCATTGGCGCTTCGCTGATCGCTTCCAATATTTCTGCGGAGCAATTTATCGGCATGAGCGGCAGCGGTTTTAAAATGGGTCTTGCTATTGCCACCTATGAATGGATGGCTGCGGCAACGCTTATTATTGTAGCCATCTTCTTTATACCGGTATATCTTAAAAATAAGATATACACCATGCCGCAGTTTCTTAACCAACGTTATAATTCAACCGTTGCGCTGATTATGGCGGTGTTCTGGTTGCTGCTGTATGTGGTGGTGAACCTTACTTCAATCTTATATCTTGGTGCGTTGGCGGTAAGCAGTATCTCCGGTTTGAATTTTACTTTGTGTATGCTGGGGCTTGCTGTGTTTGCAATTGTGATTGCATTAGGCGGTATGAAGGTGATTGGTTATACCGATGTGATACAGGTATTCTTCCTGGTGCTTGGCGGCTTAGCGACCACTTATCTTGCGCTTGACCTCGTATCCAATCACTTTGGCACCAAGGGAATTGTAGAAGGCTTCCATTTGCTGGAAAGCAAAGCGGAGGATCATTTTCATATGATCTTTAAAAAGGATAATCCTAATTATATGGATCTTCCCGGTTTAACAGTGTTGATCGGTGGTATGTGGATCACCAATCTGAATTACTGGGGATGTAACCAGTATATTACACAACGTGCGCTTGGTGCAGATTTAAAAACTGCACGTGGTGGTTTGTTGTTTGCCGCATTCTTAAAATTGCTGATGCCGGTGATCGTGGTACTGCCGGGTATTGCAGCTTATGTATTGTATAGAGAAGGTAACTTTCAAACAGAAATGCTGCAGGGTGGCGAAGTAAACCCTGACCGTGCTTATCCGGTGTTATTAAACCTGCTTCCTGCCGGTCTTAAAGGATTGGCATTTGCAGCGCTTACTGCAGCCGTGGTTGCCTCGCTTGCAGGAAAAGCCAATAGTATTTCCACCATTTTTACGCTGGATATTTATAAGAAAAGACTGGCGCCTGAAGCGGATGAAAAACACCAGGTACGTATTGGCAAGATCACGGTAGTTGTTGCAATGGTTATTGCCATTATCATTTCTCCGTTTTTAGGTATTGATAAGAAAGGCGGTTTCCAGTTTATCCAGGAATATACCGGCTTTTTCTCACCGGGCATTTTTGCAATGTTTATCCTTGGTTTCTTCTGGAAAAAGACCACATCCAACGCAGCATTGTTTGCTACGGTGGGAGGTTTCGCATTGTCTGTATTCTTTAAGTTTTTACCGCTGTTTGCCAATCTTTCTTTTCTTGCACCGATGGGCTTTTCCAAAGAAGTGCAGCAGAAAGACGGCAGTATGATCTACGAAATTCCGTTTCTAGACAGGATGGGTTTTGTATTCATCATCTGCGTATTTGTGATGTACCTGATCAGCATGTGGGAAAGCAGGCATGGCGCAAGACCTCACGGACTGGAGGTTGATAAAAAGATGTTTAAGATGCACCCTGCATTTGCCGTAGGCTCGTTAATTATCTGCGGTATACTGCTGGCCTTATATACTATTTACTGGTAGAAAGGAAACCTATTGTTCATATAAAAGGTGAAGTGTTTAAAAGACGCTTCACCTTTTATTTTTATATAGCTGCCATTTATGGAAACAGCTTGCCGCCATAAGTTATTCTGATGAAGTGATTGCGACGCAACCCGGATGCCATGGAAAACATTAGCTGGTATCAATAAAATATTTTATGGTGCTAAAACAGGTTGATACCTGCATGCCAGCCAAACCATGCCCTTACATTGGAACCAAAATTAAAGCCCGGGTAGCCGGTGGTAGGGCTTGATTTATAACCAGGCACCGTATAGGTTTGCTTTGAATGAAACACAGAAAAAGTTGGGCCTGCAAACAGCGCCGCATTTTTGCCAAGACTTATATTAAGATATGGCTGGCAACGATAAAGGGAAGGAAAGCTTTTCCAATCGCCCAGGTAAAGGTTCTGGCTGGTAAGCTCAATGGTCATCGACAATTTTGGGCTGAAGGTAATTTCCTTACCAATGCCATAGCCAAATGTATACGCCTTGTTGTTAGGCGCGGTATTCATGCCTGAGAGTAAAATGCTATATAATTTCTTACTTCCCGATTTGTACGCAAGGTTAATATTCAATACTTCATTGGCGTACAAAGAAAGTTTGTGATATCCTTTCTTTACAATATTGATCAAACCGATATTATACCCGGAGGAAGTGTCTGCAATATTGATCAGTGCAATTTGCACACCCCTGGAATAACGTGCATAGTTGAACAACCCGCCTAGTTGTAAACCCTTCATTTCCTTACGTGCAATATTGCCAATACCGGCAAGCTGTACGCCTTTGGAATGATCTTTTACCAGGTTCACCGCACCTGCAACCTGCACACCTTTTAAATTTCCCCAGATCACGTTATAGTTGCCGGTCATTTGTACACCGCTTAAATCACCTTTTACAAGATTGCTAAAGCCTGATGCCTGGAAGCCCTGCAGCGAATCAAACACATTGTTATGAAGGCCCGCAAGCTGCACACCTTTCAGCTTGCCTCCAACAACATTAAACAATCCGGCGGCCTGTACATTGTTTACGTTACGCTTATCAATGTTAAAAAGTCCGCCCAGTTCCACACCGTTAGCGCCCGCCGCATAGCCGCCAATGATATTCAAAGAAACCTTATTAATTACCTGTGCGTTCAAACCATGTGAACCCAAACCCGGCACCAGTGAAACCTGGTATTTTTTATCGGCAAAAAACTTGCGGATATTAACGCTTTGCATTTTTTGTTTGGAAGAAAGAAAGATTCTGCCCAGCCATGTTCTTTCCACCTTAGATGAGATTATCACCGGTGCAAGTTCTGCAGGCAATGGCCGTATGTTTACGCTCACCTCCTGGTTATAACCCGGTTGAATGTTTACCGATGTATCTACATAAGCAACCTTGCTGATGCTGATATTAAAACCGGCATACTTGTCTTTTAAACGCAGGTGAAAATAACCTTCGTTATTGGTAAAGGTGGATACAAGCTGATGGCGCTCATATACGCTGGCATCGCTGATTTTTTCACCTGTCTTTTCATCGGTAACATAACCACTTACCACATAATAATTACCGGATGTTTCCTTTTGTATAATAATGTAGTTGCCGGTTTCTTTATACTGGTAACTGTTACCCAGCAAAAGCCCGAGCAGTTCTTTCACCGTTTTATTTTGAATATGTATGGTTACCAGGCTGTCTCCGTTAATAATGCTGCTGTTATAAGAGAAGTAAAACTTGCCGCTGGCGCCGATGGTTTGCAAAACATTTTTCAGGGGTTGATTAGCCGCATTAACCGGAACGATAAGGTGCAGCTTATCCTGAGCATTGGCGTGCTTCAACTGCAACATGACCAGGCATAGCAGCACAATAAGCTTTAACGGGTTAGCCCTGTTAAAGCATGTAGCATTTTGTTGCTGTTTGTATAAAGTAGTAACCCGTTTTCTCAATCCTGTTACAGTTTGGCTGAGCGTTGTTTTGTTTTCGCCGCGAAGATATTCATGGTAATCCTTCCTTCTATAGCGAACATTTATATACGGTAAAACCGGTGGATGAATTGCCTATACCCGTGGTATATGATCTTAAACGTGTACGGAGCAAATAGAATTGCCCGGCTGAAGAATCAACCAGGCATTGCTATTCATATCGCCTTGAAATTATCAGCGGCCAAGATTAAACCTGTAGCCAATTCTTGCCGCAATTTGTTTGATCACACGCGGTTGTGGAAGATCTTCATATTTTATACTAAGATCCAGCCCGTTATTCAATGCAACACCCGCCGATGCCGACCACAAAAAGGAATTGCTTCCGCCGCTGGCAAAACCTACGCCAGCTTCTGTTGCAGCATAAATGTTTTTATAGGCAAATACTTTTACACCTGCCTTTACAGGAATATAGTTATATGCCTTTTTAACCGTACCCAGGTGATACTGGCCATTTTCAAAAACGATCTGTTGATAACCATGATCCACATCAAAGAACCTGGTAAGACCGGTGGTAAAAGTTGTAACTACACGCCTGGAGATTAACTTTTGCAAACGTATGTCTGCACCGACGGCAAAGCTGGCATCTCCAGTGGTTTTAATACCGCTGTTGAGCGCAAATTCAACACTCCAGTTTTTTGGCGTAAACAAGTGTCTTGCAGGAATGGTTTTTCTTTTTTTGAGGCTGAATCCATAACCCAGTCTTAACGCCAGTTGCCGGGTATATTCACTGGCGGTATAATCTTCATATTTGGCGCTGATATCAAAACCATTGTTAAACTGGTAGCCGATGGAGGAAGACCATAGTAACTTATTCTTCCATTCTTCAAATCCAAAACCAATACCGGCTTCACCGGAAATATAAAAATGATCTCCTGTAAGAATCTTTATGCCGCCTTTTACGGGAATCATATTGCACGGGCTGCCATAACCATATTGTCCGTAGGTGTTTTTGTCCTTCTCAAAAAAATGATTGAAACCGGTGGCAAGCGTAAGACCAACCTGGTCAGTAATATTGTGCCGGATGCGGATGTCTCCGCCCAATACATTTCCAAAAGCTTTGCCGGTGGCCCGGCCGGCATTCACTCCAAACTCAAGACGAAGATCTCCGGCCTGCTGGGCAGTTGAAATTAAAGACACACATAAACAGGCAATCATTAAACAGGGTTTGATTAAATATTTCATCATTCTTTTTTGAGTAAGACAACCACCCAGCTGGATACCCCTATAATGAAAAATAAAAAAACTGTTACCTGAGTTTGAAATTATAGCCAACCCGCAGGCCTGCCTGTTGCACGGTGGGTATATTATGCGCTTCATATTTCAATGCTATCTCTAAACCGTTTTTAAGCTCGAGGCCGGCACCAAACGCCAGTACGGATGCATTTTTATTTTTGGCCAAACCAATACCATAGCCGCCTTCCCCACTGATGTAAAACCGGCCAATTGTAAATACTTTAATGCCGGCTTTTAAAGGGATGGCTTTATAATCAGGATCGCCTGGCGAATATTTGTTTAAAGGAAAATGAGTATAGCCTGCTGAAAGCGTTGCTGAAATATTATTGAGAAAATCTTTTTGCAATCGTACCTCAGTCGTCTTCACAAGATATACCGGGTAATCTATAACACCTATCCCTGCATTGATACCAAGCTGCCAGCCGCTTTCCGTTCTTCTTTCCGGTTTACTATTTGTGCCTGCATCCAGCATAATACCGGCCTCCCAGCCAAGCCAGTTTCGTTTGGCGTTTTCAAACCTAGCTGCTGCTGCGTAATACTGTTCAGGAGTAACGATAGATTTATAACCGCGTTGCGGCGCATCATAATTATTATAGCGATTGTATACAGCACCTCCAAACAAATAGAGCTTGTTGGAAACTCGCACATTAAGATCTGCTTTTGCCTGGAAGAGGTGATTGTCCCACGACATTAGCCTGATCAATTGAACATTCGCTTCTGTTGACAATCCAATCCATTTACCAAACCTGAATTCATGCCCCAGGCCAACACCAATCGCATGCATTTTTGCAGAACCGGAAATATTGGAACCTGCAATTACAATGCTGTATAAAATTTTGTTGCCCGACTTATAAGCGATGTTTGCATTCATTAAATCACCGGTATAAAACGCTACCCGCCGGTAACCGCCCCGTACAAAATTGAGCAGGCCGATACTTACTCCGTCTGAGCTGTCAGATGCATTGATCAACCCTATCTGCAAACCTTTAAGATGTTTTGCATAGTTATACAATACTGCTACCTGTGCGCCTTTTGCCATCCCCTGCGTTTTGTTCGCATAGATGGAAAGCTGCATACCACGTAATGTATCTGTCACCAGGTTATGGCCAACAGACAGTTGTAAACCTGTAGCCGAGCCGCCTGCTGTATTTAAGACGCCTGCCACTTGCAGGTATCTTACATTCTTCTGGTTAATGTTAAAAAGACCGCCCACTTCAATACCATTTACACCTGCGGTATAACCGCCAAGCAGGTTCACTGAAAGGTTATTGATCACCTGTGAATTAAGTTTACCCGTAGTACTCAATCCTGGTATGATGGAAAACTGAACAGGCCGCTTGGTCAGGAAGTTTCGCAGGTTACGGCTACGCATTTTTTGTCTGGCAGATAACAGCATGTTGCCGGCTGATGAAGTTGTTCTGTTTGCATTTATAACAACTTCATCCAGTTCATTGTTGAATGGTTGCAACTGCACATTCAGCAATTGATCTTTCCCCGGTAAGATGATCATGGAAGAGTCCTGATATGCTACACGGCTTATCCCTATCACAGCTTTTTCCTCTCTGTATTTTAGCTTTAGTTTATAATAACCTTCCGCATTGGAAAATGTAGAGACAAGTTGTTTCTTTTCATACACAGATACATCGCTTAATGCTTCATGTGTTTTGGCATCATAAACATATCCGCTTACAATATAATCTTCTTCATATTTGTTTTTGATGATGATGTAATTGCCGGAAACCACATATTGATACTGATCGCCAAACAATATTTGTAATACCTGTAGTATTGTTTTCTTTTGAACATGTATGGTTACCAGGCTGTCTTCCCGAAGTATTGTACTCTCATAAGAAAAATAGAAATGCCCCTGTTCTGCCAGCTGTTGCAATAATTGCTTCACCGGTTGTTGATCCGCATTTAACGAAACGACTGTGGCAAGCTTCTGTTGGGCATGAATAAATGTTGTTGCCTGTACAGCAAACAATAAGAGTACGAATTGTAGCAAGCGTGTGCTTTTAATCATGTCATGCCAAACTTACTTCAGTAAAAACTGGTCACCATTTTTTTCTGCTGTGATGTTGAGTGTTTTCTGTACAATAGTTACTGCTGTCTCCAGTGAATTGGCCGGCAGTGTTGTGGTAAGCGGCATATTGAAAATGGATTTATTGGCTATTACTAATCTTTTGCCGCCATAAGCTTCATTCAAAATTTCTACCACCCGCCATAACGGTGTGGCATCACATTTAAGCACATTGGTTTTGTAATAATCGTATAGTTTATCTGTATTGGCTTCTTTATATAATCCCTGCTGGCTCTGCTCTATCACTACCTTCTCATGTGGCTTCAGCCTGATGGCTTTCTGTTGTTTGGCTACTTCAACAATACCGGTTTCTACAATCACCTCAGTCTTATTGCCCTCACTCTTCACATTAAAAGAAGTCCCCACCACTTTCACGGTTACTTCATTGGCAGTAATAATGAATGGTTTGTTTTTATCAGGAGTTACGTTAAAAAAAGCCTCTCCCGTTAATGTTATATCACGTGTATTACCGGTAAATTTCCTGGTATAAGAAAGTGATGAATGTTTATTGAGTGTTACAATTGAACCATCCGGTAAAGTATCTGTAATTACCCGCTCAAGGGATTGAACAAATACCGGGCTATTGTTTTGTTGTTTTTGTATATAGAGATAAATAGTTGCCGCGCCGGTAATAACAAAAAACAAGGTGGCCGCAATTTTTAACCAGGGCAACTTCCTGGCCGGCATAGGTATAATAACCGAAGGTGATGATTGATCTTTATTCAGGCCCTGCTTAAAACGCAGCCATGCATCTTCCTCATTAATGGTACTTGTTACAGCAAGTTGCCTGCTTTGCTCCCAGATGATTTTAAACTGCTCAAAGTAGCGCTTGTTCTCCCGGCTGTGATTACACCATGCAATCACTTCCTGCTGCTCCGCCGCATCAGCTTCCTCCAACAGGTATTTTACCAGCAAATCATCCATACTATCGTGTGTATTTGTTCTCATGTTTTACAGGTGGAGCAATACAATAATGAAAGTTAAAAATTCCGCCAGCTTAAGCCGCATCAGCCTCAATGCCTTGCCCATCTGGTTTTCTACCGTTTTTATAGAAATACCAAGCTCTGTGGCAATCTCGTGGTATTTCAATTCTTCAAACCGGCTCATCTGGAAAATGGTCCTGCATTGCTCCGGCAATTCATTCAATGCCTTCCGGATATTTTTTTCCAGTTCTCCCTGCTGCACTTTGCGTGCAGCGGTATGTTCATCCTGCTGACTTACATGCTGCATGGTATACGATTGATGGGTTGCCCTTACCTTTTGATGGGTAAGATGATTGATGCAAAGATTATGTACTGAACGGTAGAGATAAGCCTTCAGGGATGATTGTATATTCAGTCGTTCCCGCTGCTCCCATATTTTATAGAATACCTGCTGCACCATTTCTTCTGCTGCAGATTCATTCTTTAAAATTGTAGTGGCATACGCATGCAGGTTTTTAAAGTTGGCCTTAAAAACCTGTTCAAACGCCTGTTCATCGCCTTGCGCCAATAATTCCGTAAAGCGTGTTTCGCTGAATTCCATTATGCCGGTTTCAATAAACGTCGTCAAGTTAACTATTTCGTGTTGATCCTATATACAGGACAATTGCGAATGGTATTACCCCTACGCCAAACGGATTTTTTATCAGATTTAGAGAGAATTATTATTTTTTACCTGGATTAGCAGGAAAAATGAGACAGGCGATTCCTCGTTTATCATTCATCGGCTATTTTCGCCATTAAGACCTTAACTTAATCGCCATGCGGAAATTCTTGACCTTCTTTGTGTTCCTGGTAACCCTGGATAGTTATGCGCAGGATACGATATTAAAATCAGACCTGCCCGTTGCGGCCCGGGTATCAGACCTGCACTTTACACCTGCTGAAATTGATTCCATGTATGATAATGTAAAGGACATCAATGGAACGGTAAAGCAAATGCATCGCTATTCCCTGGATAATGCAGTGCCGATGAGCTTATGGCAAAACCCTGTGCTGTCCGGTATGCAATTGAATGAAAAGCAGGAACCAATAAAATGGGAGATACCGGCTAATGTATCCGTTCCGCAAGGCAAAACGGAGCTGGCGTTTTACTCTTTACGGCAACTTGCCTCGCTTATTAAAAACAGGAAGATCAGCTCGGTGGAGCTAACAGGTTTTTTTATCGCCCGGTTAAAGAAATACAGCGAACAATTGAAGTGCACGATCACTATCACGGAAGAAATTGCTATGGCGGAAGCCCGGCAGGCCGATGCGGAAATAGCACAGGGAAAATACAGAGGCCCTTTACATGGAATTCCTTATGGCTTAAAAGATTTATTCGCGGTAAAGGGAACTAAAACCACCTGGGGTGCTGCACCTTACCGTAACCAGGTGATTAACGAAGATGCGTATGTATATACCCGGTTAAAGGAAGCTGGCGCCGTACTGGTAGCAAAGTTTACGCTGGGTGCGCTGGCCATGGGTGATCGCTGGTATGGCGGCCGGACCAACAATCCCTGGAACCTTCAATTTGGCTCCTCCGGTTCTTCTGCCGGCTCGGCTGCTGCAACGGTGGCAGGACTGGTACCTTTTGCTATTGGCACAGAAACCTGGGGCTCCATCATTTCACCGTCAACAACCTGCGGTGCTACAGGTTTAAGACCCACATTTGGCAGTATCAGCCGCACCGGTGCAATGACCTTGAGCTGGAGCCTTGATAAGATAGGCCCGATTTGCAGGAGCGCAGAAGATGCTGCTGTAGTGTTTAACTATCTGCATGGTGCAGATGGCAAAGACCTCGCCGCTGTTAACCGGCCTTTCAACTACCAGATTATTAATACCCTGAAGAACCTTAAGATCGGCTATGCAAAAAACTATTTTGACAAACTTGCGAAAGATGCCCAGGAGTGGCAGGTATTGGAAGCGTATAAGAAAACAGGGGTTACATTAGTGCCTGTTAACTTTCCGGATGACAGCGCCTACACTTATGAGATGATGAACATTATTGTAAGCAGCGAAAGCGCTGCTGCCTTTGATGAGCTTACCAGGAACAATATAGATGACCAGCTTACTGCGCAAACCAAAAATGACTGGCCGAATCTATTCCGCAGTTCGCGTTTTATTTCTGCTGTAGATTACATTAATACCAACCGGCATCGTTACCTGCTGATGCAAAAAGTAAATGCAGTTATGCAGAACGTAGATGCGTTGATATGTCCCACCTGGGGAGGCAATCAGTCTGCCATTACCAATCTTACAGGGCACCCGGCAGTTTGTTTTCCTACGGGTTTTAACAAAGATCATCTGCCAACATCCATCACCCTTATTGGTCATTTGTATGGCGAGGCTGAACTACTGGAAGTTGCGGCGATGTATCAAAAGATCACCGGTTTTAACCGGGTTTTTCCACCGGCTTTTATGCAGTGAGCCTGGTAGCGGCGGTTAATACTTTACTAATGCTAACCGGTTGTTGTTTACCACGCAGTTCAAGCTCGGCAACATGCTCGTAGTAATAACCGGAACCATTTAACTGATCCTGCAACTCTTTTGAAATAAGCAGGTCTGCTTCGTATGTTTTGCATAACTCAAGAATTCTTGCGCAGGTATTAAGCGTATCGCCTGTAAAAATGATTTCCTTCTTGATCCTGCCGATCTCACCAACAGTAACGTTGCCGTAATGTACTGCTGCTTTAAAATCCGGCACCACGCCATAACGTTTAAGATAATACTGGCTTCGCTTGTGAATGCCGGCTTTTACTTCGTAAAAACAATTGATACAATTCAGTCGTTTCAATCCTTTGGGTAACAGCCAGTCAATCACAATTTCATCACCTACATATTGATAAATCTGTCCGCGGTTATTAAGAATAGGGATGGTTACATCATTATAAAAATCATTCAGCAACATAAACCATTGTTCATGCCCTATACTCTCCGCAATGGTGGTTGACGATTTAATATCAAGAAACATAAAAATGCGGCATTCTTCTTTGGGCCGATGGTATTTGCCGGTAAGCATATTCAGGAATACGCCCTGGCCATATTTTTCATTTACATGTAATACCACAATGCTAACCGCTGCAATCAGCCCCCAGAAGAAAATATTATACCACAGGATGTAACTCCTGAAGATCTTTAGTGATTCTGCAGCTACCTTATCGCTCCGGATTGATAAACCAAAATGGAGGCTGTTGTATATAAAGGCGCCAGGTATGGTAAGCAAAACTATCAGCAGCATAATGGTAAGAATATTCACCGCAATGCTTATACCCAGTGGATAATTTCTAAACCGTTCGCGTAAAAAGAATACAATGGCGCATCCGCCGCAAAGCCCCGCAACAGGTATGATGAACAGGTAAGTGATGGCGCTTACACGAAGACTGTAGGTAGCCATGCCGCCGCTTTCTTCAATGCTTTTAAGAAAGAAATAATTCAGCAGGTTGAACAGCTGTCCGAAGATGATCCAGCAAAGAATGATGGCGCCTACCGTTTTCCATTGCAGGCGTTTAATCTGAGACATGTTTCTCATGAAGCAATTATATACGACTAAGCTACAATAATGGATTGATCAAATTGCAGGAGGTATGCTTGCAAATGTCCTGTAAAGTATTTTAAACAGCGTAAGATGAAGTTATTGGGAGATGCGTATTGTTTAAAGCAGTTCTGTAACCAGGGATTCCCACTCTTCCTCAAGGCTTACTGCCGGACGCCTGGTGCCTGCTTTGCGATACCAGTAATCTGCATTCCATATATCACCTTCCTTGCGATGAAGATAAGCATGTACCCGGCAGGCAGTTTTATCTTCCAGCGAATCTACCAGGTGATGAGCCGCGTTCCAGTCGCCCTTTCCATCCAGCCATAAAGATTGCAGGTAGACAGATACATCTGCAGGAGGAGAAAGCTGAACCAAAGATTCTTTAAAAGCGGAAAGTGTTTTCATGTGCGCAAGTTATAATATTTTGGAACCTATCCATATGGCAACAAAACAGATCACCAGCAAAATAACACCGGCAGTAATAAGTGCTTTACGCCACATAACGGATACCAACATAAGAAACAGGAATAAACCAATCGTGAGTTGAAGCAAAGCGAGCGCACCAACAGCAACACCATAAAGTACAGCGAAGTCATCGGCATCAAACATTTTACCCTCATTATCATAGATCAGGTAAGGAATGGTAACAGCAGCGGCTAATATAAGGCTGATGATAAGTAAACGATAAACAAGACGGCTGTTTTCCATGAATGTGCGCTGTAATTTGAATGGAAAATACGAAACTGTGATGAGTGCGCAATGAGGTTGTAAAACCTGCAAAGTCCGTTAAATTCATTACCTGCCCGGCAACACCCATTCCACTTCGCCAAACCTGAAGTTTTGCGGCAATGCCCCACTGGTAACCAGTTCACCATTTTCATTTACTTCTTCAACAGTACAGGTAAACACGGCCGAGTTTTTCTTAAGGCGAACTTCCTGCTTACGTTTGTAAAGAACGCTGTTGTAAAGCTGCAGCAGTTGATTAAAATTTGTCGTGGTAAGGCCATCAAAACTTTCTGTGATCATTGAGGCAAGTTCACGTGCAAGAGCTACCGTATCAAACTGTTTCCCGGTGATCTGTCTTAGCGAAACGGCGTTGTTAATTCCTTCCTCAAAAACGGCCTGGTTAATATTCACGCCAATACCTGCAATTGCCCACTGCCATTCCTGGCCAATAATAAGGTTTTCCACGAGGATGCCCGCTGCCTTTCTGTCACGCCAATAAATATCATTAGGCCATTTTATTTTGGTATCATCCAGGGCATATTTGCTGAAAAAGCGTTGAGCAGCAATGGCTACAGCAACACTTGCCCTGAATTGCCAGGAAACCAGTAAGCTGCTGGCATTCAACAAAACTGACAGGGCGATGTTCTGTCCGGGGGCATCTTTCCATACCTTTCCACGCTGTCCTTTGCCGGCAGTTTGGTGGTGTGCAAAAACCGCCATACCATGCTGAGCCTCACTGGTTTTAGCCAGTGTCATGGCATAGTTGTTGGTGCTGCCTACAGACGTCAATTCAATGAATGGTCTTTCCGCTACAGGAATAAAAGTACTTGGAGACAAAGAATCATTATTTTTGGCGAAGGTAACGGCAGTTGATGATTTGGGCTGACTTGCAATTCTTTTAGATGCATCAACTAAAATCTTAAATTGTTGTAATAATGCAAAAACCCCGCAATTCCTAAGTACATTCGGGCTACATTTGAAAAACCGCCTGTTTTCGTGAATAAAGATGATATGTGGTTTTTGCAAAAAGTTCATTAATGAACAAGGCGTTGAAGAGTGCGACGCAACCAAAGCTCAACAGCGGTTGTTTCGCCGGGTTAGAAAGAAAAGTATTCACTCATTAAACAAGTTTTATTATTGGCACCATTATCTGTATTAGCCACACGTAAGAAAACAAGTGTTACCAGGCTCACAAAAAATTCACGGATATTCAAGTCTATCGTTAAAGCAATCCAGGATAAGAAAGGAGAAAATATAGTTTCATTGGACCTGCGGAAAATTCCTGAAGCAGTGGCTGATTTTTTTATCATTTGTGAAGCAACCACCAGTACGCAGGTAAAAGCAATCAGTGATTTTGTAGAAGTTAAGATGAAAGAAGAGTGTGGAGAAACCCCGTATAAACATGAAGGTTTTCATGCATTACAATGGGTATTGATTGATTATGTGAATATTGTGGTACACATCATGCAGCCGGAACAGCGTAAATTTTACAAGCTGGAAGAAATGTGGAGCGATGGAGAGCTGACGGAACATAATCTCTAAGGCATGGAGCAAAATGGAAAAGGAAATTCCTGTAAACCATTGCAACCCGGACCTTTTTTACATTAAAAATTAAATACAATTAGTGAAGTAACGAGCTATGGCACAGGAAGATAAAAAAAACCGACCGAATTTTTTAGACAGGGGTAATAATGGCAACGATGATAAAGGGCAGCGGCGCGGCCCGCGTTTTAGTATTTACTGGATCTACGCTTTGATTGCAGTTATTCTGATTGGCTATAACTTTTTGAGCATTGAGTCTGGCAAAATGGTTAAGACCAATGAGAAAGAGTTTAAAGAAAACATGCTTGCAAAGGGCGATGTGGAAAAACTGATTTCCATCCGCAATAAAGAACTGGTAAAGGTTTATATTAAAAAAGACAGCCTTCATAAACAGTTCTACACAGAGAAATTTAAAGGCGCACCCCAGGAAGCTCAGAAAGGTCCGCAGTTTGAAATGAAGGTAACTGACTGGGAAAGCTTTAACCAAAGCCTGCGCGAATACTATAAAGACAACAATATAACCTCGGTGGTAAATGAAGTGGATGATGAGGGCGAATGGTTTGGCCCTATTGCAAACACCCTTGTTTCCATACTGCTGTTTGTTGGCTTGTTTGTGCTGCTGATGCGTAAGGTTGGCGGCGGCGGCCCTGGCGGCGGTGGCCCGGGTGGTATTTTCAATATCGGAAAATCAAGAGCCACGCTGTTTGATAAAGGAACCAAGGTAACAATCACCTTCTCTGATGTGGCAGGTTTGGATGAGGCGAAAGTGGAGGTGATGGAAATTGTTGACTTTTTAAAGAACCCCAAAAAATATACTGCGCTGGGTGGTAAAATTCCGAAAGGAGCTTTGCTTGTCGGCCCTCCCGGCACCGGTAAAACCTTATTGGCAAAAGCCATGGCGGGTGAAGCGCAGGTACCATTCTTTAGCATGAGCGGTAGTGATTTTGTGGAACTTTTTGTAGGTGTGGGCGCCAGCCGTGTAAGGGATTTGTTTAAGCAGGCAAGAGAAAAATCACCTTGTATTATATTTATTGATGAGATTGATGCGATTGGCCGTGCACGTGGCCGCAACGCCATCATGAGCAATGATGAACGTGAAAACACACTCAACCAGTTGCTGGTAGAAATGGATGGTTTTGCGGGTGATGCAGGTATCATTATTCTTGCAGCAACCAACAGGCCGGATGTACTGGATAGTGCGTTATTGAGGCCGGGCCGTTTCGACAGGCAGATATCCATCGACAAGCCTGATGTGAAAGGCCGTGAAGCAATTTTGAAAGTGCACCTGAAACCAATTAAAGTTTCTCAAAAGCTGGATGTTCATAAACTGGCAGAGCAAACACCTGGTTTTGCCGGTGCGGATATAGCCAACGTATGTAATGAAGCTGCACTTATTGCGGCCAGGAAAAATAAAGAAGCGGTTGACATGAGTGATTTCCAGGATGCCATTGACCGTGTGATCGGCGGCCTGGAAAAGAAAAATAAAATTATCCTGCCGGAAGAAAAGGAAATCATCGCCTATCACGAAGCTGGCCACGCAATCTGCGGCTGGTTTCTGGAACATGCGTACCCTTTACTTAAAGTAACAATCGTTCCCCGTGGTACAGCAGCGTTAGGATATGCGCAATACACTCCAAAAGAGCAATACCTGTATAATACAGACCAGTTGCTTGACCAGATTTGTATGACGTTGGGCGGACGTGCCAGTGAAGAAATTTTCTTCGGAAAGATTTCTACCGGTGCATCCAACGACCTTCAGCAGATCACCCGCATGGCTTATGCAATGGTAACCGTATACGGTATGAATGATAAGGTTGGTAACATCAGCTTCTACGATCCTTCCCAGGAAAATATGTTTACCAAACCTTACAGTGAAGAGACTGGTAAGATGATTGATGAAGAAGTAAGAAAGCTGATTGACCAGGCCTATGAAAGAACCAAGGGCCTGTTGAAAGAAAGAAAAGGTGAAGTGGAAAAACTGGCCAAAGAACTATTAACCAAGGAAGTATTATTCCAGAGTGATGTGGAAGCGCTGATTGGCAAACGCCCTTATGAAGAGAAGAAATTGCTGGATGTGGATAATGGCGATGGTAACACAGAAAAACATCATGACGGATCTGTAAGCGAAGGCGTACCTCCTTATGACAGTGGCATTAAAGCACCACATATTTCAGGTTCAGATGGGGTCTAACTCAAAAGAAAACATACTCAAAAAAATAAGACAGGCACTGATTAACCCGGTGCCTGTTCCTTTTGCACAAAGCGAAGGGAACGATAGTGTTTTTCAGCCGCAACAACAGGAACCGGAAGTTGAGTTTGCCGAGAATTTTTCCAAACTGCAGGGCCGGTTTTCTTTTTGCCTGGATGATAAGGAAATGGTTCAGCAGTTGCAGATGTTGATCAAAGCCCGTAAATGGACAAAGCTTTATTGCAGAGAAGATGCATTGATTCAACTATTCAGGGTGCATGATTTGGCTATCAGCTTTACTGATGACCTCAAAAATTGTGATGCTTCCATCACTACTTGTGAATACTTGGTTGCACGTACCGGCAGTATGATGTTAAGCAGCGCACAGCAAAGCGGCAGGACTGTTAGCGTATATGCACCGGTACATATATGCATCGCGTATACATCTCAACTTGTATATGATATAAAAGATGCGTTGGCGGGTATGAAGGGAAAGCATGAACAATTGCCCTCACTTATTACACTGGCAACCGGCCCAAGCCGCACAGCAGATATTGAAAAAACATTGGTGGTTGGCGTACACGGTCCAAAGGAAGTTTTTTGTTTGCTGGTAGAAGGTCAGCCTGCGACAGGCTAAAACATAAGCGATGTATGCTGAATGGTAAATCAACATTTCTTCCCCGGATACGTCTTACTTTTGACGGATTATAAAGCCTTAGTTGCAGAACCAGTTAAATGCAGAATTCATCTTCCGGAAAAATATATTTTCTTTCAGACTTTCATCTTGGCGCACCCAATTATGAAAGCAGCCTGGTGCGTGAGAAAAAAGTAGTAGCATTTCTTGATGTGATTAAACAGGATGCTGCGGAGATCTTTATCGTTGGCGATATGTTTGATTTCTGGTATGAATATAAAACGGTGGTACCCAAAGGATATGTACGTTTGCTGGGCAAGCTTGCCGAGATCACCGATGCCGGCATTCCCGTACACTTTTTTATTGGCAACCATGATATGTGGATGCACGGCTATTTTGAAAAGGAACTAAACATTCCAGTTTATAGCGAACCACAAACTTTTGAGCGGGGCGATAAGAAATTTTATATCGGTCATGGTGATGGGTTGGGACCGGGTGATCATGGATATAAATTTATAAAGAAAGTGTTTCGTAACCCTGTATGCCGCTGGTTATTCGGACAGTTGCATCCCACCTGGGGTATTGGACTGGCCAATTATTTCAGCCGTAAAAGCAGGGCAAAAACAGGAAGCACAGATGAGATCTTTTTAGGAGAAGACAAAGAGTGGCTGGTTATTTACAGCCGTGAAATTCTTGCCAAAGAACATTTTGACTATTTTGTTTTCGGGCACCGGCATTTACCTTTGGATATTCAGCTTTCAAAAACCAGCAGGTATATAAACCTCGGTGACTGGATAAAGTATTATACTTACGCTGTTTTTGATGGCCATGAATTAGCACTAAAAAAATGGGAAGATTAACGCTTTTCCTCTGCCTTGTTTTTTCGCTGTTTACTAACTGCCTGTTTGCACAGGCCGATTCTGTTTTTCATACCACGATACAAAAAAATATCAGCGGCGATTTTGTAAACTTCTTCGTGGATAATCTTGGCAATACGTTTCTCCTGACAGCTACTAACCAGGTAAAGAAATACGACGATAAAGCGGACTCTGTTGCCGTATTTAATGATGTTCGCAGGTATGGAAATATCTACTCAATGGATGTCACCAATCCACTGCGTATCCTTTTTTATTACAGGGATTTTGCTACGGCACTTATTCTTGACCGGTTTCTCAACATACGCAATACCATTGATCTTCGCAAGGCGGGTATTACCCAGGCAAGGGCGGTAGCACAGAGTTATGATAACAACATATGGGTGTTTGACGAACTGGAAAGCAAGATCAAAAAGATTGATGAATTGGGGAAAGTTGTGTTTGAATCAACCGACTTCAGGTTGCTGTTTGATGATGCGGTGAACCCGGTAAAGATCATCGATTATAACAAATCACTTTACCTGTACGATAATAAGCTCGGGTGGTACATTTTTGATTATTATGGCGCCTTTCAAAAGAAATTACCATACCCCAACTGGCAGGATGTACAGGTGTTTGACAATGGACTGAGCGGTGTTGAAAATAATGCGGTAAATTCTCTGTCGCTTAATAATTTCGCGGCGGATGTAACGATAGTAAAAATGGGAATTGATTTAACAGGCATACGTAAACTTCAGTATGCGGCTAACAAAATATATGTACTTCGTAACAACGGGCTGAACATCTACGCGGTGCAATAATATTCTTCTATGAAGGAACTTTTAAAAAGACAGATACTGGATAACCCCATCGAGCTATATCTCTATGTACTCGGGTCTATTTTGATTGCGCTTGTTATAAAAAGGTTTGTTTCCAAATACCTGGCAAAGATCCTGTTCCGTATATTTTCCCGGGCAGATAAAACGCTTTTCAAACAACCGTTTCTCGATCTGATTATCGGCCCGCTGGAATGGGTGATCATGTTGTTTATCACCATTACAGCACTTAATAAACTGAAATTTCCACAGCTATTGGATTTTGATATTTATAAGGTCACTTCCAAGAAAGCCATCGATTCTATTGCCAATGCGGCATTGATTATAGTCGTGGTCCGTCTTTTCATCAGGGTGATTAAGTTTATAGGATTGGTGTTGCAGAACAGGCCACATGGTAACGACCAGGCAGATAACCAACTGATCGTATTTTTCCAGGATTTTTTCAGAGCAATGCTTATTATCATCGGCCTCCTGCTGATTTTAAAATTCTCCTTTCACTACCCGATCAGCAATTTACTTACAGGTTTAAGTATTGTAGGCGCGGCTATCGCCTTATCCTTAAGGGAAAGTATGGAAAACCTGATTGCTTCCTTTGTGATCTTTTTTGATAAACCGTTTCGTGCAGGCGATAATGTAAAAGTGCAAAGCTTTAACGGCATAGTAGAAAAGATAGGTTTAAGAAGTACCAGGATACGCACTGATCAGAAAACATATATCACTGTACCTAATAAGCAAATGGTAGATACTATTCTTGATAATGTAACATTACGCACTCAACGTCGTGTGGATCTAAAGCTGGAGGTTGGGCTTGCTGCCGGAACTGATCAGTTAAGAAAACTGATCCCCGATATTAAAACGATCCTTAGTCAGCGTGAAGAAATAGAAGCCAGTACAGTTTTTCTAAGCGATACCGGCAAAACAGCACATGTTATTACCATAGAGTTTTATACTTCCATGCAGCAAGGCATCCAGGAATTTAATGCCATGCGGGAAGCAATTAATTTCGAAGTCATCGATTTGTTGAACAAACTCAATGTAGAATTAGCTGCGGCCAATATGGAAATCGTCCTGCAACAAAAACCGCCTGTTGCCGGTTAGCAAAGCCGGGTGCTTCATCTCAATTTAGTAAAACACTTATCTCCGGAATTTCTTAAGTTGCAGGAAAGAAATAATTGCTTGGAGAAAACCATTAATATAGCGCAGGCCATCAGGCAACGCCGGCTTAAACCGGTGATCGTAAAAGCTGCGGTTCATCGTACCGTATGTAACAGGTGCCGGTATGTTAACCCTTCAGCACATTCCTTTTGTACCAACTGTGGCTGGCCGGTGCGGGAAACACAACAATTACTTTCACTTTATAACTTAAGGGCTAAGCATCGTAAAGATTTGCTCAATAAATGTCAGCAGTTAATTGTAACGGCAAGGGTAGTTCTCTATATTATTGGAGGGCTGTGCCTGAGTGGCATCGGGTTCCTTTTTAGCGAGAATAATGAACGTTACCTATTGTTTGCACTTACTATTGTTATGGCTGCATTATTTGTGTTGCTGGGCAGGTGGAGCATACGTAAACCATTTACTGCTTTGCTGGTGAGTTTTGTAGTCGTTATCACCTTTTCAACCATTTCTGTTTTTGGAAGATTGTTGCAGGCACTTACTACTACTGATGGATTGTACACCATCATACTTAGTATGATTGTTACCTATTTCCTGTTAAGAGGCATACAAGCAGCTTACCGGGCAGACCTGATTAGTGAAGAATTTGAAATTAACTGATGGAAAACGAAGAACAACCCATATCATTCAATTGTGATGAGTGTGAAACGATGGTAAAAGGTTACCAGCGGTTTTGTCATCATTGCGGCGCCTACCTTGGTTATAATGCAGAGCAGGTGAGTATTTATACTAACCGGCAGTTACAGTCTGCTTTTTTGTTTTATCTCATCTATCTTATCATTTGCCTTTTGATCAAATCCACCACGTGGGTTACAAGTTACGATCAGCTTTTCTGGGTTGAGATACTGCTCGCATTAATCACACTCTATTTTGTAAGGAAGAACAAGGCGGTGTTGAAACCCTTTCTAAAATTTAATCATTTCAGCTTGCCTGTAACCGCGTTGGTAATTGCCGGTGCGGTGGCTTTTGCATTCGTGGTAAATATTTCGGTGAGTGAGTTGAACATCTCCTTATTCAGGAATGAAACCAGTTTATACCAGGGATATGATATTTACCAGTTTCCTGTGTTGGTGATGATTTATTCCATTGCTTTTATGCCGGCTATTTTTGAAGAGCTGGCCTTTAGGGGAGTGTTATACAGTTACCTTGATAGCTTTTTGGATGAACGCCTTGTTGTAATGGTAACAGCTTTTGCCTTTGCTGCGATGCATCTTAATTTTATCTCGCTGGTATGGTTGATACCTTTAGGCATTGTATTGGGTACACTTAGAAAAAAATATCACACCATTTGGTATGGTGTGATATTTCATTTTGTATTTAATCTTACCGCCTGCCTTATTGATATACATAAGGAAGGTATTATCTAAAACCTAATTATCTACTTTCACCTTCAATTTTCCGTTGGTAATATTTGCGGTAGCGCCACTTGCTGTTAAAGCTGTACCTGCAAAAGTTGCGTCCAGTATTTTTGTTGATGCATCGTAACCGGAAATGGTGAAAGTTGTATTTACATTTGTATTGCCAGGAAATGCTGAATATATCGTGTCAACACCGGCAGATCTTAGCAAAGCAAATTGTGCAGTGGTATTATTTGTATTATAAGTGTCCCCTGCTTCCAACTGCGCCTTGGTATATAACATTGCGGCAGTAAAGCTTGTATCAAAAGTTGCAGGAGAAAAACCGTACACATACAGCACTTTAAACGCTCCTGAGTCAGCAATGGATGCTGAATACGTAAACCCGCTGTAATTGTTAGTGCCTTCTGATAATTGCCAGGAAGTGGGTGAAGCATTTACACTGTTAATTACAAATATGGTAAAGCTGCAGGAACTTGTTCCCACTGTTATGGGGAATGTATTTGTGCCTGCTGTTGTTGGTGTACCGGTGGCATGCAAAGAAATTTCCTGTGTACCAGTGGTTGTAAAGGTTCCGGAAGCATTGAATGTAATACCGTTTACAGGGCCTACGGTAACGGTGTATTTGCCAATTTTAGTAACATTTACTTCTACGTTAACAACATTTTGCAGGGAGTCGAGTTTCTCCTGTTCTGCCCATTTGCCGTATTCTGAATAATTAATGCATTCATCGGGAGAGCCGCTAAGCGTATACTCTGCACTACTGCCCAATCCTGTTCCCGTGCTATCAGTTACCGGTAAGGTAAATTCACAGATGGATGTATCAAAATAAACGGTAAAAAATGTAGGATCATGAGCAATTGGTGTTCCTGTAGGTTTTAATTTGATGGTATTTAAGCCTGTGGAAGTAAAAGAGCCGGAGTCACGAAAAGACAATCCGTTCTGCATATCTGTATAAACAACATAGGTTCCGATGGAGTCAACATTCACCTGAATTTCCACGTAATTACTATCTCCGGGAGCAACGCCATTGTACCATGTACCATGTATGCTGTCCGGCAAACAATTACCGCTGGTATCTTTTAAAGAACCTTTGGCAAGCTGGCCTGGTATAATACCGTGCTCAACACTAAATTCTTTCTGACAGGCTACAAAAACGATCGTCACAGTTAAAATAAGCAGACCAGCGAACAATATCCTTTTCATGTAAATAGCTCGGTTTAAATTCAAAAATATGGATATACTTTACACTAATAACGCTGCCTGTGTAGATAAATTGCCTGTATTTTTTAATTCGGTGATATTTCGAAGCGTAGTCAGCGCAATCTGGGTAAGCGCTTCCCGTGTAAAAAATGCCTGGTGTGCCGTTACCAATACATTGGGGAAACTCATCAGCCGCTGGATGGTATCGTCTTCAATAATATCCTGGGAAAGATCGCGGAAAAACAATTTTTCTTCCTGCTCATATACATCAATACCAAGATAACCGATATGGCAGTTTTTGAGCGCAGCGATTACCGCCGGGGTATCAATCAAACCGCCGCGACTGGTATTGATCAGCATCACCCCTTTTTTCATCATGGCGATGGTTTCTGCATTAACCAAATACCTTGTTTGTTCATTCAAGGGGCAATGAAGTGAGATGATGTCTGAATGCTGCAACACTTCTATCAACGGGGCGTACTCCACACCCATTGCTTCCACTTCTTTATTGGCGATTATATCAAACGCCAGCACCTTACAGTCAAACCCACGCATGATACTGCAAAATGCCTTGCCTATATTCCCCGTACCAACCACGCCAATTGTCTTGCCATGAAGGTCAAACCCCAGCAATCCGTTGAGGGAGAAATTCTGTTCCCTTACCCGGTTATACGCTTTATGTGTTTTACGGTTGAGGGTTAAGATCATCGCCAGTGCATGTTCTGCTACCGCCTGAGGAGAATAGGCAGGTACACGGCAAACCTTGATGCCTGCCTTACGTGCCGCCTCCAGGTCAACATTATTAAAACCGGCACAACGTAGCGCAATGATCTTTATGCCTTTCTCCGCCAGTTTTTCTATTACCTGCGCATCAGCTTTATCATTCACAAATACGCAAACCGCCACAGCGTTGCCTACCAGGTTAACGGTACTGCTGTTCAGGAATGTTTCAAAATACTCCAGCTCAAAACCAAAGCTGTCGTTGTATTGATCAAAAAACTGCCTGTCGTAAGGCTGTGTAGAGAAAAAGGTGATTTTCATATTGTAAAAATAAATTACAGGATATTGCCTGATGATAGATACTGGTTATATAAGAGCAAAAGCTATTTCAAGGCCTGGTATACCAGCGACTGAAACTTTGCACCCAGGTCGCCATGGCTATTGGGGGTTTGTTGTGTCATTAATAAACCAATCAGCTTTTCTTTCGGGTCTGCCCAGTACATTGTACCAAAGTAGCCACCCCAGGAAAAACTACCCACGTTACGGGGGCCATCCGCGGCGCCTTTTTCGGTAACAATTTCAAAACCCAGCCCGAATTTGTTATTACCCAGGTTTACATCGCCTAACTGGTTCTGAAGAATAAGCTCCACCGTTCTGGGTGCGAGAATTTCCACGCCATTATAGGTGCCTTTATTCAACAGCATTTGTAAAAAGATGGCATAATCAAAAGCCGTTGACGAAAGACCTCCGCCCCCGGAAAAATAATGCTTTACCTGGTTGGGATAATCTACCGCAATACCATTTTTACTACCCGTAACTTTAAGCAAATGCCCTACCGAATCCTCTGTATATAAATTCGCCAGGCGGCTGTGTTTATCTGCCGGGATATTAAAGTAAGTATCCTTCATGCCAAGCGGTTTAAACAAACGTTTTTGCAGGAAATCTTCCAGGTTGGTGCCGCTTAGTTTCTCTACGAGGTAACCTAAAACATCAATGCTGAGGCTATAAGTAAATTTTTCACCGGGCTGGCAAACCAGGGGTAGTTTGGCCAACGTGGTTATTTTCTCTTCCAGGCTGGCATTAATAACACCAAGACCGGAAGGGATATTATTCTTCGCGTAAATTGCCCGCATACTGTTGCTGCCAATGCCGGCATAATCAATTCCTGAGGTATGTGTAAACAGGTCTCTGATAGTGATTTCCCGTTTCGCGGGAATGGTTGTATAAGTAGTATCTGCTTCATTGAATTTATCCAGCACTACAGGGTTTTTAAATTCAGGGATGTATTTTGAAATGGGATCATTCAGCATAAACTTTCCTTCTTCGTATAACAACATCAACCCTATACTTACAATGGCTTTGGTTTGAGACGCAATACGAAAAATATGGCTGCCTGTTAACGGTGCTTTGGTATCAATATCATTGTACCCATAACCTGCATACTGTACTACTTTCCCGTCTTTTACAATCAGGGCTACTGCACCTGCAATCCATTTATTGGCCACATATTCATTAATCAGTTTATTTACCCGGTTCAGCCGCTCATAATTTACATGCGGATTTTCGCCGCTGGTAGTTGAAATTGTCTGGGCCTGAATAAGGCTGGAAACCAATAAACATATAAGGAGAAGCAGTCGTTGAGGTGAATAAGACATAGATTAAATTTTTAAGGAAGATAACCAATTTTACTCCATCCTGGTATAGGTAGTGCGAAGTTGATTGCCGGGAAAAAGAAAGGGTTTATGGAAACAAAACCGCACATCATCTCGATATAGTTAACTATCAAATGATGCGTATAAAAAACTAATGTAAGCTTAGGCAATCACACACCAATGGGCCAACCCTTGTGCAGTAGTAAAAGAAATTGCTTCCTCATCAGGTATCTTGTATTATTCGCGGTACAGGATGGTGGGCAAGGTTAGCGGCAATAAAAAACTGCTGCAACAATGGCTGCAACAGTTTTAAAATAAGTTATCCGTATAAAATCTATCCGGGGATTCTGGAGATATATTTTTCGATTTCCTTTATCTGGTCGATTACCTGTTTTGTTTTAGGGTTTAATGCCTTCGCCTTACGGAAGAATTCTTTAGCCGCACGAAATTCACGTTTATTCATAAAGATCTGGCACATGCTTAAATAAGCCACCGCTTCGCTTTCTTTGTCAGGAATGCCTGCGCGTATTGCTGCGCGGATGTAACCCTCACCCTGTTTAAAGTCGCCGCGTTGCAGTGACATCATACCAAGTTGCAGTTTGTTGGCGCCTTCTGCTTCCGGCATAGGGGCACCCAACTGGGAGCTTTTCTTTAAATGCTTTTCGGCGGTATCAAAGTCCTGTTCCATCATGGCAAGGTTGCCTTTTATGGTGAAGTAGGTTGAGCGGATAGGTTTGTATAACAGATTAGGGAACCAGATGCCGTCCAGTATCTTCTTTACCTCATCTACATTACCTGCTTCCATTGGTTCTTGTATTAAACGCAACGGGCCGATAAAAAAATGGCTGAACAAACCAATTACACCAAGAAAATATAAGGGAAACGTTGGCCAGAAACCTGCGCTGCCGGTAACATTTAATAACACGGCGGCAACAATCGCAATAATACTTAACCAGAAACGATACCTGATAACAATATTGTAAAACTTCATACACACCTTTTAGGAGCGGCAAAGATAGGGGTAGCAACCGGTAAATATTCAACCTGAAATTAAGCTGTTGCCTTCATAGCCGGCGTTACAGGGTTTTGACATTGAAATATATTCCCGCCTTTATCCCGCAACAGATATAATATGGTGATGTTAGTCTTTTGCATCGTTAATTTCCAGCCAGTAACCATCAGGGTCGCGCAGCCAGATTTGCTGAATGCCATCCGGGCGGCGGCTGATAGCCATCTGGTTACCGCTTACATCTTCAAATGGTATGGATAATTTCTTCAGCTTTTCGGTAAAAGCCACTACTGAAGGAACACTAAAGCAGGTATGCTGGTTTTTATAATACTCTTTCTTAGATTCCGCACCCTGAATAATATGCATTGCACTTCCCGGCCCGATTCGAAGCCAGATATGCTTGCCATCGTGAAAGGGTTCCGGAATGGTGTCTAATCCGAGCGTATTGATGTAAAAGTCACCTGATTTCTGCAGGTCTACCACATAAATAGCCACGTGGTTTATATGAGCTTTCGTTTGCGCCTGTGTGTTTATAGCCAGTAACGATAGTACCAATGCCACTACAAAAGAACCAGGTTTCATATGCGTTATATTAAAGATTTAAGCTATGAAAGTAAGGAAATAAGCAGTGAAATCTTTTTAAGATCGGCGGAAACCATTATTTTTGCGCCCTGCTGAAAAAGCATGGTCCCGTAGTTCAATGGATAGAATAGAAGTTTCCTAAACTTTAGATACAAGTTCGATTCTTGTCGGGACTACTGAGGTTGAAATCAAAGGCATTCAAACGAATGCCTTTTTTCGTTTGAAACCCTTACCTGTATTGACTTTGACCGTATCTGCCTGATCAAATCATTTCAAATGCAATCAAACCAAATGGCACCCCTTTTAGGGTCCTTTTCGGGTACCTATTTTTGAAAAAAGGGCACCGGAGGTTCGATTCTTTTCACGTTTTTTGGAGTCCTTTTTTGTGAAAGAGCTATTTCAAAATCTTTAGAAATTTAAAATAGCATGCAACTACACCAGAAATTATTCGTGCTTTTTTACCGGAAGGCCAGTAAAAAAGACAAAAACGGCAAAGTGCCTATGAATGGGCAAGATTAAAACAGGACAAGGCTGAACTGGATTCTTTTAGCTTTCAGCTTGATGACTGGCGAGCATCCTTTGGGGCCATACGACAGGGAAAGTAACTATTGCCCTCAATATTCAATCCACTATACCGAAGTTCTATTAACCCGCAACAATATTTAATTAACGTGCAATAGCTTATTTACGCTATTGCACAACCCTTTTTCGTTGAGCAATTTTGCAGTAAAGTTTGTTATAGCTCATAAGCTATGCAGAAAATTTCCTCATCGTATAACTTTTAATTATGCCAACATCAGTATGGACGATCACGAATGCTACTTCGAAAAAGAACCTGGTGGTATTAGATGCTTCGGCTAATTCAACTATGCCGGATGTGCTTTATTATGAGCAAACCATCACGTTGCTTTCATTAGATTCCGGTGATTATTTAAAGCCAGCTACTGCTGATTCAATCACCATACCGGCAGAACATAAGGATTCATCAGGTAACACGCTAACGTACACTTTTATTATAGCAGAAGCCGAAACATTGGCGCCGGTGAAAGTAGTCTCGTTTAAAGCTGATTTATCTGACATGACCGATCTTGTCATAGATGAGACTGCGGTATCTGTTATTGATAAAACGTTTGATTTCAATAAAAATGTTACCGCTTTTCCGGCCTCGGAACTGGCAATGCGGTTTAGTGCACTTGATCTTAATGACCAGAATGCCGTTGACTCATTTTTTAAAAACACCAAAGATTATAAAGAGGTTACGCTTGAAACATTGCATTTGCTGCATAGTTACTACAATGCATTTCCTTACGGATGGGCCGATAAAAAAGACATTACCATCTTTCTATATAGCGGCTCATTTACAACCAGTGAGGACACGGATGCGGTTACATCGATTGGTACGATTAGTATAACCAATGACTGGACGTTACCGATGCCGGTGAATGTACCTGAACGATTTAAAATTGAACTTAAACTGAATGATGATAAGGCCCGGCAACTGATCTTCAGCAAAGGTGCTTTCTGGGATTCGCTAAACACGGATACAGCAAGATTAAGTCTGGCGGCCGCTTTCATTGTACCCGGTCAGCTTACGTTGGATGATTCAGGAAAGGATATTGTTACGTTCCTGGCCGGCACCATCAATGGAAATAATGCGTTTGGTATACAGGCAGATTCATCCGGCAAACAAAATAACGGTGAAGATTTTCCTTTCCTGTTCAATGTACATAGCGTTAAAGGGTGGCTTAGCCTTTCCATGTATTTTATCGGAATAAGCATTGGAATTGGTTTATTGGTAAAGCTTAGCCAGCTTGTTGCATGGTATAAAAAATATGGTAAAATACCAGCAGATCCTGTGGAAAGAGCGGCACAAATTGAACAGCAAAGACTCGCCATCGAAGCAAATGCGCAGTCTCTTGCCAGTCAGGTAAACGCACAAATAAATGTGCCGCAGCAAGATCAGTTACCGGCAGCGCAAGCAGCATTGAGAGAGCAACAGATAGATCTTAAAACAGACGCTGTAAAGGCTAATATTCAGCAAATGATAGACGCACAATATGAAGCCCTCGATCTCATCAGCAACGAGTATTCCAGCAGGGATATGCAAATAGCTTTCGACAACCTTGGTATTATTGAATTAAACGCAGGCGAGATTGATGCAGACAATTTTAGTGCATTTATAGAAGATACAAAGAGAAGACTTAACTGGAACGCAGAGACTATCGTAGCGGCGGAAACTTTTATTGCCAACCGTTTTACCACTGCAGAACTCAATGCATATAAAGATTACATGAAAGAGTACGAAGACATACATCAAATAATGGAAGACAGCTTGCGGGAAATTAATGAGATAAAGGGAGGCGAGGATGAAGGCGAGATAATTGAAGAGGTTCGGTAACGCAGATAACAATAGCTTATTTACGCTATTGGCAAGTGCTGAAACGATGAATAACTTTGCATCAGCAAAACAATAAGAAAGCAGTATAAGTATACAACCGGTTCAACAGAGTACCTTCTTTCAACACCCTAACCTCACTATCAATTTTATTTTATATCCGCACAGTCTTAGCCGCATCATTATGCCGGCATGCTATCCCTATGTCAATATTTCAAATAAATAAACAAACATCATTAACAATTAAACAAACAAATTATGCCAACTTCAAGCTGGAAGATTACAAACTCCACTTCCTCAAAGAAACAAAACCTGGTGCTGATTGATGCCTATACAGACCAGGTATTAGCAACCAAATTCTTTTATGAGCAAACGCTTGCTCTTATAAACGCGTCTTCATCTCAGCCTTATGTAAAACCGGGCGGTTACGAAACATTTGCAATCCCCCCGGTTCACACAGATACAAATGGCACGTCATTGCCCTACACTTTCATTATAGCAACCGCGGAAACGCTTAAGCCAGTAAAAGTGGTGGAAGTAAAATCAAACCTTTCAGACCTTGCTGACCTTGAGATAACAGACGATACGGTTATCTACATGGATACGGTATTTGATTTTATTCAAAACATAACCGCTTTTCCAACCTCCGACCTGGCAGTTGATTTTGCTGCTGCATTGAATAGCGATAATGACGATACCATACGCAACTTCTTTGCCAATACTCTGGGGTATAAAGATATAAAAGTGGAGGATGTACACCTTGTACAAAGCTATTACAAAGCCTTGCCGTATGGATGGGTTGAAGGTAAAGATGTTGAGTTTTACCTCTATTCTTCCGATTATCAAAACAATACCAATTCTGATGAACCGGTTGCCAAACTCTCCATTACAAATGACTGGACAAAACAACTTCCGGTAACAGTGGATACCTCTCTGTTTAAAATCGAGTTAACTACTACAGATGATAAGGCAACAAAGACACTGGTATTTAAAGACGGCGTATTCTGGGATTCCATTACAACGGACACACATAAAATAGCACTGGCAGGCTCATTTATTATGCCAAGTGAACTAACGAAATCGAACTCAAGAAATAGTATTGAAGCCTATCTGCAGGGAACGCTGAATAACTATGATGTGTTTGGGCTAAATGGAATGGCACCGCATGACCAGGATGGTGATGGCGGCTTCCTGGACTTGTTTGACGTGCATACGTTTAAAGAAGGTCTTGACCTGGCCATGTATTTTATTACCATCGGTATGGGCATTGCATTTTTGGTTAGTTGTTATGCCGGGGCGAAATACCTGAAAAATAAATTCAAGTCAGACGACGACCTGGACAGGCAAAAGAAACTTGATGAAATGAAAGAATTTATCAGGCAAAATAATGAAGCACTGGCCCAGCAGTTAAATCCCCGCATCAATGTACCGCAACCTGCTCAGATCCGCCAAAACCAGGGACAGGCAAGAGAGCAACTACTGGATATGAAAACCAGGGCTGCAAAGGTGAATATGCAAAAGATGGTGGATGCACAAAGGGCCGGCTTTGATGCAATTTCCAGCAAATATGTAAACAATGACACCGCCATTGCAATGGATAACCTGCAGGAAATACAAACCAGGATTGACACCAATACACTTGCTGATATCAGGGGGACTCTTGAGGATACAATGACCAGGTTTAATGCAAACAATATGACCCTTGTTAACGGTGAAGCCACCGTAAATGCACGCCTTAGCGAGGCCAATAGACAAGCTTATGAAAGATCACGCAATACTTATGATGAAGCCCTGGAGCAGCAAAGAACAAACGCAGAAGAAGTGCGTGAAATTGAGCAAGGAGAAGATGAAATAGAAGTTGAAAACTGACAGATATCAACTGACCTCTTCTTTACTAAAAATACATTTTCAAAACAAATAAAAACAAATAACATGTCACAAACAACCACAGCAAAGCCGTCTGCAAAAGCAACAACGGCTGCAGTAGGAACAACACCTACATTAAACAAAAACCTCGTAATCACCAACAGCTCATCTATAGATGTTGCTATTATAGATGCAATAGCTTCAGATGACAGCCAGGTGGTATTTGAGCAAAGCCTCAAAATATTACCAACTACAGATAGCCAGCAGTATATCAAAGCCGGGGCTTCCGGCACCGTGGTATTAGATGACACGCATGATAACAACGGCACGCCTACCTACAGCAAACTTTACGATATCATTTATGCAAAACAGGATACGTTGTTCCCCGTAAAGTCACAGGGCGCTATGCTTAACTTTTCTACACAGTCTTATGCGCCTGCAACGGTAACGGCTGATGAAGTAACGGCTATGAAACAAACCGAATCCTTTGTACAAACCATTGCAGCATATCCCACATCGCAACTGGCAAAAGACTATACCAACGCTTTGCAGTCAACCACAGACGATGGTTCTGATGCCGATGATATTGATGACAAGATTGCAGCATTTTTTGCCACAACTCAGCAGTACAAAATGGTAACGCTTGATTCTATCATTGCGCTGCAAAGCTATTACAATGTGTTCCCGCTGGTATGGGCAGGCTATCAAAACAGCAAAAGCTTCTACTTTTATTCCAGCGACGGTACGACAGTTACAGCAAATGGCAGCCTGGCAATCACTGTGCCTTCATCCGTAAAACTTGATAAAACACTGCCTGGTTTCATTTTTACGTTTACGGATGCCAACAATGCCACCAAACCCCTTTACTATTCCAACGGCCAGTTTGTGGATGATGTTAATTCAGATGTACCTGCTGTATGTCTTAACGGAACCTTTGTTTTAAAAAGTACGCTCACCAAAGTAGACACAGACAATACAATCATACCTATTCTCTCTGGCACAATCAACAATAATACTGTTTTAGGTTATGACACTCCTTTAACCAAAAACAGCGATGATAGCTGGAGCGGCTTGTACACGCTGTTACATCCCAAAGATGCACAGGGTTGGTTGCAGCTCTTTATGACCTTCAGCGGTTTGGTAATGGGTATTGAATTCGTTGCAAAAGGACTTAAATCTCTGAAAGATAAATTACTGGGTGAAGAGGCTGAAACCGGCAGCAAACCTTCTTCTTCTGATGTGGAAACCGCCAGGAGTAATGTTAAAGCGAATGAAGGTTTGAATGACCCGATTTATGAAAAATTGATGAAGAAAATAAATGCGCAGGAAGAGGCATTAAAGAATATGCAGGACCAGATAAATGATGCCGATGCCAAATACCAGGATCGTTTGACAGAAGACTGGAGAACTGCCACAGATACTAAGCTCGACGCTATGAGTGATATGCTTGAACAAATGCTGAATAGCGGTCATGCGAATGAGCAGATGGAAGATGATGACGATGACCTGGGAGATGCTTACGATTCGGTAGACAATCCTACTACATTAGACCTGAGTGCACAAATTGATGCATTAAACACTTCTATTGAAAGCCTGCGGACATCCATCAATACACAGTTCGAAGCCATTATCAGCAAACTGAAAGGAACTGCGCAGCAGGAACTTAATGACGCTAAAAACGAAGCTGATGATGCAGCAACCACCGCTGAGAAAGTGAACAACGATGTTGATAAAGGAAAAGATGGCAGCACACCGGATGATGCAGAAACAGATTCAACAGACCTCAGGTAATTATCTATTGTTTAGGTTGCCTTTACAAAAAGGTAACCCGCTGAAAATATTGTAAACAAGTGCAGCATTTGCACCTGCGCCCCGCAGGTGTAAATGCTGCACAAAATAAAATGCTATGCCTGATACAATCACCTGGCAAATTACCAATAACTGCACAGCAACAGATATTATTGTAATTGATGCTTCTTCAATAGAAGCATTGCCTTCCGCATATTATTATGAACAAACCCTGGTTCAGCTAAAACCTTCGGAAGACCAGCCATCCATATTGAAAGGAACATCTGCACAGGTGTTATTGCCTGCGGCACATGTGGATGAAGAAAACGATACACAGGATTACACCATCATACTGGCAGATGCAGATACACTGTCTCCCATAAAATTATTTCAGCTTAAGGCCAATGCAGGCAGTTATGCTGATGCTACTGTAGATAACACAGACATCGATAGCATTAAAACGGCACTTACATTTTTACAAACAATTGCCGCCTATCCCAGCTCTGACCTGGCGGTTAATTATACGACAGCAGTACAAAGCCCGGACCCTGATGCAACAGATATCTTTTTCGAGGGCACCACTACTTTTAAGGATGTTGCGCTTGAGCAGGTGGAAGCAGTCAGCAGTTATCTTAAAGTGTTTCCCTATTACTGGATTGGTACATTGGCAAGCAGGGAATATCATATTTATACGAGTGATAATTCAACAGGTGAGCCTAACGGAAAAATTACAATGGAAAACAAGTGCAGCAAGCCGCTTACGGTGGATAAAGCACCTAAAGATTTTACTGTTACATTAAAGATGTCTGAAGGCAATGATGTGAAGTTGCATTATACTAACGGGCAGTTTATTGATGACCCTGTAAACGATGTAAACAAAGTGTGCCTGATGGCTTCCTTTGCAATAGAAAGCCAGCTTTCAAAAAATGATGCCGATACGGATACGGTACCTTACCTCACCGGAACAATTGATGGCAATACAGCTTTCGGGCTGGCAGATAAAGTGCCCGATAAAAATGATGAAGATGATGGCTTTTATGACATCTTTCATCCCGATAATATTAAAGGATATCTTGACCTGGCAGTATATGTTGTTACGGTGCTGATGTCTATTCAGGCGCTCGTTGCATTTGCATTAAGCGTTCGTTGGGCATACCGTAAGATAAGAAAAGTACCTGATGAAGACACGGTTGACCTGGACAAAAGATTTGCAGAAGTTAACACAAGAATTACCAATAACACAGAATTGATATTAAAGCGGGTAAACGCGTCTGCGGCCAGTCCCGAAGCTTTAAAAAGTGTTCCGAAAGGAGATTTTGCCAGCTCGGTTTTACCCAAAGTAAAACAACTGTTAATCTCGGACAATATTCAGTTTACACGCGCATCAATCAGTCAAACAGTGAGTACTCAACAAGAGTATGTACTCGAACTTCTTAAAACAACCGGAAATCTTCCATCATTAACAAACGTCACAGATAATCTTTCGGCTATAAATGACCAGATAACAAATATTACAGATCCGTTTGAATTCGCTACTAAAATTTCATCAATTAAAAGCGTGCTGAGCTTGAATACTTCCAAGTTGAATACAGTAAGAACTGATTCCAAATATCATTTCACGGATGCACAAAAAATAAAATTTACCAATTCGGATGCAATGATTGCTGCGCAAGCGGACTTTATTGATAAAAATGAGAAAGCCAGGGAAGCAATTGAAAACGGGGAAGATTTTGAAATGATAGAACGTTAAGCATACTCGTTCAAAAAAAGTTATCTACACCTCTTATATATACTCAAATATACCGGGGGTAAGTATCAAATTTTATTCGCCAATTAATCAAATAAATTTTATGGCAGACACTACCATACCAACCTTGTCATTTCAGAACGAGCTGGCTTACGACATTATCGTATACGATTCTTTCGGTGATGACGAAACAGACTCCGACGACAATAGCGATGACAATTATTTTGGAACGTTAACTTCACTGGGTACCGTAGCAGCGAATACCACAACAGTTATTCAGCCTATTCATAAAACATCCGCATTTATTATAGAAAACGCGTCTACCAGTAAACCTGTTAAACGTTGTACCAAGCTGGGTACGCAGAAGAATATTACTTCTTTCACCGTTAACCAGGCAGATGAAGATACAATGACGGCTGCCTTCAGCTTTATTGATTTTTACCTGAAGACCCCGGATGATCCAATGTCTGTTGCTTTTACCGCCATCCTTAATGAAGATGCGGACTCGTGGTACTCAGACATGACAGATTTCTTTCCAAAATACCCGGCTTACGCCAACATTACTTTCCCGGATTATATGATGGCCATTACTTACAATGCCCTGAACCCGCCACCGCCGCCAACCCCTTCCCAGCCTGATCCTCCGCCTACTTATTCATTAAGGAAGCTGGCAATCTCTTTGGGTGCAAAATGGCCTGACGGCTTACCGGATATCAGCATTTCCAAATTCTCTTGCACCAATAAAAACAGCAGCATCTTTATTACTGCAGACGTGGATATCACAGGATTCTGTTTCGAATCTGAAGCCATCGCCAACAACGTAGTGACGGTGATGGGCGGAGACAAGCATTTTACCGTTACCATACAATTTAACTATGCTTTTGGCCTGGGTATGTTTGGCACCAGGTTAAGTATTCTGCCAGACAGCTTTACCATACCTGTAGGTGACAGCAATGCTATCGATGTTACAAAACCAGCCATCACTTTTGATATTAACCCACTGTTTAAGTTTGTGGTGTTTACCGTAAAAGGAACTATTCCGTTTGATATCAACAGCAAACAGTTTGGCGCACAGATATCGCTGGCAGTAGACAATGATGAAGCATCTGTTGGTGTAAGCATTGAAGGAGATAACAGCTCATTTCCGCCGCCACCAGGCTTGAAAGGACTTTTCTTTGATGAGTTTGGTGTAGGCATCGGTATCTTCTTTGAACCACTGTCCTGTATCATTGGCATTGAAGGAAAATTTCATATCGGTACTCCGGCCAATGGTACGGTCATCTCGCTTGATGATGATACTTTTGCCCTGATATGTAAAATAACGGGAGAAGCTATTACTCCTGCTTTTGCTTCTTTCTATATTCCCAAACTTGATTTAACCACGGTAATTGAACTGTTTACCAACGCCAGCATTAACCTTGATGTTCCGGTGTCTTTCGAAGAGCTGTCTTTTCGTTGGGTAGATTCAATGATGTCTGCCTATGTATTGCCAGATGGTACACTCACGCCGGGAGGTTATGGTTTTTCGGCTGTTTGTAATGTAGGCTCTTTTGGATTTTACGGTGACGTGGAACTCAATTTGAATAACGGCCTTACTGCCAATGTGGAAGTATCACCCATCAACTGGAAGAATGTTTTTACACTTACCGGTGATGGCAAGGGTTTCAGCATTAAACAGGATGCCAATGGCAACCCTATTAAGAATAATTTTATTCCATCTACACAGGCAGAAAAAGATGCAGTGGCCAATGCAACTAACAAACAAATTGTAAGTCCTGGCGGAGCAAATCTCATCATCAATACGCTAAGCATGCCTATCCTGCACCTCAATGCAAAAGCCAGCTTATTTGATTTACTGGACTATGATATTACCGCCGACATCAATAAATCAGGCATCAGTTTCGAACTGGATTACGGCGCGATACTAACAGAGCAGATGGTTTGTAACCTGAGTGACTTTCATAATTTTTACGGGCAATTTGGTTACTATATTGATAAGTCAATACCAATGCCGACAATTGGTGGAATAAGCCTTGGTTCTATTCCCCTGAAAGCGGATGCCAGCCTGCATTTATCTATAAGTACGTCTACTACAGATGTCGTAATAAGTACAGGAGGCCAGTTTGATTTTGAAGGTTATCATTTCAGTTTCGGCGATTTTACAGCAGATATCAACATTAGTAAAATAGCAGACTTTGTAGGCGCTATTGTTCAGTATATCATAGATGAAGCAAAAACAATCTTCTCACAAATCATAGATACTGCTGAACATTGGGCAGCGGCTGCCGGCAAAGGCATTATCACCGGCTTTGATGATGCCGGTAAAGTAATGAAGAATGTATTCAACAAGAGTGAGCAGGATATGGTTACCATACTTAAAGGCGCAGGTTTCGTGGCCAATGATATTGCCAATGGATTAAAAAATGGCTACAACGCTGCTTCGCAGGATGTGGCCGCATTACTTAAGCAGGCAGGATACGATGCAACCACTATCGGTAACGCTATCAAAAATGCCTGGAACTGTGGCATTGATGATGTTTCCTGGGCGCTTCACGAAGTTGGGTTCGGTGCAACCGATGTTGCCAATGCCATAAAGAATGGTTTCAAAGCCGGGGCACAGGATGTAGTCAACACGTTAAAAAAATGGGGCTATGCAGCGGATGATGTAGCTAACGTAATCAAAAATATTTTCGGTGGCGACTCTATTGCAGTAGCAAGTATTATGAAAGCCGCTGGCTATGCAATCGATGATATCTCCAAAGGGATAAAGGATGCCTGGAACTGTGCTACAACAGACGTTACCTATGCGTTGAAGGCAGTGGGTTATACTGCCGACCAGATTGCGGTGAGTTTAAAGAATGTGTTCAACGCAGCATCACAGGATGTAGCAGCAGCATTAAAAGCGATGGGCTTTACCGCTGAAGAAGTCGCTGGTGCCATCAAGAACTGCTGGAACTGCGCCATTAGCGATGTATCCTGGGCCATGAACTATGTTGGCTACGCTGTAGACGATATTGCTTCTGGCTTAAAATCAGCGTTCAATGCTTCCGGGCAGGATGTGGCGGCAGCCCTTAAAGCAATGAATCATGTGGTTAATGATATCGCACAGGCATTGCATGATGTATACAATGCAGCATCACAGGATATTGCTTCCATTCTCAAGAACCTTGGCTATGCGGCTGCCGATGTTGCCGGGGCCATTAAGCATGTTTGGAACTGCACTGTAAACGATGTTACCTGGGCTATGAATGAAGTAGGTTTTGTTGCAACAGATATCTCGGGTGGATTAAAGAGCGCCTTTAATGCCGCTGCACAGGATGTTGCAAACGCATTCAAAACATTCGGTATTACAGCACAGGATGCAGCCAATGCACTCAAGACTGTTTATAACCTTGCTATTAACGATACAGCGTCTGTTCTTAAGCAGGCAGGTTATGCAGCCAACGATGTGGCATCTGCACTTAAGAATGCATTTAATACCAGTGTTGATGCTGTAGCAGATGCTATGAAACAGGTAGGCTATGCCGCTGATGATGTTAAGAATGCCTTTGATGAGCTTGGCGGCGACTTTAAGAGCTTCGCTGATAAAGCATGGAGTGACACGACCTATTATCTTAATCCATCTCATTGGTAATTAGCAGAAGAGGCTGTCTAAAGTAAAAGGCAGCCTCTTTTTATTCGGAGAGTGGGTGGAGTTTGTTTTATTTTTGAAACATCCTCAATTTGTTTATTATCTGTTAGCTTCAATGGGCAACAACCAAGCGTCTATCAGCACCTTCGTAACCGGAAAAATAATCCCTGGTATTATCCAGGAAATAGAGTAATTAAGGCGACCTGACCAAGAATAAAACTGAATATTTGTTTTCGACGGAGCTTCTAGTCAATACGTTTGCAGCATACATACTTCTACTAGAAGATCATACAAAAAAGACATTTAAATTGTGGCAGACAGGCTGGATAATATTCAAGGCATCATTGATATTGGCACATGGCCTGATTCAACTAACCCTACCGATAAACTTTCAAGAGCCGAACGATTTATCAGGTATTTATTGAAAAAGCAATCTTTTTTATCAATCCTTACATACTCGGGGCGGGATATAATTCGATAGCAATACGATACCGAATTAAACTTTAAGTCTAAAAACAATAATAAAAATATCCTTTCAGAGGGGTTATCTCCGTATCATCGATCACAAACTTAAAATGATTGATGCGAAGGTGCAGCTCTTTTATCCGGCGTGCATGGTGATATGACAGCGTATTTGCTAAATCATCCGGCAGCATCGTGATCCGTTCCCACTGGGAAAACCATTCAAACTGTGCGTCGCTGATCAGTCTGTTACAATGAAATTTCTCCAGCATCGCTTTGTTATCCATATCAAAGATTTCAAGACCGATACGTGGCTCAAGTTGTTGGCCCAAGTCAACACCCAGCACAATCTTTTGGCCGCTGTGAACATATACATCAAGAATTTTCTGCAGCGTGTGGTAGTTTCCTTTCCAACCAAGTTCCTTTAATGTAAATATCAGGTTAGATGGTTCGATGCCGTTGATCGTCAGTCTTACAGAATTTGACTGTCTCGAAAGCATTAGCCCATAATAAACAACATATGCTCCCAATTGATTTATCTGTTTCAGGAAAGCAAGGAGATTCGTGTTTTCTGGTAAATGGTATAAGGATGCAATTTTCCTAAAGCAGCAAGCAGCCTGTTCCGGATTAAATGCGCTGTTTCTGTCGATATCAAAAAACAGCGCAGGCACATTTTTAAATGGCGCGTCATATTCCATCCACAAATTTTCTACACCGTAATGAAAGAGTGCATTTTTTATTTGGGGCAGTGGAAAGTCCTTAGCTGTTAGCTCATCTGCGATAGATTTATCATACAGTTTATTAATGCGTGTGGCAAAGTCAATACAATCCACCTGGCGGTCAAAATGCACTTCAAGAATATTACCTGATAAAGCCGGGCATGCTTTCGCAAACCTGGCTGGAGCCTCCAAGGCTTTGGCAAAACTTCCATTCTGTAATGATTGGATATAACCAAGGATTTTCCCACCGGTTATAATACTGGTATTTACTTCAGAACAAATAGATAGCATATCTGTCATGCTTACTAATTTTCGAAAAATTGTTATGGAATTTAATTTAAGATCATCTTCATGGTAGCCGGTTGCTAATAATAGCTATGCCTGGGTTTTGATCCAGATTATGACTATCCATATTTTATCATTGCAATGCAAAACTATTTATCCGGGAAATGCACGTCAATAGCGTAAAAACGCTATTGTTGACCTGGCTGATGATACAGTGCCAGTTCATTGACTACATTTTGATAAGGTGAACTATCCAGTCCGGCACCAGGATTAAAGGGATGATCAAGACTGTAGATAATCGAAAAACACATCGCTACCACGCATGTGAATAATGACAGGTAAATACGTTTCAACCTTGCAGACGTTGTGGTGAAAGAAAAACTAAAAACAATTAATAAGATGGTCTGAGTATATTATGATGGTCCGCACCTGTTCCGGTAACTGTGAATGTGTATGACTTAGCTGCTGCCTTCTCAGGTCAGAGATGGCGCTCAGGTCCTGGCCCTTGTCTGTTTTTAAACAACGACTGGTATTTCCATTAGGTCAAACAAAGGGGATAAGCTTGTCTATTATTTACAATGCGGGCAAAGGAGTAGCGCCGAGTTGTTCGCTAATCTTTCCGACTCTTTCAAAAAAGGATTTCGGTAGAATGTCGCCTAACGGGAGCAGCTCCAAGCTCAATGCAGGACGGCTGTACTGTATAAACAGCGCTTCAAAGCCTCCGGGCGTAATCATTAGTAAGCATACTGCTGTATCAGTGAGCAACCTGAAGGTATGGGAGGATTTGTCTGGGAAGAAAAACATAATCTCCTGCTTTTGCATGTACATGTGGCAGCTACTGTTATTGTTTTGCTAAAGCGACCCCCGAGTGTACACTTTACTTTTCAACAAAAGTCTCATATAGCACAACAAAAACAATAACCATGAAACAGATAATACTCGCAACCGCTTTAATCGCCATTGTCAGCGCTGCATCAGCAGCCCCGGTTGCACACATAGGTGGCGGCATTCACGGAGGAAGAACCGTCATCATTTATAATAACGGTTTTTACAATCCCTGGTATTCTCCTTACAATGCTTTTTATGGATACCCGGCAGCTCCAATTCCTCAACAGCCATCAAAGCTGGATATGCAGATCCAATCTATAAAGAATGATTGTTCAGATAAAATTACTTCTGTAAAACTAGATAAGACGTTAAGCAAACAGGAAATCAAAGACAAAATAAAAACATTCAAACAGGACCGGGACCTGGCCGTTAAAGAAGCCAAAGTAAATTATTACAAAGCTTAGTCAATTACCTTATTTTGAACTAGAGCGGCTGCTTCTGTTAATGAAGCAGCCGCTTTTTTGTGTACCTCCACTTGTTAAACAGGTATTGGTTTTATATGGTAGTAAATGTACTGAAAGTCCTTTTTGAAAAATGTTGACGAAGGCCACTAACTAATAGCAATTTTATTAAAACGTGCACATATCTATGGTTCTACGATGCATCAGTTATAGATATTAGTTAGACGGAATGTAAAGGAACGATTTCAATTTTCCAATGCTGTGTGCATGATAATATAAGGGAGGAACAAGGTCAAAACGTATACTTACCACAGCCCTTGAGAAAGGTTACCGGTTTGATGAAAACCTGAAAGGCAAAACACATAGTGATCTTAACCGTATGAAGCAAGGTGGTATAGATGTGCAGGTGTTTTCTGTTTGGTGTGATGGTACAGAAAAGCATCCTTACGCATGGGCAAACCGCGAAATAGATACCCTGAATGCATGGGTAAGCCGTAATCCTTCAGACATGGTGATCATTAGAACTCCGGCTGATCTAAAAACGGCTGTTAAAAAGCATAAGCTTGCCTGTATGATGGGTATGGAAGGCGGGCATATGATGGAGAACGACCTGCAGAAACTGGACAGCCTGTATGGTCGTGGTGTCAGGTATATGACCCTTACCTGGAACAATTCTATTCCATGGGCAACATCTGCCATGGAAGAAACAACTGACTCACTGCTACATCAGCCAAAGGGATTGAATGAGTTTGGAAAAACAATTGTAAAACACATGAATGAGCTGGGAATGATGGTAGACTTAAGCCATACCGGTGAAAAGACGTTCTGGGATGCTATGGCAGTAACAACAAAACCAGTGATCGCATCACATAGTTGCGCATACAATTTATGTCCTGTGTTTCGTAACCTGAAAGATGATCAGCTTAAAGCGATTGGCAAAAATGGCGGGGTGGTACAGCTTAATTTTTTCTCCGGTTTTCTGGACAGCAATTACCAGAAAAAGAACGAGCGGTTTACCCAGGCACACAAGGTGGAAAGAGATTCTTTATTAAAGCTGCGCTCAGAACCTTATTTTGCTGATGAGTATCTCTACAGTAAATACGCCGGCGAAGTAGAGGACATCAGGGCGCCCTTTCACCTGTTGCTTGACCATCTCGATTATATTGTACATCTCATTGGGGTTGATCATGTAGGCTTGGGAAGTGATTTTGATGGCATCAGTTCTTCCCCGCGGCAACTGGATGATGTAACCTGTTATCCACTTATCACGCAGGAGTTACTTAAACGGGGTTATTCCAAAAAAGATGTTCGGAAGATTTTGGGAGGAAATTTTATCCGGGTGTTTAAAGAAAATAGCAGGCGTTAATACTATCGTAAATAAAAAGAGAGATCCGTTAATGATCCCTCTTTTCATTTACATTAAAGATTAGTTACTTATAATGCGGCATATGAACATCTGCAAATTGCGTTTCCGCATTTTCAAAGTTATCCATGGCAGATTTCCTGCTGCTGTTAAGCAAGGCATTTAACTGGTTATAATTATTCGCAGCATTATTAACATCATTTACTGCTTTGTTATAAGCGTCTACATCTTCCTGTGTTCTTTTGCTTTCTGATTTTGCATCAAAAGCTTTCTTAATTTTCTCAAAGTTTTCCTGTTTCAAAAAGAAATCACTGATTTTTACTAAATCCTGTTCGGCTGTTTTCTTATAGAAATTAAGAACGTTTTTGCAGGCTACAGAAAGGCCGGGATCTCCATCGAAATGCTTCAATGTATCCAGTACCTGTAATCCTTCATTTGCGTAGGTGATAAGGGCATTGCGGGATTGCTCAAGGCCGGTAATCTTTTTCTGGTTGATGGCTTCTGTAATCTGGGCTTCCTGCCAGTTACATTTAAAAAATAACAGGTAAATTTTATTCCTGTATTTGTTTAACCGGGAAGCAATCGCCATTTTATCATACAACTCACTTTTACTTTCAATCAGGTTTACATTATACTTACTGGCAAAACTGCCTGCTGCCTTTTGCAACTGGTCTGAAGCCTCTTTTAATTTTTCATCTGTTTTCTCCTGTAATAACAAATAAGCCTGCATTTCATCAAAAGACTGTTCGGCTATCTCTTCCATATTTACAATATGTGCATAATCTTCATTAAATACTTTATAACAGAGCTGCACATACTTAAGGTTGCTTTGTCTTAATGAATCATCTTTTTTATAAATGGGAAGGTCAAGTATCTTATAACGGCATTTGTCAATACTTTCCAATGTCTGTTGACGCATTTTTTCAATTCGGCGTGGTTTACCGCTGTGTGCTACCGCGCTGGTATAAGCCATATAGGTTTTGTCCATATCTACATGTGCATTGCTTAGGGCAGACATATATTCACCAGGATTTTCCAGATTTTGTGCACGTGAACAGATCGTGCATAAAAGGATAGAACCAGTAACGGCAATTACTTTTAAGTTACGGACCATAAAGGGTTGCATGTTGTTTTTGTTTGAGTTATTAAAGCGGGTTGTTTAAAATTTCAGCAAATATTTAAATATTTTTTTGACTGTTAAATTTTTTCTTCTGTCGATCACAGCATTGCAATTTTAATTCGACATTTTAACCAGCAAGTCAAAACCGATCTTTACATACGCGTCCTGTGAAAGATAGGTGATAAGTGTATGATCCAGTTCAGACAAAGTTTTATCACCTGCTGCCAGGCGCTGCTGTTCATAAGCGTTTGTGGCTACAGTAAAAGGTGGTTTTACCCTTAAACGTAGTTCTGATAAAGAGGGAAGCCCTTCCTTTTGCGCATCAAGAAATGCGGTATATGCATCAGCGAGTTTTAGTGAAACGTCTTTGGGTGAATTAGCCGTTTTATATTGTTGTATATGTTTTTTGATCGCCTTAAAGTAAGCAGTAGTATCAGCCGTTTGTTTTGCAAAATCGCTCAGGGAAGCCAGCGGTAATGACGTATACGGCTTATAATATTTATTCGGTTCTGCAGGCAATAGCTTTAGTACCATCTTTTCATCGGCTTCACGATGCGGATCTAATTCCAGTACATCCGGCAAACTGATATCTGGCTTTACACCTGTTGCCTGCGGGGAAGTTCCATTAACGCGGAATAATTTACTTCTTGTAATTTTAAGATAACTGTCTGCCGCATTTGGGTCATCAGGCTTTACACTGGCAGCGGTGGTATCCAGCGGGTAAATTACCTGCCCGGTTGCCTTACCATAAGTGGAAGAACCTACAATAAGTGCGCGGTTATAATCCTGCAAAGTGCCTGCTACCAACTCTGAAGCGGAAGCTGTATAACCGTTTACCAGTATTACCAACGGGCCATCATAAATAGTTCCCCTGTTTGCATCCTTTAGTGTAATTACTTTGGGGTCGGTGGTTTTGATTAACTCTACAGGACCGGCATCTATAAAAATACCAGCAAGGTCTACGGCTTCTTTTAATGAACCGCCGCCATTGTAACGCAGGTCAATCATCAGGCCGCTGATATTTTCTTTTTTTAGTTTGATGATTTCCTTCGCCACATCATTGGCACAGCCATTTACCCCCGTTTGTTCATCTTCCCAATCACTATAAAAAGCAGGCAGTGAAATGTAACCAATGGTCTTATTTCCTTTCAACAGGAAGCTTCTTACTTTACCTTCTTCATCACTTTCTTCGGCCATCTCTTTAGCCAGGGAAACTTTTCTTAAAGAGCCATCTGCTTTCTTTACCGTAATAGTTAAGGTATCATGATTACTTTCATCCAGAAAACCATTCAGCTCACCAGTGCTTGCATCAGTTACATCAATAGCAGATTTCCCTTTCCATTGAAGTTCTACAAATTTATCCCCGCTGTTTAACATCCCGCTTTTATATGCCGGGCTTCCGGGCTCCAGGTCTTTGATTACAGCACCTCCTTCCTTATCTGTTTTCACCTGAAACCCAAACCGGAAAGGTTGTTTGCCTAACTCGCTATCAAAATTTTCTTTCTCGCTCAATGGAAAAAATTCGGTGTGCGGATCATAACAATTTGCCAGCGCTTTGCAGTATGCGTTTGCAGTTACCTGGCCTATTCCCCCGGGAGATTGCAGTAACCGGCTGATATCACGTTTATACAGGCCAACAACTTTTCTTTCATATATTTTTTGAGCACTGTCAAGATGTTGTTTTTGCGAGGCAAAACCCGCTGTAGTTAACTCATCTTCCAGGTGGTTTAATACTTCCAGCTTTATTTTCTTAGTCAGCTTAACACTTGCCGATGATATATCAGCGGGCCAGGTGCTGTCTTCTGCAAGCGTATATTTTTCATTCAGCGTGAAGTCGAATGGCTTTTTTGAAACAAGGTTGATGATTGAATCAGCCTGCAGTAATCTTTTTTGGTAAAGGCCTGTAAGCAAATTGAGGAACCCGGATTTTTTAGCGGCAATTTCCTCATCAAGCCGAAGGCGATATACCTGTAACACCCTGAGATCTTCCATTGTAAAATAAGTGCGGTCTTCATCAAGCCGCTCCAGCAGAAGATCAAACAAATCAGCCGACAACGAATCATTCAAAGGTCTTGGTTCAATGTGAAACCGGGCGGCCATTCTTGTGATCAGAAATGCATCCTGTGCTGTTTTTGATGCGGTTTGGGCAATAGAAAATCTGGTGATACATAAAAGGGAAAGGATCGGTAAAAACTTTTTCATGTAAAGTTGCTATAAGCTGTAAAATAAAGAAGGATAAAAAACAGCGCCAATTAAAAACAGTGTAAAAGAAAAGCGTTCTTCCTGCAATGACAGTTTGCAAATAATATTGCGGCTTTGTATCTTATCAATAAATACTACTTATGAAACTGGTAATTCCTTCAGTCATACTTCTCAGTATTTATATTACATTTCTTAAGCCGGGTACCTCTGCCATCATCTCACGGGAAGAAGCATTGGCAAACGTAAATGCGTCCAAACAAAAATTCAGCATTGGCTGCGCCGCACCAAATGTAGGGTTTGAGCTGGGTGATCCTGCGAATGTTATTCCATTGCTGGAAGGATGGGGCGATTATCGTATGCCCGTAACTGCCAAGAACGATAGTGCACATATTTACTTTGAACAGGGCATCAATATGTATTACGGGTTTCATATTATTGAGGCGCTTGCATCTTTTGAAAAGGCAGTAAAATTTGATACAACATTTGCCATGGGTTATTGGGGAAAGGCATTGGCATACGGACCGAATATCAATGATCTGGGATATGCGGCTTCCCCTGAAGCGCTTGCAGCCGTTAACAATGCAAAGGCGAATAATGAAACGGCTACTCCCGTAGAAAATGCTTTGATTGATGCCATGTTTGTGCGTTATACTGCTGATACTACCCAATGCCGCGATCACCTGAACCAGTTATATGCAGATGCCATGAAAAAAGTGCACGAGGCCTTCCCGGAAAGTGCCGATGCAGCCGCACTGTACGCAGATGCATTAATGGTACAGCATCCCTGGGATTTATATGATCGTTACAACCAGCCAAAACCATGGACGCCGGCGATTGTACAGGTACTGGAAGGCTTGGTAAAAGAATTTCCCAATCACCCGGGCTCAAGTCATTATTATATTCATGCCATTGAAGGTTCTGCTCATCCTGAAGCAGGTTTAGCTGTTGCCAATCGTCTTGGAAAAATGATGCCGGGGCTGGCGCACCTGGTTCATATGCCTTCACATATTTATATCCGTTCAGGATATTATAATGAAGGAGTTATCGTTAACGAAGCTGCTGTTAAAAGTTATGAAAAGTACTTAACGCAATATGCACCCGTTGTAAATAATACGCCGATTTATCTTATTCATAACCTGCATATGCAGGCCAGTTGTGCCAATATGGATGGCCGGCTTGCAGAATCGATGAAGATCGCCATAGATTGCCGGAAGAGTTTTGATTCTACCTGGATGGATATACCCGGATACTTTGGCGGCGCTGTGCAGTATGCTTACATGACACCCTTTCTTACCCTCATTCGTTTTGGTAAATGGAATGAAATTCTTCAAACACCGGAGATAAGCATGCCCCGTGTATATGCCAATCTTTTATGGCATTACGGAAGAGGGCTTGCTTATGCACGTAAACATGTTTTTGATAAAGCCCTGGCTGAACTGGACTCTTTACGGGCTAACCGCAAAGTACCGCAGATGGATGTTGGCGTTAGCAATTTTAATGCTGCCAATGCAGGCGCAGGTGTTGCCGAAAAAATTCTGCAAGGCACCATCGCACAGGAGCAACAAAGTTATAAGGAAGCTATTGCGTTTTTTAATGATGCCGTGGAGCAGGAAAGTGTTATGTATTATAATGAACCTAGAGACTGGCCCCACCCGGCAAGACAGTACCTGGGGAATTGTCTTTTACTGGCAAAGCAATACAAAGAAGCAGAAGTTGTTTTCAAAGATGATCTGCAGGTGAACCCAAAAAATGGATGGAGCCTGAACGGATTATATGATGCACTGCAAAAACAGGGCAAAAAGAAAGAGGCAATCAAAGTAAAAGCTGATGCAGCAATCGCATTTAAGAGAAGTGATGTAAAAATTACGAGGGCAGTGTTTTAGCTACTGCTATTGTTATTCATTAAAAATATATCATCGTAACCAGGCTCAGTATGCAAGTAGCTTATGAACACATTCGGCTAACCTGGACTTTGCGAGGAATTGTTGCTCTAGTGTTGTATTAAAAGGAACAGGTGTATCCAGCGAGGCGCATCTTATTACCGGTGCATCCAGCCATTCAAAACAGTGTTCGCTTATCCATGCACTTATCTCACCACCTATGCCGCCGGTCAATGTATCTTCATGCAGAATTAATACCTTACCGGTACGTTTTACAGAGGCAGTAATTGCCGTTGTATCTAATGGCAAAAGTGTTCGCAGGTCAATTATATCAAACCTGGTTTCTTTATGTTGCGCGGCAAACTCTAATGCCCAGTGCACTCCGCTGCCATAAGTAATAATGCAGATATCTTCGCCTTCCATTACTTGCTTCGCTTTGCCAATTTCAATGCTGTAATACTCTTCGGGAACGGGACCGCTTACGCTTCTGTATAAAGCCTTATGTTCAAAGAACATTACCGGGTTAGGATCATGAATCGCTGCAATCAACAGCCCTTTGGCATCCATTGCGGTTGCCGGGTAAACCACTTTTAAGCCGGGTACATGGGTGAACCAGGCTTCGTTGCTTTGACTGTGAAAAGGCCCTGCACCAACGCCAGCACCGGCAGGCATACGTATTACTACGTTTGCAGACTGCCCCCAACGATAATATATTTTTGCAAGGTTATTCACTACCTGGTTAAAACCCATGGTAATAAAATCAGCAAACTGCAGCTCTACTACTGACTTATAGCCTTCCAAGCTTAATCCAAGCGCAGCGCCTAATACGGCGCTTTCACAAATAGGCGTGTTACGTATGCGATGTTTACCAAACTGCTGAACAAAGCCTTCTGTAATTTTAAAAGCGCCACCATAATCTGCAATGTCCTGCCCCATCAATAACAAATTTTCATCCTTTGATAAACTTTGATGAAGGGCTTCTTTAATTGCATCGATCAATCTTTTTTCTTTGGCCTCCCCGCTATAAATATAACCGGGTGTGGAATTGTCTACAGATAAATTGATGTTACTTTCTTGTGATGCAGGCGCATATATATCTGCAAGTTCATCCTTGAAAGAGGGTATAAAAGCAGCAGGATGATCTGCAGATTTTAATTCATCCTCTATTTCATGTTTCAGGATTTCTTTAATCTCATTCAACCCTTCTGCGGAGATGATCTGCTGTTCCTTCAGGTAATTCTCAAAACGAAGGATCGGATCTTTTTGCGACCATTCCTCAAAAAGTTCATGTGGTACATACTTCGTTCCACTCGCTTCCTCATGGCCACGCATGCGAAACGTAAGACATTCTACCAGGTAAGGTTTCTGTTCGCGGATGCAGTAATCACGAATCCCTTTTATTGTATCAATTACAGTGAGAATATTATTTCCATCAATGGTAACCCCATCCATACCATAACCCCTTGCCTTGTCTGCAAGCCTTTCACAGCGATACTGTTCATGCACCGGCGTACTTAACGCATAACCGTTATTTTCTATAATAAAGATCACGGGTAAATTCCATACGGCAGCCAGGTTGAGCGCTTCATGAAAATCACCTTCGCTTGTTCCACCTTCTCCGGTAAATGCCAGCGACACTTTATTCTCTTGTTTCAGTTGATGTGCAAGGGCTACGCCGTCTGCAATTGCCATCTGCGGACCAAGATGCGAGATCATACCACAGATTGCATATTCTTTCGATCCAAAATGAAAGCTCCTTTCCCGGCCTTTACTATAGCCATCCCTGTTTCCCTGCCACTGGTTAAACAGTTTGTTTAAAGGCATGTTACGTGTAGTAAAAACACCCAGGTTACGGTGCAGCGGCATGATCCACTCATCCGGTTGTAAGGCATAAGAGCAGCCAACAGCAATAGCTTCCTGCCCTATACCGCTAAACCATTTGCTGATTTTTCCCTGGCGCAGTAACAGCAACATCTTCTCTTCAACCAGTCTTGGTAATACCAGCTTCCGGTATATATCTATCAACGTTTCATCTGTAAGATCCTTACGGTCAAAATGCATGGCAGGAACCTTTTTATGAAGGTCAAGTTAGGTATAATTTGCTGTGCCGCGACCCGTTGAAGAAGGTATAATTTAACTGTAAACGGTGCAAGACCTGGCGGAATAGATGCCTGATAAATTAAAAAAGCCCTGAAAGTAATACTTTCAAGGCTTTTATTTTTTGTTACCCGACCTGGATTCGAACCAAGACAAGCAGAACCAGAATCTGCGGTACTACCGTTATACTATCGGGCAATTAATCCTGCCGAAATAACTTTTCGGGAGGCAAATATACAACTACTCACCTATCTCCCCAAGGGTTTTTACTGGTACTTAAAAATAAAGGCCTCCCTGGGGAAGCCTTTATTTTTATATTGGCTGGTCAATTATTGTTGACCTGCTTCTTTCTTTGAATCGCTCTTCATTTTTTCGTTGGCAGTGATCAGGAATTCCACGCGCCTGTTCTGGGCACGTCCGTCTTCTGTGTTGTTGTCATACTTAGGTGCTGATTCGCCAAAACCTTTGGTAGTTACCCTTCCCGCGCCAATACCATGACTTTTCAAAAAGGTAGCTACAGAGCCTGCCCTTTTTTCTGAAAGGGTCATGTTATATGCATCGGCACCAGTATTATCAGTATGGCCCTGAACCTCAATATTGGTATCAGGATACTTATTCAAGATCGTTACCAGGTCATTCAGCGATGTTGTAGACGCGGAAGACAAGGCAAAACTGTTGATATCAAACAAAATTTTGCTGTTAAACTCCACCACGATACCTTCTTCAACACGCTCCACCTTAGCTCCCGGGATTTCATTTTTTATTTCCGCTGCCTGTTTGTCCATTTTATGACCAATCACCGCACCGGTAGCTCCACCAACCGTGGCCCCGATAATTGCACCTAACGCGGTATTTCCTGCAATCTTACCAATTACACCACCTACCACTGCGCCGCCGCCTGCACCAACTGCAGTACCCTTCTGGCTGTTATTCCAGGTTTTACAACTGCTAACAATCAGGGTAATAGCCGCCAATCCGATCAATAAACCTTTTTTCATAACGGGTTATTTTAAACTTTTAATGTTTCTAATGTTTAGCCAAAAGATGTGCCAAATCAAAATGGCAGATAACTGCAGCAGGATAAGTAATTGCTGCTGAGTTAATAAATAAATTTCTGCGTGCAAATTTCGATATTCAGCCATTAAAAACAAACAATCGAAACAAAATAAATATTCTTAACGGGTAATTTTTACCTCGCATCTTCAAACCTGTTCAAAAGAAAGCTTTCTTGTAACTTACCTCTTTATAATTCCTGCTGCAATTTACCAGCTATACAAAAACTATAAATTTTAGCAATTTAAACTGGAAACATCTTGTACATTTGGGTTCTATTGTTATGGCAAAAAAAATGAAAAACACCAGCAACGGTGTCGCAAATCATGAACCGCAGGTTAATGGTGAGATGATTGAAGTTTTTGGTGCAAGAGAGCATAACCTGAAAAACCTGGACATTTCCATCCCGAAAAATAAGCTGGTCGTTTTTACAGGCGTAAGTGGCAGCGGTAAATCATCGCTGGCGTTTGATACTATTTACAACGAAGGGCAGCGCCGCTACATGGAAAGCTTCAGCGCCTATGCACGACAGTTCATTGGTGATATGGAACGGCCTGATGTAGACAAGATCACGGGGCTTTCACCGGTTATTTCCATCGAACAGAAAACCACCAATAAAAACCCGCGTTCAACGGTAGGCACCATCACTGAAATATATGATTTCCTGCGTTTGTTGTTTGCGCGTATCGGTGAGGCTTACAGTTATAATACGGGTAAGAAAATGGTGAAATTTAGCGAGGAAGAGATCGTTACCAATATCTTCAATCGCTTTAAGGGGCAAAAAATTATCCTGCTTGCACCGCTGGTGCGCGGCCGTAAAGGGCATTACCGCGAGCTGTTTGAAGATATTCGCAAACGTGGATTTCTAAAAGTGAGGGTTGATGGTGAAATACTTGACCTTACTGCCCGTATGCAGGTGGATCGTTACAAGATCCATGATATAGAAGTGGTGGTTGACCGGTTGAAGGTGGATGACGAGTTCAGGGTGCGTATCAGTCAGAGTGTACAGCAGGCTTTAAAATTAGGCAAAGACCTGATGTTTGTTCAGGTAGCGCCCGGCGAACCTGCGCCAACAGGTAAGGCCGCTTCCAAACAAGTTGCTGCTACAGCGGAAACGGTGGTATCCTATTCCAGGCAGTTGATGTGTGAAGATACCGGCATCAGTTATGAAGAACCATCCCCCAACTCCTTTTCCTTTAACTCGCCTTATGGCGCCTGTCCTGTTTGTAAAGGGTTAGGTGCGGTATACGCGGTAAGCATGGATGCCATTATACCAGACAATACCAAAAGTATAAAGGACGGAGGTATTGCACCACTGGGCGAAGAGCGGGATGCTTATATGTACCGCAACGTAGAACAACTGGCACGTAAAAATAAAATCAGTCTCGACAAACCGATCAAAGACCTGCCGAAAGATAAGCTGAACATTCTGTTGTATGGCAACAGCAATGGCGCGGAAGAAGATGTGCTTGATTTTGAAGGTACACCCGGTGCACAGCAACCTTATGAGGGAGAATTCGAGGGAATCATCCCGATGCTGAAGCGCTGGTTTGCTGGCAGCGGCAGTACAGAAACCCTGCGTGAATGGGTGGAGAAATTTATGGAGCTGAAAACCTGCCCCTCCTGTAATGGTGCACGATTAAAAAAAGAAAGTCTTTGGTTTAAGGTAGACCAGCATAATATTTCCGAGCTGAGCGAGAAAAACCTGGATAAGCTGATGCTCTGGTTTGCAGATGTGGAGGAGCGCCTGAGCGACAAACAAAATGTGATTGCCAAAGATGTGTTGAAAGAAATAAGGGAGCGATTGCAATTCTTGCTTAACGTGGGCCTGACTTATCTTACATTAAACCGGTCTTCACGCACGCTTAGCGGCGGTGAATCCCAAAGAATAAGACTGGCCACGCAAATAGGCTCTCAATTACAAGGCATTACTTATATACTGGATGAACCTTCCATCGGTTTGCATCAGCGTGATAATCACCGCCTGATTGATGCGCTTAAAAACCTCCGGGATATTGGCAACAGTGTGCTGGTGGTGGAGCATGATAAAGACATTATGCTGGCGGCGGATCACTTGGTGGATATCGGGCCGAAAGCAGGAAAACACGGTGGTGAAATCGTTGCGGCTGGTACTCCTGAAGAAGTGATCAAATCCAATTCAGATACTTCCCAATACTTAAGTGGCAAGAAAAGTATAGAAGTGCCCAAAGAAAGACGCAAGGGCAATGGGAAAACCCTGGAATTAAAAGGCGCCAGGGGCAACAACCTTAAAGATGTTTCTGTAAAATTCCCGCTGGGGAAACTTATTGTAGTTACCGGCGTAAGCGGCAGCGGCAAGTCAACACTCATCAATGAAACGCTCTATCCCATCCTTAGCAAACATGCTTATGATTCCAGGGTTACACCTATGGAGTTTAAAACGGTTAAGGGATTAGAAAATATTGATAAGGTAATTGAGATTGATCAATCGCCCATTGGCAGAACACCGCGCAGCAACCCGGCAACCTATTGCGGTTTTTTTACCGAGATACGTACGCTGTTTGCTTCTATTCCTGAAGCCAAGATTCGCGGATATAATGCAGGCAGGTTCTCCTTCAATGTAAAAAGCGGCCGCTGTGATGTTTGTGAAGGCGGCGGCATGCGTGTGATTGAAATGAATTTTTTACCCGATGTATACGTGCATTGTGAAAAATGCAATGGCAAAAGATATAACCGCGAAACGCTGGAGATACGCTACAAGGGAAAATCCATCAGTGATGTACTGGATATGACGGTAGATGATGCCTGCGAATTTTTTCAAACCGTGCCCTATCTCTATCGCAAAATAAAAGTGCTGCAGGATGTAGGATTAGGATATATCACCCTGGGTCAATCTGCGGTTACGCTAAGCGGTGGTGAGGCACAACGTGTAAAGCTGGCCACAGAACTTGCAAAGAAAGATACCGGCAAAACATTTTATATACTGGATGAACCTACCACCGGTCTTCATTTCCAGGATATACAGCATTTGCTGGACGTGTTGAATAAACTTGTAGATCGGGGCAATTCTGTATTGGTGATTGAGCACAATCTTGATGTGATAAAGGTGGCAGATCATATCATTGATCTTGGCCCGGAAGGCGGTGATGGCGGCGGCAGTATCCTTTTTGAAGGAACTCCCGAAGCAATGGTTGATACCAAAGAAAGCCATACGGCCAGGTACCTGAAGATAGAACTTGGCATGTCTTAATTTAATTTACCTGATCAGATTTTTATAAGAACCTGTATCCTTTTGGTGCAGGTTTCTTTATTTTCAGGCTTTTGAAAAACGTGATCCAAAACAAAAAACTATGAGTGGAAAACACCTGGCTTTGCTATTTTGCTTTTTCTCCTGTTACTGCATAGCACAAAAGAACAGCAACCATCAACAGCCTAATATCATTTTTATACTGGCGGATGATTTGGGTTATGGCGATCTTGGCTGTTACGGCCAGCAAAAAATAGAAACACCTTTTATTGATGCAATGGCAAAACAAGGCATACGTTTCACCCGGTTTTATGCAGGAACCTCTGTATGCGCACCTTCCCGCGCCAGCCTGATGACGGGCCTGCATACCGGCCATACAGATGTGAGAGGCAATAAAGAAATAAAACCTGAAGGCCAATACCCGCTTTCTGATTCTGCCGTAACCATTGCATCGGTATTACAGCAGGCGGGCTACGAAACGGCTGCTTTTGGTAAATGGGGACTTGGCTATCCCGGCTCTTCGGGTGAGCCTTTAAAGAAAGGCTTTGACCGCTTTTTTGGATATAATTGCCAGAGCCTGGCGCATAATTATTACCCGGATCATTTATGGGATAACGATAAAAGGCTTGATTTACCGGGTAACCTGACAAGTGATTCCGTTTATTCTGCCGACCTGATTCAACAACAGGCGTTATCCTTTCTGAAAGCAGCACATAACAAACCTTTCTTTTTATACCTCCCTTTTACATTACCTCATGCCGCCTTACAAATACCACACGACAGTGTTTATGATTATTATGTAAAAAAGTTTAATGAACAGGCATTGACTCCTACAGAAAAAGACAAGCAGGCGCACTACCGTTTTGATCCGCATCCTCATGCAGCATTTGCGGCAATGGTAAGCCGGTTGGATGCATATACCGGGGAACTTTTAAAAACACTCAGGCAACAGGGGTTGGAAGAAAATACGCTGATCATTTTTTCCAGCGATAACGGCCCTCACAAAGAAGGCGGCGCCGATCCTGTTTTCTTTAACAGCAGCGGCAATTTAAAGGGAATCAAAAGAGATTTGTACGAAGGTGGTATCGCTGTTCCTTTTATCGCCATGTGGAAGGGAAAGATTAATGCCGGCAGCACCAGTAAATTCAATGGCTGTTTCTGGGATATGTTTGCCACATTTCATGAACTGGCAGCATCAACTGCTTCGTATAAAACAGATGGGTTATCGCTGGTGCCTTCGCTGCTGGGAAAACCGCAACAACCGCATGATTACCTGTATTGGGAATTTCATGAGAATGGCGGGCGGCAGGCAGTACGCAGCGGCAAATGGAAAGCGATCCGGTTAAATGTTAATACGCTTGATCATCCTTCAACAGAGCTGTATAACCTGGAAACAGATCCTTCAGAAAATAAGAATATCGCCGGACAGCACCCGGAAATAACTGCACAAATGGATAAATTGTTCCAGCAGGCGCATCATGAAAACAAAGACTGGCCGCTGCTTAAAAACGAGCTTGACAAGGGCGGTCAGGGCAAGTAAAACAGCGGTTATTAAGTCAACAAAAAATCCTGTCTTTACGCTGGTGAAGCTGATTTATCTGCACATCATTACCTTTGATCCCCGGTTTTTAAAACCACAAAAATTATTTTCAAGGATTGATCGCAGCACCGATCAATTTAATTCTGTTATTTTACCCGTTACAATTATAAGCGGAAACATGATGAAATTTAATCCTGATAAACAACACACACTTGCTTCTACCGTAAGCATCAGCGGCACGGGTTTGCATACCGGCATCCTGGTGGATATGACCTTGCACCCGGCCAACCCTGGTTTTGGTATACAATTTCAGCGTATAGATCTGCCCAACAAACCGGTGATCAAGGCCGATTGTGACCTGGTGACAGATACCAGTCGCGGTACCACGCTGCAGCAGGGCGATGTAAGAGTGAGTACGATTGAACATATTCTTGCCGCATTGGTTGGCATGGGTGTAGATAATGTGTTGATTGAATTGAATGGCCCGGAAATTCCTATTATGGATGGAAGCTCTGAGCCTTTTATTGAATTGATTGAGGAGGCCGGCGTTCAGGAACAGGAAGCCGCCAAAATATGGTACAGTCTTGATGAGAATATTTACCATTATGACGAAGAGAAGCGTGTAGAAATGGTGGCTTTACCCGCCATAGAGTACCAGATTACCACGCTTATTGATTTTAATAGTCCTGTACTAGGCACTCAACATGCAGGGTTAAAATCGATCAGGGATTTTAAAACAGAGATCGCCCCCTGCCGTACTTTCTGCTTTTTGCATGAGCTGGAAATGCTGCTGGATAACAACCTTATTAAAGGTGGCGATATCAACAATGCCATCGTGGTAGTTGATAAACCTGTTACTGAGGAAGAAATGACCCGGTTGGCAAAAGTGTTCAAGCGGGAAAAAATGGAAGTGAAGAGTGAGGGCTATCTAAACAACCTTGAACTGCGTTTTCCCAATGAACCGGCACGGCATAAGCTGCTGGATGTAGTGGGAGATCTTGCATTAGTGGGTTATCCTATCAAAGCCAGGATTATAGCCAACAGGCCGGGCCACAGCACCAACGTAGAATTTGCTAAAAAGATAAAGCAGTACATCAAGAAGAACAGGCATGTAAAAGATGTACCGGTGTATGATCCAACGCAACCTCCGGTATACAGCCTTGAGCATATTGAAAAGACCTTACCACACAGGTTCCCTTTTTTGCTGGTAGATAAGATTATTGAACTTACAGATACCCGTATCGTGGGTATTAAAAATGTAACGTTTAATGAATGGTTTTTCCAGGGTCATTTTCCCGGAAACCCGGTAATGCCCGGCGTATTGCAAATTGAAGCGCTGGCACAAACTGGCGGTATTCTTTGCATTAATGCTGCGCAGAACGGTAAATCTGATGCAAAGTATGATACCTACTTTTTAAAGATTGACAATTGTAAATTTAAACAGATGGTAAGACCGGGTGATACGATGATACTGAAGATGGAATTATCTGCACCGGTGCGCAGGGGTATTTGTGAAATGAAAGGCACAGTATATGTTGGCGGCAAAGTGGCTACAGAAGCTGACCTAGTGGCACAGATTGTGAAACGTAGTTAAGTTAACTCTTATAAAATAGAATGGGGCTTGATTATGGCCCCATTCTTATTTATACCTAGGACATACCTCTTTCATCATTCCGGTCTCCGCCAAGGCTGTAATTGTTGTTTTCCTCATCTTCTTCACCCAGTTCCTCCTCGTCATCATCCTCTTCTGAACCCGGAACATCCAGGTCATCACCCGAAACATTAGAAGCCTCGTTCAGCAATTCTCCTTCCTCATCTTTATCATCCAGCAATGCCTGTCGAACGCCCTCATCTTCTTCCGTCGCCATGCTGTCTTCCGTCTGGCTCAATAATTCTTTTTCTTCTTCAGTCACATCGGCATCATTATCCAAGTCTTCATCCTCGTTAAAAAGTTCATCTGCTTCTTCGTCAGCCGAAGCGATCGTGGTGTCGCGCATCTCTTTTAAATGCGGCACCTTTATATGTTCCTGGCCCGGAATATCTTTTACTTCAGGAAGATCGAGCGTGGCTGTTTCATTTTTTAGCTTTGCTTCGTCCTTTGGAGCATCGTGAATATCCGTGGTATTATTTTTCTGATTTGCCATAACAAATGCTTTTTTATAAACATGTATAAAACAATGCCAGAGATGTATGACTAAGCGCAACGGGATTTTAGCGGGCAGATGGAGTGTTTTTCGTGCAAATTAATCCCCATGAGCAATGTTTTCTATGCGAGGGAAAGACAATATAGAATGCTTGCAACAGGTTGCTGATAGCGGCATTTCATTATGGGATGATTACAAAAAGTGGATATTCTCCTCTATGGGTAATTCTTTCGTTTCGGCATCTCTTGCCTCTGCTTCAAAACGGTTATGGTAATATCCTTTCTTTATACTCTCCGCCAGGTATAAAAAAGTCATTTTTGCAAACCCGTATTTTTTGAACTGCTGAATATGCGCCAGCTCATGCTTAACCCATCCGCGATCACTTAAAAAAACTTCACGGCTTACTCCCCACAGGTGAATTGTACGGCCAAGCACCAGGGCGACATTTTTTGATCGCAGCATTCGAGCTGCTATCCTTGCCTGCCATGAGTGTTCTTTTATCCTGATCGTCATAGCATAATTACTTCACTTTTTCTTTCCAGGCCTTGATGATCTCCTCTGCGTGTTGCTTGTTTTTGGGTTTGAGAAAGATCTTGCGGATGATCCCTCTTTCATCAATCACGAAAGTAGTACGGTGTACACCCATATAGTGGTTGCCAAACATTTGCTTCTCCCCCCACACGCCATACTGGTTAAGTATTTTTTGACTGGTATCGGCAACCAAGGTAAATGGCAGGCTGAATTTCTCTTCAAATTTTTTGTGTTTGCTGCTGTCATCCGGGCTGATGCCAATTACCTCAAACCCTTCCTTTTTAAGTAAAGCATAATTGTCCCGAAGGTTGCAGGCTTGTATTGTGCAGGTAGGCGTATCATCTTCCGGGTAAAAGTAGAGGGCTACTTTTTTACCCTTAAAATCAGCCAGGCTTACCTTATTTCCATTCTGGTCAACCCCTTTGAATACGGGGGCCTTATCTCCTTCCTTTAGTGTGATCATAATGCTTTTGTTAAAGATGATTTGCCTTGCAAAGAAAAACAAAACAGCAATGCTGATGTTCGCTTGCATCAATATTCTATAGCAGAAACTTAGCGTACAAATTCAAAAAACTATATTTATTTACAATTTTGCCGAATAAATGGAATCCCTTACTTTTGCCACCCGCTAATAGAAGAGCAGGGTTTCGGGAAGTAGCGCAGGCCGGTAGCGCACCTGGTTTGGGACCAGGGGGTCGCAGGTTCGAATCCTGTCTTCCCGACACAAATCCAAAAAAAGCTCATTGATAGAAATATTGATGAGCTTTTTTAATGCCCGTATTTATTTCTCATGATTTCAAATTGACTTACAGGTGATCTAAAGAAAAAAGGCTGCTCAATTTATATTGAAGACAGCCTTATCAAATTTTTTTAGTGGAACCTAGCCGTTAATCTCTTTTTGAATTTCTATCTTGGTTTTACAGCGTTCAATATCTGCCTGGTATTCTTTAATTTTTTCGTTGTTCATGCAGTAAAGAATTGCCTGCCGGTATTCTTTAATGGCTTGCTCATAATTGTTCTTAAACTCGCTTATTAAACCAAAACGATAATGCACCCAGCTTTTCTCAATCGTGATAATGTTGAGGCATTTTTCCAGCAATTTTTTTAGCTCATCAAAACGTTCCAGATCAATATAAATGCTGGCCAGGTGAAAGTAAGGATGCGGGTACAGGTTGTCTGCCTGTATGGCTGCCTTAAAATGCATTTCTGCTTTCTGGTAATTATCAAACTGTGTTTTATAAATCCAGCCCATTGAGTTGTGTGCCGGTGCAAAATCAGGCTCTTCGTAAAGAATACTCTCATATTTCTGGAAAGCCTCATGATAGTTGTTGCTGCGTATTTCCGCCTCTGCCTCCAGGTACAACTGCTCAAAACTTGTGGTCATGAATAATGAAAATTTATTTATAAAATAATAACACGGTGGGGTTAAGCTAATTGCTGGTCAACGCTATTACATAACCCACTGAAATCCTGAAGACGTCATCTTGCTTAATATGCAAATGACTCTGTTCTGAATTCAACCGTTTGTAAAAGTAATTAAAATAAATTTTCGGCCGGCGAGGCGTGAAGATTAATGATTGCAATCGTGCACATGACAATGCTGTGCTTTCCGGCAAAGCCGGTAGTTAATATAATGAGCAGTTACCACCAGTAAAACAGCAGGCACCAACAGCCATAACTGGTATTCATGCCACAATTGTTTCGCTAGCAATAAGGCAATACCTGAAGAGAAAATAATTAACGGCAACCAGTTATGATGATGCTTTTTCCAGCCGTGGTATAAGGAATAAGCACCTATACAAAACGCAAGAAAAATCATGAAATATTCAAAAAAGCTGTTGTCAATAATTTCAAAACCAAGCACAGGCAGGCTGGTAATAAATAACGGCAATACAGCACAATGTATGGCACAGGCAACAGAAGCGGTAATTCCAAGGGCATCCCAGTTAATCTTCAAACTCATCCTTTTCTATATTGAGGCAACAAAATTAATGTTTTGCAACAAAGTTGCAAAACAAAGTTAAGTTTCTTTTCTTTTTTTATTACAGTCTTAACTTTGCACCTATGAGCAAGAAGTTTATAGGTTACGCATTGTTTTTTGTGGTGCTGACTGGTTTGTTCCTCGCATTTGTTTTTGGCGGAACGGATAACTGGAAAAAGAAATCGCCTGTAATAAGCACGGTAAAACCATTTACGTTTATAACGCAGGATGGAAAGCATTTTTCAGAAAAAGATATGGAAGGAAAGGTTTGCGTGGTGGAATATTTTTTTACCACCTGCAAGGGAATATGTCCGAAGCTGAATACCAACATGAAAGCGATCTATGAAACCTTTAAGGATGAGCCGGATTTTATGATCGTATCCCACACCTGCGACCCGGAAACAGATTCGGCCATTGTTTTAAAGCACTATGCCGATTCTTTAAAAGTGAATGAACAGAAATGGGTGTTTCTAACCGGCAGAAAAGACAGCCTTTACCAGACAGCCCGCAATAGTTATTTACTGGATGATCCAAAGAATAACTTAACAGATATCAGCCAGCAGTTTTTACATACGCAGTTTTTTGCAGTGGTGGATAAGTCTGGCAATGTGCGCGGGCAGGTATATGACGGATTAAAAAAGGAAGAGTTAGCGCAGCTGAAGAAAGACGTACAAACCTTGCTTGCCGAAAAGGCCGGCCCAAGTGGCTTTGTTAACGGAGTATTTAGCAATAACCCTCAATAACAATAATATATGCAGGACAGAATTGCAGAGTTATTAAAAAAGAACCAGCTTAGTATTACAGACAGCCGCAAGAAGATTTTAGAGCTTTTTCAAAAGTCTGGTAATGCACTTGCACATGCAGATATTGAAAAGATGAGCGGGGAAAATTTTGATCGTGTAACCATTTATCGTACACTCCAAACTTTTGTTGACAAGGGGATCATTCATACAATTCCAACCGCTGATAATTCAGTAATGTATGCGCTTTGCCGGGAAGGATGTTCCGGTGGCCACCATCACGACAATCATGTTCATTTTATATGCGATGATTGTGGCACCACTTATTGCCTGGATCATGTAGAAATTCCTGGAGTGGCCATGCCGGATGGCTTTACTGCAAAACAAACTGATGTGGTAGTAAGCGGTACTTGCATTAAATGTGGCTAAAAATTCTGCTGCTGTTGCAGGCTGTTTTCTAAATTTCCTATTTTCGGTAAGGAATGGCAGTAAGCTATTCCTTTCAGCAAATACCCACAACCCTTTTATGCAGCAGCAATACCCCGGACTGGGAGACAGAATCCAGTCTATTTTTATAGACACCACCCTTCTCATTATTCTCACTTTTGTATTTAGTGCAGTTTTAGAAAAATTTGATCACAGCCCGGACTGGATCAAAATTGCTTTATTCGCAGGCCTTTGGGCGGTATATGAACCTGTATGTACAACCATCGGCGGTACCGTGGGAAATCTTATTAAAGGCATACGTGTAAGAAGGTATAATAGCACGGATAAACGTATAAATCTGCTACAGGCTTACGTGAGATACATCGTAAAGCTTTCGCTGGGCTGGCTTTCCTTTATCACTATTTTCACCAATGAACAAAGACGGGCCATACATGATTTATTGTCGGGTTCTGTAATGATAAATGTATAATCCATCCAATCCTTTATAAAAAGAAAAACAACACTACAGGAAATTACTTAGTTTCGAAAAACTCTTAAAACAACTATATGGGAAATCTTGGTTTTCAGGAAAATCTGCTCATTATATTCATATCCTTTGGCATTATTCTTATTCCTGCCATATTTTACCTTATCACACTTCAAAATGCGCTTAAATCTGTCGATCCAGATAACAGGACGATGGAACCAGGTAAAGTCTGGCTCTTGTTTATTCCCCTGTTCAATATCGTCTGGATATTTATTGTGATAAACGCCATCGCCGTATCTTTTAAAAATCAATACGAGCGATATGGCTTGTATAAAGGCGATAAACCAACTTATGGTATCGGCCTTGCGATGTGCATCCTGGAGATTTGTTCTTTTCTCCCTTTTGTAAGCCTTGCTGCCCTGGTTTGCTGGATCATTCATTGGGTGCAGGTGACTCAGCATAAGAACGAACTGACCCGTTTAAAAGCGGCAGATCGCTTAAGCGATCAACCCTCCATTTTCAACTAAACCATTCAGGCCCCCGGAACTACAGGGCTTTCATTATCCCCGGCGCTTACCGCTGCTTCTTTTTTAAATTGTTTAATATAATCATGCTTCAGGTGATCATAGAAAGAGTGTTTATCTACCAGTAAAGAAGCAAGGCCTGCAATCATTCCCGCAAGCATCAGGTAAAAGATTAAAGAGTGGCGATCCGTCATCTCCAGCACAAGAATAGCGGAAGTGAACGGCGTCCTGGTAATACCCGTTAGAAAACTCACCATACCGGCAAGTATCAGAATGTTGGTTTCTGTAGGCAGCAGGTGAAACCAACCGGAAACAGAAGCGCCAATGCAGGCTCCTGCGCTTAATCCCGGCGCAAAAACACCACCTGCACCTCCGGTGGTAAAACTAAGCAGCGGTCCAACAAACCGGATGGGGAGAATATACCAGGCAGGGGTTTTGTCTCCTGTAAAAAGCAGCTGCTGCATGATTTCCTTTCCCGAGCCCATGATCGCTTTATCAATAAAAAAAGCTCCTGCTGCAAGCAGCAGGGCGCAAATAAGCAGGAAATATATATGATAAGAAGTCTTGGCAAAACCAGCTTTCCAGCGTAAAAACCTTACAATAAGCAAACACATATAGCTGCCTGCAATACCGGCAATAACAGCGACCAGCAATATTAACAGGAAAAGATACCAGGAGCCATTGCTTACTTCGGGATATCCCAGGTAGAGATAAGGGCCAAGAATGGCCTGGGCAGTTAACCCTGCAATGATCACCGCGGAAAAAAGCGCCGTACGATAAAAGCTGATATGTGTTTTGGAAAGTTCTTCCACTGCAAATACAATACCTCCAAGCGGCGTATTAAATGCAGCTGCAAGACCGGCAGCAGCTCCTGCCACAATCATATTGGGTCTTGCTACTTTGGGCCAGTTGGAAGGGATGATCCGGTAGATCACCTTAAAGACCGAGCCGGCGATCTGTATCGTTGGTCCTTCGCGGCCTACAGCGGCACCGCCTACTACCATCGCAAGGCTGGAAAATATCTTGGTGACTGCAACCCTGGTTCCCAATAATTTTTTGAGGGAGTATTTCCTGCCGTCGCCGGCAAGATCAATTGCAGCCATTACCTGCGGAATACCGCTTCCCTTTGAGTAGGGCGCGAAACGTTGCACCAGCCACCAGCCGATAAAAATAAAAACAGGGGCCTGTATAAAAATAAACCAATCATGCCAGTTAAAAAGCAGCCTTGAAATTTCTTCTGCCCACGCAAACAGTTTCGCATAAAGCACCGCAACAAGCCCGGTTAAGAGTGACGCAACCCAAAAAGGAAAAGCCTGCATCAGGCTCAGTTTTAAACGTTCATTACGGATAAGGTCAAAACGCGATTTCAGATAAATTCTTAACCTGCTGAATAAATTCATCGTAAGTAATTAAAATGCAGGGAATATAATTATGAAGGAAGGTAATGCGGGCAAAGGTAGTATAGATGAGGGTTATGCGTAATATATTCCTGTTCTCTGCCGGTGAGTCATTTTCCTGGGCAATAAAAAACTGCAAAGCTTAAGGCCTTGCAGTTTATATTTAAAAATAGGTGCTTGTTTAATTCAGCTTTTCCATTTCACTCTTTACAAATTCCATCAGCGTTTTGATATGCGCCGGAGAAAAATCAAATTTTAAACCTGCCGCTGCATATAATTCAGGAAGTGTTTTGGTTCCGCCAAGGCTTAGTGCGTTGATGTAATTCTGTAAAGCCTGTTGCGGGTTTTGCTGGTACTGCATCCACAAACCGATCGCGCCCAATTGCGCAATACCATATTCAATGTAATAGAATGGCACTTCAAACAAATGCAATTGCCTTTGCCAGCCTGTTTTACGATATTCTTCCAGTCCGCTGAAATCAATGGCACTGGTAGAAAACTCACTCATGATCTCCACCCATTTTTCAGTTCTTTCTTCAATGGTATGAGCAGGATTTTCATATACCCAATGCTGAAACTTATCAATAGTTGCAATCCACGGGAAAATGGTGATTACCCTTTCCAGCTGATGTTCTTTGGCTCGTTTCAGATCTTCTGCGTTATCAAAAAATGTTTCCCAATGGTTCATGCTAAACAGTTCCATCGCCATACTTGCTACTTCCGCAATTTCCATGGGGTACTCCTTAAAAGCACTTAACTCAAGCGGGTGTGCGAGAAAAGAATGAATGGCGTGGCCACCTTCATGCACCATGGTGGTTACATCGCTCATCTGGCCCGCAGCATTCATAAATATAAACGGGGCGCCACTTTCTGCAAGCGGACAGTTGTAACCTCCGGGAGCCTTGCCTTTACGGCTATCCAGGTCAAAATGTTTCAGCTCATCCATCTTACGCAAACAGGATGCAAAGAAGGGATTCAACTGCTCAAAACATTGTTCTGTTTTTGCCAACAACTCTCCGCCGCCTTCAAAGGGATGCAGGGGTTTTATACCTTCCGGCTCAGCCTCTGTATCCCAAGGCTTTAATGTATCCAGGCCAAGCTTTTGCTTTTTACCTTCGTAGATCTTATTCACCAGCGGAAGTATATGTTGTTTTACCGCTTCATGAAAAGCGAAGCAATCTTCCTTGGTATAATCAAACCTTCCCAGCTCCACGAATTTATAATCACGGTAGTTGGTAAAGCCGGCATTTTTGGCAATCTTATCCCTGCGTTCCACTAATTGAGTATATAAATCGTGAAGGGGTTGCCTGTCCTGCAATCTTCTTTCCTGTATCTTCCGGTACACTTCTTCACGCAAAGCCCTGTCATGATTTTCGAGGAATTTGGATGCCTGCTGAAGGGTATACTCCTGGCCATTTACATTGATGGTCATGGCGCCGGAAATAACACCATACTGCTGCTGCATTACGCTTAATTCCGCCTGGATGGGAATGTTGGCTTCACGAAAAAGATCGATGCTTTTCTTAACGCTGCGCAGGTAAGTAAAATATTTTTCCTTATCCATTTGCGCGGTAAGCGGGTTATCAACCAGTTTGCGGTTCAGTTGATCTGCATAAGGCTGCAGTTTTGGCTGAATTTCCATACAGAAATAAGTAAAAGCTTCTTCCAGCGTTTTATCAGTCGTATCGCAGGTCATTTTAATCTGGCGCCAGCAGGCATCTTCACTTACCGCCGCTTCCACCTCGCTCATATCCTTCAGCCATTGTTCCAGTTGTTCTTTATTACTGATTTCCCGCTCCAGCAATTGTTTGAAATAAGGTTCCAGCGCATCCCAGGTAGTTACTTTAAAATCTTTGGGAAGAAAAGAACGTTCCAGCTTTTGTATATCCGCCGTCATAGTAATTCCTTTTTACGAACAAGACCTATAAGGTTTTTACGCCCTATAGGTCTGTATTGTTTTATTGAATAGGTTGATTACCGGCATTGCTGCCAGGCAATTATTCTTCTGTTTTCTTTTTTTTGGCCGCTGCCTTTTTCTTGGGGGCTTCTTCAGTTGCTGTTGCATCATCTGCAGTAGCTTCTTTCTTAGCCGCTTTTGCTTTTTTCTTAGGGGCTGCAGCTTCAGTTTCTGAATCGTCTTCTTTAGCCGGAGCTTCCTTAGCCGCTTTTGCTTTTTTTGCCGGGGCTGCTTCTGTTACTTCTGCTTCAACAGCTTCCGGTGCGGTTTCTTCCTCCAATTCTTCTTCCTCTTCCCGTAGTTTTATCTCGATATCATTATTCTTTAAGATAGAAAACCACTTGATAATTTTCTTCATATCGCTTGAGTATACGCGATCGAAGTCCATATCAGGATATACTTTCTGAAAATAAGCTTTAACAGCCGCTGCATCGTTGGCATTGGGTAAGGCTTCAGTGCCGGCCAGCATTGCCTGCAAAACATCCACCAGGTTTACGTTATCGCGAACGGTAAACACTTCAATGCTTTCCAGGTGCGAAAAACTGTGCACACGGGAAGAAACAAATTTCGTGGTTTTATCTTCCAGCGAACGAACGATGGCGCCATCGTTTTTGCTGCCTACCAGTTCAAACAATCCACTCAATCCTGTTACGGAAATAATTTTGCTATACTCCATGAAATTCAATTTTGGGGCTGCAAGATAATCAGAACTATGTAGTTTTCCTTCATGAAAATGTGAAATAAAAAAGGAACCGATTTTCGGGAACCGTTTACTGCATTCGATTTGATGCCTTGTTACAGTCCTGAAACCACCCTTGAAGCCGGATTCTACCCCTGATTATTGCTGCAACCATTTCGATAAAGATAAGGCTGAAACGAAAGAAGCCGGCAATAAGTATTACCAGCTTCTTTATTATTTTATATCAGCGGACGCTGTCGCCCGAGAAGATTGTTTATTTTCTTTTATATTTTACTTCCATTGTTTTAGTATCTTTTCCATCTGTTACCACGTACATTTCCATTAACTGGTTATTTCCATCCACAATTTTGTGTACTTCTTTTACCTGCTGGTCTTTGCCGGTAGTAGGTTCTACCATATTGCCTGTGAATGTTACACTCTGGCTGGCATCATCCCAGGCACCTTCCAGATGCATAATACCTGTACCCATGTTATCAATCCAGGAAGTGATAAATACTTTCTTGGCATTATCATAAGCATAAGTTCCCAACCCTTCAAAAGGCATGTTCATAAAAGTGGAAGTATGCTTTGATTCAAGATAACGGCCACCCATGATCATTTTATTTACACATGTGCCTTTGCTGGTCATTGGCGGGGTATTGGGCGCCATCCAAACGGTTGTTTCCGTTTCCCATTCGCCTTCACTGTTGGCAAGGGCTTTTTGCATATCACCGGGGGTCATATAATCCATCCATTTTTTCATGTCCTGGTCGCCCTGGGCATGCGCAGTACAAAAACAAAAGGCAGCAACGAACATAAGACAGAGCATCTTTTTCATAGAAGAAGTTTTGATTGTTTAAAATAGGCAATACAATAGGCGGTAATGTACAACTATGATTTCCAAAAATCAAGCCGTATTATATTAATAAATGATGAGCTGCTCAACGGGTGCTACTGTGTGGTAAAGTTTTCTGTGAGTTGAAGATATTCTGCGGATGTTACCTGTACGTTGATGGTGAGTTTCCAAATGTTATCACCTGTTTTTTCACCTTTGATGGATCCGTCGAGAGGATGTTTTCTTGACTGAATCAACCCATATTCAGGAAAAGCATGATAATAGCATTTGATCTTTGCAAAATCTGCTGCAGTATAATTAAAGCTGGTTGCGCCTGCCGGAACTTCAAAAATCAGTTCTTTGCCCCATCCCGCATCTGCGATGGAAGGGCAGGTATGCATTAACCTGTATTGAAACACCTGGCTGGCACCGGTGCTAATATTCGTGGTAAGAATTGTATCCTGTATTGTAGCCGTATCAATTACCGAAGCCGGTAAAAATGCATAATCATATTTATCCTGGAAACAGTCTTTTTCTTTTTTGTTACAAGCATAAAAGCCCATAAACATTATTGCCGGCAAAAGGTACTTCATGGATTATTTTAACTAAACTGACAGCATACTTTACACGACCGTTGCATAAACCAGAATTTTTTTTGAGGGATTGATTTGCTTGCTCCCGGTTGTTAGCTTTGTGATGGAGTGTAAATTAACAGCCATATGACAAAGCTTGAAAACTATATATCGGGTAGTTGGGTCACCGGCGATGGCGAAGGCCAGCTTTTATATAATGCCGTAACAGGTGAAGCAATTGCAAATACTTCTACCAGGGGACTTGATTTTGCAGGCGCATTGAACTTTGCCAGGACAAAAGGCAATCCTGCGCTTCGTAAAATGACCTTTCAGCAACGTGGGCTGATGCTGCGGGCCCTGGCCACACATTTGCGTAATCACCTGGAAAAGTTTTATGCCATCAGTTACCAGACAGGCGCCACCAGGGCAGATAGCTGGATTGATATAGAAGGTGGTATTGGCAACCTTTTCTCCTATGCATCGCTGCGGCGCAAATTCCCGGATGAATCTTTTTGCCTGGACGGCGAACCGCACCAGCTAAGTAAAGCCGGCAGCTTTATGGCCCAGCATTTACTGGTGCCAAAAGAAGGCGTGGCCATACATATTAACGCTTTTAATTTTCCTGTGTGGGGTATGCTGGAGAAGATTGCGGTAAACCTGCTGGCCGGTATTCCCGCCGTGGTAAAACCCGCTACCGTTACCAGTTATTTAACTGAAGCAGTGGTAAGGGAAATCATTGCATCGGGTATATTACCAGCAGGTGCATTGCAATTGCTTTGCGGCAGCGCCGGAGATCTGCTGGATCATGTACAGTCGCAGGACGTAGTAACATTCACCGGCTCTGCATCCACCGGTAAAATGCTGAAGGCCCATTCCAGGATACTGGAAGAAAATGTACCGTTTACTATGGAAGCAGATTCTCTTAACTGCATAGTATTGGGAAATGATGTAGTACCGGGAATGCCTGAATGGGACATTTTTATAAAAGAAGTGAGAAAAGAAATGACGGTAAAGGCCGGGCAAAAGTGTACAGCAATACGCAGGATCTTTGTACCCGCAAACAAACTGGAAGATATTCAGCTTGCGTTAAGCAAAGCGCTTGCCCAGACTATCATCGGCAATCCTTTAAATGAGCAGGTAAGAATGGGTGCTCTTGCAGGGCAGCAGCAACGCCAGGAAGTAAAGGAGCAGGTGCAAAAACTGCTGGCATCATCACAACTGGTATACGGAGCATTGGACAGTGTGGAATTATTGGATGCAGATGCACAAAAGGGTGCTTTCATCAGCCCGTTGTTGTTGTTGAATGAGCAGCCTCTAAGTACTTCCGAGGTACACCAGGTAGAAGCTTTCGGCCCGGTAGCAACCTTAATGCCTTATAACACTTTGGAAGAAGCTATTCATCTTTCGCGCATGGGCAAAGGTTCACTCTGTTCTTCCGTAGTCACGGCCAATGATAAAATTGCCAGGGATTATGTGTTGGGCGCAGGCACCCATCATGGCAGAATTCTCGTATTAAATAATGAGTGTGCAAAGGAGAGCACAGGTCACGGATCGCCATTGCCATTGCTGGTACATGGAGGGCCTGGCCGCGCAGGTGGCGGGGAAGAAATGGGTGGTGTGCGTGGGGTAAAACATTATATGCAAAGAGTGGCCGTGCAGGGCAGTCCATCCAGCATTACCAATATCACGAATGTATACCAGCAGGGGGCAAAAGGCAGGGAAGATGTGGTACATCCTTTTAGAAAATATTTTGAAGAAATACTTGTGGGAGATCAGTTGATTACAGGCAAAAGGACGATTACAGAAAGCGATATCGCCAGTTTTGCCAACCTTAGCTGGGATCATTTTTACGCTCACACAGATGCCACGGCACTGGAAGGTACGATGTTTGAAAAACCTGTTGCACATGGCTATTTTATTTTAAGTGCGGCTGCAGGTTTATTTGTAGAAGGCAGTGCGAAGAGCCCGGTGCTGTTGAATTATGGGATAGATGAATTACGGTTTACCAAACCGGTTTATGCAGGCAATACTATTTACGTAAAGTTTACGTGTAAAGACAAAGCTGCGCAGGAGCAAAAAGAGGCAACAGCCATTCCCCGCGGAATTGTACGATGGCTGATTGAAATATTTGATACAACGAATGAACAGGTAGCCATAGGTATCATTTTAACCATGATAAAAAGAAAGACACAGTAACGCTATATAAAAGTTAAAGCTGGCAGAAGATGCTGAAGATTGGCTAATTTCAAAAAAAGCTTTTGAGGGGTTTTATAGTCTGTTAAACGTTTATGAGTGTCGGTTAGTCTAAATAAAACCAATGAGATAAAATAAGTGCAGAATATTCTTTGAGGGCCTCTTTTATCAGCATGTAATTTTTATTAACTTTCTATAAACTTATCAGCCATGATTGTAGATGTAAAAGACATACAGGAAGGGTATGTAAAAGCCGAGATTCATAACCATATCGCCACAATCGAATTCTTTCACCCGCAAAGCAACTCTCTGCCCGGAAAAATTCTTGCCGATCTGGCACATGAAATTACCTATGCAGGCAATAATAAAGATGTAAGGGTTATTATTATCCGCTCTGAAGGCACCCGCGCTTTTTGTGGTGGTGCATTGTTTGAAGAACTGAGTGATATCAAAACAGAAAAAGAAGGGATTCATTTTTTCAACGGTTTTGCCCACGTAATTAATGCGATGCGTAAATGTCCCAAGTTTATTATAGCAAGGGTACATGGCAAATGTGTGGGTGGTGGTGTTGGTATTGCAGCCGCTGCAGATTATGCCATCGCACTGGAAGGTGCAGAAATTAAATTAAGTGAATTGTCTATAGGCATTGGCCCCTTTGTAATAGGCCCTGCCGTGGAAAGAAAGATAGGTTTATCTTCTTACAGCCAGTTGGCGATTGATGCCGGTATGTGGCGTAATGGTGACTGGGCACGTAGGAAAGGCTTATACGCCGAGCTACACCCAACGCTGGAAAGCATGGAGGAGTCTATCGCAAGACTATCCAATTCACTTGCACACTATAATCCTGAAGCCATGGCCGAAATGAAAAAAGCATTATGGCAGGGAACCGACCACTGGGATAAGTTGTTACATGAACGTGCAACTATCAGCGGAAGGTTGGTGTTAAGCAGCCATACCAAAGAGTTTATACAAAAATTTAAAGCAAGGGTAAAAGCGGATTAATAACATTTAAAATATTTAAGTCTAGCCCGGTGGAAAGTATTAAATATACCATCTTACCGGGTTCTTTATTTTTAACCCATGAACAGTTTTACGGAAGAAACCTTGCCATCGCTTTGTAACCGTCTTGCCAGGAAGGATGCCGATTTAAAAAAGATTATCAAGGAATATGGCTACCCGCCCTTCTGGAGCCGCGTACCATCTTTTGCTACGTTAATACACATTATACTGGAACAACAGGTTTCGCTTGCATCGGCCAAGGCGGCTTTTTTAAAACTGCAGGACAAGGTTGGACATATCACGCCTGAAAAATTGTTGCTGTTAAATGATGAGGAAATGAAGGCCTGTTATTTCAGTCGGCAAAAGATGAAATATGCGAGACATCTTGCCTCCTGCATTGTTGAAGGGCAGCTTTCCATAGATGACTTAATTGAAGCTCCTGATGAAACGGTAAGATTCGAACTGAAAAAAATCAACGGCATTGGCGACTGGACCGTGGATGTTTTTTTAATGATGGTATTGCATCGCTGCGACTTCTTTCCCACCGGCGATATTGCCTTAATCAAAAGCATTAAAGAGGTAAAAGATTTACCGGCATTTGCTACCAAAGAAGAAATATTACTGGTGGCGGAAAGATGGAAGCCATATCGCACCATTGCGTCTTTTTTACTATGGCATGCCTATATAAAAAAGCGGAATCTGAAGTTTTGATTTTTGTATCTCTATTTACAACAATCGTATTCCCGTATCTTTAAGCAAAACCACCTGCATGAAATACCTGCTGTCTGTTTTATTCTTATGCCTCCTCACAAATACATACTCACAATCAGACGAAGCCCGCGTGAGGGCGGTAATGGCCAAGCAGGAAAGCGACTGGAACAATGGAAATATTGATGCGTTTATGGAAACCTATTGGAACAGCGACAGCCTGATGTTTGTAAGTACCAAAGGCGCTACCTACGGCTGGAAAAACACTTTGGAGCGTTATAAAAAAACATACCCCGATACCACGGTAATGGGTAAACTAAAATTCGATCTGCAGTCTGTTACCAGGTTGTCTTCCGATTATTATTTTGTACTTGGCAAATGGCACCTCACCAGGAGCATTGGTGACATCGGCGGTTTTTATACGCTGTTGTTCAGAAAGGTAAATAACAAGTGGGTGATCGTGGTGGATCACACGAGTTAGTTTATGGCGTTTATTCCCCGGCTTCCTATTTCTTATATACGTTTGGTGTATGCTTCTGCATATATCTTGAAGCGGTTTCCTCGCTCAGCTCTTCCCAACCAAATTGGCGGTACAAACCATGTGCATCTTTTGTTACCAACACCCACCTTCTTAAACCACTTAATTCTGGATGTGCGTGAATGCCCGCAACCAGCCATTTACTTAATCCTTTACCGCGGTGAGATTCCAGTATAAAAACATCGGCGAGATAGGCAAAAGTCGTTTTATCAGTAACCAGTCGTGCAAAACCCACCTGTTCTTTTTCAATATAAACGCCAAAGCATAAAGAATTGGCAATGGATTTTTCCACTGTTTCCCTGGGTACCTGTTGCGCCCAGTATGATTCCTCTGAAAGATAATGGTGAATGGTAGCTATATTCAGCTTTGCCGGGTCTGTGCTGATGGTATATCCATCTTTTTCCAGCTCGTAATAGTTGCCCATAAAAAAGAAAGATTTATCCGGAGCCGATTACTCCACAGCGGTGAGAAGAAAGCACCCTCAAGACTTTTTGTCTCCCTGGCCTTCTGACTTCCCTGACTTTTCTACATCGTCTCCTGGTTCGTCATTTTCTCCGCATTTTCCGCCACCTGCAATGCTTCGATAAATTCTTCAATTTCCCCACCGATCACGGCATCCAGGTTATAAGAAGTAAGGCCGATACGATGATCGGTTACGCGGCCCTGCGGCCAGTTATAGGTGCGTATTTTAGCGCTGCGGTCGCCGGTGCTCACCAACGTTTTACGATGACGTGCAATCTCTTCTTCATGTTTGCGCACCTGCTCTTCATACAGCCTGGTACGCAGCATGGTCATCGCTTTTTCACGGTTGCCCAACTGGCTGCGCTCTGTTTGACAAACCACCACCGTGCCCGTAGGGATATGTGTTAACATCACCTTTGTTTCTACCTTATTTACATTCTGACCACCCGCACCACCGCTTCGTGCAGTTTCCATTTTTACATCAGCGGGGTTTAATTCAAAATCCACTTCTTCCGCTTCCGGCATCACTGCCACGGTAGCCGCAGACGTATGCACCCTGCCCTGTGTTTCCGTGTTGGGAACGCGCTGCACGCGGTGTACGCCACTTTCAAATTTCAGCGTGCCGTATACGTCTTCACCCTGCACTTCTACCACTACTTCTTTATATCCACCCACAGTACCTTCACTTTCATCTACCACGGCTGTTTTCCAGCCTTTTTTCGCACAGTAGCGCAGGTACATATCCAGCAGGTCACCGGCAAAAAGACTTGCTTCATCACCACCGGTACCGGCACGAATTTCGAGCACTGCATTTTTATCATCCTGCGGATCTTTCGGCACCAGCAGTTTACGAAGTAATTTTTCCAGTTCTTCTTTTTTTACTTCCAGTTCCGGCATCTCCATCTTCGCCAGTTCACGCAGGTCTTCATCATTGCTGTTAAGCGCTTCCTTGCCAAAATCATAATCCACCATCACCTTTTTGTATTGCTCAAAAGGCTGAACGATTTTTTCCAGTTGGCGGTATTCCTTACTCAGCCGGCTGAATTCTTTGTTATTGCTTACCACTTCGGGGTTGGTAAGTGCCACACCCACCTGCTCAAATCTTGCTTTTATGGCTTCCAGTTTGTCTGTCATTGAAGAAAGGTTATTATACTTCGTTAAGGCGGAAGAGAAGGTGTTTGGCCCGGCTGTTATGCAGGTATTACGCTGTTGTTGCGTCGCACACTTGTACTTCCTGGTAATATTTCAGCCATTGGAGCTCCGGAAGCGGTTTTATCCTTTCCGAAAGGGCAATAGCGGCGGCAAAATTAAGTGTTTTAAAGAAGAAGTCCGAAAGATGGGGGAAAGGGTTTGCCACAAAGAAACAAAGGCACAAATCTGAGCATGTTTTAAAGTTAAAGATATAAAGGTGGTAACCCGTGAAGCTCTTGTAATTGAGAAAACCGATTGCACCTAAAAAACATCTGCATTCATATTTGTTGACAAACATTTAAAGTTTGCTGAAAGGATACTTGCTACCGCCTCTTCGCACTGTTACACCAGTCCTTGCATAAGGCGCATCTTTAGGTTCGGTTCCGCGAAGTGGAATTGGAAAAAATCCGAAGGATATTTTTTCCAAAGAAGCTAAAGGAGCGTCGTTGCAAGGACGAAGCCCGGCGGCTATGAGCCGAAACGTTTGCCGAGAGGAAGAAGTCCGAAAAACGGAAAGACCGTTAGTCGGGAAGGTTATGAGGTTGTTTGCCACAAAGAAACAAAGGCACAAAGCTGGGCATGTTTTAAAGTTAAAGATATAAAGGTGGTAACCCGTGAAGCTCTTGCAATTGAAAAAACCGATTGCACCTAAAAAACATCTGCATTCATATTTGTTGACAACCATTTAAAGTTTGCAGATAGGATACCTGCTTCCTCCCTCTTCGCACTGTTACACCAGTCCTTGCATAAGGCGCATCTTTAGGTTCGGTTCCGCGCAGCGGGATTGGAAAAATCCGAAGGATATTTTTCCAAAGAAGCTAAAGGAGCGCCGTTGCAAGGACGAAGCCCGGCGGCTATGAGCCAAAACCCTTGCCGGGAAGCAGGAGTCCGAAAGACGGAAAGACCGTTAGTCGGAAAGAAAGTCAACCTCCCTATTTATATTCCATCACAATATGCCTTTCAAAGGGATGACGGTTATGAAAAATATAGCGGTAGGTAACCATCCGGCGGCTCTGGTTGCCACCCAGGTTTTTATAGATATTCAGCATTTTGGGGTTCCAATCGCCGGCCCAGCCCATTTCATAACGGTCGTACCAGCCCTTGTTTTGTATCAGCAATGCCCCTTCATAAATCATAAAAGAATCAACACCCAGCGCCTGGTATTTAGGCACCACACCAAAAGCCACACCGGTAAAAACCCGGCACTGACCGGTACGTTTCATCCACAATAACTTCAGTTTCTGCAATAATCCCAGCTTGCCGTTAAAGTGTTTAAAATACTGGTTAAGATCAGGAATGTTGATCCACATGGCAATAGGTTCGTCCTTATAATAGGCAAACCAGATCAGGCGCTCATCCATCACCGCCTTCATTTTATTAAACAGTTTCATTACCTGTTCCGTGGTAATTTCCTTGGCTTCGCCATGCTGCGCCCATGCTGCGTTATATACGGTGGCAAAATCCTGCGCATGCTTTTGCAGGTTGTTTTTAGAAATATGACTGGCTGTATAGCCGGGTTTTGTTTTGAATTTTGCATGCCGCTCTGCAAAACGATCCGGTAAAGGATCGTTCACCACCATGGCATAATAATACTGGTTGTAATAATTCTGAAAGCCATAATTTTCTATCAACTGCTGGTAGTAAGGCGGGTTAAAAGACATACCATATAACGGAGCAATGTTAAACCCTTCCACCATCAGGCCCCAACATTTATCACGGTCACCAAAATTTACCGGGCCATCCATCGCATCCATGCCCTTACCTTCCAGCCATTGGGCGGCAGTATCAAACAAGAGGTTGGCAGCTTCCTGCTGGTTAACACAATCAAAAAAGCCTACACAACCTACAGGATATTCCGTGCCTTTATTCACGTATTTACTATTGGTAAAGGCGGCAATACGCCCAATGGTTTGCCCGGCATCATTCTTTAATACCCACCTATCAGCTTCACCATATTTGAAAGATTTGTTTTTGGAAGGATCGAAAGTATCATTCACTTCATTGTCCAGTGGCCGGATGTAATTCGGGTTTTGCACATTGATCAGCACATTCACCATAATGAAATCTTTTGCCAAAGACGCGTCTGTTACCCGGATGATTTGCATTTATCCTCTTGATTTTTACGAATATAGGGAATAAGGTGCATGCAGTTAACGCCACCTTAACAGGCCGGTAAAAGGATATTACTTATTTCGACAGGCTTCAATGCCTTCTACCGCTTAACTTTGCGAAAATTTTCAGTATGTCAGACCAGGTGACGGAGTTTAATGAATACCGGGAGAAAATGAATAAGGTGATCCTGGGCAAAGATAACCTGGTATTAAAACGTCTTTGGAACCTGGATACGAATACTTACGAAGATGGTGCTCTTGATAAAAGAACGAAAGAAATGCTGGGCCTGGTAGCAAGTATGGTATTGAGGTGTGATGATTGTATTAAGTACCACCTGGGCAAATGTCATGAACTGGGCATTAATACCGCCGAGATGTATGAAATATTTGCAGTGGCCAACATTGTTGGAGGCACCATTGTAATTCCACATACGAGAAGAGCGGCGGAATATTGGGAGGAGTTGTTGAACGCCTAAAAAGTATTGAAACCGCCAGGAATAACCTTCAAAAAGAATTATTGAGTAAAAAGAAATAAAACATGAATAGTAACGAATACGAGGGCTGCGGAAACTGATTCATCATTCAGGATTTCATATTCCTTAATCGCTATTCAAACCATTATTATGTCAACAGCAGTGAGTCATGCGTTAACCGCCAAAGATTTTTCCACCGACCAGGAAGTACGCTGGTGCCCGGGTTGTGGTGATTATTCTATTCTGGCGCAGGTGCAAAAAGTGATGCCAACCCTTGGTGTACCCAAAGAAAATATCGTGATCATTAGTGGAATTGGCTGTAGCAGCCGTTTCCCTTATTATATGAATACTTATGGTATGCACTCGATCCATGGCCGTGCTACAGCCATCGCTTCCGGCCTAAAAGCGTCGAGACCGGATTTAAGTGTGTGGATTGTGACCGGTGATGGTGACAGCCTGAGCATTGGTGGTAACCATACCATTCACCTGTTAAGAAGAAACCTGGATGTAAACATCCTGCTGTTTAATAACCAGATTTACGGTCTTACCAAAGGACAATATTCACCAACTTCAGAAGAGAACAAGGTTACCAAGAGTACCCCTTTTGGCAGTATCGATCATCCGTTTAACCCGCTGGCGCTGGCCATGGGCGCCGATGCGACCTTTATTGCCCGCAGCATGGACCGCGATCCCAAACACCTGCAGCAGGCACTAACCCGCAGCCATCAGCACAAAGGCGCATCTTTCTTAGAAATATACCAGAACTGTAACATTTTTAATGATGGCGCATTTGAAATGTTTACTGAAAAATCCAGCAAGGCAGAAGAGGCCTTGTTCCTTGAACAGGGGAAACCACTGGTGTTTGGTGCGCAGCAGCAAAAAGGGATTAAGTTTGATGGCTTGAAACCGGTGATTGTGAACCTGGCCGAAGATGGCTTTAGCGCAGATGATCTTTGGGTGCATGATGAGAAGGATTTTTATAAAGCACAGCTATTAATCCGCATGTTTGATGACCCACGCGTGGAAGGACATTTCCCCCGTCCGTTTGGTGTGTTCTATGAAGCAGAGCGTGCCTGCTATGAGGATGTGATGCGTTTGCAGGTGGAAGAAGCAATTGCCTTAAAAGGCCCCGGTAATCTTGATAAACTGCTTCGCGGTAATGAGGTTTGGGAAATAGCGTAATATTTCGTTATCAGATATATTATAAAGCTGGCTCACGTAATGGTGGGCCAGTTTTTTATTTGGTGGCTGGCAGTACTTAACGCATAGTCACTGTTTATCAAGCAAAGTTTGCAGGTAGTGTAATCTTTCCTGCTGGCTGTTGATGTATCGTCAACTTCATGCCAGCAAAACATCAGCTATGGAAAGAAAAACTTTTATGCGCCTGCTTGCTGGTTACCTTGGCTTGCCTGTGATGGCGATGATCGGTTGTAATTACGCACAATCAAAAACCGGATTGCAAAACTTACCGGGTAAAAAGGATAAACGTGGGGATCTTATAATCGGGGATTACTGTGATGAGTGCGATACAATGTTTGAGGGCATGCCAGCCATAAACGCTATTCCAGCAGTAACCTCTATTGCCACTATTCAGGAGCCAGGAGAACGTTTGTTATTGAATGGAATAATTTATCATCCTGATGGAAAAACACCTGCTGCTGATATTATTTTATATATCTGGCATACTGATGCAAATGGCTACTATAAACCATCGCAACATCAAAAAGAGGGCAAACGTAACGGCCATCTTCGCGGATGGGTAAAAACAGGTATGGATGGCCGGTTCACCATCAACAGTATAAGACCTGCTGCTTACCCGGGCAGAAACATACCCGTACATATACACCTGTTGGTAAAAGAACCAGGGAAGACCCTGTATTATATTGATGAAGTTTGGTTTGATGATGATCCACTTGTAACATCATCATTAAGAAAAGAAGCCACTCGAAGAGGTAGTGATCTTATTATCCATCCCACAAAATCCGCACAGGGAATATGGGAAGGAACATTGTCCATCACCTTAGGATTAAACATTCCGAATTATAAGTAAGTATACTGAAGAAGCTTTTATTCGATAGTTTATCAAGCTTATAATATTATGCATCCGGCATTCCATCCGGCCACTGCGTCCCTGCGTGAGATAATTTTTCTGGTAAAGAAGATCTTTATTCTTTCACCGCGCTATAAATAATCTCTTTTATACCTCGCCAATGCTTCTATAAAATAATAGTCTGCATAAGTCAACGGTACATCAATTTCAGAATTCGCAGGCAAATGTCCAACGCTATGTTTTAAAATAAAGCCACCATTTTCTCCTGGTTGTGCACGGTAATCTTTAGACCCAAGCACTTTTAAAATATCAGTAGCCACCTTCAGGTATTCTTTTTTGTTTTTCCTATCTGCATACTTCGCCAGTTCCAGTAAGGCAGAAGCCATAACCGCCGCGGCCGAGACATCTCTTAATGCATTGGGAATATTAGGCGCATTATAATCCCAGTAAGGTATTTTATCCGCAGGCAGGTTAGGGTGATGCAATAAGAAATCTGCGATATGTTGTGCCTGCCCCAGGTATGTTTTATCGCCTGTTTCACGATACATCATCGTATATCCATACAAGCCCCAGGATTGACCACGTGCCCAGGCAGAGGAATCCGCTGCGCCCTGTACGGTTTGCTTACCTAGTACATCGCCCGTTAATGTATCATAATTTACCAGGTGGTAGCTGCTGAAATCAGGGCGATAATGATTTTTGATGGTTGTATTTGCATGGGTTACGGCGATATTATAAAACGAAGAATCGCCGCTGTTTTTAGTGGCCCAGGTAAGCAATTCAAGGTTCATCATATTGTCGATAATCACCGGGAACTGCCATTTACCATGATCCCAGGATTTAATAACGCCGGCAGTTTTATTAAAGCGTGTTGAGAGCGATGCAGCGGAAGTAAGCAATATCTTTTTATCGGCCTCATTATTAAACAGGCGCAACGCATTGCCAAAGCTGCAAAACATCATAAAGCCAAGATCATGTGTACCGGTATTGTATTGTTCTTTTTCCAGTAACTGCAATCTTTTTAATGCCTCTGCTTTTAAAGAATCATCGTGCGTATACTCATATAAATACAACAAGGTTCCCGGGTAAAAACCACTGCACCACCAATCGCTTTTGCTCGTTACCAGTTTATTCTTTCCTGAATCATAAGAACGGGGCAACAAACTGTCCGGCGTAAGTTGTTTTAATACTTTATACTGGCTGGCGGCGAAACTGAATTGTTCGTGCAGGAATGCTTTGGAAAGCTTCTGTGCATTTGTTGAAAAAGCGAAGAACAGGCAGCAATAAAAAAGATAGTGTTTCATATGTTGAATCGTGGGTGATCTCAGTAATATCACGATAAAAATAAGGCTACGTTCAACAATCCGGGGGTAATTTTTTACGAAAACGTTGTAGTATAAAACATCGGGAAACAAAATGCAATGAAAGCATTTGGCCTTTTTATAAAACGATTGATAAATCGATTCTTAATTAAATTCTTTATGGTTTTTAGCTTTTCAAGATGGTAGATGTTGACAAGTTTCCACACAAATACTGGCATTTTACTCATTTTCCACTTAAATAATGCCTGCTTTTATTTGGCACTTTTTTAGAAATAAGTTTATGTATAAGTGAAGAAACATGAAAACGATGCTTAAAAAATTTGCCAATGTCGCTAATTTCCATGAGGAAGATTTTAGTAAAAGACGTGTAATTACTGTGGTTGCACTGCTTATCACATTTGTGGGAACCACAGTTTATCTTATGGTTACCTGCTATAACAGTTAGCCTCTTTACTTCATATCTACGTTGAGGCCTTATATACAGGCCTGAAATAATTGCATTAGCTGTTCAATACCTTCGGACAGAGTAAAAACATATTACATTAAACTATTTTATAAACGGTATCATTTAATAATATCGCCAACTTATTTTTGAGACAGTTTTTTTCTCATAAAAGTGTTTAACGCTTTTAGACCCTGCATATTTATGCGGGGTTTTGTTTTATGAGTAATGGATTAATTGTGTTACGCCTGCGATGTTTACATTTGTGGCATTATCGTTGTGCATTTGCGGGCTATTGAATAATCAAAAGATATTTGTATTGTTTATGACTTTTGATAAAGAGGTCGTAAGAAAATTAAACAAGACAAGACTGCAGCAATATGCATAACATATATTAAAATCTTTACCCTCTGCAAATACAACTAACATTCTCTAACCAAACTCAATTGTATGAAAAAAACGTTGTTGGTTCTTTCGCTGCTTACAAGTTCTTATTTATTTGCACAGGATCAAACCGTTAAAGGGCTTCAAACAGATGCAGGGAAAACAATTAAAAAAGATGCATCAGACACTGCTACCAAAACCTGGAAAAAAGGCGGCATTTTCAGTATAAACGTTTCCCAGGGCAGCCTTAGCAACTGGGCGGCCGGTGGCGATAATTTTTCTTTATCACTCAATTCATACGTAAACCTTTTTGCATTTTATAAAAAGGGAAGGCATAGCTGGGATAATAATGTAGATATGTACCTTGGGTATATTAATACCACCAGCCTGGGTGCCAGAAAAAATGACGACCGTTTTAACTTTACATCAAAATATGGGTATGCCTTAAATCCCAAGCTTAACTTAAGCGGCCTGCTGGATTTCAGAACTCAGTTCTTTAAGGGATATAATTACGATAAGACACCTAAAATCCTGTCTTCAGATTTCCTGGCGCCGGCTTACCTGTTGTTAAGCCCCGGTCTCGACTGGCACCCCGTACCAAAATTGTCTGTATTTTTCTCACCGATAACAGCAAGGTGGCTTATTGTTAATAACCAGTTCCTGGCTGATCAAAAAGCATATGGTGTAGATTCCGGAAAGACCAGTAAGATGGAATACGGTGCTTTTGCTACCGTGCAGTATGAAGCCAATCTTAATAAAACGGTTACCTATAAAGGAAGGCTTGACTTGTTTTCCAACTACCGCCATAACCCGCAAAATGTAGATATATATTTAACCAACCTTTTCGCGGTTAAACTTTCCAGGGTGCTTTCTGCAACATGGAGCCTCGACTTTATTTATGATGACGACGCGAAGTTTTTTGGACCGGACGGCAAGTCAGTAAGGGCACAGATAAAATCACTCATTGGGGTGGGTTTATTAGTAAAGTTATAATTCATCAATACTATAAAAGAGAAGACACGCCTTATGAAAATGTGCGTGTCTTCTCTTTACTAAAATCCGGCATACGTTTTACATCCCTAAAAATCTTCTTCCCTTTCCAGCATCAGGATGGCGCTTTGCGGAACAATAAAATATTTTTCTCCTTCATACATAATTTCCGTTGCACCGCTTACCAGGAAAATCGCAAGATCTCCTTCTTTTGCCTGCAAGGGTATATACTTTACCTGTTCCTCTTCGGCTTTCCATGGCTCATCATCCGCAGGAATTGGTATGGCATATCCGGGACCTGTTTTTATAATATAGCCTTGTTGTACTTTCTCCTTTTCCTGCACACCGGGAGGGAGATATAAACCGCTGGCGGTACGTTCATCAGGTTGCCCTGGTTTAACCAAAACCCTGTCTCCTATCACAATCAGTTTCTTCAGTTTATTATCCTGTGTTAACAACATATTTTGTTTTTGAAATGCAAAATTAACTTAACCTGTTAAACTATTGTGTTTACATCATATCTGTAAAGCCTGACCTGTTTACCTTTAACAAAAAATTACTGCATGCTTGTGCAGCGCTACTAAATGATTATATTTATTTGTTGAAACTAAATTTCAAATTATATGGAAGGAAAGAAATACAAAATATTATTGTGTGAAGATGATACAAATCTGGGCATGGTATTAAAGAATTACCTGGAGCTGAATGATTATGATGTTACGTTGGAAAGAGATGGACGATTGGGCCTTGCAGCCTTCCAGCGTGAAAAGTTTGATATATGCCTGCTGGATGTAATGATGCCAAACATGGATGGTTTTACACTTGGTGAAGAAATACGCGATATAGACCCTGAAATACCGTTGTTTTTCTTAAGCGCAAAGACGATGAAGGATGACATTATTCAGGGATATAAGCTTGGCGCGGATGATTATATTACCAAGCCTTTTGACAGCGAAGTATTGCTGCTTAAGATAAAGGCAATTCTTAAACGCAACGAGGACCTGAACAAAGAAAATGAGAACCTTGAGTTTGATTTGGGTAAATACCACTTTAATCCCAAACTGCGTGAATTAATCCATGACGGAAAAACGCAAACGCTTTCTCCCAAGGAAAATGAATTGCTGAAGATGCTAGCTGAACATAAAAATGATTTATTGCCCCGCGAACGTGCATTAAAGAAAATATGGGGCAGCGATACCTATTTTAATGGCCGCAGTATGGACGTATATATTGCCAAGTTGCGTAAGTACCTGAAAGATGATGAAAATATAGAAATTGTGAATATACATGGTAATGGTTTCAGGCTGGTGGTGAAAGAGTAAAACATATTGTCAAACATACATAAAATGAAAAAGCTGCAGTTATAACCGCAGCTTTTTCATTTTATATCTTTCTCTTTTGTGCTAACTGAAAAGCGTTCCCGCTATATTATTTCCGGGCTTTTTTCCCATATGTTCATAAGCTTTAAAAGTTACTTCTCTTCCCCTGGGTGTGCGTTGTAAAAAACCTTCCTGTATTAAAAAGGGCTCATATACTTCTTCCAGTGTACCTGGCTCTTCACCTACCGCTGTTGCAATGGTAGTAATACCAACCGGTCCTCCTTTAAATTTTTCGATGATGGCGGAAAGAATACGATTGTCCATTTCATCAAGCCCATGCTCATCTACATTCAATGCTTTCAATGCGTGTTGGGTAATGCCTAAATCTATATTGCCATCATTCAGCACCTGTGCAAAATCACGCACACGCCTCAGTAAGCCATTAGCAATACGCGGAGTGCCCCTGCTTCGCCTGGCAATTTCAAAAGAAGCTTCCGGTGTAATGGGTGTTTGCAATATAGCTGCGCTGCGTTGAATAATCTTCTTAAGCGTTTCTGCATTATAGTATTCCAGCCTCGATTTAATACCAAACCTGCTTAACAATGGAGCGGTTAGTAAGCCGCTTCTTGTAGTAGCGCCAATTAACGTAAACGGACTGATAGTTAACTGTATGCTTCTTGCATTTGGTCCGCTGTCGATCATTATATCAATGCGAAAATCTTCCATGGCAGCATACAAATATTCTTCTACCACGGTGCTTAACCTGTGTATTTCATCAATGAACAAAACATCATTAGGCTCAAGGTTGGTGAGCAGGCCTGCCAGGTCACCCGGCTTCTCTATTACAGGGCCACTGGTTTCTTTTATGTTAACGCCCAGTTCATTTGCCACAATACGGCTAAGTGTTGTCTTTCCCAGTCCCGGAGGACCATGAAACAATACATGGTCCAACGCTTCGCCGCGCATCTTTGCCGCTTTAATAAAAATCACCAGGTTATCAATCAACTGTGCCTGCCCGGAAAATTCCACGATCTCCTTTGGGCGGATATTATTTTCAAACTCCTTTTCTGCAGCCGTCAGTTGCGTCTTTTCCGTATGTAAGTTTGGATTACTCATCATAAGTTTGGTAAAGATATTATTCTTATAGCTGCACGCAGCCGGTTATTACGATTCGCCCGACATTTGCATAAATGTAAATGTCCTCTCTTATGCATATCCACTTTATTCAGCATATGACTTTTGAGTATCCGGGATCTATACTTGACTGGTGCAATGAACATCAGCATACTTATACGATTACAAAAATTTATCAAGACAACAGACTTCCTTCTATCGAAGATTTTGACATACTGGTTATCATGGGAGGCTCGATGGCGGTATATGAGGAAGTTCAATATGCATGGATGAGTACCGAAAAAGCATTGATAAAAAAAGCAATTGATGCCGGTAAAAAAATACTGGGTATCTGTCTTGGCGCACAGCTTATCGCCGAACAACTGGGGGCTACAGTTAAACCTCATACGGTTAAAGAAATTGGCTGGTGGCCGCTGGAAAAAACAAATGACCATGTGCTTACCGATCATCTGCCGCAGGCATTTACCAGCTTTCACTGGCATGGCGATACTTTTTCATTGCCTGAAGGGGCTATTCATTTACTTTCCTCAAAGGGTTGTATGCAGCAGGGTTATGTTTTTGACAACCGCATTGCAGGGCTTCAGTTTCATATGGAAGTAAAGGAAGACCTGTTGGATAATATGACTGAAGAAGAATCTGCAGAGCTGATAAAGGCAACCTATGTACACACAGAGCAAGAGATCAAAGCGCTTGCTGACGAATACCTGCCTTGCCAGAAACTATACATGCATGACTTTATGAATGCATTTGCCGCACTTGGCTGAATTGACCAGGCAACCCCATGCCACAAACCTTTTAAAGATCGTATATAGCTGAAAATCAAAACGTCTTAATGACACAATGAGCTGCTGCAAGAAGATTATTAAGTTATATTTAATGCGCTCATACACTAAAACGTTTTTTTAAAAATTATCTTAGCGGCAACAACAAATCGCACGCATCCTTATGAAAATGGTACTCACATGCATCGGCATTTGTGTGTGCATCGGTGGTTTTACACAGGCGAACCTTGTTATTGGAACAGGTTCATATCTCACCGGCGGCAATAATGCTTACATCGTTCTCGCCGGAGATTTGCGGACAAACGGCACAGTGCTTACTTCGTCAACCTCAAACTGGAATTTCAACGGTAGTGTTCAACAAAGAATTACTTGTGGCAGTGGCACAGGATGTACAGCTATTTACAACACCTCTACCTATCCTGTTACTGTTGGCAATGTTCTGCAAAACAATACCAATGGAATTGCAGTAGAAGTAAACACCACGGTACAAGGCACACACACATTCAACAACGGTGCAACCGAAATTAAAGAAGGCGTTTACTGGTTAACAAAAACTTCCGGTGCATATACCGGCAACAGCAATAGTAAGTTTTTTGTAACCTCTGGGCATGGACTTTTAAAACAAAGCAGCATTACTACTGGAAGATTATTTCCGGTAGGTTCTTCTGCTGCAAGTAATGACTATACACCTGTTACCCTGACGTATGCAGGCATTGCCGATAACTTTGCCGTGCGTGTTATGGATAATGTTTATTATTCGTATAACACTACCAATGGAGATCCTGTTGTTGCAAGTACCACCAATACACGTTTTGTAAAGAAAACCTGGATCATTAAAAAAGACACACGTACCACCGGCGATAGCTTTTCACCAACACTTCAATGGAACGCTGTAAATGAAGATGCGGCTTTTACCTCACACCGTTTTACAGACGTAACAATAGCAAGAAATCACGACGGCTTCTGGTTTCCCAACAGCCAGGGATCGGCCAGTGGCAGCAACCCCTATACACTTGCCGGCACTGTTACTTATGATAATGCAGGGTGGGAATACTATCCCATATCTGCAACAGCCATTAATACTATTCTTGCCACCACCGGTTTGCAATTAAAGGGAGCTTTGAGTGATGGAAAAGTAAACCTTCAATGGACCACTGTAACAGAAACAAATACAAATTATTTTGAAGTACAACGCAGTATTAATGGAAACAGCTTCACCAGTATTGGCCGTGTAAGTGCTGCCGGTAACAGCATCAGCAGCAAGCAATACAATTATACTGATGGTGCTATACCCGCAGCCACCAGGTTATTTTACAGGTTAAAGCAGGTAGATAAGGATAACCAGTATAAGCTAAGCGATATCTTATCAATCAACATCACCGGGTTACAGGAAGCAGCAAGCGTTTATCCTAATCCGGCATCAGATTATGTGCGCATACAGTCAAAATTATTGGCTGGAGAATACGAGATACAACTTTGTGATGCTTCCGGCAAACCTCTGCAGACAAACACTACCAATTTCACTACTTCAGGTACTTTCTACCTGCCTTGTTCCGGCATTGCAGCAGGAACTTATCTTCTCCGGTTAAAAGCCAGGACTACCCATGAACAATTCGCGTATAAAATCACCATTACTCATTAAAACCAAGAGCCGTCAACATGAAAAATCTAAAAGCTGTTAAGCTGGTTGCCATGGCCGGTCTGTTTACCTGTTTAAAGGTTACTTCCTTTGCACAGGTAACGGGCATCGCTATTAATGACAACAACAGTACTGCAGATGCCAGCGCCATGCTGGACATTAATGTAAACAGCGCAAGCGCCAAAAAGGGAATACTTATCCCACGCGTCACCACCACACAACGCGATGCAATATCTTCACCAGCCACAAGTCTTCTTGTGTTTAATACAACCACCGCAAGGTTTGAATATTATACGGGCACTAGCTGGCAGCCATTGGCAACATCTACAACTACAACGTCTTCTGGGTGGGCACTTACAGGTAACAGTGGTACTTCCGAGTTACTCAACTTTGTTGGTACAACCGACGGACAGGCATTGGTTTTTAAAGTAAACAATACACAATCCGGTTACCTGGGTACAACAAGCAATTATGCTACGGCCTTTGGTATGAGTGCGGTCGCGGGTTACAGGGCAACCGCACTGGGAAATAGTGCAAGCGCACTTACCGGCAATGAAGCCGTTGCATTGGGTTATAATGCTAACGGCAATGGCTATCAGGCAGTAGCCATTGGCTCCGGAAGCCAGTCTACGAGCAATCATAATGTTGCTATCGCTTATGATGCACAGGCAACTTCTTACGAAGCCATTGCAATAGGCGCTTCTTCCAGGGCAAACACAAATAGTCAAACCATCGCTATAGGTGTTTCTGCTACTGCTGCCGGTTACCAAACTACTGCCATAGGCGCTTCATCAAAAGCAAATACCGGTGACCAGACTTTGGCTGTTGGTGTTTCATCTACAGCTACCGGATACCAGGCCACCGCAGTTGGTACAAGTTCCAGCGCAACAGGACAGTGGGCAAGTGCCTTTGGTACAAGCGCTAGCGCCAGTGCTTACAATTCCACAGCCATTGGTTATGGTGCCAATGTTGGTACCAGCAACTATATCTCCATTGGCAATGGCTCAGTACAGGCTATCAGGGGGCAGGTAAGTTTTACTACGTATAGTGATGGGCGTTTCAAGAGAAATATACACACGGATGTTCCCGGTCTGGACTTTGTTAGTAAACTACGACCGGTAACTTACACCTGGGATATTCACAGTATGAACCGCTATACAAGTAATGGTATTAAAAATGTTGGGTATGATGAAAATGAAGAAAATGCCATGGCTGAAAAAGAAAAGATCAGGTATACTGGTTTTATTGCGCAGGAGGTAGAAAAAGCAGCATTGGAATCTGGTTATGATTTTAGCGGAGTTTTAAAACCCCGTAACGGTAAAGATCTTTATTCACTTAGCTATTCTGAGTTTGTGGTTCCACTGGTTAAAGCAGCACAGGAGCTGAATGAAAAAAATGAAAAGCTTGAAAAACAGCTAAAAACGCAACAGGAGTTGATTGAAAAACTTTCAGAAAGACTAAGTAAACTGGAGCAGAAATAATCGGTTTCTTTATATACCAATACTAAGTGCAGGGCTTCGTCTATGCGAAGCCTTTTTGTTTTATCACATTTCATCAGCCCGTTATTGCAATTCATGCATACACTAATTGCCGGCAGTGGTGATTACTATTAGTTTTGATCCTGCTAACAACGAATGGTTTTCTAATGTGCGACATACATCAATCCTAAACCTCTTTTTATGATCAGGAAAATCCTTAAATGGACCGGGCTTATATTACTTTTTCTCGCTGCCGGTATTACTATTATCACCGCATCCCGGCAACACCTGAAATATGAGGCGCCTTTCCCGGTAATTAAAGTTTCTAAAGACAGCCTGGTGATTGCTCAGGGAAAACACCTGGTTTTTGGTGCGGCACATTGTATCAATTGCCATAGCGGCGCCAATGCAGATTCGCTGATCAATCTCGGGTTACCTGTAGATCTTACAGGGGGTTTTGAATTTGATTTACCCGTAGGAAAAATTTATTCCAAAAACATAACGCCGGATATAGAAACAGGTATTGGAAAATATACGGATGAACAGATCGCAAGATTGCTGCGTTACGGTGTTCGCCCTGATGGCACCGCGGTGTTTGATTTTATGCCATTCCACAATATGAGTGATGAGGATTTAACGGCTGTAATTTCTTACCTGCGTGCACAAAGAGCGGTTAAAAAGCAGGTACCCGCCAATACATTGAATGGGTTGGGTTATGTGGTAAACGCTTTTATGGTAAAACCTGTTGGGCCTGAAGGTGAAGTACCTAAAGCTATTGTAAAAGATTCATCCGTAGGATATGGTAAATATATAGCGATGAGTGTTGCCAACTGTAATGGCTGTCATACACTGCGTGATATGGCGGGCGCTTATATTGGTGAACCGTTTGCCGGTGGCGGGCCTTTTGAAGAGCCCGGTAAGCCAACACTGTACCCGCCCAATATTACACCTGATTCATCCAGCCGCATTTTTGGATGGAGCGAACAGGATTTTATCAGGCGTTTTAGAATGGGTAAATCAATCTCCTACAGCCATATGCCATGGGATGCTTTTAAAAGAATGGATAATATTGAACTGAAAGCTGTTTACCGCTTTCTGAAAACAGTTCAACCTGCAAAAACACCCCCTGTTAAACCGAAAGCATAGCCCCCTATTTTACATATACTTTTATCAAAAATCTTTAGAAAAATCACCTGGAATTCGGACATAAAATTGCCCTGAGGCAACCGCTCTTCTTTGAAATAATCAAAAGCATTGTATCAGGGCAATTCTTATCGATGCAGAGTAAATTTTACAATAAAACCTAATTTAATGTTGTGCGGCGCTTAGTTAATTCTAACCGTGATGATGGAAAGCTTATCTGCCTTATTCTTCATTAACAGGGTGATGTTGTAACCATTGTCCCCGCTTTTAAGTTTACCCGTTATATACATGGTTCCGCTCATTTCTCTTTGCGAGGTGAGATCAAAACCATTTATAGCGCTTTCGTTAAAAAAGTTTTTGATCGTTAATGTTGCCTGGTTCTTACCAACATTTTTGATCTCATCTTTACCTGGCAGTTTAATATCGATCACATTATCAAAGTAGTTGCTAAGTTGTTCTGCGCTTGCTTTTTTTAAAGCAGCAACAATACCATCGCTGTCAGATTTTACGCTGAAAGAACATAACACCACCGCCAATCCCATCACATACAAGAGGTTTTTCATGCTTTATTTATTGTTGTTGTTTTGCCCATAGGGAACTAAAAATATGCCAAATTGACTCTGTAATATACGGGAATAGATTATATCCGGATTAAAAAGCACAAATTGTGTAGTTTTAGCGCATGGAAAATAAAAAAGCAATTCTCATCATTATGGATGGCTGGGGCCTTGGAAAAACAAAGGCTGCAGATGCTATTCAAAACGCCAATGTTCCTTTTGTCAGCAGCCTTTATTCAAAATATCCCAATACAACATTGGTTACCTGCGGCGAAGCTGTTGGGTTGCCGGATGGTCAGATGGGGAACAGCGAAGTGGGTCATTTGAACCTTGGTGCGGGAAGGGTGGTATACCAGGAATTGCAGCGTATTAATGTTGCCGTAAGGGATGGAGAATTCTTTAAAAACCAGGTATTGCTGGAGAGCATTCAGCATGCCAAAACAAACAATAAACCACTTCACCTGCTGGGTTTGGTGAGTGATGGTGGCGTGCATTCGCACATTAACCATCTTAAAGCACTTGTTACCCTTTGTAAAACCGAAGGGTTATCAGAATTATATATTCATGCGTTTACCGATGGACGTGATACAGATCCTAAAAGCGGTCTTGGCTTTATCACCGAACTGCAACAGCACCTGAATGAAACCGGTACCGGTAAAATTGCTTCGGTAAGCGGCCGCTATTATGCGATGGACAGGGACAAGCGTTGGGAAAGGGTGAAACTGGCTTATGACGCTATGGTAAAGGGCGAAGGCAATAAGGCCACTGATGCGGTTGCTGCCGTAGGGCAATCCTATGCAGCCAATGTAACGGATGAGTTTATTCTTCCTACCGTAATAGTTAACGCAGACCAGCAACCTGTAGCCACCATAAAAGATGGTGATGTGGCTATTTGCTTTAATTTCCGTACAGACCGTTGCCGCGAAATTACGCAGGTACTAACCCAGCAGAATTTCCCCGAGCAGGATATGTATGCGTTGCAACTGCACTATACAACGCTTACTGAATATGATAAAACTTTCCAGAACGTACATGTAGTGTTTGAGAATGACAACCTGAACAATACCTTGGGTGAAGTGCTTGCTGCCAATGGCAAAAAGCAGATAAGGATTGCGGAAACAGAAAAATATCCCCATGTAACCTTCTTCTTTAGTGGGGGAAGGGAAACGCCGTTTGAGGGAGAATCGAGAATACTGGCTGCATCACCAAAAGTGGCCACCTACGATTTAAAACCAGAAATGAGCGCTTTTGAACTTACTGATAAGCTGGTTCCTGAAATTGAAAATGAAACGGCTGACTTTATTTGTCTCAACTATGCCAATACAGATATGGTAGGCCATACCGGCGTTTTCTCAGCCGTAATTAAAGCTGCCGAAACCGTGGATACCTGTGTGCAGCGCGTGGTTACCGCAGGTCTTGCACATGGCTATACAATCTTCTTAACAGCAGATCATGGTAATGCAGATTATATGGTAAATGAGGATGGTTCACCTAATACACAGCACTCTTTGAACCTCGTGCCATTATTTGTTATCAGTAATGATTTTAAAGGAGAGGTAAAACCTGGGAAGCTGGGTGATATTGCGCCTACAATTCTTAAAGTAATGGGACTTCCGATTCCTGCGGAAATGAAAGGAAATTTGTTGATAACTGAATGATATAAAGCACTATATTAGCGAAACGATTGTAAATAAAATAACCCCATTATGAAATTCTGTGAATTGATTAAACACAATTCATGGCCAGGAATTAAGCTAGCATTGCTGCATTTGTACCCCGGAGAAAAAAGGAATATAGTGGCGTATGAGAAGGTTTATAACAGGCTGATAGCAATGGACTGTGCCAGTACGGATATGATGATATCCGTTGACAATGTAAGTGACAAAGTTGAAGGCGATTATGTAGATGTCTCGGGCATCGCCGGTAACTCAGCAGCAAACAGACAAAACGCTTTTTTTGCGATAGAGTTTTGCTCCTGGAAACAGTGGATGGGTATGCAGGTAGCGCCTCATTCCCTGTTAAGCTTTGCGCCGGCGGAAATTATTGCCCATTGTATTTACAAAATGACTTTTTTAGGATTTGCAGAAGGTCACATTCATCATGAACACGTACAACTTAACAGGCGCATTCATGATCTTGAAGCCGCCGGCACCAAACGAAACTGGTTTAGTTAGTATTTTATAAGTAAAAGAAAGTAACTTGCCCCTTAAACAGTCGCCCCTAAGGCGGCTGTTTGTATTTTTTGACATTATGCAAGCCGGTTTATGCAGATAAAATCATCTTCTTACCTTATTTCTTCTCCTTCTATTGAGCAATGCCCAAAGGCAGACAGGCCAGAATATGCCTTTATCGGCAGAAGTAATGTAGGTAAATCATCCCTCATAAATATGCTTTGCAATCACCAGGGACTGGCCAAGACATCAGCAGCACCGGGAAAAACAAGGTTGATCAATCACTACAATATTCAATCTGCCGTAAAAGCCGGTGCAAAACAAACATCTCAGTGGTATTTGGTGGATTTACCAGGTTACGGTTATGCAAAAATTGCCCAAACCGAACGCAAGAAATGGGAGAAAATGATCGAGGATTACCTGCGTAAAAGAGAAACCCTGGTAAACATCTTTGTATTAATAGATAGCCGGCACAATCCCCAGAAAGCCGATATCGAATTTGTAAATAAGCTGGGTGAGTGGCAATTACCTTTTACGCTGGTATTTACCAAAGCAGACAAAGAAAAGCCGATGGCACTGGAGAGAAATGTAAAAGCTTTCCTGGATGCGATGCGGGAAACCTGGCAGTTTCTTCCGCAAAGTTTTATAACCAGCGCAGAGAAAAAGACAGGCCGTGATGAGGTGCTCGGTTTTATTGAAAAATGTAATGCTGCAACTACCCATCCGGAAGCAAGCTAAGCCTGGTAAAACTCACCAAAGATTAATACGGTGCAACAATCTTGCTGGTTTCAACATCCGGCTTACCGTATTCATTAGGTCAAATGCTTTATGCATTGAATAAGCTTTCCGCGATGCTTTTGAGACTTGCGGACAGGTGTATTTTCTATAAGACAATTTGGTAACCCTGAATTTTATATAAGCGTTTTCTGCAACAATCAACGCTGCCAGCCCTTCTGCTTTTATACTGCAGTACATTTCCTTTCGGTAAAAGAATAACTCCGCAGGAAAGTTTACCCAATCCGTTTCAGTTACAGGTATCATTTTTACAGTAAACCAGAGACATTCTTCTTCATCCAGGAAAAAATCACGGGCAATGCAAACGGGTAGTTTTTCCAATGAGTTGGTATGAATATAGAACAATGCCTGGCCAATTTGGAGCAGTCTTTTCCCGGTAAGGTCACTATGGTGAAAAATACTCATGCATCAACTTTAAACCGCTGGCACGGTAGCAGTTTTTCATAGCTATGTAATCATATGACAATTCTTACCAGTATTTGTTGCATGCGTCTTAGATAAATGTGTGGAAAACTTTTAACAAAAAAATCTGCTTGATCGTTGTAACATCTATCATTTTTTTACGTTCAGTTAATGGATTGTGAAATCAGGTATATCCTAAAGAAAATATTGAAAACTTTCGGATATACGATTATCTTCGTAGAGCAAAATCTTAACCGGTGAAACCCATCCACAATATCATCCCTTTTTTAATTATCGCTGCAGTTTCATTGATTGCCTGGCTGCTGCTGCCAGGTACCGGCGCATTCAAAAAAAATTGTCCCGCTGCAGAAGCAAACATGCAGGGAAAAGACTCCAACACGCAGAATGCCGGAGGCGATAACTTCTTTAATGAAGGATTCTTTCGCATCAACACTACTTTACGCTGATTTTTTTGTCAACCCCTGTAACTTTTTTAAAACAACTTCGTATAACAATCAATAAAGGCAAACAAACTGAACAATCCCGCTGTTTATGACCGAACAACAGTACAATGAATGTGTTAATCTATATGCTGACAATGTTTTTCGCTTTATTGTGAAAAACCTGCGGCATGAAGAAGACGCAAGGGATATTGTTCAGACGGCTTTTGAAAAACTTTGGCGCAATATTGATTCCGTAGATGCATCCAAGTGTAAATCGTATCTTTTTACCGTGGCCTACAACCAGATGATAGACCATATAAGAAAAGTAAAACGGATACATTTAAAAGATGATTTTCACGCAGAAGCCAGGGTTCAGCAAACAGAAGTGCACGATGCCAGGAAAGCTTTGGCAGAAGCGTTGAACAAGCTGAACGAAACACAAAAAAGCCTGGTGCTGCTAAAGGATTATGAAGGGTATAGTTATGAAGAGATCGGCCAGATTACGGGATTAAATGCCAGCCAGGTAAAAGTTTACCTGCACCGGGCCAGGATTATTTTGAGGAATTACCTGGTAAGTCCACAGAATGTAATGTAGCCGGGTTGTTTGAAAGAAAAAGCCGTGAATGCCTTTTTAAAAGAAGAGATGTTATATTTTTAAGCGTTTATAAAAAGTAAAGCAGTGTTAATCAACAGGCAGAATTATGAAGAATATTTCCTGATGTATGCTGATGATGAATTAAGTATTCATCAGCGTATGGAAGTGGAATGGTTTGCCCAGCAAAACCCCGATCTGGCAGCAGAACTGGGATTGCTGCAACAGGCCCGCCTGGCCCCTGATGAAGCAATTGTATTTACCGGGAAAGATGCTTTGCTGAAAATACCCGAAGGGCATGTCAACTTCAATAATTACGAAACTTTTTTCCTTTCTTATATAGACCAGGAACTTACAGAAGACGAGCGGGCAGATGTAGAAAAATTCATTCTACAGCACCCGCAATTGCAGGAAGAATTTACTTTATTGAAGCAAACGGTTTCCCTGCCTGAGCAAATAACATTCGAACATAAGGAAACCCTATACCGCCACAAAGAGGAAAAGAGGGCGCCGGTGCCAATGCGTTGGTGGCGTGTGGCAGCAGCGGCAGTATTGCTGCTGGGTATTGCTGTAGTATGGCGGCAATTGCCACGCAACCATTCTACCGTGGAGGTACCAGGAAATGATCTGGCCCAAACAAAACAGCCTGTTCCTGAACAAAAACACCCGACGGTTGATCAAGGTGCAACGGCAGCTACCAAAAACAGCGGTATAGATACAGCAGCTTCATTCTTTGCAAACCCGGTAAAGCAGGACGGTCAACTAAAAAAGAAGGTGAGCGAACAATTTGCCACTACCCCACACAATAAGGTAGAGGCTCAAAAGCAACCGCTGAAACAAGAGGCTCCTCAACCTGTAAAACAGCAAGAACCCCAGGTGGCTGTAAACGATCCTATCAAACAGGAAACTCAGCCATCACCTTTAATTGCGGCAATTCCCGAAACAAAGAAGGAAACGCATACTGCCCCCATAGAGCAGAGTTCAAAACCATTGGTTACAACAACAACCAAAAGTGACGTTCATACTTCAGCTACACCGGTAACAGCAGCAGTTAAAACAACAGCAGTAAATACAAATAATAACCCTCTTCTTTATAAAGAGCTGGATACAGAAAGCGATGATGAAAGAAGAACTGTTTATGTTGCCTCCATCCAATTAAATAAAAGCAAGGTTAAGAACTTCCTTAAAAAAGCATCCCGTATTTTCGGCGGTAAAAACGAAGAAGAAACAAATGACGGCAAGCTGCAGGTTGCCAATTTTGAAATAGATAAGGCAGATAATAAGTAGAAGGACAGCTCAAACAATTAAGCCATGAACAAATTTATACTCATTGCAGCAGCACTGTTATTTGCACAGATGGGTTTCGCACAAACAGATAGCACCAAATCCAACAACCCCGATACCATTCGCGTTGGAAATTTTATCATTGTTAAAAAGAACAAACAAAGAAATTCGGATACATCCAGCCTTAATTATGATAATGGCAGTTCTTTTAACATACATATCGGCTCCCGGGGAAAACGCTATCAAAGCAACATTAGCACCAACTGGTTTATTTTCGACCTTGGTTTTAATAACTGGAACGATCGTACGGATTATGGCAACGGTTTATCCAACAGCTACCTGAGACCGGAAAACGGTGGCGGCGCTTTTACAAAAAATGATTTCACGTTGCGCAATGTGCGCTCTATGAATGTGAATATCTGGCTTTTTATGCAAAAGCTGAATATTACCAAACACGTAGTAAATCTCAAATATGGCCTGGGCATAAATATGTACAACTACTTTTTTGATAAGGATCTCCGAACCACTTATCATAAAGGAGAGGCTTATGTTACAAGAGATACGGTTTCTTTTTCCAAGAATAAACTGGCCACCGATTACATTACTGTGCCCTTCATGATTAACATCAACCCAACCCCGGACCGCAACAGCCTTAGTTTTAGTTTTGGAGTAAGTGCAGGTTATCTTTACAGTAGTCGTAACAAGCAGGCAAACGACAACAGGGGTACAAAAACGCTTTCTGGCGATATCGGCATAAGCAACTGGCGCTGGTCTTATGTAGGAGAAATTGGCCTCGGCCCGGTGAGGTTATATGGCAGCTACAGCATCAATCCATTGCATAAAGATGTTTTAAAACAGTACCCGTATGCATTTGGTATCCGCTTTAGTAACTGGTAAATCATATCAATAATTTATATTTTTTGCGGCCCCTTTTTGGGGCCGTTTTATTTACCGGATGACCTATCTGCCCTCAGGTATAATAAAACAAGCGCCGGGGCTGTAATTCCGCGCAAACAAATACCTTTGCTGTCTTTATCAAAAGCCGTAACAGCAGAATGAGTTCAAAGGATAAATATGAAGCGGTCATTGGTTTGGAAGTGCATGCCCAGCTACTCACCAACAGTAAATTGTTTTGTGGTGATAGTGCTGCTTTTGGCGCGGCTCCCAATACCCATGTAAGCCCTATCACGCTTGGTCACCCGGGAACGCTGCCCAAAACCAATAAAAAAGCAGTGGAGCTGGCCATCAAACTTGGCATTTCCTGTAACTGTGAAATAGAACGACACAACTATTTTGCCCGCAAAAATTATTTCTATCCCGATTTACCGAAAGGCTACCAGGTATCTCAGCATACCACGCCCATTTGTAAAGGCGGGTATGTTACCATTCATACCGCGGAAGGCAAAAGAAATGTTCAGCTTAACCGCATTCATATGGAAGAAGATGCGGGTAAAAGCATTCATGATATTGATGCCGATAATACCTGCGTGGATTATAACCGTGCCGGCGTTGCCCTGGTAGAAATTGTGACTGAACCAGATCTTCACAGTGCAGATGAAGCTTATGCCTATATCACAGAAATAAGAAAGCTGGTAAGATGGATTGGTGTTTGCGATGGTAATATGGAAGAAGGCAGTCTGCGTTGTGATGCGAATGTTTCTATTCGCCTGAAAGGTGAAACCGCGCTGGGTACTAAAGTAGAGGTTAAGAATCTTAACTCGATCCGCAATGTAAAAAAGGCTATCGAATATGAAATTGACCGAATGATCGAGGTGGTGGAAAGCGGTGACAGAATCATTCAGCAAACAAGAAGTTTCGATGCTTCTGATGATACTACTTTCGCTATTCGCGACAAGGAAGAAGCGAATGATTACCGTTATTTCCCTGAACCAGATCTCCCTCCTTTTCATTTAAGTGAAGAGTTTATCAGCCAGGTGCAGGAGGCTTTACCGGCTTTACCGGCAGCGTTGCAGGAGCGTTACCAGCAGGAATACGGCTTAAGTGATTATGATGCGTTGCAACTCTGTCACGAAAAGGAAACAGCGGATTATTTTAATGAACTGATAGCACATACCAATCATTATAAAGCCGCGGCCAACTGGATGAATGGCCCGGTACGTCAGTATATTCATGAGCATAAACTTGGCGCCGGTGAATTTACTTTGCCTGCTGCAAAACTTGCAGAACTGATTGTGCTGGTTGACGAAGGCAAGATTAACTTTTCAATGGCATCTTCCAGGCTGCTACCCGCGTTTATCAATCAACAGGATACAACGGCATTAGAACTGGCCACCGCATTAAACCTTTTGCAGGTAAGCGACAGCAATGAACTGGAAAGCTGGGTAGATGCAGTGATCGCCAAAATGCCCGAAAAAGTAACCGAGTATAAAAAAGGTAAGAAAGGCTTGATTGGACTGTTTGTAGGAGAGGTTAAGAAATTGAGCAAAGGCAAAGCCGATCCAAAAGTGGTGACTTCACTACTGGAGGAAAAATTGAAATAATAATCGATCATCCCGGGTAGCCGGGGATCAGACCTGATAAATAAAATTTGTTACAGACATCTATTAAAGTAAGTATGAAAAAAATTGCATTGGTGCTGATGGCTGCTGTGGCGGTTGTGGCATGTAAACCTAAGAAAGCAGGGCCTTTTACCGTGAGTGGAAAGATCACCAATCTGCCGGTGACAAAAATTTACCTGGAGGAATTGCCGTATGCAGGCAATGAGCCAATTATCATAGATTCTGCATTATTGAAAGACGGGGGCGCTTATCAACTAAAAGCAGTTAAGGCGAAGGAGGAAGGATTATACAGGTTAACTTTTGATAATGGTCCGCAGGTGATGCTGGTAAATGACGGAGATAACATCAACATATCACTTGACGGCAAGAACTTCCGCAAACCGGAAATAAAAGGATCTGATGCAACGGCAAGCATTTACCAGTTTTTTGATGAATATACCCGTAAAGATTCCGTTTTATATAGCACGATGGTGGCGCTGGATAGTACAAGAAGGCTGCCCGGAAATGACAGCCTTGTACAGGTTATCACTGCGAAAAGAGATACTGAGGTAAAGGCGCTAAACACCACCATAAAGAATTTTATTGAGAAATCACCCAGCCCGGCCGCTGTTTATTATATCACCATCATTGCTACTAAAACAGTAATGCCGGATGAGTTAAAACAACTGGTAACAGGAGCATCGGCAAGGTTTAAAGATCATGCTGGTCTTGCAAAACTCAAGTCTTTATTAACTGTACAAACCACACAAAAGGAACCTGCTTACGGATTATTAAATCAGCAGGCCCCGGAACTTACTATGCCCGATGTAAATGGCAAATCTGTAAGCATCAGCTCCTTCAAAGGAAAATATGTGTTGGTAGATTTCTGGGCAAGCTGGTGCGGCCCCTGCAGGCAGGAAAACCCGAATGTAGTTGCCGCATACAACAAGTTTAAAGACAAAAATTTTACTGTGCTGGGTGTATCACTGGATAAGGATAAAGCCTCCTGGCTTGCCGCAATAAAAAGTGATAACCTTACCTGGAACCATATGAGCGATCTGAAGTATTGGGAAAGCGCCGCTGTAAATGCTTATCATTTTGATGGCATCCCTTTCAATGTACTGCTTGATCCTTCAGGTAAAATCATCGCCAATAACTTGCGTGGCGAGGCATTGGAGAATAAGCTGGGTGAAGTATTGCACTAGAAAGATAAGATTGAGTAGTTCAATTAAAGGATTACAGATATAAACAACAAGCGGCATTCAAATAAGGATGCCGCTTGTCTATTTATAAAGTGAAGGTCTAATCTTAACTATTTAGAAAAGGAGGATTTTTAGTTGATCGTAATATCTTCCTCATTATCCCAATTGGCGCGAACATTAATTTTCTTTGATAGAAACTGAACGATCTCCGGCTGCTTTCTCTTCTTATAATTACCGGGGTCCCACTTGCCATTTTTATTTTCATCAAATAATACACTCAATTCGTATTCGCCGGGCTCTACCAGCCGCTGCTTCCATTCACGGCCCGTTAATTTTACAGACTGACTTATTTCTTCGCCCTTCATTATTTGCAATACCGGGTTTTTAGAAAGGTCAAGATTCGTAAATCTCAGCACAACACTGCCATAATCACTTTCTTTCTTGGTAGTAAAAGCAAGCGTATCTGCTTTTTTAAGACCAATATCAGCACTATCTGCCACTGCTGTTTTTGCAATAATCAAACGATACTCGGTGTTCTCCGGCCATGCATAACGAATAGAAACCTTGGTACGCCCGGTATCCAGAAATGCCGCCTGGTTTTTTACCGGACGGTAATTGGTATCCGTTAATATAAAACCGGTAGAATCAAATGTTTTCAGTTTCCGGATAAAAGTTATCTCTAATGTATCCAGCAAACCCTGTTCATTGCCTTCTATATTGGTGGAAAATTTCAATCTCTTGTCTTCCTCTTTCTCTTTGTCCTTGTCTTTGTCTTTTGATTTGCCGGAAGATTCGCTGCTGCTGGGTGGTTTAGGTTTTTCCTTTTCCTCCTGGTAGGCATAAAACTTAATATTTCCGGTGGTATCGTTCACATCAACAGGCGAGTTGAGAAAGGCGAATAACTTGGTAGAATCATCATAACGTTTGTTATAATCATTAGGAACTACAAATGCATTAAACCTCCCCTTCGGCAGGAAATGAAAAGCAAAAAATCCCTTACCATCCAGCTTTGCATAGTAGCGAGGTTTAAGCTTTTCTATCGCGGTATCATTAAGATTATTATGTAGTACAACAATCAATGTACTGTCTACTTTACCTGTTTCTGCAAGCAATACCTGCCCGTTAAGAGTGTTTTCATCAATGGTATTACCCGTAGAAAAAACATAGGTGAAGTTTTTATAGGGAATTCCTTCGTTCACATCTTTTATGGCATTGCCAAAATTGATGGAATATGTAGTGTTGGCCTCGAGCGAGTCTTTTATTTTAACCGTAACATTTTTTAACCGGCCGGTGATCAGCGGAGGCGTATTTGGCACCGGCGAAACAATCAGGTTTTCACCCAGGTTTTGATCTAGTTGTACATATTCATCAAAAGTGAGCACTATTTTATTGCTCTTGAAATTAAGGGATGAATCCTTCGGGTCCGAAGCAATAAGATTGGGGGGCAGCGAATCTTTGGGGCCGCCGCCTGGCGGAACAATATTCGCACATCCGGAGCTGCCAATCAGCGCAATAACACCAAATAAGAATAAAATAAAAGTGGTGGAAAAGATGATTCGCTTCATATAGATTTTGCAAACATAGATGCTTTGCCTTGTTTCGCCTGTCAAAAATCTTATAAAAAGAAGGAGCGCCTTTAAAAACTGTGCGCCGCCGGTAAATCGGATGTCTTAAGCTCCCAAATACTTTATAAAACCTTTTAAAATGAAACATTTCCTTGGTATGTTCATTTTGTTACCTTTGTTTTTGCGCTAACGCAGAATTTCACATGCAGGATTTAATTGATAAAGTAGATAAAAGCCGCCTTCCCCGCCATATTGCCATTATAATGGATGGCAACGGAAGATGGGCCAAAGAAAAAGGACACGATCGCTTATATGGCCACTACCAGGGGGTAGAGAGTGTTCGCAACATCGTAGAATCCGCTGCCGAAATAGGCATAGAATACCTTACGCTGTATGCATTCAGTACCGAAAACTGGGATCGCCCCGAGTACGAAGTAATTGGACTGATGGAGCTGCTGGTAGATACCATCCGCAAGGAAGTGCCGGTACTTAACAAGAATAATATCCGGATGCATGTGATCGGCAATATTGAAATGTTACCCCAACGTGCACAGGACAGTTTGCAGGAAGCGCTGGATGAAACAAGTGTAAACACCGGCCTGAATCTTATCCTTGCACTTAGCTACAGCAGCCGGTGGGAGCTGGTAAATGCGGTAAAACACATTGCCAGGGATGTAAAAGAAGGCAGGCTTGAGCCCGAAGCTATAAACCAGGATACCCTGCAGAGCTATTTAACAACCAGCGAATTTCCTGACCCTGAATTAATGATACGCACCAGCGGCGAGTACCGCATCAGCAATTTTTTGCTGTACCAGCTGGCCTATGCTGAATTATACTTTACCAACACCAGATGGCCCGATTTCAGGACAGAAAACCTGTATGAAGCCATCATTGACTACCAAAACCGCGAACGGCGCTTTGGAAAAATAAGTGAGCAAGTACAACAGGAACAACCTGTACACTAACTGTTTTCAAGGCATTTACTGATTTTCGGCCTAAAACTTTCCTTTAATTAAGCTTTAAGCCTGCTAATGTTATGTATAGGCTTATTTAACAAAGACTTTTAAATATTCCCGTTAATTTGCCGCACTTAAAACAATTTACTGCTGCCGGGAGAAATATCCCCTCCTGCCAGTGCCCCGGAATAAAACATCCATTGATGCAGAAACTGTGTAAACTTTTTTTCCTGTCGTGCATAACCACATGCATGGGTATCGCTGTACAAGCACAGGTTCCAGGCCAAACCGATACAACTGTTACATCACTAGATGCTAACCTGCTGAACATATTTAATCAGAAATCACCCAAGAAATATAAGATTGCCAATATTAAAATAACCGGTAATAAATATTTTGACCAGGCTTTACTGCTTTCTGTAGCTGGTATTAATACCGGCGATGAAGTAGTGATACCGGGTGGAGATGTCTTTTCCAAAGCGATCAATAAGCTTTGGGGACAAAATTACTTCAGCGATGTAGAAGTATATATTACCAAGTTACAGGGTACCAATATTGATATTGAGATAACTGTTGCCGAACGGCCCAGGCTGGCGAAATTTTCCTTTAAGGGCGCTAAAAAAGGCGAGCAGGACGACCTGAAAACAAAAACAGGCCTGGTAGTGGGCAGGGTAATTACGGAGAACATGAAGATGACTGCGGTGGAAGCTATCCGCAAGTTTTACTTTGAAAAGGGCTTTCGTAACGTACAAACAAAGATTGAGGAAAAGAGAGACACCGGTTATGAAAACTCAATGGTACTTACTTTCAACATTGAGAAAGGCGGCAAGGTAAAAATCAACGATATCAATTTCGGAGGTAATACCATCGCCGAATCCAAACTTAAAAGTCAGCTAAAGGGAACTAAAGAGAAATCAAGGTTAACCCTGTACCCGTCACGTGATACCGGCGGATTGTTTGATCCTAAAATCTATACTTTTAAAGATTACCTGAACGATAAAGGATTTCTCGTACCATCAAAAACCCTCAAATTTTTAAATCCTTATTTCAGGTTTAAAATCTTCAGTTCAGCTAAGTATGATGAAAAGAAATTTATTGAGGATAAAGATCATATCCTTGATTATTATAACTCTTTAGGTTTCCGAGATGCGTTTATTGAAGATACCCGCGTTTACCCTGCCGCAAAAGGAAATATCAACATCGATATAAAAGTAAACGAAGGCCATAAATATTATTTCGGCGACATCTCCTGGAGAGGAAATACAAAATATTCCGACTCTTTGCTTACGGCTATCCTTGGTATACATAAAGGTGATACCTATAACATGGAATTGCTGAATAAGAAACTTGGTAAATCTGCATCTCCTGAAGGTGGTGATATCAGTGGTTTATATCTTGATGATGGTTATCTGTTCTTCCAGGCTAACCCTGTAGAAATGGGTGTTTATAAGGATACCATCGATTATGAAATTCGTATGATCGAAGGTCCGCAGGCTACCCTGAAACGTATTACCATCAGTGGTAATGATAAGACCAAAGAGTATGTAATCCGCCGTGAACTGAGAACTGTTCCGGGTGAAAAATTCAGCCGCCAGGATTTGATCCGTTCACAACGCGAGCTGGCAAACCTTGGTTACTTTAACCAGGAAAAAATCAATCCGAATGTAGTACCAGATCAAAGCGATGGTACCGTGGATATCAACTGGGGACTGGAAGAACGTTCCAGTGACCAGCTTGAGCTGAGTGCCGGTTTTGGTGGCGGTATTGGTTTAACCGGTACGCTGGGTGTTTCGTTTAACAACTTCTCAATTAAGAATATCTTCCATAAAGAAGCATGGGACCCGTTGCCGACCGGTGATGGTCAAAAGCTGAGTTTGCGTGTACAAAGTAATGGCCGTGCTTATCGCTCTTACAATATTTCCTTTACAGAGCCGTGGTTGGGTGGTAAGAACCGCAACTCACTTACCGTGAGTTTGTACGATACTAAGTTCTCCAATGCATATGACCCTACTACGGGAACTTATACAAGTGCAGCAGCGAACAACTCTTATTTTAAAACCACGGGTATGTCTGTGGGCCTTGCCAAACAGCTAAAATGGCCTGATGATTATTTCTCCCTTGGCTTTACATTAAGTTACGTACGCTACCATTTAAAGAATTATGCCATTGACCGTAACCTGAAGCTGAATGACGGAACCTTGTTCCAGAATGGTTTTTCCAATAACCTTAGCTTAAAGATTGCATTGTCACGTTCTTCTGTAGATGCGCCTATCTTTCCAAGGTCTGGTTCAAACTTCCTGCTGAGCTTGCAATTAACGCCACCTTATTCAAAGTTTGATCCGGGAATGGTGAAAGCAACCAATCCATATGAGTGGATTGAATATCACAAATGGCGTTTCACCGGCGAATGGTATGTGCCTATCGGCAGACCGCACGGGGAAGATAAGAGCAAACAGTTTGTATTGAAGGCTGCTGCCAAATATGGCTTTATCGGAAGATACAATGATAAGCTTGCTATCTCTCCTTTTGAACGCTTCCAGGTGGGTGATGCGGGTATTAGTAATACTTATGCATTGCTTGGTTATGATATCATTTCGCAAAGAGGTTACCCGGTATATGAAACCTCTGATCCCCGTGTAAACCCGGATCAGCAGGGAGCCAGCCAGTATTTTACCATCTTTAATAAATATACCCTTGAGTTAAGGTATCCGTTGAGTCTTAACCCAAGCAGCACCATCTATGGATTAACATTCTTTGAAGCTGCCAATGGTTGGTATAGTTTTAAAGAGTATAATCCTTTCAGGTTACGTCGTTCTGTGGGTGTGGGTATGCGTTTCTTCCTGCCAATGTTTGGCTTGTTAGGATTTGACTATGGTATTGGTCTTGACAGGGTTCAACCTGGTCAGGGACTTAAAGGCGCAGGAAGATTTACCTTTATGCTTGGTTTCGAACCTGAATAAAATATTGATATCTTTCATAAAATATTCATGATCATGAAAAAGATATTTTCCCTTTTTATCGTAGCCATACTTGTTGCAGGCACCAGCGTTCATGCGCAGAAATATGCGATTATAGATACCAGGTTTATACTTGATAAAATGCCAGAGTATAAAGATGCCGAAAAGAAGTTGCAACTGGTGAGTGAGCAGTGGCAGAAAGACATCGATCAGCAACAGGCAGATCTTAATAAGATGTATAAAGATTATGATGCAGAGCAATTTATGCTGAGTGATGAGTTGAAAAAGAAAAGAGAAGACGAACTGTTTAACAGAGAGAAAGACCTGAGGGATTTGCAGAAAAAACGCTTTGGTTATGAAGGTGATCTTTTCAAGGAAAGACAGAAACTGGTAAAACCGATACAGGACAAAGTTTACAACGCAGTTCAGAAGATTGCAGTGGCCAGAGGGTACGATTTTATTCTGGATAAAAGTGAAGGAATTACTGTTATATTTGCCGACCCCAAATTAGATAAGAGCCAGGATGTTCTGGATGCTTTGGGTATTAAAGGATCATAACGAGCTTGATAAACAATAAGAAAAGTAACAATACCTGAAATGAAAAAGGTTCTCTTCTCCCTGGCGTTAGCAATTGGTTTCTTTAATGCAGCAAATGCACAAACCGCTTCCGCCCCTGCCCTTAAAATCGGCATCTTTGACATTGATGAAATGGTACAGGCAATGCCTTCGTATTCAAAAGTAGTAGATACCCCGCTTGCGGTTTACCAACGTGATTCGCTTGGTGCGGAGTATGATTATTATACTTCTGAGTTTCAAAGGTTAGACAGTACTTTCAAAGCAGATTCAGCAAACGGGAAAGCGCAGAATATTCTTGCAAAAATTCAGCAGGATAGACAGCAGGTTGGTCTGAATCTTGTTTACTGGCAACAGATTTCACAACAAAAAACGCAGGCAAAGCGTTCGCAACTTGCACAGCCTTTGCTTGAACAAGTGATAACATCATACAGGAAAGCGGTAACTGCTACAAAAGTTACGCTTATTTTACCGCCGGGTGCAATTATGCCTTTATCAGATAGCCGCGTATTTACTGATCTGCGGCTGATTGTAGCAAAAGACCTGGGCATACCGGTAAACCAGCAGGCACAACAACAGGAGCCCGCTGCAGATTCACAGGCAAAGCCTAAAACAACAAGGCCTAAATAGTGTGGAAGTATTTTAAATCAAATCAAGCTTTAAGCTGGTTTCAATTCACTTCTTCAAATAAACAATCAAAAACAACAACTATTATTTACATGAAAAAGGTTTTATTTTCTCTGCTGTTAGTGGCAAGTGTGTTGGCAGCAGGAACAACAGCAAAAGCTCAATCAAATTCACCGGTAATCAAGATCGGTATCTTTGATATTGACCGCATGGTTCAGGCAATGCCGGGTTATGGTAAAGTAGATACCGCGGTAGCGCTTTATGAAAGGGATTCTTTAGCCGCTGAATACGAGTTTTATAACTCCGAGTATCATCGTCTTGACAGTACTTTTAAAGCTGATTCTGCGAAAGGAAAACCAAAATCTGTATTGGATGCTATTGGTCAGCAAAGACAGCAGGTTGGTATGAATATCGTGTACTGGCAGCAGATTGCGCAAAACAAATCACAAAATAAAAGGGCGCAACTTGCACAACCTTTATATGAAACTGTAGCCAATTCTTACAAAAAGATTCTGGAGGCGAAGAAAATTACATTGGTATTAAAACCTGAAGCTATTGAGATGGGTTCAAGCCCTACTATACTGGAAGACCTTTTTGTACTGGTTGCAAAAGATCTTAAAATACCATTGGGACAAGGCCAAAATGCTGCAGGTGCCGTTGAAGATGACGAACCTAAGCAAGCTGCACCGGCAAAACCACAAGGCGGCGGAACAGGTACTAAACCAAAGCCTAAGCAGTAATTGAACATTCTTAGCATAAAAAAAGCCACGCAGCAATGCGTGGTTTTTTATTTTTGAGCTATGGAGAACAAAGCACCAATCGGCGTATTTGATTCAGGATACGGCGGGTTAACCGTGTTAAAAGAGATTGTACAAACATTGCCTGACTATGATTATATATATCTGGGGGATAATGCAAGGGCGCCTTATGGAAATCGCTCTTTCGAAACTATCTATCATTATACACTTCAATGTGTAAAATGGTTTTTTAAACAGGGATGTCCCTTAGTTGTGCTTGCCTGTAATACAGCTTCGGCAAAAGCACTGCGAACCATTCAGCAAAATGACCTGCCAAAAATGGATCCTGAGAAAAGAGTGCTTGGTGTAATAAGGCCAACTACGGAAATCGTGGGAAAATATTCCAAGGCGAATAAAGTGGGAATCCTGGCAACCAATGGCACGGTGCAATCCGGGTCTTATAAGATTGAAATTGAAAAATTTTTTCCCGGGTTGGAAATATACCAGCAGGCATGCCCGCTGTGGGTTCCGCTGATTGAAAACAGCGAGTATGAAAATGAGGGAGCGGCATTCTTTATCAGGAAGTATATTGATGAGTTACTGAAAAAAGACGCAGGTATTGATACTGTTCTTTTAGCATGTACGCACTATCCGTTGATACAATCGCAAATTGAAGATGCACTGCCTGATGGTGTGAAAGTTCTCGCACAGGGTAATATTGTTGCTTCCAGCCTGAAAGATTACCTGCAGCGTCATCCTGAGATGGAGAAAAAGATTACCCGGCAACAATCATTAGAGTTTTATACAACAGATTCGCCGGATGATTTTGATACACATGCAACTGTTTTTTTTGAGAAAGCCGTTCAATCAAAACATGTAGAAATGGAATAAATTTTTTATTCCAGATTTTAAGTATAAATTTATATTTGATAAATGAAAATTTATACTATGGCCAAGAGAAAAAGTGAGCGCTATCATAATGAAGCCGCCGATGATAATAGTATACCCAGGGTTGAGGAGCCGGTTTTGGCATATCAAGTAAAGCCTGCCAATGCTCCTTTTTTAAAAAAATATGTGGTATTAAGCGTGGCAACCAGGCCCGAAAGTCAAATGACGGCTCTTGAGAAAATGGATGTAACAAGGTCTGGTATCAGTAAAAAAGACCTGGAGGTACTTAAGAAAAGAGCCTCATTAGATTATGATGATCTTGCAAAAGCACTGGCAGTAACAAGGGCAACCTTAATCAATAAGAAAAACAGTGAGAAATTTAATCCTTCATTAAGTGAGCGTATTCTTAGTCTTGCCGATCTATATTCTTACGGGTATGAAGTTTTTGAAGATGAAGAAAGGTTTAATCAATGGATGTTTAAACCAAACAGGGCTCTTGGTGGGGTGATGCCCTATGATTTAACCGATAACCAGTTTGGCCGTGAAGAAATACGCAATATTATAGGAAGGATAGATTACGGTGTTTATTCTTAAAACACTGCTGATGGTTGTTTACAGAATTGGCAGAACAAAATATGCCCGTGATATTACCGGCGAGGGCGCCCGTTTAAATGGCGGCAGGTGGAACCATAAATTAACATCGTGTATTTGTACCTCTGCCAGCAGGGCTTTAGCAGTATTGGAGTATACGGTAAACATTAATATAGAAGATATACCGAGAACACTCAGCATTACTACTTTTGACCTGGGTGATCTTGAAATATATGAGGTTCAGGAAGAAGTGCTGCCGGGAAACTGGAAAGTTGTTCCTGCTCCTTTTTCCACAAAAGAGTTTGGAACACGAATACTACGTGCGGCAGAATGGCCGGTAATCAAAATTCCTTCCACTGTTATACCCAATGAATTCAACTACCTCTTAAACCCATCCCATCCCGAAACCCGTAAGATCGAAATTGTTAGTGTGAAGGACTTTGTGTATGATGTTAGGGTAAAGCTTGTATAGTCATCACACTATTTACCTGCAACTTCTTCATTAGCTATCTTTTTATACAATGCTTTAAAGCAATGCCATGGCGTATTTTCACCACCTTTATTGTCTGGCTTATTGGCATAAAACCCTTTCATAAAAGAGCCTGCATCAGACCATACTGTTTGCATCATTCCCTGAAAATGTTCCTTCATTTCTTCAGAAGACTGTTTCCTGAAACGAACCATATCCTGCGTTTGTTCTTCTGCCAGTTCGGGCATGCGCCAGGGGCAGGTAATTATGCTCAATCCCTTCATAGCAAAATATACAGGTGTTTTATCAGCACGCTCGTAATGCCAGTCGCAGATCATTACATCTTTCGGCATTAGATCAATAGCGCGATAAGTGTTGTTATAGCTGGCCTCCCACATGCCAAGACCAGTGGTTTTACCATCCAGCAGGCGATCACCCCAAATCCATAACTGCCGGTTATTGGCTGCAAGGTGGTCCCGCAGTGTACGAACCTCGCCGGCAAAGAGTTCCGCCTTATCTTTCCCCTGGCAACGGGGGCACTGGGCTTCTCCAATATAAAACACCTCATCCATACCCGCATGAAAAGCAGTGGTTTCAAAAGCATCACAAATTTCATCCATCAGGTCAAACACAACTTTATGCAGATCGGGATGCAACGGGCAATAGCTTTTACAATATAAATTGTCTGCATTCGGCCAAACATATTTCTCCGGCATTTTTACCTGTGGCGTTTCGTCGAACTGCGGATATACCTGCAACAGCTTCCCGGTTTTGCCCGCCCAGGATTGGTGCCCAAGTAAATTCACCTGCGGAATTACTTTTATATGGTTGCTTTTGCAGGCTTCCACTATACGTTTCACTTCTTTTTTTGACAGTGCGATGCTATCGCGTAACTCCGGGTGTTTTTCGTACTGGTAATTATTATCAACCCTTAAAACAAGCGTGTTTACTTTACGGGGAGCAAGCTCTTCATTGATAAACTTTACAAACGCGTCTACTTCCTTAGGCAACGGGGCCGCGATGCAAAATCCCCGAACCGGTAAAATACTATCTAATGAAGATTGTGTAAAAGAAGTTACCGACCAGCAAATAAAAACAAGGGAAAGTAATAGCCGACAAGTGTATTTCATAAGCATTATTTTTCAAAAGCCATTAAAAATAGGTCAGAACAGCGAAAAATTAACTCCAGATCAACCAAACCGCACAAAAAATCGGTATTTCCCGCATGTGTTTCAATTTTTTGCCCTACTTTTGCCGTCCTTTCACCGGGTGGCAGTGATGGTGACTGTAACCTGATTGTTGAAATCTATTTTGGGTTAGTAAAAAAAGCAATTACATGAAACGTACATTTCAACCACATAATCGCCGTCGTAAAAGCGTTCACGGTTTCCGCAAACGCATGGAGACTGCCAATGGCCGTAAAGTTTTAGCCAGCCGCAGAGCGAAAGGCCGTCATAAACTTACTGTTTCTGACGAGAGAAAATTAAAATAAAAATTTCCCCGCAAGGGAGAAGTAAATACATTCAAAGCCTCATCTTATGGTGGGGCTTTTTAGTTTTGAGCCATGGGAAAGACGTTTGCTTACAACAAAAAGGAAAAGCTTAAAAGCAGGCGGCAGATAGAAGAACTGTTTGCCAAAGGCAAGTCTTTTTCTGTGTTCCCCCTCAAGATTATTTTTCGACTTGTAGATGATCCCATGGATTTTCCCATAAAAGCCGGCGTAAGTGCATCAAAAAAATACTTCAAAAAAGCGGTGCATCGTAACCGCATAAAAAGAATATTAAGAGAAGCTTACCGAACAGAGAAACTACCTTTGCATGATGCTGTAAGTGCAGTAAACAGGCAACTTGTTTTCTTTATTATTTATATGGATAAGAGCTTGCCGGAATACCTTGTTATCAAAAATAAAATGTCGCTGGCAATTCAGCGTTTAATTAAGGAACTGAATGAAGTGGCTGTTAAAAATGCTTAGCTATCCATTGATACTGCTGATAAAGCTTTATCAATATTTGATCTCACCATTGATTGGGCCTAAGTGCCGATTTACCCCTACCTGTTCTCATTATGCTGTTGAGGCTTTTAAAAAGCATGGACTCTTTAAAGGAGGCTGGCTTACCATCCGGCGTATTTCCAGGTGTCATCCCTGGGGCGGAAGCGGTCCGGATCCCGTACCATAAGCAGAAAAACTTTATGAAATCCTGCCTTGTCATATTTGCGTTATTAAATTTTCCCCAATCATTATCTCAATAAAAGATTGCCCTATATTCGGAAAAATAAAACCTAAATACCTTGCAGTTATCCGAAGAACAGGTTCTCAATCTGGCGCCAGATGAAAGCAGTAAAAAGGCAGGCAAAGAATTGTCTACACCTTCCAAATGGGTAAGCAAAGGCATTAGCGAACGCGCTCTTTGGGGAGAATGCCAGGGCAGTGGCAGCAAGCCTTATCAAACCCAGGTTGATCTATCAAATCTCGCCTTTAAATGCAGTTGCCCGAGCCGTAAATTTCCCTGTAAACATGGCCTTGGCTTACTGTTGCAATACAGCAGAAATACACAGGCTTTTTCTGTGCAGGATGAACCTGCGTGGGTAGTAGACTGGATAAGTAAACGTGCTGAGAAAGAAGAAAAGAAATCTGAAAAGACCGAAAAACCTGTAGATGAAGCCGCCCAGGTAAAACGTGCAAAAGCAAGGGAGCAAAATGTGGAGGCAGGTATGGAAGAATTAATGCTTTGGCTAAAAGATATTGTACGAAAGGGTATACTTGATATGCCCGGGAAGGATGGTTCTTTCTTTTATACGATGAGTAAACGTATGATTGATGCGCAGGCGCCCGGTCTTGCGGGTATGGTTAAGGCGCTTGCTGCCGTGCCTTTTTATAAAGAAGGTTGGCAAAGCTGTTTTATGGATCAGCTACTTCGTATTTATCTCGTGGCTTCAGGTTACCGCAATCGCGAAAAGTTACCGGAGATTATCAAAGAAGATATCAAAACATGGATCGGGTTTACACAAAGCCAGGAAGAATTGAAAGAAAGGGCCGGGCTTGAAGACGACTGGCTGGTGATAGGCAAACAGATAGTAGAAGAAGACAATCTTACCACCGAACGTAACTGGCTTTATGGTGCAAAAAGCAAACGGTATGCATTAGTGCTGCAATTCAGCGTTCGGGGTCAGGGGATCAGCTTTTCGTTAACGCCGGGAATGTGGATACAGGCAGAACTTGTCTTTTACCCGTCAATATACCCGATAAGGGCGATCATAAAAAAGCAGGTAAGCACCAATTGCAATAACAACATTCAGGCTTTTGATGGCTGGCAGCAGGTGGCAGCGCAGGAAACAGAAATTTTTGCGCAGTTACCTTTTGCAAACGAACGCCCTTTTATCATACAACAACTTACGCCCGCCTATTATAATAACCAATGGTGGTTATGTGATCGTGAAAAAAGAATGGTTCAAATTAAAGAAGATTATCATCACCTGTATACGCTGCTTTCCGTTAGTGGTGGCGCAGCGCTTAATATGGCCGTTTTAGGCAGGGAGAATATCTACGAGCCGCTGGGAGTGTGGCTGGGAGAAAATTATATCAGCATCAATTAAGAAAAAGGTAGTATGCAATATTGGGAAGAGATGATAAAGACAGCGATGCTGGGCACGGATAAAAAGCCATACCGGCAGGAGGTGCATCACCAGGATTTACTGGTGGCAACAGAATCAATAGCGCAGAACAACTCTATTGATAAAGAAGAACAGTTCCTGCAAAATGCCGCGCTGGTATTTAATTACAGGCAATGTGGCGCTGTTGCGATGGAGCAAAAAGAAGCACCTTTAAACGTTGCAACAGAAGAAGAAAAAAACTATTGTAATAATACCGCTACGCAATTGCTTAAAGAGTTACTGGCCGAAGAAAGCAACCCTCTTTTACAGTTGTGGCTGCAGCAATGTAATCAACAGCAACTCTTGGTTACTCCTGTGATGGTTCCAACGCTGCTGCAAAAAGCGGAGCACCATAAAGACTTTCGTTACCTGATTACGAACTGTTGTGGCAAACGTGGTGAGTGGCTAAGCCGGTTTAATGCTGCCTGGCAATTCTCCGTTGTGGTTAGCGAAGAAGAAACCTGGCAAACCGGAAGCCTGGAGCAACGAAGGCAATTGCTGGCAAGAGTAAGAACCACTAACCCCTTGCAAGCCAGTGAATGGCTTATGCAAACCTGGCCACAGGAAAATGCAGCTACCCGTTTGGAGCTGTTAAAAGCATGGAGTATAAAACTTACCGTTGAAGATATTTCCTGGCTGGAGACCCTGCTTGCAGATAAAAGCCAGCGAATAAAAGAGGAGGCCCTTAACCTTTTAAAACAGATACCTTCCTCAAATATAGTAAAGCAATATTGTGGAGTACTGAGAGAAGCCATTCAACTAAAAAAGGAAAAGGCGTTACTTGGTCTTACCTCCAAAACAAACCTGCAGGTGAAGTTGCCGGAGACAGTTGCTGAAAGCATTTATGGTTCCGGTATAGAAAAGCTAAGCAGTCAGCCAAAAATTACTGACGAACAAATTATCCTTTTCCAGTTGATCAGCGCGGTGCCCCCTTCTTTTTGGGAAGAACATTTAAATGAAACTCCAGCCCAGTTAATACAATTGTTCAGAAAAGAAAAAACAACTGCGTTATTTATACCCGCACTGGCCATCGCTGCGGCTAAGTTTCAGGATATAACATGGGCGAAACTATTTGCAGAAACAGATGCCTCCTATTATGATGGTCTTGCCCCATTACTCACACCATCGTTAAAAAAGGATTACCTGCTAAAACATTTTGATCAGCATACATCAACGATCATGAATGTGCTGTTATCAGAAAATAAGGAATGGGATATTGCCCTTGCACGTACAATATTAAAACATACAGCCAAAACAAGCTATCAATATAACCGCTCGTTTTATAAAGAATATATTCACTTAATGCCTGTGCAGTTAATACATGAACTGGATCAGTTTACACCTTCAGAAGAATATCCGCGCAGCGTATGGAGAAACACCAGCAGTTATATTCAAAAACTACTTGAGCTTAAGTCTAAGATCAATCAAACATTTATTCATCCTTAAATCAATCATATGTCTTCTGTATTACGCAGTCATGCCGAGCAATTATACCAGCAGGAACTGGAAGAATTAAAAAAACAGGATAGCGATAAAAAGCCTGCTAACTGGAAGCTTTCGCCACAATCGGTCGTTACTTATTTAACCGGCGGAAAGCTTGCGAATGGGTTTGAAGTTTCTCCCAAGTATATCGGCGCAAAAAGGCTGATGGAAATTGCGGTGGCTACACTTACTACAGACAGGGCCTTGCTGTTATATGGTTTACCCGGTACGGCAAAGAGCTGGGTAAGCGAACATCTTGCTGCCGCCATTAGCGGAGATAGTACCATGATCATCCAGGGTACTGCCGGTACCAGTGAAGAAGCCATCCGTTATGGCTGGAACTATGCCAAGCTTCTTGCAGAAGGTCCCAGCGAAAAAGCGCTGGTGGAAACGCCGGTTATGCGCGGTATGAAAGATGGCAAGATTGTTCGTATTGAAGAGCTTACCAGGATTGGCGCCGATGTGCAGGATACATTGATTACCATTTTATCAGAAAAATCGCTTCCTGTGCCTGAACTGAATATGGAAGTGCAGGCGGTAAAAGGCTTTAACATTATAGCCACCGCCAATAACCGTGATAAAGGAGTGAATGAACTTTCCAGCGCTTTAAAACGGCGCTTTAATACAGTGATATTACCCGTGCCGGATAGTATGGAGGAAGAGATTGATATCGTGAAACGGCGTGTAGAAAGTTTTGAAAAAGTGATGGAGCTTCCTGCCGAGCCTCCTGCACTTAGCGAGATTCGTCGCATTGTAACCATCTTCCGTGAATTACGCAGCGGTGTTACACTCGATGGCAAAACCAAGATCAAAATACCTTCAGGAACATTAAGCACCGCGGAGGCAATTTCTGTAGTTAACAACGGACTGGCCATGGCCGGTTATTTTGGTGACGGTCAGCTTAAAGCGGCAGACCTTGCTGCCGGTATTATTGGTGCCGTGGTGAAAGACCCGGTACAGGATACCATCGTTTGGAAAGAATACCTGGAAACAGTCGTTAAGCCAAGAGAAGACTGGAAAGATGTTTACAGGGCCTGCAGGGATTTGATTGGATAAAGAACGTCATCAAAGTCTGGTAAGTCAATAAGTTATTAATCGGGGGTTTAAATGATAACCCTGTTGTTCATATAGCTATCACACAAAACAAATGATTCATATACTGGGCATAAGGCATCATGGTCCGGGTTCGGCAGCCAATGTAAAGCGTTTCCTGGAAGATATAAAACCAGATATCGTATTGGTGGAAGGGCCGCCCGAAGCAGACAATATTCTGCAATGGGCAGAGCACCTGGAATTAAAACCCCCGGTGGCTATTCTTGCTTACCAGGCAGACCGTATTGAACAATCTGTTTTTTATCCCTTTGCTGAGTTTTCTCCGGAATGGCAGGCGATACAATATGCCAGAAAGAATAAAGTGCATGTGCGTTTTATGGACTTACCGCTTTCGCATCATTTTGCGCTGGAACAGGAGAAAATAAATGTGAAGGATGCAGCTCAGGAGCAACCGCCTGCAGCGAATGAAGAACTCAATGATGCAGGGCTGGAAGTGCCGGTACCGGAGCGTGAAGAGAATGTTGATGAAGCACGATCAATCAGGAAAAATCCCATGGCCTGGCTGGCCGAATCTGCCGGTTTTTCGGATGCAGAGAAGTGGTGGGAACATACGTTTGAGCATCGGGTAAATAATGAAGAAATATTTACGGCGGTGCAGGAAGCGATGAAGGAATTAAGAGAAGCACTGCCCGATGAGAAAGATCGCAGAGAGTTGTTGCGGGAGGCACATATGCGTAAAACCATTCGCCAGGCAGAAAGAGAAATGTTCCAGCAAATCGCGGTGATATGCGGTGCCTGGCATGCACCGGCATTGCAGCAAATGCCCAGACAAAAAGAAGACAACGACCTGCTCAAAGGTCTTCCAAAAGTAAAAGTTGAATGTACCTGGATACCCTGGACCTACAGCCGCCTAAGCTTTTACAGCGGTTATGGAGCGGGTATAAATTCACCGGGTTGGTATCATCATATCTGGAATAATCCGCAGGATGATGGCACCCGATGGATGGCAAAAGTTGCCAGGCTTTTCAGGGAAAAACAAATCGATATATCGGTGGCACATGTGATAGAAGCTGTACGACTTGCGTCTTCCCTCGCGGCATTAAGACATCTTTCCAAAGCGGGATTGGAAGAATTGAATGAAGCCACACTTAGTGTGTTGTGCAATGGTGAGCAGGCGCTGATGCAACTGGTACATGATGAACTGATCGTTGGTAACAGGATTGGCGAAGTGCCCTCAGATATACCCAAACCACCGCTGCAGGTAGATATTGAAAAACAACAAAAGAAACTGCGCCTGCCGGCAACGGCAGACTGGAAAGATTACCTGCTGGACCTGCGTAAAGAAAACGACCTGGAGCGAAGTATTTTCCTGCACCGGTTAGGTTTGCTGGATATACCCTGGGGAAGTAAAAGCGTGGTAAGCGGTAAGGGAACATTTAAGGAGCAATGGCGGCTGCAGTGGGAACCGGCATTTACCATTGCCATTATAGAGAAAGGAGCGCTGGGCAATACGCTGGAGGAAGCATCAAATACCTGGGCCATACAGCAATGCGAAACACAAACTTCTCTAAAAACCATCGCCGGTTTACTGGAAGAAGTCATTCCTGCAGAATTGTCTAAGGCCGCGGCTGCCATTGCACAACGTATTCACAACATGGCCGCATTGAGTAATGATATTATTGAAATGGTGGCCGTCCTGCCCGGACTTGTAGGTATTATGCGATATGGCAATGTACGCAAAACAGACGCCGCAATGGTACGTGGCGTAGCAGAGAGCCTGATCACGAGGGTTTGCATCGGGCTACCTGCAGCATGTTGTGGTATTGATGAAAATACTGCCGCATCGCTTACAGATGATTGCGCAAGTATTAATCACAGTATACAATTATTACAGGAGCAGGATTATCTTAACCAGTGGTATCAATGCCTGCAGCAGGTGGCTTATCAGTCACAGGCTGCACCGTTATTACGGGGCTTTGCTGCAAGACAACTGATGGATGCAAAATGGTTAACAGATGAACCTTTATACCAACTGTTTTACAGCAGCCTCAGCAGATCATTGCCTGTAAGCGAAACCGCTGCCTGGCTGGAAGGTTTCTTAAAAGGCAGCGGTACAATATTGCTGATAGATGAGGAATTATGGCAGATGATCAACGGGTATGTGCAGCAATTGGAAGCAGAAGAATTTACGCAGGTATTGCCGTTACTAAGAAGAACCTTTAGTGCCTTCACCGCACCGGAGCGGAGAAAGATGGGTGAAAAAGTGCGGTTGGGAGGTTCGGTTAAAAGTACAGCGCCGGTCGCAGGAACCGACTTTGACCCGGAGCGGGCAAAGCTGGGTATAAAGACGGTAATGTTGCTGATGGGATATGAATCATAATGCTGTGAAGTTCTTGTTGCGCAGGATGATCAACAGCAACGCAATTGATGCCGGTAGCACAACAGATGAAGTGATTGCGACGCAACGAAGATGCCATAAAAAACGAATGCCGGTATTTGATAAAACAATAAATCAGGTGTATGAATGATGAAAAGCTACTGAGAAAATGGAGGCTCATATTAGGTGCCGATCAAAACGACGGTACAGGATTTCCACTGGGCCAGCTTGATCTGCAGGTAGATAAAACCCTTTCTGCTTTATACGATAGTGAGCGGAAAGGCGGCCTGGGTGCTTCTTCCCCCAACGTAAGCCGTTGGCTGGGTGATATACGTACTTTTTTTCCCAATACCGTTGTGCAGGTGATGCAACAGGACGCTTTAAAGCGACTGAACCTTACCCAGATGCTGTTTGAAAAGGAAATGCTGGAAAATGTAGAGGCAGATGTACACCTGGTGGCTACTTTAATGACCCTTAGCCGTGTAATACCTGACAAGACCAAAGATACCGCCCGGCAGGTAGTGCGAAAAGTAGTGGATGAGTTGCTACGCAAACTATCGCAGCCTATGCAGCAGGCGATCACCGGAAGCCTTAACAGGAGTACGCGTAACAGGCGTCCGCGGCATAATGAAATTAACTGGCATAGCACCATTTTGAAAAACCTGAAACATTATCAGCCGGAATACAAAACCATTATACCGGAAACAAGGTTGGGCTATGGAAGAAAAAGAACTTCGCTGAAAGACGTGGTGCTATGTATTGATCAAAGTGGTTCGATGGGCACTTCTGTTGTGTACAGCGGCATCTTTGGTTCTGTAATGGCAAGCCTGCCTGCCATTAAAACAAGGATGGTGGTTTTTGATACGGCGGTGGCCGATCTTACAGACGAACTCCAGGACCCGGTGGAACTGCTTTTTGGGGTTCAGTTGGGTGGCGGCACCGATATTAATGCAGCGCTTACTTATTGCAGCCAGGTGATCACCAGGCCGACGGATACGGTGCTGGTGTTGATCACTGATTTATATGAAGGTGGCGACCAGGCGGGCATGCGCAAGCGTGCAACAGAGCTGGTGCAGGCCGGGGTTCAGGTAGTTGTATTACTGGCTTTAAATGATGATGGTGCGCCGATGTATGATCACTCCAATGCACAGTTTTTATCTGAATTGGGTATTCCTGTTTTTGCATGCACGCCGGATAAGTTCCCGGACCTGATGGCTGCCGCATTAACCAAACAGGATATTGCATTGTGGGCCGCAAAAGAAGAACTGGTATTGAAAAAATAAACCGCCTTACCCTTCCCTCCAGATCCACTCCACCATTTTTTGGGCATTGCTGCTATTGCAGAACATTTGGGAAAGCACCATGCTGCGTGCTGCTCTTTCCTGTTCTGTAAACGGCTGATGGTATAGTTGCTCCAGCCGCTGACGCATGGCATCGGTAGTATCGGCAATATGACACAATTCATGCAGCCCGGACCCTTCCACTGCGGGGCTGTTTGCCAAACAGTGCCTGCCATTGTATAAGGCATTCAGGAGTTTTATTTTTATACCGGTATTACTGTAAGCTGGTACCACGTTCACATGTGCTTTGGCAATAACATCCTGCATACAGGCTTCGTCAGGGTTGGCGATAAGACAGGTATCAGGTTGCTTTTGTATAAAACCCTGAAGCTTTGGAGAGGGATTTTTGCCGGCGATCACTACCGGAATTTTGAGACCCGGCAAAACATCCCGCAACAGCCAATACACCGCTTTTTCGTTTTGGGCAACGCTTAAATCTCCATGATATAAACAATAGCTGCCCATACCTTCTTCTCCTTTTACTTTCCAGGAAGGCAAAAAAAGGGGCAGAAAAAAAGTGCGCACCCCATCAAATTCATCATTATAGATCTGCGCATCCCTTTCGGAGATGGCCCAAAGCTCTGTTACTTTTTGAACGAGCTGCCGCTCATAGCGGTGCAGTAACCTGCTCTCCTGAAAAAAATAAAATTTCTTAAAAAGATGATGCGTGGTAGTGGCCAGGCTTTTATAATATTCATACTCCACATTGTATACCCGCACATACTTTTTGCGGTTTGCAAATCGTTCGTCAAAGGCCGGAAAGGTGCAATGTACTCCTTCCATCAGGATGGGGTAATCATCTTTCAACAGGTTTTGTGCAAGCGTTTCATTGATGCGGCTTGAAACAATATAAGGCCATTGAATAGAAAATGCCTTGATGCCGGTATTGCGTTGATAATATTGCACAGATTCACAATAGGCATTTAAAGCAGGCTGTGGCCCGCGGCCGTAATCATAACAGTGCAGGTGAATTTTTACGCCTGCTGACTGTAATGCCGGAAGCTTATAAAACAGGTCGTATACGCCGCCGTAATCAACGGGATAAGGCACGTTTAAAGAAATAATATGTAAGTGCTTTTCCAAATAGTTATTATTAAAGAACCCTGGTGTACGGATGTTGCAGCTATGATTCATTTGGCCAGCTCCCGGTAAAACCGAAGCAGTGTTTGTTCCTCTCTTTCCCAGTTAAACAGTGTTCTTGCTTTAAGACAGTTATTTTTAATCGTTCTATATAAAACAGTATCCTCGAGCAATTTGTTCAATGCCGCGGCAATTGTTTCTGCTTTTGTATCATCAATCATCAGTGCAATGCCATGCTGGTCGTTAATCGCCTGGTATTCCGGGTAATTCACACAAACCTGCGGCACGCAGGACATGATATAATCAAAAAACCTGTTGGATAAAGAATAGTATTGGTTCAATCCCGTTTGCTCAAATACAGTCACAGCAATAGAAGCATGCGGGGTGATCTGCTTTAATAACGCTGGCTTTGTATATCCTTTTAAGAGCACTTTATTTTCCAGCTTATATTGATGGATTAACTGTCTGGTCTGTTCAAAAAAATTTCCATCGCCATAAATAAGCAAAGGCGCGTTAACCCATTGCATGGCCGGTATGAATGTTTCAAAACTTCTTCCTTCGTTCACTGCACCCTGGTAAATAATCCAGGGGATTGCTGGTAATTGTAAATTGGTATCACCGGGAGAATTATCGCCATAAGTTACCGGCAGGTTTCTTACCATACCATAAGCAACCCCATATCTCCGGTGAAGTTCATCTACAATAAACTGGTTAACAGTATAGCCATGCTTAAACCTCGGCACTGCAAATTTTTCTATTGCCAGCCATATTTTTTGAACACGTGGCCTGGTTACAATTTCTTTTTGTTCTGTAAATAATTCATGTGCGTCATACACGCGCTGTCGCTTTCTTAACACTGAAGAAAAATAAACCGGCAGAATGGTATCAAGATCAATAGCGCACAGAATTGCAGCCCTGGTAAATAAAAGGAAAAAGAAGAGACGAAGATTGTATTCCGCATAAAAGGCAAAGCCCTTATCAAAAAAACAGTACAGACGTTTTTGCTCAAAAGGCATCTGGGTTAACGCTACGGAGTTGGGCCGTTTTCTGCCCACCAGCAGCACCTCAAAACCATTGTTTGCCAGCGAGCTGCAAATACGTTGCATCCGTTGGTCGTAAGAAAGATCGTTGGTGACTGTACAAACAATGCGCTTCAAAAAATAAGGAGTTGGTGGCGGCAAATATAAAAGAATGAAGTTACGCATCGCCGTTATATATGTTTTACTTATCCAAGCGCAGCATTGTTCTTTGAACGGCGGCTTTACCATCGCTTCATATTAACAGCGTGTAACAAAATTTCTTTCTTATTTTGCATCTCTTATTTTCGGAAATATGATACAGTTTAACCGTTTTGTTCTGGACAATGGATTAAGGGTTTTGGTGCATGAAGATACTTCCACACCTATGGCTGTGGTAAATGTGATGTATGATGTGGGCGCAAGGGATGAAGACCCTAACAAAACAGGTTTTGCGCATTTGTTTGAACACCTCATGTTTGGCGGCAGCATTCATATTCCTGAGTATGATGAACCTCTGCAGCGTGCCGGCGGAGAAAACAATGCCTATACCACCAATGACCTCACCAACTATTATTGCCAGTTACCGGCAGAAAATATTGAAACCGCTTTCTGGCTGGAGAGCGATCGTATGTTAAGCCTTGCCTTCAGCAAAAAAAGCCTGGATGTACAACGTAAAGTGGTATGCGAAGAATTCAAGGAACATTACATCAACAAACCTTATGGTGATGTGTGGCATAAGTTAAGATCGCTGGCGTATAAGCAACATCCTTACCAGTGGATGACTATTGGTAAAGAACTTGGTCATATAGAGCAGGCACAGCTGGATGATGTTAAGCAATTCTTTTTTAAACATTACCGCCCGGTGAATGCCATTATGGTGATTGCAGGTAATGTAAAAACAGAAGATATTAAAAGACTTTCTGAAAAATGGTTTGGTGATATACCCATGGGTGATAAATATGAGCGGCGCCTGCCCATAGAGCCTGTTCAAAAGGAGGCGAGAATACTGGAAGTACAGGCAGATGTTCCGCTGGATGCATTTTACAAAACCTGGCACATGGCTTCCCGGCTGGAAAAAGGCTATTATGTAACAGACCTGATTACTGAAATACTTGGCGGCGGCGCTTCTTCAAGATTGTACCAGGCACTGGTAAAAGAAAAGAAGATGTTCAGTAACCTCGATTGCTACCATTTCGGCAGCGTGGAAAAAGGATTGGTTGCGGTAGAAGGCAAACTGGTAAAGGGTATAAAAATGGAAGATGCAGAAAAAGCCGTGAGTGAAGAGATAGAAAAAATTAAGTCAATACCTGTTACTGAAACAGAACTGCAGAAAGTAAAAAATAAAACAGAAAGCATTATTGCTTTTGAGGATATGACCATTATGAGCCGGGCAAATAGCCTTGCCTTTTATGAACTGCTTGGCAACGCCAATCTTATGAATGAGGAGCTTGATAAGTATCATGAAATCACTTCTGCCGATATTATGCAGTTTAGCAAAGAAGTGTTGGATGATGCCAATGGAAGCACCCTCAGGTATTTCAGCCGTAATTAACCGGGTGCCTTCAACAGAAAAAGTTCCGGCTTAATAAAACTATTGTTCCCGCATGCTTATATTAGCGGCGCAAGTAACACGATAACCAGCGAAGCTTATGAAATTAATACCCGTTCTTTTTTGCAGCGGCATGGCCCTTGCATTTGCCGCAACCCTATGTTCTTATACCCCTGATCCGCAGGCTAAGTTTGATCTTAAGGCAAGTATAGAAAGAGGAAAAGAAATTTACACCAGCCATTGTGTTTTTTGCCATATGGCGGAAGGTCAGGGAGTGGAAGGTGCATTTCCTCCTTTAGCGAAAGCTGATTACCTGATGGCTGATAAAAAAAGATCCATCGACCAGGTGATCAACGGTGCAAATGGTGAAATGAAGGTCAATGGAAAAGTGTATAATACAGAAATGAAAAGCACCGGTCTTGATGATACAGAAGTAAGCGATGTATTAAACTATATCCGTAATTCTTTTGGCAATAAAGGAGAAGCAGTTACCCCCGATGAGGTAAAGAAAGTGAGAAAATAGCAACCTGCTGTAATTATACTTAACGGTTAGAAGAAGAAGGAACGGGCAATGCATAAGAAAACGTAGAACCTTTTCCTGGTTCACTGGTTGCCCATATACGGCCATTCATTTTTTCAGCAAAATCTTTACAGATCATCAACGCAACACCGGCGCCTTTTTCCCGGTCGTTATCATAGCGCTGTTCAGTTTTAAAATTGAAGAGCGACTGTAATTTTTCCGAAGGCATTCCTTTGCCTTCATCTGTAACGCTTACCATCATTTCAGTAGAGGTTAAGGTTGCATGCAGGTAAATATTACCTCCGGCAGGTGAAAACTTGATCGCATTATGCAGGAAATTGCGGTTGATAAACTGCACCATTTCTTTTTCGCCCTGTAACAATAGCTGGTCATCAACCTGGTTATGCACCTTAATGTTATATTCTTTAATAAGCGAACTGTAAGATGTGATGGATTGATCAAGCAGCTCTTTTAAAGGTAATGCCTCCGGCTGATAGTTAAACCCGGATAACTGCCGTTTGATCCACTGAAGAATGTTCTCGAAAATTTCCAGTGACGTATTCGAAGTATTTTCTATTGATCCGATGATTTCGTTGAGATCCTGCTTCGATAAATTATCATATTCCCGCAGGATCATTGCAATATTTTTCATACTGGCAAGCGGTTGCCTGAAGTCGTGTGCAAGTATTGAAACGATCTTGTTGTTAAATTCATTATTGTTTTGAAGGGTAAGGTTTTGCGCGGTAACTTTTTGGTTAAGATCCATCAGCGCACGTGCAAGTTTTTTCTTTGCAAAGAAAGAACGTAACGCATAAGCCAGCAACAGAAGCGTAACCACCGAAAATATCGAAAGTATAATTATAGTATTTCTTCTAACGCTGCTAATAGCTTTAAAGCTTTCAATCTCTTTATCCTTCAGCGCATAGTCAATATAATTCAAACCGGTTGAAGCATTCAATGAGTCCTCCAGTTCATACGAACGGGTAAGCAGAATGCTGTATTTTTTTATGTTCTGCAGATCATTGTTAGCCAGGTAATGATCATACAATTTTTTGGAAAGCGTTTTTGCATATTCGTGATAACCGGTATTGCGCGCCAGCTCAAAAGCATGTTCATAATAACGCAAGGCCTGTGCAGTATCTCTCTCATATAGCAGGTCGCCCAGTTGTACATAAATATCCATGCTGGTATAAAAGATCTCCAGCGATTCAGATTCAACCGCAGATTTTTTTAATAAAGCAATACCTTCTTCGTACCGGTGATTATGGATCTCCAATACAGCTTCCACGTTAAGACATTGCACCTGTATACGGCGGTCATGATATTTTATTGCAATTTGTTCTGCCTGGCGTAAAAGATGCTGCGCTTTTTCGCTGTTTGCACTGTCCGGGAACATCATCAGGTAGTTGAGGTTTACCAGCGCCATGATTGAGTCATGCCTAAGGTTGCGCCCGGTAGCAAAGGCATCTTGTATATATCGATAAGCATTTGACTTTTCTTCCTTTGAAAAAAAGGTAAGACCAATATTCATCAGTAATTGTGTAATGTTAGAGCTGTCTTTTAGTTGACGATATACTTCCAGTGATTCATTATAATATCGCAGAGAGAGCTGGTAATTACCCTTCAGCAGGTATATCACACCAATATTATTCAGTGCATCTGCAATGCCTTTTTTATAGTTATGTCTTTGAGAAAGGTTCCTGGCGATATCTGTATAGTATAAGGTACTGTCTGGATTTTTTTCGTAGTAAATAAAGCCAAGCCGGTTAAGCATGTCAATATACTGCAGGCTGTCTTTGGTAACTGCCAGCGATTGCTGCATATCCCTTATTTTACTTATCTGGCTATAAGATGATTGAAAAAAAAGCAGGAATACTATGCACTTGACTATCGGCTTCATGAAACGGCTTACGCGATGAATATTGGCTCGTGCATAAAATTAAAATAATAATCCCTGCAAATCATGCGTAATAACACTTAAAATAATAAAAAACAATCTCTTAATAGGCAGCTGGTATGATTATATAAAAAAGCAAAGCTTAGTAATCAAGCTCCAGCCCGAGTTTGTTTTTAAGATCCATTACCAATGGATAATTTTCTGCAATACGTTCCAGGCGCTGACGGCTATTCAATAATAAATGAGCTGGAATTTCTTCCTTTTCTCCCTCTTCAATCAATACTTTAAAAGTAATGCTGCGGTTATTAAAAGCTTTTTGTATTTCATCAATCAGCAGGCTTTTTTCCTGTTCGATGAATTTTTGCTGAGTCAGCGCGTATACTGTGGCTGTAAAAAAGTTGTCTTCTGTAATGGCCAGCCTGGCGATGCGAAAGGTATTAGAGGCAGAGTGTTTTTGTTGATCGAGCAGCCGTTCTCCGTAGTTATGCCATACATGACGGAGCTTATCCATATCAAGTATCTCGGCTTCTTTTACTTCTTCAATCAGGTATTGATCGCCATATTTTTCACGAAGTGCATCCAGCAAACCCATCTTGGTTTTGGGACGTGCAGTGGTTGTGGCGCCAGTGTTGCCTGAAAATGATTTTGCTGTTACGGGCGGGGCAGGTTCCTGCCGTGGTGGTGCAGGCGGTTCATCCTGTATATATAATTTAGAAGTGTTTTGCTCAACCGGCCGTGAAGGCGGCGTTGCAGGGCCTGTTTCATTCCTGGTTTGTTTAGCCTGTAAAGACTGGATCGCCTTTGTTTTATACGCTACAGGACCATCAACCCGTTTTTTTTTAACAACGCCCCCGTTGTCTGATGCAAGTTCCAGTGCCTGTTGCAAAAAGTTGAGCTTGATGATCGTAAGCTCTACATGCAGTCTTTTGTTGCGCGCCATCCTGAAGTTAATTTCACTTTCATTCAGGATGTTTAGTGCACTTATCAAGTAAGACATGCCCGCGGCTGCAGAGGTCTCCACATATTTTTGCTGCATTCCATCTACCACGTCTAACAACTTGGCCGCACGGGCATCTTTACATACCAGCAAATTGCGGATAAATTCAGCAAAACCGTTTAATACAAGATCGCCTTCAAAACCTTTGCGGTTTATTTCATCATACAACAACATGGCCGCGGCCATGTCTTGTTTCAGCAGGTGTTCCAGTAACCTGAAATAATAATCGTGATCAAGTATGTTCAGGTGTTCCAGTGTATTCTGGTAAGTAACGGTGCCGTTGGTAAAACTCACAATTTTATCCAGTATACTCAGGGCATCACGCATACAGCCTTCACTCTTTTGCGCAATTACCTGCAAGGCGCCTTTCTCTGCATCCAGCCCTTCTTTCTCCACAATATCATGCAGGTGTTCCACTGTATCGTTGGACGTAATGCGCTTGAAATCAAAAATCTGGCATCGCGATAAAATGGTGGGCAATATCTTATGCTTCTCTGTGGTGGCAAGAATAAAAATGGCGTAGGAAGGCGGCTCTTCCAGTGTTTTTAGAAACGCGTTAAAGGCGCTGGTGGTAAGCATGTGCACCTCATCCACAATATAAACCTTGTATTTACCGGCCTGTGGTGCAAAGCGAACCTGTTCTACAAGTGTTCTTATATCATCTACCGAGTTATTACTGGCCGCATCCAGTTCATGAATATTCAGTGAAATGCCATCATTAAAACTTTTACAGCTATGGCACTGGTTACAGGCTTCCCCATCAGGCTGCAGGTTTTCACAGTTGATTGTTTTTGCCAGTATACGTGCACAGGTTGTTTTACCCACACCACGCGGGCCACAAAACAGGAAGGCATGCGCCAACTGGTTATTTTTAATGGCATTCTTTAAGGTGGTGGTAATATGCCCCTGGCCCACTACCGTATCAAAGGTTTGCGGCCGGTATTTTCTTGCAGAAACAATAAACTTTTCCATATCAGGTTGCAAGATAAGCAGAAGATATTAGCGAACAGAAACCTGCTGGCAGCGAGTTTTACACAGCACTGGTTTTTGCCATTTTTGCAGTGGCTGGCAGGAATGAAGTTTGTGACATTCCATAATTATCCTGAAGCCAAAGACATGTCTGATAATTAAGGAAGAACTTAATCTTGAAATTATTTTAGTGATTCAGCGGTTCAGAAAATCTGTAATAGAGATAATTGATGTTTCTCCAAATTTGACTAACTCAAGTAAGTCTTTGTCGCCAGTTATTAAAAAATCGGCTGCACCATCAATGGACAACGAGAGCAAAAAATTGTCTTTCGGGTCTCTGCAAACATCAACTTTAGCTATAACTTTTACAAATTCAGCATATTCATCAATAGTTTCAAGAAGGTTTTCGATATCTGAAGGAGAAAAGAATCGTCTGAATTTTGGTCGTTTAGCGACTTCTAAAAACTCCTCCAGCAGTTCCTGGCTAAAAATCAAAATCGCGTCCCTGGAGAAAATAATCTCATCAAGCTTAGTGAAATCCCTGGTTATTAAAAAGCTAATCCAAAGGTTGGTATCAATAATTATCCTGCTAACCTTGTTTCGCATATCGTTTGCTTCTTACCAATTCTACTTCTTTGGTTATTTCGTCAAGTGCAGGCGTTGATTTTGCTTTTGAACGCAATTTTTTCAAAACAACCTGGAAGCCATTTTGTGATGTATCCTGGATAGCAATAAGCTTCAGGTCCGCCAGATCTTTCAGCAGCTTGGCTGCTTTGGGATTTAATATGTCAATACGCATCGAATCCATGTATCAAATTTAATGAAAAAGATAAAATCTTTACCTCTTTTCGGAGTAAAGAAACGTCGCTTATCAGCGCTTACCTGTTCTTCCCTAACTTGTGCATTCAATCACCAGATCATGGCCCGCCTGTCTGCAAAATCAATTCTCCTCCAAAAATCAGCGTACAAAGTAACTGGCACACTTTGGATAGAATGCGATGGCGAACGTTTTTTCGGTCCCGGCCGGGTAGAATTGCTGGAGAGAATTGATGCTACCGGCTCCATTAACAAAGCGGCGCAACAAATGGGAATGTCTTACAAAAAGGCCTGGGAGATGATCAATGCACTCAACGGCCAGGTAACACGTCCTTTTGTGATTACACAGGCAGGTGGTGAAAAAGGCGGTGGTTCCGTAATTACAGAAGAGGCAAAAGAACTCATTGCCTATCACCGGCAGCTTCGCCAGCGTTTCCTGGATTTTCTGCAACAGGAAACGTCCTCTTTTAACACCAGCCGGCAGGCGGAATAACCGCCGGTTGAAAAGCCAAACGGTAAACAGGGTCGTTACAGAAAGCGCTATATCTTTGAAGATATAACGCTAACTATTATGACGATCAAACATTTGCTACCCGCATTCGTACTTCTATTCTTTTCCTCACTGCTGATGGCGCAGGTGCCGGACAGCCAGTCCGTTTTCACATTGGGTGAAGTAGTGGTAAAAAGTGCTTCCTCGCGGCAAATGACCACTTCGTTAAACGCTAATACACTGCAGCAATTTGCAAAGAACGATGTGTCTAAGGCGTTAAACCTTTTACCAGGTGTTAATTTGTCAGCCGTTGGTCCGCGTAATGAAGCCATGATTTACCTGCGTGGGTTTGACCTTCGCCAGGTGCCCTTACTAATTGACGGTATACCTGTATATATACCTTATGATGGTTATGTTGATCTTGGCCGCTTTACCACTTTTGACCTTGCAGAAATTAATGTATCCAAAGGATATACCTCCGTACTTTATGGCCCTAATGCGATGGGCGGCGCCATCAATCTTATCAGTCGTAAACCTGTAAAGAAGTTTGAGTTCAACGGGGCCAGCGGATGGCTGAGCGGCGGTTATCGTACCAATATCAACATCGGCAGTAACCTTGGGAAGTTTTATATACAGGCAGGCGCCTCCAAGATTAACCGAGATTCTTTCCCTTTATCAAAAGATTTTAAACCCACCAAAACAGAGGAAGGCGGCAGTCGTAATAATTCCTGGAACATGGATATTAAATACAACGTGAAAGTGGCTTATACGCCTGATAACAAATCAGAATACGCACTGAGTTATATTTACCAGCATGGCAAAAAAGGAAGCCCGGTATATGCGGGAACAGATACTTTAAACAGCCAGTTTAAAAGCCCGCGTTACTGGCAATGGCCCTATTACGATAAACAGAGCCTTTACTTTATTTCCAATACCACCATCGACAGCAGTCAATATCTTAAGACAAGATTTTATTACGATAAATTCAAGAACCTGCTTGATTCTTATGACGATGCATCTTATACCAGCATCACCAGGCCCTATGCCTTCAAAAGTTATTATAATGATTATAGTTTTGGCGGCATAGTGGAATATGGCAGAACAGTCAGCGCCAGAGAAAACATTAAGGCTACGCTGCAATACAAACAGGACGTGCATCGCGAAAACAATGCCGGCGAGCCGGTACGTACCATGAGTGACCGCACCATTACCGCCGGTATAGAAAACGAATTCAAAATAACCAGCAGTTTGCTGTTGCTTACCGGCTTTAGTTATAACAACCGCACAAGCATCAAGGCGCAGAATTATAACAGCACTACCAAAGAGGTATCAGACTTCCCATCCAATAACAACAATGCGTTTAATGTGCAGGGAGCTTTGGAATATCATGCAGGCGCGCTGAATACACTCAGCTTTTCTGTAGCAAGAAAAACAAGATTTGCCACCACCAAAGACCGGTACTCTTACCGGTTGGGCACCGCTATTCCCAATCCTGACCTGCACGCAGAATATGCAGTAAACTATGAGCTGGGATACAAAAGCACGTTAAGTAATAAGTTGAACCTGCAGGCCGCACTCTTTTACAGCAAGATCAACAACACTATCATGATGGTATCCAACGTGCTGTACGATTCTGTTCGCCATGTATGGCAAAGCCAGTTGCAGAACACCGGAAAATCTGAATACCTGGGAGCGGAAATCGGGCTGGAATACCAGGTGCTTGCCTCACTGAAAGCCGGCGCGAACTATACGTATATTAAACGAAACAATCTGTCTAACCCGGCATTATATTTTATAGACGTGCCCCGCAGCAAACTCTTTGGCTTTGCGCAATACCAGTTGAACGACCGGTTTTCTGTACAGGCAAATGCCGAGTATAATTCCAAACGTTACAGTACTACTTATGGCACCACTACCGGGGCTTTCACCTTGTTAAATGCCAGCGCCAGCGTTCATGTGTGGAAGTGGTTCTCGGTAGAAGCAGGCGTTAACAATATCACAGATAAAAACTATTCACTGGCAGAAGGTTACCCGGAGCCGGGGCGTAATTATTTTGTAAACTTGTTGTATCGTTTGTAACAGTACATGAAAAAGTCATTGATCAAAACAATCTTTTGCCTGGCAGCAGTGATTTCCATTGCTGCGGGCACTGTTGATACAAAGACTTTAAAAATTACTTACCCGGAATATTTTGGTAACAGGATTTTTATACCGGATGATAATCCTACCACGCAACAGGGCGCCTATCTTGGCCGCATGCTGTTCTATGAAAACGCGCTTTCTGCCAACAATCAAATCTCCTGTGCTACCTGCCACCAGCAAAAGCTGGCGTTTACAGATGGCAAACAATTCAGCCTGGGGGTGGATGGTTCTCTGCAGCCCCGTAACACCATGTCACTCGCCAACCTCTTATGGGTACGCCATTTCTTTTGGGATGGCCGTGCCGACGGACTGGAACAACAGGCAGAAACCCCGCTGACGGCGGTGCATGAAATGGGGCAATCGCTGGAAGTGGCCGTTCAAAAATTACAGGCCAAAAAGGTCTATAACACTTATTTCAGTAAAGCTTTTGGAACAGACAGTATCACACCCGGAAGAATTGTAAAAGCATTGGCGCAATTTGAGCGAACCCTCGTTTCCGCCAACTCAAAATATGATCAGTACCTGCAGGGAAGTTATCAGCCTACCGCGTCAGAACTTAACGGCATCGCATTGTTTTATGCCAATCCTGATCCTGTGGCGAAAGTGCGTGGCGCCGCCTGCGGGCATTGCCATGCAGGCCCTAAAACATTCAGCGAGCTGTTTCATAACAACGGACTGGATAGCCTGCCAAAAGATGCCGGCAGGGAAACGATTACCAGCCAGGCTTTTGATCGTGGCCGTTTCCGGGTGGCTACATTGCGCAACATTGCGCTTACCGCGCCATACATGCATGACGGAAGGTTTAAAACGCTTGAAGAGGTTTTGTCTCACTATAACGAACATGTAATACAAAGCAATACGCTCAGTCCTTTTCTGCAGGGCATTTCCAACACGGGCAATGGCCACTCGCTGGATTTAACCGAGCAGGAAAAAACGGATATCATCGCTTTTCTTCACCTGCTCACAGATTCATCTTTTATTACCAACAAACAATTTTCCAATCCATTTATAAATTGATTTCCCATGCACAAAACTGGCATCACACCTGGTCAAAATATAATTCATGAGCCCGGCATTTTATCTTTTAACGGGCTTTTCTTGCGTCGCACTCTTGTACGTTTGGTTCTTTACGCAGCAAGGCGTCGTCATACAATCGGGCAGTTACTTTTTCAAACAAGGCAACGTACCCGGCTTGCTGCAATTGCCGGCCTGCTGATTATTGTATTATCGTCAAAAGCTCAGAACAATATACCCGTATTAAAAGTAACCGGTGAAGTAACAAAACCACTTGAGCTATCCGCCGCAGATGTTGCCAAAATGAAACGCAGCACGGTAACCATGAAAGACCGTGATGGCAAGGATCATGCATATACCGGAACACCTGTGCAGGATATACTCGAGCTGGCCGGCGTAACCACGGGCAAACAACTGCGCGGTGAAAACCTTACCAAATACCTGCTGGTAAAGTGCGCAGATGGTTACCAGGTATTGTTCTCCCTGGCAGAGCTTGACAGCAGCTTTACAGACCGTGTGGTAATACTCGCAGATGAAACGGAAGGCAAACCATTGCCCGTTGCCAAAGGCCCGTTCAGGCTGGTTATCCCCGGCGAAAAAAAGCCTGCCCGCAGCAGCTTCCAGGTAACAGAATTTGTGGTAAAATTTGCGAAGGATTAATGATTGGTTTGCTATAGCAATTGCTGTGCAGATAAATTAATTTTCACTCTGCATTTACCGTTTTATCTTAGCGTGCAAGTCAACCATGTACCTAACCCCTTTTATATCAACCCTGTTAAACGAAGGCCGCGTAGCCATTGAAGGCCGTCTTCATTCTTTTGAAGAAGAAGATATACGCGAAGCTGCACAACTGCTCTACCAGTATTACCAGGAAGATTGTCTTGAAATGCCTTATTCTCCTCCTGCTTTTGACGAGGAAGCCGCTTTGTGGGCTGCAAAATATTTTTACCAGGCCATACAGCTTGCGGTTATACGTGAATCAGGTGAGGAGATTATTCAGGAATTATTGCAACCATACGGGAAGCTGCATACTCCGGCAGCAATTTATTCGGTGGATCTTATCTTCCGGTATTTACCTGCATTGTTTAACCTGGTAAAGGGATTGGCCCCTGCGGATATGCTTGTGAAAGTTTTATTAGCTGCTGCCGAAGAATGGGCTTTTTCATCGCCGGGAATTGCATTGGATCACGAGGGTGATTTTGAGGTGGTGTTTGCAGATCGCTCATTAAAGCACGCACTTGTAGATCGCATTATCAGGCTCCAGGATATTGACAAAGTAAAAAATCAACAGATAAAATCGGCCATTAGAGAAGCCCTGGGAAATTATGCCGACAGGCTTTGGCCAGAATTTGGACTTTTATTAAAACAACACCCGGATGGAAACAAACACTACAGCGTCCATTGAGCTAATCAATCAGCTTAACAATGTACTGGCCCACCTGAAAGAAAAATTTGTAGGCAAAGATGATATTATTGACCTGATGGGTATCTGCCTTGCAGGAAGGGAAAACATCTTTCTGCTGGGGCCTCCCGGTACAGCAAAAAGTGCATTGATAAAGGCGCTCTCAAATATGCTGAACGGTAAAACATTTGAGTACCTGCTCACTCGTTTTACTGAGCCCAACGAGCTTTTTGGCCCTTTTGATATACGCCGGTTGCGTGAAGGAGACCTGGTTACAAATACTGAAGGCATGTTGCCCGAAGCCAACCTTATTTTCCTGGATGAGTTGCTGAATGCCAACAGTGCAATTCTTAACAGCCTGCTGATGATCTTAAACGAAAAGGTTTTCCGGCGTGGACGGGAAAACAAGCCGTTGCCGGTTGTAATGATAGCCGGCGCCAGCAACCATCTGCCTGAAGATGAGGCGTTGCATGCCTTGTTTGACCGTTTTCTGATAAGGGTGCGCTGCGATTATGTTGATCCGGCATTGCTGGGTAATGTGCTGGATGCGGGCTGGAAAATGGAAAAGAAAGAGTTATCAGACCAGCCGGAGATTACGGCAGAAGAGGTATTTAAAATTCAACAATTGATTGGAACGGTTGACCTGCAGGAAATAAGACCTGCCTATATTAACCTGGTGGAGATGTTGCGGAATGCAGGTGTACAGGTGTCTGACAGGCGGGCAGTGAAATTGCAGCGTCTTATTGCTGCAAGTGCCCTGCTGTGCAAAAGAACAACAGCTATACTTTCAGATATGTGGGTGCTGCGTTATATCTGGGATACCGAAGAACAGATAGAAGTAATTGCCGGTATTGTAAATAATTTCATACAATCAGATACTGCCGAAGCGCAACACCCAAGAGCATCTGCAAGCAATGCGCCGGATGCGGAGGAGATTTATAAAGAAGTGGATATTATGTCAGGCCAGTGGGAAGACGAATCCCTGCCTATGGCGGAACGAACGATGATCAAAGACCGGCTCCGGTATTTGAATGGCCGCTGTGAATGGATCACCAATGATGTACAGCGCCGCTATGTACAGGAACCCATTGACGCATTGTGGCAAAAAATTCTTCATTCAGCATAATCTTTTATGGAAAAGGAACTGTTGCTGTTACTGGCTGAAAGTGATGTATCTGCATTGGGTCATGTGCGATGTATCGCCGGTTTGTATGCTGCACGTAATGAAAAGGGTATCTGGATAAAAGGGATGACGCCGGATAAAATGGATATCAGGATCATGCAATTGCCTGTTAAAGAAAGATTCTTAAGAGACGATGATAATCGCCTGTTCCTTCCCGGCAGCGTTACTCCTGTAGCGATAGCAGAGGAACTTTCCTGGCAGCCTATTCATCAATTTATTGCTGTTGAGGTTCCGGTCGCAGCAATGCCCGGTATTATAGGTACAGCGCTTACCATGGCAATGGTGCCATCTTCCAATGCACGAAAAGGAGATGCCCTGCTCACCACCCCTGAACATTGGAAAGCATATGCAGAATATGCACCTGAAGTAAGGTTACAGGCTTTAAGGTTTGCAGTGTCAGCAAACAGAGAAGTGTTAATTACAGGCGATCCTTTACCTGCAATACCAGGTAAAGAATACTGGATGTGTAATCAAATGCTTTTGCCGTGCGGTTATGATTTTGAATGGCCGGCATTGGCGCCGCTGCTGATAGAAAAAATAGTGGATAGAAAGGATATAATCTTATTGTTTGATACAAATGGCAACTGGCAAAAAATAGACGATCATTATTTTGTAAAAGCCACAAGGAGTGCAATCAGGTTAACGGGTACAACGAGCGTATTTGAACAGGCATAGCGGGCAATAATAAACAATACCTGCTGCACTATACTGCAAAGCGATCAGGACGTACAAGAGTTCGACGCAAGTGAAGCTTTATAGTAGTAATACAGCAGGGTTAAAAATTGACTTTGTGTAATGACAGGTTGTTTGTGTAAAAGAAAAAGTTATGGGGGAAGCAATTAAAGATTCCATATTATATTTCAGGGCGCCGGAGGATTATTTCTGGCGTTGGGCAGAGCGTGGGGCAGTGATTGAATGGGTGAATGGTGTTACCATTTGCTACCGCGATGATTTGCTTATACTGCTGGAGCAGTTACAGGTAAAAGACCCGCCGCCACTAAGCGCTGTTATATTGGTATTAGCCGCTTGCAATGATAATTTTAGTGGTTCCGGAGGGGCAGGCATTCTTACGGGGATTGCTAATTTTTACAAGGATCAAACGTTTACCGGCCCGGAAACATCCGCAGAGGTAATACAATATCATTTATACCAGGCACTTCGTTTTATGGATGTTGTTGCGGCTCTTCCCGGCGAACTGAGAAAGGGAAAGCACCGGTTACACCTGCTGCATGAAATATTTTCACCGGGTACATTCAGTATGGGGCCGTCACCGTTAAAGGGTATGGTCAACGACCTGGAAGGCGGGAATATAGACAGGCTTGTACTCTCTTCAAAAGGCAAACAGCATCTTAGCGGGTTTAAAGAAGAGCTGACTTTTTTAAGTGCAGCCCTGCAAAAATTTAATAACACGGATAGCCTTGTGCTAAGGTTGCGTACGGGTTTGAATGAGTTACCTGCTGCCATTGATTTATTTGTACCCGAAGAAAGGAAGCCTGATCTCTGGCAACAGCTTTCAATGGATTCAAAAACACAGGGGTTGGCAAGTCTTGCCCGGCACTTAATTGCTGCGCTTAATATTCCTATGCATTCGCATGACCGCAGCGATCTTTCCTTTGGCGGTATTGCAGATATCACCAATCGTGGTAACTATGACCGCTTGTTATTGAGTGAGCTGGCGCAGGACAATGAATTGCTAACGGCAAGACTGGTGAACAACGAGGCGCTTTATTTTCACCGGGAAGCGCCGCCTGAAAACCCACGGCTGCAACGTACCATTTTTATAGATGCTACTTTAAAAATGTGGGGCTTGCCACGCGTATTTGCTATTAGTGCAGCACTTGCCTGCAGCCATCATTTAAAACATGGAGGTACAGCACAGGCCTATACGCTTTACGGAGATGATTATCGCGATGCAGACTTATATACAAAAGAAGGGGTGATGAGTGCATTGGAAATGCTGGATCATTCACTGCACTGTGGCAAGGCTTTACATAAGGCGTTGAATGAACTGCCGCGGCTGGCCGGCAACGAATACTTCTTCATTACCGAAGAACAATCTTTACATGCGCCGGGGTTTCATGCATCGCTGGCACAGGTAAAAGAACAATTGAGTTTTCTGCTTACTGTTGGCAGAAAGGGTGATCTTCATTTTTATGAGTGCAGCAATGGCAGGCTAAGGGTGTTGAGCAAGGCAAAATTTAACCTGGACGAATTACTTTTTCAACGCGATAATTTGCCGGCCATGCCCACAGCAAATGAAACGCTTCCCGCATTTATGCAACAACGGCCTTCCCCTCTTTTTCATCCTGTAATAAGATTAAAACCAAGAAAAGATAATAGCTGGTTTGATAAACTCACCGGGTTGTTTACGGTTAATGAAATGCAACGGTTATTGCATATTGCCGGGAGAGCTGAGGGCGCCACTGAATTGCTTGATCATATAGAAAAGGGGATGTATGCTTTTGGTACGGATGGCAGCGAACTTGCTTATATTATGGTGTTTAATGCAGAAAGAAAATTATTTAAATGCTATGAGATTGAGTTGAAAACTAAACGATGGACCACAAAAGATTTACCGGCTGAAATTACCGAAGTAAAAGAAATGATGTTTGAAGGCATTACCTGTTATATACATACCTCTGACAGCAGCATTGTTTATGACTGTGGCCTGAATAAAATAATAGAAAAAGAGCCACGATTAAAATACCATACGCTCTTTGCACAGTTAAAGCAAAAGCTGGTGCTGCCCTCCCAGCATGAAATGGCGGGCAGCAGTTACGGTATCCTGTTTAACGTGCGGTCTATTTATGTTAGTCAGTCACAGAAATTAACCTTTGGCGTTAACCAGTTGGTATTTCATTCCGGCAATTACATCAGCATACAGGAATGCAGAAATAACAAAGACAGTAGCAGGCATGCAAAATATCAGGCGGAGGCTTGTCAACTGTTATCTAACAGAAAGATCAAATTTTCCCGTTGGTTATGGAAAGACGGAAGTGAAGCTATCGTTGATTCAAGAGGGTTTCTTCATTTAAGAAGTGCTGTAAAAACGCTGCCTGAAATCACCATCCTGATGATACTTGGAAAAACAACTGCCTGCTGGGCATCGGATGGTGCGGTATCAGGCTCTGCTTATTTTACCGGGGTAAACAATCCCCGGCTTATCAGCGCAGAACTATTCGATAAAAATTATCTTCAACCATTTATTTCCGCACTGCTATGAAGTTGCAATTAAAATATGATGCACAGCAAAAGCATGCCACGGCTGCAGCTTTTATAAAAGGTGGCAACCCTGCTTTGTGGCTTGCGGAAATAGGCAGATGGAACATGGCTATCACCGCATTGGATTGCTACGTAGTTCCTGCATCTATACGTTCTGTAGATGCAGCGGGCCTGCTTGTATATTTTAAAACCTCACCGGTTCCTGTTCTTGAAGCAGCGGAGCCATATGCCATCATTGCCGGCAAACTTTTTATTCCGGTAAACGCAACGTTGTTTCCGCAGGTAACAGACCAGGAACTTGGCAAATTGCTTTTGTGGCCTTACCAGGTATGGCATCCTGTTATCGGGTTAGTGGCTTTTGAAGAAAAAGATAAGCTGAATTTTAAAACACAATTACATGTAGCCCCTGAAATGGACGCTGACTGGAGTTTCGCACATCCGGGCAATACAAGCAGGCCACCACTTCACCAGGTAATTGTTAAGCAACCAACGGTGGAAGAATTGATGGCAGAAATGACGGAAGCGGTTCAACCCAAATTGCTTGATGAAATTCCGGGCAAAAAGAATGCTCTTGAGAAAGCACTGGAAAAAACAGTGGATCAAATTAAATGGTTCTTTTTTAAGATTGCTTTGAGCGGCGTTCATCTGCTTTCCGGCGGAAAACAAAAGGAAAGCGGCACTAAAACCAATCCCGGTAATTTGCAACGTTTGCAACAGTGGCTTACAGAGAATATTACTGAAATTGAAAAGAAAAGGGAAGAGGAACTTCATCGCCTGATGAAGCTTTTTGAAGAAAATTCAGATGAGGCGTTGCAGTATGCAATCCCTTTAAATTCCGCCTATTTAAATCGTGGAGAAGCAAGTAAATCAACTACGCTTGGTAAAAGGTCAACCAGCTTTAACCTGGCAAATATCGGTGGCGGTGGTTTGGTAGATTCCTGGGATATCGGCAGTTATTATGGTGACTTACGTAGTAAATACCTGGCCGCAGCACAAAATGCAATCGACCGAAAGGATTATAAAAAGGCGGCTTATGTATACGCCCATTTATTGGGTGATTTTGGCAACGCAGCCAATGTACTGGAGCAGGGAAAATATTACCGTGAGGCAGCCGTTCTTTATAAAGATCATTTGAAGAACGATACCGCCGCCGCAGAATGCCTGGAACGTGGTGAGTTATATCTTGAAGCAATAGATTTATACAGTAAGCAACAGCAAACGCACACAGAAAAGATTGGTGACTTATACGCTATTTTACAACAACATGAAAATGCGGGCAACTACTACCAGCAGGCGGTTGATATTAAAACTACAAACCACGACTTTCTGGATGCCTCCAGAATAATGCTTGACAAGATGAATAAAACAGAGGATGCGAAGGATTTACTGCTTTCCGGGTGGAAAAAAAATAACCAGTCCGGCAACTGTTTACGTAAGTATTTTGAGCTTGTACAGCAGACAGACCATGAATCTACACCGCAAAAGGTAACAGACGTTTACACACATCATACATCTACCCTTAAGCAGACATTGTTCCTTGATGTATTGCAGGATGTTTACCGTTATAATAAACAGGAAAGTGCTGCGTCTGTGTACCGGGAGATTGCTTATGAAATTGTTAGTCATGAATCAGGCAAGGGTAATCTTTCCATTGTGCACCATATCAACAGGTTTTTTGAAGAAGACCGCCTCATCAGCGCTGATTGCAGCCGGTATATTTCAAATACAAACCGTTTCCAGGTTGAACGCAGTGGTAATATTATACAGCTTGATAAAAGCATCCGCTGGCATAAAGCCATTCATTACCGCAACCAGTTTTTAGCTGTTGGTACCGCCAATAATGTATTGCATATGGTGCGTGGAAACTGGTATGGCAACCTGGAATATTATTCCTGGACAAACAACATTATGCCGCATACACGGTTTAACTTTATTTACTCCCCATGGTACAGCAGCAATATATTATTGCATAGTTCTGATGGTGTACCCGTTACCAGGCAAAACCTGGAAAAACATAAATACTTTAATCATGCATTAACGGTTTATTGTCCGGCATGGCTGCACAAGGAGAATTCTCAGTTCATCATGACTGCGCAAAATGAACTATGCAGAATAGAGATCAATAATAATATAATTACACTTCATTATTATACCATAGAAGGTGAGCTAAAACGCTCCTTAAGCTGCCACTTTGAAAATGAAGTTCCGCAAATTGCTAGTGGAAAAGTAAATCCGCTGATAGTTGCTTACGAAGACCATTACTATACCTGCAGGGATAAGGTCTTCTTTTCTGTTTCAGAAAAAGGTATAGCGAAGGCTACAAGTTTTGAATCGGGAATTCGTTTTTTTGCGGCAGCAGAAGATGTTACAAAACCAACCATAGTTATAAGCACCAATAGCGGTTGCATATTGTGTAAACCCGGCAATGGAGAACTGATGATACGGGGGGAAATTTTCGCTCCCCATTTAACACCTTCGCAGATTGTGTTTATTACATCTGAACGTTTCCTGGTGGTAGAGAAGCTAAAGGCAGTATTGTTCTTTATCATCGATGATCAGCCTGTTACACAGCGTGAATATACTTCTGTTCAACCCATTGTTTCGGCATTACCAGCCAGCCGCAACCAGTTTGCGTTGATAGACCAGGCCGGAACCATCATTATTTATACCATTGAATAATATAACTACCATAGCAAATAAGAAAACCATTCGTGATGCGTATATGTCTATTGCTTATGAGCGGTTGGGGATAACGCAACAAATATGGAATCCGCATGCTGGTTTTAAAGTTAACAGGCCTGTACTTGACCGGTTATATTATTACTATCAGCAGCTTTATTTACAAAGACCGGAGGTTTTTTACTGGTGCGGTCTTGCCAGGCTTACCGGAGGCCAGGTGCTATATGGTCTTGATCATCTTATAAAGATCGTCAAAGATCCCTGCATGTTAACGGTTCAAATTGTGGCTACCGCAAAATCAATCTTTGAAAATTTAGCATGGCAGCATGAACTATTCCTTGAAAATCCGGCATCACTTTTAACTGCATGCAAGGAAATGGATATGCATCAATCGCACACCCATGCCTATGCAGATTGCTGGCAGAATGCCATGAGTAAAGACGCGGTATTAATTGCAGAAGGCAACCGGATGCTATTGCAAAACGAGCAACTGGATACCATACAACCTCATTATGATTTGATTAAGACCGATACATACTCAAAACGATATTTTTGGTTTACCCGTTTTGTAATGCGAAAGATTCATCCGGCCCATCGCAGGTTTATTTTTGATCTTCCGTGGGGAGATGTTACCTTATTTAAAGACCGGTGGCAATGGATTAACCATGATAAAGGGATGTGGAAAACATGGATCAACACATCGTTAGAAGAACGCATAAGACTCGTTTCTCTGTCAAACGAAAAAGTGAGTAGTCACCAGTGGAAGAAGGATTAACCAATAATACGTTCCAGCTCCTTTCCTTCATATAAATCATATAGCTGAAGATGTTCCAGGTGCACGTAACCAATATGGCATCCGCAAGTCTTGTTGGTACATAATCTCGGGAACAATGCTTTTCGAAAATCCGTCTCATAAATGTTGCCGATTTTTTCTTTGATGAAATGGCAACGGTAGACATCCCCATTTCCATCAACACTTATTACGGTTTGCTAAAATTGCCTAACTTGATCATCTTGTTAACCACAACGATTACTTCTATGAAACCTGTTTCTGTTCTTACACAGGCAGATGATGTTCAGCTTGAACAGGCTGCTGCTGATAATCACCAGCAACTCTTTTGTTTAAATGCCATCGCGATGGGTGGTGATGTGGTTACAAATTCAAATATTACTTATACGGCCATACCCGGGCAGGGCGCCACCGTTGCTTTTCCACACCTGACCGCAGAAAATGCAGGGTCCGTACTTGATGATATGATGGAATATTATCGTCAGTATCCGCCGGCAAAAGGAATCGGGTATTGGTCGTTAAACCCGCCGCAACCGGCGGATGTTGGTGTGCGTCTTTTAGCAAGGGGGTTTCAGCCGGGCTGGCAACCAAGATGGATGGCGCTTGCACTGGATGCCTTCAACCTGAAGGTAGCATTGCCTGCCGATATACAAGTGCAGGTTGCGAATGAGGTGATTGTACATGAGATTAAAGATTTACCGTTTGCTGAGGACAACGCCTATTTCTCCCAATTGCTACTGGAAACCTTTCCTGAAATGGCTTTTCGTTTAATTGCTCTCGAGGCTGGTAATATCGTAGGTCAAACCTGTGTGTTTTTTAACCAGGGAAGTCAGGGCATTGCAGGAATTTACAATGTAGGTGTATTGCCGCGATTACAGCGTAAAGGCATTGGCAAAGCTTTAATGATTGCAACCTGCAACCTGGCAAAGGAACGCGGCTATAATTACGCCATGTTAAACGCTAACGACACTGGCCGCGGTCTGTATGAAAAGGTAGGTTTCAAAACCATTGGTTATGGGTGCACCTGGTGGATGAAAGAAGAGGTTTTCCTTAGCGAACCTCCTTCTGGAGCACTGGTTATACTGGCGGAAGCTGTCGGATTGGGCAATATGCAGTTATTGGAACAAACAGGTAGAAATTTTACTGTAGCTGAATTAAATAAACCGCTTGCCAACGGAATGACATTACTGCAACTGGCAGTTTATTATCAACAAGCGAAGGCTGCTGAATGGCTGGCCGGGCATGGTGCAATATACACCGCGTTAGATGCCTGGGATCTTGGCTGGAAAGACAGCGCGGCTAAACTACTGAAGGATCATCCGGAAGCGATAAACCAAAGATATTATGACTGGAAAGGGACCTTACTGCATGTAGCTGCAGAAAGAAATGACCTGGCACTTGCCCGCCTGGCACTGGATGCCGGCGTTGACCTTTCCATAAAAGATGTACATCATGATGGAACAGCCCTCGGCTGGGCGCACTTCTTTGGAAGACAAGCATTGATCGAGCTGATTGATCAATCTCAAAAATAAAAAAGGCCGGCATCGCCGGCCCATGGTTCATCAGGACTTAATCCTTTTGGGGGTTTTTATATGTTGAGTATGTTATTTCAAAATAAAGGGGCTGCATGGAAATGCTGCCCCGTTTTCTAATCCAATATCCTATGAAAAACCTGTCTCTCAGTTTTCAAAGCCGATGCCAGAAATACATCGTATTGATTATCAATAAATAAGAAGGAAATTGAATGCTGCATATTCTCTTATTGGGAATATTTTTATAAAATAGAGAAAGAAAACCGGTGGCAATGTTCGAACAACTCTTCTTAACTGGAACAATTCTACGTAATTGCAAATACAAATGATTTCCGGGCCGGCTGTCTGGTACTGAACGTTGCCTGTATCATTAGCGAACAACATTTCTTACTTTGAAACCATCAAATGATTGATTTTCAATAAAATAAAAACATGGCATCTTCTTAGTCCTTCATCATGCGCAGCATGATGCGCTGCAAAATCAACCATCTTCAAAACTGTCTTTTATGATTGGCAACTACTTCAAAATAGCCTGGCGAAACCTCTTTAAAAACAAAACATCCTCGCTTATCAATATAGGCGGACTTGCAGTTGGCATGGCCGTCGCAATACTGATCGGTCTTTGGATTTTTGATGAGCTGTCGTTTGACAAATACCATAAAAATTATGACCGTATCTCACAGGTATTTCAGAACCAGACATCCAATGGCAAGACTTATTCACAGGAAGCGATTCCTTTTCCACTGGGCAAAGAAATGCAGCGTAGTTACGGCAACGATTTTAAGCACCTGGTAATGGCATCCTGGGAGGGCGAACATATTCTTACCGCCGGCGAGAAGAAAATATCAAGGTCAGGTATTTATATGGATAACGGCGCTGATGAAATGCTTTCCCTGAAAATGATCTATGGAGGTTACGGTAGTTTTAAAGATCCCAATACCATCCTGCTGGCTGCATCTACGGCAAAGGCATTTTTTGGCGATGCAAACCCGGTGGACCAGTTAATAAAGATTGATAATAAGCTGAACGTAAAAGTCACCGGCGTATATGAAGACCTGCCTTATAATACCAGGTTCAGGGCCGTTACTTTTATTGCTCCCTGGGATTTATATACCGCTTCAGAAAACTGGATTGTAAGGGCTAAAAATGACCAGGATTGGGGTAACAATTCTTTCCAGCTTTTTGCTCAGTTGGCAGATCATGCTGATTTTAAAAGCGTGAACGCAAAAATCATCAATGTGAAGTATGATCATGTAGATAAGGAAGACCGGAAATTCAAAGCAGAGATTTTTCTTCACCCCATGAGTAACTGGCACCTGAGATCTCATTTTGAAAACGGGAAAAATGATGGCGGTTTAATTGAATACGTATGGCTTTTCCTGGTGATTGGTGTATTTGTGCTGGTGCTGGCTTGTATCAATTTTATGAACCTGAGCACTGCCAGGTCTGAAAAACGTGCAAAAGAAGTAGGTATACGTAAGGCCGTAGGTTCTTTACGGGCACAACTGGTGGGGCAGTTTTACAGTGAATCATTGCTGGTGGTATTGTTTGCCCTTGTTTTTGCGCTCATCATGGTACAACTTGCGCTACCCTGGTTTAACCAGGTGGCCGATAAAAAAATGAACATCCCCTGGACTAATGGCTGGTTCTGGCTAATGGCAATTTGTTTTAGTCTTATCACGGGCATCATCGCCGGCAGTTATCCTGCATTATATCTCTCCTCTTTTCAACCGGTAAAAGTACTAAAAGGCACTTTCCGGGTGGGCCGCCTGGCATCACTTCCGCGTAAGGTTTTAGTGGTGGTGCAGTTTACCATTTCACTGGCGCTTATTATAGGAACCATTATCGTTTATCACCAGGTACAGTATTCTAAAAACCGGCCTATCGGTTATAGCAGGAACGGGTTGGTAATGATAGAAATGAAATCGCCTGATTTTTATGGCAAGTTTGATGTATTAAAAACGGAATTGAATAATGCCGGTGCTATTGAAGAACTGGCAGAATCTTCCAGTCCGCTTACTGCCGTATGGTCTAACAGCGGTGGTTTTCACTGGCAGGGAAAAGATCCTGCATTGGATGCAGATTTTGCCACTATCTGGGTTACGCATGAGTTTGGTAAAGTCATTAACTGGCAGTTTAAGGAAGGCCGCGACTTCTCCAGAATGTTCCAATCAGATTCTTCTTCCGTTTTACTTAATGAAGCAGCCGTAAAATTTATGGGACTGAAAAACCCGGTAGGCACCATGATTACCTGGGGTGATAACGCCAATGCAAGACAATATAAAGTGGTAGGTGTGGTTAAAGATATGCTGGTGCAATCGCCCTATGAAAATGTGAAGCAGGCAATCTATTTCCTGGACTATGATAATGTGAACTGGATCGTTCTGAAATTGAACCCAGGTAAAAGCGCCGGTGAGTCGTTGGCCCGTATAGAAAGTGTGTTTAAAAAAGTAATTCCTTCCGCGCCTTTTGATTACAAGTTTGCAGATGCGGAATTTGCGTCCAAGTTTGCAAATGAAGAACGTATCGGTAAACTTTCAAGCGTATTTGCGGCACTGGCTATTTTCATCAGTTGCCTTGGATTATTCGGGCTGGCCTCCTTTGTAGCAGAGCAGCGTACCCGCGAAATTGGTGTGAGAAAAGTACTGGGCGCATCTGTGTTGAATTTATGGGGAATGCTATCCAAAGACTTTGTGCTGCTGGTAACATTGTCTTGTTTCATCGCAGCACCAATTGCTTATTATTTTATGTATGAATGGTTGCAGAAGTATCCCTATCGCACAAATATTTCCTGGTGGATATTCGCTGTAACAGGTATCGGTGCGTTAATGGTGACTATTATTACGGTAAGTTTTCAAAGTATCAGGGCGGCACTCATGAACCCGGTAAAGAGTTTGAGGAGCGAATAAGAGAGAATGTGATCATTGGATGATATGCTGATAGAAGAATGTGGAAATGTGATGAATGTGAAAATGTGGAAATGGATAGCGCCATCAACTTTGAACATTGAACCTTGAACGAAATAAGCTAATGGATAATATGCTGATAGAAGAATGTGGAAATGTGATGAATGTGAAAATGTGGAAATGGATAGCGCCATCAACTTTGAACATTGAACCTTGAACGAAATGAGCTAATTGGATGATATGCTGATAGAAGAATGTGGAAATGTGACGAATGTGAGAATGTGGAAATGAAGATTCAATTCATTCAGCATTTAACATTCATCATTCAACATCTCTTCAAGCTATCAATTTCCATAACCAGCAACCTCTAACTTATAAACCTGTCGCATGTTCAAAAATTATCTTAAAACCACGCTCCGCAATCTTTGGAAAAACAAGGTTACCAGTTTTATTAACCTGTTTGGTTTAACCATTGGCATGACTACCGCCGTTTATATTTTCCTGTGGGTGCAAAACGAAATGAGTTTTAATGATTACCATCCCGATAGAGAACATATTTACCGTATTACCAATGCTATACAGGTTGATAAAAATGAAAACTGGAAATGGGAAACTTCGCCCATGAATTTGACAGACATGGCACTAAAGGAAATCCCGGAGATACAGAAACTGGCGCGTGTTTCTTTAAACTCCTGGGTAACGCCTGTGTTTAATGTAAACAATAAAATGTTTGCAGAACAGAGCAGTGCTTATGTAGAAAAGACCTGGTTTAACCTGTTTCATTATGATTTTATAGAAGGAAGCGCCGCTGCGTTTGGAAGCAACCCTTTCAGTCTTATACTAACAGCCTCCAAAGCAAGAAAATATTTTGGAGATGCTTCAGCAATCGGGCAGATCATCAAAATTGACACGGTTGCTTACACCGTTCAGGGTGTGGTAAAAGACAACCCGCTTAATTCAAGTTTTAAATTCGATTTATTCCTGCAAATGGATGCACGTCTTGCCAACCCTGCCAACCTGCGTGATGATAAGAGCTGGGGCAACTTTACCTATATTAGTTTTATACAGTTAAGACCTGATGCCGGTGACGGATCAGTAGCAGCAAAATTAAACGGCATTATGGACAGGAACAGGAAGAATAATAATGACAAGGTGAGCCTGGTACCCCTAAACGACATCTATTTTGAGAGTGACCTCCAGTCTTCCGAGATGCCGCATGGCAACCGAAAAACCACGTACATCTTCAGCCTGCTGGGCCTGCTTTTGCTGGTTACGGCCTGCATCAATTATGTAAATCTTACAACGGCCAAAGCAAGTTTACGCGCAAGAGAAGTTAGTGTGAGAAAAATTGTAGGCGCCTATCGCGGTCATCTTTTTCTGCAGTTTATTACAGAATCACTCTGTATAAGCGTGCTGGCCTTGTTGTTAAGCCTGGTAACAATAAAGCTTTGCCTGCCTTTATTTAATGCTGTTACAGAAAAGCAGTTCGTGCTACCGCTTACCTCGCTCACCATCTGGAAAGTATTGTTGGGTACGTTACTGTTTGCTACCATTTTTAATGGTGTATATCCTGCAGCATTGCTTTCTTCTTTCAAGCCCTTGAATGTATTCAGGGGAAAGAGTGTACTTAAGATGCAGGACGGTGCTGTTCGCAAAGGGCTGGTGGTTTTTCAGTTTACCTTATCTGTCATTTTGATCACAGGTACCATTGTTATTTACAGGCAGTTAAATTATATACAGAAAAGTAACCCTGGTTATAATGTGTCGCAGGTGTTCTCGTTAAGACTTCCTTTTAAAGTAGGAATGATGGAAGACAAGGCGGCAAAAACTTTTATCAGCAGCTTCCGGCAGGAGCTGGAGACGCAATCAAGTATTGCAGCTGTAAGCACGGGAGGTGCAGAAATTGTGGATGTACATTCCTCCAGTTCAGGCAATGCCGACTGGGATGGACATGACAGTACTTTCAACCCAACCATCGCTCGTTTATCTGTTGATGCAGGGTTTCAGAAAATGTTTAGGCTGCAATTAAAACAGGGAAGATGGTTTGCAGCAGGGCTTACAGATCAGCATAACTATATTCTGAATGAAACGGCTGTGGCGATGTTAAACATTCATCAACCCACCGTTGGCCAGCGGTTTACCTGGGGTGGTGATACCGGACAGGTAATAGGTGTGGTGAAAGATTTTCACTTTAAAAGCATGCATGAGAAAATAGGCCCGATGGTATTATTCAGCAATGATGGTTCGGATAATTATATTTTCGTAAAAACAGTGGCCGGAAATACTACAAAGGCTTTAAGTGCAGCGGAAGCAGTATGGGCAAAGTTTATTCCTGATGAGCCCATCAATTATCATTTCCTGGATGACAGCTTTAACGCTTTATATAAAACAGATATTAAAACTTCCCGGTTGATATTGGTGTTTTCGGTAATTGCCATCATCATCTGCGCATTGGGTTTATTCGGCCTGGCTGCATTTACTGCCGAACAACGCACCAAGGAAATCGGCATCAGGAAAGTGTTGGGTGCTTCTGTGCAGCAGATTACAGCTTTACTGTCAAAAGAGTTTGTTGCCCTGGTAGCTGTTGCCATCCTGATTGCATCGCCGCTGGCCTGGTGGATCATGAATAAATGGCTGCAGGAATTTGCCTACCGGGTAAATATCGGTGTATGGATCTTTATTGCCGCAGGGGCGTTGGCGTTGTTTATTGCATTACTGTCAGTAAGTACGCAGGCCATCAGGGCGGCCGTCGCCAACCCGGTAAAAAGTTTAAGAAGTGAGTAGGATGATGAATTTGATAATGCGCTGATAGAAGAATGTGGAAATGTGGTAAATGTGAGAATGTGGAAATGGGCAGTGCCATCAACTTTGAACCTTGAACGAAATGAGCTAATTTGACAATTTGCTGATGTGTTGATAGAAGAATGTGGAAATGTGGTAAATGTGAGAATGTGGAAATGGGCAGTGCCATCAACTTTGAACCTTGAACGAAATGAGCTAATTTGACAATTTGCTGATGTGTTGATAGAAGAATGTGAAAATGTGGTAAATGTGAGAATGTGGAAATGAAGAATCATACACATTCAACATTTAGCATTTATCATTCAAAATAGAACAATAGGCTTGCGCAGAAAAGAAGATTCACTTCATTCAGCATTTAACATTCATCATTCAACATATCATATGCTTCTACCATTATTTTTGCAGCTATGAACATCGCCATATTCGCCTCGGGTGCAGGAAGTAATGCCAGGAAGATTATTGAATACTTCAGGAACAGTGCAACAGTAAAGATTGCATTGGTTGTTTGTAATAAACCTAGAGCAGGTGTATTGTCCATTGCCGCAGATAACCAGATCCCGGCAATTCTAATTGAAAAGGAACAGTTCTTTCGCGGTAATGCCTATGTAGACGAGCTGAAAAATGCCGGTATCGATTTTATTGTACTTGCCGGTTTTTTATGGAAGATACCTTCCGCGCTTATTAAAGCTTATCCTGATAAGATCGTCAATATCCACCCGGCCTTATTACCCAAATATGGTGGCAAAGGCATGTACGGAAATTTTGTGCACGAAGCGGTGATTGCCGCCAAAGACAAGGAAAGCGGTATTACCATACATTGGGTTGATGAGTTGTATGATCATGGCTCTGTTATCTTCCAGGCTTTTTGTCCCGTTTATCCTGAAGATACCGCTGCTACGCTGGCGGAACGGATTCATGTTCTGGAGCATCAGCATTACCCCGCCATCATTGAAAAAGTACTGTCTGAGTAAAGAATATTCTTCCTTCTTTAAACATACTTTATTATACGCCGAAAGCCCGGCTGACTTCGCCGAAAGCGAATTGTTAATGTTTTTTGATGCATTTCTTTTGCCGCTATCTTTAGCTGCAAAACACTTTAAATCCATATTTATATCATGAGAAGATTGTTGACTGTTATAGCACTTATAGCAGCTAGTACTGCAATGGGCCAGCAAAAGTCGAAGGCTCCGGCTACTGGCAAAGCCGATACTACTAAAAGTACCACTCCACCCGCAGGGATGTCAGCTCCCAAAACCGGTCCAAAGCCCTACAAAGATGTAATAACAGACAAGGCCGTTACCAAAACAGGTCTTATCACTGTTCACAAGGTAGAAGACAAGTTTTATTTTGAAATACCTGATACCTTGCTTAACCGCGAGATCATGGCCATTACCCGCTTTAGTAAAGTGGCCGGCGGTGCAGGCATTTATGGTGGTGAACTTGCCAACCAGTTAACGCTTCAGTTTGAAAAAGGGCCCAGTAACAACATCTTCATCCGCACGATTACCCTTATCAGCGTTGCAGATTCCACGCAGGAAATCTATAAAGCGGTAAGTAACTCATACCTTAACCCGCTGGCGGCGGCTTTTGATATTAAAGCGCTTGGCAAAGATTCTTCCAGCAGCATTATTGATGTAACAGATTTCTTTAAAGGAGACAACCAGATCGTAAGCATCAATCCAAATGTAAAACGCAGGCTTAATTTTTCCGGTCTTGCCATGGACAGAAGTTATGTGCAAAGCATCAATACTTACCCCATCAATACCGAGATAAGAACAGTAAAAACATTTTTTGCCAATCCGCCAATGCCAGGGTTTAACCTGTCGCCATTCCCATCTGCTAATTTCCCGGCAGCAAGCCAGGCGGGTGCGGTAACTTTTGAAATGAATACCTCGCTCATCATCCTTCCCGCAAAACCCATGGAAAAAAGATATTGGGATGTAAGGGTTGGCTATTTTCCTGATGACTTTACCAGGTACACCGATGATCAGCAAAGGGTAGAAAACAAAACATTCGCTGTACGCTGGAGAATGGAACCCAAACCGGAAGACCTGGAAAAATGGAAACGCGGCGAACTGGTAGACCCTGTTAAACCTATTGTTTATTATATTGATCCGGCAACACCAAAAAAATGGCGCTCCTATTTGATCGCCGGTGTTAACGACTGGCAGAAAGCTTTTGAAAAAGCCGGCTTTAAAAATGCCATCTCTGCAAAGGAATGGCCGGAGCGTGACACTACCATGAGTATGGAAGATGCACGTTATTCTGTGATCCGCTATTTCGCTTCTGATATTGAAAACGCTTATGGACCAAATGTTCATGACCCACGCAGTGGTGAAATCCTGGAAAGTCATATTGGCTGGTATCACAACGTAATGAAGCTGGTGCATGACTGGTTTATGATTCAAACCGCAGCAGTAGACCCACGCGCAAGAAAAATGAAATTTGATGATGAGCTGATGGGACAACTGATCCGTTTTGTTTCTTCTCATGAAGTTGGGCACACACTTGGCCTGTTGCATAACATGGGTAACAGTAGTAAAACGCCTGTTGAAAAACTGAGAGATAAAGCATGGGTGGAAGCAAATGGTCATACCGCTTCCATTATGGATTATGCCCGTTTTAACTACGTTGCCCAGCCGGAAGATAATATTACCGAGAAAGGTCTTTTCCCCCGCATTGGCGATTATGACCAATGGGCAATTCAATGGGGTTATGGATATATACCCGGCAACACCGAAGAAGAGTTTAAAAAGAGCAGCGATAAACTGGTAACCGAAACATTGGCTAAAAATCCGCGTACCTGGTTTGGCACCTATGAGCTGGGTAATGGTGCAGATCCGCGCAGCCAGAGTGAAGACCTTGGTGACAACGCCATGAAGGCAAGTGACTATGGTATCAAAAATCTTAAGCGTATTCTTGTCGGCCTGCCGGAATGGACCAAAGAAGAAGGAGAGAACTATGATAACCTGGAAGAAATGTATAACACCCTTACCGGCCAGTTTAGCCGTTATATGGGTCATGTGTTAAGAAATGTGGGCGGTATTTATGAAACATATAAAAGTGTAGGTCAGCAGGGAGATGTTTATGAAGTGGTTCCTAAAGAAAAACAAAAAGAAGCCGTTAGCTTTTTAAGCAAACAATTATTTGAAACACCACTTTGGTTGCTGGATAAAAACATCCTGAACAAGATCACGAACCCCACCGGTAACGAAGGTCTCCAGAATATACAAACAGGAGTGTTGAACAGCTTGCTGGATGGTTCACGTTTAACCAGGCTGCTGGCATCTGCCAACAGGTTTGGTACAGGTACTTATTCGGTTGATGATTTGATGAGCGATGTAAAGAACAGCATCTGGAGTGAACTTAAAACAAAGAAGCCGATTGATGCTTACCGCAGAAACCTGCAAAAGGCGCATGTGGAAAAACTCATCGATTTAACTGACCCTAAAGCACCCGGAGGCGGTGGCCTGCCTTCCGGCCTGATTATCTTCTTTGGTGTTAATACCAGGAATACAGACATTACTTCCATTGCACGTGGTTACCTGCGTATACTTCAGTCAGACGTAAATGCAGCAATTCCGCTTACTACTGATAAGCTCAGCCGCTTTCATTTACAGGATGTGGCAGCAAGAATAAAAAATGCATTGGAACCCCGTTAATCAGCTTCATTTTAATTTATTGTTAGCACCGCCGGTAACTATACCGGCGGTGTTTTATTTTAGAAAAGCGCTTAAATTAATTTACTTACTTTAGTGCCGAAGGTTGATACAGGCAAGTATAACTACCTTGACTTATATGATAAAGCATATCCCCTCGTTTTTAATCATTATTACCCTTGGTTTGTCCTCCTGCACCGGCGTTGATAATAAGGAGAAGCTGTTTACGCTGCTACCTGCTTCCGCTACCGGTGTTGACTTTGAAAATACCGTTGTGGAAGATGAGCATTTCAATATCATGACCTATGAATATCTCTACAATGGCGCCGGCGTGGCGGTAGGTGATATTAATAATGATGGATTGGCTGATCTTTATTTTACTGGTAACATGGTCAATAATAAGCTCTACCTCAACAAAGGTCACATGCAGTTTGAAGATATTACCAGCAAAGCAGGTGTGGCAGGAAGGCAGCGCTGGAAGACCGGAACCTCTATGGCCGATGTAAACGGGGATGGGTTGACGGACATCTTTGTTTGTTACTCGGGCCCAGGCACAGATGAAGACCGGCGCAATGAACTCTATATTAATAAAGGCCTGAAAGATGGCGTTCCTTATTTTGAAGAGAGTGCCGCTAAATATGGCCTGGATGCTCCCGGTACATTTACTACCCAATGTGCTTTTTTTGATATGGATCATGATGGTGACCTGGATGCTTTTATGGTGAACCATGCAGATATGTTCTACAACAGTTTTTATAACACTACCAGGCTGCGAAATACAAGGCATCCCAAATTTGGCAACCGACTGTACCGGAATGATGGCGGTCATTTTACAGATATCAGTCAGCAGGCCGGTATTTATGGTGGCGGTTTGAATTTTGGTTTAAGCGTGGCCATCAGCGATCTAAACAAAGATGGCTGGCCCGATATCTATACCACGAACGATTATGATGAACAGGATTTTCTTTACCTCAATAACCATAACAATACATTTACTGAGGTGCTTAAGAAAAGTATCGGGCATCTTTCCAAGTTCTCTATGGGTTCAGATATCGGTGATATAAATAATGATGGGTTGCCTGATATCATTACCCTTGATATGCTTCCGGAAGATAACTACCGGCAGAAATTATTAAAAGGTGCGGACGGATATGACACGTACCAAAAACTTGTAGACAGTGGCTTTCACCACCAGAACATGCGCAATATGCTGCAGCTGAATATGGGATTGTCTAATGAAGGAGTACCGCAGTTTAGCGAGATTGGCCAACTCGCCGGTATGTCAAACACAGACTGGAGCTGGGCTCCGCTGCTGGCAGATTTTGACAATGATGGATGGAACGATTTGTTTATCACCAATGGCTACCTGCGTGACTTTACCAATATGGATTTTTTAAAGTACAGTCATTCTGAGCAGAGTGAAGCCGCCAGGCAACAGGGGCAAACATTGGAAACCTGGCAAATGGTAAAGCAGCTTTCCTCTACCCGTATCAGCAACTACTTCTTTTTAAATAATCATCAGCTTGGGTTTAACAATGCCACACAATCGGCCGGACTTGATGAACCCACCATTTCAAACGGGGCGGCCTATGCAGATCTTGATAATGATGGCGATCTTGATCTCATCGTGAATAATATCAACAGCCCCTGCATGTTATATGAAAACAACAGCAAGGGTAAAACAACCAATCATTACCTCTCTTTAAAACTGCAGGCCGCTAATGGCAATACATCCGCTATTGGCGCTACCGTTTTTTTAGCAGTAGGAGATAGTGTGCGCATGAAAGAGGTGTATGCTGCAAGAGGTTTTCAATCTTCTGTTGACCCTGTCACGCATTTTGGTTTGGGCAATCATGCTTCAATTGATTCGGTAACAATTAAATGGCCGGACGGTACCAGCACAAGTTTGCAACATCCGCCGGTAGATACATTGCTCAATATAAAGCAAAGTGGTAATGAACCGGTGTTTGCAAATGCGCCGGCAACTGTTTATCCTTTTGAAGATTACACGATCAGCAGTGGATTTAATTTTCAACATGCGGAAGAGCAACTGGTAGATTTCAAGATTCAATATTTACTGCCGCACCAGGTATCAAAACAAGGGCCTTTTCTAACCAAGGGTGATGTGAATGGTGATGGATTGGAAGATGTGTTTATCGGTGGTAACAGGCAGTCTCCGGGAAAGCTGTTCCTGCAATCAGCCGATGGACATTTTACCCTTTCAGCCAGCCAGCCATGGCAATCACATTATACTGCTGTTGATGAAGGCTGCCTGTTGTTTGATGCAGACAATGACAATGATCTTGATCTTTATATTGTAAAAGGGGGAAGCGATCACCGGCCGGGTGATGAAAAATACCAGCACCAGCTTTATATTAATGAAGGCAAAGGCGTTTTCAGTTTTGCTCCACAAGCCTTGCCACTGCTGGTGGCAAGTGGAAGTTGTATAAGTGCTGCCGATTATGACAAGGATGGAGACCTTGATCTTTTTATAGGCGGAAGAATTATTCCGGGCTTATATCCATCGCCCACGCGAAGCTTTTTATTGCGTAATGAAAGCAAGCCTGGTACGCCGGTTTTTAAGTATGCAGATGAGCAAAAAGATTCTGTTCTCTTAAGGCCAGGTATGGTAACCACGGCTGTTTGGGCCGATATAAATAAGGATAGCTGGCCCGATTTGATTATTGCAGGAGAATTTATGCCGGTCACTGTTTTTGAAAATCAGAAAGGGATATTGAAACTTCAGTCTAAAAAGTATGGTACCGATACCACCAGCGGTTGGTGGAACAAATTGATTGCTGATGATATAGATGGTGACGGAGATATTGATTTGATAGCCGGCAATATCGGGTTGAATACACAATTCAAGGTATCGCAGCAGGAGCCTGCAACAATCTACTATGGAGATTTTGATAACAATGGCTCGATGGATCCGTTGTTTACTTATTATATACAGCATAAAAAGTACGCGTATGCTTCGCTTGATGAGCTTGTGGAACAATTGCCTTTGCTACGCAAAAAGTTTTTGAAGTATGAGCAGTATGCCTCTGCCGGATTTGATGATATTCTGTCACCGGAACAATTGCAACGTTCATCAACCGTGCAGGCTGTACAGCAGCAATCCTGCTATTTTGAAAACGATAACGGCGTTTTTAAGGCACATGCTTTACCAGTTGAGGCGCAGTTTTCCGCATTAAGTGGATTGGTAGTGTACGACTGGAATGGCGATGGTAAAAAAGATATCCTGGCAACCGGCAATTATTTTCCATGGCGCGTACAGTTAGGTCGTATGGACGCATGCAGGGGCTGGGTTTTACAAGGTGATGGCAAGGGGAATTTTAAAGCAGTTTATCCAACAACCACCGGTTTAAATATGGATGGAGATATCAGGGACATGATAATGCTGCGTTCAAAACCGGGGGACTTGTTCATCGCATCACGTAACAATGATAAAGCAGTAGTGTATCTTCAAAAGAGGACGCGTTAACAGTCTCAAAAAGTTACGGAATATTTATCACGTCGTTACACCGGTCCTTGTGTTTAGAGTTATAAGCGAGATGCTATTTCACTACCTCCAGCTTATCCTTTAATGTTTCAAAAACCTTATTGTATTTACCCGGTAACTTTTCCAGGTCAACAGGTACCTGCTGTTCGTCCTTTTCAAGATGATAAGTGGTTGCATCTCTTTTTTTTCCTGCAGCATTCCCCGGTACCTGTATCGTTTTCACCAGTTGGTCAAACTCGTCCTGCGACCATTCCACTTCTGTTTCTGCCTCTTTTTTCAAAGGGATCAATCCACCCTTTCTGATGAGTTTAATTTTCATAGCGAAATGATTTTTTTTGATGCGAAAGCAAAAGTAAAACGTTTATTTCTTGCCGCGGTCAATGCCAGGTTATTTGCTGGTAAAGATGCCCGCAACAAACAAGCTTTTTGCTGCGGGCATTGTTGATATATCAAAAGAGTACATCAAAGGAAGATCTAAACCTTACACCTTAGCCGTCTTCCATGCATCTTTAACGGCTTTTACTTCAAGGCTGCCCGTGCCATATAAGCTCGTTGCTTTCTTAACGGTTAAGGCTTTCAAGTCAGCGAAGCTGGCATCTTTTTTCAAATTCTCAGTGTCTGTTAATGCAGCATACCATATTTGCCCGGCTTTCTCCCACGAATAACCGCCGATATTAAACGCTGCCACATAAAAGGCATAGTTAGGAATACCCGAATTGTAATGCACACCACCATAATCACCATCATCTGTATTGGGCAACTTTACAAATTTATCCATGGTAGCAGGTTGCGGGTCTGTACCAAGTTGCGGGTGGTTTACGTACGCTGTTCCCGGAGCTTTCAAACTTCTTAATGCATATTTTGCACCTTTCAATACATTCTCTCCTATCAGCCAGTTGGATTGGTGTACATCCTGGTTCAGGTAACGTTGCTTGATCATAATGCCAAAGATGTCTGAGAAAGATTCGTTCAACGCACCGCTTTGCATTTCATAATCCAGGTTGGCTTCAAACTGCGTAACACCGTGCGTTAATTCATGACCTATAATATCTATATCAGACGTAAAGCTGCCAAAGATCTTTCCATCGCCATCACCATAGATCATGCGCCGGCCGTCCCAAAAGGCATTGTCATATTTTTTATCATAGTGAATGTATTGTTTCAATACCATTCCAAGATTATCTACAGAATTACGTTTAAACAGATCATAGTAAAACTGCCAGGTAGTTTCCCCCCCGGTTTTTACATTTTTGGCATCTTTATCTGCAGGCAGTTTCTTGGTGCCTGTTTTCCATAACAATTTTGCGGTGGCCGTATTGGTAGTGGTTTTACAATTATAGATCTCCAGCGCGGCCTTTTTGGGTGCACTTGTTTTGGCAGAGATCGCCCCAAGTACTTTCTTTTCTTTTACGGTAGACAGGCTAAAAAATTCGCGGTCGCTTCTGAACCTGTAATTCCTGAATTTTGAGTTGATGGCATTTTCGGCAACTGTTTTATTGGTACTTTTTGTAAGCTTTTCAGCCATGTAAGGCGGCACAACGCACCTTACCGGAGAATGATGATGATTTTTACACATAAGATTTTTATTAGAGAATTAAATCTACAAAACCTATGTACGATTGTCAAGCGCTATTTTGTTATTCCTATTAACAGAGAAGTTTTGCAATGCACTTAACAGGTGTTGAAGGATAAAAGAACTTGCTGCGCAGATAAAATTTACATGTTAAGCGTAACTATAAATTTATTAACTACTTTACCATTACTACTTATATCACTTGACAAAAGCTTTATACAAAGCCCATTTGGATTTAGCTACTTCGATATTTTTAATTCAGAAAAATATCCTTCCGTTCCCGGGCCAACCCATAAACCTATTGAGCCGGACATATTAGCGCCATACTTCAAATCGTTCACAACAAGGCAGGGTTGCGTACTATTATTTATAAAAAGTTCCGCGTGCTCTCCTTTTACCACAATCTTCATTTGAATCCATTCATTCATTGCCATATCAGCGTATGATTCATACTTTTCCGGATCTGTTTTTCTAAAATCCGAAAACTTATGATTTGGATAAGAAAAATATTGTGTAGAATGGTTACGCCTTACCTGGTCATTCGTTCTTCCATTGTCAGGGCGGATGTAAATGCCTTCAAATTTCGAATCATCAGTATTAATTCTAAATGTTATACCGATAAATCCACGTGCCCAATCTGGAGCGGCTGGCAGAAACTTACTAAGCACATTCACTTCTATAGTACCATCTTTAAAATCAATATTTTTCAGTTTAATAAATGTGGGTTCGTCAAAAAGCTTTACTGTAGAGTCCATCACTACTTTGATAACGTCTTTACCATTAAGTTTAGCTTCAGCCATATATGCCTTTCCTTTTTCAAAATTATCTGTGCCCGGGTTAATGTTTTGCGCCATTAGCGAAGACATTGATAGGAGAAGATGAGCAATGCAAAAAATAAATATTTTCATGTTTATAAATTTTTCAGTACACAAAATTGTAACAGGTACAATGTTTTAAAAAGGTAAAAACGAACGAACAAAAGGTAAATTCGCCCAATGAAAACATTTTCTCTTTTTGAGGAATTTGATGTGGAGATATATGATATTGATAGCTGGACATATGGCTCTCACAAACATAGTTTTTTTGAACTTGTATATATTTTGGAGGGTGATGGCGCACATACCATTAATCAAAACAGGTATGATTATTCAAAAAACGACTTATATTTTTTAATACCGAATGATGAACATTCGTTTGAAATTAAAACGCCGACAAAGATGTGTTTGATACTCTTTAATAAGATTTATTTTTCTAAGAGTATCGCAAACAAAAATGAACTGGCTGACTTTACTGAAATATTCAAAAAAATTGAGTTCATATTTCAAAATTCAAACTACCTGCACCAGAATTTTTTTAAAGAAAAAGAACAAAAACTGTTGATTGAGCAGTTTGTAAACAACATTGTAGAGGAACATAACAAGAGAGAAACTTTTTTTGAAATGGTTATTCAAAGCAATGTGATTACGATTTTGTGTTTAATAGCGAGAAAAATAAGAGAAAGATTTACAGACGATTTATTAAACAAAGGGTCTGATAAAGATATTGCCGATATTATATTTTACATCCAGAACAATATTTACGACAACGATAAACTAAGCATAAACCATCTGGCTGTTCAATTTTTAAAATCAAAAAACAATTTAAGCACCTATTTCAAATCACAAACAGGTTTTAGTATTAAAGATTATATCTTAAACTATAAGCTTAGCCTTATTAAACACAGGCTTCTTCATAGTAATCTAACTGTTGCTGAAATTGCCTATGAATTGGGCTTTTCAGATGAGAGTCACTTAAATAAACTTTTTAAAGACCGCCTACAAATGACCGCTAAGAAATTCAGACAAAGAATAGGTACGCAAAAAAAATAATATTGCTGTAAATGGGGCTGGATATTGAAACACCAGCTGTATGCTTCTATCGGCAGCAGTTAGGGCTCACCGAATAAAATCCATCAAAAATTTTGAACCTTCATGAACAAAACAAAGCTACAGTATCGGGTTGACAACCATAAATACCCACCCGCAGTAACATCTGACCGTTTAGCGTTATAATTCCGGCATCAGGCATAAAGAGTACCTGCCATAGGTTGAGGTTATATTAAAAGTTAATAAAATTCGATATTGCATTTTTCCGGTTCCAGGCAACCAAACAACCGCTGAACTACCTGGTGTCTGAATTCAAAAATCCCCCGTAACTGCTTCCTTACAAAAAGTGCATTAGCCATATCACCTACAAACCAGAAAGGAATTTTATAGTGAACGATGTCCGTCATTACAATGCCGTCCCTGTCTTCTTTAAAATGATGCTGATGGTGCCAGAGGTTGTAAGGCCCGTAGCGTTGTTCATCAACAAACAATTTTTTATCTGTTACATGGGTAATTTCTGTCATCCAGTATAAAGGGATGCCCAGTATCGGGCTCACCTTGTATTCAATTACCTGACCCGGATAAATCATGTCACCTGCATGTTTACCGGTTACTTTAAAGGAAAGTGATGGTGGCGTAATATCTTTGAGATTGGCAGGATCACTAAAAAAATCCCACACCTTATGTATATCTGCGGGAACGGTCTGAATGGTTTTCAATGAATACACCCTGCTCATAAAAAATGTTCTTTTTTTATAATAACAAATCACACTCTTTTAAGTTAAAGCAAAAAGACCGCCGAAGTAAAAATGCCGTCACCATTTACGGTTTCAGATGTTTGTAAAGCATATTTGGGGCACAAAGCTTATTTTTACATCCGGTTATGCCTTATTTTAATTGGAACGATAGTATCAACCTGGCAAGTAAACTTAGCTTCAGGCGCTTATGGAACGCGAGCAAAGTATATACAAGCTTTCAATTGAGCAAGCTGCTTAAAAAGCCTGTTCAATGGGGTTATCCTGTGTCTATTTCTTTTGAGCCAACCACTTCCTGCAACCTTCGTTGCCCGGAATGTCCCAGCGGCTTACGTGAATTCACCCGGCCTACGGGAATGTTGAAGAAAGACTTCTTCCGCCAAACCATCGACGAAATACATAAAGAACTGCTTTACCTGATTTTTTACTTCCAGGGAGAGCCTTTTTTGAATCCCGATTTCCTCGAAATGGTAAAATATGCGCACGACAGGGGTATTTATACCGCAACTTCTACCAATGCGCATTACCTCACTGATGAGAAGGCAAAAAAAACAGTGGAGAGCGGAATTGACCGTTTGATTATTTCCATAGACGGCACTACCCAGGATGTTTATCAGCAGTACCGTGTTGGCGGAAAGCTGGAAAAAGTTTTACAGGGTGCCCGCAATATTGTAAAATGGAAAAAAGAACTGAAAAGCAAAACGCCTTTTGTTTTCTTCCAGTTCCTGGTGGTAAAACCTAATGAACACCAGATAGAAGAAATTAAGAAACTTGCCAAGGAAATAGGGGTAGACCAGGTGCGTTTTAAAACGGCACAGGTTTATGACTATGAAAATGACCCTAACCAACTGATCCCCTCTATTGATAAATACAGCCGTTACCGGAAAGATAAAAGCGGCGCCATGCAAATTAAAAGCGGCTTGAATAACCATTGCTGGAAGCTATGGCATGCCAATGTAATTACCTGGGACGGTCTTGTGGTACCCTGCTGTTTTGATAAGGACGCCATGCACCGCCTTGGAAATCTTAAAATGCAAAGCTTTAAAGAAGTGTGGAATAATGACAACTACCGGCAGTTCCGGAAAGAATTAATGACCAGCCGAAAAAATATTGACATCTGCGCAAACTGCAGTGAAGGCCTCACTGTTTGGGAAGATTAAGGTAAGAACCGCCAGGCAAAAATCTACGTATATTGTTTAATATTAGTTAATTGCATAATATTGATGATAAATTAATATTTGCGATCTTAGCCATATCGAATATTTTGGTATATCCTTTGACTATCTTATGCAGCAATTAATTGGTATATCCTTTGACATGCCTTTACTATTCCTTCCCCGTTGAAAATCTTCAACCCTTTTGTTTAATAAAAAATTATTGCCAGCCATGGGTATATCACTAGCTATGCAGCAAACAGGTTACAGAAACGAGTATCAGAAAGTAATGATTAATGTAATCTACACGTCAAATTGGTTTCAGGAAAGAGTAAAAAAGATCTTGGAGCATGAGGATATTACTCCACAGCAGTATAATATTCTCCGCATCCTGCGTGCCAGCAAAACACCGTTGAGTACACTACAGATACGTGAACGTATGCTGGACAAAATGAGTGACACAAGCCGTATCGTAGATCGCCTGGTTTTAAAAAGCCTGGTAGATAAGAAAACTTCCTCTACTGACAAACGCCTTGTTGACATTACTATTAATGACGCAGGCAACCTGCTGCTGGAAAGGCTTGACCAGCAAAATGAGCAGATAGATGGCCTGGTGGGCGGTTTATCAGAAGAAGAAGCTAAAACGTTAAATATGCTGCTCGAGAAAATAAGGAATAAATAGCCTGCGTTTTGCCTTATATCTTCGCCGCATGACTAAACCAGGGAATTCTTTTTTCTTACCGGTACTTTTTTTTCTAATCCTTAGTTGTCAACTGTTTTCGGCTGCCGGCCAGCCGAAGTATGAGTTTCGTGCCGTATGGGTTGCCACTGTAGAAAATATTGACTGGCCAAGTAAAAAGAACCTGACAGTTGCTGAACAAAAGGCTGAATTTATCCGCTTGCTGGATATGCATCAGCGTAATGGGATGAATGCAATCTTTATGCAGGTTCGTCCTGCAGCAGATGCTTTCTATCCTTCACCATATGAGCCGTGGAGCGAGTACCTTACCGGCAGGCAGGGCCTGGCTCCATCGCCTTATTATGATCCGCTGGAATTTATGATTGAAGAAACCCATAAACGTGGTATGGAGTTTCACGCATGGTTAAATCCTTACCGTGCTGTTTTTAATATCAATCGTTCTTCTGTTGCCCCTAATCACATCACACGTGTACATCCTGAATGGTTTCTTACTTATGGGGATAAAAAATATTTTAATCCCGGTGAACCGGAGGTGATTAAGCATGTAGTAAATGTGGTGAAAGATATTGCACAGCGGTATGACCTGGATGGAATTCACATGGATGATTATTTTTATCCATACCGAATTGCCGGCCGTGAATTTCCGGATGAAGCAGCGTACAGAAAGTATGGCAAAGGCTTATCCAAAGATGACTGGCGCCGCAGCAATTGCGACAGCATTGTAAAAGCGATACATGATAATCTTCAGTTGGTGAAGCCTGCACTAAGGTTTGGAATTAGTCCGTTTGGCGTTTGGCGTAATAAAAACCAGGATACTTCCGGAAGCGATACAAAGGCGGGCCAGACAAACTATGACGATCTATATGCCGATATACTTTTATGGCTTGAAGAAGGTTGGATTGATTATGTAACACCTCAGTTGTATTGGGAAATAGGTCATCGTCTTTGTGATTATGAAACTTTACTGGACTGGTGGAGCAAGCATACTTACGGAAAGCAATTGTACATAGGCCATGGTATCTATCGTGTGTATGAAAATCCTACCAAAGCATGGAGAAACCCCATAGAAATACCTGACCAGATAAGGTACCTGCGTGATTATCCTGAAGTGCAGGGCAGCGCTTATTTCAGCAGTAAAAACTTTGAATACAATCCCAATGGCTGGTGCGACAGCCTTCGTGATAATTATTATAAATACCCGGCCATTGTACCGCCGATGAAATGGAAAGACAGCACTTTACCCTCAAAGCCGGAGATCACCAATGCGCGGGAAGGAAGCGGGAATTTTGCCGGTAAAGTGTTTAAGATTGATGCAGAGCAAACAGTAAAGGAGGAAAGCAACAAAACTTTTGTGGTATACTGTTCAGATGACCTGGCCACGTTAGGTCAGCATCCGCGTTATATCTTTTCAGCTTATCAGCAGAAAAATATTTCCTTTGATATCTTCACTACCAGCCTGCCGGAGGAATGGAACACCTGTTATATAACGGTAAGTTGTGTGAGCAAGAATAACAATGAAAGCCCCATCAGTAATGTTGTTCAATATATAAAAACGAATAAGGGTTGGGTACTTCCAAAAAAGTAAGAAAAAATTAGAAATGTAAGTAGCATTAATGATGTTATCCGCTCTTTGTTGCTTTGCGTTTTCCCTTTGTTTTGCCGGATGCTTTCTTAGCAGAATTTTCCCGCATTTTGCGGGCTGCCTTCTCAGCTTTTTCCTGTAATTGTTTTGATATAATCATATCCTGTTTTGCTGCCATTAAAAAGTTCTTGATATACTATTTATAATGTATCAAGCAGCATGCCGTATCTATTCCGGGTATTTACTCAAATGCTCAAACTGGTATTTGCCTTTTGCCCGCAACTTGTCTATTAATTCTTTCAGTTCACTTTCCTCCCATCCATTCCTGAACATTTCATCATGTGAAAGCAGGATCAGGTGACCGGGTTTCGCTGTTGTTTTATTGGCCAGTTTCTTTTCTATCAGTTCCACCATATCATCCACGGTTTGTATCGGGTCACCGCTTTTAGCGTCGTGTTGCCATTCAAGGTCCCAGCCAAATACTTTATATCCTAATTTATAAAGCTTGTCTGCGCTAATGCTGCCGCTGGACATATCATTTTTAACGATACCATTTAAACGCCATTGATTACGCCCCGGTTGTCTTGCAAACATGTGCGGTATATTAAGTAACTGCTGGCATTTTTGAAAATCGGCTACCACACTGTCAGGCTTGCTATAATACAATTTATAATGATCATGGGCATGGGAGAAACTATGGTTGCCGATTTCTATATAAGGGTTGCGCTGGTATAAATGAAAATAGTCTTCCATCTTTTTACTGCCGAGCGCATGCTGCCCCACCAGGAACACATTAATTTTTACATGTTCATTTTTTACGGCATCATCAATATCCTCGCTGCCATCCAGTGGGCCATCATCAAAGGTTAGATAGATATATTGCGCGTTTTGTGCAAGTGGTTTTTGTACCGGCAATGAATCCACTGTAACAGCTTTGGCTTCCTTATCTTCTTTGGTAACAGGCGGGTTACCGCAGGCAGTAAACACTATCACCATAAAGAAGTGAATAAAAGAAAGCAATTTCCATTTGTTCATAAAGCAGGTTATTTATCAACTGTTATTTAAAACTATATCGCAATTGTACAACTCCATCTTCAAATGCTTTGTGTTGTTGCAAAGTAAGTGTATACTTCAGATCAATTTTTTCAAATAACGGAATACCGCGGCCAAGCGTTTTAGGGATAATCGCCAGTACCAGTTCATCCAGCAAACCTGCATTCATAAAGGCGGTAATTAACTTACCTCCACCCACCAGCCAGCTATCTTTTTCATGCATGCGAAGCTTATCAACCAACGGGGTCGGGTCGCCGCTCATCTGGTAAGCTGTTTTGCCTTCCGGTATCTCAATTGTTTGTGTAGAAAAAATATAGTTCTCCAGCCCATCATACCAATGGTTCATTTTCAGTAGGTCTTTATATGTGGTGGCGCCCATAATTACGGCGCCAAGCGTTGTTAAGAAAGACGCATAACCATAGTCTTCTTCCGGCCGCATATAGTCGTTCAGGAAATCAAAATTGCCGTTTTCATCAGCAATATAGCCATCAAGGCTTTGCGCGATATACAAAACAATTTTACCCATTATGCAATATAAGAAGCCTGCCTAATTATAAAAACTGTAACATTAATAAACAAGTAAACAACCTGTACTACTTACCTGCATTTTAGTAACTTTAAATCTCAGCATTGCCTCCATGCAAAACATCCTACATAGCAAATTTTTCTGGCTGGGCCTTTCGCTTACCGCCGCAATGGTGATATTTATTTCTGCATCAAAAGAAGAGCAGGTTGATTTCAGCAGCCAGGTAAAGCCAATCCTTAATAAGAAATGCATCACCTGCCATGGGGGTGTAAAAGCAAAGGGCGGCTTTAGTTTATTGTTCAGGGAAGAAGCATTGGCAAAAACTGAATCAGGCAAGCATGCAATTATTCCCGGTGATCCTGGTGCCAGTGATATGATCCGTCGCCTTACACTTAAAGATCCTGAAGAGCGTATGCCTTACCAGCATGAAGCTTTAAGCAAAGAAGAAATTGATATACT